>Ga0209793_1000068_pt1 | contig 197980 bp, 177 predicted proteins | sample EBPBio122009_DNA_FD_185863 | JGI IMG/M metagenome (GOLD analysis project Ga0209793, IMG submission 185863) | Wastewater treatment Type I Accumulibacter community from EBPR Bioreactor in Madison, WI, USA - Reactor 1_2/2/2009_ DNA (SPAdes) (version 2) | ecosystem: Engineered > Bioreactor > EBPR...
CGACCCCGACTCCGTGGAGCAGCGCCTTGACCGCTGCGGGATTGCGCAGGTCCGTGGCCTCGCGGCCCGGCACGAGGTCGAGTACCGCCTTGTCCCGGTGGGCTCGCGCCGCCACTTCGTCGGCGACGGACTGCGGACGCGGGCCGGCCGCCTCCTCGATCAGGGCTTCGATGCGGGGCCGGTCGAGCGGCAGCCCGTCGTGGGCCAGGTCCACGCACAGGAGGGCCGCCGCGGACTCCGAGGCGATCGTGCCGATCACCCGAGGGCCGAGGGCAGCGGCCTGTTCCCGCTGCCGCAGGGCGGTGACGAGCGCTGCCCGTGCCCAGGCGATGAGGCGGTCATCGGTCTCGAGCCAGGTGCCGTGGACCGCGTCGGGTCTGATGTGACCGTCCGCCCGGACCAGTTCACCGCGTTCGCCGGTGTCCGCAGCGAACTCGAAGAGGTCGCCGGTGGGTGGGGGCGGCACCTGATCCAGCGGTATGCCGTGCGCTCCCGCCCAGGCGTTCCCAGCGTCGGCGCGCCATCCGCCGTGGAGCACGCGGTGAGCCTCGGCGATGTCCCAGGAGCGGGCTGGGCGGATGCCGGCCGCGACGAAGGGCCGCAGGGCCGGGTCGGCGGACCAGAGGACCCAACGTGGCCGAAGGCGTCCCTCGATCGAGCGCACCGTGTCGACGACCTTCGACGTGTCGACGACGGTGAGGGCGGAAGGTGACCCCACGGCATACCGCTGGAAGGTGCGGTCGCCGACGAGCACGGCGACCGGGGACCCCCACGAACCGACGTCGTCGTCGGTCACAAGGGGGAGCATGCAAAGGAGGTTACGCGGGCCGACTCTGGCAGGATTGGCGGCGATCCAAGTCGACCAGATCGGGCGACGGGAAGGACGTCACGTGTTCGGCAACGACAAGAAGGCTCGCACCCAGAGCGCCCTCGAGCAGGCTCAGGCGCCGCAGGAGAGCGGCTTCGTCGGTGGCAAGGCCATGGCGATGGTCGAGAAGTTACTCGACGTCGGCATCGACGGCAGGGGTCCTTTCGACTCGGCGACCGAGGTCGCCGCGAAGGCTCTGGCCAAGGAGCCAGACCCCGAGCGCGCGGTCGACGCCATCGTCAAGAGCCACCTCAAGTTGGCGATGGCCAATGGTTTCGTCACCAGTCTCGGCGGCTTCATCACGATGCCGGTCGCGCTGCCCGCGAACGTCACTGGCTTCTACCTTCTCGCCACCCGCATGGTCGCGGCCGTCGCCAAGGCCCGGGGCTACGACCTCACCCAGCCGCACATCCGTTCGGCCGTCCTGCTCAGCCTCGTCGGCGCGGACGCCGACGACCTGCTCGCCAAGGCCGGCGTCGTCGTGCCCACCGGTCGACTGACGGCACTGGCCGCCGAGCGGCTGCCCGGCCCGGCCCTGATGGTCGTCAACAAGGCGATCGGTTTCCGGATCCTCGCCACCTCGGGCAAGTCGATCTTCAAGCGGTTCGGCCGCAACGTGCCCCTCATCGGTGGTGCCGTGGGGGCCGGGCTCGACGGTTGGGTGCTGCACAAGATCGCGGACAAGGCTCGTGAGGAGTTCGTGACCGCCGCACCCCAGATCACGGCCTGAGGTTCTCAACCCACTCTCAACGACGCGCCATGGTCCGACCGGAACCGGGATGGACCGCAAAGCGTCCGTTGTTGAGGAAGAAGACGCCGCCGATCACTGGTGGCGCGTGACCCGTGGAGGACCCCATGGCCAGCCCCCGTCTGAGCATCATTCGCAACCTGTTCGCCGCGTTCCGGCTCGCCTCGCGACCCGGCGGCCCTTCAGTGGGTGAGCGGCTCTCCTCCCTCCCGCGCCTCGTGCGCGCGGTCGCACGCGGGGAGTATGTCGGCGCCACGACCGGCAGGCTGCTGTTGATGGTCGGCGCCCTCGCGTGGTTGGTCTCACCTCTGGACCTCCTGCCGGAGGCGGTCCTGGGCGTCTTCGGGCTGGTCGACGATGCGGTGATCGCGTCCTGGCTGGTGACCACGGTGGTCAACGAGACCGAAGCCTTCATCGGCTGGGAGCGCGGGATCACCGCCACCTCGGAGACGGTGCCAGGACACGTCCTGCGCTGAACACACCTGATCGGCCTTCGCTCGGCGGGGGCGGCCATGCACAGGCCGCCCCCGCCGACGTGTGTCGTCCACAGGGTGTGGCTGTTGCAGGTGCGCCGCTCCCGGGTGGCGACAACGGTCGGGGCATGACGACGACACTGCCCCAGCGCATCCGCTCCATCGACGAACTCATCACCTGGTTGCCCTACCAACTGGGCCACCAGCCGACGCAATCACTCGTGCTCGTGGCTCTCACCCGGGGCCGCTTGCTGGGTGTCTGCCGCATCCCACTGACCAACGAGCTTGCTGGCGAGGAACTCGGCGTCGACGAGGTCCTCGACGTGGTGTCCGGCGCACTGAAAACACTGGCGCGCGAGGGAAGTGACCAGGTCCACGCGGTCGCCTACGAGGAGTTTCCGGGCCAGTCCGGGCTCGCCGTCGGAGCCCTCGAGGCCGCAGCCCAGTTCATGGATGTCGAGTTGGCCGGCCTTGCCGTCGTGCACGCTGGCTGCCGCCGGCTGCCCTGGTCGACCGATCCCGCCGATCGTCGCGGATCGCCGGTCCAACCCGTGGAGACCTGTCCGGCCGCCCTCCACCTGCTCGTCGACGGCCAGGTGCCGATGCCTGATCGCGCTGCCCTGCGCACCCTGGTGCACGAGGACAGCACCCTCAGTGAGCCGGTCCGCCCCGCGCTCGCCCGTCTGGTCACGCGCAGGTCGCGCCGCCCCGCGCGCGCCGGTCGGCTCTGGCAGCGGCTGCTGGCTGATGGTGGGTCGCCGGCGCAGGTCGCGGCACTCTCCGGCGATGACCGCGCCAAGCTCCTCGCTTCGCTGGCCGACGTGCACTGGCGGGATGCCATCATCGCCTGGGTTGCGCCCGGATCGCTCCCGCTGGCGGCCCTGCCCGCCACTGCTCGAGCCGGCCTGCGCACCTGGCTGCCCGATCCGGTCTCCGACGAGACCGCGGCTCTCGGCAAGCTCATGACACTGGCACGATCGGCACCGTCGGACCAACCGGTGTGTGCCCACGTCTGCGCAGTCGTGGGCTGCATCGCCTGGCACCTGGGAAACGGCGCGACCGGCCGGGACGCGCATGAGCGTGCCCTCATCATCGATCCCGCGCACCGACTGGCCCGGCTCGGGTTGCGGGCCATCGACCTGGGCATGCGTCCCGGTGACCGTCCACACCCTGGATCAGCGGCTGACGTTCGACCACGCCCGGCCGTATAGTGGCCGCAGGTCATGAGCGCCAGCGCACAGCCCCGGCTTGCTGGCCGGCAACCCTCCTCGCGGTGGGGTGCCCCGGGTGAGGACCGGGCCGGGCGGGATCCACGCCCCGGCAAGCGCGAGCAGGGAGTCCATCACATGTCGGTCCATCACCTGCCACCGCCGGCCTCGCCATGGCCTGAGGATGAGCCAGCCGGTGAGCGTCAGTTCCTCGACATCGGCGCCATCGACCTCGAGCGTGGAGGCCACCTCCCTGACGTGACCGTCGCCTACGAGACCTGGGGGACCCTGAATGCGGCCGGCGACAATGCCGTGCTCGTCGAGCACGCGTTGACCGGGGACAGCCACGTCGTCGGCGAGGCCGGCCCGGGCCACCCGACAGCCGGCTGGTGGCAGGGGCTCATCGGAACGGGGGCCCCGCTCGACACCGATCGCCACTTCGTCGTGGCCACCAACGTCCTGGGTGGCTGTCGCGGCACCACCGGGCCATCCACGGCCGCACCCGACGGGCGCCCTTGGGGCTCCCGCTTCCCCTTCGTCACGATCCGTGACCAAGTTGCCGTCGAGAGCGTGGTGGCCGATCGCCTCGGGATCCAGCGGTGGTCAGCGGTCCTGGGCGGGTCGATGGGTGGGATGCGGGCCCTTGAATGGGCGGTGGGGCACCCCGATCGTGTGGCCCGTGCGATCGTCCTGGCCTCCACCGCGGCGGCCTCGGCCGACCAGATCGCCTGGAGCCACCCACAGTTGCTCGCCATCCGCAGTGATCCCGCCTTTGACGGTGGCGACTACTACGGCGGCCCGGGTCCGATCGGTGGGCTGGGGATTGCTCGCCGAATCGCTCACCTGACCTATCGCAGCGAGACCGAACTCGCCGACCGCTTCGGTCGGAGGGTCCAGGGCGCCGAGGACCCGCTCGGCGGCGGTGGGCGCTTCGCTGTCGAGAGTTACCTGGACCACGCTGCCGGCAAGTTGGTCGGCCGCTTTGACGCCAACAGCTACCTGGTGTTGACCGAGGCCATGAACTCCCACGATGTGGGCCGCGACCGAGGCGGGCTCGGCGCGGCGCTGGGCCGGGTCACGGGCGCCCTGGTCGTCGCCGACGTCGACTCCGACCGGTGTTATCCGCCGCGGCTGTCCGACGACATCGCCGCCCGGGTGCCGGGTGCCGATCGCGTCACGATCCGGTCCGGGCACGGCCATGACGGATTCCTGATCGAAACCGAGCAGGTCGGGGCGATCATCGAAGGCGCCTTGGCGTCGTCCTGAGGCGGGACCACGTCGGTGCGCCACAGGGGCACGCCCGTTGGGGTAGCGTCTGCGGCGGGTGCGCGCGGTGCGAACCCGTTTGGACCAGGAGGAGGATCAGTGACGATCGTCGTCGGGTATGTGTCCACCAAGGAGGGTCAGGCTGCGCTTCAGCGAGCCCTCGCCGAGGCCAAGCTTCGTCGGACGAACCTTGTCGTCATCAACTCGAACCGCGGCGGACGCGACTTCGACGGTGACGCCAGCGCACGCAGCGAGTCGGAGCTCGAGCGCATCGCCACCGATGCCGCGGCCGACGGGGTCGACATGGAGGTGAGGCAACTCGTGCGAGGGAACGAGCCCGCAGAGGACCTGATCTCCGTGGCCGACGAGACCGGTGCCGACCTCATCGTCATCGGCCTGCGCCGCCGAACCCCGGTCGGCAAGCTCATCCTCGGCTCCAACGCCCAGCGCATCCTGCTCGATGCGCCATGTGCCGTCCTGGCCGTCAAGGCCTGAATCGGTCGACGCCGTGGACCCCGCCATGCGGGGTCCACGCCGTGTGCGTTTTATAATGGTCACAGAACTGCGACCGGGGTTCGCGCGAAACTGACTCGCTCGGGCCCATCGCGGTGCCCCGTCCTTACGCCTTCGCGGTGCTTTGCGTGCCCGGAAGCGATCGCGCCCAGAGATTGTTGGTGTCATCGGTGCCGTCGAAAGAACCCGCCCTCCCCGCGGAGTTCAGCCATCCTGCGCTCCAGACATTGGTGAAGCGGGGCAGGGTCGACGGACGGGTGTCGGGTGAAGACGTCGCCGTGGCCATCACGACGGCAGGCGTCAAGCCCGCACGGGGTCGAGTAGTCATGAATGCGTTCGCTGATCAGGGAATCGAGGTCACATTGACTGCCAGCGCAGAAAAGAAGGTTGCCGGTCGCTCCGGCACGAAGGCTGCTGTCAAGGCACCGGTGAAGAAGGCCGCCGCGTCGGCGAAGAAGGCCGCTCCGGCGAAGAAGGCTGCGCCGGCGAAGGCCGCCGCCACGGCCGCGCCCGCGAAGAAGGCTGCGCCGGCGAAGGCTGCCGCCACCCCCGCCGCTGCGAAGGCAGCAACCAAGAGCGCCACCGCGAAGGCTGCGCCTGCCAAGAAGGCCGCCACCACCAAGGCCGCCGTAAAGGCCGCCGCAGCTCCGGTGGCGCCGGCGAAGAAGGCGGCAGCACGCACGGCGACCGCCAAGAAGGCGGCCCCTGCCGCGGCCACTCCCGAGGTCGTCGACGAGGACCAGGAGAGCGTCGAGGACACCGACGAGGGTGAGCCGGCGGAGACCGAGTTGGAGGAGGTCGAGGTCGAGGAGACCCTCGACGCCACCGACACCGCGGATGACGACGATTCCGACGAGGAGAGTGCCGCCAAGCCGGCACCCGCCGCAGCCGAAGAGGACGAATCATCGGCGGCCTTCGTCATTCGTGACGACGACGAGGACGATGCTCCCGCGCAGCAGGTGGTCACCGCTGGCGCCACTGCCGACCCGGTCAAGGACTACCTGAAGCAGATCGGCAAGGTCGCCCTGCTCAATGCGGAGCAAGAGGTCGAGCTGGCCAAGCGGATCGAGGCCGGTCTCTTCGCGGAGGAGAAGTTGAACGCCGGCGAGAAGATCGACATGACGCTCAAGCGCGAGCTGTGGTGGATCTCCCAGGACGGCAAGAAGGCCAAGAACCACCTGCTCGAGGCCAACCTTCGTCTGGTTGTTTCGCTGGCCAAGCGTTACACCGGGCGCGGCATGCTCTTCCTCGACCTGATCCAAGAAGGCAACCTGGGCTTGATCCGTGCGGTCGAGAAGTTCGACTACACCAAGGGCTACAAGTTCTCGACCTATGCCACGTGGTGGATCCGTCAGGCGATCACGCGGGCGATGGCCGATCAGGCCCGGACCATCCGAATCCCGGTCCACATGGTCGAAGTGATCAACAAACTCGCCCGCGTGCAGCGCCAGATGCTCCAGGACCTGGGTCGAGAGCCCACCCCGGAGGAACTGGCCAAGGAACTCGACATGACCCCCGAGAAGGTCGTCGAAGTCCAGAAGTACGGCCGCGAGCCCATCTCCCTCCACACCCCTCTCGGCGAGGATGGCGACAGCGAATTCGGTGACCTCATCGAGGACTCCGAAGCCGTGGTGCCCGCCGACGCCGTGAGCTTCACGCTGCTGCAGGAGCAGTTGCACTCGGTGTTGGACACCCTGTCCGAGCGCGAGGCGGGCGTCGTCTCGATGCGCTTCGGTCTCAGCGATGGCCAGCCGAAGACCTTGGACGAGATCGGCAAGGTCTACGGCGTCACCCGTGAGCGGATTCGGCAGATCGAGTCCAAGACGATGAGCAAGCTGCGTCACCCCAGCCGCAGCCAGGCCCTTCGCGACTATCTCGACTGAGCCTGAGCGGACCTCACCGACCCCGTCGGTCGACCGAGTTCCACATCTCACCCCATGCCCGTCGGCCCTCCAAAGGCCACAGCCAGGCGCGAATCCGCATCGTCAATCGACGACGTGATCTCGCGGTCCTGGCGACCAACTCGGAGTCGGCGGTGACGTCGGGCAGGTCGGCGCCGGGCGCGGCATACCGGGCGCGTTCGAGGGTGGCGACCACGGTGTCGAGCGCCGCTGTCGACGCCCCGTCCAAGTAGGCCGATCGCGTCAGGGTGTCACGGGCCTGTCGCGGCGTCTCACCGGGGCCTGCCCTCACCTCGATGTCGTCGAGGCGGTCGAGGAGGGACTGCCACAGCACCTCGGTGCGTTCGGCGTCGTCCCGGGCGCGCCGGAGCGCGCGACGCCGCCGAATCGAGCCCAGGAGGGGCGTGATCAGGACGCTGATCGCGACCAGCAGGATTGTCGTCAAGGGGATCCAGGTCGCGCGCAGCCATCCACCGACATCGGCGATCACCCCTGCCAGCCCCGGCTCTTCGGAGGTGGTGGGCGCGGGCGCGGCGCTGTCGCTTGCTTCGGCCGTCGCGCTCGTTGACGGCGCACTCGTCGTGGCCGAAGGCCCCGTGGTCGGCGCGGCGTCGATCGTCCAGCCGGGTGCCTGACCCGTGTGTGTGCCCGGGGTGGGTTCGAAGCGCACCCATCCGATCGACGGGAAGTACAGCTCTGGCCAGGCGTGCGCGTCGGCCGACCGCACCGTCCACTCCCGGCCGTTGAGCGTGCCGGGCAGGAAGCCGATCGCGACGCGAGCCGGAATCCCTCGGTGCCGGGCCATCATGACCATCGCCGTGGCGAACTGCACGCAGTAGCCACGTCGAGTCGCGAGGAACTGGCTGAGCGGGTCGAGCGGCACCGCTCGACCCGTGTCGTCGGAGGCCACGGGTGTGGCGAGGTCGAGCGAATAGGTGAACCGTGCGCTGCGTAGCCATGCCTGGATCCGCCAGGCCTGTTCGGCGGCGTCGAGGTCGGCCGGCGCCACCTCGTCGAGGATCGCGGACACGTAGTCGGCCGACATGGCGTCGATGGCCAGATCGTCGGCCCGGTCCGAGCCACGCGGATCGGCGGCCCGCAGTTGCGCCTGGGAGGGTTCGACCAGCTCGTAGTTGACGGCATACGAGTCCATCTCCCCGACCCGTTTGACCATCCCGTTGGCGTCGACCCGCAGCCGATCGGCGGCGACGTCGATGGTCAGTGGGGTGCCGGGCAGGGGCAATTGCGGAGCAGCCATGCGGTTGTCGGTGACGCGCGTGGTCGGGGTCCGGCGCGCGATGGCCTCGCTGGCGTCGGTCGCGGGCAACTCACCCCCGGTGTCGAAGAGTTGGCCGCTGGTCGGCCGCCAGACTCCGTCGGAGTACTGGTTGAGCACGTCGACGCGCATCGGTGGAGGGTTGGGGTCGTCGGTCTCGTAACGGAGGACCGGCTGGGTCGAACGGTCGCCGAGATGCTGGGCCACCGCCAAGGTGTCCTGCAGTGACGATCCCACCCCATTGCCTCCGCGATCCCCGCGAGCCAACCCGTCGGCGATGAAGCGAGGTGGGAGGTGGGGGAGCACCCCCGGCAGGACGACCGCAGCCGCAATGGCGATGAGCGCGACACCACGGGCCCAAGTGAGGATGCCGGGGGCTGGGTTGCGGACCTGGCCACCGCGAGGACGGGCGATCACTGCCCCCCAGCGCACGAGCCGGGAGGTCCCCTCATGGGCGAGAAGGGCGACCCACGCCGCGGCCGGGATGAGGAAGTAGGTGAAGGCCAGACCCTCGGTGCTGTTGGACGCCGCCGCCACGTATGCCGTGAGCAACGGAATCCCGGCGGCGCCCGGCATCCGTTTGGTCACCGCGAGGGCGTCGACGCTCACGGCCAGCAGGACGAAGACGACAGCCAGCACGAGGATCACCGGGGCGGTGGCGGCGACCGGCGCGGCCTGCTCGGTCACCGAGCGCACAAAGGCAGGGACGGCCGCGGTCACAGTGGTCACCGTGTCGACGGTGGGCAGGGCGTACCAGAGGGTCGATCGGAGCAGCAGGAGCAAGATGGCAACCAGCCCGATGACGAGCTGCCCGGCGACGACGATCGCGGCCGAGCGACTGACCCGACGCATGCCCACGCCGGCCACGCCGACGATGAGGACGAGCAGGACGGTGACGCGCAGCCACGAATTCGGTTGGAAGAGAGGGAGGAAGGGCAGCGCAACACCGATGGTGGCACCCGCCGCGAGCGCGGCCGGTACCACGCGGAGCCGAGTCATCGCTGCACCCCCACCAAGGACGCGCCGGTCAACTCGGACCAGACGCGTGCCGGAGGCTCGAATCCGGACACTTCCGCGGTGAGCCACCCCGCCGAGCCCAAGGTGGCGATCGTCCGTCCGGCGAGCCGGGCGGACGATTCCTCGCCGCGTCGGGGTGCATGCACCATCCCGATGGCGGTCGAGCCGTGCTGGCGAAGGGACGACAGGGCTCGAGTCGCCCCGTCGTCCAGGCCAGTTGTCAGCGCCACGAGGAGCCCTCCGGACCCGGTGAACCCGTGTGCGGCATGAAGCACTGCGCGGAAACCGTCATCGGGACCGGTGCGGATCCTGGCCAGGGTCTCGAGCATGGCGTCCACGCTCTCGTCGTTGCGAACTCCGGCGTCGTTGGTGAGGTCGGGGGTGAGCAGGTGGACGGCATACCCGAGGTCTGCGGTATGGGCCATGACAGAGGCGGCCATCGTGACGAACCACTCGAAGCTGCTCGTGGCGCCGTGCCCGGAGTGGCCGCTCTCACGGGCGTCGAGGAGGATCACGGCCCGACGACGGGCTGGTCGATCCTCCTGGCGGACCATGAGCTCACCCATCCGCGCCGTGGCCGGCCAGTGGATGCGGCGCAGGTCGTCGCCTTCGCGGTAGCCGCGGATCGATTGGTCGTCCTCACCGTGAAGGGCCACCTGATGCGGGATCGAGCCTTCCGTGCCGACGCCGCGTCCCAGCGCGCGCCCGGTGGTGAGGGGATGGATGCGTGGGGTGACGAGGATGGATCCGGTGCCCTCGACAGTCGAGGCTGCGGACGTGATCCCGAAGGGATCGCGGGTCCAGACCCGGAGGGGGCCGAGGGGGTGGGCACCGCGGACGTGCGGGCGTACGGAGTACTCGACCTCGCTGAACTGACCGAGTCCGATGGGCGGAATGGTGAAGCGGGGGCGGTCCCCGAGTGAGGGATCGAGGATCTCCTCACCGACGGCCAAGGCAGTCCGGCGCTGGCCGACGTTGTGCAACGACAGCGAGATCCGGGCCGTTTCGTCGACTCCCATCCGCGCCGGCGTGGCCACTCTGGCCACCTCGAGAACCGGTGCGCCCGTCCGGGCCAGGGTGCGACAGACGAGCAGGAGCGCCAGCACCAGGATGCCGATCCGAGTCAAGTCCCGTTGACCGAGAGCCAGGCCGGCGACGAGCAGCACCACCCCCGAGGCCAGGAAGGCGGACCCCCGCTGGGTGAGCAGGCCCGATCGACGGGCCACTGTCAGCGGGGTTGCGCGGGGACGCGCGTGCGGTCGAGGAGATCGGACAGAACGTCAGCCGCCGAGCGGCGAGAGAGTTGCGACTCCCCAGAGAGGATCACCCGGTGGGCCAGGACGGGGATCGCGATGGCCTTGATGTCGTCCGGCAGGACGTGGTCGCGGCCCCTCAGAGCGGCATGTGCGCGCCCCGCCCGCAGGAGGTGGAGCGTGGCTCGCGGCGAGATCCCCAGACGGAGGGCGGAGGTCGACCGAGTCGCTGCGGCGAGGTCGACGATGTACTGGCGCACCGCCGGCGACGCGTGCACGCGGCGGACCGCGTGGACCATCGCCTCGACCCCGGCGGCATCCACGACCGGTTTGAGGTCGGCGAGCGGGTCACCGGCTCCGTGGCTGTCCAGGAGTGCGAGTTCGGCGCGTGCGTTGGGATAGCCCATTGAGATGCGCGCCATGAAACGGTCGCGTTGCGCCTCGGGCAGAGGGTAGGTCCCCTCCATCTCGATCGGGTTCTGGGTGGCCATCACCATGAATGGGCGTGGGAGCGCATAGGTGGTCCCGTCGACGGTCACCTGCGCCTCCTCCATCGACTCCAGCAGCGCGGACTGGGTCTTGGGGGAGGCGCGATTGATCTCGTCGCCGACGACGACATTGGCGAAGATTGCGCCCGGCCGGAACTCGAAACTGCGCAGGTCCTGGTTCCAGACGCTCACTCCGGTGATGTCGCTTGGGAGCAGGTCGGGGGTGAACTGAACCCGCCGGACGGTGGCATCGACAGAACGGGCCAAGGTCTTGGCGAGCATCGTCTTGCCGACACCGGGCACGTCCTCGACCAAGAGGTGGCCCTCGGCGAGCAACGCGACCAGCGCCGTCCTGATGACGTCGTCCTTGCCCTCGATGACCGTGGCCATGGCCCGGGCCAGGTCCGTGGTGACCTGCAGCACGCGATCCAAGGCCACCCCGAGCGCGTCAGGGGTGGCGGCTTCGCCGTCGGGGGGTGCCGACCTGCTCGTCGCGGCCTCGGTCTGCCAGTCACCCACGCGCTCACCCTCCCCGGTGGCCATGACGGCCCTGTCGGGGCGTCTCGTCTCAGACATCGATCTTGCCTCACGGCTGGCCGGAAAGGGAGGGAGGAGGCGAAGCCATTCGACGCGAATTTTGCCCCACTTTCCACCACCGCCTCTGACCTGCAGAAATACTGAATCAAGGCGAAGAATACTGGTCTCAACCAGCGCAAATAGGTAACAGGTGGAGTAAAGTGGGGGAAACGGGCGGCGAGAGGTCGTGAAGGGTCGATGTCAGGGGAGGTGAGGGTCGGTGTTCCTCGGGACGCACACGCCGCGGTTGGACGACAAAGGACGGCTCTTCCTCCCCGCCAAGTTCCGCGACCAGTTGGAGCGCGGCCTGGTCGTCACCCGAGGCCAGGAGCGCTGCCTGTTCGTCTTCCCGATCGCCGAGTTCGAGCAGGTCACGACGGCCATGCGCGAGGCCCCCACCACCAATCGCAATGTCCGCGACTTCATGCGGGTCTTTCTCTCCGGCGCCTCGGACGAGGTCCCCGACAAGCAGGGGCGGGTGACGATTCCCGCTCACTTGCGGCAGTACGCCGGACTCACCAAGGACTGCACGGTCATCGGGCAGGGCAGCCGTATCGAGGTCTGGGACACCGACGCCTGGACGACCTGGCTCGCCGAGCACGAGCAGGCCTACTCCGACACCTCCGAGGAGGTCGTGCCAGGACTGATCTGACGCCGCCCGCCCAGCCTGCCCGCCCGACCCCCACGACCCCGTTCCTCGGCCTCCAGCCGGACGATCCCGACGCGACTTCCCCCGCGCCGGGCCCGACCGGATGGGGACCCGGGCACGGGGACGCACCGCCACCCAGACCCAGCCCGTCGAAGGAACACGCGATGAACGCCACCCGCGGACCGGCCGCCCAGCGCCACGTTCCGGTTCTGCGCGATCGCATCGTGGAGTTGCTCGCTCCGGCCGCGGCGCGTCCGGGGGCTGTCCTCGTCGATGCGACGCTCGGCATGGGCGGCCACAGCGAGGCCCTGCTCACGGCCTGCCCGAACGCGCGGGTGGTCGGCATCGACCGGGACACCGAGGCGTTGGCCCTCGCCGGTGAGCGTCTGGCCGCATTCGGTGACCGCTTCACCACCGTCCACGCCGTCTATGACGACATTACCCACCTGCTCGTCGACCTCGATGTCCCGCAGGTCGACGGCATCCTCTTCGACCTGGGGGTCTCGAGTCTGCAACTCGACGAGGCCGACCGCGGCTTCGCCTACGCCCAGGACGCCCCCCTCGACATGCGCATGGACCAGCAGTCGGGGCTCACCGCGGCGGAGGTCGTCAACACGTATGCCGCGGCCGACCTCGCGCGCATCCTGCGCGACTACGGCGAGGAGCGGTTCGCCGGACGCATCGCCTCGGCCATCGTCCGGGAGCGGGAAAAGGAGCCGTTCACCACGTCTGGGCGTCTGGTCGACCTGCTTCGGGATGCCGTTCCGGCAGCCTCGCAACGCACCGGTGGGCACCCCGCCAAGCGGACCTTCCAAGCGCTGCGCATCGAGGTCAACGGCGAACTCGCGGTCTGGGAGCGCGCCCTTCCTGCCGCGATCGAGGCCCTCGGGGTCGGCGGCCGCATCGCGGTCCTGTCCTACCACTCGCTCGAGGACCGCATCACCAAGCGAGCGCTCGTGGCGGGGGCCACCTCTCGCACCCCCAAGGGGATGCCGGTCGAGTTGCCCGAGCACGCGGCATACCTGCGGCTACTGACCCGAGGCGCCGAGGAGGCCGACGCCACCGAAGTCGCCGAGAACCCCCGATCTGCCTCGGTCCGGCTGCGGGCCGCCGAACGAATCACCACGACGAAGGGATCGACGCGATGAGCCAAATGGCGACGGCACGCGCTCTGCCGCGCTCGGGGGCCACCAAGGCGCCACAACCGCTGAGGCTCATCGCGCCGGCGCCTCCGGGCCACGCCGGGCTGGTCGCGACCTGCCTGGTGCTGCTCACCGCGGGGTTCGTGGCGGTGTTGCTCCTCAACACGTCCATGGCCACCGGGGCGTTCACCGTCAGCCGGCTGCAGGACCGGGCCGACGAGCTCTCGGACACCCGCACGGCCCTGCAGCACGCGGTCGATGCCCAGAGCGCTCCTGCCGAACTGGCCAAGCGGGCGCTCGACCTCGGGATGGTCCCGTCGACGAGTGCGGCCTTCCTGCGGATCAGCGATGGCCAGGTCCTCGGCGTGGCGGAACCCGCCGCAGCGGACACCGGTTTTACGGTGGTGGCTCAGGCCGGATCGGCCCGAGCAGCAGCACCCGCATCACCGGCAACACCCGCAGCACCGGCGGAGCAGGCGACCGCCGCGGCCCCGGCCGCACCGCCCGTCCCGGAGTCGGGGACGACCGTGACCACCGAGGGCACGGTGACCCGGACCACCGTGACGATGGTGCGTGGCGATGTCGTGGAGAGCACGGTCACCAGCGTCGACAGTGCGACGGGAGCCACGACCAGCACCACCTCCCGCACGCCCATCCCCGCGACACCGACCGCACCCGAATCGACACCCGCGCAGCCTGCGCCACCCGCCCCGACCAACTGATCGACCTCGACGGAGCCAGACCGTGACCCCACCCAGGACGCCCCCGGGCGCTGGCCGTGGTGGTTCGGCGACCCCACGCAGTCGACAAGGTGGGCGACCCGCCAGGTCCACGGGCGGCAGCACTGAGAGTCGCGCCGCTCGCCCGGTGTCGCGCTCACGGACTCCCGAGAGCCCGCGACCGGCCGCGCCTGGGCGGGCAGCGACGCCGAGGAGGCCCGTGGCCGCCAAGACCACCGCCAAGGGTCGTCCGTCTCCTCGTGCTCACGCGACCGGTGGGGGCGGTCCGCGCCGACCGAAGGGGCCCACCTCGAGGTGGTCGCAGCGGCCCGGGCGACCTCAGCGCCTGGTGCCCCCACACCGTCGGATGCGGACGCTGCTCATCGCTGTGGCCTTCGTGTTGTCGATCTTCGCCGCTCAACTGGTCCGGATCCAGGGTTTTGACGCCTCGGCGGTGGCCGCCGAGGCCCGCAAGCAGCGCACGGCCACCGTCGCCATCCCCGCCCTTCGGGGTCAGATCCTGTCCTCCGACGGGGTCGTTCTGGCGGCCAGTCAGGAGCGGATCACCGTGGTGGCCGACCTGACTGCCATCTGCACCTATCAGACCAAGAAGAACAAATGCGACGACGCCAGTTCGGGGGAGGCGGTGGGCAAGGCAGCGGCTGCCCTGGCCCCGCTCCTGGGCCAGGACGAGGCCAAGCTTCGCGAGAACCTCACCGGCACGGCCCGCTATCGGATCCTCGAGCGGCAGGCAACGCCCCTCACCTGGCGCAAGATCGCCGACCTGCGCATCCCCGGGATCTACAAAGACCAGACACCTGGCGCTGACGTGTCCGTGCCCCAGCGGACCTATCCGACCGGACCGGCAGCCGCCTCGCTCGTCGGGTTCGTCACCAACGACGGCAAGGCGGGGGGTGGTGTCGAGCAGTTGATGGACGCCACGCTGCAGGGCACCGTCGGCCAGGTCGAGTACGAAACCTCGGCCACCGGCGAAGTCATCCCGGCGGCCGGCCAGACCCGCAAGGAGGCCGTCAACGGCACCGATGTGCGACTGACGATCAACTCCGGGCTGCAGTGGTATGCCCAGAACGCTCTCGCCCAGAAGATGGAGCAGACCAACGCCCTGTCCGGCACGGTCGTCGCGATGAACGCCAAGACCGGTGACCTGCTGGCTGTCGCGTCCTACCCGACTTACGACCCCAATGACATCGGCCGCGCCAACGGCAGCCTGACGAACAAGGCCTTTGGCGAGGTCTTCGAGCCCGGCTCGACGGCCAAGCTCATGACGATTGCCGCGGCCATGCAGGACGGCACTGTCACTCCCGACACCCCGGTCATCGTCCCCCCGACCCTCCCTCGCTACGACCAGGTCTTCAACGACTCTCACGCGCACCCGACCGAGTATCGAACTGTTACAGGCGTTCTCGCCGAGTCCAGCAACATCGGAACGGTTCTGGTCAGTGAGACCCTGACCCCGAAGCGCCTCGAGGAGTACTTCCGGAAGTTCGGACTGGGCACCAAGTCCGGCACCGGCTTCCCGGGGGAGTCCGCCGGTCTGCTGACCAAGTCAGAGGACTGGAGTGGCACTCAACGGGCTACGGTGGCCTTCGGTCAGGGACTTTCCGTCACGGCCATCCAGGCCGCTGGTGTCTTCCAGACGATCGCCAACAACGGGGTTCGCGTCGAGCCACGGCTCATCGAGTCGACCACGGACAAGGACGGCACCGTCAAGCAGACACCGGCGTCGAAGGGCAGCCGGGTCGTCGACGAGAAGGTCGCCAAGCAGGTCAGCGAGATGCTCGAAGGAGTCGTCAGCCCCAACGGCACCGCCCCCCAGGCACAGATCGCGGGCTACCGGGTCGCCGGCAAGACCGGCACGGCTGACCGCTACGACCCCACGGTCGGCGGCTACAGCGGCAAGACCGCGAGTTTCATCGGCTACGCCCCCGCGGATGACCCCCAGATCGTCGTCGCGGTGATCCTTCAGCGGCCCACCAACGGCTACTTCGGCGGGTCGACGGCGGGCCCGGTGTTCCATGACGTGATGACGTATGCGCTCCAGGAACTCAAGATCCCACCGACCGGCACGGCCGCGCCACAACTGGTCCTGGACGTCGAGCCCTCAGCGGCCGAGGCCGACCCGACCACCCTGCGTAACAAGCCCAAGGGTTCGGGCGGGTAGGGTCCGAGACCGTGACCGCCTTGCGACCCACCCCTGCCGGGTCGACCTCGATCGCTGTGCTCGCGAACGCCCTCAGTGTCGACCCACCGGCCGGCCCCGACACTGTCGTGTCCGGGGTGACGCTCGACTCGCGTTCGGTGCAGTCCGGTGACCTGTATGCCGCGCTGCCGGGCGCCACGACACACGGCGCCCGCTTCGCGTCGGGGGCCCGGGATGCCGGTGCGACAGCGATTCTGACCGACCCGGTCGGCGCGCAGCTCGTGGCCGAGCAGGGGGTGGTCCTGCCCGTGTTGGTCCACCCGGAGCCGCGCGCGGTGCTCGGACACCTCAGTGCCCTTGTCTACGGCACCGACCGCCTCAAGATGCCGCTGATCGGGATCACGGGGACGAACGGCAAGACGACCACGGCATACCTCATCCACTCGGCTCTGGTGGCCCTGGGTCGGCAGGTCGGCCTCATCGGCACGGTCGAGACCCGTATCGGGGATGAGCGGGTGCGCAGCGTGCGCACCACCCCCGAGGCTCCCGACCTGCACGCGCTGCTCGCCACGATGGCGCAACGTGGGATGGACGCCTGCGTGATGGAGGTGTCGTCCCACGCCCTGTCCCAGCACCGGGTGGACGGAGTGATCTACGACCTGGCGCTCTTCACCAACCTCTCCCAGGATCACCTCGACTTCCACCACGACATGGAGGACTACTTCGCGGCGAAGGCCTCGCTCTTCACGCCTGCACGATCGCAGTCCGGCTTGGTCTGCGTCGACGACGACTGGGGCCTGCGACTGGCCGGGCAGAGCGAGATTCCGATCGACACCCTGACCACGCAACCCGGGGGACTGGCCGACTGGACCGTGACCGTCGACCCCCACGACCCCCACCGATTCGTGCTGCGCGGGCGCGGTGACGAACTGCACCTGGTGTCCGCGCTGCCGGGCGCCTTCAACGTCACGAACACCGCCATGGCCGCCGCCGCTCTCCTCCTCCTGGGAGTGGACGGCGCGGCGGCTCAACGCGCAGTCCTGGCGGACCCACACGTGCCGGGACGCATGGAGCGGGTGGTGCTCGACGACGGTCGGGACGACCTGCCGGCGGTTGTCGTGGACTACGCGCACACACCGGACGCGATCCGGGCCGCCCTGGAGGCCCTTCGACCGGTGACCGCGGGAACCCTGGTGTGTGTGACCGGCGCCGGTGGTGACCGGGACCGCGACAAGCGCGCAGCGATGGGACGGGCAGCTGCCCTCGCCGACGTCGTCATAGTCACCGACGACAACCCGCGCTCGGAGGACCCGGGCTCGATCAGGGAGGCCGTCCTGCGCGGTGCGCGCGCCGAGACCGGCGGCGTGACTGTTCTCGAGGTGGGTGATCGACGGGAAGCGATTGCCCGGGCCGTGGCCATCGCGGCCGGCGTCGAGCCAGGGGGCGATGCGCCCGGGGCCACGGCGCTGGTCGCGATCATGGGCAAGGGCCACGAAACCGGCCAGGAGATCGGCGGTGAGGTCCACCCCTTCGACGACCGGGCCGAAGCCCTCAGTGCGCTCGAGGCCGCCGCCACGCAACTGGGGGAGGCTTCGGCGTGATCCCCGTGACCTTGGCCCAGATCGCTGCGCTGACCGGTGGAGTGGTCGTCGGGACCGATGACCCCGACGCGGTCCTGGTCACCGGTGACGTCGTCACCGATTCCAGGGCGGCCCAGGCGGGCTCGCTGTATGTCGCCCGCATCGGCGAGCATGCTGACGGTCATGCCTTCATCCCGTCGGCGCTCGCCAACGGGGCCGTCGCCGCGCTCGTGTCTCGCGTCGCTCCGGATGAGGTGCCACAGGTCGTCGTCGACGACGTGCAGGCGGCCTTCGCGAGCCTCGCCCGCTGGGTCATCGACACGCATTCGGACCTGCTCGTCGTCGGGATCACCGGCTCGAGTGGAAAGACGAGCACCAAGGACCTCCTCGGCGAGGTCCTGCGCGTCACCGGTCCGACGATTGCCCCCGAAGGATCGTTCAACTCCGAGGTGGGCGTGCCCCTGACGGTATGCCGCGTGCGCCCGGAGACCCGCAACCTCGTCGTGGAGATGGGGGCCAGAGGGTTGGGGCACATCCGCTATCTCACCCAGATCGCGCCCCCCCGAATCGGGGTCGTGCTCAACGTCGGCACCGCCCACATGGGTGAGTTCGGCTCGCGGGAGGCCATCGCCGTCGCCAAGGCCGAGCTCGTCGAGGCGCTGCCTGCTCACGGGGTCGCCGTCCTCAACGGCGACGACCCCGCCGTTCGGGCGATGGCCGCCCGGACGCGCGCACAGGTCGTGCTCGTCGGTGAGGCTGCGGACTGCGTCGTTCGGGCCGAGCACGTCGACCTCGACGACAGAGGCAGGCCCCGCTTCGACCTGGTCACCCCCGAGGGCCAGGTGCCTGTGGCCCTGGACTTGGTCGGACGGCACCACGTCGGCAACGCGCTCGCCGTGGCCGCGGTCGCCCGCGAGGTCGGCATGTCGCTGGCCGACATCGCGGACACGCTGGCCGCTGCCCGCCCCATCAGCCGGTGGCGGATGGAGGTGACCGTCCGGTCTGACGGCGTGACGGTCGTCAACGACGCCTACAACGCGAACCCGGATTCCATGCGCGCGGCCCTCGAGGCACTGGCCGCGATGGCGTCCGGGCGACGCACGTGGGCGGTGCTCGGCTCGATGCTCGAGCTCGGTGAGGAGTCGGAGGCCGAGCACGAGGCCATCGGTGCCCATGCCGCGCACACCGGGGTGGACGAACTGCTCGTCGTCGGCGACGGCGCGCGCGCCATGGTGGGAGGTGCCACCGGATCCGCGACCGTGGTCCGTTGGGTCGCCGACGCAGCCCGGGCCGGAGCACTGCTGGAGGCAGAACTTCGATCCGGTGACGTCGTGTTGTTCAAGTCGAGCCGGGACGCAGGACTACGGTGGCTCGGTGAAGAGGTCGCAGCCGCGACCACAGACCCCGACCCGGAAGGAAGGCGCTGAGAGTGCTCACCGTCCTCGTGGCCGCGGTCGTCTCGCTCATCATCTCCCTCTTCGGGACCCCGGCCTTCATCAAGGTGTTGGTCAAGCGAGGTTTCGGCCAGTTCATCCGGGACGACGGCCCCACCTCGCACCACACCAAGCGCGGCACGCCCACGATGGGTGGCGCCGTCATCGTCCTGTCGACCCTGCTGGCCTATGGCGCCGCGCACCTGGCCTTCTGGACCCAACCCACCTGGTCCGGGATCCTCGTGCTGTTCCTCATGACCGGGCTGGGCCTGGTCGGGTTCCTCGATGACTACATCAAGATCTCCAAGCAGCGCAGCCTGGGCCTGCGCTCGAAGCAGAAACTCGCCGGCCAGACCCTCGTTGCCGTGCTCTTCGCGGTCCTCGTGCTGCAGTTCCCCAATGGCTCCAACCGGACCCCGGCCTCGACCAAGGTCTCCTTCGTCCGCGACACCAACCTGGACCTCGCCTTCGCGGGGACGGTCGGCGGGCTCATCCTCTTCATCATCTGGGCGAACCTCATCGTCGCGGCCACCTCGAATGCCGTGAACCTCACCGACGGACTCGACGGCCTGGCGACGGGCGCGTCGGTGATGGTCTTCGCGGCGTACATCCTCATCGGCGTCTGGGAGTTCAACCAGAACTGCCAGTTCAACCCCGGGCTCAAGTGCTACGAGGTCCGTGACCCGCACGATCTGGCCACCGTGGCAGCGGCCGCCATGGGTGCCTGCTTCGGCTTCCTGTGGTGGAACACCTCGCCCGCGAAGATCTTCATGGGGGACACCGGATCGCTTGCGCTGGGCGGCCTCATGGCCGGCCTGGCGATCACGTCGCGGACCCAACTTCTCGTCATCATCCTCGGCGGGCTCTTCGTCATCATCACGCTGTCCGTGATCATCCAGGTCGCGTCCTTCAAGGCCACGGGCAAACGGGTCTTCCGCATGGCGCCACTGCAACATCACTTCGAGTTGCTCGGGTGGCAAGAAGTGACGATCGTCGTGCGGTTCTGGATCATTGCCGGACTGTGCGTGGCTCTCGGTCTGGGCCTGTTCTATGCGGAGTGGGTGGTGGGCGGCTCATGACCGTCCCGCCGAGCGCCGTCGGGCGCACGGCCACGCTGACCCATCGCGACGCCGACTGGCGCGGCCTTCGGGTGCTCGTGGCGGGTCTCGGGATCAGTGGCTTCGCGGCCGCCGATGCCCTCCTGGAGCGTGGCGCGCACGTGGTCGTCGTGGATGCAGGAGCCCCGAGCGAGAACATCGCTCTGGGTGAGCGCGCCCGAATCCTCGACATCCTCGGGGCCGACCTGCGTTTCGGCCCCGAGCAGGTCGCCTCCCTGCCCACCGACGACCTCGACCTGGTCGTCACCTCACCGGGCTGGGCGCCCCACCAGCCGCTACTTGCCGCCGCGGCTGCCGCCGGCCTGCCCATCTGGGGCGAGGTGGAGCTCGCCTGGCGGCTGCGCCCGGCCGAGGGCGCGGCACCGTGGCTGGTCATCACCGGGACCAACGGCAAGACCACGACGACCCAGATGCTCACCTCGATGCTGCGAGCCGCTGGCCTGCGCGCGATGAGTGTCGGCAATGTGGGCACGCCGATCCTCGAGGCGATCATGGATCCCACGCCGTATGACGTTCTCTCGGTGGAACTCTCCAGCTTTCAATTGCACTGGTCGGAGTCGATCGCCGCCCGCGCGTCGGTGTGCCTCAACATCGCGCCGGACCATGTCGACTGGCACGGGTCCCTGGAGGCCTACATCCAGGCCAAGGGCAAGGTCTACGAGCGCACTGAGGTCGCGTGCATCTACAACGACCAGGACCCGACGACTCGGCGTCTCGTCGAGGAGGCGGAGGTCCAGGAGGGGTGTCGCGCCATCGGTTTCACCCTCGGGGTCCCGGGCCTGTCGATGCTGGGCGTCGTCGATGATGTCCTCGCCGATCGTGCGTTCGTCGAGGAACGCCGCACCTCGGCCGCGGAACTGGCCACCCTGGACGACGTCCGTGGCGAAGCACCCACCGTGGCGCCGCATCAGGTGGCCAACGCCTTGGCCGCGGCCGCTCTCGCGCGCGCCCACGGCATACCGCCGATCGCGGTACGTGACGGACTGCGGGCCTTCAGGCCCGAGCCGCACCGGATCGCCGAGGCCGGCATCGTCGGCGGTGTTCGCTACATCGATGACTCCAAGGCCACGAACCCGCATGCCGCCTCGGCGAGCCTGGCCGCCTTCGCGTCGATCGTCTGGGTCGCCGGTGGCCTGCTCAAGGGAGCCGAGGTCGACGAGCTCGTGCGCGAGCACGCGGATCGCTTGCGCGGGGTCGTGCTGATCGGCCAGGACCGCGCCAAGATCGCCGACGCGCTGGCCCGACACGCGCCCGATGTCCCGGTCGTCGACCTTGCCGCCACGGACACTGGAGCCATGGATCTCGTCGTTGCCCGGGCCGCAGACCTCGCCCACGAGGGCGATGTCGTGTTGCTCGCGCCGGCCGCCGCATCCATGGACATGTTCGACAACTACGGTGCCCGTGGTGATGCCTTCGTGGCGGCCGTGCGCAGGCTGGCCCGCGCGGCGGGGGAGTAGCCATGACGAGCACGGCCGCCAAGGCTCGGGCGTCCGGCTCACGGTTCGCACGGGTTCGTCATTGGTTCGGGCGCTTCGAGTCGCCGACCACGACCTACTACCTGCTGATCGCGACGACCGCGATCCTGGTCGTCTTCGGTCTGATCATGGTGCTGTCGGCCTCCGCCATCACCTCGTTGACACAGAGCAAGTCCGGCTCGGCCTTCACCATCTTCCGCAGCCAGTTGCTCTATGCGGGCATCGGGACCGTGGGGCTGCTCATCGCGAGCCGGATCGCCGTGCCCCTGTGGAAGAAGCTCGCCCTTCCCATCCTGGGGGGCGCTCTCGTCCTGCAGTTGCTCGTGGCCTTCATCGGCACCACCGTCAACGGCAACCGCAACTGGCTCCGCTTCGGGCCGGTGGGGATCCAGCCCTCGGAGCTGGTCAAGTTCGGGTTGGTCCTCTTCGGGGCTCTGGCCCTGACGGCCAAACGCGACAAACTCGGCCAGATCGGCCATGTCGTGGTCCCCTACCTCGTCCCCGGGGCCGCCATCGCGCTGGCCCTCGTGCTCCTCGGCGGCGACCTGGGCACCAGCATCATCCTCGCTGCCATCATCGCGGCCACCCTCTGGGCAGCCGGGGTCCCCTTGCGATGGTTCCTCGCCAGTGCCCTCGTCTTCGGTGTGATCGCCAGCGCGTTCGTCATCTCGAGTCCGAACCGGCTCGGCCGTTTCGACGTGTGGTTGGGTCGGGACACCGACATGTTCGGGGCAGCACGACAGCCCATGCAAGGCCGCTTCGCCCTCGCCGACGGTGGATGGTTCGGGCTCGGCCTGGGCGCCTCCCGCGAGAAGTGGCAGTGGCTGTCCGAGCCGCACAACGACTTCATCTTCGCCATCATCGGTGAGGAACTCGGCCTGCCGGGAACCCTGCTCATCCTGCTGCTCTTCGGCCTGCTCGCCTACGCCTGCTACCGCCTGGTGCTCCGCTCAAGGGACATGTTCGTCCGCCTCGCCACCGCGGGAGCCATGGCGTGGATCGTCGCTCAGGCGATGGTCAACATCGGGGCCGTCATCGGCCTGCTCCCGGTCATCGGGGTGCCGCTGCCGCTGGTGTCCTCGGGCGGTTCCTCACTGATCACGACGATGGGCATCCTCGGGATGCTCATCGCCTTCGCGCGTCACGAACCTGACTGTGCCGAGCAATTGGCCGGCCGCCCCTCGATCCTGCGCCGCTCCGCCACGGTCGCGACCTCACGCGGGCGGCGATCGGAGTGAGCGCGGCCGGGATGACGGCGCGATCGGTGCTTCTCGCCGGAGGCGGAACCGCCGGACACGTCTCACCACTTCTGGCGCTGGCCGACTGCCTGCGCCGAGAGGACCCCACGGTGACCATTGCGGCGCTGGGCACGGCCGAAGGCCTGGAGTCTCGACTCGTGCCCGGCCGTGGCTATGACCTGGCCCTGGTGCCCAAGGTGCCGTTACCCCGCAAGCCTTCGGCAGACCTGCTTCGACTGCCCCGAAACCTGGGGGCTGCCGTTCGTGCAGCAGCGACCGCGATCGAGGACATCGATGCCGACGTGGTTGTGGGGTTCGGCGGGTATGTCTCGACTCCCGCCTACCTTGCTGCTCGTCGCCGCGGCATACCGATCGTCGTCCACGAGCAGAACGCGCGACCCGGCATCGCCAACCGCCTCGGCGCCCGTTTCGCCACCCACGTGGCGGTCACCTTCCCCGACACGCCCCTCCCACGGGCGGTCGTCACCGGTATGCCGCTGCGCCGCGAGATCGCCCTCCTGGACCGGCCCGGGTTGCGCCCGAAGGCCTTGGCGCACTTCGGTCTCGACCCGCAATGGCCGACCGTTCTGGTCACGGGTGGGTCCTTGGGTGCAGCGCGGATCAACGCCGCGTTCGAGGCGTCGGTGAGCGCCCTGCGGGCGGCTGGCGTCCAGGTCCTCCACGTGACCGGTCAGGGCAAGGAGATCGAGGTTTCCGCCGCCCGCGATGGCGAACCGCCCTACGTCGTCGTGCCCTATGCCGACCGGATGGACCTGGCGTATGCCGCGGTCGACCTTGTCGTCGGGCGCGCCGGAGCCAACACGGTGTGTGAACTCACCGCGGTCGGGCTGCCCGCGGTCTATGTGCCCCTCCCGATCGGCAACGGCGAGCAGCGCTTGAACGTGAGCACTGTCGTCGCGGCCGGTGGCGGGATCCTCGTCGACGACGCAAGGATGACCGCAAATTGGGTGTGCGACAACCTTCCGTTGCTGCTGCGGGATTCCTCTCGACTGGCCGCAATGGCCAGCGCGGCGGCCTCGGTGGGGGAGCGCGGTGGTGACCAATTGCTCGCCGATCTCGTTCACCGCGCGGCACGGACGGTGCGGCGCTGACGTGAACGGGATCAACGACCGCTTTGATTTCTCGGGTGTGCCACCGCGGGTGGAGGACCTCGGGACCGTGCACCTCATCGCCATCGGGGGCGCGGGGATGTCCGCCGTGGCGCGTCTGCTGATGGCCCGCGGTATCCCGGTGCAGGGTTCCGATGCCAAGGACTCGCCCCTGCTGCGTGCCCTTGCCGCCGAGGGAGCCCGAGTGTGGGTGGGACACGACCGGCGTCACCTCGAGGGAGCCGACACGGTTGTCATCTCGAGCGCCATCAGGGACTCGAACCCCGAACTCGCACAGGCCAAATCGCAAGGTCTCAGGATCCTGCACCGAAGCCAGGCCTTGGCGGCGACGGCCTGGGACCAGGTGCGGCTCGCGGTGGCGGGGGCGAACGGCAAGACCACGACGACCTCCCTCCTGATCGCCGCCCTCGATGGGGCCGGCGCATCCCCGTCGTTCGCCTCGGGTGGGGAACTCGCAGACCGAGGCACCAATGCGGACTGGCACGCCGACTCGCCCTTCGTGATCGAAGCGGACGAGAGCGACGGCAGCTTCCTTGTCTATCACCCCCACGTGGCGGCGATCACGAACGTGCAACCGGACCACCTTGACTTCTATGGAACCTTCGACAACGTCCGCGCCGCGTATGCCGCGTTCGCGGCGACCGTGCCCCCCGGTGGGCTCGTCGTGGCCTGCGCAGACGACGAGGGATCGAATGCGCTGGCCGCGCAGGTGTCGGACCGGCGGGTCCTCACCTATGGTCATGCCCTGCACGCGGACCTGGTCATCCTCGAGTCGGCGTTGGTGAGCACGGGAAGCACCACGACGTTCCGTGACCCGGCTGGAGTGGAACGCACGATGACCCTGGCGGTGCCGGGCGCCCACAACGTGCTCAATGCCTGCGCGGCATACCTCTGCGCGACGGAGGGAGTTGGCGCCCACCCCGACGGTGTCGTCGCGGGACTTGCGCGCTTTGCCGGCGCACGACGCCGATTCGAGGTGATCGGTGAGGCTGGTGGGATCACGGTCGTCGACGACTATGCCCACAACGCCGGCAAGGTGGAGGCTGTGGTCGCGACCGCGACCAAGATCGCTCACGACCGTGGCGGTCGATTGATTGCCCTCTTCCAGCCCCATCTCTACAGCCGGACCAGGGATTTCGCCGAGGGCTTCGCCGCCGGGTTGGCGCCTGCCGATGAGATCGCCCTGCTCGACATCTACGGCGCGCGGGAGGAGCCGATCCCCGGGGTGGACTCACGGCTCATCGCCGACCGGCTGGCGGGGCGAGCCGACGTCATGTCGCCGGACGCGGCCGTCAAGTGGGCCGCGAGCATCGCGAAGCCGGGTGACGTCGTCCTCACCATCGGCGCCGGTGACATCACGGTGATTGCGCCGCACATCCTCGAGCGATTGCGGTCGCGCCGATGACCTCGGGGACCGAGGCTCGTTCCCGCCCGCTGGGCCGAGGAGGGGTGCGTGCACATGCCGAACGCGCCAGCAGTGTCGACCGCTTCGCCGCCCGAGCCAGGGCCCGCCGACGAGCCCCGTGGCGCCGTGTCCTGATCGGCCTGCTTGCCGCAGCGATCATGGCCGGGGTCGTCTGGCTGCTGTGGTTCAGCCCGTACGTCGTCGTCCGCGATGTGCACGTCGAGGGCGTCGGGGGCGACGAGGCCGCGGCTGTGGAGAACGTGGCCAAGGTGCCGCTGGGGCAGCCGATGATGCAGGTGGACACCGGAGCCATCACCGACCGGGTCAGGGGTCGACTGACCGTCGCGGAAGCTCGAACGAGCCGGTCGTGGCCGGCCACCATCACCATCACGGTGCGGCCTCGCACGCCCGCTCTTGTGCTCAAGAACTCTCAGGGTCAACTAGAGGTTGTGGATGCCACCGGGGTGGTCTACGACCAGGTGGGCGCACCACCGGCCGGTGTCCCGCTGGTGACCGCCAGCTCGGATGCGGGATCCTCCAAGGAGGCCCTGAAAGCTGCCCTCTCGTTGATCCGTGCACTGCCGGCTGACCTGGCGGACCAGATCACGACGATCTCCGTGAGCAGCGCCAACCTCGTGACCTTCAAGCTCGGTGAGGTCGACGTCGTCTGGGGTGGAGCGGACCAGCCGACCCGCAAGGTCGCGATCCTGCGTGCGCTGCTCAAGACAGGCCCGACGGCGATCGACGTGAGCGCACCGGACACCCCGGTCACCCGCTGAGTTGCGGGCGAGATCTGTTCCGGGTGGAACACGTCTCGCAGCCGCCCATAGCCATACCTGTGGTTGCGGGCGAGATCTGTTCCGGCGTGTGCTGTTGCCCCGTGGACGTGATCCGGGCGATGGGGCGGGTGTGGTTGGGGAGACTGTTGAGGCGAACTGGTGAGCAATAGCGCGAGATTTCTTGGATCGGTTGGCGACACGCCGTAGCCCTCGTTGCTTGCCCTGTGCTCGCCGCCTAGCGTCATCCCGACGGAGCCGTGACCGAACTGTTACCGTCAAGTGAAGATCGAGACTTTGGATATCCAACGAGAGGCCCCGACCGTGGCAACACCCCAGAACTATTTGGCCGTCATCAAGGTCGTCGGCGTCGGCGGCGGCGGTGTGAACGCCATCAACCGCATGATCGAGGTCGGTCTCAAGGGCGTCGAGTTCATCGCGATCAACACCGACGCCCAGGCTCTGTTGATGAGCGACGCCGACGTCAAGCTCGACGTGGGCCGCGAGCTCACCCGCGGGCTCGGAGCCGGGGCTGACCCCGAGGTGGGGAAGAAGGCCGCCGAGGACCACGCCGAGGAGATCGAGGAGGTCCTCAAGGGGGCCGACATGGTCTTCGTCACCGCCGGCGAGGGTGGCGGCACCGGGACCGGTGGCGCGCCTGTTGTCGCCAAGATCGCCAAGAATCTCGGCGCCCTGACGATCGGCGTGGTCACCCGTCCCTTCACCTTCGAGGGTCGTCGCCGGGCCAACCAGGCCGAGACCGGCATCGGAGCGTTGCGCGAAGAGGTGGACACCCTCATCGTCATCCCCAACGACCGACTGCTCTCCATCAGCGACCGCAGCGTCTCGATGATGGATGCCTTCCGGAGCGCTGACCAGGTGCTGCTCTCAGGTGTCCAGGGCATCACCGACCTGATCACGACGCCCGGACTGATCAACCTCGACTTCGCCGACGTCAAGTCGGTCATGCAGGGTGCGGGCTCGGCGCTCATGGGCATCGGCTCGGCCCGCGGCGAGGACCGCGCCATCCAGGCGGCCGAATTGGCCATCTCCAGCCCCCTGCTCGAGGCGAGCATCGACGGCGCTCACGGTGTGCTGCTCTCGGTCCAGGGCGGCAGCGACCTCGGTCTCTACGAGATCAACGAGGCCGCCAAGCTGGTCCAGGAAGCGGCGCACCCGGAGGCCAACATCATCTTCGGTGCGGTCATCGACGACGCCCTCGGCGACGAGGTGCGCGTGACGGTGATTGCCGCCGGCTTCGATGGGGGCACACCCAATCGCCGCGAGGACGGTCGGGCACTCGGCTCGATCCAGTCGCGCACGACCTCCCCGGCCCCGACCTCGGCGACACAGGGCGGGTCTTCGCTGAACACGGCGCCCGCGACTCGACCCGACGCAGCCGACAACGCCACGTCCTCGCCGTCCACGGCTGCCCCGACGGCCGGGAGCGCCGAGACCCAGCCTCCTCATGCAGGGGAGCCGGGCGCACCCGCGCAACCGCGGCAGGTCCCACCGCGCACCGTGACCTTCGAGGACGGCGACGACCTGGACGTCCCCGACTTCCTCAAGTGAAACCAGGTACCTGATCGCAAGATCGGACACATCCACCCGAGGCGGGGTGGGCGAGTGATCGCCCACCCCGCCTCGCGTCTACGGTGGAGGCGTGTTCCATTGGCGCGACGACAGTGAGGGGCTGACCCGTGCCTTCACCAGCAGGCGCGGGGGAGTCAGCGCTGCCCCCTATGACTCGCTCAATCTGGGGTCGCGCGTTGGTGACGACCCGGCCGATGTGACGGAGAACCGGAACCGGGTCGCGTCCGCCTTGGGAGTACCGGCCGTGGCCTTCATGAACCAGTGTCATGGAGCGGACGTGGCCGTCATCGAGGCGGTGCCGGATTGCACCCCCGATGCCGATGCACTTGTCACGCTCACCCCCGGGCTGGCGCTGGCGGCCCTCGTCGCCGATTGCACGCCCGTCCTGCTCTGGGATGTGGCGGGGCCGGCTGTGGCCGCCGTCCATGCGGGCCGCCCCGGGATGATGAAAGGTGTTGTCGGACAGGTGGTTTCGACGATGCGCGACCTCGGTGCCCAGAGCATCAGTGCGGTCGTCGGGCCGTCGGTGTGCAGTCGCTGCTACGAAGTACCGCTCGAGCTGCGCGAGGAGGCCGCCTCTGTCACTCCCGAGTCCAGGGCCGTGAGCTGGACGGGGACCCCCGCCATCGACGTGGCTGGCGGTGTTGTCGCCCAGTTGCACGACCTCCATGTCGACATCTCATGGGTTGCAGGTTGTGCGCGCGAGGATCTCCGCCTGTTCTCGCATCGTCGCGACGGTGTCACCGGCAGATTCGGTGGCTTCATCGTGCGGAAGGCACCGTGATGTCGCGCGCGCAGGAATTGCGCGACAACCTTGCCCGAGTGCTCCAGCGGATCGACGAGGCACGCTCGGCCGCTGAGCGGGCCGATCCGGTCTCGTTGATCGTCGTGACCAAGCGGTTCCCGGTGAGCGACATCACGATCCTGCGTGAGTTAGGGGTCACCGACATCGGGGAGAACAAGGAGCAGGAACTGCGCGCCAAGGCGGCCGAGTGGGACGGCGAAGCGCACCCTCGCGTCCACTTCATCGGACAACTCCAGAGCAACAAGGCGGCGGCCGTGGCGCGCGCGGCCGATGTGGTCCATTCCCTCGACCGGTCCAAACTGGTCCGTGCGTTGGCGCGGGTTGATCGCGTCGACCCCCTCGAGGTCCTCGTCCAGGTCTGCCTCGACGCTGAGCCCGGCAGGGGTGGTGTGGCACCCGCCGCCCTCGACGATCTGGTCGACGAGGTGGCGGCCGAGCCTGCCCTGCGCCTTCGGGGACTGATGGCGGTGGCCCCGCTCGGTGGCGACCCCGAGGTCGCGTTCGCCCGCCTGGCCGACCTCCACGCCGGCGTGCTCGAGCGGCATACCGAGGCGACATGGTTGTCCGCAGGGATGAGTGGGGATCTCGAGGCGGCGGTGCGGCACGGCGCGACACACCTGCGTGTCGGGACCGCAATCCTCGGTTCTCGTCCGTCACTTGGGTAACTTCGAACGCGACAGGACGGCCAGCTGACTCAAGGGCCACCGCAAGCGAAGGAGTTCCAATGAGCGGCGCGCTCCGCAAGACGATGGTCTACCTCGGGTTGGCCGAGGACCAGGGTCGGCATGACTACGACTATGACGGCCACTACGAAGAGCACTATGACGATGCGCCAGCTGCTCCCGTGACCTCGATCGACTCACACCGTCCCGTCGCGTCGGTCGTTCGTCAGCACGCCGGGCTGGGGGTCTCGCGGATCACGACCATTCACCCGCGCACCTACAACGAGGCCAAGACGATCGGTGAGAACTTCCGGGAGGGCGTGCCGGTCATCATGAACCTCACCGACATGGACGACGCCGACGCCAAGCGTCTCGTGGACTTCGCCGCCGGTTTGGTCTTCGGTCTGCATGGCTCGATCGAGCGGGTCACGAGCAAGGTCTTCCTTCTCTCACCGGAGACCCTCGAGGTCAACGCGGAGGAGTATGCCGCACCCAACCGTCCGCTCTTCAACCAGAGCTGAGGCCTCCCGCTCAGGGAATCCCCAGTTCCACTGGTGAGACTGTCGACATGTATGCCGTCCGCCAACTCCTCCACCTGATCGTCTGGGTCTACCTTCTGGTTGTCTTCGGGCGGCTGATCCTGGACTGGATCCGGGTCTTCGCCCGCGACTGGCGACCCAAGGGCGTGATGCTGGTGGTCGCCGAGACCGTCTACACCCTGACGGACCCGCCGCTGCGGGCCCTCCGCAAGGTGGTGCCGCCCTTGCGGATCGGGGGGGTGGCCCTCGACCTGGCATTCCTGCTGTTGGTGGTCGTGCTCTACGTTCTGCTCGCGATCCTCTAGGCTTGCTCTCCGGGCCCCCACCTGTCACATGGTGGCCCACCCACATCAACAGGCCTGAATGAGGAGTTGAGATGGCCCTCTCACCCGAGGACGTCCTGAACAAGACGTTCACCACCACGCAGTTCCGTCGTGGCTACGACGAGCGCGAGGTCGACGACTTCCTCGACGACATCGTGGTCGAGATGCGTCGCGCCGCCAAGGAGGGTGACGAACTCCGAAACCAGCTCAACGACTGCCGCGAAGGACACGGTCTCGAGCCGGTTGCCGCCGGAGGCGCCGTCGTCGACAGCGGCGAAGCCGACGAGTTGCGTTCTCGCAACGGTGAGCTCGAGGCCAGGATTGCCGAGCTCGAGGGCCAGGTGCGCGAGTCCGGCGAGGCCTACGCCGCCCTCACTCAGGCGCATGACAACGACCGCTCTGCCTGGGAGCAGGAGCGGGCGTCCTTCGCCGACGAGCGGTCCGCCTGGGACCAGCAGCAGGCAGAGCGCGCGCAGGCTGGCGAGGAGCAGGCAGCCCACGACGAGCACGTGGCCATGTTGCGCGAGCGCGCCCAAGAGGCGCAGCAGGAGGCGGAGCAGCGCATTCAAGAGGCGCACGCTCGGGCCGAGCAGGCCGAGCGTGAGGCCGAAGAGCGAGTCGCTGCTGCTGCCCAGCGGACGGCAGAGCCGGCTGCTGCCCAAGCCTCGGGTGATGGGGGTATGGGCGCCGCTGCCCAGGTCGGTGCTGGCGCTGCGGGTGCTGGCTCTGCCGCCGGAGTCCTGGCCCTGGCGCAGCGCCTTCACGACGAGCACGTTGCCGCGGGCGAAAGCCGCCGTGACGAACTCATCAACGCCGCGCAGACGCGCCACGACTCGCTGATCTCCGAAGGTCAGAGCCGGCACGACGAGCTCATCTCCACCGGTCAGCAGCAGTACGACGAGTTCCTGTCGACCGGCCAGACCAAGCACGATGAGTTGCTCGCCGCCGCCCAGTCGCGTCATGACGAGCTCATCACCGAAGCTCGCGAGCGATCGACGGGGATGGTCCACGAGGCCCAGCAGCGCAAGGCCTCCATCCTCGACGAGCTGACCAGTGCCAAGAACCTCCTCGAGCGCAAGATCGAGGAGTTGCGCAGCTTCGAGAAGGACTACCGCTCACGCCTGAAGGGCTTCATCTCCGAGCAGCTCGAGAAGCTCGAGCACACGGCCGTCGACCCGGCCGCGAACCAGGCCGAGGGTGACGCGGAGGACGACGCACAGCAGTCCTGACGTCAGCCACTTGCGCAGGGGTGGGGCATTTGCCCCACCCCTGCGGGTGTCTGCGGGGTGGGCTTCGTCCCACTTTGGTGTGTTCGCGTTGTGGCTGCGTTGGCGGACCCGTATCTTGTGCCGAACTGCACTTGCCCGCCACCACGTCATCGACGACGAAATGAGGATCCAGGGATGGTTGCCACGCGAGTCATGGCCGCGGCCAAGTCGGCTGTCTCGTCGGCCCGCAGGGCCGTGAGCAAAGCATCCGCTCCGGCCAAGCAGGCGGCGCCGGCCAAAAAGGCTGCCACCGCGGCGAAGAAGGCCGCGCCGGCCAAGAAGGCTGCTACCGCGAAGAAGGCGGCGCCCGCGGCCCCGGCCAAGAAGGCGGCGCCGGCGGCGAAGAAGGCTGATACGGCGAAGAAGGCGGCTCCCGCGGCGAAGAAGGCCGCGCCGGCCAAGAAGGCTGCTACCGCGAACAAGGCGGCGCCCGTGGCTCCGGCCAAGAAGGCGGCTCCTGCGGCCAAGAAGGTCGCCCCGGCGAAGAAGGTCGCCCCGGCGAAGAAGGCGGAACCCAGATCTCTGGTCGTCCTCGAGGACGAGACACCGTGGACTGCCGCCGAACTGAAGGCCATCCGGGCCGAGATCGAGGCGCACATCGCCGAGCTGCAGGCCGAGATCGACCAAGCGGAGTCCGAGATCGTCGACCTCATGCGTGACTCCGGCGACGGTGCCGGTGACGACCAGGCGGACGCGGGCGCCAAAACCTACGAGCGTGAGCAGGAGCTCGCGCTGGCCGACAACGCCCGAGAGGTGTTGCGCCAGAACGAACACGCGCTGGAGCGGATCGCCGACGGCACCTACGGTGTCTGCGAGTCGTGCGGCAAGCCGGTGGGCAAGCTTCGACTCCAAGCCTTCCCTCGTGCGACGCTGTGCATGCCATGCAAGACGAAGCAGGAACGACGCTGACCCCTTCCGATCCCATCGACTCGCGACCGGCCTCGGCAACCGCCAGGGGCCGGTCCGGTCTGTATGCCGTGCTCGGGCTCTTCGCGCTCGTCACGCTGGTCGCCGATCAGGCGAGCAAGATCTGGGCGCTGGACACCCTTGAGCCGGGCGTTGCCAAGCCCTTCATCGGCCAGTGGATCCAACTCCACCTGATCCGCAACAGTGGTGCCGCCTTCTCCCTCGGCAACAGCATGACCTGGGTCCTCACCATCTTGTCGGTGGTCATCGTCGCCGCGATCCTCGCGTCGTTGAGGCGCATCACGACGGGCGCCTGGGCCGCGACGATCGGCCTGTTGCTCGGCGGGGCGGCCGGCAACCTCATCGATCGTGTCTTCCGCGCTCCGGGTCTGTTCCGCGGCCACGTCGTGGACTTCCTCGACTACTTCGGTCTGTTCATCGGCAATGTCGCCGACATCGCGATCGTCGTGGCTGCTGGCCTGGTCGTCATCCTCTCCGTCCGCAGCCCCCACCCGGAGGACAAGGGTGAGCCAACGGCATACCGGAGTGACGATGACTGACCGACGCACCATGCTCGTCCCGGACGGTCTGGCCGGCGAGCGAGTCGATGCGGCGATCTCCCGCCTCTTCGGGCTCTCCCGATCACGAGCGGCCGACCTCGCCACCGACGGCGAGGTGAGCGTCAACGGCTCCACCGTCTCGAAGTCACACCGGGTCCACGCCGAGGACCTGCTCGAGGTCGTCCTCCCGGGGACCGAGCCCAGTGTGACCCTCGAGATCGTCGCCGAACCGGTCCCCGGCATGCGGATCGTCCACGACGACGACGAGATCGTCGTCGTCGACAAGCCAGTGGGCGTGGCCGCCCACCCCAGCCTGAACTGGACCGGCCCCAACGTCCTGTCCGGGCTCAAGGCCGCGGGCTACCGGATCAGCACCAGTGGCGCAAGCGAGCGCCAGGGCATCGTGTCGCGCCTCGATGTGGGCACCAGTGGCCTCATGGTCGTCTGCAAGAGCGAGCGGGCCTACACGGTGCTCAAACGGGCCTTCAAGGAGCGCCGGGTCGACAAGACCTATCACGCGCTCGTGCAAGGCCTGCCCGATCCCCTGGTGGGCACCATCGACGCGCCCATCGGGCGCAGACCCGGTGCCGAGTTCAAGTTCGCCGTCATGGACTCGGGCAAGCCCTCGGTGACGCACTACGAGCTGATCGAGGCCTTCCGTTTCGCCAGCCTCCTCGAGGTCAAACTCGAGACCGGGCGGACCCACCAGATCCGCGTCCACATGGCCGCGATCAAGCATCCGTGCGTGGGTGACCCGCTCTACGGAGCCGACCCGAATCTGGCCAGGCGGCTCGGCCTGGAACGGCAGTGGTTGCACGCCATGGCCCTGGGTTTCGAGCACCCCGGCTCCGGCGAATGGGTCACCTTCGAATCGTCCTACCCGGCCGACCTGGACGAGGCGCTGGAGCGACTGGCGGCCGCCCACTGAGCCCCGCGGCATACCTCAGTCGCCCCATCCGTCACAGCGCGGCGAGGCGGTGAAGGCTGTCGGGGGAGCGACCTAGGATGGCTGGCGATGTCCGCGATCCCCGCCTCCGAGAACTTCGTGCACCTGCACGTCCACACCGAGTACTCCATGCTCGACGGCGCCGCGCGGATCGGGGACCTCTACAAGCGCGCGGCCGAGATGGGGATGCCCGCGATCGCGACGACTGATCACGGCTACCTTTTCGGCGCCTACGACTTCTGGAAGAAGTCCAAGGACACCGGGGTCAAGCCGATCATCGGCGTCGAGGCCTATGTGACGCCGGGGACGCACCGCACCGACAAGACGCGCACGTTGTGGGGGGACGAGCGCACGGCGCGGTCCGACGACGTCTCCGCGGGCGGCGCCTACACGCACATGACGATGTTGGCCACCGACAACGCGTCGATGGCCAACCTCTTCACGATGAGTTCGCTCGCGAGCCTGGACCAGGTCTACGCCAAATGGCCCCGCATCGACCGTGAGCTGCTCCACCGCTACGGCAAGGGGATGATCGCGACGACCGGCTGCCCCAGCGGTGAGATCCAGACACGCCTGCGGTTGGGTCAGTACGACCTGGCCCGGGAGGCAGCGGCGGAGTTCCGCGACATCTTCGGCGCCGAGAACTACTTCCTCGAGCTCATGGACCACGGCAACAGCATCGAGCGGCGCACCCGCGAGGACCTCATGCGGCTGGCCAAGGACCTGAGCTTGCCGCTGCTCGCGACCAACGACCTGCACTACGTCGACCCGCAGGACGACAAGGCGCAGGACGCACTGCTCTGCATCAACTCCGGCAACACCCTGCTCGACCCGGGCCGGTTCAAGTTCGAGGGCACGGGCTACTACCTCAAGTCGCCCGCGGAGATGCGTCATCTCTTCCGGGAGCTGCCGGAGGCCTGCGACAACACCCTGCTCATCGCCGAGCGGTGCGAGGTGTCCTTCACCGAGCAGGAGGGGCGCTACATGCCGCGCTTCCCCTGCCCCGAGGGAGAGGACGAGCAGACCTGGTTCGTCAAGGAGGTCAACGCCGGGCTGCGCCGGCGCTTCCCCGAGGGCGTGCCGGAGTATGCCGCGACCCAGGCCACCTTCGAGACCGACGTCATCGTCTCCAAGGGGTATGCCGGCTACTTCCTCGTCGTCGCCGACTTCATCAACTGGGCCAAGGACAACGGAATTCGGGTCGGACCGGGCCGTGGATCGGGTGCCGGCTCGATGTGTGCCTACGCGATGGGGATCACCGACCTCGACCCCGTCCCGCACGGCCTGATCTTCGAGCGCTTTCTCAATCCCGAGCGTATGTCGATGCCGGACTTCGACGTCGACTTCGACGAGCGCCGCCGTGGCGAGGTCATCCAGTACGTCACCAGGAAGTATGGCTCCGAGCGCGTCGCGCAGATCGTCACCTACGGCACGATCATGGCCAAGCAGGCGGTCAAGGACTCCGCGCGGATCATGGGTCACCCCTTCGCGATGGGGGAGAAGCTCACCAAGGCGATGCCGGCCGTGGTGATGGGCAAGGGTGTCTCGCTCGCCGACCTCTACGACCCGGAGGCCAAGAGGTATGCCGAGGGCGTCGAGTTCCGCGGCGTGGTCGCCGAGGACCCGGCGGCCGGCGAGGTCGTCGAACTGGCCAAGGGCATCGAGGGCCTGAAGCGGCAGTGGGGCGTGCACGCCGCGGGCGTCATCATGTCGAGCGAGCCCCTCATCGATGTCATCCCGATCATGCGCCGGCTGCAGGACGGCCAGGTCATCACCCAGTTCGACTACCCCAGCTGTGAGTCCCTCGGCCTGGTCAAGATGGACTTCCTCGGCCTGCGGAACCTCACGATCCTCGACGACGCACTCGAGAACGTGAAGGCCAACCGGGGCGAGGACATCGACCTCGACGCCCTGTCCAAGGACATGACCGACAAGGCGACCTACCAGTTGCTGGGGCGCGGCGACACCCTCGGGGTCTTCCAGCTCGACGGTGGCGGCATGCGCTCGCTGCTGCGGCTCATGCAGCCGGACAACTTCGAGGACATCTCGGCCGCCCTCGCCCTCTATCGACCCGGCCCCATGGGCGTCAACGCCCACACCAACTTTGCCCTGCGCAAGAACGGCAAGCAGGAGCTCATCCCGCTCGACCCGCAACTCAAGGGCAAGTTGCAACCGGAGATGGTGGCGGCCCTCGAACCGATCCTCGGCATGACCCATGGCCTGGTGATCTACCAGGAGCAGGTGATGGAGATCGCCCAGAAGCTGGCGGGCTACACCCTGGGCAATGCCGACCTGCTGCGACGCGCCATGGGCAAGAAGAAGAAGGAAGTGCTCGACAAGGAGTACGTCCCCTTCTCCGAAGGGATGAAGGCCAAGGGCTTCAACGAGGCGTCGGTCGCGGCGCTCTGGGGTGTCCTCGTCCCCTTCTCGGACTACGCGTTCAACAAGGCGCACACCGCGGCATACGGGCTGGTGTCGTACTGGACCGCCTACCTCAAGGCGAACTACCCGGCCGAGTACATGGCGGCCCTGCTCACCAGCGTCGGCGACGACAAGGACAAGTCCGCCCTCTACTTGGGGGAGTGCCGGCGGATGGGCATCAAGGTCCTCCCGCCGGACGTCAACGAGTCGGTGGGGCGCTTCGCGGCCGTCGGCAGCGACATCCGCTTCGGTCTGCAGGCGATCCGCAACGTCGGGCACAACGTCGTCGACGAGATCATCCGGGCCCGCGAGGAGAAGGGCGCCTTCACGTCCTTCAAGGACTTCCTCTCCAAGTGCGGCGCGGTCGTCGCCAACAAGCGCACCATCGAGTCGCTCATCAAGGGGGGCGCCTTCGACGGTTTGACCGAGAAGCGGATGGGCCTGCTGCGGATCCACGAGGAGTATGTCGACGCCTTCGTCGCGATCAAGAAGCAGGAGGCGATCGGGCAGGACAGCCTCTTCGGCTCCTTCGGCGACGACGACGGGGGCGGTTCGGAGACCGACATGCTCGGCCTGACACCCGTGCCTGCCGTGGAATGGGACAAACAGACGCTCCTCACCTTCGAGCGCGAGATGCTCGGTCTCTACGTCTCCGATCACCCGCTCTTCGGCGTCGAACACGTTCTGGCGCAGCACGCCGACACCCATATCTCGGCGCTGACCGCGGAGGACGGCAAGCCCGATGGGTCGATGGTGACCGTGGCCGGCCTCATCACCGGTCTGCAGATCAAGCGAACCAAGAAGGGCGATCTGTGGGCCATCGCGACGGTCGAGGACCTTGCCGGCGCGATCGAGTGCCTCTTCTTCCCGAGCTCCTACATGACGGTCCAGACGATGCTCCATCAGGACGTCGTCGCCGTCGTGCGCGGCAAGGTCAACCGGCGCGAGGACTCCATCGCGATCAACGCCCAGGAGCTCACCCTGCCCGAGCTGACCGACGGGCCACGCGGCCCGGTCGTGGTGACGATGGAGACGCTGCGGGCAACGACCGGCCGGATCGAGGAGCTCAAGGGCATCCTCACAAACCACCCCGGGAGCACCGACGTGCACCTCCGCTTGGTCAAGCCGGGCCGGGTGGTCGACCTGCGCCTCGACGAGAACTACCGTGTGCTGGCCTCCGATGCCCTCTTCGGTGACCTCAAGGTCCTCCTCGGACCGCGCTGCCTGACCGGAGGATGATCATGAGTGAGGCAACTCCCCAGCCGCCTGTTGCGGCCACCGAGGACCACGTCCGGGTGTTCCACGGCGACCGGGTCCTCGACCCCTATGAGTGGCTTCGGGACGGCGAGTCCCCCCGGGTTCAGGCCCACCTCGAAGCCGAGAACGCGTATGCCGAGGAGCGCACCTCCCACTTGGCCCCCTTGCGCGCGGCGATCTTCTCCGAGATCAAGTCGCGGGTAAAGGAGACCGACCTGTCGGTGCCCGTTGCGGACGGTCCGTGGTGGTACTACGGACGCACGATCGAGGGCAAGTCCTATGGTCTGCACTGCCGAGCCCCGCGGGCGGTTCACGCCGAGCGTCCCAACCTGGACGCTGACCGGCCCATCGAGGGCGAGGAGGTGCTCCTCGACGGCAATGTCGAGGCCGGAGACAGTGAGTTCTTCTCGGTGGGCGCCCTGGCGATCGCTCCGGACCACAACCGTCTCGCCTTCGCGACCGACACCACGGGTGACGAGAGATTCGATCTCACCGTTCGTGACCTCTCGACCGGGGAGGTCCTTGACGACCGGATCCGGGGCATCGGCTACGGCGTGGTCTTCTCGACGGACGGTCAATGGCTCTTCTACACCCGACTCGACGACGCCTGGCGACCCTTCCAGGTCTGGCGTCACCGCGTCGGCGCCGACCCTGCCGGGGACGTGCTAGTCCATCAGGAGGATGACGAGCGGTACTGGATGGGTCTGGGAAGCAGCCGCGACGAACGTTGGCTCACGCTCTCGCTCGGCACCAAGACCACCAGTGAGGTGCGCCTGCTGCCTGCCGACGACCCGGAGGGAGAGTGGCGGATCGTCTCGCCTCGACGCGAGGGTGTGGAGTACGACGTCGAGCCCCACGGTTCGCGCCTGTTCATCGTCCACAACCGTGACCACGTCGAATCCGATCTCGCGTGGGCTCCGGTCGACTCGACCTCAGATGCCGACTGGCGCCTCGTGCAGGCCTCGGCCGCGGGCGAGCGATTTCTGGGAACCGACGCCTTCGACGCCCACCTCGTGCTCAGCCTGCGCAAGGACGGCCTGACCTCGCTGCGAATATTTCCGTTGTCGGACAGTGGAATTGGGACACCCGACGACCTCACCTTCGACGAGCCGATCCACTCGGTGGGCCTGGACGTGAACCCCGACCCGAGCAATCCGAAGGTTCTGGTGGGCTATGAATCCTTCGTCACGCCCGGCTCGGTCCTCGAGATCGACCTGGCCACCGGGGACCGTGAGCTGATCAAGCAGCAGCCCGTCCTCGCAGACTTCGACGCCTCTCGGTATGTCCAGCACCGAGCGTGGGCAAATGCACAGGACGGGACCAGGGTCCCGGTGTCGATCGTCCGGCGCACCGACGTCCCGGCGGACGGCAGCGCGCCCGGCTTGCTCACGGCATACGGGGCCTACGAGATCTCCAGTGACCCCTACTTCTCGGTGGCTCGCCTCTCCGTGCTCGACCGCGGGGTGGTGTATGCCGTGGCGCACGTGCGTGGTGGTGGCGAGATGGGTCGGCACTGGTATGACCACGGCAAGTTGCTCGAGAAGCCGAACACGTTCTCCGACACCGTTGCTGCGGCGCGGTTGCTCGGCGACGAGGGCTGGGTGGATCCGAAGCGCCTGGGTCTGGAAGGCGGGTCGGCCGGTGGCCTGCTCGTCGGGGCGGTCGTCAACCAGGCTCCCGAGCTCTTTCGGGTGGCCCACGCCTCGGTGCCCTTCGTCGACGCCCTCAACACGATCCTGCGCCCCGAGCTGCCGCTGACCATCGGCGAGTGGGAGGAATGGGGTAACCCGATCGAGGACCCCGAGGTCTATGCGTGCATGAAGGCGTACACCCCGTATGAGAACGTCACGGCGCGGGAGTATCCCGCGATCCTCGCGACGACGAGCCTGCACGACACCCGCGTCTTCTTCACCGAGCCGGCCAAATGGGTGGCGCGGCTGCGGGCGACGGTCACAAGCGACCCGGAGACCCGACCGATCCTGCTGCGCACCGAGATGGCAGCCGGGCACGGCGGTCGCAGCGGCCGGTATGCCGCGTGGGAGCAGATCGCGTGGGAGTGGTCGGTCGTGCTCGACCAACTCGGCGCGACTGAGACCCTCTGAAGCCCGGGAGGGTCAGCGGACGAGGATGACCGGGCTCGCCGAATGTCCCATGAGGTGCAGGGCGACCCGTCCGATGTGCATGCCGGGGAAGCCGCCGTCCCCGCGGGCGCCGAGCACGACGAGGTCGGCGTCCGCGCTGCGATCGGCGAGCACCCGCCGGGGGTCGCCCTTGACGACCTCGACCGCCACGTCGGTACGCGGGTGCTCACGACGCGAGGACTCCAGGGTCTGGTCGACGATGGCCTCGAACTCCTTGGCGTAGGCATCCCAGGAGTCGCTCTGCCCCCGGGCGGGATTGTCGGCGCCTCGCGGGTTCCAGGCGTGCACCACCTGGAGGGCGCAGCCTCGGACCACGGCATGGTCGAAGGCGCGCTGGAGGGCGCGGCGAGCCGTGGTGGAGGTGTCCACACCGACGACCACCGCACCGTGCTCGGCGTGGGCCGGTGACTCGCGGGGGATCACGGCGACGGGGCACTTGGCGTAGGTCGCCACCTGCTGCGCCACGGCACCCACCGAAGCCCGCGACAGGGTCCCGTGCCCATTGGTGCCCAGAACGATGCCCGCCGCGCCCGTCGAGGCCCGCACGAGTGCCTTGCTCGCGAAACCCTTCTGGCAACTCGTGGTCACGGTGAGGTCGGGGTCCACAGCGTGCGCTTGGGCCTTGGCGGCCTCGAGGGTGGCCTGTGCCTGCCGCCGTATGGGATCGAGGTCGTCGCGGGCGCCGAAACCCAGCAGCGGCATGTCTCCGGCGAGAGCGTGCACGAGGTGGAGGTCGAGGCCCCGAAGTTGCGCGCTGCGGGCCGCCCAGCGCACGGCCGCGTTGGACAGGTGTGATCCGTCGACGCCGACGATGAGTCGCTTGCTGTGATCGCTGCTCACGAGAACTCCTTTGGTCGCGTCCCTCCACTGTGCTCCCGATCCGGGACAAAGGCCAGAGGCCGTAGGGTTCGCGTCGTGACCGTGCGTGCCATTGAGTGGGACCCTGCGACCGACCGGCTTCGCCTGCTCGACCAGACCAAGCTGCCCGGGGAGAGCGTTCACCTCGACATCAAGTCCGTCGATGCATTGGTGGACGCCATCGCGATCCTGGCCGTGCGGGGTGCTCCCGCGCTCGGCGTGGCTGGTGCGATGGGCGTTGTCACCGCGCTGGACGAGGGCGCCGAGCGCGGCTGGTCCGCCGACGAGGTGCTGGAGGCAGTCGACCGGATCGCTGCGGCGCGGCCCACCGCCGTCAATCTCGCGTGGGGTGTCGACCAGGTCCGCGGGCTCATCGACCAGGGCAGGGACGCCGTGCTCGAGGCCGCCCGTCGTGTCGCTGTGGAGGACGAAGCAGCCAATCGCGAGCTGTCCCGACTGGGGGCGGACTGGCTGCTGGCGCGCGTCGACCGGCCGCGTCTGCGGGTGCTCACCCATTGCAACGCCGGCGCGCTCGCAACCGCAGGGTGGGGCACGGCCCTGGGGTTGGTGCGCGAACTGGCCCACCGCGACCGCCTGGAGCTCGTGTATGCCGATGAGACGCGGCCCCTGCTGCAGGGGGCGCGCCTGACGGCCTACGAGCTGGCGCAGGAGGGGATTCCTCATGTCGTGCAGGTCGACGGCGCGGCCGCGTCGACCATTCTGCGCGGCCTGGTCGACTGCGCCATTGTCGGCTCGGATCGAATCGCGGCCAATGGCGATGTCGCGAACAAGATCGGCACCGTCGCTGTGGCGCTGGCCTGCCGCGAGGCGGGCGTGCCATTCGTCGTGGCGGCACCGTGGTCGACCGTCGATCTGGCGACGGCGTCAGGGGAGGACATCGAGATCGAGGAGCGCTCGGGTGTGGAGGTCACCTCGTGTGCCGGAGTGCGCGTGGCGCCTGCTGGAAGCGAGGGCTTCAACCCAGCATTCGACGTGACCCCCGCACGCATGGTGTCGGCGATCGTCACTGAGCGCGGGGTCGTCGAGCCGGCCACCGGCCAGCGAATGATTGATGAAGGATAGAGCTTCATTCATACAGACTATAGAGAATGACTAAACATTAGATATATGCTTCAAAGCGTGACAAACAAGGGGATGGCTTCCTACCAACTCCTCGGTGACATCGTGAACTCACGTGCGGTGGACGATCGGTCGCGGTTGCACCGCGACGTCGTGGGTGCCCTTGGTGCCGTCAATGCCGAGGTGTCCGGCATCGATGGGCTCGACGTCACGGTCGGTGACGAGTTCCAAGGGCGATATCGCACCCTCGGCGCGGCCCTCGACGCAGCCCTGCGGATCCGACTGCACCTGTTGCCGCGGGTCGACGTCCGTATCGGCATCGGGTATGGCGCGGTGGAGAACCTGGACGACACCGGGCGACTCCAGGACGGTCCGGGCTGGTGGGCCGCCCGGGAAGCGATCGAAGGTGTCGAGTCGAGCGCTCGGCGAGCCGGCCTGCGAAGTCTGCGCACGGCATACCGGGGGGCGGCCGAGCCGGCGACCGAGGCAAGCGTCAACGCCGCCCTGGTCTGTCAGGACCAGGTGATTGGATCGATGCCGGAACGACCCGTGCGCATCCTGCATCGCCTGCTCCTCGGTGACACCCAGGCGGCGATCGCCGCCGACGAGGGAGTGAGTCCGTCCGCGGTCTCGCAGCAGGTGCGCGCCCACGGGATCGGTGCGATCCTGCACGCCCACGACCTCTTGAAGGGAATGTCATGAGCTGGCTGGCGCTGTGGCTGCTCGCGATCGCCGTGATGGACCTCGTGCGCCCTGTCGTCGGGGGACGACGGGAGCTGGCGCCGGCCTTCGGGGCCGGCGTGCTGGTCGTCCTGACGGCCCTGACGGGAATGATCGGGGTCGCCGACATCCTGGTGCTTGCTGCCTCGCTCGCGCCGATGGCCGGGTGGTGGTGGTTCTCCGAGAGAGCCCAGGGCTCGCGCGGACGTGACCACCTCCTCGCGCTCGGATCCCTGGGTGGAGGTGGACTTCTCCTGCTCGCCCTGTCCGGTTGGGCTGGCCTGCCGGGCGGCGCCCTGGGCACGTGGCTGGGCTGGGCCGACCTGCCTCTGCTCGGTGGCCCGATGTCGCCGGAACGCATGCGATTCGTCCTGCTCGTCGCCGCCCTGCTCCTGGCCAACCTCGCCACCGGCAACATCGTCGTGCGGCTGGTGCTCGTGGCGATCGGCGCCCTACGCCCTGGGGCGAGGGTCGGCACCCAGCCGGCCGACCGGCTCAAGGGTGGTCGTCTCCTGGGACCGATGGAGCGGCTGCTCATCCTCGGGCTGGGCTTGGCGGGCCAGCTGACCGCGGCCGGCCTGGTCATCGGTGCCAAGGGACTGATCCGGTTCCCCGAGTTGCAGTCCCGGGCCAAGGACGGCACGGCCATTGACGGGCTGGGGATCGACGAGATGACCGAGTACTTCCTCATCGGATCGTTCGCGAGTTGGCTGCTCGCCCTGGGATCACTGGCGCTCCTGCACTGACGCAGAGCCCCGGTTGTCGGTGCCGCATGCCATGGTGGAGTCACCCGGCGAAGCCGACGACGGCGTCGCCACGAGCACGGGAGACACACCATGCCGCATGGCGACATCACCCACATCGACATCCCGGTTGCGGACCTGACCCGGGCCCAGGAGTTCTACTCCGGCCTCTTCGGCTGGCAGATCGCCGCACCTCCCGGCTTCGAGGACTACCCGATGTGGCAGGCCCCGAACAAGATCAGTGGGGGCGGGCTCGCGCCGCGCAGCGAGGGCTTCGAGCAGCCGCGGTCCTATGTCGAGGTGGACTCGATCGACGACACGCTCGCCAAGGTCGAGGCCAGCGGAGGCACGGTCCTCATGGCGAAGTCCCCGATCACCGACACGAGTTGGTGGGCGATCTTCGAGGACCCCGACGGCAATCACATCGGGCTCTACGAGGGCATCACCGACACCGCGGGCCAGTGAGGCAGGTCCTCAGATCGAGATGATCCGACCCAGGAACTCGGCAGGAAAGTCGGTGTCGGTGTCCCCGGCGAGAATCAGTCGATAGGTCATGGTCGCTGCCTCCTCCAGGTTCATCGCGCGGCGCAGGGCCATGCTCGTCGAGTCGCCGAGTGCCGAGCAGCCGTGGTGGGCCAGGACGACGGCGTTCGTGCCGTCGCGGACCGCCTCCGCGGCCAGAGTGGCGATCTCATCGCTGCCGGCCGGGCGAAAGGGCACGCGAGCCACGGCCCCCACGTAGTAGGCGTGGTCCAGGGTGGTGCAGCGGATCCGGTGCCCGAGCATGTCGACGAGCAGCGCGTGCTGGGGGTGCAGGTGCACGATGGCGCCGGTGTCGGCGCGCGCGGCATACGTGTGGTGATGCAATTTCCACTCGACACTGGGCCGTGGGTTTCCAGAAACGACCTGCCCGGTGGTGTCGATGACGGAGAAGTCATCGGGCCCGAGGCGGTCAAGCCAGGTGCCCGAGGCCGTGACGACGAATTGGCTCTCATCGAGACGGGCCGACAGGTTGCCGCCGGACGCCAGGACCAGTCCCCGCTGGACGACGACGCGGCCGGCCTCGACGAGGTCGGCAATGGCGGCATCGAGTGGGCTCACGGCGTCATCGTAGGGGGGCCGGCCAGGCGGGTGCGCAGTCCGCTGCTGCGGACGACCCGCCGACCGACGGCCGCCCGCACCACGGCCTCGGAGCCGACGATCCGCACGGTCTGTTGGGCCCGGGTGACAGCGGTGTAGAGCAGCTCACGGGTCAACAGGCGCGAGTCGGTGTCGGGCAGTAGGACGGTGACTTCCGCCGCCTGGCTGCCCTGCGCCTTGTGCACGGTCATCGCGTGCATGGTCTCGATCTCTCCGAGGCGGCTCGGGGCGAAGCGCTGCTCGCCCCGAGCACCCTCGAAGGCAGCAATCCGCACCGGCGTGCCGTCGGGGCGCCGTGAGGCCACGATGACTCCGGTGTCGCCGTTGAGCACGCCCACGGCGTAGTCGTTCTTCGTGACGAGCACCGGCCGCCCGATGTACATCGTCTCGTAGGGGCTGGTGCCCGTCTCTTCCTGCAGCCAGAGCTGGGTCAGCTGGTTCCACCGGCGCACGCCATATGGGCCCTCCCGGTGGGCGCACAGCAGTCGGTGAGCACCCAGGGCTGCCAGGGCGCTCCCGGAGTCCCCGGCACTGGCAGCGTCGTGGACAGTTCGTGCGTGCGCGGTCAGGAGCGGACGCAGGACCAGGGGGTCGGCCTCCTCGATCCACTGCACACTGCCGTCCGGATCAGGTCCGGGGGAACCTGCCGAGGAGGCGTCCGTGGACGGGGATGCCCCGGTGGCCGACTCGTCGGGGGATCGGAGGGTCGCGACCACCATGTCGGCGTCCCCACGACGGAGCGCCTCGGCGAGTCTGCCGATCCGGGCGCCGAAGCGATGCACAGTGCGCAGCCGAGCCAGGGCGATCGGGGGGTTCGAGGAGTCCTCGGCGGCCGCGACGAGGTCGGCAAGAACGGCTCCGGCGTCCACCGACACAAGCTGATCGGCATCGCCGACAAGGATGAGCCTTGCCGTCGGTCGCACGGCCTCGAGCAGGCGGGCCATGTGCGTGAGGGAGACCATGCTCGCCTCGTCGACGAGGATCACGTCGTGCGGGAGGCGATTGCCCCGGTGGTGACGAAACCGCGTGCGCGAGTGCGGATTCCAGCCGAGGAGTCGATGCAGGGTGGTCGCCTCCACGTCGCCGATCGGCGCAATCACGGCACGGGTCGCGTCCTCGGGGGTGCGGCTGAGGATGCCGGACAGGGCTTCGGCCACGGCTCCCCGGACGCGCGCCGCGGCCTTGCCGGTCGGCGCGGCCAGCCCGACGTGGAGGGGGCGCTGACCCGAGGCGGCCGCCTGCTCGGCGAGCAGAGCCAACACGCCGGCGACGGTGGTCGTCTTCCCGGTCCCCGGCCCGCCCGTGATGATGCTCGTCCACGCGTGCACTGAGCTTTTGGCAGCGGCGCGTTGCTCGGCAAAGCCGGCCCCGGGAAAGACCCGGGCCAGGCCCCGATCCAAGAGGTCGCCGTCCACGGGGGGCGCCACCTGGGCGGCCCGGGCGTGCAGGTCCGCGACGACCTGCACCTCCTGATGGTGGTAGCGCTGGAGGTAGACGACCCCGTGCTCGACCACGAGGGCGCGCTGTTGCACCAGGGCACTGACGGCGACGACATCGGTCCACGTGGCGGCGTCCGGCCAGGGCAGGAGTTCGAGGTCGCCGTCGGCGTCCTCGAGCGGTGGCGGGGCGGCGTCCGTCGCGATGGTCCGAAGGTCGACGGCCACCGAACCGTGTCGGACGGCGCGGGATGCGAGAGCGGCCGCGAGCGCGACGTGCTCGTCGGGTTCGCTCGCGAGCCGGGCGAGCGTGGTGGCGACGTGGACATCGGCGGCAGAGAGCACTCCGGCCTGGTTGAAGGTGGCCAGGAGACCGGTGGCGCTTCGTGCCGTCGCCCGGTCGCGGTCGTGGTGAGACATCGAGGTGGTCATGAGGTGGCCGTCCGGTCACCGTCGAGCAGATCCGAGACGGCCAGCACGAGCGCGACCGGTGGGCGCCAGGAGAAGACGCCGCAGGGGTGACCGTCGACGCTCGGAGTGTCCGGCCCACACATGCCCCGGACGTAGAGGTAGAGCACACCGCCGAGATGGACCTGCGGGTCGTAGTCGCCCAGCCGCCACCGAAGGAATCGGTGTGCCACAACGGCATACAGGAGAGCCTGGAGGGGATAGGAGGAGTGGCCCATCGCCTCCGCCAGACGCTCCGGGCGGTAATCGGCGGCGGTCAGCGGAACGTCGGGTGCGCCCAGCCAGTTGGTCTTGTAGTCCACCACGAGGTAGGTGCCTCCGGTGCGCAGGACGACGTCGACCGACCCGGTGAGGTAACCCCGCAGGTGCTGGGCAGCCAGATCGGGAGCAGCGGCGAGCACCTGTCCCCAGGCCAGCACGGGATCGTCGGTGTGGAGGTGGGCCTGCAGCAGGGGAACGAGATCACCGAGCGTCGCGGTCAAGGCCGAGAGGGCGTCGCGTCGCAGGTCACCACCGCCGAGGGGGAGCTCGAAGTCGAGTTCACAGAGCCGGTCCGAGCGCCCGATGTCGGCGAGGGTGACACTCCCGGCGAGGGGACCGAGCGGGGTCCGACAGACAGTGACGAGGGCGTCCGCGAGGTCACCACGGTCGAGGTCGACCGGCCATTGGAGCAATTGCTCCTCGAGAGTCGCGAGCAACTCCGCGCGCAGGTCGGTGGCCTGGGGATCGGCGTGCTCAAGGACCGCGTGGACGAGGGAACCGAAAGTGGCACCGACAGGGAGGTCGGCCATCGGAGAGGGCAGGTCGGCGAATGCGACCTTGCCGGCCGACGAGACGACGACGCCGTCCGCTCCCGGATCGACACCGTCCGGCTCGTCCTCGCGCGCTGTGAACTCGGGCTCGCTCTCCACACCTGGACGCTGGGAGGGGGCGCCGGCCGCGGCACCGTCACGTGGTGTCGACAGGGCGGTGTAGGAGGTTCGTGTCCACGCCCGGTCGATGGTGCGGGACCAGTCAGCGATGCGGAGATCGGGCACGCGGTCGTGGGAGGCGAGCCCGACGGCCGCGCGCGGATCAGCCCGCTCCAGGACCAGAGCTCCCTGCTCGGCCCACGCCGTGAACCGAACCGTTGCGTCGTCGTCGCGTTGGCTGCGGAAGGAGTCCGGCACCTGACCGACCCCGGGTCCTCGACCGAAGGCGAGTCGGTGCAGCGCGGAGTTCGTGACCGTCGTGTTGGGTGACCACCACAGCACAACCTGGCTCTGGGCCCGGGTCAGCGCGACGTAGAGCAGCCGGAGCGACTCCCCGGCCTCCTCGGCTCGGTGTGCGGCCACCGCGTCGTCCCAGTCGTTCTCCGGCCGTGGACCACCGACGTCGATGCAGCGCACCAACTCTCCGGCGGCATCACGCTCGTGGAAGAGCGGGATGGCGGGGCTGTCGGAGATCCAACGGTTGGCGACCGCCGGGAGATAGACGATGGGGTACTGCAAACCCTTGCTGCCGTGGATGGTCACCAACTGGACGGCCGCCGCGTCACTGTCGAGGCGGCGGGTGCGGGCCCCACTGGTCCCGGGGGCGTCCTGCGCCATGGCGGCCCGAAGCCACTCCAGCAGGGCGTTGAGTCCGAGCCCGTCTCGTTGCGCCGCCTCATGGAGCACCTCTGCCACGTGGCGCAGGTCGGTCATCGTGCGCTCACCACCGACCAGGCGCAGGACGCGCTCCGGCAGTCCCTCGGTCGTCAGCACCTCGAGCACGGCCGCAACGCCCTGACGCGAATAGGTCCCGGCAAGGTCGCGGCAGCGCTGCGCGAGAAGGTCATCGAACTCCTCGCCGGCTTGGTCCAGCTCGGTGGCGCTGTGGCCCAGCAAATCGGTGAGCGCGGCTCCCCGGGTGAGCAGGCTGCGGTGGGGCGCAGCCATGGCCTCGAGCAGTGCCAACCAGTCATGGGCGGCGGCGCTGGTCAGCACGCTCGCGCCACCGCCACTGACCGCCGTGATCCCGACCCGGGCGAGCGCACGCTGGGCATCGACGAGATCCTCGCCGCGATGGGCGAGCACCGCAATGTCGCGGGCGCGAAGAGGCCGACCCTCGAAGGTGGCCGATGAGGAGAGCAGGTGGGCGATGTCGCGCGCCAGGTCATCGGCGATGAAGTGCCGGACGCCGCCAACGGTGGCCTTGCCACCCAGGTGGTCCTCGAGCAGGACCTGGCGCAGGCGGACCGGGCCGCCGGACGGCATACCGGCCAACCGTGAGCCGTGATGGGCTGCGTCGACGGGATGGACAGCGATCCGAGGGTCGCCGAGTTCGGCCCCGCCGAGAAAGGCACCCAGCGCCCTGACGACGGGCTCGTCGGAGCGATGGTTCGTCGCGAGCGTCTGGGCCGTCCCTGCCGTTGCTGCTGCACGCAGGTAGGTCACGACGTCGCCCCCCCGGAAGGCATAGATGGCCTGCTTGGGGTCGCCGATGAGGACCATGGCCAGGGCATGGCCGGTGAAGGCCCGGTCGAGCACCTGCCACTGAATCGGGTCGGTGTCCTGGAACTCGTCGACGAGCACCACTCGCCAACGATCCCGCATGCGCAGTCGTGCAGGCGAATCCGGCGCTTCGAGGGCTCCCGCGAGTTGGGTGAGCAGGTCGTTGTAGTGCATGACCTGGAGCCGGCGTTTGCGCACGTCGACCTCGTCCCGCACGGCTTGGGCGAAGCGCACGCGGCGCCCCACGTCGCTCGTGGGGTCGGCGCCTGAGGGCCGCAACTGCGCATGGATGTCGTCGACGGCTGTCCGAGCGATGGTCAGGGCCTCGGAACGCCCGAAGAACGGGGCGTCCGATGCCTGACCGAAGGCCCGCAGGTAGAGATCGTCGACGACGTCGACGAGCACGTCGTCGAGGTCCTCGACGAGGACCGCGGACGCATCGGTCGTGCCGGCCACGCCCAAGCTGCGGAGCACCTGCTGGCAGAACTGGTGCGTCGTGGCGATGGTGGCCGCGTCGAATTGGGTCAATGCGGTGCGAATACGCCGCCGTCGCACCGCGATCTCGTCGTCGGTCGTGTCGAGAAGGAGGGCGACCAGCTCGTCCCGCTCGTGCATCGGCGGTGGCTCGCCCAGGTCGTGCTCGACCTCGGTGAGCCGCTCGCGCACGCGGGCCCGGAGCTCCTGGCTGGCGGCGCGGCCGAAGGTGACGATGAGCATCTCCGGCAGGGTCACGAGTCCCTCGGCCACCCAACGGGTCACCAGGGCCGCAATCGTCCAGGTCTTCCCGGTGCCGGCACTCGCCTCGAGCAGCACGGTGCCGGTCGGCAGCGGATCGGTGATGGAGAAGGGCGTCGCCGCCAAGGGTGCGGTCATCGGGTCACCCGCTCCCTGCCGTCGGCGAGGATCGGGGTCCACAGGCGCAGGGCGAACTGCCCGAGCCGGCCGCCGACATCGGGCACCCATTCCTCGTCGGCGCGTCGGGCTCGGGTCAGGTCGGACAGTGGTGCCCGGTCACCGAGCACGTGCCGCCAACTGGCGTCGTCGCGCTCACCGGGGAAGTTTCCCCCGACCCACTCCTTGTCCGCGGCCGCATCCGCCTTCGGCTCATTGGGTATGCCGCGCAGCCAGGTCTGCGCCCACGTCAGGCTGGTCTTGGGCGGGAGCGGCACGACCTCGCGCAGACCGCGATCCCGCAGGTCGATCAGCCGGTCGAGCACCTCGAGGGCGGCCCTGGGCTCGTGCGGGCCGGCGGTGGCCATCGACTGCCGCCCGATGGCGTGACTGGTCGCCGGGCCGTGACCATCCGCCGACAGCGCGAGGGACAGGATCCACGACCGGATCCGGTGCTTGGCCGCGAGTGCGGAGTAGCTGAACGCCACCGCGTGCCCGCCGACGAGGTCGCCGATCGTGCCGGTGAGGCGGCGCCCACTCGGAAGATCGATGTCGATGTCGATGCTGGCGCGATCGAGCCGCGCACCCGGCGTGGTGCCCGTGACCTGCCAGACGCGGTTGGCCACCGGCTGCACCTTGGTGAGCAGGCTCTGGAGCACGCGCTGTCCGAGCATGCCCGGGGGCAACTCGCCCCGCCACAGTTCGGCGTCGATGACCATCATGGGGTCGCGGCCGTCGAGAACGGCGGTCAGGATCCGGTCGGCGACCCCCCATAACTCCAGGCTGTCGAGTTCGATCGGGATCCCCTCGCCCTTGAGGTCGGGGACATACGGCAAGGTCATGGCCAGGCGGTCGCGCAGGAAGGCCTTCGCCGGGTTGTCGAAGAATCGGCAGAGATCGGCCAGGTCGACGACGGCGCGATCTGCGGCTGCGAGCTGCTGCCCGCCGAGCAGGGCGCGATCCTGACGGACGCCGAGGGCGCTGCGGGCCCCGATGAGCGCACCGGGGTCGTGACTGAAGGGTCGATCGTCGGGCAGCAGGGCTGCGGCACCATCGGGTGCAGCACCGAGATTGCGGGGGTCGAAGGGTTGGAGCGGGTGCTCGGTCACCAGCCGATCGACACCCGCACCGGATGCCGTGGCCCGCACGGCGTCCACGAGTTCACCCAGGGGGACCGACGGCGGGCGGACCTGCCCCGAGTGCTCGTCGAACCCGGCATACGTGACGACCAGCGTGTCGGTCGCCGACATGACGGCATCGAGGAGGAGTTGGCGGTCCTCGCTCCGTGGGTCGCGCTCACCGGTCATCGGCGAGCGCGCCATCGCATCGTCGCCGTCGGGGTTAGTGGTGCGGGGGAAGACGCCATCGTCGATTCCGATGAGCGCGACCACCCGATGGGGAACCGAGCGCATCGGGACCATCGTGCACACCGTCAGGGTGCCGGTGCGGAAACTCGAGCGAGTGGGGCGCCCACCGGCCTGGCTGGTGAGCATGGCGCGAATGTCGCTGAGCGACAAGGTCGTCGGGCCGGATGACGTTGTGGCGGCCGCGCGGATTCGGGCCAACTCGCGGTCGAAGGCGGCCGCCTGCCACCGGTCGGCCAAGGGCACGTCCGCGAGTCCGTGGACGCCGTCGCGCAAGGCGTCGACCCAGCTGTCGACCTCGGTGGCGGTCCGAAACGCGCGCAACGTGGACCCCAGCCGGTCGATGAGCTCGGCGAGCGAGCCGGCGAGCTCGAGGTCGGCGCTGTCGAGGTCGTCGAGGGCGAGAGTCGTGCCGAGATGGTCGACGTCCACGCCATCGACTGCGGCACCGACGAGGATCCGGTCGACACCCGCAGCCCAGGTGTTCTGGGAGAGGCCGGCGAGTTGGTAGTCACCGCGGTGCTCGCCGTCGAGGCCCCAGCGGACGACAACGGAGGCGACCCAGTCGCTGATCCGGTCGAGATCGTCCTCACTGAGCGCGAAACGACGGCGCACCGGTGCCGTGCGGACGACGTCGAGGACCTCACTGGCGGTCAATCGGCCCCCGGCCAACTCGACCAGTCGCACCGCGAGCCCGATGAGCGGGTTGGTGTGCACCGGTGCCCGATCCGCGAGGTGGACGCGCAACTCGTGCGCCGGGTGGGCCGTGGCGTCGCGGACGGACTCGCCGAGCCCGAAGCCTGCGTGCAGCAGCGGCGCGACGGCATCGATGTCCGGACACATGACCAGGATGTCGCGAGGCTCCAGCGTCGGATCACGCTGCAGGAGGTCGACGAGCACATCACGCACCACATCGACCTGGCGGGCTGTGCCGTGGCAGGCATGGACCTGCAGGCTCCGGTCCACGATCGGTATGCCGCGGGCCGCCCGATCCGCGGCCGTCGGTGAGTGGTCGGCGGCGATGTCGGCCTGCAGCAACCCGAGAAGGGACGTCCTGGTGGCGGTGTCGCGGGCACCGAGTGAGTTTTCCTCACGGTCCGGCGCGAGGGCGAGCGTGCGCTGCAGCTCGCGGGCATCGCGGCCGAGCGACGCAAGGAGGGAGTGCTGCACGATGACACCCGAGTCGTCGTCCCGACGCCGCACCGGCCCCTGAGATGCGCTGTTTCGCAGCCTGTCCCAGGCGGCCGGGGAGGATTGAGGCAACCAGAGGTGGACCTCTCGATGCTCACTGAGCGCCCTGATGACGTCCATCTCGCTGCGGGCGATCCGGGTGTGTCCGAAGAGGGACAGACGGCCGGGGAGGTCCAGATCACCGGCGTCGTGCGTGTCGGCGCTGAGGGCCGCAACGACACGGTCCAGCCGAACGTCCGGCGGCTCGCCGCCCACCTGCTGGAGCACCAGTCTCCACAGGTGGGGCTGCCACGACAGATCGGCGGCCACCTGCCCGTCAAGGCCGTCGCCATGCCCCCCGGTGCGCCAGTCCGCGATCATGCCGGGACGCTGGAGGGCATAGTCGGAGAAGAGTCCCGCGAGCCGACGAGCCACGGCATACCTCCGGCCGCGGCGCAGCTCGCCCTCGATGCCCGCCACCCCGTGACCGAGATGGGTCGCCAGGGTGTGTGCCCACCCCTCCGTCACGGAGGCATCGAGCGCACGCAGGACCGGCCAGGCGAGTTGCTCGGGGTGCCAAGGGTCGTCGCGCTCGATGCCCAGCACGAGCGCCACGAGCGAGTGCGGGTTGAGGAAGCGGACACCGGCACAGATGCCGTCGTCGCGCCCGGGGCCTGCCCCCAGACGATGAGAGAGTCGCTGGGCCAGCCAGCGCTCGACACCCTTGGCCGGCACCGCGACGACCTCGGTCGCGAAGGGATCGTCGAGCGGGTCGCACAACAACTCGGCGAGACCGTCGGCCAGCGCCGCGGTGCTCGCCGCCCGGTGCACGGTCAAGGTCACGGCCTGACCCTAACCGGGCCCACCGACGTCATGGGTGGGCCCCTCGCAGCGCTTCGCGGCTACCGTGGCAACATGCATCGGTTGCCCGTCATGGGTCCTGCCCCCGAGTGGGATGTGAGCCAGTGGCTGGGGCCGGAGCCGCCGGCCCGGACCCTCGGCGGACTCCGCGGCAAGGTGGTCGTGATCGAGGCCTTCCAGATGCTCTGCCCGGGGTGCGTGAGCCACGGCATACCGCTGGCGAAAAGGGTGCACGCGAGCGTCGGGGATGAGGTGGTGGTGATCGGGTTGCACTCGGTCTTCGAGCACCACGAGGCCATGACTCTGGTGTCGCTCGCGGCCTTCCTGCACGAGTACCGGGTCACCTTCCCGGTCGCCGTGGACCGGCCCGAGGGGACGGGTATGCCGGCGACGATGCGGACCTATGGCCTGCAGGGCACGCCGTCGTTGCTGGTGATCGACAAGTCAGGGATGTTGCGCGCGAACGCTTTTGGTGCCGTCGACGAGGTGGCCCTGGGGGTGCAGCTCGGTCTGCTCCTTGCCGAGCCCGATCCCAGGGGTCAGGAGCCTGAGTCGAGATCGTCGGACTGAACGCAGGTGACGCAACACTCTCCCGGGGTGGGAGTCAGGGTGGCGCGGGTGTCGTCGCAGCCGTGTGCCTCGACGAGGCCTTGGACGAGCTGGCCGAGCACTTCGAGGAGCACGTCGCTCCGCGCGGAATCGGCGTCGTGGTCGTTGCGGAACACACGTGTATGACACTGCGTGGAGCCCGTGCCGGCGGAAGTCGCACCGTGACGACCGCCGTGCGCGGAGTCCTGGGGGAAAATGGACAAGAGCGCGAGGAGTTCCTCGGGAGCACGCGCCAACTGGCGCGGTCGGACAGGAGGCAGGCATGAGCACGATCGTCGTCATTGGTGGAGGTTTGGCCGGAGGGACCGTGGTCACCTCGCTGCGTGAGGGAGGTTTCGAGGGCGACATCGTCCTCTTCGCCGCCGAGCCGCATGCACCCTACGAGCGGCCTCCGCTGTCCAAGGACTACCTCATGGGCAAGAAGCCGATCGAGAAGGCCTACGTTCACGACGAGGGTTGGTATGCCGAGCACGACGTCGACCTCCACACCGACACCGAGATCGTGGCGATCGACCGGGACGCCAAGGTCGTGCGCACGACCGACGGGGCAGAACAGCCCTATGACCAGTTGGTGATCGCCACCGGGGCGGTGCCCCGGCACCTGGCCCTCGCCGATGGCTCGGGTGCGCACACGGCATACCTGCGGACCATCGAGGACAGCAATCGGATCCGCGAGTTCTGTGGCGAAGGAAAGAGGATCGTCGTGATCGGGGCCGGCTGGATCGGCCTCGAGGTGGCGGCGGCGGCCCGGGAGGCCGGCAGCGAGGTGACGGTCTTCGAGAGTGCCGAATTGCCCCTCTTGCGGGTCTTGGGACCGACCGTTGCGCAGGTCTTCGCCGACCTGCACTGCGAGCACGGGGTGGACCTGCGGCTGGGCGCGACCGTGACCGCCGAGGACCTCCGGGGCGCGGACCTGGTCGTCGTCGCTGTCGGGGTGGCTCCCAAGGCGACACTGGCCGAGCAGGCCGGGCTCGACGTCGACAACGGCATCCTCGTCGATGCCCGTCTGCGCACGTCCGACCCGTCGATCTTCGCCATCGGGGATGTGGCGAACCACGATCACCCGGTCCTGGGCCGGCGCATCCGGGTCGAGCACTGGGACACCGCCATCGAGCAGGCCAAGGTCGCAGCGGCGAATCTGCTTGGCGGAGACCAGGACTACGAACGGCAGCCCTACTTCTTCACTGATCAGTACGACCTGGGGATGGAGTACTGGGGCCACGGCTCGGCCGACGACGACGTCGAGGTCGAGGGTGACCTGGCCGGGCGCGTCTTCCGGGCCTTCTGGGTGCGTGATGGGGTCGTGGTGGCGGCGATGCAGGCCAACGACTGGGACGCCAGCGGCGAGGTCAAAGCGACCGTCGGCAAGCCGCGCTGACCGATCGACTCGGCCCGGGTTTCACGGTAGTCGAGTGGAGATCCTCGCCCGGTGTCACGCTGGAATCGGAGAAGTACGGTGTCCCCGTCCCCAGCCTTGGGCAGCGCCTCCGACGGCCTCCGGTAGCGGCCCGTCGTCAGCTTCGGCCCCCTTGACGATGGGATCGTCTCGTACTTGGTCGGATCTACCAGTGCATGGTTCGTGACGCCGTTCGTCGAGGACGAGTGACAACGGGCTGCGGGCTGTCAGTGGACCTGAGGCAGGATTCTCGGTATGCCGCGCTCTCACCTTTCGTTGGAAGCCCACCTCCGATGACCAAGGAACAGCAACGAGCCGAACTCCACAAGACGATCTGGCGCATCGCCAACGATCTGCGCGGCAGCGTCGACGGTTGGGACTTCAAGGGCTACGTGCTCGGAATGCTCTTCTATCGCTTCATCTCCGAGAACCTCACGCAATACCTGAACCGTCTCGAGCGTGAGACCGGAGTGCCCGACTTCGACTACTCCGACCTGCCCGACGCGCAGGCGGAGTTCGGTCGTGAGCTGACCGTCGCCGACAAGGGCTTCTACATCCTGCCCAGCGAGCTCTTCACCAATGTCCGTCGGCGAGCCGCCCAGGACGCGGATCTCAACGAGACCCTCGCCCGGGTCTTCCGGAATATCGAGGCCTCGGCCGTCGGCTCTGCCAGCGAGGACGACCTCAAGGGTCTCTTCGACGACCTTGACGTCAACAGCTCGAAACTCGGCCCCACGGTGGCGCGCCGCAACGAGCAACTCGTCAAACTGCTCCACGCCATCGGCGACCTCAACCTGGGGACCTTCAGCGACAACACGATTGATGCCTTTGGGGATGCGTACGAGTACCTCATGACGATGTATGCGTCGTCGGCCGGCAAGTCGGGTGGAGAGTTCTTCACGCCCCAGGAGGTCAGTGAGCTGCTCGCTCGCATCACGGTCGTCGGCAAGAGCGAGGTCAACAAGGTCTATGACCCTGCGTGCGGCTCGGGCTCGCTGCTGCTGAAGTTCGCCAAGGTGCTCGGCAAGGAGAACGTGCGGCAGGGCTTCTTCGGTCAGGAGATCAACCTGACGACCTACAACCTCGCCCGGATCAACATGTTCCTCCACGACGTCAACTACGAGAAGTTCGACATCGCCCACGGGAACACGCTCATCGATCCGGCGCACTGGGATGACGAGCCGTTCGAGGCGATCGTGTCGAACCCGCCCTACTCGACGAAGTGGGCCGGCTCGGACAACCCGCTCCTCATCAACGACCCGCGGTTCGCGCCCGCGGGTGTGCTCGCGCCGAAGAGCAAGGCCGACCTCGCCTTCACCATGCACATCCTGTCGTGGCTCGCCGTCGACGGCACCGCCGCGATCGTCGAGTTCCCAGGGGTGCTCTATCGCGGGGGAGCGGAGCAGAAGATCCGCAAGTACCTCGTCGACAACAACTACGTCGATGCCGTCATCCAGCTCCCGCCCGACCTCTTCTTCGGCACGACGATCGCCACCTGCATCATCGTGCTCAAGAAGAGCAAGACCGACAACGCGATCCTCTTCATCGACGGATCGGCGCTGTTCACCCGCACGGGCAACAAGAACAAGCTCACCGATGCGCATCAGAAGCGGATTCTCGAGGCGTTCGTATGCCGCGAGGCCGCTCCTCACTTCGCCGCGCTCGTCAACGCAGAGACGATCGCCGAGAACGGCTACAACCTGTCGGTGACGTCATATGTCGAGGCCGAGGACACCCGCGAGGAGGTCGACATCGTCGCGCTCAATGCGGAGATCGCCCGGATCGTCGAGCGCCAGGCCGAGTTGCGCACCAAGATCGACGCCATCGTCGCCGACCTCGAAGGTCACACGCCGTGAGACCGAATATCGCGAACACTCCCGTGCCTCACCCCTACTTGGGCGAGGTCGGCACCTTCACGCGGGGTGCGGGGCTCCAGAAATCGGACCTTCGGTCGGTGGGAAGTCCGGCGATCCACTACGGGCAGGTCCACACTCACTACGGAGTGTGGGCTACCGAGACCAAATCGTTCGTCGATGAGAGTTTGGCCGCCCGATACAAGATCGCACAGCCGGGCGCTCTCGTGATCGCCACGACCAGTGAAGATGATGCGGCGGTGGGCAAGGCCACCGCATGGCTCGGAGCCGAGCCTGCCGCCGTCAGCGGAGATGCCCACATCTTCCACCACACACTCGACCCCAAGTTCGTTTCGTACTTCTTCCAGACCACCGACTTTCAGCGGCAGAAGCAAGCACACCTCACCGGAGCGAAGGTCCGGCGGATCTCGGCCGATGGACTGTCGCGAATCCGTATTCCGTTGCCGCCGTTGGAGATCCAGCGCGAAATCGTTGAGGTGCTCGACACCTTAAGGTCGCTGGAAGCGGAGCTGGAGGCGGAGCTGGAGGCGGAGCTGGAGGCCCGCTGCCGCCAGTACGTGCACTACCGAGACACCATGATTCGGGAGTCAGCGCCACAGAGGTTCCTGGGTGAACTCGGCATCTTCACTCGCGGTCGGCGCTTCACGAAGGCGGATGTCGTCGAGGCCGGGATTCCGTCGATTCACTACGGCGAGATCTACACGGACTATGGAGTTGCCGCACGAGCCGCCACATCTCATGTCCGATCTGATCTGCGTGCTGGCCTGAGATACGCGCCGACGGGCGACGTGATCATCGCGGGTGTCGGGGAGACCGTCGAGGACGTCGGCAAAGCTGTTGCCTGGCTTGGCGAGGAGCCCATCGCCTATCACGACGACTGCTTCGCCTTCACGCACGCCATGAATCCCAAGTTCGTCTCCTACGCCATGCAGACGCAGGACTTCCATGGGCAGAAGGGCAAGTTCGTCTCGCGTGCGAAGGTCAAGCGACTTTCTGCCGAGGGGCTCGGCAAGATCATGATCCCGGCACCAGAGCGCAAGCAACAGGATCGGATCGTGGAGGTCCTCGATTCGTTCGATGCGCTCGTGAACGACCTGAGCATCGGTCTACCGGCCGAGTTGGCGGCGCGGCGGAAGCAGTACGAGCACTACCGCGACAAGCTCCTCACCTTCCCCGAGGCGTCATGACCGGCAAGCACATCGAGCTGTTCCTCGTCGACGGCGAGCCGGGCGGCATCACCACGGCCGAGATCGCCGGCTGGACCGGCCACGTCCTGACCGGCCCGCGCAAGGACATCGGCGAGATCCTCCGCCGCCCGGAGGCCCAGCGCAACGGCGCCTACCTGCTGCTCGGCGACGACGAGGAGGCCGTCGGTGGAGTCACCTGCTACATCGGGCGCACCGAGAACTTCATCAACCGGTTCCGCGACCACAAGGCGAAGAAGGACTTCTGGGACCGCGTCGTCCTCATCACCGCCAAGGACGACGCGTTCAACGAGGGCCACTGGGGCTACCTCGAAGCGCGGCTCGTCGAGAAGGCCACTCGGGCCCAACGCGTGGGTCTCGTGAACACCCAGACCCCGCAGGGCAGGCGTCTTTCCGAGGCCCAGGTCTCCGATATGGAGGCATTCCTGGACCACCTGCAGATCATCCTTCCGGTGCTCGGTATCAACGCCCTACGGCAAGTGCCCTCCCGAGCCACGGACCGACCGGAGAAGCCCACGGAGGTATCGCCGATCTTTCGGCTCACTGTTCCCAGGACCGGAGTGGACGCCAGCGCCCAGGTCAACGGTGATGAGTTCACGCTGCTTGCCGGATCCACCGTCGTTCCGGCGTGGACCGGCTCGGGGACGACCGAGAGCACTCGCCGGGCCTACGCCTCGCTCAGGGCTCGATACGAGAAGCTGGTGGCTGACGGATCCATCGTCATCGAGGGTGGGCAAGGTCGAGTGACCCGCGACATCCCGTTCAGCTCTCCCTCGGCTGCTGGTGCCGTCGCCTCCGGCCGGTCCTGCAACGGCCGGCGGCAGTGGACCTGGGAAGGTGGCACCTACGGACAGTGGGAGGACCGGGGCCTTTCGGAGGTCCAAATGGCGGCGTTGTCGACCTCGGACGCCGACCTCATCCCCCGTGCGTAGCCTTGAGTATAGCTAAAATGGAGGACAATCTCAGTTATATGAGAACTGAGGCCCCACTGCTTGCTCCGATCTTCCGGTCGGACGGTCAGGCGCGTCTCTTGGCAGCACTGATCGTCATGGACGAAGAGCTCAGCATCACCGACCTTGCCAAGAGGACGGATCTGGCCTATCCCACAGTGCACCGGGAGGTGGGCCGCCTCCTGGATGCAGGAATTCTCGCCGAACGGCAGGTTGGTCGGACCCGGCTCATCAGGGCCGCAGAGGACAGCCCTCTCGTCGAACCGCTTCGTCTGATCCTGACGATCACCACTGGCCCGGCCGTGCATCTCGGCCGCGAGCTGTCAGGCATCGAAGGGGTGGAGGCGGCCTTCCTTTACGGATCGTTCGCTGCGCGGTCGCTCGGGGTGCCTGGACCTGCCCCCTCCGACGTCGACGTCATGGTTGTCGGTTCGCCTGACACTGTCGAGGTGTACTCCGCCTGCGACCGCGTCCAGGAGCGGGTCGGCCGGGCAGTCAACCCGACCATTCTGACCGCCAAGGAGCTGTCGGCGGACAGTGGTTTCCTAGTGCATGTGAAGAGCAACCCTGTCATCCCGGTCATCGGTGACCTGCCGTGGTGACTCGGCGGCTGAGCGCTGCCCAGCAGGAGGCTCTCACGGTGCTGGTTGAGAAAGGGCGGCTGCTTCGCGTGGCGCCGGACGCCGTGCGGGCGACGCTCTTCCTGGAGCGTGCAGCGGACACCCTTGCCGATCTGCCGCACTTGAAGCTGCCGCAGAACCGCTACAACCTCGCCTACGACGCCGCCCACGCGCTCGGTGAGGCGATGTTGGCTCGTCATGGCTATCGCACCGCGAACGGCCCCGGCCAACATGCCGCCCTCGCTGACTTCCTGCGCATCGTCTTCGTCGCGCCACCAGCGGACGAAGCAGGCCGGCACGTCGAGCGGATGCGCCGCACCCGCAATCAACTCCACTGCGAGGCGCGCACCGTCGGGGCGGCAGAGGCCGACAAGGCCGTCGCCGTGGCCACGACGCTACTCGGCGCGCAACAGGGGGCCAGGACATGACCTCCGTCCAACGGCGGGAGCCAGCGCGGGCCTATGCGCCGATAGCCATGAGTGCCGAGAGCACAGTGGTCGCCGAGTTCGTCCCCGACGAGGCGAGCGGCGCGGCATACCAATCGGAGAGCGACCTCGAGAAGGCTCTGCTCACCCAGCTCCAGGCGCAGGCCTACGACTACCTACCGATCACCACGGAGGCCGATCTCGTCGCCAACCTGCGCGCGCAGCTCGAGGCGCTCAACGGCATACGGTTCAGCGACACCGAATGGCGCACCTTCTTCACCGAACGCATCGCCAGCGCCAACAGCGGAATCGTCGAGAAGGCCGTCCGCATCCAGGAGGACTACGTCCAGCTCCTCACCCGCGAGGACGGCACCACCAAGAACGTCCGGCTCCTCGACAAGGAGCACATCCACAACAACCGGCTCCAGGTCATCAACCAGTACGAGACGGCGGGCGCCACGGGCGGGGGAGTCACCCGCGCCAACCGGTATGACGTGACAATCCTTGTCAACGGCCTGCCGATGGTGCACGTGGAGCTCAAGCGGCGCGGGGTCGACCTGCGGGAGGCGTTCAACCAGATCGAGCGCTACCAGCGCGACAGCTTCTGGGCCGGGACCGGGCTCTTCGAGTACGTCCAGCTCTTCGTCATCAGCAATGGCACCCTGACGAAGTACTACTCGAACACCACGCGACGCCAGCACCTCAGCGAGGCCTCCAGCGCCAGGCGTCGGGTCCGCAAGACGTCCAACAGCTTCGAGTTCACCTCGTGGTGGGCCGACGCGGGGAATCGACCGATCAAGGATCTCGTCGGCTTCACGAAGACCTTCTTCGCCAAGCACACCCTCCTCAATGTGCTCACCCGCTACTGCGTGCTGACCTCGGACCGGATGCTCCTGGTCATGCGGCCGTACCAGATCGCCGCGACCGAGCAGATCCTGCGCCGCATCGAGACCTCCACCAACCTGCACCGCCTCGGCACGAGCCAGGCAGGTGGGTATGTCTGGCACACGACCGGGTCAGGGAAGACGTTGACGAGCTTCAAGACGGCACAGCTCGCGTCGGCGATGCCCGCGATCGACAAGGTGCTCTTCGTCGTCGACCGTAAGGACCTCGACTACCAGACGATGAAGGAGTACGACCGCTTCCAGGAGGGCGCCGCCAACTCCAACACCTCGACGCGCGTCCTCAAGAAGCAGCTCGAGGACCCCACCGCGACGATCATCATCACGACGATCCAGAAGCTCTCCACCTTCATCGCCGCCAACAAGGGGCACGCCATCTACAACGGGCACGTCGTCATCGTCTTCGACGAGTGCCACCGCTCCCAGTTCGGCGACATGCACACAGCGATCACCAAGGCCTTCCGGCGCTACCACCTCTTCGGCTTCACCGGCACGCCGATCTTTGCCGCCAATGCGGGATCGGGAGGGAACGTCCAGTTGCGCACGACCGAGCAGGCCTTCGGCGACAAGCTGCACACCTACACCATCGTCGATGCGATCACCGACAAGAACGTGCTGCCCTTCCGCATCGACTATGTCAACACGATCAAGCTGCCCCCGGGCGTCGATGACAAGCAGGTGTCGGGCATCGACCGGGAGCGGGCCCTCCTGGCGCCGGAGCGCATCAGTCAGGTCGTCGAGTACACCCTCGATCACTTCGACCAGAAGACGAAACGGTCTCAGACGTATGCCCATGGTGGGCGGCGGGTCAGCGGTTTCAACGCTCTCTTCGCGACGAGCTCGATCGAGGCGGCGCGGATCTACTACAACGCCTTCGGCCGTCTCCAGGACGAGCGGCCAGGGGGCCAGCGTCTCAAGGTCGGCCTCATCTATTCGTATGCCGCAAACGAGGCCGTCGCGGACGACTTCGTCGACGAGGAAGGCTTCGAGACCGACCAGCTGTCCGCCAGCGCCCGAGAGTTCCTCGATGACGCGATCCAGGACTACAACGAGATGTTCGGGACGAGTTTCGACACCTCGGCGGAGCGCTTCCAGAACTACTACAAGGACATTTCACAACGGCTGAAGAACCGTGAGATCGACCTCGTCATCGTGGTCAACATGTTTCTGACCGGCTTCGACGCCACCACCCTCAACACGCTCTGGGTCGACAAGAACCTGCGCGCTCACGGTCTGCTGCAGGCCTATTCGCGCACGAACCGGATCCTCAACTCGGTCAAGACCTTCGGCAACATCGTCAGCTTCCGTGACCTCGAGGAGGAGACAAACGACGCGATCGCGCTCTTCGGCAACAAGGACGCCCGCGGCGTCGTCCTCCTCCAGCCGTTCGCCCACTACTACGAGTCGTATGCCGCGAAGGTGGCGGAGCTGCTCGCGGCATACCCCCTTGATGCTGACATCGTGGGGGAGGCTGCCCAGAAGGAGTTCATCGCCCTCTGGGGAGCGATCCTGCGGCTGCGCAACATCCTCACGTCCTTCGACGACTTCGCCGGCCAGGAAATCCTCACGCCTCGGCAGGTGCAGGACTACACGAGTATGTATCTCGACCTCTACGCCGAGTTTCGCCGTGGGAAGGACGGGGACAAGGAGTCGATCGTCGACGATGTCGTCTTCGAAATCGAGCTCGTCAAGCAGGTCGAGATCAACGTCGACTACATCCTCATGCTGGTCGAGAAGTACCGCGCCGCCAAGGGCGACGGCGACGACCGCGAGATCAAGGAGCAGATCACGCGGGCCATCGACGCCAGCCCGTCCTTGCGCAACAAGAAGGACCTCATCGAGGAGTTCGTCGATTCGGTCTCGGCCTCCGGGGACATGGAGCTGGAGTGGAAGGCCTATATCGCCGCCAAGCGCGACCGCGAGCTGGACGCCATCATCGATGAGGAGAGCTTGCGCCCCGAGGAGACTCGGGCCCTGGTGTCCAATGCCTTCCGCGACGGCGGATTGCCCACTGGTGGAACGGCGCTCACCCGCATCCTTCCGCCCATGTCCCGCTTCGCCCCCGACGGCGCGCACTCCGCCAAGCGGCATACGGTCATCGGCCGACTGACGACCTTCCTCGACCGCTACCTCGGCCTCAGCTGAGTAGCCCTTCCGCAGGCCCGAAGAGGATCTTCGACGGAATCCCGGGCGCACTACCCTTGCGTGCATGGGCAGGCCAGTCGATCGCAGTCAGGTCCTTCTGTGGCGTGAAGGTTGGAGCTTCACGGACAAGCTGAAGATCGAGCACGCCTTGGACGTCCTTCCTGAGGTCGACTACTACATGCCGAACTCGGAGGCATACGTGGGCGCTCGAGTGGATGGACGAATGGCGACGTGCATCGCTCCGGGGTACATCTGGTGGCCACAGGAGATTTGGATCGATGCTCTGGACCGATCCCTCATCGGGGAGATAGAGGGGAACGCCACCGACGGATGGTGGCACTGCTTGTCGACCTTCAGGCATCGGTCCACTGGCGAGCGCGCACTTCTCGAGGAGTTGCGCGCTCCATGTCCCCGGTGCTTCACAGTCCCAACTGTCACAGACGCCTGCTTCTGCGATTAATGACGCAAGGGCAACCGACGAGGCCGCCCGCCCCCGAGACGGGAGCGGGCGGCATACCGCTGGTTTGGTAGGGCTCAGATGTCGAAGTACATCTCGAACTCGTGCGGGTGCGGGCGGAAGCGGATCGGGTCGATCTCGTTCTTGCGCTTGTACTCGATCCACGTGTCGATGACGTCCTGGGTGAAGACGTCACCCTCGAGCAGGAACTCGTGGTCCTCCTCGAGCGCGTTGAGCACCTCGGGGAGCGAGCCCGGCACCTGCTTGATCTCCGCGTGCTCCTCCGGGGGCAGCTCGTAGAGGTCCTTGTCGATCGGCTCCGGCGGCTCGATCCGGTTCTTGATGCCGTCCAGGCCAGCCATGAGCTGCGCGGCGAAGGCGAGGTACGGGTTGCACGACGGGTCCGGGATCCGGAACTCGATGCGCTTGGCCTTCGGCGAGGTCCCCGCGATCGGGATGCGGATGCACGCCGAGCGGTTGCGCGCGGAGTAGACGAGGTTGACCGGCGCCTCGTAGCCCGGAACCAGGCGGTGGTAGGAGTTCACCGTCGGGTTGGTGAAGGCGAGCAGCGCCGGGGCGTGCTTGAGCAGGCCGCCGATGTACCAGCGGGCCATGTCGGACAGGCCGCCGTAGCCGCGCTCGTCGTAGAACAGCGGCTCGCCGTCCTTCCACAGCGACTGGTGCGTGTGCATGCCCGAGCCGTTGTCACCGAAGATCGGCTTCGGCATGAAGGTGGCCGTCTGGCCGTGCCGCCAAGCCTCGTTCTTGATGACGTACTTGAACTTCATCATGTCGTCGCCGGAGTGGAGCAGGGTGTTGAAGCGGTAGTTGATCTCCTGCTGCCCGCCGGAGGCAACCTCGTGGTGCGAACGCTCGACGGTGAGGCCGACCTCCTTGAGGGTCAGGCACATCGTGTCGCGCAGGTCGGCGAAGTGGTCGACGGGGGAGACCGGGAAGTAGCCGCCCTTCATGCGCGGCTTGTAGCCCAGGTTGCCACCCTCCTCGACCCGGCCGGAGTTCCAGACAGCCGCCTTGGAGTCGAGGAAGTAGAAGGATTCGTTGGCGGAGGTCTTGAAGCGCACGTCGTCGAAGACGAAGAACTCCGCCTCGGCGCCGAAGTAGGCGGTGTCGGCGATGCCGGTGGACTTCAGGTAGGCCTCGGCCTTGGCGGCAATGTTGCGCGGGTCGCGGCTGTAGGGCTCGTCAGTGAACGGGTCGACGATCGAGAAGTTCATGATGAGCGTCTTCTCGGCGCGGAACGGGTCGAGATAGGCCGTCGCGACGTCCGGCAGCAACTTCATGTCGGACTCGTGGATCGCCTGGAAGCCGCGGATCGAGGAGCCGTCGAAGGCCTGACCGACCGTGAAGAAGTCCTCGTCGAGGGACTCCGCCGGCACGTTGAAGTGCTGCATGATGCCGGGCAGGTCGCAGAAACGGATGTCGACGAACTTGATGTCCTCGTCCTTGATGTAGGCGAGAACTTCGTCAGCGGAGCTGAACAAGGTGGAGCCTCCTGATCGGTGGTGGGCCGTGCGCCGGCCCGGTGCGTTGCCACAACGCTAGAAGCGGGCCATTTCTCGACCGTGACCCGGATGTTTCGGCGGTGTAACAGACCGCTGTGTCCCAGGATGCGAGATGCCCTGACCATGCGTTGGGCATCGGCGGGTGCCCCTAGAGTAGTTCGGTGCCCCCGCCCCCCGCTGACCGACCCACCGAGTCCACGCCCGCCCCCGATGGGTATGCCGGTCAGCTCCTCGGGCTTCCGGCCGCCGGGCCGGGGTCGCTGGCCCCGTTCGGCAGGCGACTCCTGGGCATCTTCATCGACTGGCTGGTCGCCGACCTGGTCGTCTTCCTCTTTGCCCGCCAGGCCTTCGGGGCTGTTGAGGGGATCGAGGTCTTCTATCGTCTCTTTGCCTGGATCGCCCTGACCGTGCTGTGCCTGAGTGTCGTCGCCGCGACCTTCGGCCACTACGTCACCGGACTGCAGTTGCGCCAGGTGCGTCCCGGGTTCTACCCCCTCCAGGTGCTGGTGCGCACGCTCCTGCTCGCGCTCGTCGTCTTCGCCGTCCCATCCCGCGACGGTCGTGGCTTCCACGACGTCATCGCCGGGACGGTCCTCGTCCGCCGCTGATCGTTGCGTCCGGCGCGTGGACGGCATACCAACCACCTTGCCGGACGTAGGGAGGGTTACTTGCCGCGCAGCGAACTCCGGCTCATGCGCACCTTGGTGGGATCCACGCCGGCGGGGATCGCTGACCGCACACTCGGGAGCGACTTGAGGCGCTTGTTGACGACCGAGACCTCGTCCTTGGTGAGCACTGGACGCATCCGGGTCATCTTGCTGCCGAGTTTGCGCACTGAGACCATGTCCTCGCCCTCGCCGGCGACCCAGAGGTGGATCGGCACGCCTGGAGCGACCCGCGAGACCTTCTTCTCCTCGGCCTTGAGCAATTTCTGCACGCGACCGGCCGGGCCCTCCCCGATGAGGATGATGCCCGGGCGCCCGAGCGCGCGGAAGACCATGGCGGCGCCGGTCATGTCGGTGACCTTCGTGCCGCGCATCGCGTCGACGGCGACCGGCTCCTGCGAGGTGAACCAGCCGCGCTTGCCCATGCCCATGAGGGCGGCACCGGAGGCGCCCGGTTGTCCGTCGAGCGCGTTGTACATCGCGGTGTTGCCGCGCCGGTTCATGACAACGACCGCCGCGAGCGCCGCTGCCGGGAGCGCGACGAGGATCATGTACCAGCGCCAGAAGCCGCCCAGGACGAACCCGATCCCGGCGATCACGACGAACGTCGCGACGGCGGCCAGCAGCATGAACCACCCGATCTTGGGGTCGATGCTCTTGATCGCCTGATAACTCTGGCGGATCTGCGCGATCCGGCCGGGCTGCTTCTCGCCGGTCTTCTTGTCGTCGGCCACGGTGGCTCGCTCCTGCTGCGGTCTGGGTTGGGGCCGTGCGCCCCGAGAGATCAGGTGAGGACCAAGTTTACGGGCGCGCCGCGCGGGCGACCAAGGATGCGGCCTCTTGGCGGGCCGGCTCCGTATTGCCCTCGCCGAGGTGCGCCAGGTGCGCCGGGAGAGGGCGACCCCACTTGGCCATCGCCGCGGCATACAACCGGCCGGCGCGATAGGAGGACCGAACCAGTGGGCCGGCCATGACGCCCTTGAACCCGATGTCGGTGGCGACGTCGCTCCAGTGCACGAACTCTTCGGGCTTGACCCACCGGTCGATCGGGTGGTGCAGCTTGGAGGGGCGCAGGTACTGCGTGATCGTGAGGATGTCGCAGCCCGCATCGTGAAGGTCGCGAATCGCCTGCTCGACCTCGTGCTCCTCCTCGCCCATGCCCAGGATGAGATTGGACTTGGTGACGAGTTGGGCCTCGCGCGCCATCGTCAGGACGCGCAGTGACTTCTCGTAGGTGAAGGCCGGGCGGATCCGCTTGAAGATCCGCGGCACCGTCTCCAGGTTGTGCGCGAAGACCTCCGGGCGGGCGTCGAAGACCTGGCCGACGAGCTCGGGCACCGCGCCGAAGTCGGGCGGGAGGATCTCGACGCCGGTGTTGGGGTTGAGGGCGTGGATCTGCCGGATCGTCTCGGCATAGAGGTATGCCGCACCGTCGGGTTGGTCGTCGCGCGCCACACCCGTGACGGTCGCGTAGCGCAGGCCCATCTGCTGCACCGACTCCGCGACGCGGCGCGGCTCGTCGAGATCGAGCGCAGTCGGTCGGCCGGTCGCAATGTCACAGAAGTCGCAGCGGCGGGTGCACACGTCGCCGCCGATGAGGAAGGTCGCTTCGCGGTCCTCCCAGCACTCGAAGATGTTCGGGCACCCGGCTTCCTGGCAGACCGTGTGGAGCTTCTCGGTCTTCACCATCGAGTGGATCGCGGTGTACTCGGGCCCCATCTTGGCCGTCGTGCGAATCCACTCGGGCTTGCGCTCGATGGGGGTCTCGGAGTTGCGGGCCTCGACGCGCAGCAGGCGGCGTCCCTCGGGTGCGACAGTCATGGTTCTCCAAGCCTACGCCCGGCCGAAGGGTGCCCGACTGGAGCCGGTGCCTGTGGAAAACCCGGAGGCGGCTTCGGGGATTTCCCTAGCGTGATCGACATGGACAACGAACTGACTCTGGGGTGGGCGACCACCGATGATGCGGCGGTCGGCGCGGACGAGGGTGCGATCGAGGGGGACCGGGAGTTGCGGCCATGGCAGGCGTCCACGGTCACCGATCCGGACGGCCGGGAGTGGACGGTGCGCGGCCGGGTCCTGCCGTGGGTGCCCGGGTGGTGGCTCATCGGGAGATCCACGTCGGTCCCTGGTTTGGGCAGGCGCCGGCTCATGCACGACCTCTTCGACGAGCTTCCCCTCGTCGCGGTGGCTCTCGCGGTCTTCCCGATCGCCCTCCTGATGGTCGAGATGGGGATCGTGGCGATCCTGGCTCCCGCGGTCTGGCTGCTCCGGCGATGGTCGGGTCGCCAGGCCCTGATGGTCGTGACCGCACCCTCCGGCGTGGTGGTCCAGACCCCACTGACGGCCGAAGGTCGCACGGTGGCTCGTCGTCGTGAGGCCGTCGCCGCGCTCATCCGTCGCGGAGCGGTCACCGACCCCTTCGACGAGCTGCCCGAGCAGCAGACCGTGAGTGCGATGCTCGCCGACGACCCGACACTGTCGTGCGCCGGTCCGGGCCAGCCGATCATCCGGCGGCGACGACCCATCCCGGCGGGGCCCGAGGATCGGCGGTGACGCGCTGAGAGACGAGCCCCGGATCACGTCGACCGGCTTCACCCCAGGACGTCGATGAGGTGCTTCTCGGCGTGGGGGAGCACCTCGGGGACCGTGATGGTCCGGCCCGCCTCGCGGGTCAGGGAGGAGACGCCGGCATCCTCGATGCCGCAGGCGATGATGTTGTCGGCCCACGAGAGGTCGGCATCGCAGTTGAGCGCAAAACCGTGCATGGTCACCCGGCGACTCACGCGGACCCCGATGGCCCCGAGCTTGCGATCACCGCCCCGCTCGTCGGCGCGCACCCACACGCCGCTGCGCCCGTCGACCCGCTCGACGGCCACGCCGAAGTCAGCGCACGTGCGGATCATGACCTCCTCGAGCCGGCGCACATGGGCGACCACATCGATCGGCACGGCCCTGAGGAAGACGATGGGGTAGCCGACCAGCTGGCCCGGACCATGCCAGGTGATGAGGCCGCCACGGTCGACCTCGATGACCGGGGTCCCGTCCACCGGTCGCTGCCGGTCCTCGGTGCGCTTACCCGCCGTGTAGACCGCCGAGTGCTCGAGCAGCAGGGTCGTGTCGGGCAGGTCGCCGGCGACCACGGCTGCGTGCACCTCGCGTTGGTACGCCCAGGCCGTCTCGTAGTCGACGAAGTTCGGGGCGAAACCGAGGTGCTCGAAACGCATGAGACCAACCTAGCCGCGCTGGGTGGGAGGTATGCCGCGCCGGCGGCTCACGGCACACCTCCTCGGCGTCAGGGGTTCTTGAGCCGACGCGGCTCGATCCGCGTTTCCACGACCTCGGCACCTGAGCGTTCGACGACGTAGGCGCCCTTGCCGTCCACCTCGGCGACGGCTTCGACCAACTCGGTGCCGTGGTAGACCAAGCCGACGCCGTCGTCGCTGCAGTGGGTGACCGGGAGGGTGCCGTTGCCGACGAGGCGGTGGATGGTCGGGCGCCGCGAAGCCTCGGAGTCGTAGTGCACGCCGTTGCCATAGGGGAGCAGCCCCAGGGCGTTGGTCACGGGGCGCAGCTCCGGCCCGAAGGAGTCCGTGCAGCCCCCGACGAACCAGCAGATCGATCCGGCCGATACCCCGGAGAGCACCACGCCGGACTCCCAGGCCGCCCGCATTGCCGGACCCAGGTCATGCACCGCCCACACCGCGAGCAGGTTCGCGACCGAGCCGCCCTGCACCCACACGACGTCACTGCCCAGCAGCAGACCGGGGACGTCGTCGCTGCTCGGCATCGGAAAGAGGTCGAGACAGGTCACCTCGATGCCGGCGTGCTGGCCGGCTTGGACAATCCAATGGTTGGCGTGGGCCTGATCGCCGCTCGCGGTCCCCACGAAGGTCATCCGGGGCCGCCGGCCGTGGACACCGGAGAGGTCGACCGCGTGGCGCACCAGCGCGTTGAACTCGAGCCGGATGCGTTCGCCATAGCGATAGCCGCCGGAGGTCGCGACGATGGTGGGCTGGTCTGCAGGCATGACGGTCAGTCTCTCAGGCCGGTGCCTGTGGACAACCTCCGCGGCACCTGTCGTCTGCGTCATCGTGGAGCCATGGACAGCACATCCGAGCCCCAACCACCCGTCGTCCCGGGGTACATCCTGACCCTCCCGCTCGGCACCGGAGCGCAGGGCACGGTCTGGCGGGCCACTCGAGTGGCCGATCGCGCCGACCGAGCCATCAAGGTCGTGGCCTCGTGCGGCGCCGATGCGTTGGCCGGTTCGGTCGACAATCCGGACATGGTCCGGGTCCACGAGGTCCTCACCCTCGGCGATGGTCAAGTGGCGGTCGTCATGGACCTGATGGACGGAGGTTCCCTGCGTGGCCTGGTCGACGCCAGAGGTGTTCTCACCTCGGGCGAGACGGTCTCGCTGCTCGTGCCCTTGGCCCAGGCTCTGGGACGGCTGCATGCCCTGGGTCTGGTCCACGGTGATGTGTCACCGGACAACGTCCTCCTCGATGCCGACGGGCGACCCCGGTTGATCGATCTCGGTGCGGCCCACGGGCGCGGACTGGGCGCACGCGAAGTCTGGGGCACGGGCGGCTTCGTTGCCCCCGAGGTCGCCGTGGGTGGGGCCGACCCCACCCCCGCCTCCGATGTGTATGCCGTGGGGGCCCTGGGGTGGTTCGCCCTCACCGGACGCGAACCGCGGTTGGGCGTTCCACCGTTCGGTCGCGACCGAAAGGAGGGCGTGGTGAGCGAGCCACTCCGACGAGCCCTGGCCCGTGCCGCCGATCTCGACCCGGCGGAGCGCCCTGACGCCGATCGATTGGCAGAGCAGGTGTTTGCCGCAGCCACTGCCGAACCGCTGCCCACGACAGGGACCGACCCCGGCCACGGGATCACACGTCGGATCCGCGCGGCCATGGCCGAGGGTGCCGCGGCGCCGACCCCACCTGGTCGACGCGACCGCCTGATCGCGGCCCGGAGGGCGATGCTCGGCCGCCGCGGGCAGCAGTCGGCTGACCGCGATACCGCATCGGCCATGACCAGGCTCGTGCGTGGTCTGCGCGTCTGGCTGGTGCCCTTGGTGCTCACCGCGGGCCTGCTCGTCCTGGCCGGTGGCGCCTGGGGCGCGATCGCGGATCGTGCCGCCGCAGGTGGGGGTGCAAGCGCGGGCACATCGGCGGGATCGGTCAAGCGCGTCATGCCGATCGTGGCCGATTCCTCGCCTGAGCCGATGGTGGACCCCTTGCACCTGCGCAGCATCGATGTGGCGACCGCGACGGGTCTGGTCCAGGCTCTGGCCGATCTGCGCGCCCGTGCCTGGTCGGACCCGGCCGGGCAGGCGTGGCACGACCTCAGCGCGACCGGCAGCCCGGCTGCCACCGCTGACACCGCAGACCGCGAGGCCCTGATCGCCGCAGGGGAGCGTGCCGAGGCACTGACCATGACGGCAGGAACGGTCACGATCCGTGAGGGTGCTGGGACCGATCGGCTCGTCCTGCGCTCCCGGATCGACGTCGCCGCACATCGAATCATCAGCGCCCGCGGGACGCGGGAGGTGCCGCCGACGGCCGGGGATCCCCTCGATCTGGAGGTTCGCTGGCTCGACGGCCGATGGCAGCTCTGGTCGGTGTCCGAGCCTGCGTGACACCAGTGAGCGGCCCATCCCTGCCGGGGATGGGCCGCTCACTGGTGTGCCGTGATGCGGATCAGACCTCGAAGTTGCCGTCCTCGAGACGAGCCTTCATCGCGGTGAGGAAGCGCGCGGCATCCGCACCGTCGACGATCCGGTGGTCGTAGGACAGGGCGAGGTACACCATCGACCGGACTGCGATCGTCTCGCCACCGTCGGCGTCCTTGACCACGACAGGCCTCTTCACGACCGAGCCGGTGCCCAGGATCGCGACCTGTGGCTGGTTGATGATCGGGGTGTCGAAGAGCGCCCCACGCGACCCGGTGTTGGTGATCGTGAAGGTTCCGCCACCCAAGTCGTCGGGGGTGATCTTGTTGTTGCGGGTGCGATCCGCGACGTCAGCGATCCCGCGGGCCAGGCCGGCAATGTTGAGGTCCCCGGCGTTCTTCAGAACCGGGACGAGCAAGCCCTTCTCGGTGTCGACTGCGATGCCGAGGTTCTCGGAGCCGTGGTAGGTGACCTCGTCACCGTCGATGCTCGCGTTGACGGTCGGGTAGGCCTTGAGCGCTTCCACCGCCGCGAGAGCGAAGAACGGGAGGAAGCTGAGCTTGGTGCCCTCACGCTTCTCGAAGTCACCCTTGGCGCGGTCGCGCAGGCGGGCCACCTTGGTGACGTCCACCTCCACGACCGTCGTCAACTGGGCAGAGATCTGCAGGGACTCGACCATCCGCTTGGCGATCACCTTGCGCAGGCGCGACATGGGCTGGGTGGTGCCGCGCAGGCCGGACGTGTCAGCGGCCGGAGCCGCGGGAGCAGCCACGGCCTGCGCAGGCGCCGCGGCGGCGGCCGGTGCCGGCTCGGGTGCCTTGGCGGCCTCGGCAGCCGCGACGACGTCCTGCTTGCGGATGCGGCCGCCGATCCCGGTGCCCTTGATGGTCGCCAGGTCGATGCCGTTGTCGGCGGCCAATTTGCGGACCAGGGGAGTCACATAGGACGCCGCGTCCTCGGCCGCCGGGGCGGCCGATCGCGCCTCTTCGCGAGCAGGTGCGGGCGCCGGAGCAGGCGCCGGGGCCGCCGGCGCAGGTGCGGGTGCCGGAGCCGCCGGCGCAGGTGCCGGAGCAGCCGGCGCAGGTGCGGGTGCCGGAGCAGCCGGCGCAGGCTCGGGTGCCGGAGCAGGCTCGGGCTCAGGTGCTGGAGCCTCAACCGGTGCCGCGCCGGAACCACCGCCGGACACCTCGCCGCCGATGATGGCCAGGTCAGCGCCCACCGGGACGGTCTGGTCCTCCCCGGCGAGGATCTTGGTCAGCTTGCCGGCCGCCGGTGACGGGATCTCGGTGTCGACCTTGTCGGTCGAGACCTCAAGGAGTGGCTCGTCGACGGCGACATCGTCGCCCTCGGCCTTGAGCCACCGTGTGATGGTGCCCTCGGTGACCGACTCGCCTAGCGCGGGCATCGTCACCGTCGTGCCCCCGCTGACCTCGCCGTCGCCGGAGCCGGTGTCGGCCGTTGCCTGCTGCGGGGGAGCCGCCTCGGTCGAGGGCTGGGCCGGTTCCTGGCCGCCCTGGTCCCCGGCCTGCGCGACCTCGTTCGCGTCCTGGGCGTCGTCGATCGCGTCGCCGTCACCGCTTTGGCCCGAGTTGTCCGCCGGTGCTTCGGCGGGCTCCTCCTCGGCCGCTGGAGCCTGCTCCTGGTCGCCGCCACCGGAACCGTCACCGATGACCGCGAGATCGGCACCGACTGGGACCGTGTCGTCCTCCTGAACCAAGATCTCCTCGAGCACCCCCGCCACCGGCGAGGGGATCTCGGTGTCGACCTTGTCGGTCGAGACCTCGAGGAGTGGCTCATCGACCTCGACACGCTCGCCCACAGCCTTGAGCCAGCGGGTGACGGTCCCTTCGGTGACGGACTCTCCCAGGGCGGGCATGGTCACGCGTTCAGACATGTGCTCGGTTCTCCTTCGTAGGTGACGGCGGTCACCATGCTAGTTGTCGGCCGGTCGGTCTAGGCATGGGCATGGAGCGGCTTTCCGGCGAGCGCCAGATGAGCCTCGCCCAGGGCTTCATTCTGGGTCGGGTGGGCATGGATCAGGCTGGCGACGTCCTCGGGGTGAGCCTCCCACGAGACGATGAGTTGTGCCTCGCCGATCTGCTCCCCGACCCTGGCCCCGATCATGTGGATTCCGACGACGGGACCATCGTTGCGTCGCACCAGCCGCACGAAGCCCTGGGTGCCCAGGATCTGGCTCTTGCCGTTGCCGCCGAGGTTGTAGTCATAGGTCTGCACCTCGTCGCCGTATGCCGCGCGCGCGCGTTCCTCGGTCAGCCCCACCGACGCGATCTCCGGGTCGCAGTAGGTGACCTTCGGAATGAGGGTGTCGTCCACCGGTGTCGGTGAGAGGCCGGCGATCTGCTCGGCAACGAAGATGCCGTGCGCGAAGCCTCGATGGGCCAACTGGAGGCCGGGGACGAGGTCGCCCACGGCATACACGTTCTCGACATTGCTGCGCAGCCGCTCGTCGGTGGGGACGAACCCGCGATCCACGACGATGCCGGCCTGCTCGTAGCCCAGACCCTCGCTCACCGGACCGCGCCCGACGGCCACGAGCAGCAGGTCGGCCTCGATGGTCGTGCCGTCCTCGAGGGTGACCGAGACGCCGTCCTCGCCCTGGGTGGCCCCGCTGAAGCGAGCTCCGGTGCGGATGGTGATCTTGCGCTTGCGGAAGGCCCGGGTGAGCTGGGCGCTGATGCTGGGTTCCTCCGCGGGGACGAGTCGGTCGAGGGCCTCGACGACGGTGACCTGGGCACCGAAGGAGGCGAAGACGGACGCGAACTCGACGCCGATGACGCCTCCGCCGAGCACCACGACGCGCTCGGGCAACTCGGTCAGGCCGAGCGCCTGGTCGGACGTCATGATGCGGCCGCTGATCTCGAGGCCGGGAAGGGATCGAGGCTGGGATCCCGTGGCCAGGACCAGCTGGCGGCCCGTCAGGATTCGGTCCCCGACTGCCACGGTCTGAGCGTCGACGAGCCGACCGTCGCCTTCGACGTAGGTGATCGCGGCCGAGGCGACCAGTCCCTGCAGTCCCTTGTGGAGGCGGCCGACGACACCTTGTTGGTAGGACAGGACCTTGTCGAGGTCGATGCCCTCGAGGACGGCGTTGACGCCGATCGACGCTGCATGGCGGGTCTCGTCGGCGACCTCCGCGGCGTGCAGCAGGGCCTTGGTGGGGATGCAGCCGCGGTGCAGGCACGTCCCACCCAACTTGTCACGCTCGACGAGGGCGACGGACAGGCCGAGTTGGGCAGCCCGCAGCGCGCACGCGTAGCCGCCGCTGCCACCGCCCAGGATGACCAGGTCGTAGGTGTCGGGGGCATCGGCGGTGGCCGGCATGCGTCTCCTCAGGGCAATCGGGGGTGTGCCTGCATCTTGTCATCGAATGTCGGTGGGACGGGCGGGGAAAGCGGTGGACGACCCCGCGGCATACGTGAAAGGTTGGGGACCACGCGAGACCGCCGGAGCGGCGGGAGAGGAGGACCGCATGAGTGGCACCAGCGGGCACACCCCGGCCAGTGACGACGTCAAGCGCAAGTTCCGCGAGGCGCTGGAGAAGAAGCACGCCCACGGGGGAGCAGATGTCTCCCGAGGTGGGGACGGGGGCAAGGTCGACCAGGCCCACGGTCCCGAGACGAGCGCGCGCCAGCAACAGTTCCGCCGCAAGTCGGGCTGAGGCCCCAGCGAACCACGGGTCGGGTCGGACGCGCGTCCGCCCCGACCCGTGGTCGTTCAGGCGTACTGCTCGATGAGGGCGACGAGGGAAGCGACGCCGTAGCCCGTGCCGCCCTTGGGTGCCATGCCGAGCGGGCCGCCCTCGTTGAACGACGGGCCGGCGATGTCGATGTGGGCCCACGGGGTGCCCTCGGGCACGAAGGTCGACAGGAAGAGACCGGCGGTCAGCATGCCGCCCCAACGATCGGCCTTGTGGGCGATGTCCGCGGTCTGCGACTCCAGGCCCTTGCGGAGGCTTTCGGGCAGTGGCATCGGCCATGACGGCTCGCCCGCAGTGGCTCCGGCGAGCACGACCCGGTCGCGGAAGGAGTCGTCGTTGGCCATGACACCGGCGACGAGATTGCCCAGGGCGACCATCTGGGCACCGGTCAGGGTCGCGATGTCGATGATCGCGTCCGGCTTCTTCTCGGCAGCCAGGCACAGGCCGTCGCCGAGCACCATGCGACCCTCGGCGTCGGTGTCGATGATCTCGACAGTCGACCCGTTGCGCATGGTCACGACGTCACTGGGGCGTTGGGCCGTGCCGCTCGGCATGTTCTCGGCCAGGCAGAGGTAGCCGGTCACGGCCACGGGAAGATCGAGCTCGGCGGCGGCCATGACCGCAGCGGCCACGGCGGCGGCACCGGCCATGTCCGACTTCATGGTCAGCATGCCGGCCGACGGTTTGATGCAGAGGCCACCGGAGTCGAAGGTGATCCCCTTGCCGACCAGCGCGATCGACGCCTTGGCCTTGGCCGGCTTCCACGACATCGTGACGATGCGGGGCGGGTTGGCCGATCCCTGTCCGACACCGACGATGCCACCGAAACCGCCCTTGGCCAGAGCCTTCTCGTCGAGTGAGGTGACGGTGACCTTGGCAGGGCTGGACTTGGCGCGGTCCTTGGCGGCGGCCTCGAAGGACGCCGGGTAGAGGACGTTGGGCGGAGTGTTGACCAGGTCGCGCGTCCAGTCACGGGCGCGGCCGATGACCTCGGCGCGGGCCACCGCGTCCTTGACGCCCTTGCCCGCCCCGAGCGTCGAGACCACGGTGATCTTCTGCACGGCCGTGGTGTCGGCCTTGGCGCCGATCTTGGCAAAGCAATAGCCGCCGCCAGCGGCTCCGTCGGCTGCCGCAGCCAGTGCCGTCAGGTCCGCCGTGGGCAGGGCGAGCACGACGTGCTTCTTGCTGCGCAATGCCCTGACGGCATCTGCCGCGGCGGCGCGCAGCGCTTCGCCGGTGACCTCCTTGCCGAGCCCGGTGACCGTGACACTCCTCGCCTTGACACCAGGCACCGACGCAAAGCGACCGACCTCACCGGCCGAGCCCTTGGCGTCGAGGTCGGCGAGCATCGCCTCCAGGTGCACGGCCGCGGTCGACGGCAGACCATGCCCCGGGGCCAGAAGGGCCCCGTCCTTGCCCTCGATCGATGCCACGACGACGGAGTCCGCCGCGATGTCGGCCGGCGTGCGGGTGGTGACGGTCAGTGTCGGCACGGGTGCGTGCTCCTTGGTGGTCCGGTGGATGCCTGTCCGGGCACTCTAGCGAGCAGGACCGCGATAGGTTCGGGACATGGCGACGCAACCGACCTCCCCGATCCATGACCGACACGTCGCGCTCGGCGCGAAGATGGCCGACTTCGGCGGGTGGGACATGCCGATCGAGTATCCCGGGGGTGGGGTCGTCGCCGAGCACACCGCCGTCCGTGAGCGGGTCGGCATCTTCGACGTCTCGCACCTGGGCAAGGCTCGCGTCTCGGGCCCGGGCGCCAAGGACTTCGTCAACTCCTGCCTCACCAACGACCTGGGCCGGATCGCGCCGGGCAAGGCGCAATACACGATGTGCTGCACCGAAACCGGTGGGGTCGTCGACGACCTGATTCAGTACCTGCGGGGCGATGACGACGTCTTCCTCATCCCCAATGCGGCCAACACGACCAAGGTCGTGGAGTTGCTCACGGCCGCCGCGCCGGAGGGCATCACCGTCGAGAACCTCCACCGCGACTACGGCGTCATCGCCGTCCAGGGCACGAAATCCGACGAGGTGCTCGAGGCCCTGGGCCTGCCGGTCGACCATGAGTACATGTCGTTCGTCGAGGTCGACTGGGAAGGCCTGCCGGTCATCGTCTGTCGCACGGGGTACACGGGCGAACGTGGCTACGAGATCGTCCCGGCCTGGGATGTCACGGGCTCGGTGTGGGACGCGCTCCTGGCCGAGGTCCGCGCGCAAGGGGGTATGCCGTGTGGTCTCGGTGCGCGCGACACCCTGCGGACCGAGATGGGTTACCCACTGCACGGCAATGACCTGTCGCTCGACATCACACCCGTCATGGCCGGCGCGGCCTGGGCGGTCGGCTGGGACAAGGAGTCCTTCTGGGGGAAGGAATCGCTCGCTGCCGAGCGCGCTGCCAAGAACACACGCCTGACCCGTGGCCTGCTCGTCACCGGTCGCGGCATCCCGCGCAGCCACTGCGAGGTCAAGGATGCCGACGGCAACGTCATCGGCGAGGTCACGTCCGGCACCTTCAGCCCCACCCTGAAGCAGGGCATCGCGCTCGCCCTCTGCGACCGCTCGGTTAGCTTGGGTGACGAGGTCGTGATCGACGTACGCGGCCGCGCGATCCCGGCGACCGTGACCAAGCCGCCCTTCGTCGAGGTCGGCGTCCGCGCGAACTGAACCCCGCGGCATACCCAGCGAGCAGGAGCGACGATGAGTGAGAAGTGGACCTGGAACTTCCTCGACGCCGACGGCGGCGAGGTCGACGGCGAGTCGACGACGGGGACCGAGTTCCCCACGCAGTCCGATGCCGAGAGTTGGCTGGGGGAGACCTGGCCCGACCTCTTCGGAGAGGGCGTCAAGGCCGTGACCCTCAAGCGGGACGGAGCAGAGGTCTACGGTCCGATGAGCCTCGAACCGCCGGCGAGCGGCTCCGGCGGCTCCTGGTAGGTCAGCTCGGGTAGGCGCCGCGCGCGACCTGCGGGCGTGGCATCCGCGTGCGGCGCATCTGGAAGACGCGCAAGGCGGCATACATGCCACCGCCGGCCGGGGAACTGCCGAACTTCGCGATGATCAGTTTCTTGAGGCGGCGCCACATGATGACGCAGTCCAGGACGGCGAAGATGATCAGGCCGTAGACGAGGACGAAGACGATCGTCATCGCCCAACTCTGCCGGATGAAGGAGAGCGCGAGCACCACGAGCATCACCGGCAGCATGAATTCGCCCAGACTCCACCGCGCGTCGACATAGTCGCGGATGTAGCGCTTCTCCGGGCCCTTGTCGCGGACCGGGAGGTAACGGTCGTCGCCGGTCACCATGGCCTGTCGCTGGCGAGCGAAGGCCTCCTGGCGCTTGGCCTTGTCGACCCCGCGTGCCTTCTTGCGGTCGGTCACCACCAACGGCTGTTTGCGGGCGGCCTCCTGGTCGCGCCGCTTGGGCGTGGGGCGGTTCTTGGCACCCTCACGCTCGGGGTGGAGCGCCTTGTCGGCCAGCTCCTCGTTGGTGGTCTTCTTCCGTCCGAACACCAGCAGAGTGTATGCCGCGCACTCCCGTCGCCCGGTGCGCCGCCCTAGGGTGGGGCGGGTGAGCGACACCCCCACCACCGACATCCTGTCCGCCGACACCGTCGACGCCCTGCGCGCCAGAGTGCACGACCTCATGCCACAGGTGCGTGTCGACCTCGAGGCCCTGGCTCGGATCCCGAGTGTGTCCCTGGACGCCTTCGACCAGACCCAGGTCGAGGCCTCGGCCGAGGCGACGGCGGCCTTGCTCGAGGCGGAGGGTCTGACGGTCGAGATCGTGCGGGAGGGGGGCCGACCGGCCGTCATCGCCCACATCGACGGGCCCGAGGGAGCCCCGACCGTCATGCTCTATGCCCACCACGACGTGCAGCCGCCCGGCGACGACGCACACTGGGACAGCCCACCCTTCGAGCCGACCGAACGCGATGGTCGGCTCTACGGCCGGGGCGCGGCCGACGACAAGGCCGGGATCATGGCCCATCTGGCGGCGCTGCGGGCGCACTCGGGGAAGCTGCCCGTCGGGGTCACGGTCTTCGTCGAGGGTGAGGAGGAGATCGGGTCCGACTCGCTGCCCACGATCCTCGAACGGCATGGCGAGAAGCTGCGCGCCGACGCGATCGTGCTCGCGGACTCGACCAACTGGGCCATCGGTGAACCGGCGCTCACGACGACCCTGCGCGGCATGATCCGCGTCGTGGTCACGGTGACCACCCTCGACCACGGGATCCACTCGGGCATGTTCGGGGGTCCGGTGCCGGACGCGATCACGGCCTTGGTGCGCCTGTTGGCGACCATGCACGACGACACCGGCAATGTCGCGGTGGCCGGCCTCAAGGAGGGTGTGGCCGCCGACCTCGACTACGACGAGGCGCGACTGCGTGCCGAGTCCGGCCTGCTCGACGGTGTCGACCTGATCGGCTCCGGGTCGATCCTGTCGCGGATCTGGACCAAGCCGTCGATCACGACCATCGGCATCGACGCCCCCACCGTGGCGACATCCTCGAACACGCTGGTCCCGACGGCGAGCGCGAAGATCTCGATGCGGCTGGCCCCGGACGAGTTCGACCTCGACGGGTTCGAGGCGCTCAAGAAGCACCTGCTCGACCATGCCCCGTGGGGAGCGCGGGTCGAGGTCCACCTCGACGATCGGGGCAACGGCTTCGCGGCGCACGCCCAGGGGCCGGTCTATGACCAGGCGCGCGCGGCCTTCGCCGATGCCTGGGGCGTGCAGCCGGTCGACATCGGCGTCGGCGGGTCGATCCCGTTCGTGGCGGCCTTTGCCGAGAAGTTCCCGCAGGCGGCCATCCTCGTCACCGGCGTCGAGGACCCGGACGCGCGAGCCCATGGCGCCAACGAGTCGTTGCACCTGGGGGAGTTCGAGAAGGTCTGCGTCGCCGAGGCCGTGCTGCTGGCGCGGCTGGGGGCGTTGCCGCGGGGCTGAGCCCCAACCCTCGCGGCCCTTTCTCCCTCCAGCCCTCCCTGCCTCGCTCCACCGCTCTGTCCCTTCACCCCGCCCCCGTCACACGTCGAGAGGGAGCAAATCGCGGGCGGGTGGTTCGCCCGCCCGCGATTTGCTCCCTCTCGACTGAGGACAGGGGCGGGGGAGGACAGGGGCGGGGGAGGACAGGGGCGAGGGAGGGGCCGCCTAGTCCTTGTGGGTCTCGCCCGGCAGCGCAAGCATCTGGTCCAGGGCGATCCGCGCGTGGTGCGCGACGTCGGGGTCAACACGGATCGGGTTGACGACCCGACCCTCGACGAGCGACTCCAGCGCCCAGACCAGGTGGGGCAGGTCGATGCGGTTCATCGTCGAGCAGTAGCAGACATTCTTCTCCAGGAAGCTGATCTGCTGCTCGGGGAACTGCTGGCCGAGTCGGCGCACCAGGTTGAGTTCGGTGCCGACCACCCATTTGGTGCCTGCGGGTGCGGCGGCGATGGTCTTGATGATCTTCTCGGTGGATCCGACCTCGTCGGCGAGCTCGACGACCTCGTGTCGGCACTCCGGGTGGACGATCACCCTGACGCCCGGGATATCCCGGCGGGCCGCCTCGACCGCCTCCACCGAGAAGCGCCCGTGCACCGAGCAGTGCCCGCGCCACAGGATCATCGTCGCTGCGTCGAGTTGCTCGGGGGTCAGCCCGCCCATCGGCTTGTGCGGGTCCCAGACGACACAGTCCTCCAGCGGTCGTCCGAGGTCACGGGCATAGGTGTTGCGGCCAAGGTGCTGGTCGGGCAGGAAGAGCACCTTGCCTCCGTCACCGGCCTTGTCCAACGCCCAGGTCAACGCGGTCCTGGCGTTGGAGGACGTGCAGATGGTGCCCCCGTGGCGGCCGGTGAAGGCCTTGATCGCGGCGGAGGAGTTCATGTAGGTCACGGGCACGACCCGGTCGGCGATCCCGGCCTCGACCAGGTCGTCCCAGCAGTCCTCGACCTGGTCGATCGCGGCCATGTCGGCCATCGAGCAGCCGGCGGCGAGGTCGGGCAGGATCACTGTCTGGTCGTCGCTGGTGAGGATGTCGGCCGATTCGGCCATGAAGTGGACCCCGCAGAAGACGATCCACGGTGCATCGGGCCGGGCTGCTGCCTCCTTGGCGAGCTTGAAGGAGTCGCCCGTCGTGTCGGCGAACTCGATGACCTCGTCGCGTTGGTAGTGGTGGCCGAGCACGAAGACCCGATCACCCAGGGCCGCCTTGGCCGCCCGCCCGCGCTCGACCAGTTCCGGGTCGGAGGCCGGGGGGAGGTCGCCGGGACACTCGACCCCACGCTCGGTGTGCAGGTCGGTGCCCTGGCCCAGGACGAGCAGGGGGAGCTTGGGGCGGCTGGCCGTGTCGGTCACGCTCCGATCTTCACACAATCGCGTATGCCGCGGCGTCGGCCCCTCACCCTCTCGTTGCGTCCGGCGAGTGGACGGCATACCAACCGGGTTGCCGGACGCAAGGGGCTCACCCTCGCCGATGGCGCCACAGTGCAAGACTGGCCGCGTGCGCGTTCTCATCGCCCCGGACTGCTTCACCGGGACCCTCACGGCCGAGCAGGCGGCGCGAGCCATCGCCGAAGGCTGGCATCGGTCCGCACCGGACGACCACATCGACCGCCAACCCCTCAGCGACGGCGGGCCCGGTTTCGTCGATGTCCTCCACGATGCCCGGGGTGGCGACCTGGTCGTCGTGCCGGTCTCGGACCCGCTGGGTCGCGAGGTGCCCGCGAGCCTGCTGGTGCGCGACGAGGAAGGTGCGCGCACGGCATACGTGGAGGCGGCGCAAGCCTGTGGGCTGCACCTGCTCGGGGCCGACGAACGGGACCCCCGGCTGACGTCGACCTTCGGGGTCGGACAACTCATCGACGCGGCGCTCGCGGCCGGGGCCACGCGGATCGTCGTGGGGCTCGGCGGCAGCGGCACCAACGACGCCGGCGCCGGCCTGCTCGCCGCGCTGGGTGCGGGCGACCCGCGCGCCCTTGCACGAGGTGGCGGAGCCCTCGGAGCGCTCGGCGATGACGCCGTGCCCGGGTTGGCGGCAACCCGCGATCGCTTCGCGGGCGTCGACCTGGTGATCGCGACCGATGTCGACAATCCGCTCCTCGGCCTGCAGGGGGCGAGTGCGACCTTCGCGCCACAGAAGGGGGCCGACCCGCAGACCGCCCAGGACCTCGAGCGCCACCTGGGTCGGTGGGCCGAGATCGTCGCTCGTACTCTGCCGGCGCCCCGCGACCTGCTCACCGGCCAGCCGCGCCGACTCGATCGGGAGCCCGGTGCCGGCGCCGCCGGGGGCCTTGGCCATGCCCTGCTCGTCCTCGGCGGGCGCCGCACGTCCGGCGTCGAGACCGTGCTCGACGCGGTGGGCTTCGACGACCTGCTCCTCGGCGCCGACGTGGTCGTCACCGGGGAGGGAGCCTTCGATTGGCAGAGCCTGCACGGCAAGGTCACCGTCGGGGTCGCGCAACGTGCGGCCGCGCGCGCCCTGCCGGTCGTGCTCATCGCGGGGCAGGTCCTCGTCGGCCGCCGCGAGACGATGGGCGCCGGGATCAGTGGTGCGTATGCCGTGGCCGAGACCGCGGAGCAGGTCGCCGTTGCGATGGCCGACCCGGTCGGCACTCTGGCGGACCGTGCCGCGCGGGTGGCTCGCACCTGGTCACCGCGACGGTGACCCTCTGCGGGGCGCGTATCCTGTCGGGGAACACTTCGTGGCCCCCCATGGTTCACCTTGACGGCCACGTCCTCGATCCCAGGAGTCAATTCGATGAGCGAGCAGCTCGACACCGCTACCCCGGACACCACCACCGAGGCGCACGGCGTCCTCCTGACCGATGTCGCCGCCGACAAGGTCAGGTCCCTCCTCGAGCAGGAGGGCCGCGATGACCTTCGCCTGCGCGTCGGCGTGCAGCCCGGTGGCTGCTCCGGCCTGATCTACCAGCTCTACTTCGACGAGCGCACCCTCGACGGTGACCTCGTGCGCGACTACGACGGTGTCGAAGTCGTCGTCGACCGGATGAGCGCCCCCTACCTCGACGGTGCGTCCATCGACTTCTCGGACACGATCGAGAAGCAGGGCTTCACCATCGACAACCCGAACGCCGGCAGCAGCTGCGCCTGCGGCGACAGCTTCAGCTGAGCCCACGGCATACGAAAGAAGGAAGTCTCACCCCACGCGGGTGAGACTTCCTTCTTTGCGTATGCCGTCAGCTCGCCTTCTGGGTGAAGGCTCGCCACGGACGGGCGGCCAGGACGAAGGCGAGCAACGGCAGCCCGAGGACATACCACTGCGCATTGCCGGCGCCGACGGCCAGGCCACCACGGTTCGGCTCGATGCGGGCCATGAAGTCCACGCCGAACCACGGGAAGACGAATCCGGTCACCTGCCGGCCGACGACCCCGGACGCGTCGACGCCCGAGGTGAAGGTCGACGCGGTGTACATCAGGCCGAAGACCACGACGACGAAGGCGAGGGATGCCCACATGGCCCCGAGGGACCAGCGGGGCCGCTGGGTCGCCTCCGGTGTCATCGCGTAGGCGAGTTCCTTGGGTGATCCGATGTTGAAGAGGGCCTGGGTCACGCCGACGTCAGCGGCGGCGTCACGCAGGTTGGTGCGCAGCTCGCGTCGTGCCTCCTTGCGTCGGCGCGAGCGCATACCGCGTAGCTCGAGCCAGAAATCGTAGGTCTGGACGGCGTTCTCGATGCGGAACCGGTCGATGATCCCCATGTCAGTTCTCCTTCGGGTGCGTGACGGACGGTGTCAGGCCACTGACCCTGCCGACCGAGGCGACCAGGTCATGCCAGGACTCGCGACGGGCGACGAGGTCGGCGCGCCCGTCCGCTGTGGTCCGGTAGTACTTGCGCGCCGGCCCGCTGGCCGAGCGCTGGAGGTAGGACTCGAGATGACCGGCGGCCTCGAGCCTGGTGAGCGCCGGGTAGACCGTGCCCTCCGCGAGGTCGGTGAAGCCCGCCTCGCGTAGCGCCGTGACGATCCCGTAGCCGTAGTTGTCCTCGTCGGCGAGCAAGGAGAGCAGCAGAAGGGCGAGGACTCCCTTCAACATCTGCGCGTCGTGGATGCTCATGGGTTCATCTTTCACCTAGTACTAGGTAATGTCAAGTACTAGGTGAAAGAGGACCGAACAATCGCGGCATCTCGAAACAACGTCGGGAAGTTAGAGTGCTTGCCGTGCGCATCGCAGTCACCGGTTCCATCGCCTCTGACCATCTGATGACCTTCCGCGGACGGTTTGCCGACAGTCTCGTCGTCGAGCAGCTCGACAAGATCTCGGTGTCCTTCCTGGCCGACTCGCTCGACATCCGGCGCGGGGGAGTGGCCCCCAACATCTGCTTCGGGATGGCAAGCCTGGGCCAGCGGCCGATCCTCGTCGGCGCGGCCGGTGAGGACTTTGCCGACTACCGCAGTTGGTTGACTCGCCATGGGGTCGACTGCGACCACGTGCACATCTCGACGACCAAGCACACCGCGCGCTTCGTCTGCACGACCGATGACGACATGGCCCAGATGGCCACCTTCTACGCCGGAGCGATGGCCGAGGCCCGCAACATCGAACTCCAGCCAGTGGCCGGAGCAGAGGGGCTCGACCTCGTGCTCATCGGCGCCAACGACCCGGACGCGATGCTGCGCCACACCGAGGAGTGCCGCACCCGCGGCTACCGGTTCGTCGCCGACCCCAGCCAGCAGCTCGCCTTCGCCGACGGTCCCTTCATCCGCCGGCTCATCGACGGAGCCGACTACCTCTTCACCAACGACTACGAGTCGCACATCATCGAGCAGAAGACCGGCTGGTCCCAGGACGAGATCATGGACCGCGTCACGACGCGGGTGATCACCCGCGGGCGGCACGGCTCCGACATCTACACCAAGGGGGAGGAGCCGATCCACGTCGGCGTCGATGACGACGTGGCGCGCGTGGACCCCACCGGGGTCGGGGATGCCTTCCGGGCCGGTTTCCTCACCGGACTGTCCGCCGGCCTGGGTCACGAGCGATGCGCGCAGTTGGGGTCGGTGCTCGCGGCCTACGTCCTGGAGACGGTCGGGACGCAGGAGTACGCGCCGGGCACCAAGGCCTTCGTGGACCGTTTCGCGCTGGCCTACGGCGACGACGCTGCGGCCGAGGTCGCCCCGCACGTCACGTGCCCCCGTCCCTGACCCCTCCCTTCCCGCCGCTCGACCCCGGGCCGAGCAGCTGGGACCTCGGTGCCCTCGTCGCGACTGCCGAACCCGGTGAGGACCTCATCGCGGCCGGGGGAGACCTCGACCCGTCCACCCTCGTGGACGCCTACCGCCACGGACTCTTCCCCATGGGGTTGGGCAAGCATGGCAAGGGGCCCATCGGCTGGTGGTCACCGGACCCGCGCGGCGTGTTGGTGCCCGGGGACCTACGCGTCCGCAAGTCCCTCCGGAAGGTTCTCAAGCGGTTCGAGATCCGGATCGACACCGCCTTCGACGAGGTGATGGCCAGTTGCGGTGACCCCACGCGGACCGGTCGCTGGATCACGCCGGAGGTGACCGCGGCCTACCGGCGCCTCCATGACCTCGGGTGGGCGCACAGTGTGGAGACCTGGCTCGGCGGTGAACTCGTGGGAGGCCTCTACGGCGTCGCGATCGGCGGTCTCTTCGCGGGAGAGTCGATGTTCCACAACGTGCGCGACGCGAGCAAAGCCGCCCTCGTCGGGCTGGTCGAGTTGATCGCGGCCGATGGCGATGAACGTCGTCTCATCGACGTCCAGTGGCGCACCGATCACCTGGCCAGTCTCGGGGTCAACGAGGTCGGCCGCGCGGACTACCTCGCCGCTCTCGGTCGCGCCCTTCAGGCGCCCCCGGTCGACTTCCGGGGCGCCTGACCCACCACCACGAGGTATGCCGTGTGCTCACCCACGTCGGTCTGGCTCACGGTGTGCCCCTTGAGTCGGCACCAGGCCGGGATGTCGGCTCGGGCAGCCGGGTCGTCGGCCAGGACCTCGATGCGGCTACCCGCCGGCAGGTCAGCGGCCAGCCGCGCCAGAGCGATGACGGGCAGGGGGCATTTCTGGCCGCGCGCGTCGAGGTGGTGGCTGCTCACAGGCGGTCGGTCCCGAGCTGCGCGCGGACCGTGCTGACCGCGTCGGGGAGGACCGTGCAGAAGCGGTCCACGTCCTGTGCTCGATGGGGAGCCACCGCCGACGTCGGCAGCGTGATCCGCACATTCCCGTGGGTGACCGCCCCGATGGCCGCGAGCACATGGCTCGGCTCGAGGGTGTCCGCGGTGCACGCCGAGCCGCTGGCGACCGCGAAGCCGCGGCGGTCGAGCTCGTGGACGAGTGTCTCGCCGTCGACGTAGAGCACACTGAAGGTGGCGACGTGGGGCAGTCGGTCGGTCGCCGATCCGACGACCTGGACGTCCGGGAGAGCCGCGGCCGCGGCACGGATCCTGTCGATCAGCGCAGAGGTCGCCCGATCCTCGACCTCGCGGTCCGCCTCCTGTTGGCGCCAGGCCTCGGCGGCGGCCAGGGCGAGCGGGACGAATGGGGGAGCGGGCTCCAGCCCGCGCTCGGGCGTCGACACGGGCTGCCGCTTCACGCGGGTGCCCGGCCGGACGGCGAGCACCCCAAGGGGTGGGCCGCCCACGGAGGACGCGTCCGCGGCATACGCGTCGGGGCGGGGTGGCAGTGGGGACCGACCCCACGAGGCCGCGAGGTCGACGAGCAGCGGAACCCCCGCCGCCGCACTGGCGGCGAGCGCGTCCGCGATGGGTTGCCGGGTGCCGATCTCCTGGTTGGCGGCGGCGAGGACACACAGGGCGACGTGGGGAGCGGCGAGTCGCTCGCGGAGGGCCACGAGGTCGAGACGGCCCTCCGAGTCCACGCCGACCGCGTCGACGTCCGGTTCGCGCAGGACCAGGGCCTGGTCGACCGCCGTCGTCACGATGGTCGCTCCGACACGCCGGCGCGCCAGTCGTATGCCGCGCAGACCCGCGAGGAGCGCATGGCTGCCGGTCGGGTGGAGGGTCACCTCGTCGGGGCGAGCGTCCAGCCCCGCGGCCAGCACCGAACGGGCCGTGTCGAGCAGCGCAGCAGCCCTCCGACCCTCACTGTGCAGGCGCCTGGGATCGGCCCATCCGGCGTCGAGCGCGGCGAGGAAGGTCTCTCTCGCGGCTGGGTGCATCGGACCCGGTGCGGCGTCCAGAACTGCACGCTGGAAGTCGGGGTCCGCCACGGCGGCCACGTTAGTCGACCCCACCCGCCCAGAAGGCGGTCGATGCACTACTCTGGCCACGTTCACTGCCTCAACCGTCGAAGGGTGCCTCGGTGCGTCAGCGCGACCACGTCGTCCCCCGATCCCGGAGCCGCGCACTGCGCGTGGGTGTGCTCTCGGTGATCGCCGCGCTCACCCTCACGGGGTGTGAGCATGGCCAGTTCGTCAACGGCTTCCTGCCGCAGGGTGTCACCGAAGGCGCCGATCGAGTCACGACCCTGTGGGTCTGGTCCTGGATCGCCCTCTTCGGCGTCGGCTTCCTGGTGTGGGGCCTGATCATCTGGTGCATGGTCGCCTACCGGCGCCGCAAGGATGACAACGAGCTGCCCGTCCAGCTCCGCTACAACGTGCCGATCGAGATCCTCTACACGGTCGTGCCGATCTTCATGATCGCCACCTTCTTCTACTACACCGCCAAGGACGAGGCCCACCTGCTCGACACCTCGGTCGAGCCGGACGTGAGCATCAACGTCGTGGGCAAGCAGTGGAGTTGGGACTTCAACTACGTCGATGAGCAGGTCCACGAGACCGGCGCGCAGGCCATCCTCACCGGTGAGCCGGGCGCCGAGGAGACCATCCCCACGCTCTACCTGCCCGTCGGTGAGCGCGTGCAGTTCTACCTGACCGCGCGTGACGTCATCCACTCCTTCTGGGTCCCGCAGTTCCTGCAGAAGATGGACATGATTCCGGGGCGGGTCAACACCTTCCAGGTGACGCCGACCCAGGAGGGCACCTTCAAGGGCAAATGTGCCGAACTCTGCGGCGCCTACCACTCGGCCATGCTCTTCAACGTCAAGGTCGTGTCCCGCAGTGAGTACGACGCGCACATGGCCGAGCTCAAGGCCAAGGGCCAGACCGGACTCCTGCCGAACGGGCTCTCCCGTCAGCAGTTGATGAAGGGCCAGGAAAAGCTCCTGCCCGAGAACGCTAGGGGTTGACCATGAGCGCAGTCGTCGACAGCGGGACCATGCACCGCACCGCCGAATCCACCCGGGCGACCCACCGGCTGGCGCCGGGATCGACCGTCGTCAAGTGGATCACCACGACCGACCACAAGGTCATCGGCAACCTCTACTTCATCACCTCGTTCATCTGGTTCCTGCTCGGTGGCGCGATGGCCCTGGTCATCCGCGCCGAGTTGCTCGAGCCGGGTCTGCAGCTGGTCGACAACCCCGACCAGTTCAACCAGCTCTTCACGATGCACGGCACGATCATGCTGCTGCTCTTCGCGACACCACTCTTCGCGGGCTTCGCCAATGCGCTCATGCCGCTGCAGATCGGTGCGCCGGATGTCTCCTTCCCGCGCCTGAACATGTTTGCCTACTGGCTCTACCTCTTCGGTGGGCTCATTGCGGCGGCTGGCTTCCTCACCCCCGGCGGAGCCGCCGCGTTCGGCTGGTTCGCCTACGCGCCCCTCTCCGACTCGGCCTACAGCCCCGGTGTCGGCGGTGACCTCTGGGTCTTCGGCCTCGCGCTCGGTGGTTTCGGCACCATCCTCGGTGCGGTCAACTTCATCACCACGATCCTCACGATGCGTGCGCCGGGCATGACGATGTTCCGGATGCCGGTCTTCACGTGGACCGTGCTCATCACGTCGATCCTGATCCTGCTCATCTTCCCGGCGCTCGCCGCCGCGCTCTTCGCCCTCGGTGCCGACCGCCGGTTCGGTGCCCACGTCTTCGACCCCGACAACGGCGGGCCGATGCTGTGGCAGCACATCTTCTGGTTCTTCGGTCACCCCGAGGTCTACGTCATCGCGCTGCCGTTCTTCGGCATCATCTCCGAGGTCCTCCCGGTCTTCAGCCGCAAGCCGATCTTCGGTTACAAGACCTTGGTGGCCGCGACGATCGCCATCGCTGCCCTCTCGGTGGCCGTGTGGGCCCACCACATGTACGTCACGGGCCAGATCCTGTTGCCCTTCTTCGCGATCATGACGATGTTGATCGCGGTGCCCACGGGCGTGAAGTTCTTCAACTGGATCGGCACGATGTGGGGCGGGAAGCTCTCCTTCGACACCCCGCTGATCTGGGCGTTGGGCTTCCTCACGACCTTCCTCTTCGGCGGCCTGACCGGCGTCATCCTGGCCAGCCCGGCCCTGGACTTCCAGCTCTCCGACAGCTACTTCGTCGTTGCCCACTTCCACTACGTGGTGTTCGGCACCGTCGTCTTCGCGATGTTCGCCGGGTTCTACTTCTGGTGGCCCAAGCTCACCGGTCGGATGCTCAACGAGAGGCTCGGGAAGATCCACTTCTGGATGCTCTTCATCGGGTTCCACACGACCTTCCTCATCCAGCACCTGCTGGGCATCTGGGGCATGCCGCGGCGCTACGCCGACTACCTCCCCGAGGACGGCTTCACCTTCGGCAACCAGGTCTCGACCGCCGGCGCGTTCCTGCTCGGCGCCTCGATGATCCCCTTCCTCTACAACGTGTACACGACGTGGAAGAACGCACCGCTCGTCGAGACCGACGACCCGTGGGGCTATGGCGCCTCGCTGGAATGGGCGACGTCGTGCCCGCCGCCGCGGCACAACTTCGACTCGATTCCGCGGATCCGCTCGGAGCGCCCCGCCTTCGACCTGCACCACCCCGAGGCCGCCCCCGGTGCCGCACCGAGCGGAATCAACAAGCACCTGGGCGGTGCCGACCTGCGCGGGGCCGGCAAGGCGCCCGTGGGTCAGGACGGTGGCACCGGCTTCAAGGACGCGCCGGAGACCGTCCCGGAGCCGACCGATGTCGACGACACCAAGGAGCACTGACCGATGAGGGCCATGGAGCGCATCGGCACCCTCATCGGTGTCTTCGCCTTCGCCGTCGCCGCGTGGTACGGCATCTGGACATCCTCGACCGCCAATGGCGTCGAGTTCGTCGGCGTCATCGGTCTGATCATGGGTGGCCTGCTCGGCTTCATGATCGCGTTCTACCTCTGGCGCACCCGGCTCAAGCACGCAGAGGACCCCTCGGACAACCCGGTCGGCGACATCGACGACATCTCTGGTGACTACGGGTTCTTCAGCCCCTACAGCTGGTGGCCGCTGTGGCTCGGACTCTCGGCCGCGATCTGCTTCCTCGGCCTCGCGGTCGGCTGGTGGGTCTTTGCGATCGGCGCCTTCTTCGCCGTCCCGGCTCTGATCGGCTGGACCTTCGAGTACTGGAAGGGTGCACACCACCTCTGATCGGCCCCGCGCGCCGTTCCCCTGACGGAACACCTCGGCCCCCGCCACTGTTGTGGTGGGGGCCGACGGCTTTCGGGCGCGGTCGGTCCACCCGGCTAAAATGGGGGTTCGGTCGCGACCTGCGGCCGAACCGGCAACCAACAATCGTTCGGACGTGACACCCAGTGACCAAGGACCCTCTCGGCCCCCTCTCTCGCCGCCACTTGGCGGCGGCTGCAGCCGTCGGCCTCCTTGCGGCAGCCTGCACCACGAGCCCGGAGAAGAAGGCCGCCGACGCAGCCACTGACGACGCCACGAGTGCCGCTCCCACGCCCACGCCGAGCCCGACACCCGCCGTGGTGGAGATCGTTCCGGCCGACCGGGCCACCGACGTGCTCCCCAACACTCCGGTGACCGTCACGGCATCGGTCGGCAAGGTGAGGACCGTCAAGGTCACCGATGACCAGGGCAAGGAACTGGCGGGCAGCATCGATGCGGCCGGCAACTGGACCTCGTCGCGGTTCATGAAGCCCTCGGCGACCTACACGGTCGAAGTGTCCGCCGAAGGCCCTGACGGCACGGCGAGTACCCAGCAGGCGCAATTCACCACGCTGAAGCCGGGGGTCACCGCCACGTATGGCATCAACTACTCGGGCATGACCGTGGGCGTGGGTATGCCGGTGGCCATCCAGTTCGACACCGCCGTGCAGACCAAGGAGATGCGCGCCCAGGTCGAGAGACTCGCCACCGTCACCACCGAGCCCGCCGTCGAGGGCAGTTGGGGGTGGCTCGACAACCGCCAACTCATGTGGCGCCCCAAGGACTTCTGGGTACCCGGCACGAAGGTGACCGTGTCCGCGCCCCTCGCGGGCGTGCAAACCGGCGACACCAAGTGGGTCGGCAAGGACGAGTCCGGTGGGTTCACCATCGGTGACGCGATGATCAGCCATGTCGACGTGCCCGGCCACACGATGACGGTGACCCGAAACGGTCAGGTCATCCGGACCATCCCGGTCAGCAACGGCCGCCCCGGTCCCGAAACCGAGACGCGGAGCGGCACCAAGGTCATCATCGAGCGGCAGTCCGAGATCACCATGGACTCGGCGACGGTCGGTATCCCCGAGGGATCGCCTGGCTACTACAAGGTCGAGACCAAGTGGAACCTGCGGGTGACGTGGACCGGTGAGTTCCTTCACTCCGCCCCGTGGTCGGTCGACGCGCAGGGGACCTCGAATGTCTCGCACGGGTGCACCAACATGGCCCCGGACAATGCCGAGTGGATGTTCAACAACAGCCGGGCCGGCGACGTCGTGCAGGTGACCGGATCAGGACGAACCTTCCAGCCGACCGAGGGCATCGGGGTCTGGCAGTACTCCTTCGAGGACTGGAAGAGGCAGAGCGCGCTGGTCTAGCCCCAACCGAGATCGTGCAGCGCCTGCTCGTCGATACCGAAGTGGTGCGCGATCTCGTGCACGACCGTGATGACGACCTCCTCGCGCAGGTCCTCGCGGTCCTCGCACATGCGTGTCAACGGGCCGCGGAAGAGCCGGATCGTGTCCGGGAGGTTGGCCAGGCCCCAGCCGGCGTCACGCTCGGTCTGCGGGATGCCCTCATAGAGCCCCAGGAGGTCGGGGTCGTCAGCCGGTGCCTCGTCCTCGACGAGGAAGACGACGTTGTCGAGCAGGTCGAGCAGGTCCGGCGGCACCTCGTCGAGCGCGTCGGCGACCAACTCCTCGAACTCCTCAGGGGTCACGTCCACCATGGTGACCACCCTGTCATGACCACAACGCACGGTGCCGTGGGCTCACCGGTGAGCCCACGGCATACGTGGTCGTGCGGGGTCGGGGTCAGATGATGATGGCTCCCAAGCCGAAGGCGAAGGCGACGCTGAGGACGATCGCGATCAGACCCGGCATGAAGAACGGGTGGTTGAAGATGTAGTGCCCGATCTTGGAGGAGCCGGTGTCGTCGATCTCGACCGCGGCGAGAAGCGTCGGGTAGGTCGGGAGGACGAACAGCGCCGACACGGCGGCGAAGGAGGCCAGCGCCGCGAGGGGGCTGACACCGATCGCGAGGGCGGTCGGGATCAGAGCCTTGGTCGTGGCGGCCTGCGAGTAGAGCAGGGAGGCCGCGACGAAGAGGACGATCGCGAGCGTCCACGGGTGGTCGGTGAGGATCGAGCCGGCGTACTCCTTGATCGTGTCCTCATGCGCCTTGACGAAGGTCGTGCCCAGCCAGGCGACACCGAGCACGCAGATCGCGGCGCTCATGCCGGACTTGAAGACCGACGAGTTGAGAATCCGGCCGGGCTCGACACCGCAGGTGAGGACGATCGCCGTGCCGATGGTGAGCATGATGGCGATGATCGCGGCATCGCGGGTCATGGGCGGATCCTTGATGAGGCCGACCTTGTCACTGATGGCCGTGGAGTAGGCCATGACGGCCAGCAGACCGAGGAGGAAGATCGCGACGGACCGTTTGCCGGCCCAGGTGATCTCGCGGCCCTCCTGGCGCCCGGTGGGAGCGATCAGACCGGCAGCCTTGCGCTCCTGGTAGATCTCGAGCGTGTGCAACTCGGTGGTGCCGCGCATCTTGTCCCAAGCCATCATGATCGCTGCTGTCAGCATGCAGGCCACGAAGGTCGTCGGGATCGTGACCGCCAGGATCTGCAGGTAGTCGATGCCCTCCTGCTCCAAGGTCGAGGAGAGGAAGACCACGGCGGCCGAGATGGGGGAGGCGGTGATGGCGATCTGTGAGGAGACCACGGCGATCGACAGCGGACGCGAGGGTCGAATGTCGTTCTCCTTGGCCACTTCCGTGATGACCGGCATCATCGAGAAGGCTGTGTGACCGGTGCCCGCCATGAGGGTCAGGAAGTAGGTCACGACGGGCGCGAGGAAGCTCAGGTGCTTGGGGTTCTTGCGCAGGATGCGCTCGGCGAGGTCGACGAGGGCGTCCATGCCGCCGGCGACCTGCATCGCCGCGATGGCGACGATGACGGCCATGATGATGGCGATGACGTCGAGCGGGAGGTAGCTGATGTCACCGTCTGGGGTGTGCTTGGTGACGGCGACGGGCGCCCCGAGCAGGGCCAGCGCGAGCACACCGGCACCACCGGCGAAGCCGATCGCGATGCCGCCCTTGCGCGCCCCGATGAAGATGAAGACGAGGACGACGAGCAGGTGGATCCAGAACATCAGCGGGCACTCCTGTCGGGGAGGCCGCGCTCGTGGGCGGCGTAGACCTTGCCGGTGTAGCGCGGGGAGAGGAAGTTGTCGGTGGTGAGGACGGCGTCGACCTCATCGGCGGTCATCAGGCCCATCTCGACGACGACGTCGCGCACGGTGCGTCCGGTGCGGGCGCACTCGCGGCCGACGAGGTCACCGTTGTGGTGGCCGATGATCTCGTTGAGGTAGGTGACGATCCCGATCGAGTTCATGACGTTGGCGCGGCAGACCTCGACGTTGGCGGTGATGCCCGTGACGCACTTCTCGCGCAGGGTGTGGGCCGCGTTGGTGATCAGCTGGATCGACTCGAAGAGGCTCTGGGCCAGGGCCGGCTCCATGACGTTGAGCTGGAGCTGGCCTGCCTCAGCGGCGTGGGTGATCGTGACGTCATTGCCCATGACCTTGAAGCAGACCTGGTTGACCACCTCGGGGATGACCGGGTTGACCTTGGCCGGCATGATCGAGCTTCCGGCCTGCATCTCCGGGAGGTTGATCTCGTTGAGCCCGGCGCGCGGGCCGGAGGAGAGCAGCCGCAGGTCCGAGCTGGCCTTGGAGAGCTTGACCGCGAGCCGCTTCACCGCGGAGTGGACGGCGATGTAGGCGCCATTGTCGTAGGTCGCCTCGATCAGGTCCGGTGCCGAGATGATGGTGTAGCCGGAGACTTCGCTGAGCTTGCGGCTGGCGACCTCGGGGTAGCCGTCGGGGGTGTTCAGGCCGGTGCCGATGGCGGTCGCGCCGAGGTTGACCTCGAGCAGCAGGTCCGCGGCGTTCTCGAGGCGCAGGACCTCCTCGCCGATGTTGGTGGCGTAACCGTGGAACTCTTGGCCCAGGGTCATCGGGACCGCGTCCTGGAGCTGCGTGCGGCCCATCTTGAGCACGTCGGCGAACTCGACGCCCTTGTCGGCGAACGCCTGCGTGAGGGACTTGACCTCGGCGACCAGGTCGTCGACGAGCATGTGGACCGCGAGCCGGAACCCGGTGGGGTAGGCGTCATTGGTCGACTGGCTCTTGTTGACGTGGTCGTTGGGGTTGATGGCCGCGTAGTCACCCTTGGGCAGCCCCACGAGCTCCAGGGCGAGGTTGGCGACGACCTCGTTGGTGCACATGTTGGTGGAGGTGCCGGCGCCGCCCTGGAAGACGTCGATCGGCCACTGGTCCATGCAGCGGCCCTCATCGAGGATGGCGTCGCAGGCGGCGACGATCGCGTCAGCGACATCGGTCTGGATGGTGCCGAGCTCGCGATTGGCCAGGGCCGAGGCCTTTTTGACCATGACCATGCCGCGGATCATCTGGGGGACGTCGTTGATGGTCGTGTGTGAGATGCGGAAGTTCTCGATGGCTCGCAGGGTGTGCACGCCGTAGTACGCCTGCTCGGGGACCTCTCGCTGGCCGAGCAGATCCACCTCGACCCTGACTCTTGGCTCCGCCTGCGTCCCCATTCTCCTGCTCCTTGTCCTCACGGCCTGTCGGCCATCGATGGTGGTCCGGGGAGCGGGCTTTGTGGGTCCGTTCCCACTACTACAAAGCGTAGTTGTCACCCCTCGGGGTGGTGGACGAATTGGCCCATTTAGGGGTGTCTGGTAGGTCACTTTGTGGGGTCTGGTCGTCAGCGAGGAGGCAACTGGGAGGATGGGGCATGCGCGTCGACGGCGCGGCGACGGCCGCGGTGCTCGCTGCGGTCGCGCAGGCCTTCGAGGTGCGGACTCGCGCGGTCACGCTGGTGACCGGTGCGACCAGCAGGACCAAGGTGCTCGACGTCCACATCGACGACGCGGAGGGTCACCGCCGCTGGGTCGCGCTCCTGGACTCCTGACGTCGGCCGTCAGGCGACACCCGCGACGAACGCCGTGAGGCCCGGCTCCGCGAACGGAACCGGGCCCCGCGGCATACCTCAGTGGTCGCGGCTTGGGACGGCTGAGCCCAGCTGGGCCGAGTCGTCCTCGTCCGCGGCCTCGATCGCCTCGTGGCCGTGGCCGTCGTGGTGGGCGGCAGCCAGCTCGGCCGGGGTGACCGGATTGACGGCGTCCTTGAAGTAGAAGTGCGACAACTTGGCCCGCAGCTTGTCGCCGCGACTGGCCGGCTTGGCCACGCCGTTCTCGTCGACTCCATCGGTGATCTCGATCGGGGCGACCGGCTCGTGCTGGACCAGGATCCAGCGCTCGTCGGCGGTGAGCTCGTCGTGCCGCTCGAAGAAGGCCCCGTCGGGGGTGCGGATGATCGTGCCGGACTCGCGCTGGTGGAGCGCCAGGTTGCGGTCGGCCCGCTGCAGCGAGAGGCAGATCCGCTTGGTGCACCAGAAGACGATGATCGGCAGGATGAAGAAGGCCGCCCGCAGCACATGGGTGATGTCGTTGATCGACATGTGCAACTTGATGGCGATGATGTCGTTCGCGGCCGCGAACATCAGGACCGAATACATCGAGATGCCGGCCATGCCGATCGCGGTCCGGGTCGGGGCATTGCGGGGACGGTCGAGCAGGTGGTGCTCGCGGTTGTCACCGGTCACCCAACGCTCGACGAAGGGATAGACCCCGACGACGATGTAGACCAAGGGGAGCAGGATGAGCGCCCCCGGCATGATGTTCATCGAGAACGTGAAGCCGGCGAGGGTGAACTCCAGCCAGCCGGGCAAGAGGCGCAGGGCGCCATCGGCGAAGCCCATGTACCAGTCCGGCTGCGAGCCGGCCGTCACGGGGGAGGGGTCGTAGGGTCCGTAGGCCCAGACCGCGTTGATCGTGACCAAGGCGGCCATCAGCGAGATGACGCCGAAGACGATGAAGAAGAACCCGCCGGCCTTCGCGGCATACACCGGCATCACGGGGAAGCCGACGACGTTGTCGTTGGTCCGGCCCGGGCCGGGGAACTGGGTGTGCTTCTGCAGGGCGACCAGGACGATATGGGCCGTGAACAACCCGATCAGCACGGCCGGCAGCAGCAAGATGTGCGCGCTGTAGAGCCGGGGGATGATCGCCTCGCCGGGGAAGGGTCCACCGAAGATGCCGTAGACCAGGTAGGAGCCGATGACCGGTGCGGTCTGGACGAAGCCCTGCATGGCGCGAATGCCGGTGCCCGAGAGCAGGTCGTCGGGAAGGGAGTAGCCCGAGAAGCCCTCGACGATGGCGAGCAGGGCGAGCACCGAGCCGATAACCCAGTTGATTTCACGCGGCTTGCGGAAGGCGCCGGTGAAGAACACGCGGAACATGTGGACGACGATCGCCACGATGAACATCAAGGCGGCCCAGTGATGGATTTGGCGAATAATCAGGCCGCCACGGACGTCGAAGGAGATGTGGAGGGTTGAGGCGTAGGCCTCGGACATCTGGACGCCCCGCAGCGGGACGTAGGAGCCCTCGTAGACCGTGTGGCCCATGCTCGGGACGAACCAGAGCGTGAGGAAGGCGCCGGAGATGAGCGCGATGATCATCGAATACATCGCGATCTCGCCGAGCATGAAGCTCCAGTGGTCCGGGAAGACCTTCTTCATGAGGTAGCCGACGGCCTTGCCGGCACCGGTGCGGTCGTCGACCCAGCCGGCGACGCCGCCGATCTTGCGGGCTGCCGCGCTCGGTGGCGTCTGGGTCGGCTTGTCGTCGGCGCGCAGGGCGTCGGCGGGACGGGCGCTGGTGCTCATCAGCCACGCTCCCAGAAGCTCGGGCCGACCGCTTCACGGAACGGCTGGGCGGACACGAGGTAGCCCTCGTCATCGACGGTGATCTTCAACTGGGGAAGCGGCCGCTTGGCCGGGCCGAAGATGACCTTGCAGTCGTCGGTGACGTCGAAGGTCGACTGGTGGCACGGGCAGAGCAGGTGGTGGGTGCCTTGTTCGTACAGGCCGACCGGGCAGCCCACGTGGGTGCAGATCTTGGAGTAGGCGACGATGCCCTGGTGGCCCCAGTCGAGCTCCTTCTGGCTCTTGATGTCACTGGGATCCAGGCGCATGAGGAGGACAGCTGCCTTGGCCTTCTCCTCGAGGACGCCGTGCTCGAGGTCGAGCAGGCCTTCGGGCAGGACGTGGAAGACCGAGCCGATGGTGACGTCGGAGGCCTTGATCGCGGTGTTCTCCGGGTCACGCATGAGGCGCATCGGGGTGAAGGCGGGCTCCTCGCCGGGACCCGACGGACCGCCGTTCCAGAAGGTGAGGGACATGCTCTTCTGCGGCATCGGGCCCAGGCCGCCGAGGACGGGCAGCAGGACCGGGAGGGCGAACAGGCTCATCGCACCACCGAGGGTGTACTTGAGGAGCGGCCGGCGGCTCAACTGTGCCTTGCCACCCTCTTCCTTCATGATGCGCACGACCTCGTCCCGGTCGGCGTCCGAGCTGCGCATGGGGTGGCGCATCTCGACGACTTCCTCGTCGGGCATGAGGGTCTTGGCCCAGTGCACCGCGCCCAGCCCGATCCCGAGCAGGGCCAGGCCCATGCCGACCCCGAGCAGGACGTGCTGCAGGCTCATGTCGCCGATGCCCGGCAGGTAGGCCATGGTGCGGATGTCGACGAGGAAGTAGGCCAGCACGAAGAGGACCGTGCCCAGAATCGACAGGGTGAACAGGCCGGCGACCTGCTTTTCGGCACGCTTGGCCGCGGCCTCGCTGAGATCGGCTCCGCGCGGCACGTGAGGGGGCAGGCCGGGGTTCTCGAAACGGTCGGGGATGCCGCCCTGACCGACGACGTGACCCTCGTCGAGACGGACGGCGTCCTTGCCGAATCCCTCGGCGGCGGTGATGTCCTGGTCGTTCATCGGCTGATCGATCCTGTCGATGTGCGGTGGATGTGGGCGTCGGTGACGAGTGTCATGCGGCCTTCTTCCCGAGCCAGACCGCGATCCCGACCAAGAGGCCCAGGCCGAAGATCCAGGCGAACATGCCCTCGGTCACAGGCCCCAGGCGACCGAGCGAGAGACCGCCGGGGTTGCCGCCCTCCTCCACGCTCTTGAGGAAGGCGATGATGTCGCGCTTGGCCGTCGAGTCGAGGTTGGTGTCGTTGAAGACGGGCATCGACTGCGGGCCCGTCTCCATCGCCATGTAGATGTCCTTGGGGGCCACGTCCATCAGCGAGGGGGCGTACTTGCCCCGGGTGAGCGCGCCGCCCGCCCCGGAGGAGTTGTGGCACATCGCGCAGTTGACGCGGAAGAGTTCGCCACCCTTGGCGGGATCACCCTTGGTGGGGTCGACCATCTCTTCGGAGGGAATGGCCGGACCCGGGGCGAGCGACGCGACGTAGGCGCCGATCTTGGCGATGTCCTCCTCCGAGAACTTGATCGTGTCCGACCGAGGAGCCTGGGCGGTGGGGGCGCGCATCGGCATCCGGCCGGTCGACATCTGGAAATCGACCGCGGCGGCACCGACGCCTGCGAGTGTGGGGCCGGCGATGGCATCACCGGAGCCGGTCTTGCGACCCTCGGCGTTGAGGCCGTGACAGCTCGCGCAGTTGGCCTGGAAGAGTTGCTTGCCCTCGCTCACGTCGTCCTGGCTGACCACGCCGGCCTCGGCCGGGCGCGGTGCCACGGCGGAGTAGGCGGCTCCCATGAGGAACAGGCCGATGAGGAGCAGCACGGCGATGGCTGCGGGGTGGCGACGGCGGGCGGCCAGTGCGTTCACGGTTGCGCGTCTTTCGTCTCGGGTCGGTGTCGGTCGGCTCGGTTCAGGGTGTCAGCGAAGGATGTAGATCATCGCGAACAGCGCGACCCACACGACATCGACGAAGTGCCAGTAGTACGAGGTGACGACGGCACCGGCCTCCTGCATGCGGGAGTAGCGGCGGGTCGTGAAGGTGCGACCGATGATGAGCAGGAAGGCGATCAGGCCACCGGTGACGTGCAGGCCGTGGAACCCCGTGGCGAGGTAGAAGACCGATCCGTAGGCGTCACTCGACAGGGTCACGCCATCGGCGACGAGGTGGGCGTACTCGAGCACCTGGCCGGCCACGAAGATCGATCCGAAGATGTAGGTGAGGACGTACCACTCACGCATGCCCCAGGAACTGACGTTGAAGAGCGAACCGGAGCGATGGGCCTTGCCGTGTTCGGCCTGGTGCACGCCCAACTGGCACCACACCGAGGAGATGACGAGGATGGCGGTGTTGGCGGCGGCGAAGGGGATGTTGAGTTGAGCCGTGCGCTCTGCCCACAACTGCGGCTCGTGCCCGCGGATCGTGAAGTAGAAGGCGAAGAGGGCAGCGAAGAACATCAACTCGCTCGACAACCAGACCATGGTGCCCACGGCCACCATGTTGGGTCGGGTCGCCGGACCATGCCCGGGGATGCTGGGGACGGGCCCCGAAGGCTTGTTCTGGATCACCGCTGCATTCGCCACGCGCGCCATTATGTCGGTAAACCGCTCGGCGCGCTCCTCCGACCCCCCGATTGAGGCAACGCAGTTGATGAATTGAGCACGGGTACGATCACGACATGGCTTCCTCGACCCACTCCGCCGCCGCGATCGAGCCCGGTTCGGCCGCCTCCGCCGGTGCCGGCCCTCGCCAGGTGAGCGTCCTTCTCTACAGCGACGACATCACGACCCGCGACTCGGTGCGCGCCGCTGCGGGTCGCCGACCCGCGCGTGACGTCGAGATCATCCGGTGGCATGAGTGCGCAACCGCGCCGGCCGTCACTGCGGCCCTCGACGCTGGTGGCTACGACCTGGTCATCCTGGACGGTGAGGCCGCACCGACCGGCGGCCTCGGTCTCTGCCGCGAACTCAAGAACGAGATCTACAACTGCCCGCCGGTGCTCGTCCTCACCGGGCGTCCGCAGGACGGGTGGCTGGCGGCGTGGTCGCTGGCCGACGCTGTCGTGCCACACCCGCTGGACCCCATCCAGGTGGCCGAGGCGGTTGCGTCGCTCGCCCGCGGCGCCCGCTCCGTCTGACCGCGGTGGACGTTGAGCCGGGTCGGATCACCTGGCCCGACCTCCTGACGGTCCTCGTGGGTGGCTCGGATCTCACTCTGGAGCAGGCCCAATGGGCCATGAACGAGGTCATGAGGGGCGAGGCGACCCCCATCCAACTGGCCGGCTTCCTCATGGCGCTGCGGGTCAAGGGTGAGTCGGTCGCGGAGATCCGCGGGTTGGCCGATGTCATGCTGGCGCACGCCCATCGCATCGAGGTGCCCGGGCCCACGATCGACATCGTCGGCACGGGCGGCGATCGCCAGAACACGGTCAACATCTCGACGATGTCAGCCATCGTCATGGCGGCCTCCGGGGTGCGCCTGGTCAAACACGGCAACCGTGCGGCCTCTTCGAGTTCTGGGTCGGCGGATGTGCTCGAGGCGTTGGGTGTGGACCTCACGCTTCCCCCCGAGCAGGTGCGACAGGTCGCGCTGGAGGCGGGGATCACCTTCTGCTTCGCCAACGCCTTCCACCCCGCGATGAGGCACGCCGCACCCGCCCGAAGCGGACTCGGAGTGGCCACGGCCTTCAACCTGCTCGGGCCGTTGACCAATCCGGCCCAGCCGACGTGGACGGCGGTCGGAGTGGCAGACAAGCGCTACGCGCCGATCATTGCCGGCGTCTTCGCGTCCCGCGGCACCGATGCCGCGGTCTTCCGTGGGCGCGACGGACTCGACGAGTTGACCGTCTCGGACGTCTCGGACCTCTGGTGGGTCCGGAACGGAGAGGTCTCCGAGCTCCAGATCACCCCGGAGGCGGTCGGGGTCCGGCGACACCCGCTCGACGACCTACGCGGTGGCGATGCAGTGCAGAACGCGGCAGTCGTCCGGGCGGTGCTCTCGGGGGAGGAGGGCGCGGCCCGGCAGGCGGTCCTGCTCAATGCGGGTGCTGCTTTGGCGGTCGCCTCCGGCGCCGCGGACGCGACGTCGGAGGCGATCACGGCAGCCATTGCCGTTGGGGTGCGCCGGGCGGCGGAGACGATCGCTTCGGGTGCGGCCCTGGCCACCCTCGACGGATGGGTCGCCGCCACTCGCAGGCTGGCTGGGCAGCAGCACCGGCCCTGACGTCAGTCGAGTCCGAGGCTGAAGGCCGTCTCGAGGTCGTGCTTGGAGTAGGTGCGGAAGGCGATGTGCGTCGCCGTCCCCGTCACGCCCTTGACCTTGTTGAGACGGTCGGCGATGACGTCGGCGAGATCCTCGTGCTGGCGGACGCGCACCAAGGCGATCAGGTCGGCGTCACCGGCCACGGAATACACCTCCGTGACGCCATCGAGGTCGGCGATCTCCTGAGCCACCTCCGGAATTCGGTCGACGTCGGCGCTGATGAGGACGATGGCGGTGATCACAGGCGTGAGCCTACTGACTTCCGTGCGCCGAGCGGCAGGACGAGGTCAGGCGCTGTGGGCGAAGCCGATGGCGTCGACGGCCGACTGAGTGAGTGCTTCCAGCTCGGCACGCGCGGCCCCGGCACCCCCCACGGGACAGGTCCACTGCCCGACGATGTCGACGATCCGCACGCCGGGCTGCTCGAGCCACCGCAGGATCTTGTCGGTCTCCTCTGGGGTGGCCGCACTCGCTGGGGCATCGGGGGCCAGGACCACCTCGGCGGTGGCACGTGCCGCCTCGACGTAGGGCATCGGGTCTGCTCCTCGCGGTGAGATCGAGGACCCGGCGAGGCGACCGTGCCGGACAACGACGATCTCCCAGCCTCCGGCGAGGGGATGCCGTCGGGCCGCGACGAGTTCGGCCGTACGCGCCAGGGGGTCCATCCGCTGGGCGCGCGCCGCGCCCCGCACCAGCGAGAGGGTGCGGTCGCGCACCGTCCGCGCGTCCTCGAAGCGCTCCTGCTCGGAGAGCGTGGCCATCCGCTCCCGGAGACGCGCCATCACCTGCCGCGAGTCCCCGGTGAGGAGGTCGGCCACCTGGGCCGAGACCACGGCATACTCCTCGACGGTTTGGCGTCCGACGCAAGGCGCGCCGCATCGCCCCATGTCGGCGAGGGCGCAGGCCGAGCGCGGCCGGGTGGGGGAGAGCCGCTCGAGACACTGGCGCAGCGGAACCACCTCGTGGATGGCGGCGACGGCCGCCTCGGCGGCTGAACGGGAGGCGAACGGGCCGGCATACCGAGCTCCGTCGCCGATCACCGCCTTGACGATCGACAGGCGAGGGAAGGGCTCGATGGTGAGTTTGAGCCAGAGGGCCTTCTCGGGGTTGCGCGATCGACGGTTGTAGCGGGGCTTGTGGGCGGCGATCAGGCGCAACTCGCGCACCTCCGCCTCGAGAGCGGTGGGGCAGACGATCGGGGTCACCGTCTCGGCGATGCGGACCATCTCGGCCATCCGACGCCGGCCTTCGCTGGCTGTGAAGTAACTGCGCACGCGGGTGCGGATGTTGACCGAGGTGCCGACGTAGAGAGCGCGTCCCTGACCGTCCTTGAAGACATACACACCGGGGGAGTCGGGGAGGCTGTCGGCGAGATGGCGCTTGCGGCGGGTGGCGGCCGGGACCCGAGCCGAGTAGTCCTTGAGCTCCTCGAGGGAGTGCACCCCGAGGTTGCCGACTCGCTCGATCAGGCCGTGGAGGACGTCGACGGTGGCGCGGGCGTCGTGGAGGGCGCGGTGGTCGGGGGTCGTGGTGGCGCCGAAGAGGACGGCGAGGGAGGAGAGGCGGTGGTTGGGGGCCTCGTCGCGGGTCACGAGCTGGCGTGCGAGATGGACGGTGTCGAGGACGGGGTGGTTGGGCCAGGACAGGTTGGCCCGGCGTGCGGCGGCTTTGAGGAAGGAGACATCGAACCCGGCGTTGTGGGCGACGAGCACCGACCCGGCGGCGAACTCGAGGAAGGCCGTGAGGGCGGCCTCGACGCGGGGCGCGTCGCGCACCATGGAATCGGTGATGCCGGTGAGGACGGAGATGAAGGCGGGGATCGGGTGACCTGGGTTGACGAAGGTCTGGAACTCGCCCAGGACCTCGCCGCCCCTCACCTTGACGGCGCCGAACTCGGTGATGCCGCACTCCTGCGGCGAGCCCCCAGTGGTCTCGAGGTCGACGACGACGAAGGTCACGTCGGACAGAGGGGTGCCCAGGTCCTCGAGGGTGCCCTGGATCATCCGCATGTCTCGAACATATGTTCCCGGCCTGACAGTGGGTGGCAGGCGCGCTGGAAAGGCTCCGCTGAGACAACTTCTGCGTGACGCGGAAACCGGGTTTCCCGCCGCTCGGGGCCGGGCTTGAGCGGGCTGTCGGTGGCGGCTTTTAGCGTGGTCACAACACCAACGAAAGGGGTGAGTTCCGATGACCTCCCGTCACCCATTGCTCGGCCCGAGCATGACGATCGACTGTGCGCGATGTCCGGTGCAGCACACCGGGTGCGCCGACTGCATGGTGTCGGCCTTCCTGGCGAGCCCGCCGGTGATGGCCGGTGAGACAGTCCTCTCGCTCGACGCCGACGAGCGAGCGGCTGTCGACGCGTTCGCTCGTGCCGGGCTTGTCACACGTGCGGCGGCGTCGTCGGCCGTTGCGCGACACCGCGACCTGCCGGGCGGGCGCGCGACGGGCTGAGTGCGACGATGAGCCCGTGAGGTCACCGAGGCGCCGGACGCGACGCGCCACGGGAGGCGCCGTGTTGTGGGCGATTTCTCTCCTCGTCGCGTGCAGCCTCACCGCGTGCTCGACCGGGGGTCACGACCCGGCTCCGCGCTCGACTCCCCGGACCTCCGCGACGCTCGACCCTGCGGCCGAGGCCGCCCTCCTCGATGCCGTCGACGTGGTGCTGACGACGCGAGAGCGTGCGATCCGTGCAGGCGACGAGCAGACGTATGCCGCGCTTCTCGCCGATCCGACGGCGGGCCGCGGCCCGGCTCTGCTCACGCAGTTCGCGACCTTGGCCGCCGTGCCCTGGGCCGAGTTGCGCCACGACCACCCCAGACTCTCCAGAACCCCGACCGCGACCCCATCCGGAACTGGGTCACGTGGTGCGACCACGGTCGACGTGCTCGTCCCGACGACCTGGCGGCTGGCAGGAGAGCGGGCCGACACCCACGCCGAGGAAGGCTTCACAGTGACTCTCGTCGGCGGCGCCGACGGTGGCTGGCGCATCGTCGACCACACCGCACCGATCACGGCAGCGGCGCCGTGGTGGGCGCCAAGTGCAGGGGTGACGAACGCAGCCCACGGGCTGGTCGTCGGGACCGTCGACGAGGTGACGCGCACGGCATACGCCCAATGGGTGGAGCGGGCACACGAGCTTGCCGTCGCCGCTTGGCCCTCCGGCGCCCCGATGCCGCCTCTCGTCGTCGTCGCACCGGCCACCGCCACGGACTACCTGGCCTGGTCGAAGGCCGCCGCCGGCACCGACCAGGTCGCTGCCGTGACCGACGGACCACTCGACGCGACCGGCCGTGCCGTCGCGGATCGGGTGCTGCTCAACCCGGACGCCCTAGCCCGGCTCAGCCCTGATGGGCGCGCCTTCGTCATCGCACACGAGGCGGTGCACGTCCGGCTCCGGGCCGAGTTGGCCGGACAGGCCCCGCTGTGGCTCTCGGAGGGTTTCGCCGATCACGTTGCGTATGCCGCGACCGGCCTCACGCCGACGACGATCGCCGCCGACGCGCTCGCGCCGGTGAGAGCCGGCAACCTTCCGACCCGGCTCCCCGACCACGGTGATTTCAACGCCGAAGCTGCGACGATCGGCCCCACCTACCAGCGCAGCTGGGTGCTCGTGACCCTGCTCGTCGACCGCCACGGCGTTGAGGCGGTGCGCGAATTCATCAGGGCGGCAGCGATTCCCGGGACACAAGCGGACGCCGAGGCAGCAGCGGACCGTGCTCTCGTCAGCGTCCTCGGGACAACCCGAGCGCAACTGCTCAGCGACTGGCAGGCGCGACTGCAGGAACTCGCCGAAGAGGGATGACGAGCGAGACGGCGACGAGCGCCAGCGACAGCCAGAATTGGTTGTAGAAGGCCTGCTTGTTCACGAGATTGGCGACCAGGAGCAAGAGGGCCGCCCAGCGCAGCAATTCGCCGAGATCGGGTTGCCGGCGATGGACGGCCACCATCGCGATGGCGAGTGCGCCGAGCACCACGAGGCCGGTCACCCAGAAGGGCAGCGTGATGCCGAACTCGTTGAGGAAGAACAGAAACCACGTGTTGGCGAAGCGAATCGGGTGGAACTGCACGAGAGCCGTCACCGTGTCGTGCCAGAAGGCGGCGAAGTCCGCGAGGACCCACGGGGAGATCAGGGCGGCGGTCAGGGCACCGGTCGCGAGGACCCGGCGCCACCCGAAAGGTCGCCAGACCAGCAGGAGCGGGACGACCAGCGCCAAGTGCTGCTTGCTCGCGCAGGCCAGAGCGAGAGGAATGATCGACCACCAGGCCCGGCCGCGCGCGATGAGCACGGCCCAGACAACGATCAGGGCGGCGAGCAGTGGCTCGGTCCAGGCCTGGTCGACCTGGGTGATCGTGCCCGGCACGACGACCAGGAGGGCGGCGATGGCCGCGCCGCGACGGTTCCCGAGCCCGTCGGTGGCGCTGAGGCGAGCAAGGGCAACGGTGGCGAGGAGGAGCACGAGCGACCACAGGAGCAGCGCCCACCGCACGTCACCGAAGAGCCACTTCCCCGGAGCGACGAGGACGGTCATCCAGGGCAGGTAGGAGTGGATGTCCTTGACGCCGGGGGAGCCGGTCCACGTTGCGGTGTAGAAGTTGCCGCCGCGACCCAGGACCTCGCTGGCCTGCTGGAGGAGGTACCAGACGTCGATCCGCGGCGCGGGGTCACCGATGATCGCGATTGTCGACAGCGCGATGGCGGCGACGGCAGCCGTGCCGACCACCGCCCCCCAGAGGTATGCCGCGGGGCCGGGTCCCGCGGCATCCGAAGCCAGGGTGGTGAGCCACGTGAGAACGGCCGTGACCACCGCCGCTCCCACCGTGACGGTCACGGCGGCGGTCAGCCACCCGTCGCGCAGGTAGGTGAACAGCGGCACGGCCAGGGTGACGACGGCACTCCCGGCGAGGGTGACCGGCACCCAACGCTGCGCCGGCTCGGGAACCACGCGACGGGCCAGGGACACCGCGAGCACGACCGACGCAGCGGTCAGGACGAGCAGGATGAGCAGCCGGAAGCGGACGACGCTCCACTGCATGGCGGCCGTGGTCGCCAGCCAGGTGACCGCCGCGACGACGCCGATCCATCGAGGGCTCGGGGTGCGCGGGATCACTCCACCATCCTAGGAAGCCCTTGCCGAGGCATCTCCGGCGGCGCGATAGCCTTTCGAGTCATGGCCGACAGCACCACGTCCTCGATCGAGATTGCCGCAGAACCCGCAGCGGTGCTCGACGTCATCGCCGATTTCGAGGCCTATCCGCAGTGGGCAGGCCAGGTGAAGTCGGTCACCGTGCTCACCGAGGACGGTGACGGCTGGGCCGACCAGGTCGAGTACGTCCTGGACGCCGGCGCCATCAAGGACACCTATGTCCTGAAGTACGACTGGGACGCCATCGAGGCCGATGGCACCGGCTCGGTGTCGTGGAGTCTGGTCCGCGCTGGCGTACTCACCGCCCTCAACGGCACCTACGCCCTCACCGGGAAGGCCAAGGGACCCACCAAGGTCACCTACGACCTCGAGGTCGACCTCAAGATCCCCATGATCGGCATGCTGAAGCGCAAGGCGGAGAAGGTCATCATCGACACCGCGCTCAAGGAGTTGAAGAAGCGCGTCGAGTCGATGAAGGCGTGACCGAACCTCCCGGCAGCACTCGAGTCCTGCTCGTCACCGGCAAGGGGGGCGTGGGCAAGACGACCACGGCCGCGTCGATGGCCGTCGCTGCCGCCTCCAGCGGTCATCGTGTCCTGGTCCTCTCCACGGATCCCGCGCACTCCTTGGGCGACGTCCTCGACGTCGATTTGCCCTCGGCCCGGCATTGGCGCAGCGGCACCGATGTCCCGGTGGGTGTCCCGGGGTCGCCCGGCGGGCTCACCGTCTTGGCGGTGGACCACCACACCGACGTCGAGGCCGACTGGGACGTCGTGCGCGACCACCTGCTCCGCATCCTCGAGGGCCTGGACGTGGACCCGGTCATCGCCGACGAACTCGTCACGCTCCCCGGAGCCGACGAGGTCCATGCCCTCCTGACCTTGGCGCTCGCCGTCGACTCCGGCGACTGGGATCTCGTCGTCGTCGACTGCGCCCCGAGCGCCGAGACGCTGCGCCTGCTCACCCTCCCCGAGATCCTCGGCTGGCACCTCGATCGGTTGTTGCCCGCCCAACGTCGCCTCCTCACGACCTTGCGCCCGGCCGCGGCGGCCGCGACCGGCATACCGCTGCCGGACCGCGAGGTCCTCGACGTCATCGGCACCTGGCGTCGCCTGATGGCGCGCTGTCGAGAGGTCCTCACCGGGCCGTCGGCGAGCGTGCGCATCGTCCTCACCCCGGAGCGTGTCGTCGTCGCGGAGGCGCGCCGGTTGCGGTCCGCCTTCGCCCTCCACGGGTATGCCGTGGACGAGGTCGTCGTGAACCGCGTGCTCCCGGCGGGTGAGGACGAATGGCGCAGCGCGTGGAACAGGGCACAGGCCGACGGGCTCACGCTGATCATCGAGTCCTTCGACGGCATCCCGGTGACGGTCACCCCGCACGTGGCCGGCGAGCCGATCGGTGTGGCGGCCCTGGCGGCCCTCGCCGACGAACGCTCGGTCCTGGCGGGCACGCCGCGGGCCCTGACCGACCCCGTCGAGGTGGCGGCGCCACGGGTGACCGGGGCCGAAGACGGCTTCGTCCTCGAGCAGCCGATCGGGCTGGCCGACGCGGCCGCGGTGCGGGTGCAGCGCCGGGCCGACGACCTCATCGTCAGCGTGGGCGGTGACCGGCGGATCATTGCGCTGCCGTCGGCGCTGCGGCGTTGCGTCGTCGAGAATGCATCGGTGGGCAGTGGGATGCTCACGGTGCGGTTCGTCAAGGACGAGGAGGTGTGGCCCCATGGCCGATGAGGACGTCGACGCCGCCATCGGTTCGGTGGCCGAGGAGACCGCACGCCTGCTGCGCGTGCTCGGTGGGGGCCCACCGAACACCGACGACCGCGCCGACCCAGCGACCGCGCCGACCATCGACACCACGTCGGCCACCCACTCCCGTACCTGCACGTGGTGCCCGCTGTGCCGCGGCGTGGAGCTCGTCAAAGGGCTGAGTCCGGAGACCTTGCGGTCCCTCGCCGACGTGGCCACCCTTGCGGCGACCACCTTCGCTGACCTGGCCGCGCGGCATACCCCATCCGCGAGGAGCGAGGAGGAGGCGCCCCCACCACGGCGCCCGCGCCCACCGGTGGAGGACATCGTCGTGACCGGCACCGACCCGCGCGGAGAGGAGGGGGCGTGAACGGCCCGCTCACCATTGGCATCGACATCGGCGGCACCAAGGTCGCCGGTGGGGTCGTGGACGCGCGGGGTGCCCTGCTCGCCACCGCGCGCACCGTGACACCCGACCGCTCCCGCAGCCCTCGCGTCGTCGAGGAAACGATTCTCTCGGTGGTCGACGAACTTCGTGCTGTCCACCCGGACGTTGCGGCCGTCGGCATCGGTGCCGCCGGCTTCGTCTCGGCAGACCGCTCCACTGTCGTCTTCGCGCCTCACCTGTCGTGGCGCAACGAGCCCCTGCGCGAGCGACTCGGCGAACGCGTCGGGCTGCCGCTCGTCGTCGACAACGATGCGAACGCCTCGATCTGGGGCGAGTACCGCTTCGGTGCCGGACGCGGTGAGTCCCACCTCGTCATGGTCAACCTGGGCACGGGAATCGGGGGTGGCATCGTCTATGACGGGCAGGTGATCCGGGGTCGCTACGGCATCGCCGGGGAATTCGCGCACATGCAGGTCGTCCCCGATGGCATTCGCTGCGAGTGTGGCAACCGAGGCTGTTGGGAGCAGTACGCCTCCGGCAATGCGCTGGTTCGCGAGGCTCGCGTGCTCATGGCGTCGACCTCGCCGATGATCACCGACCTCTTCCGGGAGGTCGTCGGCTCGGCCGACACCCTGTCCGGACCGTTGGTCACCGAGGCCGCCAAGCGCGGTGACCGTCTCGCCATCGAACTCATCGGCGAGGTCGGCCGATGGCTCGGTGTCGGGATCGCCAACCTCGCCGCAGCTCTCGACCCGGGGACCTTCGTCATCGGCGGCGGGGTGAGCGCGGCCGGCGAGTTCCTGCTGGGTCCGGCGCGCGAGACCTTCCGCCGCCACCTCACCGGCCGTGGCTATCGACCGGAGGCTCGCATCGTTGCGGCGGCGCTGGGCAACGACGCCGGCGTCATCGGGGCCGCGGAACTCGCACGGGATGCCCTGTCCACGTGAGGCCGGTGCGTGTCGCGTCGTACAACACGCGCGACTTCCTCGACGACCGCGACGCGGCAGCCAGCGTCGTGCGCGCCATCGATCCGGACGTGCTCTGCCTGCAGGAGGTTCCGCGCCGCCTCGGCGCCGCGTGGCGGGTGTCGCGCTTCGCAGGGGCGTGCGGCATGGCGTGGGTGGGGCGTCATCGGGGCAGTGGAGGGACGACGATCTTCGTCTCCGAGCGCATCCGCGTCTCAGGTGCCGGTCATCACCGACTGCCGGTGCGGTTGCTCGACCGGACTCGTGGGTATGCCGTGGCGCACCTGGTGATCGACGGCTGGCAACCGCTGACCGCGGTCAGTCTCCACCTGAGCCTGAGGCCCGAGGAACGGCAACGTCATGCCGGGGCCATCCTCGCCGCACTTGCCGACCAACCGGGTGCGCTCGTCGTCGCCGGGGATCTCAACGAACTCGATGACGGCGCGGCCCATCGTGCCTTTGCCCAAGGGCTGCGCGTCGTCAGCGGGTCAGTGCCCACGTATCCCTCTCGCGCTCCGCGCAAAGCACTCGACGTCATCTTTGCCACGCCGCACCTGAAAGTCGTGGCCGGCCCGCCCGTCGTGCTGGACGATGCCGTGCTCGCCGCCGCCTCGGACCACCGGCCGGTGTGGGTCGACCTGACGCCCGGCTCGGTCTGACGCGAGCGGCAGGGACTCAGACGCGGGAACCGTCGTCGGAGTCGAAGGGATCGCGTTCCCTGGGAGCGCGCAGGACCAGCAGCCCGAAGCCGAGCACGATCGCGGCGATGCCGGCGAGCAGCCACCAGGTGGCGTGGAACGGCCGGGCGAAGACGACATAGAGAACCATGATCGGGCCGAGCACCAAGCCCGCCACCGCCCCCCAATAGTGCAGGTCCTCACCCGGTGGCAGGGCCACCTCTGGTGGGACGAAGCCGTCGTCCTCGTCGTCCTCGTCGTCACCAAGGTCGGGTGTCTCGTCCGTGATCGACGGCCCGGTCGGGCCGCGCCAGACGGGAAAGGACAGGACGGTGACCTCTGGGGTCGAGCTCCCAGCGGGAGCGGGAGGCTCGGCGTCGGTGAGATCGGGTGGGGTGCCTTCTGTCTCCGACACGCTCGTGCCGTCGGGGTCCGCGTCACCCCAGTGCGCCACGATGTCCTCGAAGCGTCGGTCGACCACGTCGTCGGGGAGCTGTGAAGAATCTTCACGGGCACCGTCGTCGCGGGAGGTCACGCCATCCATTGTGACCCACGGTGGCGTGGGCTCGGTCGACTAGGCTGCACGGGTCGGTTCTCGGAAGGACGAAACGCCCGGTGTTGTACTGGTTGCTCAAGACGGTCGTCCTCGGACCGGTCCTCAAAGTGCTCTTCCGCCCGTGGGTGGAAGGGGAGGAGCACATCCCGGACGCCGGGGGAGTGATCTTCGCGAGCAACCACCTCTCCTTCTCCGATTCGATCTTCCTGCCGCTCGTCGTGCCTCGGAAGATGACCTTCCTGGCCAAGGCCGACTACTTCACCGGCACCGGCCTGAAGGGACGTCTGACCAAGATGTTCTTCACCGGGGTCGGCCAGCTTCCCGTGGATCGCAGCGGTGGTCGCGCGAGCAGCGCCGCTCTCGACGCCGGTCTCAAGGTGCTGCGCGCCGGCGACATCCTGGGCCTCTACCCCGAGGGCACCCGTTCGCCGGACGGGCGCCTCTACAAGGGCAAGACCGGGGTGGCCAGGATGGCCATCGAGGCTGGGGTGCCCGTGGTGCCGGTCGCGATGATCAACACCGACAAGGTGCAGCCCACCGGCACGGTGATCCCGAAGATCCAGCGCGTCGGCATCCGCTTCGGCGCCCCCCTGGACTTCTCCCGGTATGCCGGCCTCGAAGAGGACCGCTTCGTCCTGCGGTCCGCGACCGACGAGATCATGTACGCGCTCATGGAGCTCTCCGGGCAGGAGTACGTCGACATGTATGCCGCGCAGATGAAGGACAGCCTCAAGGCCAAGAAGGCGGGCACCACCTCGACCTGACTGACCGGCATACGGGCCGGGCGAGGAGGTCGCTCGCCGGGGAACCTATCCTTGGACGGTGAGCATCACCACCGATCCGGCCCCCATGGCCGGACTCCTCGCGCCCGATGACCTGCCGGCTGCCCAGCAGCCGACCTGGCCGGACGCCGCCGCCCTGCAGTCGGCGGTCGCCACGCTCGCCACCTATCCACCGCTCGTCTTCGCCGGCGAATGCGATGTCCTCAAGACCCGGATGGCGGCCGCCGCGCGCGGCGAGGCCTTCGTGCTCCAGGGCGGGGACTGCGCCGAGACCTTCGCCGGGGCGAGTGCCGACAACATCAAGAACCGGGTCAAGACGATCCTCCAGATGGCGGCTGTCCTCACCTACGGGGCGTCCGTGCCCGTGGTCAAGGTGGGGCGGATGGCCGGGCAGTACGCGAAGCCGCGCTCGAGCGACGTCGAGACCCGCGACGGCGTCACGCTTCCGGCCTACCGCGGCGACATGGTCAACGACTACGACTTCTCGGCGCCCTCGCGCGAGCCCGACCCGCAGCGCTTGGTGCGGGGGTACCACGCGAGCAGCGCGACCCTCAACCTCGTGCGGGCCTTCACCACCGGTGGCTTCGCGGACCTTCGGTACGTTCACGACTGGAACAAGGGCTTTGTCTCCAACGCCGCCAACGCCCGCTACGAGAAGATCGCGCGCGACATCGACAAGGCGATGAAGTTCATGGCCGCCTGTGGTGCCGACTTCGAGGCGATGAAGACCACGGAGTTCTTCGCCGCCCACGAGGCGCTGCTGCTGGACTACGAGCGACCCCTGGTGCGCACCGACTCCCGCACAGGTGAGCTCTACAGCACCTCGGCGCACTTCCTCTGGGTCGGGGAGCGCACCCGCGACCTGGCCGGTGCGCACATCGACTTCGTCTCGCGCATTCGCAACCCGATCGGCGTCAAGGTCTCCGCCGGCGCCGATGTCGACGACCTGCTGCGGATGATCGACGCACTCGACCCGACTCGCGAGCCGGGGCGCCTGACCTTCATCACGCGCATGGGTGCCGGCCGGATCCGTGAAGCCCTACCGTCGATCGTCGAGAAGGTCACGGCCTCGGGTGCCCAGGTCACGTGGGTGTGCGACCCGATGCACGGCAACACCTTCTCGTCTGCTTCTGGTTACAAGACAAGGGATTTCGAGGACGTCGTCGACGAAGTCCGTGGCTTCTTCGAGGTGCACCAGGGCTTGGGCACGGTGCCAGGTGGCATCCACGTCGAGCTCACCGGCAACGACGTCACCGAGTGCATCGGTGGCTCGGAGAAGATCCTGGACGCGGACCTCGCGAACAACTACGAGTCCCTCTGCGACCCTCGGCTCAACCACCAGCAGAGCCTCGAACTCGCCTTCCTCGTCGCCGAGATGCTCTCGCGTGACTGAGGTCGTGGCGGACCTGTTGTCCGACACCCTCACTCGTCCCACAGCCGCCATGCGGCACGCGATGGCGGAGGCCGAGGTGGGCGATGACGTCTTCCGCGAGGATCCGACCGTCAGGGCGCTCGAGGAGCGGGTTGCCGGGCTGCTCGGCCACGAGGCCGGACTCTTCTGCCCGACGGGATCCCTCGCCAACCAACTCGGCCTGCGCCTGCACGTGCGACCCGGCGGGGAGATGCTCGCGGACTCGTTGGCGCACGTCGTGCGCGCCGAACTCGGTGCCGCCGCGGTCTTCTCGGGCATCACCTCGCGCACCTGGTCCTCGGTCGCCGGCCGCCTCGTGGCGGCCGACGCGCTGGCGATGGTGACCACCGGTGTCGGGCCCTATCAGGTGGAAACCCAGCTCGTCGTCGTCGAGAACACGCACAACTTCGGCGGTGGGACGATCCAGCCGCTCACCGAGATCGAAGCCATGCGGGCGGGGTTGGAGCCACTCGGGGTGCCGATGCACCTCGACGGTGCGCGGCTGTGGAACGCGCACGTGGCCACGGGGGTGGCGCTGGCGGCATACGGCCGGCTGTTCGACACCGTGAGCGTGTGCCTGTCCAAGGGGCTCGGAGCCCCGGTCGGCTCCGTGCTCGTCGGTTCCACCGACGCGATGGCCGAGGCGCGGGTATGGCGCAAGCGTTACGGGGCCGGGATGCGTCAGGCCGGCGTCATCGCGGCTGCCGGTCTATATGCCGTGGACCACCACCTCGACCGGCTCGCCGAGGATCACGCCCGGGCGCGCCGATTCGCGACGGCGCTGGCCGAGTCGGTGTCCGTCGTCGACCCGGCGGCGGTCGAGACCAACATCGTCATGATCGACACCTCCTCCACGGGCCGCTCCGCCGCTGAGATCTCAGCAGCGGTGGGGGAGAGGGGTGTTCGCGCCTATCCCGCCGGCAAGGACCGCGTCCGGCTGGTGTGGCACCTCGACGTCGACGACGCCGGCACGGACGCCGCCATCGAGGCCTTTCGCGAGGTTCTGCTCACCCGCTGAAGGACAACTTCTGCGTCACGCGGCCCGCCCGATCCTGCAGGTTGGGTGTCAGGCTCGTGGTCAGGCTTCGTGGTGCAGCGCTTCGGCCGGCGGATCCTCCAGTGCTGTTGCCGCCGGGTCGCGAGCCCCGGGGCGCAGCTCCACCAGGTAGGTGGCGCCGATGACCAGGGCGCCGCCGATCAGCATGCGTGTGGTCAACGACTCGCCGCCGAAGAGGACCGCGAAGAAGGCGGCCATGACGGGCTCGAGCGACATGACGATGGCCGCCTTGGTGGCCGTGAGGTGGGCCTGGGACCAGGTCTGCGCCCAGAGGGCGAAGGCTCCCGCGACGAGCGCCATGTAGAGCATCGAGGTCCACTGCCCGGTGGAGTGCGGCAGGGTGAGGCCACCGGGCAGGGCGGCCACGAAGCAGATCGTCGCGATGACGCCTGCCTGGACCGTCGCCAGCCCGACGGCCGTGTCGCTGGTCGACCACCGGCCGAGCGCGATGATGTGCAGGGCATAGATGGCAGCGGCCACGAGGGTCTGGGCCTCCCCGATCCCCACGGCGAATCCGCGCAGGGACAACACGGCCAACCCGATCGTGGCCAGGGCCACCGCGAACCACGCCACCCCGGAGATGCGGTCCCTGAGGAGGACGGCGGCAAACACGGGGGTGAGCACGACGTACGTCCCGGTGATGAAGCCCGAGATCGAGGCGTCCGTGTGCTGTAGCCCCACCGTCTGGAGCACTTGTGCTGCCCCGTAGAGGGCTCCCAGGATGACCCCGAGCCGCACGTCACGGGTGCTCAAGCGGCGCACCTGACGGTGGAAGAGGGCCAGCATCGCGACGGCCGCGATGGCGAAGCGCACGGCGAGGAAGTCCGCCGGTGGCACGGTCCGGACCAGGTCCTTGATGAGGAAGAAGGTCGAGCCCCAGACCGCGGTCACGCAGATGAGGAGGAAGGCCGCCAGCCTCGCGGTGGTCGCCGAGCGCACGTCAGACGGTCTTCAAGGTGACTGTCGAGCCCTTGGGGATCTGGGTCCCGGCCGCCGGATCGGTGCTCTGCACCGTGCCGAAGTTGATGCCCGGCAGCAACTTCTGCACCTTGACGTGGAGGCCGGCCGCCTCAAGGGTCGCCGTGGCCGCGCCGACCTGATTGCCGACGACATCGGGGACGGCGACGAGCACTGGACCCTTGGAGACGACAACCGTGACGGTGTCGCCCTTGAAGAGTTGCCCGCCGCGGGGAGTCTGCGAGATGACGTTGCCCTTGGGCACGGTGTCGCTGTTCTCCTCGCTGCCGACCGCGACGACCAGCCCGGCACCCTCGAGAGTGCTCTTGGCATCGGCCAGCGACTTGCCCTCGACGTTGGTGACAGCGATCGGCTGGCGTCCCTTGGAGATGACGAGGTTGACCGCACCGCCCGGTGGAAGGGGAGTGCCTTCGGCCGGGTCGACGGAGATGATGGCGCCCTGGGTGACCGTCTCGGAGAACTCCTGGCTCTGCCGGCCCGAGCTGAGGCGGGCCTCCTTGAGGGCGGCCAAGGCCTGGTCGACGGAGAGGTTGGCCAGTGGGGGGACGGCATACCGCTCCGGGCCCTTGGACACGATCAGGCCCACGGACTGCGACTTGCGGATCGTCGTGCCCGCCCGAGGGTCGCTGGAGATCACGATGCCGGCGGCAGCGTCCTCCGAGAACGCCTGCTGGGTGCTCGACGCCAGGCCCACGCTGGTGAGTGCCTTCTGCGCGGCGGCGAGCTCGAGGCCTTCGACCTTGGGCACCGGCGTGGGCGTGAGCGGGCCCTTCGTGAAGACCCAGACCGTGGCCGCCAGGAGGGCCGCCGAGAGGGCGACGAGCACCCACGGCCACGCCTTGCGCTTGCGCTTCACCGGGTATGCCGTGCGCACGGGCGGCAGGGCGGGCTGCGGGGTCGCGGTGGGCAGGGTCGTCGTCGCGACATCACTCGAAGGGACCGGCAATGGCGCCGTCGCCGCCGAGAGCGCCACCGCGCTGCGGCCGCTGCCGTCGGTGCCCGTGTGGGCGGTGCCGAGCCGACGGTCGAGTTGTTGGTCCGAGAGCCGCGAGCGTGCGCCGGCGAGCAAGGAGCGGAACTCGGCGGCATCGGTGGGTCGCAGGTCGGGATCACGCGCCCCAGCGGCCGAGACGATCTCGTCGAGCACCTTGGGGGTGCCGGCGACCTTGGACGAGACCTTGGGGACGTCCTCGTGTACGTGCTGGAAGGCGACGTTGACCGGCAGGTCGCCACTGAAGGCCTTCTCGCCGGTGAGCATCTCGAAGAGAATCAGCCCCGCGGCATACACATCGGAGCGCGCGTCGGCGATGCCTCGGCCCACCTGCTCGGGGGAGACATAGGCCACCGTGCCGAGGAGGACCTGGCTCGATGACGTGACCGTCTGGCTGGTCACGGCGCGCACGAGACCGAAGTCAGCGACCTTGACGACGCCGTCGTCGCGCAGCAGGACGTTCTCGGGCTTGACGTCCCGGTGGATGAGCCCGGCGCGGTGGGCGTGGGCGAGTGCGTCGAGGGTCGGGTCGAGGATGTCGAGCGCGGCGCGCGGCGTCAGTGAGCCCTCGTCTTCGAGTACCTGCCGCAAGGTGCGCCCGGCGACGTACTCCATGGCGATGAAGAGGTGCCCGTTGTCGGAGCCGTAGTCGAGCACGCCGACGATGTGAGGGTGCTGCAGTCCTGCCGCCGAGCGAGCCTCGCGCTCGAAACGACGCACGAACTCGTCGTCGTGGACCAGGTGCGGGCGGAGGACCTTGAGGGCCACCTCACGATGGAGGCGCAGGTCCAGAGCTCGGTAGACGATGGCCATGCCGCCGTCGGCGAGATGTTCGAGGACTTCATACCTGCCGTCGAGGACCTCACCGACGAGGTCGGGAACAGCAGGCGAAGACACCCCCCGAGTGTAGGCGTTCACCCTGTCTCACCCCGCCATCGTTCGTCGTACCCGACCTGTCAGAAAGCGTCAGACGCGGTCCTTGAGGGCCTTGACCGAGCGCACGTAGAAGTGGGTGTCCTTGAACCAACCTTTGCTCCGCACCGAGGCGAAGCCCTGGTAGTAGGCCGCGACGACCTCGTCCTCGCTGGTGGCCATGGACCCGAGAGTGCGGAGCATGACGACTCCGGCCGTGACGTTGTCGCGGGTATCGAGCAGGTTGAGATCGCGCCCGATCATGGCCTCGGCCCACTGGCCACCGGCGGGGATGACCTGCATCGCCCCGATCGCGTTGACGCCGGAGACATTGCGTTGGTTCCAGCCGGACTCCTGCATGGAGATCGCGAGCGCGAGCTTGGGGTCGACACCGTGCTGGCTCGCGGTGGCGACGATGAGGTCGCGCGTGGCAGAGCGACTCGGGACGGTGGCGGCGGCCAAGGCCGCCCGATTCGTGGCGGGGTTCTTCGACATCGCTGGCGTTCCCCCGGGGAAGACCGTGTCGTGGCCATCGCTCTGTTGGGGTGCAGATGGCGTCTCGGGCGCCGGCGCCGGCTTGGCGGGGGCGGTCTGCGCGGCTGCCACCATCGTCGTGATCTGCAGGACCTGGCCGGGATGAATGTGGGAGCGGGGGTTCAGGCCGTTGGCCTTCACCAGGCTGGGAAGGCCGATGCTGTGCGAGGCCGCGATCGACCACAAGGTGTCGCCCTGCTTGACCGTGTATGCCGTGGCCGGGGGTGCGGGGTCGGCCGTGGCTGCGGGGCCGCTCTGGCCCGTTGATGCAGCGTCGCCGCGGGGCACGAGGATGGTGCTCCCGGCGCGAAGTGCGCGTGGATTGGCCAGATTGTTGTGCGCCGCGAGCTCGCCAGGACTGGTCGTGAAGATCGCGGCCAGGCCGATCAGGGTGTCGCCGCCCTTGACCTGGTACTCGGTCCAACCGTTGGGCGCCGTGGTGTTGGTTCGGACGGTCGCGGTCGTTGCCGGCAGGCTGGGCAGGGAAACGATCTCCGCCGGCAGGGCGGGGGCCGTGAACAAGACCATGGGGGAGATCCTCCGAACGTGCGGTCTGGTGCGCATGTGACAGGTGTGACTCCTCGCGAGGGTAACCGAGGGAAGCGGAGGATCCGGGGAGGCGCGTCGTGGGGGCCCGTGGCACGCTTGTGCGCGTGAGTGACCTCGACCGCGTCAGCGCGTGGCTGACCCTTCCCGATCTCGTCGAGCGCTACGGCGAACGCCTGTCGACGGTGCGTCGGTGGCTCGACGATCGTGAGCTCATCGGCATACGCCGCGGTGAGCACAAGGCGCTGGCCGTGCCGGCCGAGTTCCTCGACGAGACTGGGCCCCTGGCTGCCTTGAGGGGCACCTTCACGGTTCTCGCCGACGGGGGGATGAGCGACGAGGAGATCATCGCGTGGCTCTTCGCGGCTGACCCGACGTTGCCCGTCGACGGCGCCCCGATCGACGCGATCCGGGCCGGCCACAAGACCGAGGTGCGTCGTCGCGCCATGGAGACGGCTTTCTGAGGGCCGACTCCCGACAGATCTCGCACCGGACGCCAGCCATAGGTGTGGTCGGGTGCGAGGGCTGGTCGAGTCGGGACAGATCTCGCACCGGACGTCAGCCATAGGTGTGGTCGAGTGCGAGATCTGGTCGAGTCGGGACAGATCTCGCACCGGACGCCAGCCATCGGTGTGGTCGGGTGCGAGGTCTGGTCGGGGCGGGTGTGGTCGAGTGCGCGCGTCAGGCCGTGCGGGCGGTCGAGATCTCGACAAGGTCGGCGAGCACCGCCCGGGCGTCGGCGGCGACACCCGTGGCCCGACCCAGGGCGGCCAAGGACTGCTCGGCCAACCGGCTGATCTCGGCCTCGACGGCGGTGACGGCACCGGACTCGGTGATGATCGCCCGCAGGTCCTCGACGTGTTCCTGGGCCAGGTCGGCGCGGCCGAGCAACTCCTCGACCCGCCCACGGCCGGCCGCGGAGGCACCGGTGAGGGTGTGCGCCACGAGCACGGTGCGCTTGCCCTCCCTCAGGTCGTCCCCGGCCGGTTTGCCGGTCGTCTCCGGGTCCCCGAAGACCCCGAGGACGTCGTCGCGCAGCTGGAAGGCGTGTCCGAGGTCGAGTCCATAGGACGACAACTCGGTCAGGTCGGTCTCGCCCAGACCACCGGTCGTCGCGCCGATGAGCAGCGGGTGCTCGATCGTGTACTTCGCGCTCTTGTACCGGATCACCCGGGACGCCCGGGCGACGCGCTCGCTGTCGTCGAGCCCCGCCCACGGTCGCACCGACTCGACGACGTCGAGGAACTGCCCGGCCATCAACTGGGTCCGCATCCGGTCGAAGAGCCCTCGTGCCCGCGTCAGGTCCTCGGCGGCCAGTCCGCTGGTGGCGTAGAGCTCCTCGGTCCAGTTCAGGCAGAGGTTGCCGGCGAGAATCGCCCCGGCCATCCCGAAGCGGTCGGCATCCCCGGCCCAGCCCCGCCCGGTGTGGTGGCTGGCGAGCGCGCGGTGCGCGGCCGGCATACCCCTGCGGGTGTCGCTGTCGTCCATGACGTCGTCGTGGATCAACGCCGCGCCCTGGAAGAACTCCATCGACGTCGCCAGACGGACGGCTGCATCGCTGTCGGGGCGACCGGCCGCCCGGTGCCCCCAATAGAGGAAGGCGGCGCGAAGGCGCTTTCCACCGGTGAGCAGCAGGCCGATCGCGTCGAGGAGGTCGTCGACGTCGGGCCCGATCTCGGCGAGGACCTCGCGCTGGTGCACCAACTCGCCATCGATGCACGCCTGGACGCGCTGGCGCAGGTCGGCCTGGTCGAGCGGGCTGGGCACGGGGTCCTCCGGGACGGGCGGTCGCGGGTCTGACCGCGACGTGGATGACCGAAAGCCTACGTCGTCGCTCTCGCCTACCCTTGGCCGCATGGTCCCGCACATCCCATATCGCCTCCGTGCGGAGCGGCCCTCGATCAGCTTCGAGTTCTTCCCGCCGAAGGACGACGGCTCCGAGGCCCAGCTCTGGGAGGCGATCCGGCATCTCGAGCGGATCCGGCCGGACTTCGTGTCGGTGACCTACGGCGCGGGTGGCACGACCCAGGACCGCACGATCCGCGTCACGGAGCGGATCGCCCGCGAGACCTCACTGGTGCCCTTGGCGCACCTGACGTGTGTGGGCGCGACGGTGCCGCAATTGCGTCGCGTCGTCGGTGCGTATGCCGCGGCCGGGATTCGCAACATCCTCGCCCTCCGCGGGGACCCGCCCGGCAACGTCGGGGGGGAATGGCTGGCCACCGAGGGTGGGCTCTCCCACGCCGACGAGCTCGTCGAGTTGATCCGCGGCCTGGGTGACTTCACGATCGGCGTCGCGGCCTTCCCGGACATCCACCCGAGCAGTCCTGGCCTCGATCACGACATCGAGGTGCTCGTGCGCAAAGCCGATGCCGGCGCGAGTTTCGCGGTGACCCAGATGGTCTTCGACGCCGACACCTACCTCCGGTTGCGCGATGCCGTGGCGGCCCGCCGCGACCTGCCGGTGACTCCCGGCCTCATGCCGGTGACCAACCTCCGGCAGATCCAGCGGATGTCGCAGCTCATGGGGACGCCCCTGCCGGCGGCCGTGGTGTCGCGGCTCGAGGCGGTCGGTGAGGATGCGGCCGCGGTGCGCGCAGTGGGTGTGGAGATCGCCACGGAGTTGGCTCAGCGGATGCTCGGCGAGGGCGCGCCGGGGCTGCACTTCATCACGATGAACCGGTCGACCGCGACCCTCGAGGTGCACCGCAACCTCGGGTTGGCCTCGGACATGTCGCTCGTCTGAGCCAGATGGCCCCAGGCAGACGCCTGCCGCGGGGACGCGCGCCCGGTCAGACGACCTCGACCGGAGTGCCGGCTGTCATCGTCAGTAGGTCGTCGTAGGTCGTCGCGAAGACCGAGTGGGAGTGGCCGGCGGCCGCCCAGACCACGGCATACCGGGCCAGGCTGACGTCGACGACGGTGCGCAGTGGGGTGAGGCTGCCGACCGGGGCGACCCCGCCGATGGCGAAGCCCGTCCACGCCCGGACCTCCTCGGGGGTCGCCTGGCGCAGCGGGGCGCACTCGAGCGTGTCGGCGATCTTGATCGTGTCGACCCGGTGTCCGCCGGAGGAGAGCACGAGCAGTGGGACCGGTGACGTTCCGTCGCCCGCGTCAGCAGCGAACACGAGGGAGTTGGCGATCTCGGCCGGGGTGATGCCCAACGCCTCGGCCGCCGCCTTGGCGGTGCGCACCGCATCGGGCAGGTGCCGGATCTGCGGTGTGTGCCCGAAAGCGGCCAGGACAGCGAGGACCCGGCTGACCGCCGGATGATCGGCCCGGTCCGGCCCCTGCTCGACGCTCATGGCGGAAGCGTAGGGGGCCGGGGTCTTCAGAGGCGACGATTGAAGCCCCCGTGGGACGCGGCATACCCGAGGCGGCCGTAGAACCGGTGAGCCGCGGTCCTCGACTTGTCGCTGGTGAGCTGGGCCATTGTCGCGCCCTGCCGGCGTCCCCACTCGTGGGCCCACTCGATGAGAGCAGCTCCCAGACCGGTGGCGCGGGTCGACGAGGAGACCCGCACGGCTTCGATGTTGAGGCGCAGGGTCCCGCTGCGGCGAAGGCCCGGCAGAAGGGTCAGGTGGGCGGTTCCGACGACGTCGCCGGCGGCATTGTGCACGACGGCCAGGTGGTGGGCCGGATCCGCGGTGATGGCCTCGAAGGCGCGCTCGTGGGTGTCGGTGGGCGTGGGGTCGACAGGCTCGCGGAGGCCCCGAGGACGTCGTCGTGCAGCAGGGCCAAGATGGCAGGCAGGTCCCGCGATCGGCGCGGCTGACGGTGAACTGCGCGCCCGCAGCTGTGATGTCGTCCGCGGGCCGCACTCTGTCACGCAGGACTTGACGCGTGTGCTCGGGGTGGGGCTACTCTGGGCATTGTTCGAACACGCGTTCGACAATGTGCAGGTCGTCTCCACACCATCCATTACGGCTCGAAGGGAGCCCATGTCGTGCTGCGCAGATTCGACGAGCCGATCGAGGTCAGGGTCGAGGACGAGCCGGCCGACGGCCAGGCACCGGGAGCACCGCGGGCCTTCCTCTGGCGCGGTCGGGTCTATGCGGTCCGGGGCATCGATGGGCACTGGAGCGAGCGGCGTGCCTGGTGGCGCGGTCCGGGCCCGGGCCTGGGGGATCGGCAGGTCTGGCGGGTCCGGGCCCAGGCCGGCCGCAGCGCGACCCCGGTCATCGCCGAGCTCGGCACGGACGGGCCGGCCGCGACCGACCCCTGGGTCCTCCTCGGCATCCTCGACTGAAAGGCGATCGTCATGACCACCAGCACCCTGGCTCTCGTCGAGCGCGCCCACGACTCCCTCTTGGTGGGGTATGCCGCGGAGTCCGCCACCGCACGCCACCACGCCGCCCAGATCGCGGCGCTGCGGGCCGCGGCAGCCGTCGTCGCCGCGCGGGACCGGCGCGACCGATCCTCCTCGCTCGGCCCGGTGAGCCTGTGGGACCTGCTCGGCCGACTCACCCCCGAGTTGTCCGAGTGGGCCCGTCACTTCGCCGTCATCACCCGTCGAATGCCGCTCGTGGAGTCCGGCCGGATCCGGGTCAGCGTCCGCGAGGCCGACGACCTGCTGCGCGATGCCGAGGCCTTCCTCGCCCGTGCCGAGCTCGTCATCGGGTTGCCGGCCCGGGTTGATCCCACGCCCCGGCTCGCGCCGGTCCGCTCGGCATGACCGGCCTGACCAGCATGACCGGCCTGACCAGCATGACCAGCATGACCGCCTGCATCGCGCGCTACGTCGCAGTAAGTGCGGTGATCGCAGCACTTACTGCGACGTAGCGCAGAACGATGCAGCACTTACTGCGACGTAGCGCAGAACTGAGGTGGCGCAGAACAGAGAACGCGCGAAACGGACCTGACCCGTTGACCTGACCCGTTGACCTGACCCCGCGGCATACCGATTCGAGACCGATGACTGACTTCGCCCACCTTCACGTCGCCTCCGGCTTCTCGCTGCGGCACGGCGCGAGCACCCCGCAGGCCCTCGTCGAGCGGGCCGCCGCGCACGGCCAGCCAGCGCTCGCGCTCACCGACCGGGACGGGCTCTACGGTGCGGTGCGGTTCGCGACGGCGGCGATCGCGGCGGGCGTCCTGCCGGTCCTGGGCGTGGATCTCGCCGTCGGTCCCGACCCGGGGCAGGTGCGCCCGGCGCCGCGGCAGCGCACGCCGGTCCGCAGCGGCGCGATCGTCGACCCGCGCCACCCCCGGGTGACGGTGCTGGCGCGCGGCCGGGGGAGCGGCATACCTGCTGGTGCGGGGTGGGCGGCCCTGTGCCGGTTGGTCACCGACACCCATCTCGCCGGTGAGCGCGGCACCCCGGTGTCCTCCCGTGCCCTCATCGCCCGCTGGGCGACCCGATCGGACGGTGAGCCGCGGCTGCGGGTGCTGCTCGGGCCGGACAGCGACGTCGGCCGGGCCCTGCTCACCCGCCGTCCCGACCGGGCGCGCGCGGCGCTGGCCGGTTGGCTGCAGGTGCTTCCGCCCGACGCGCTGGCGATCGAGGTCGTCCTCCACGGCGGCCCCGACGGCACACCCGGCTGCCGCCGCCAGGCCCGGGCCCTGCTCGACCTCGCCGACGAGACCGGGCTGGTCGTGATCCTCTCCGGTGCGGTGCGTCACGCCCTTCGTGAGGATGCCGCCGTCGCCGACGTCCTCGACGCCGCCCGCCGCCTCGTCGTCCTCGACCAGCGCCACCTCGACCGGGTCACCGACGCCGGGCACCTCGCCGACACCGGGACCATGACCGCTCGGGCCCTCGAGGTCGCCGGCGACCGGGCCCGCGCCCACCGCCTGCTCACCGACACCCTTGCCCTGGCTGCCGAGTGCGCCCTCGACGGCCGGGCCGACATCGGCCTGGGCTCGGTCCACCTGCCCGAGCCCTCGATCTTGGGCATCGACGACGACACCGATCCACAATCCGTTCTCGCGCAACGATGCCGGGCCGCGATCCATCGCCGCTACCCCGGGGCGAGCGACGAGGGACTGCGCGAGGTCGAGGACCGACTCGACGACGAACTCGCGGTCATCGACACCCTCGGCTACCCGACCTACTTCCTCACTGTCGCCGAGGTCACCGATCTCATCCGGGCCAAGGGGGTGCGCGTCGCGGCCCGCGGCTCGGGCGCCGGTTCCCTCGTCAACTACCTGCTCGGCATCAGCGGGGTCGACCCGATCCGGCACCACCTGCTCATGGAGCGCTTCTGCACGACCCTGCGCGCCGAGCTGCCCGACATCGACGTCGACGTCGAGTCCGCGCGCCGCACCGAGATCTACGAGGCGATCCTCGAGCGGTTCGGTGGGGAGCGGGTGACGTGCGTGTCGATGATGGACACCTACAAGGTCAGGCACGCCATCCGGGACGTCGGCGCCGCTCTCGGTATGCCGCCCGCCGAGGTCGACGAGATCGCCAAGGCCTTCCCGCACATCCGGGCCAAGGACGTGCGTCATGCCCTTGCCGACCTGCCCGAGCTGCGTGCCCGAGGGCTCGACAACCGTTCCCTCGACAATCTTTTCGACCTCGTCGAGAAACTCGACGGGCTGCCCCGCCACATCGCCCTCCACCCGTGCGGTGTCGTCCTGTCCAACGCCGGGCTGCTCGACCGCACCCCGGTCGAGGCGAGTTGGCTCGGTTTCCCGATGAGCCAGTTCGACAAGGATGACGTCGAGATCCTCGGCCTGCTCAAACTCGACGTCCTCGGCATCCGGATGCAGTCCGCGATGGCGCACGCGATCGCCGAGGTGCGCCGCGTCGACGGGCTGGAGATCGACCTCGACGACGAGGCCCAGGTGCCGCACGAGGACGAGGCGACCTATCGCCTCATCCGCACCACCCACACCCTGGGCTGCTTCCAGATCGAGAGCCCCGGGCAGCGAGAGCTCATCGGCAAGTTCGGCCCCGAGCGTTTCGCCGACCTGATCATCGACATCTCCCTCTTCCGACCCGGCCCGGTGAAGTCCGACATGATCACGCCCTTCTTGGAGAGCCGACACGGCTGGCGCAGAACGCGATTCCTCCACCCGAGCCTCGTCCCGGCCCTCGCCGAGACCGAGGGCGTCGTCGTCTTTCACGAGCAGGTGCTCCAGATCGTCGCCGAGACGACCGGGGTCTCCCTGGCGCAGGCCGACGAGGTGCGGCGCACGATGGGCACCCCGCAGGGCCAGGAGGACATCGAGGCCTGGTGGCGCCCGGCGGCCAAGGCGCGTGGTTACACCGCGACCGAGCGCGACGAGATCTGGTCGGTGCTCAAGTCGTTCGCGAGTTTCGGCTTCTGCAAGGCGCATGCTGCCGCCTTCGCGCTGCCGACCTTCCACTCGGCCTGGCTCAAGACCCACCACCCGGCGGCCTTCCTCGCCGGGGTGCTCACCCACGACCCGGGGATGTATCCCAAACGCCTCATCCTCGACGACGCCCGCAATCTGGGCATCACCGTCCTCGGCCTCGACGTCAACGCCTCCAAGGACACCTTCGTCGTCGAGCGCCTCGAGGAGCATGAGGTGGACCCGCACTGGACACCCGCACATCGCGATCTGCCCGATGCCCGTCGGCACGCGATCCGCCTCGCACTCACCGAGGTCAAGGGGATCAGCGAGTCCGAGGTGGCCGCGATCGTGGCCGGACAACCCTTTGCCGACCTCGCCGACTTCTGGGCACGCACCGGGATCAGCCGCCCGGTGCTCGAGCGGATCGTCCTCGCCGGCGGTTTCGATGCGATGTACGGCCTCGGTGGCCGGGGTGCTGGTCTGGGCCGACACGGCCTGTTGACCCGCCGCGACCTGCTCCTCCACATCGCCGAGCTCGACCGGTGGCAGCGGTCCTTCGCGCGGACCCCGGGGCGTGCCCGACGGGCCACCGCGCCGCCGCTGCACGCCGTGACCACCGCGCAGGGGGCGGGGGCAGCAGGAGGCGCCCCCGCGGCATACCGGGGCAACGGGGTGCGGGAGCGAGCCGCGGCTCAGAGCCAGGCCGCGGCCCCCGTGGTGGCGGCGGCCGAGCGGGGCACCCAACTGCTCCTCGACCTCGGTGATCGTCCCGAGGTGCGCCAGGGCAGTGGCCTGCCCGAGTTGAGCGGCACCGAACGGGTCCGTGCCGAGCTCGATGTCCTGGGCCTCGACGTCTCCACCCATGTCATGGACGTCTACGCCCCCCTGCTCGACGCCCTGGGCGTCACTCGTGCCCGCGACCTGATGGCCGCGCGGAGCAACCGTGAGGTCTGGGTCGGCGGGGTCAAGGTCGCCACCCAGACCCCACCGATCCGTTCGGGTCGACGCGTCGTCTTCCTCACCCTCGACGACGGCAGCGGTCCGGCCGATGCGACCTTCTTCGAGGACGTCCAGGGCCCGTATGCCGAGACCGTCTTCCACTCGTGGCTGCTCCTCGTGCGTGGTGTCGTTCGCCGGACCGGTCAGCGGGGCGTCTCGATCCGCGCCACCGGTGCCTGGGAGCTCTCCTCGCTCTGGGAGGCCTGGCAGGGTGGGGGACGCGAGGAGGCGCTGGCCGCCCTGGCGGCGCTCGACGTCTCGGTGCGGGCCCGGGCGCAGGAAGCGGAGGCAGCGACCGACTCGACGAGGAGGCGAGTCCTGGTCCACGCCAGCGGTTTCCGGCAGTCTCCCTATGCCGACACCCGGCCGGCGGGCACTCCGAGCACCGACGGACGGGCGATGGGAGCCGGCCTGGGTTCCCGACGTCAGTCCTTCACCGGCCCCTACTCGCCCGACGACGCCGCAGCCGCGCCGCGCAAGTTGTGGCACGCCAGCCCCGGGAGTTCCGGGCACTAGGGTGAGCATCGTGACCGATCGTGCCCCCAGCCGCCGCTCCGGTGTCGACACCTCGGTGCGCACGGCGGCGGTGTGGCACACCGTCGACGAACACGTCCGGGAGTTGTCGGAGGCCCTCGGTCGACCCCTGCGCGTCCTCGACCTCGGCGGTGGCACCGGCGGCCTGGCCGTGCCCTTGGCCGAGGCCGGCCACGACGTCATCGTCGTCGACCCCAGCCCGGATGCGCTCGCCTCGCTGCGTCGACGCGCGACCGAGCAGGACGTCGCCGACCGGATCGAGGCCCGTCAGGGCGATGCCGACTCTCTCACCGACCTGCTCGAGGGCCGTGCCGTCGACCTGGTCACCTGCCACGGCACCCTCGAGCACGTTGACGACCCGGCCACGGCGGTGCGCCAGTTGGCCGCCACCCTCGCCCCCGGCGGCCTGCTCAGCCTCCTCGTCGCCCAGCGGTATGCCGCGGTGCTGGCCCGCGCGCTCGCCGGCCAGTTCGCCCGGGCGCGCGAGGTCCTCGACAGTGACACCGGGCGCTGGAGCGGTGATGACCCGCTGCCTCGACGTTTCGACCTCGACGAGCTCGTCGGGCTGGTCGACGCCGCGGGCCTGACCGTCCGGTCCGCCACCGGCGTGCGGATCTTCACCGATCTGGTGCCCTCGGGCGCCTTGGACTCGGACGCCGATCGGCAGGCCCTGCTCGCGCTCGAACACGCGGCCGCGCAGCACCCGTCGCTGGCCACGCTCGGGACCGCCGTTCATGTCGTCGCCTTGCGACCCTGACCCCGGCACGGTCAGGCCGTCATGAGCCGCCGCCAGTTCGCCCTCCCACAGCGTTCGGGGGATGGTCCGCCGGACGACACCGGGTGCACGATCCTGCACGTCGACATGGATGCCTTCTATGCGTCCGCTTCCTTGCTCGCCCGACCCGACCTGGTCGGTACGCCGGTCATCATCGGCGCGGCCCGCGGGCGCGGCGTCGTCCTCTCGGCCACCTATGAGGCCCGCCGCTTCGGGGTGACGTCGGCGATGCCGATGAGTCGAGCCCAGCGGCTGTGTCCCCAGGCGACAGTGCTGCCTCCCGACCACGAGCTCTACTCCCGGATGTCCTCGGCGGTCATGGAGATCTTCCGCTCCGTCACCCCCGTGCTCGAGCCACTCTCGCTCGACGAGGCCTTCCTCGACGTCTCGGGGGCCATCCGGCGGCTCGGGCCGCCCGCGACAATCGGTCAACTCATCCGCGACACCGTCCACGATGAGCAGCGTGTGACCTGCTCGGTCGGGGTTGCGCCCAGCAAGTTCGTCGCCAAGCTCGCCTCCGGGCTGGCAAAGCCCGACGGCATGGTCATCGTGCCCGTCGACGAGGTCGTGCCCTTCGTCCAGCAACTGCCCGTCGGGGCCCTGTGGGGGGTGGGGGAGCGAACCGAGGAGGCCTTGCTGCGGCTCGGCCTGCGGACCGTCGCCGACATCGCGCACACCCCGCTCACGACGCTGACCCGCGCCCTCGGGGACGTGGGCGGCAGGCATCTGCACGACCTCTCCTGGGGGCGGGATCCTCGCGGGGTCGAGCAGGAGCAGCGCGAGCGCAGCATCGGCAGTGACGAGACCTTCGCGCACGACCTCGACGACCCGGCGCTGATCCATCGTCACTTGCTGGCCCTCAGCGAACGCACCGCCTCTCGTGTCCGGAAGGCGGGGCTGGCCGGTCGCACCATCAGCATCAAGGTGCGCTTTGCCGACTTCACGACCATCACGCGCTCCCGCACGCTGCGCGAACCCACCGATGTCAGTCGTGAGATCTATGAGACCGCCGTCGGCCTCTATGACGCGTTGGGCCTCCAACGCGCCCGGATCCGTCTTGTCGGGGTCCGCATGGAGAAGCTCCTCCCGGTCGAGCAGGCGCCCATCCAGGCCCGCCTCGACGAGCCGGACCACGGCTGGCGCGACGCGGACCGGGCGATCGACCGAGCCAGCGCGCGCTTCGGGTCGGGGGCGGTCCGTCCAGCCAGCCTGATCCCTCGCGAACAATCTTCCTCACGACCCCCCGGCGATCTATCCTGAGGGGGAACCCGCGACGGACCCGGTCCGTTGCCACCTCGGGACCAGTTAGGGAGGACCGCATGCCGCTGTCGGAGCATGAGCAGCAGATGCTCGAGCAGATGGAGCAGGCCCTTGCCTCCGAGGACCCCCGCTTCGCCCATCAGATGCGTGGTGGCACCACCTTGGCGGTCCGCCGCCGCCGGCTCGTCCTCGGGATTCTCGGGGTCGTCATCGGCCTGGCGCTGGTCGTCGTCGGGGTCAACACCACGATGTGGGTCGGCGCGGTGGGGTTCGCCGTGATGGTCGCAGCCGCCGCCTATGCGTTCACGCCGGTCAAGGAGGGCGACGCCTCCGCACAGGCCGCGGCGCGCGCCAAGGGTCGGGGTCCGACCCCGCCCAAGGGATCCTCCACGTTCATGCACAAGCTGGACGAGCGGTGGGAGCGCCGCGAGCGGGGCCAGTAGAACCCCCAACACCTCGTTGCGTTCACGTCAACGGTGGCCATGGCGACGGGTCACGCGGACGCAAGCGGTGGGGGGTCAGGTGATGACGACGCCGACAACCCAGGTGACCGCGATGAGCACGGCCGCGATCAGTTCGATGCCGATCGAGGTCATGATCGCCTTGAGCGCCGCCTTGGTGCGGCGCCAGGCCACGGCACCGTCACGCTGCGGCAGGTAGGCCAGGACGAACAGTCCGAGCACGAAACCGACGAAGAAGCCCACGACGGGGATGAGGAACATCCCCGCGATCCCGCACAGGGCCGCGATGACCAAGCTGCCGGTCCTCACCCCGTCGGCCTTGAGCCGCTTCCCGGGGATGAGGTACTGACCGGCCAGACCGGCCGCGAACCACACGCAGCAGAGGCCGAAGATCACCCACGGTGTGGTGCCGGGCATGTCGATCGCCCAGATCAGGACGCCGAGCAGGGTGAGCAGGAGGCCCGGCAGGACGGGCACGACAATGCCCAGCATCCCGATCAGGATGATCAACCCGGGCACCCACGTGGTGGTGCCCTCGGGCAGGAAGCCGCTCAACTCAGTCGGCGGTCGTCGGCTCCGGCGTGGTCAGGCGGTCGGACTCGTCATGGATGTCGGCGTGGCCTTCGAGGGCGGGCGCGTGCTTGCGGCCGTGGTGGGCGCAGAAGAGCAATTCACCACCACCGTGGAGGCGGGCCCGCACGAAGGCCTGGGCCCCACACCGGTCGCATCGGTCGGCAGCGGACAGGCTCGGTGCCAGTGCAGCGTTCACATCGGCCTCCTCAAGGCTTTGCACTCGTCCACCCCGGGACCGGGGTGCCCTCGGACGAACAGTCAAACACGAGGAATCCTTCCCGACCGAGAATTTCCTCGCGCGTCCCATCACTTGTCGGTGACGGTATGCCGCGGGGCCGGCCCCGCGGCATACCCTCCGGCCCGCGTGGCGTGGCCGGGCTGTCAGGGCCCGCGGTTAGCCTGCTGGGGTATCACCCGCCGCACCCCAGGAGCATCGCCCGTGGCCACCGCCGCGAAGAAGACCGCGACCACGAAGTCCACTCAGGACTACACCGCTCACCACCTGCAGGTCCTCGAGGGCCTGGAGGCGGTGCGCAAGCGCCCTGGGATGTACATCGGGTCCACCGACAGTCGCGGCCTCATGCACTGCCTCTGGGAGATCATCGACAACTCCGTCGACGAGGCCCTCGGTGGCCACTGTGACCGGATCGAGGTCGTCCTCTTCGAGGACGGCTCGGTGGAGGTGCGCGACAACGGCCGTGGCGTCCCGGTCGACATCGAGCCCAAGACCGGGCTGACCGGCGTGGAGCTCGTCTACACGCGACTGCACGCGGGCGGAAAGTTCGGCGGGGGCTCCTATACCGCCTCCGGTGGGCTCCACGGTGTCGGCGCCTCGGTCGTCAACGCCCTGTCCAGCCGGCTCGACGTCCAGGTCGACCGAGGGGGCAAGACGTACGCCATGAGCTTCCGGCGTGGCGAGCCGGGCGTCTTCTCGGATGTGGCAGGTGCCCAGGGTCGCAAGGATCCCGAGCACGCCTTCACCCCCTACGTCGCGGGTTCCCAGCTCGACATCGTCGGCAACGTCAGGCGAGGGATCACCGGCACGCGGGTCCGCTATTGGGCCGACCACCAGATCTTCCTCAAGGACGCCCAGTTCGACCTGACCGGGCTCCTCGCCCGAGCCCGGCAGACGTCCTTCCTCGTGCCCGGCCTGACCATCGTCATCCGCGACGAGCGGGGCTCCGAGGCCACCGAAGAGACCTTCGTCCACGACGGCGGTATCTCCGAGTTCTGCGACTACCTGGCCATCGATTCCCCGGTCACCGATGTCTGGCGCCTTCAGGGCAGCGGCACCTTCACCGAGACGGTGCCCGTGCTCGACGCCAAGGGCCACATGACACCGACCGATGTCGAGCGCGAGTGTGGGGTCGACATTGCGCTGCGGTGGGGGACCGGCTTCGAGACCAGGGCCCTCAGCTTCGTCAACATCATCGCCACGCCCAAGGGTGGCACCCACGTCGCCGGTTTCGAGCAGGCGCTGCTCAAGGTCTTCCGTCGCCAACTGGAGCTCAACGCGCGGCGGCTCAAGGTCGGCTCCGACAAGGTCGAGAAGGACGACATCATGGCCGGGCTCACCGCCGTGGTGACGGTCCGCCTGGCCGAGCCGCAGTTCGAGGGTCAGACCAAGGAGGTGTTGGGCACAGCGGCTGTGCGCGCCATCGTCGCCAAGGTCGTCGAGTCCGAATTGACCTCTTTGCTCACGTCGACCAAACGTGGCGAGAAGGCCCAGTCGGCCCTGCTTCTCGAGAAGGTGACCGCAGAGATGAAGACGCGCATCAGTGCGCGCCTCCACAAGGAGACCCAGCGCAAGAAGAATGCGCTCGAGTCCTCCTCTCTGCCAGCCAAACTCGCGGACTGCCGATCCTCCGACAATGATCGGACCGAGCTCTTCATCGTCGAGGGCGACAGCGCGCTCGGCACCGCGAAACTGGCTCGTTCCTCGGACTATCAAGCGTTGCTGCCGATTCGCGGCAAGATCCTCAACGTCCAGAAGGCCTCGGTCACCGACATGCTCGGCAATGCCGAGTGCGCCTCGATCATCCAGGTCATCGGGGCCGGCTCCGGTCGCACCTTCGACCTCGAGACGGTCCGCTACGGCAAGGTCATCATCATGACTGACGCCGATGTCGATGGCGCCCACATCCGGACCCTGCTCCTCACTCTCTTCCACCGCTACATGCGCCCGCTCATCGAGGCGGGGAGGGTGTATGCCGCGGTGCCACCGCTGCACCGGATCGAGGTCGTCAACCCGGGCTCGAAGCCGAACGAGCTCATCTACACCTACTCCGAGACCGAGATGCGCAAGACGCTCGCCACGCTCACCAAGCGGGGCCGAACGATCAAGGACCCGATCCAGCGCTACAAGGGCTTGGGCGAGATGGACGCCGATCAGTTGGCCGAGACCACCATGGACCCGCGCCACCGCACCCTGCGGCGGGTCACGATCGGCGACATCGAGGCGGCCCAGCGCGTCTTCGAGTTGCTCATGGGCAACGAGGTGGCGCCGCGCAAGGACTTCATCGTCGAGTCTGCGCGCACCTTGGACCGCGAACGCATCGACGCCTGAGGCCCACGATCTGGGCGTTGTCCCAACCCGCCAAGGGCGCTCCTTCTGTGCCACAGTGACGAGTCATCCGCGGGGTTCCCGTCCCGCACGTGATGATGGAGGACGCGATGAGTCAGGCCGTCGAGACCGCCGAGAATCAGGGTGAGGTGCAGACCGAGCTCAAGCGGGTCATGGGACCCAAACTGTTGCTGCTCTTCATCGTTGGCGACATCCTCGGCACAGGGGTCTATGCGCTCACAGGGGATGTGGCGGCCGAGGTCGGCGGAGCGGCATGGGCGCCCTTCCTCGTCGCCTTCGCGATCGCGATGGTGACAGCCTTCTCCTACCTCGAGCTCGTCACCAAGTACCCCCAGGCAGCCGGTGCGGCGCTCTACACCCACAAGGCCTTCGGCATCCACTTCCTCACCTTCATGGTGTGCTTCACGGTCATGTGCTCGGGCATCACGTCCGCCTCGACGGCCTCGCGAGCCTTCGCCTCGAACATGGCCAAGGGCTTCGGCTGGGACGCCGACAACAGCAATCTCGTCGTCATGATCGCGCTGGGCTTCATGCTGCTGGTGGCCTTGGTGAACTTTCGTGGTGTCGGCGAGAGCGTCAGGGCCAACATCGTCCTGACCTGCGTCGAGCTCTCCGGTCTACTGCTCGTCATCATGGTCGGCTTCTACGCCCTCTTCGCCGGCAAGACCGACTTCTCGCGCACGATGGTCTTCGACAGTCCCTCCGACAAGTCGGCCTTCTTGGCGGTGACGGCTGCCACCTCGTTGGCCTTCTTCGCAATGGTCGGTTTCGAGGACTCGGTCAACATGGCCGAGGAGACCAAGGACCCGGTCCGCAACTTCCCCAAGATGATGATCACCGGCATCGGGATGACCGGCGTCATCTACATCCTCGTCGCCCTCTTCGCCGTCGCGATCGTGCCGGTCGGAGAGCTCGGCGACACCGACACCCCACTGGTCAAGGTCGTGGAGAGTGCGGCACCCGACGTCCCGATCAAGACACTGCTGCCCTTCATCTCCATGTTCGCCGTTGCCAACTCGGCCCTGATCAACATGCTCATGGCCTCCCGACTCCTCTACGGGATGGCGCGCCAGGAGGTGCTGCCGCCGGTCCTGGGCTGGGTCCACAAGGGCCGCCAGACCCCTTGGGTCGCGATCATCTTCACGACCCTCATCGCGTTCGGGCTCATCATCGTCGTCACCAAGAACTCCGGCGACGTCATCTCCGCGCTCGGAGGCACGACCGCCCTGCTGCTCCTGGGGGTCTTCACGATCGTCAACATCGCTGTGCTCGTGCTCCGCAAGGACACCATCAACAGACGGCATTTCACGACACCGACCATCCTGCCGATCATCGGTGCGCTCACATGTGCGTTCTTCGTGACGCCGCTGACCGGGCGCGACACCATTCAGTACGAGATCGCCGGTGGTCTGCTCGCCATCGGCGTCGTGCTCTGGGCGCTGACATGGACCGCCAATCGCTTCTTCTTCGCCAAGCGCACGTATCTGCGCGACCCGGAGCAGTACCTCGGCGGTGACAAGACCACCAACTGACGGGCGTCAGCGCGGCGGCTCAAGACAGCTTCTGCGTCACGCGGAAATTGACTCCGCGGCCGCACATAGCTGCGTGACATCCGAACTTCCGCGTCACGCAGAAGTTGTTGTGGCTAGCGCAGCGGCGCCACTGAGTCCCTGACGACGAGCTCGGTCGGGACATAGGTCATCACCGAGGGATCGAGTGGCTGGTCATCGAGGAGCGCCCCGAGCAGCAGGTCGGCCGCCACCTGACCTTGGGCCTCAACGTCCTGACGCACCGTGGTCAGACCGAGGACATTCGACAAGGTGTGATCGTCGATGCCGACGACCGAGAGGTCATCCGGGACGTGCAGTCCCAGGCGATGGGCGGCGGCCATGGCACCGAAGGCCATCTCGTCGGACGCCGCGACGATGGCCGTCGGTCGCTCGGCCGCCGAGAAACAGGTGAGGAGGGCCGAGGTGTGCTCGGCCGCAGCATCCGCGGTCCAGTCGCAGTTGAGGACCCACTCCTCTCGAAGAGGTACGCCGTGGGCGGCCAAGGTCTCCTCGAAGGCCCGGCGACGGCCCTGGGGGGTGAGGACGTGGGCCACGTTGCCCGGGACGGCCCCGATGTAGGCGATCCGGCGGTGGCCCTGGGAGATGAGGTGCTCGGTCGCCTGCCGCATCGCGTCGGCGTCGTCGATCCGGACGCACGGGTGGCCAGGCATCGGCGTTCCGATGGCGACCGCGGGCAGGGCGAGGCGATCGAGGAGAGCAAGTTCCTCGTCCGTCATGGGGAGGTTGAGGGTGATGACGCCGTCGACCCGGCGCCACAGCAGGTTCTGGCTCAGGTGAAGCCGCGAGTCGTAACTCTCGTCCTCGAGGTCGAAGAGCAGGACATGGTGGCCACGCGCACGCAAAGACTTCTCGATGGCGGACACCAGTGAGGCGAAGAACCAGCGGGTGAGGAAGGGGGCGACGACCCCGACGATCTCCGTGCGCCCGGAGGCGAGCGAGGTGGCCGTCGGGGACGCCATGTAGTTCAGCTCTTCCGCGACCTGGAGGACCTTCTCGCGCGTCTCGGGGGAGACACGGTCGAGCCCACGGAGGGCTCGGGAGACCGTGGCCACAGAGACCCCGGCCTCCCGAGCAACGTCCGTGATGGTGCTCATCCGTGCAGGACGCGCGCTGTCGGACATCAGCCCTTCGTGCCTCCCGCGAGCAGGCCACGGACGAAGTAGCGCTGCAGGGAGAGGAACACCGCAACCGGCAGGGCGATCGAGATGAACGCTGCCGCCGAGAGCAGGTACCAACGGTTGCCGAGGGTTCCACTGATGGTGTTGAGGATCATCGTCAGCGGAGCCAGCTCCGGCGAGCCACCGAGCATCGTCAGGGCGACCAGCAGGTCGTTCCAGACCCAGAGGAACTGGAAGATGCCGAAGGACGCCAACGCGGGGGCGATGAGCGGCAGCAACACCTGGAAGAAGATCCGGACGTGGCCGGCGCCGTCGACGCGAGCCGCCTCGAGCAGCGAGGCCGGGATCTCCTTCATGAAGTTGTGCAGTAGGAACACCGCCAGCGGCAGCGCGAAGGCGCTGTGCGACAACCAGAGCGACCAGTACGACCCACCCAGGCCCAGGTCCTGGAACATCGTGACCAAGGGGAGGAGGGCGATCTGGAGCGGGACGATCTGCAGCGCGAACACGGCGACGAACAACGCGTTGCGGAACGGGAAGTCGATCCACGCGAAGGCGTATGCCGCGAGCGACGCCAGGAGAAGGGGCAGGAGCACCGCTGGGATGACGATGACGAAGCTGTTGACGAAGAAGTCCGTCAACGGCGGCTGGCCCTCGGCGCCCTGGAGCACCTGCTTGTAATTGTCCATCGTGAAGCCGGTCCGCCAGGCGTTCCACCAACCGGTGGACTGGATGTCCTTCTGCTCGCGGAAGGACGTGACGAACAGGCCGAAGGTCGGCGTCGTCCAGGCCAGGGCCATGACGACGGCGAACAACGATGCCCACTTCGAGCTGACGGCCCGGGCGGCATTACCCGCAGCGGACTTGCCGCGCTTCTTGCCGGTCTCCAGTTCTTGGCCGCCGCCGGCCTCCTCGACGGCCTCGTTGGCCACCGACTCGGGGACGGGTGCGGGAGTTGCGGTGCTCATCAGGCGTCCTTCCTCATCTGGATCACGTTGAACACGATGATCGGCATGACCAACAAGAAGATGACGATGGCGATCGCGGCACCCAGGCCCGGCTGCTGGGTCACGAACGAGCGGTTGTAGAACTCGTTGGCGAGCACCGAGTCACCGAGCTTGCCGCCGCTGCTGGCCTGGACGATGTCGAAGGCCTTGAGGGTGGCGATGGCGATCGTCGTGAGGACGACGATCACCGACGAGCGGATGCTCGGCAGGGTGATGAAGCGGAACATCTGGAAGCCCTTGACGCCGTCCATGTTGGCGGCCTCGATGATCTCGTCCGGGATGGCCTTGATGGCTGCCGAGAGGACGGTCATCGCGAACCCGGCCTGGATCCAGATCATGATGACGATCATGGCGAAGGTGTTGCCGGGGGCATTGCCCAGGAAGTCGATCGGATCCATACCGATGGCGGTGAGGAAGGAGTTGATCAGGCCCACCTGGTTGGCCGTCGGGTCACCGATGAAGTAGTAGACGAACTTCCAGATCAGGGTTGCGCCGACCATCGAGATCGCCATCGGGAGGAAGATCAGGGCCTTGGCCAGCGCCTCGCCCTTGGCGCGGTCGATGAGGATCGCGTAGAGCAGCCCGAGGCCGGTCGCGAAGAGCGGCACGAAGATGACCCAGAAGAGGGTGTTGCGAAAGACCGCCGGCAGGCCCGGTGTGGTCCACAAGGCCTGGAAGTTGTCGAAGCCGACGAATTTCCCTCGGGTTCGGGGGGTGCCGAAGTTGAGGTCGAAGAACTTGCCGGAGTAGAAGGCCCGTCGAATGGTGAGGATGGCCGGGTAGATCAGGCCGACGGCGATGAGGACGACCGTGGGGCCGACGAAGGCGGCGGCCTGGATCTTCTCGCCGAGGTGGCCCTTGAACAGGGACGCGAGGAGAAGGATGCCGATGAAGACGGCGGCGAAGACGGCGATGCCGAGGAAGAGCTGGCCGATCTTGCCGGCGTTGCCACCGCTCTGCGCCGCGAGGGACGCCAAGTGTGCTGCGTGCATGTCACCTCCAGGTGAGTCAGGGGTGGAGCGGGAGAGGATCCAAGAAAGGGGTGGCCGCGCGCCGGTGTGCGGCGACCACCCCTTCCGTCATGGACGAATCTCTGGCGTCAGCTTGCCGGCCAGGACTTCTCGATGTTGTCGAGGGTGGTCTTGTCGTCCTGACCCTTGACCCAGTTGGTCATCTCCGACCAGAAGGTGCCGGCACCGACCGCGGACGGCATCATGTCCGAGCCGTCGAACCGGAACACCGCCGCCGGATCCTGGAGGATCTTGGCGGACTGCTGGTCGATCGGGGAGACCAGGTTCGCCGGGTCGAGCTCCTTGTTGGCGCTGACCCAGCCGCCGCCCGTCGTGGCCTTCGCCTTGGCGTTGGCCCAGTCGGGGGAGGCCAGGAAGGCCGCGAAGGCCTTGACCTCGGGAGCGTCACGGAACGTTGCGACGAACTCGCCACCACCAAGGACCGGCTTCGACGAGGAGTCGACCGCCGGCAGGTAGAACGCCCAGACGTCGCCGTCCTCGGCGACCTTGGTGCCATCGGGCCAGTTGGAGGCGTAGAACGAGGCCTGGCGGTGCATGTAGCACTTGCTCTGGAGGATCGGCTGGCCGCCGTCCTGGAAGGTGGTCGTCGCGATGGAGGACACGTCACCGAAGCCGCCGTTGACGTACTTCGGGTCCTTGAGGATGGCCGCGACCTGGCCGAGCGCCTCGACGACCTTCGGGTCGTTGAAGGGGATCTTGTGGGCGACCCACTGGTCGTAGGTGTCCTTGCCCGCGGTACGCAGGAGCACATCCTCGAGCCAGTCGGTGCCCGGCCAGCCGGTGGCCGTGCCCGAGCTGAAGCCGGCACACCAGGGCTTGGCCGCCGGGTCGTCGGTGGCGATCTTGGCGGTGAGATCCATGAGCTCGGCCCAGGTCGTCGGGACCTTGTAGCCCTTCTCCGTGAACTTCTTCGGGGAGTACCACACGTAGGACTTCACGTTCGCGCCGAGCGGTGCCGCGTAGAGCTCGTCGTCGACCGAGCCGTACTTGCGCCAGTCGGCTCCGAAGTACTTGTCGACCTCGTCGGAGACGGTCTTGCTCGCCGGGATGGCCTTGCCCGTGTCGACCATGGTCTGGAGCAGACCCGGCTGCGGGACGAAGGCGACGTCGGGCAGGTTGCCGGACTGGGCGCGCTGCGGGAGGTTCTTCTCGAAGTCCTTGTCACCTTCGTACTTGATGGTGACGCCGGTGCAGTCCTCGAACTCCTTGTAGGAGGCCTTGTGGGGCGCGTCCTCAGGGGTGACGATCGAGGTGTAGATCGACACCGTCTTGCCCTGGAGTTCGGACTTCATGTCACACCACTTGCTGTAGTCCGTGGTGTCCTCGGCGGCGGTGCCGCCGGAGCCCGAATCGCTCGAGCCGCCACCGCACGCCGCCGCGGACAGGGAAACCGCGACGATGCCGGTAAGCACCGCAGCCGCGCGGCGCTTTGAGTTGAGGGCCATGGCCCGCCTCCATTTCTGGTTGCACGCCGAGCCCAGCCGGGCCTCGACGTTGAGGGAACCGTCACAGGGTAAAAGCGTTTACACCCTGCCGCAACAGGGACAGCCAAGAGAAGCGGTCACGATTGGGTAACACCCTCGACAGATGTCGTCGCAAAGACCCCGGCCGAGCCGATCCCGGCCACGACCATCGGTGCGGGAGAACCGGATCCGTCACGACGACCGTCCGCAGGTGGCAACTCGATGGCGACACCATTGCTGCTGCTCGCACGGGCCGGGGTGTTGCCGGCCCACGCCAGAACGAGCGTGTCCTCGCCCTTGAGGAAGCGGTGCGCCCGCACCCCGCCCGTCGCCCGGCCCTTGGCGGGGTACTCGGCATACGGGGTCGCCTTCCAGGTCCCGGCCTGGGTGCCCGGCAGCGCGGCGGACGACCCGGCGGACGTGACGACCAGCGCGTCGGCGGTCGGGTCGACCGCTCCGAAGAAGACGACCCGGTCCTTGGCGCCGAGCTTGATCCCGGCCATGCCGCCACCGGCGCGACCCTGGGGACGCACCGCACGGGCTGCGAAGCGCAGAAATTGCGCGTCGGCGGTGAGGAAGACCAGGTCCTGGGTCTCATCGGCGAGTTCGACGGCCCCGACGACCCGATCACCCGGTTTGAGCGAGATGGCCTCCCACGAGCCACCCTTCGGGTAGTCGGTGGTCACCCGTTTGACGACGCCAGCCGCTGTGCCGAGTGCCAGCCCAGCGCTCGCCGGGTCGAGCGAGACGAGGGTGAGGGCCTCCTCGCCACCGCTCAGGTCGACGTATGCCGCGATTGGGGCACCACCGCTGAGGCCCGGCGCGCTTCCGAGAGGCGGCAACGTCGGCAACTCGAGCGCCGAAAGGCGCACCATGCGACCGGTCGAGGTGACCACCGCGAACTCGCCGCGCGCCGTGGTGCGCACGGCACCGACGATCGCGTCGTGCTTGACGCGCGGGCCGTCGACGGGCACGGCGACCCCGCTGCCCGTGCGGGCGAGCATGCCGGTCGAGGAGAGCAGGACCCAGCAGGGGTCGTCGCTGACCTCGAGCGGGGTGGCGCCGACGACCGGCGCACCGGCCGACTCCAGAAGCACGGTGCGCCGCGGAGTGCCATGGGTCTTGGCGACGTCGGCCAGCTCGCCGGAAACGGTGCGGTGCAACAGTTTTTCGTCGGCGAGGATGGCCTCGAGTTCCTCGATCTGCCGCTGCAGATCGTCACGTTCGCCCTCGAGCTCGATGCGTGAGAACTTGGTCAACCGTCGCAGCTGGAGCTCGAGGATGTAGTTAGCCTGGGCCTCAGAGAGGTCGAAGACATCGATCAGTCGCGTCCGCGCCGCACTGGCGTCATCGCTGGACCGGATGAGCTGGATGACCTCGTCGATGTCGAGGATGGCGATGAGCAGGCCCTCGACGAGGTGGAGCCGATCCTTGCGCTTGGCCAGCCGGAACTCGGTGCGTCGCCGGACGACCTCGATGCGGAAATCGACGAAGCAGCGCAGCAGGTCCTTCAGGCCCAGGGTCCGGGGCTGGCCGTCGACGAGCGCGACCATGTTGATCCCGAAGGAGTCCTCCATCGGCGTGAGCTTGTGGAGTTGCTCGAGCACCGCCTCGGGGTTGAAGCCGTTCTTGATCTCGATGACCAGGCGCAGGCCGTGCTTGCGGTCGGTGAGGTCCTTGATGTCGCTGATGCCCTGCAGCTTCTTGCCCTGCACGAGCGTCTTGATCCGCTCCGAGACCTTCTCGGGGCCGACGAGGTAGGGGAGTTCGGTGACGACGATCCCCGATTTGCGCGGTGTGAGCTTCTCGACCTTCGCCGTCGCCCGCGTCCGGAACGTCCCGCGGCCCGTGAGGTAGGCATCGCGGATCCCGTCGAGGCCGATGATCCGGCCGCCCATCGGCAGGTCCGGCCCGGGGACGAACTTCATCAGGTCGTCGAGCGAGCAATCCGGGTGCGCGATGAGGTGTCGAGCGGCGCCGATGACCTCGACGAGATTGTGCGGCGGGATGTTGGTCGCCATCCCGACCGCAATGCCCGACACGCCGTTGACCAGGAGATTGGGGTATGCCGCGGGCAGGACTCCCGGCTGCGTCAGCTGCTCGTCGTAGTTGGGGACGAAGTCGACGGTGTCCTCGTCCAGACCGGTCGTCATCAGCAGTGCGGCGGCCGCAGGCCTGGCCTCGGTGTACCGGGAGGCGGCAGGACCGTCGTCCAGCGAACCGAAGTTGCCGTGCCCGTCGACCAGGGGCAGGCGCATGGTGAACGGCTGGGCCATCCGCACGAGGGCGTCGTAGATGGCCGAGTCCCCATGCGGGTGGTACTTGCCCATGACCTCGCCGACGACGCGCGAGGACTTCACGTGCCCCTTGTCGGGGCGCAGGCCGAGCCCGTGCATGCCGAAGAGGATCCGCCGCTGGACCGGCTTCAGGCCGTCACGCGCGTCGGGGAGGGCCCGGGAGTGGATGACGCTGACGGAGTACTCGAGGAAGGCGTTCTGCATTTCCGCGGACACGTCGATGTCGACGATCTGCTCCACGACGGGTTCGCCGGCGTCGGGAGTGGTGCGGCGGGCCATGAGGTTCGGTCAACTCCGAGGGTGGGCGGACGGCATACGACCCCTGCATCTTCACAAACGGCGGTGACGGACCCTCACTGCGACGCGCCGGGCGCCTCGAAGCGACCCAGGTGGAGCACGTCGTGGACCGGGCGCCGACCCCTGGCGAGCGAGGGGCTGCGCGAGGAGCGCTCCTCGTGGCCGAGTGCGATGACGCCGACGATCCGTCGGTCGTGGGGGATGTCGAAAGCGGAGCGCACGGCATCGTGGCGCCCCGCCGGGACCCCGAAGAACAGCGAACCGAGGCCACGGTCCGTCGCCCCCAGCAGGATGAGCATGGCAGCCATCGCGGTGTCGGTGTCCCAGTAGGGAATTGGCCACCGATCGCGTGACCGGTCCGTCCACCCCTTGTCCGGTTCCGCATAGCGGTCGAGGTATGCCGCGGGGTCGGCCAGCATGAGCAGCAGGGCCGGGGCGGCGCCCACTCCTCGTCTCCAGGCATCCGGAGCGCGGTCGGGATCGGTCGTCACGGACCAGTAGAGATCGCGGTCGGCCGCATCCGTGAGGGCGACGACGTCCCACCCCTGGGTGAAGCCCGCCGAGGGCGCCCGTTGGGCCAGACGGACCAACTCGGTGACCACGTGATCGGGCACGGCAGGGGTCGTGCGGAATCGGCGTGTCATGCGCCGGCGCGTGGCGACCTCGGTGAACTCCATGGGGGAAGTGTGCCGGTCACCGATCCCTGGTCCGCGTCTGCCACGATGAGGACATGAGCGCAGCGGACCTGCCGCCTGGCTACCCGAGCGAGTGGGAGGCCGATGTCGTGATGCGTGACGGGACGGTCGCCCACCTCCGGCCGATCCGTCCCTCGGACGAGGACGGGCTCCAGGAGTTCCACTCCCGCCAGAGCGAGGAGTCCATCTACCTGCGCTTCTTCGCACCCTTGAAGCAGATCTCCGAGCGCGACCTGCACCGCTTCACCCATGTCGACTATGTCGACCGCGTGGCCTTGGTCGTGCTCATGCGTGGCGACATCATCGGGATCGGACGCTACGACCGGATCAGCCCGCGGAGCGCTGAGGTCGCCTTCAACATCAGCGACCACTTCCAGGGCAAGGGCATCGGGTCCGTGCTCCTCGAACACCTCGCGGCGATCGCCCGCGACATGGGAATCACCGAGTTCACCGCCGAGGTGCTGCCGCAGAACCGCAAGATGCTCCAGGTCTTCTCCGACGCCGGCTACGAGGTCAGTCGTCGTCTGGAGGACGGTGTCGTCGCGGTGCACTTCGACATCGAGCCGACCGAAGCGTCCAAGGCCGTGGCCATGGCTCGCGAGCACCGCGCCGAGTCCCAGAGCGTGCGGGCCCTGCTGGGCCCCAAGGTCGTGGCCGTGGTGGGGGCCAGCCGTCGGGAGTCCGCGATCGGCCACAAGTTCCTCGCCAACCTCAAGGCGGCAGGATTCGCCGGCCAGATCCACCCGGTCAACCCGCACGCCGACGAGGTGCTCGGGCTCCCCGCGGTCGCCAGGCTCTCCGACATCCCCGGTCCTGTGGATCTGGTCGTCATCGCGGTGCCGGCCGATGCCGTCCTCGAGGTCGTCGATGAGTGCGCCGACATCGGGGTCAAGGCACTGCTCGTCGTCTCTGCCGGTTTCGCCGAGTCAGGGGAGGAGGGGGCCGCTCTCCAGGAGACCTTGGTCCGGCGGGCGCGGGGTGCCGGGATGCGGGTCGTGGGTCCGAACTCGTTCGGCCTGATCAACACCGACCCCGACGTCCGCCTCAACGCTTCGCTGTCCCCGACCGTGCCACCACGGGGTCGACTGGGCCTGTTCGCCCAGTCCGGGGCGCTCGGCATCGCGGTCCTCGCCTCCGCCGCCCGGCGACGGCTGGGTATCTCGTCCTTCGCGTCCGCGGGCAACCGCGCGGACGTGTCAGGCAACGACGTCATGCAGTACTGGATCGACGACGAGGCCACGGCGGCGGTCGGTCTCTACCTGGAGTCGATGGGCAATCCGCGCAAGTTCTCCCGGATCGCCCGACACCTGGCCCTGACCAAGCCCGTCATCGTCATCAAGTCCGGCCTCGCTCGCGCCGGGCAGGTGCCGGGGCACTCGGTGCGGCACACGAACGCTCGTCCCGAAGTCTTCGACGCGATGCTCCGCCAGGCCGGTGTCATCCGTGTCGAGAACCTCCACCAGCTCTTCGACGTCGCCCAGGTCGTCGTCCACCAGCCCCTGCCCAAGGGCAATCGGGTCGCCATCGTCACCAACTCGCATGCCCTCGGCACTCTCACTACCCAGGCCTGCCAGGGTTGGGGTCTGGACGTCACCCACGGCCCGGTGGCCCTGCCCTCGGAGGCGAGCGGCGAAGCCTTCCGGGTCGCGCTCGACGCCGCCTTCGACGACCCCTTGGTGGACTCCGTCCTCGCCTGCTTCGTGCCACCACTGGTGACCATCGACGAGGACGTCGCCAATGCGCTGCGCTCGGCCGCCGCCGAGGGTGACAAGACCTGTCTGGCCACCTTCCTCGGGATGCGTGGTGTCGACGACGGCGCCTCGTCGGTCCGGGGAACCGGAGGTGAGGGTGAGGGTGCAGCGCGGGCGATTCCCCTCTACCCCTTGCCGGAGGATGCTGCCCGGGCGCTGGCCGCGGCCACGAAATACGGCCAGTGGCGGGCCCGTGACCGGGGCACACCGGTCGCACCGACCGACATCAACCGTCGCGTGGCCGAGGACGTCGTCGAGACGGTCCTGTCGATCGACCCGTCCGGGCGACGGCTCACCCAGGACGAGGCCACAGCGCTCCTGGGCGCCTACGGGATTCACGTCTGGCCTCAGGTCCTCGTGAGATCGGTCGAGGAAGCGCTCGCGGCCGCCGACGCCGTGGGCTACCCGGTGGTGCTCAAGGCCGCCGCCCCGACGCTGCGTCACGCAGGTGGCACCACCGGCGTGCGCATCGACCTGCAGGATGCCGCGGCCATCCGCGCCGCCTGGGCATCCTTGACCGACCGGCTGGCTCCCCTGGAGAGCCAGGAGTTCCTCGTCCAGCGGATGGCCACGCCCGGCGTCATGACGCGCATCACCGCCGACGAGGACCCGCTCTTCGGCCCGGTGATCTCCTTCAGCATCGCCGGCCTGCCGGCCGACCTGCTCGGGGACATCGCCTATCGGATCCCGCCCCTCACTGACGTCGACGTCTCCGAGCTGATCTCGGCCACCAAGGCCTCACCGGTGCTGCACGGCCATCGTGGTGCGACGCCGGTGCACCGGGCCGCCCTGGCCGATCTCATCGCCCGGGTGTCCGTGTTGGCCGACGACATGCCCGAGATCGCGTCCTTGGTGCTCAACCCGGCCAACGCTCACCCCGGTGGTGTGGAAGTCCTCGGTGTCGAGATCACCGTGGCCCCGCCTGCCCGACGGACCGATCCGGGTCGGCGTGCGCTCACGTGAGGTCGGGCACAATGGGTCGGTGACCCGCACCACCGACGCCAACCTGTTGCCCGCCGAGCTCACCGCCGCCATCGAACGGGCCGGCTACCACCCGGCCATCGTCTCTGACGTGGTCCTGGCCGCGTTGGGGGGAGAGCCCGTCGTCGCCCACCTGGTCCACCAGGAGACGACCTTCGAGCACGAGGCGATCCGTCGGCACATCACGGTTCTCGGACTGACCGAGTCGCGGCTGCTCATCGTCCACGCCGACGACCACCAGGACGATCCGCATGGTCCGGTCGACGTGGCCACCGCCACGAGCGAGTCGGTGCCGTTGCGCGACGTGCGCGGCGTCATGCTCACGCATGTCGTGCCCGACCCGCAGAACTATGTGCCGGGATCCTTGGGTCGCGAGCTCACGCTCACCCTCGGGTGGGGGGCCGTCAAGCGTGTTGACCTCTTCCCGGGTGGTTGTGCGGATCCCGGATGTGACGCCGACCACGGCTTCGACGGCACCATCACCTCCGATGACATCGCTCTTCGGGTCTCGGCCGACGCCGACGGCGAGGTCGCACTGACGACGGCGCTCACCTTCGCGCGCGCCCTGTCCGCGGCCCTGGGCCGGCGCTGATCCAGCGGAGCGCCGACCCCATGGTGACGACGCTCGCCGACGTCCTTCCCGCGGTTGCCGGCTCGGTGGGTGTACCCGTGCGGGCCACACCCCTGGACCTGCCGCCGACCCGGCGCGCGGTCGTCGTCCTCGTCGACGGACTCGGACACACCCTTCTCGAGCGTCGCCGCGGTCACGCTCCATTCCTGCGCGCGCAGGCCCCGCACACGATCGCGGTGCCCTGCGGCTTCCCGACGACGACGGCCACGTCGATGGCGACCTTCGGCACCGGTCTGCATCCCGGCACCCACGGGCTCCTCGGCTACGACGTTCTCGATCCCGGGCGGGACGTGGTCTTCAACGAGTTGACCTGGGAGGACGGGCCGACGCCGGAGCAGTGGCAACCACATCCCACGATCTTCGAGCGACTGGCTGCCGATGGGGTCGCGGTCACGCGCATCGGCCCGGGCTTCTTCGACGGCTCCGGACTCACGCGGGCAGCCTTGCGGGGTGGGTCCTTCACCGCGGCGAAGTCCCTGGGCGACCGGGTCGAGGCGACCGTTGCCGCCATCTGGGCCTCCACGCGCGCGGTCGTGTATCTCTACTGGGGTGAGGTCGACAAGGTCGGCCACGTCCACGGCTGCAACAGTTGGCAGTGGGGAGACGAACTGGAGACCATCGACCGCGCCCTCGGCGAGTTGCGGGAGCGACTGCCACGCGACTGCTCGCTCACGGTGACGGCCGACCACGGAATGGTGGACGTCCCGCCCGCCGGCAGGGTGGACGTGGCGACGACCCCAGGCCTCGCGGACGGCATACGTCACGTCGCGGGGGAGGCGCGCGCCCTCCAATTGCACTGCCTCCCCGGCGCGACCACCGATGTCGCGGCCACCTGGCGCAGTGTCCTGGGAGCCGGCGCCGACCTCCTGACCCGGGAGGAGGCCGTGCTCCGCGGCCTGTTCGGCCCGGTCGCTCCCGGCCTCGAACGCCGCATCGGTGACCTGCTCGTCCTCAGCGCACCCGGTCGGTGCGTCGTGGACTCCCGGCGGCACCGCCCGGACCTCATCGCCCTGATCGGTCTCCACGGGTCCCTGACCACGGATGAGACGCTCGTCCCCGTCGTGCACCTGCCGGCACCCGCTGTCGCCTAGGCTGCGCTGTCGTGGCAGAACTGGTCTTCTTCTCCGGGACGATGGACTGCGGCAAGTCCACCTTGGCCCTCCAGATGGGCCACAACCACAGCGCCCGAGGGCGGATCGGACTGATCTTCACCAAGTTCGACCGGATGGGGGAATCGGTCCTCTCCAGCCGACTCGGGCTGTCGATGACCGCGATCGAGGTGACCGACGACCTCGACTTCTGGGAGCACATCGTCGGTTCTCTGACGCGTGGGCTGCGCGTGGACTACCTCATCTGCGACGAGGCGCAGTTCTATCGGCCCGAGCAGATCGACCAATTGGCACGCATTGTCGATGAGCTCGACATCGACGTCCATGCCTTCGGGATCACCGCGGACTTCCGCACCCAACTCTTCCCGGGCAGCAAGCGGCTCATCGAGCTCGCCGACCGGGTGCAGGTGCTCCAGGTCGAGGCCCTGTGCTGGTGCGGCCGCAAGGCCACCCACAATGCCCGGATCATCGGCGGTGTCATGGTCGTCGAGGGGGAGCAGGTGGTCGTCGGCGACACCGCCGCGGCCACGACCGGCCTCGTCGAGTACGAGGTTCTGTGTCGGCGGCACTACATGCGGCGGATGAACTCGCACTCCGCGCGTGCAGCCGCCCGCGATGCCGACATCCTGCCCTTCGACCTCGACATCTGCCCGGTCCCGCCGACCGCCTGACTCAGGCCTTCGGGTCCCGCGGTGCGCGAGCGCCGAACACGACATCGTCCCAACTGGGCACACGGGTTCGACCCTTGCGACCTGCGTCGGCGGCCGCGGGTGCTGACGCAGGCTCCTGGCTCTGCGGCTGCTTCTCGCTTCCGGCCCGCTCTGATGGCTCGATCGGTTCGATCGGTTCGATCGGTTCGATCGGTTCGATCGGTTCGATCGCTTCCACCGCCTCCGGTGCAGCGCGAGGACGATCCGGGGGCGGACCCCACTCCTCGACACTCCCGACGAGGGGTTCGAGCGGCAATGCGTCGACGGGGCTGAGGTGCTCACCGGGTGCTGTGCCGGGGCCGGTGCGACGACGGGTGCGTCGGCCGCGCAGGCTGCTGTGGTGCGCACGCAGGGACTCGGTGAGTTCGTCCTCCTCCCCGGCGGCGGAGCGTGTGCGTGGCCGACTCCCGCGCACCGGCGCGGTCACGTCGAAGACCTCCTCGGTTCGGCCGCCCTCGGCCACGTGCGGGGTTGGCAGCGACCCACCGCGTTCGTCCTCGCTGAGGAAGCGAGCGTCGTCGTTCTGCGCGCGCACCTGCTGCATGGTGGGGTCGAAGCGCCATGAGCCGGTTCGCTCGCGCCCACCCGCGGGGAAGGTGACCGTCACGACCCACTGGCCGGAGTCGAGCCGCTGGGAGTCCCACTGCACCTGATCGGCGGCCACCCCCCGGTCGCGCAAGCGCGTCTCCACCCGCTCGCCGAAGGTCTCCGCCGACTTCCCGTCGTGGGCGAGCACCGTCGCGCGTGCCTTGTTCGCGATGAACTCGCGCTCTGCCAGGACCGGTCCCTCGAAGCGCCGCACCTTCTCGACGGTCCAGCCGGAGCGGCCGGCGACCTCCTCGGTGCTGAGCCCCGAGCGGATGAGGGACTGGACATCGCGAGGACGCAGGCCCCCCTCGATCTCGATCTGCAACTGGCCCAGGCGCGGCCGGTCCCGACGGGCGGCGGCACGCAGGGCGTCGTCGAGCGCCAGACGGTATCGGCCGCCGTCGCCATCGGCGAGGAGGAGGTGATCACCGTCCTCGTGGACGCCGATCAACTTGAGGTCCTGCATGCGTGCTTCGCTTCCGTGGTGGTGGCCGTCATGGCTCGCGTTCTGCTCGACTCTGCCACCGTGCCACGGATCCGCCCAAGAGGGCGCGCCGCCGACCGGTTACGTTTGCGTGGTGATCAGCTCTCCCGTCGCCCCTGTGCCCGCCCTGGCCCCGTATGACGGGATCCTTCTGGTCTCCTTCGGTGGTCCCGAAGGGCATGACGAGGTGATGCCCTTCCTCGAGCGGGTGACGGCCGGGCGCGGCATACCCGCCGAGCGCTTGGAGGAGGTGGCCTCGCACTACCACCGCCGCGGCGGCATCAGCCCGATCAATGCCCAGAACCGGGCCCTGGTCGACGCCCTCGCCGCCGAGTTGGCGACCGCGGGCGAGCCGATTCCTGTCCGACTCGGCAACCGCAACTCACCACCCTTCCTCGCCGACACGATCCAGGAATTCGTCGCTGCCGGCCACAAGCGCCTGCTCGCCGTGCTGACCAGCGCCTATTCGTCGTACTCCTCGTGCCGGCAATATCGCGAGAACCTCGCCGACGCGGTTTCGGTGGTGGCCGGTGCCGGCGACCTCGTCATCGACAAGATCGCGCCGTGGCACGGGCTGCCTGCCTTCGTCGAGATCACGGCCGGACATGTCCTGGCCGCCTTGGCCGATCGTCCCCCGCACACCACGCGGGTTCTGGGGGTGACGCACTCGATCCCGCAGGCGATGAACGATGCGTCCGGACCCCCCTCGGTGCGCGGCCTCTACCTCGACCAACACGAACGCGTGCTGGCCGCGGTGGGAGACCGGGTTCGCGCCAGGCATCCCGAGATCCCCGCTCCGGAGCTCGTCTACTGCTCGCGCTCCGGGCCGCCCTCCCAACCGTGGCTCGAGCCCGACGTGAGCGATCGCCTTCGAGGACTCGCGCAGGAAGGAGTCCGCTGCGTCGTCCTGGCCCCGATCGGCTTCGTCTCCGACCACATGGAGGTGGTCAGCGATCTCGACACCGACGCCGTGGCGGCCGGGGAGGCAGTAGGTGTCGAGGTGATTCGAGTCCCGACCGTGGGGACGGACCCCCGGCTGGTCCGCGACCTGGTGGCCCTCATGGCCGATCGAGCTGCGCAGGCCCGTGGGCTCGAGGTGCCGGCTCGCACGATCCTGGCCGGTGATCAGCGTCCCGCGGAGTGTGAAGCCGGCTGCTGCGCCAGTCTGCGCGGACCGCGCCCGGCACTGTGTGGTGTCTCATGAGCGGGCTGGTCGTTCCCGCGGGCGTGGACGTCCGTGACCTCGAGGCCATCGCCGTCGACATCGCGACCAGTGCGGGTCGGCTCGTCGTCGATGATCGCCCCCGCGACCTTGGTGTCGCCGCGACCAAATCGAGCGTGACCGACATCGTCACCGTCATGGACCAGCGGTCCCAGGACCACCTCCTGGCTCGCCTCGACACGCTGCGGCCGATGGATGCGGTCATGGGCGAGGAGAAGGGCGGTCGCGCCGGGACCTCGGGCATCACGTGGGTCGTGGACCCGATCGATGGCACCGTCAATTACCTCTACGACCTTCCCGCGTATGCCGTGTCCGTCGCCGCGGTGGTGGGGGATCCTTCGGTGCCGGGCGCATGGCAACCGATCGCGGCTGCGGTGGTCAACCCGGTGAGCGGTGAGACCTTCCGTGCCGCCCTGCGCCGCGGCGCACTTCGTCGCAGCGGCGCAGGTGTCGACCGACGGCTGGAGGTGGGCCGCGCGGCGTCGACCCTGGCGGACACGCTCGTCGCCACGGGCTTCTCGTATGCCGCGTCGACCCGGGCCGAGCAGGCCGGACTGCTCGTCGAACTGCTCCCGGAGGTGCGCGACATCCGGCGGATCGGAAGTGCCGCCCTCGACCTCTGTCGTCTCGCGGCCGGGGAGGTCGACGCCTATTACGAGCGAGGCCTCAATCCGTGGGACCTGGCAGCGGGGTGGCTCGTCGTGACGGAGGCCGGGTGCCTGGTCGGTGGTCCAGGTGGCCTCGGATCCGCGCCGACGGCAGGCCTGACCTGGGCGGCTCAGCCCGCCATCGCGCAGGAGTTCGCGGCCCGTGTCACGACACTGGCCCGGCGTCACCACGGGTCCTGACGCGCCTCGATCCGACGCGGATCCGGGCCCGGTGACCACTTTTGTCCATCTCGGTATGACGAATGACCTCTTGATGGTGCACAATCTCGCGCGACCGGGCACAAAATCGGCCGTCCGCGCGTTGGGGGCGACGAACATGCCGGGCACAGGGCGACCCCGGCACTGACGATGAAGAAGGGTGGGACATGGCTACCGATTACGATGCACCGCGCAAGACCGACGACGACCTCTCCGAGGACTCCATCGAGGAGTTGAAGAGTCGCCGCGTCGACAAGCGCGCCAGCAGTGTCGACGTGGACGAGACCGAGCAGGCCGAAGGCTTCGAACTGCCCGGTGCCGACCTCTCCGGCGAGGAGCTGTCGGTGCGGGTGCTCCCGCGCCAGGCGGACGAGTTCACCTGCTCACGCTGCTTCCTGGTGCACCACCGCAGCCAATTGGCCAGCAACCAGGCCGGCCAGATGGTCTGCCGGGAGTGCGCTGCCTGACCGTGGACGCGGACAAGCGGGTCGCGGTCCGGCGCCTTCATCCGCAGGCCGTACTGCCGGCATACGCCCGGCCCGGTGATGCGGGGGCCGACCTGGCGAGCACCGCGCGTGTGACCCTCGAGCCGGGGGAGCGAGCACTGGTCCCGACCGGGATCGCGATGGCGATCCCGCAGGGCCACGTCGGACTCGTGCACCCGCGCTCGGGGGCAGCCGCGCGCCTGGGCCTGAGCATTGTCAATGCTCCGGGCACGGTCGACTCCGGTTATCGGGGCGAGATCATGGTCAACCTGGTCAACCTCGACCCGCGCACCCCCATCGAGATCCATCCCGGCGACCGGATCGCGCAATTGGTCATCCAGGAGTACGTCGCGGCGACGTTCACCGAAGCGGATTCGCTTCCGGACAGTGACCGGGGCGAGACTGGACACGGATCGACCGGTGGGTTCGCCGCCGGCGGCACAACGACAAGGACCTGACGTGGCGATCTTCCGACGGCGCTCCCGCGACGAGACGGAGCCGGCCCGAACCGACGCCACCGTCGAGACGGGGGAGGACGCGAGCGAGCAGGTGGACGCGCCGGTCCTCGACCGCTCGAGTGGCCCCTTCGACCACTCCGAGGTCGGTGGCTCCGACCAGCGCATCGACCTGGGTGCCTTGCGCATTCTCGGCGCCGAGGGCATGCAGTTGCGTCTGGAGATCGACCAGGAGCAGCAGGCGGTCGTCGCCGCAAGCGTCCTCATGGGTGACTCGAACCTGCAGTTGCAGGCGTTCGCGGCACCCCGCAGCGAGGGGCTGTGGGAGTCGATCCGCGGTGAGTTGTCAGAGTCCGTGACGACGCGCGGCGGCACCGCCGAGAGCGTCGAGGGTCCCTTCGGCATCGAACTGCGCACGCGGATGCCCTCCCAGGACAAGAACGGTCGGACCGTCTTCGCGCCCGCGCGCTTCCTCGGCGTCGACGGGCCTCGGTGGTTCCTGCGCGGCGTCATCAGCGGTCGCGCGGCCGTCGAGGACACCAAGGCCGAGCCTCTCCTCCAGGTCTTCCGCGACACGGTCGTCGTGCGCGGCCAGGACCCGATGGCGCCGCGCGAGCTGCTCACCCTGACCCTGCCGACCGAGGCGCAGCCGGTGGAGGCGCCCGACGAGCCGTCGGCACCAGAACTCAACCCCTTCGAACGCGGCCCGGAGATCACCGAGGTCCGCTGATGGGACTGCTCCAGTCGTTCAAGGATCTCGCGAAGTCGGCCGCCGAGCACGAGGCCGACGAGATCAGGGCCGCCACCTCCGCCCGGGTGTCGATGACCGAGCCGCTGCACGACCGAGCGATCGGTCAGGTGTGCGGAGTCGTCCGGTCGGTGACCATGCCGGCCCGAGCCAATGTGCCGGTGCTCGTCGCCGAGGTCTTCGACGGGTCCACCTCGGTCAATCTGGTGTGGATCGGTCGACGGCGGATCCCCGGCATCGAGCCAGGGGCACTGCTGTCCGCCCAAGGACGGGTGGCGATGAAGCGTGGGATCCCCACGATCTTCAACCCGCCCTATGCCCTCCTGCCGCGCTCGTGACGGCCACTCCGACCGAGGCCAGCGCGCCCTTGCCGGCGACCGTCGAGGAACTGATCCGCCACCGCCTCTCCGCGGCTCTCGGCGGCGGCCGCGGTGCCCTCGAGACCGCCCTGCCGACGGCCGTCTTCGTCTCCTGGTGGCTGATCGCGCACGACCTCAAGGGAGCGGTCATCGCCGCAATCGTCGTGGCCGTCATCCTGGCTGGGATCCGGGTGGCGCAGCGGCAGAGCCTGCAGCACGTGCTCGGTGCCGTCTTCGCGACCGCGCTGGCTGCGTGGTTCGCGATGCGCAGCGGCAAGGCCGAGGACGCCTTCCTCCCTGGCATCCTCTTGAGCGCGGCCTATGGCGCGGGCACCTTGGTGAGTATTCTCGTGCGCTGGCCGGTCGTCGGCTTCCTCGTGGGGCTGTCCGACCCACGCGCCCAGACCGAGCCCTTCGCCTGGCGGCGTGACCCGGGCGTGGTCCGAGTGTGCAGCCGACTCACCTGGGTCCTCGTGGCCGTGTATGCCGTGCGGCTCGGTCTCATGGTGCCGCTCTACCTGGCCGGAAATGTCGCCGGCCTGGGCGTCGCCAAGATCGTCCTGGGCTGGCCCCTCTGGCTCGGGGGAGTCGCCCTCATGGGTTGGCTGCTGATGCGTGGACGCACCCCGCTCGTGCCCCCGGACACCACGGACTGATTCCTCACCGCGGGACGACGACGCTGAGTGTGGTCCTGAGGGGGTCAGAACCCCCTCAGGACGACAGTCAAGGCTGATCAGTCGTCGTCGCGCTCGCGCGGGGCACGCTCGCCGGGGCTGAGGAGGTCCTCGAGTTGATCCTCGCCCTCGGCCGTGGTGATGAAGAGCAACTCGTCGAGGGCTTCGAGGGCATCATCGCGGCTGGGGGCGATCGGGCGCCCGTCGCGGATGATCGCGGTCAGGACCGTGTCGGCGGGGAGGGTGATGTCGCCGAGTCTCGCACCGGCATACGCACTGCCCTCGGGGAGCGTGAGTTCGACCATGGAGGCGCGACCCTGCTGGAACTCGAAGATCCGCACGAGGTCACCGATCGAGACGGCCTCCTCGATGAGGGCGGTCATCAGGCGGGGCGTCGACACCGCGACATCGACACCCCAGGCCTCGTCGAACATCCACTCGTTCTTGGGGTTGTTGACCCGTGCAACGGTGCGGGGAACCGCGAACTCGGTCTTGGCGAGCAGCGAGAGCACGAGGTTGACCTTGTCGTCACCGGTGGCGGCGACGACGACGTCACAGTCCGCGAGGCCGGCCTCGTCGAGGGCGGACAACTCGCAGGCGTCGGCCTTGAGCCAACTGGCCTCCGGCACCTTGCTCACGCGATCGGTGTCGGTCTCGCGGTCGATGAGCAGCACGGTGTGACCGTTGCGGATGAGTTCTCGGGCGATGGAGCGACCGACGCTCCCGGCTCCGGCGATGACGACTCGCATGGCGCTTTCCTGGTGGTCAGTGGGTCGGGGGAGCCGCGTCGAGGACGCGCTCGGCGGCGGCGAGGTCGTCGCGTGCGAGGACGAGGTGGACGAAGTCGCCGGCCTGGTAGACCGTCGAGGCATCGGGGATGAAGCCGACCCCGAGTCGGGACACATAGGCGACCCTGCCCGAGGAGGCCTCCTCGATCTCGGCCACCCGGTGACCGATCCACGCCTCCGCGAGGGGGATCTCGGCCAGCACGACCTTGCCCGAGGGGTCGGTGAACTCTGGGACGTGCCCTTGGGGAAGGAGTCGCCGCAGCACCTGGTCGCTGGTCCACTTCACCGTCGCCACGGTGGGGATGCCGAGGCGCTGGTAGATCTCGGCGCGGCCCGGGTCGTAGATGCGCGCCACGACGTTCTCGACACCGAACTTCTCGCGCGCGACGCGCGCCGCGAGGATGTTGGAGTTGTCACCGCTGGAGACGGCGGCGAAGGCGTAGGCGTCCCCGATCCGCGCCTCGCGCAGGGTGTCTCGATCGAAACCGACCCCAAGCACCCGCTGGCCCTCGAAACCTGAACCGAGACGGCGGAAGGACAACTCGTCCTGATCGATGACGGCCACCTCGTGACCACGGCGTTCCAGTGCCCGGGCGAGGGAGGCGCCCACGCGCCCGCAACCCATGATGACGAAGTGCACGGCCCCGACGCTACACCCGTGCCGCTCGCCCTTCGCGGTGGTGCCCAGTGGACCTAGAGTGGTCCTCCGTGAGCACGAGCGGGCGCGTCGTCAAGCGCATCCTCATCGGCCGCGCCATGCGCAGCGACCGACTGTCCGAGACCCTGCTGCCCAAGAAGTTGGCGCTGCCGGTCTTCGCCAGCGATGCGCTCTCGTCGGTGGCCTATGCCCCCGACGAGATCCTGCTGACCCTGGGCATGGCTGGTGGTGCCCTCGCGGTGACCCAGTCGTGGAAGATTGGTCTGGCGGTGGCCTTCGTCATGGTCATCGTCGTCATGTCCTATCGGCAGAACGTCCACGCCTATCCCTCCGGGGGCGGTGACTACGAGGTGGCCAGCGTCAACCTCGGCCCGAAGGCCGGTCTGACCGTGGCCAGCGCGCTCCTCGTCGACTACGTCCTGACCGTCGCCGTCTCGGTGAGCTCCGGCGTCCAGAACGCCGCCACCGCGCTGCCCTTTCTGCGTGGGCACGAGGCCATCACGGCGGTCGTCATCGTCGCGCTGCTGACGGCGATGAACCTGCGTGGTGTTCGAGAGTCGGGCAGCGCCTTCGCCGTCCCGACCTATTTGTTCATGGGCGCCGTCATCGGGATGGCCGGTGTGGGCTTCTTCCGCTCCGCGATGGGCAACCTGCCCCTGGCCGAGAGCGCCAACCTCACCCTCGCCCCGGAGTCCGGCTACGAGACCCTGGGCGGCTTCGCGATGGCCTTCCTGTTGCTGCGAGCCTTCTCGTCAGGGTGTGCGGCACTCACCGGCGTCGAGGCGATCTCGAACGGCGTGCCAGCCTTCCAGAAGCCCAAGAGCCGCAACGCGGCCACGACCCTGCTGCTCATGGGCACCATTGCCGTGACCATGTTGCTCTCGATGATCGTCCTGGCCCGGCTCACCCATGTGCACTTCGCGGAGGACCCGGCCACCCAGTTGCTGCGCGATGGCGCTCCGGTCGGTGATGCCTACATCCAGCACACCGTCATGGGTCAGGTCGCCCAGGCCGTCTTCGACGGTTTCACGCCCGGCGTCGTCCTGGTCTCCGTCGTGACCGGCCTGATCCTCTTCCTCGCGGCGAACACCGCCTTCAACGGCTTTCCTGTCCTCGGCTCGATTCTCGCCAAGGACGGTTACCTGCCTCGTCAACTGCACACCCGCGGCAACCGGCTCGCCTTCTCCAACGGCATCATCATTTTGGCGGCCGCGGCGGCCGGCCTGATCGTCCTCTACAACGCCGAGGTCACCAAGCTCATCCAGCTCTACATCGTCGGCGTCTTCGTCTCCTTCACCCTGAGCCAACTCGGCATGATCCGACACTGGAACCGACTGCTCGCCGTCGAGAAGGACCCGGCCGCTCGCGGTCGGATGGGCCGCTCCCGCATCATCAACGGCATCGGCGCGGCCATGTCGGGCACCGTCCTGCTCGTCGTGCTCGCCACCAAGTTCATCCATGGCGCCGGTTACGCGATCGCGGCGATGGCGGTCCTCTTCGTGCTCATGCTCGGCATTCGCCGCCACTACGACAGGGTGCGGGACGAGCTGGCGGTGCACGAGGGCGACACCAAGGCGCAACTGCTCCCGTCGCGCGTCCATGCCATCGTCCTGGTCTCCAAGATCCACAAGCCGACCCTGCGCGCCCTGGCCTATGCGCGAGCAACCCGACCTCAGGTGCTCGAGGCGCTGACCGTCAATGTCGAACCCGAGGAGACCAAGGCGCTGCAGGCCGAGTGGGACCGACGCGACATCCCGATGCCGCTCAAGGCCCTCGACAGCCCGTATCGCGAGATCACCCGCCCGGTCGTCGACTACGTCAAGAGCATCCGCAGCGGCAACCCACGAGACCTGGTCGTCGTCTACATCCCGCAATACGTCCTGGGTCACTGGTGGGAGCAGGTCCTTCACAACCAGAGCGCCCTGCGGCTGCGTGCCCGGCTGCTCTTCACGCCGGGCGTCATGGTCTCCAGCGTGCCGTGGCAACTCGAGGGCTCGGACCAGGCGCGGGAGCGGCTCGACGAGAACCGACCGATGGCCGGCGACGTCCGTCGCGGGTCCTGATGGGGGACCTGTCCGTCGGGGACCGCGTCGAGGTCGAGGTCGGCCCGATCGCCCACGGGGGACATTGCGTCGCCCGCCACGAGGGGCGCGTGCTCTTTGTCCGCCATGCCCTCCCGGGTGAGCGGGTCGTCGCGGAGGTCACCGAAGGTGCTGCCGGTGACCGCTTCCTGCGGGCCGATGCCGTCGAGGTGCTCCTCGCCTCCCCGGACCGGGTCAGCGCGCCCTGCCGGTATGCCGGTCGCTGCGGCGGCTGCGACTTCCAGCACGTCTCGCTGTCGGCGCAGCGTCGCCTCAAGGCAGAGGTGGTGGGCGAGCAGTTCGCGCGACTGGCCCGCCGCGCCGTCGGCGTCGCCGTGGCGCCGGTCCCGGGCGACCGGGAGGGCCTGCGATGGCGCACCCGCGCCGAGTTCGCCCTCGACCAGGACGGCCGCATCGGGATGCACCCACACCGCTCGCACGAGGTGCTCCCGGTGGAGGACTGCCTCATCGCGGTGGAGGCGTTGGTTCCGGCTCTCACCACCGACGAGGCGTATGCCGGTCGCACCGGCCTCGACGTCGTCTCACCCGCCGCCGGCGGGACCGTCATCGTGCCGCTTCCCGTCGTGGCTGGTGAGGCCGTGCCGGTCGTGCACGAATCGGTTGCCGGACAGCGATTGACGCGAGACTTCGAGGTGTCGGCACGCGGATTCTGGCAGGTGCATCCGGGCGCGGCCGCCACCTTCGTCGACGCGGCCCTGGAACTGTTGGTCCCGCAACCGGGTGAGACGGTCCTCGACCTCTACAGCGGCGTCGGCGTCTTCACGGCGGCGCTCGCCGAGGCCGTCGGCCCGACCGGGCGCGTCCTTGCCGTGGAGTCCGACGCGGAGGCGACAGTCCACGCGAAGGCCAACTGCGCGGCATACCAGGGGGTGGCGGTGGTGCGCGCGCGGGTCGACGACTTCCTCGGTGTGGCCCGCCCCAAGCGCAGGGGGCCCGGAGGCCAGCGGCTGCGCAAGCTGCCTGCCCGGCATCCCCTCGCCCCACCGCGCGCCGACCGCATCCTGCTCGACCCGCCGCGAACGGGCGCGGGCCAACTGGTCGTCACCGCTCTCACGGCCCTCGAGCCGAAGGCCATCGTCTACGTTGCCTGCGACCCGGCAGCGCTCGCCCGCGACACGGCATACCTGGGGGAGCGTGGTTACGACCTGGTGACCCTGCGCGCCTTCGATGCCTTCCCGATGACCCACCACGTCGAGTGCGTCGCGCTCTTCATGCCGCGCTCGGCGCAGTAGCCGGCCGGGGCACGGCCGGGGCTGCGTGATCACGGGGTGAGGGCCTAGGGTCAGATCGAGCCCGACAGTGTCGACGGTCTGCGACACCTGTGGTTAGATATCTTGATATCAAGATAAATCCGGAAGGAGCCTTTGGTGGCCAGCACGAACAGCTTCAACGCCCACGGCGAGCTGACAGTCGGTGAGCAGTCCTACGAGATCTACCGGATCGACACGGTCGAGGGCCACGAGACCCTCCCGTACAGCCTGAAAGTGTTGCTGGAGAACCTTCTCCGCACCGAGGACGGCGCGAACATCACCGCTGACCACATCAACGCCATCGGTCAGTGGGACGAGAACGCCGAGCCGGACACCGAGATCCAGTTCACCCCGGCCCGCGTGATCATGCAGGACTTCACCGGCGTGCCCTGCATCGTCGACCTGGCCACCATGCGCGAGGCCGTGGCCGACCTCGGTGGGGATGCCTCCAAGATCAACCCGCTTGCCCCGGCTGAGTTGGTCATCGACCACTCCGTCCAGATCGACGTCTTCGGTCGCGCAGATGCCTTCCGGCGCAATGTCGAGATCGAGTACGAGCGCAACGGTGAGCGCTACAAGTTCCTGCGGTGGGGCCAGACCGCCTTCGACGACTTCAAGGTCGTGCCGCCCGGCACCGGCATCGTCCACCAGGTCAACATCGAGCGGCTCGCTCACGTGACGATGGTGCGTGACGGCGTGGCCTACCCCGACACCTGCGTCGGCACAGACAGCCACACCACGATGGTCAACGGCCTGGGGGTTCTCGGCTGGGGCGTCGGTGGCATCGAGGCCGAGGCGGCCATGCTCGGCCAGCCCGTCTCCATGCTCATCCCGCGGGTCGTCGGCTTCAAGCTGACGGGTGCGATGAACCCCGGCGTGACCGCGACGGATGTCGTGTTGACGATCACCGACATGCTGCGCAAGCAGGGCGTCGTCGGGAAGTTCGTGGAGTTCTACGGCGCCGGCGTGGCCGCCCTGCCGCTGGCCAACCGGGCGACGATCGGCAACATGAGCCCGGAGTTCGGCTCGACCTGCGCGATCTTCCCGATCGACCAGATCACCCTGGACTACCTGCACCTGACCGGCCGCTCCGACGAGCAGGTCGCCCTGGTCGAGGCCTACGCCAAGGAGCAGGGCATGTGGCTCGACCCGGCCGCTGAGCCGCGCTTCTCCGAGAAGCTCGAGCTCGACCTCTCCACGGTCGTCCCGTCGATCGCCGGCCCGAAGCGTCCGCAGGACCGGATCGTGCTCTCGGAGGCCAAGCAGCAGTTCGGGATCGACGTCAAGAACTACGGCGTCGACGGCGACCTGCGTGAGGTCCCGGTCGCTGCCGGTGGCGGCGAGCACCAACACGGTGGTTATGACCTGAAGGACGGCGCCGTCGTCATCTCCTCGATCACGTCGTGCACCAACACGTCCAACCCGTCGGTCATGATGGCCGCCGCCATGCTCGCGAAGAACGCTGTCGAGAAGGGGCTGTCGGTCAAGCCGTGGGTCAAGACCTCGATGGCTCCGGGCTCCAAGGTCGTCACCGGCTACTACGAGAAGGCAGGTCTGTGGCCCTACCTCGACAAGCTCGGCTACAACCTCGTCGGCTACGGCTGCGCGACCTGCATCGGCAACTCGGGCCCGCTGCCCGAGGAGGTCTCGGCCGCCGTGCAGAAGGGTGACCTCGCCGTCACCGCGGTGCTGTCGGGCAACCGCAACTTCGAGGGCCGGATCAACCCGGACGTCAAGATGAACTACCTCGCGTCGCCGCCGCTGGTCATCGCCTACGGTCTGGCCGGGACGATGGACTTCGACTTCGACACCGACCCGCTCGGCCAGGACGAGCAGGGCAACGACGTCTTCCTCAAGGACATCTGGCCCGCACCCGAGGACGTCGAGGCGACGATCCAGTCGTCCCTGTCGCGCGACCTCTTCGAGAAGGACTACGCCGACGTCTTCGCCGGTGACGAGAGGTGGCAGGGTCTCGACACCCCGGCTGGCGACACCTTCGCCTGGGATGCCGATTCGACCTATGTTCGCAAGCCTCCGTACTTCGACGGGATGCCCAAGGAGCCGGCCCCTGTCTCCGACATCTCCGGGGCGCGCGTGCTGGCCAAGCTCGGCGACTCGGTGACGACCGACCACATCAGCCCGGCCGGCTCGATCAAGGCCGACAGCCCCGCCGGTCGCTACCTCGCCGACCACGGCGTGGGTCCGCGCGACTTCAACTCCTACGGCTCACGCCGCGGCAACCACGAGGTCATGATCCGCGGCACCTTCGCCAACATCCGCCTGCGCAACCAGCTGCTCAACGATGTCGAGGGTGGCTTCACCAAGGCGTTCATCGACGGCGACGGCTTCTCGGTCGGCGACCAGACGACGATCTACGACGCGTCGGCTGCCTACCAGGCGGCGGGTGTCCCGCTCGTGGTGCTCGCCGGCAAGGAGTACGGCTCGGGCTCCTCACGGGACTGGGCCGCCAAGGGCACGGCCCTGCTCGGGGTCAAGGCGGTCATCGCCGAGTCCTACGAGCGGATCCACCGCTCCAACCTCATCGGCATGGGCGTGCTGCCGCTGCAGTACCCCAAGGGTGAGTCCGCCACCAGCCTCGGCCTGACCGGCGAGGAGACCTTCACCATCACCGGGGTCGAGGCGCTCAACGAGGGCACGACCCCGAAGACGGTCAAGGTCCACGCCGAGGGTGCCGAGGGGCCGATCGAGTTCGACGCGGTCGTGCGCATCGACACCCCGGGTGAGGCGGACTACTACCGCAACGGCGGCATCCTGCAGTACGTGCTGCGGTCGCTGGTGAGCTGACCGTCGAGTCATCGAGAGTCCGAATTTGCCTCTGGTCGTGCGCAGGCACGTCCAGAGGCAAACTCGTGTGGTCAGGGCACGACAAGAGCGGTGAGCGGGCCGTTGCCGGCGTTGCGATCTCCCACCGATAGCCGTCCGGGTCCGCGGCATACCCTGACCAGCCGCCCCACTCGCGGCGGATGCCCCACTCGTGCATCCGTCAGCGGGCGAAGAGGTCGAGGTGGTCGCCGACCGTGCACCGCACGCCGATGATGTCGAGGCCACGCCACTGTGCGGCCGCCGCTCGGTACTCACTCATGGCACCCGAGGGTACGCGTGGGCGCACGCGCAGCACCGTTCTCGCTAGCGTGTGGGCATGGCGACGGTTCTTCTGCTCCACTCCGCGCTCGGCCGGCGCCCGGCGATCACCGGGCTCGCGGAGACCATCCGATCCCTCGGCCATGAGGCGGTCGCGCCGGACCTCTTCGAGGGCGCGGTCTTCGACGGTGGCACGGACGGGTATGCCGCCGCGATGGCCCACTTGGAGACCCACGGCGAGGCGGCCGCGAGTCGGGTCACCCAGGTGTATGCCGCGCTCACCGGTCCGGTGGTCGTGCTCGGCTTCTCCTGGGGTGCTGGCCAGGCCCAGCGTCTCGCCGAGACCGAACCTGGCGTGGTCGGGGCACTGCTCGTCGGTGGCGGTGGCCGCTACGGCGGGACGTGGGACGACGGCGGGAGGTGGCGACCCGGCATACCGCTGGCGGTGCACCACGCCATCGCGGACGAGTGGGTGGACGCCGACCCACTGGCAGCGCTCGTCCGGGAGGCCGCGACCAACGGCTCCGACGTCTCCGACTATGTCTATCCCGGCTCCGGGCACCTCTTCATGGACCAAGAGCTGACCGCAGAGTTCGATGCCGAGGGCGCCGAGTTGTTCGCCGCGCGCGTGCAGGGCTTCCTCTCGAGGTTTGCCTGATGGCAACTTGGATCGCCTTCCTGCGAGCGATCAATCTCGGCCCGACGCGCAAGTTCCCGATGTCCGCCGTGGTCGCAGCCACCGAGGCCGCGGGTGGGACCGACATCGCCACTCACCTGGCCACCGGCAATGTCCGACTCTCCTCGACCAAGCGGTCGGCGGCCGCCGTCGCGAAGGCGTTGGCCGCTGCGTATGCCGCGGATCGTGGCTTCGACGTCCCCGTCGTCGTCTTCCGGGCGAGCGAGGTGGCCGAGATCGCGCGCCGGGGCCGCGAGCTGGAGGACGAGCACCAGCCGAAGGGCAAGCACTACGTCACCCTCTTCCCCGAGCCACCGAGCCCCGCGGCGGCACGGGCGATCGAGAGTCTCGACCTGCCGGGGGACCGCTGCGTCGTGGCCGGCCGTGCGGCATACGCACTCCTGGGTGGCGACATCCACGACTCGAAACTGTTGCGGTCCAGGGAATTCAGGGCCCTGGGCGAGGGGACGGCACGCACGCTAACGGTCCTCGAGGCGGTCGCCCGGAAGTGGGCGGAGTGATCCTCGCGAAGCCTGCCGGTGGGCGAGTGGGATCGCTAGGGTCGAGGTGAAGAGTCGTCGACCACGCCAGGAGCAGCCCATGTCCATCGCCCACCGCACCGTCGGCACCGGACCGCACACGGTCTTCGTCCTCCACGGCTGGTTCGGCTCGGCCGACGGATGGGGCGACTTCCCGGCATACCTCGACGGTGAGGCCTTCACCTGGGTCTTCACCGACAACCGTGGGTACGGTGCGCGCCGGGACGAGGAGGGCGACTTCTCGCTCGACGAGGTCGCCGACGACATCCTCGCCCTCGCCGACGAACTCGGCGTCGACACCTTCTCGATCATCGGCCACTCGATGGGCGGCGCCGAAGTGCTCCGCGTCCTGGCCAAGGCACCTGATCGAGTGACCAAGCTCGTCGGGATCACCCCCGTGGGGGCACAGCCCACCGCGCTCGACGAGGCCGGTGCTGATCTCTTCTACGGCGCTCCCGACGACGACGGTCGCCGCTTCGGGATCGTCGACTTCACCACCGGCAACCGGCTCTCGCCGCGCTTCGTGCAGTCGGTCGTCGACTGGAGCCGCGCGCACAGCACTGTCGAGGGCTTCCGGGGAGCTGTCCAGGCCTGGGCCAATGCCGACTTTCTGGCCGAGGTCGAGGGGAACGACACCCCGATGCTCGTCCTGCCCGGTGAGCACGACCCGGCGCTCGGTGAGGCGACGGTGAACCAGACCTGGAAGCCGTACTTCCCCAACGCGACCATCGAGGTGCTGCCCAACGCCGGGCACTACCCGATGTTCGAGACGCCGGTCTGGTTGGCGACGACGATCGAGCGCTTCCTCAGGGGCTGACCTGGGTCAGACCGGCGCCGCGACCACTCCCCGCTGAGTCGAGAGGGAGCAAAACGCGGGCGCGCGGTCCCCGGGCCCGCGATTTGCTCCCTCTCGACGGGTCAGGGGAGGCGGGGAGCCGCGTGCGTGGCTCCCGCAGAGGCCGGTATGCCGCGCCGCCGCAACTCCGCCTCTGCCCTGGCCAGGCCGCCGTGTTCGAGGGCCGCGAGGTCCGAGCGCCCCTCCCACACCAGAACTCCTCGTCGCCGCAACGTCACCGACATCGTCGCGCCGAGGTGCTCGAGGGCCCCGGCGGTGTTGCGGCGCTCCGACGGCAGCGGGACCGGCAGGACGTGCGCGTCGCCGAGCGCGGCATACCCGCTGATGTCGACCTCCCAGCCGGCGAGCGAGCGCCCGTGGAGGTCCCACGTCGTGTCGGTGACCCGGGCGGTCACGGGCGACGTGCCGGGGTTGCCCAGGCGGATGACCGAGGCGTCGGGGAGGCGGACGACGACGGCAGTCACCTCGGTGCGCAACGGCCCGGAGTGCACCTGACCGCCGGCAAAGGCGACGCAGGCACCCGGGTCCGCGAAGGCTTGGGCCTGACCCCACCACCACGCGTCGGGGAAGCCTTCCTTGCCCCAGTTCTTCTCCCCGTACACCGTGGCGCCGTCGAGTGACCACCGCTCGTCGCCGACCTCCGCATCGCCGTGGACCACTCCTCCGAGCAGCCAGGGATGCCAGTACTGGTTGAGCGCCGGCACCGACTGGAAGACGCTCGACCCACCGAAGGCGCGGTGCGGCCACGGCGCGGCCTCATCGATCGAGATCCGAAGTCGCGCACCGGGACCCAGATCCACCTCGAGCCGATCGGCGTCAGCGACAAAGCTGCCCACCTCGGTCTCGGATCGCACGGCCAGGTGGTCGGGGGCTGCCCACCCGTCAGGGGCCGCCGCGATCGCGAGCGTCCCTGCCGGGTGGGTCGCGAGTCCCAGCGTCGCCCAGTGTCCGCCGCGAGCGTCGCGGTTGACCCCGATGAGGGCGATGACGACACGGCCGTCGACGGGGTCGGTGATCCGCCAGAAATAGCCCTCCATGGCCACGCCGTGCGCGGGCAGCGGGTCGCCGAAGGGGAGGTCCGCACCCCCGGCGCGATAGCGTTCGAGCGCGGTGCGTATGCCGCGGGCAGCCAATCGGGGGAGTGCGATCACCCGCTCACCCTCCCACGACGGCGGTAGCGTCGGGACCATGCTGCGCATCGGGGCCGTCGTCCTCCAGGTGGCCGACACCACGCGAGCCGGGGAGTTCTGGAGCCGGGCACTGGGATGTGAGCTCGGCGCCAACCCTGACTTCCTCGTGCCGCCCGCACCCAGCGACGGTGTGCGCCTCCACCTCGACGAGAGCGACCGCACGCACCTCGACCTGTGGACCGACAGCCCGCGGGAGCAGGCGGCCGAGGTCGAGCGACTGGTCGGTCTGGGCGCGACGCGGGTCGAGTGGGACTACCCGCAGGACGCAGACTTCGTCGTGCTCGCGGACCCGGTCGGCACCCTCTTCTGCGTCATCGACACCAGCCGCTGACGACGACTCAGCCTTCGGACTGCGTGCTGAAGGCGGCGTCGAAGGCGAGCACCGGTGGGGCGAAGTCCAGCGGTCGCAGCATGGCCAGCGCCTCGGGTGCTCCGCGCAACCGGTCCATTCCGGCGTCCTCCCACTCGATCGAGATGGGCCGGTCGTCGCCGATCCGGCCGGAGAGTTCCTGCTCACGGGTATTCGCGAGGTCGTCTACCAGCGCTCCCTGCCGCTGGCGACCCAGTACCTGCGCCGGCCTGACTCTCGACGCCTGAACGCGCCAGGACCGCTCACACCGCAGCCGCCACGTGGGCGACGATGTCGCGCGCGACGGCGGCGCGGCCGTGGTCGGTGTCGAGGAGTGGCGCCGTGACCGGTATGCCGTGTGCCCCAGCGTGTTTCGCCACCAGGTCAGCGAAAAGGCCGGGTGCGAGCAAGTGGGTGACGATCCCTTCGGCAGCGGAAGCCGTCGCGATGGCGGCCTCCACGGACGGGCCGGGCCCACCGACGAAACCGACCATGACCTCGCGCCCCAGACGCTCCGCGAGCCGCTCGCCGAGAGCCTGGACCTCCGCCCGCGCGCGGTCGTTCGAGGAGCCCGCCGACGCCAGAACGACAGGGCCGGACCCCGGCAGGGTCTGCGCCGCCTCGACGAGGAGGTCAGTGATCACCGGGCGCATCCCGAGATGCTCCAGCACCCGGGCGCCATGGACGTCGCGCGCGGCATCGAGGACGTCCTGACGGACGTGGACGCCTGCCGACAGGAAGAGGGGCACGACATCCGCGCTATCCCCCTCGTGCGCGAGCAGGTCTCCCACCCGGGGCTCCTCGACGTCGACATGAGCCAGGAGCACTCGCCGATGGGGTGCCAGCATGCGCACCCCATCGACGAGCTCCCGCACGCGGGCGCGACCGATCGGGGACCGGGTGCCGTGAGCCACCAGGACCAACGCGTGGGCGGCGGTCACCGCTCCCCGGCACCCACTGCGTCCGGCACCGTGGTTGGTATGCCGTCCACTCGCCGGACATTGAGGGTTGTGGGGGCGGCGCGACGGTCGCGTCGGTGGCGGATGACCGCCCACACGACGGCAGCAGCCCAGGCCACCAGCGCCACCGTGCGCAGGGTGCCCGCATTGGCCGCCACGACCTCGACGCTCTTGGTGAGGGTGCGCAGGCTGGTGACGATGACCAGACCGCCGACCGCCACTCCGAGGATGGTCGCTGGCAGACGGCTCACCAACCAGGCGGCGAGCGGCGCGGCGAGGAGACCGCCGACCAGCAGCGCTCCCACGAAGGCGAAGTTGATCCCCGCCGTCCCCAGTCCGATGAGGAAGCCGAGGCTCGCAGAAGCAGTGACGAGGAACTCCGAGGTGTCCACGGAACCGACGACGGTGCGCGGCGACGTCTTGCCCGCCGACACCAGGGTCGTGGTCGTGACCGGGCCCCAACCGCCGCCTCCGGTGGCGTCGACGAAGCCGCCGAAGAGGCCGAGAGGCGCAAGGAGCTTCTTGCCGTGCGGGGAGACCCGAGCGTCGGCCACGCGCGGCGGACGCACCGCGAAGCGGATGAGGATGTAGGCGCCGAGGGCGAGCAGGATCGCGGCCATGACCGGCGCCGAGGCCTCTGTCGACAACTTGGACAGGAAGGTCGCCCCGGCGAAGGCGCCGACGGCCCCCGGAACCCCGAGCCGGGCGACAAGGCGCCAGTCGACATTGCCGAGCTTCCAGTGCGTCAGTGCCGAGGCGATGTTGGTGCCGAGCTCGGCCAGGTGGACCGAGGCACTGGCCACCACTGGCGTGAGGCCGGCGAGGAGGAGAAGTGACGTCGAGGTGACGCCGTACCCCATGCCCATGGCTCCGTCGACGAGTTGGGCGCCGAAGCCGACGAGGGCGAAGATGATGAGCTTACGCATGACGAGTTTCCTTCTGGGACAGTTCTTTCACGGAGTGAGTGCATGCGGTGACAGGGCGACGACGTCGCCGACGACGATGACGGCCGGCGACTCCACGCCCACCGCGGTGGCGGTGGCGGCGATCTCGTCGAGGGTCGCGATGGTCACCCGTTGGTCGGGGAGCCAGCCGCGCTCGACGATCGCCACGGGACATCGCGGGTCCCGACCGCCGGCGATCAGCAGATCCGTGGTCCGCTGCAGGCCGGCAACACCCATGAGGAGGACCAGCGTGTGATCACGGCCGCTGGGCAACGAGGGGATCTCCTCGTGCCCGGTCACGACGGTGAAGCCGCGGGCGACACCTCGATGCGTGACAGGTATGCCGGCCGCGGCGGGCACCGAGATCGCGCTCGTCACGCCGGGCACGACCTCGACCGGTATGCCATGTGCCTCGCACGCGAGGCGCTCCTCACCACCGCGCCCGAGGACATAGGGGTCGCCCCCCTTGAGGCGGACGACGCCGTGCCCGGCCAGGGCCTCCTCGACGAGGACCGCGTTGATCTCGTCCTGGGTGACGGCATGCCGCCCCGGCACCTTGCCGACGTCGACGATCCGCACCGAGGCCGGCAGGTCGGCGAGCAGCCCTCGGGGGGCGAGGCGGTCGACGACGACGACATCGGCGGTCGACAGCAGGTGTCGGCCGCGGATGGTGAGCAGGGCATCGGTTCCCGGACCTCCGCCGACGAGCGCCACCCAGCCCGCGCCGTCGCGTCGCCGACTGCGTTGTAGCGCCACGGAACCCGTCGCCAAGTGCTCCGCCACGGCATCCCGGGCGCGCACGGCCAGCCGAGGATCACCGGCGGCGTGGGTCGCGACCGTGAGCGGGCCGTCGGGAAGGGAGACCGTCGTGCGGGCGAGGACCGCAACCGGAGTGGCCCCGGCGTCGCCGGCGTGGACGCACCAGATGCCCACCGTGTCCGCGTCGGTGAGGACGCGGTCGTCGGCGGCTGCCTCACCGGTTGCGGTGTGCACCAGCCGAGCCCCGTCGAGATCGGACACCCCGACGTAGTCACGCTCCAGCCACGCGATCTCGCCCGTCGTCACGAGATCGGTGAGGTCCTCGCAGATCCACGGCGCGATGACCGTGACGATGGCCCCTTCCTCGACGAAGGCCATCACGCGGCGCGCCGAGACCGGGCCCCCGCCGATGGCGACGACACGCCGACCGGTGAGGTCGAGGGCGACGGGAAGGGCCATGACTCAGCCCGCCACGAGCCCGGCGGCCAGCGTGTTGCCGTCGCTGGGGTCGAGGAGGAGGAAAGCGCCCCCGTGGCGCGACACGGCATACGGGAGCACCGGGAGGGGTTCGGCGGCGACCAACTCGACGGCACCGATGTCGTTGAGTGACAGCACATCCGTCGCATGCTGCTCGAGCGCGTCGAGGTCCAGTCGCCCCGTGAGGGCACGGATGATCACTGGCACGGTCCGCGTTCCGTGCTTGAGCAGCAGGCGGGCCCCCGGGCGAAGGGGAGTGTCGGCGAGCCACGTCAAAGTGGCGGTGAACTCGCGCACGGCCGGCGCTGCCGTGACCGCGGAAATGACGTCGCCGCGGCTGACGTCGATGTCGTCGTCGAGCTCGACCGTCACCGACTGCGGTGCGGCCGCCTCCTCGATGTTCCGATCACCCAGCCACAGTCCGGCCACGCGCGTCCGCCGCCCCGAGGGCAGCACCTGCACCTCGTCCCCGCGACGCAGAACGCCCGAGTCGAGCCGGCCGGCATACCCCCGGAAATCGGGATCGGCACCGGGGCGCACCGCGCCCTGGGGGCGGATGACGAGTTGGACCGGGAGCCTGGCCTCACCATCGGAGACCTCACCGACGGGCAGGGACTCGAGCACCTCGAGCAGGCTGGGGCCGGAGTACCAACTCGTCGTCGCGGACCGGTCGACGACGTTGTCGCCGTGCAACGCCGACACCGGAATGGCTCGAAGATCGGCCAGCCCGAGGCCGAGGGCCACCTCGGCGGCGCCGGCGGCCACCTCGAGGAAGCGTGCCTCGGCGTCATCGACGAGGTCGATCTTGTTGACGGCGAGGATCACGTGCGGCACGCGCAACAGGGCGGCGACGGCCAGGTGGCGGCGGGTCTGCTCGACCACGCCCTTGCGGGCATCGACGAGGAGGACGACGACATCGGCGGTGCTCGCCCCGGTGACGGTGTTGCGCGTGTACTGGACATGGCCGGGGCAGTCGGCCAGGACGAAGGACCGCTTCTCGGTCGCGAAGTAGCGGTAGGCGACATCGATCGTGATGCCCTGCTCGCGCTCGGCACGCAGGCCATCGGTGAGCAGGGCGAGGTCGGCGCCGGTCAGTCCGCGGTCACGGCTGATTCGCTCGACGGCGTCCCACTGGTCGGCGAGGATCGCCTTGGAGTCGTGGAGCAGCCGGCCCACGAGGGTGGACTTGCCGTCGTCGACGGAGCCGGCCGTGGCCAGGCGCAACATGGTTGATTGGTGTGTCATCTCGGGGTCCTCGCGGCGTGTCGGAGCGACGAGAGAGCGCTGAACGTCGTGGGCATCAGAAGTAGCCCTCCTTCTTGCGGTCCTCCATGGCGGCCTCCGAGATCCGGTCATCGGCGCGGGTCGCTCCGCGCTCGGTGAGCGTGGAGGCAGCCACTTCGGCGACGACCTCGGCGACGGTAGCGGCGGGGGAGTCGACGGCGCCCGTACAGGACATGTCGCCGACGGTCCGGTAGCGCACGGTGCGCACGCTGACCTGCTCGTGGTCACGCGGCGTGCTGTGCGGACCGACGGCGAGCCACATCCCGTCGCGCTCGAAGACCTCGCGTTCGTGGGCGTAGTAGAGCGCCGGCAACTCGATACCCTCGCGCTCGATGTAGCGCCACACGTCGAGCTCGGTCCAGTTCGACAGCGGGAAGGCGCGCACGTGCTGGCCGGTGCGGTGGCGCGGGTTGAGCAGGTTCCAGAGTTCCGGCCGCTGGTTGCGTGGGTCCCACTGGCCGAAGTCGTCGCGCAGGCTGATGATCCGCTCCTTGGCGCGCGCCTTCTCCTCGTCGCGGCGGCCACCCCCGAAGACGCCGTCGAAGCGGCCCTGACCGATGGCGTGGAGCAGCGGCTGCGTCTGGAGCGGGTTGCGGGTGCCGTCGGCCCGCTCCCGCAGGCGGCCGTCGTCGATCCAGTCCTGAACGTGCTCGACGACCAGACGGAGGCCGAGTTGCTCGACGGTGCGGTCGCGGAAGGCGAGCACCTCCGGGAAGTTGTGTCCGGTGTCGATGTGCAGCACCGGGAAGGGGATCGGCGCCGGCCAGAAGGCCTTGACGGCCAGGTGCAGCATCACGACCGAGTCCTTCCCGCCGCTGAAGAGCAGCACCGGGCGCTCGAGCTCACCGGCCACCTCGCGGATCACGTGGATCCCCTCGGCCTCCAGCAGGTCCAGTTGCGTGAGTGGGGTATGCCGCGCGCTCCCCGCCGCTGCGTACGCGGAACTCGTCGTGACAGCGCCGGAACTCGCGGACGCAAGGGTGATGGTCATGTGTGGATCCCGCATTCGGTCTTGGCCAGGCCGGCCCAACGGCCGGATCGGGGGTCGGCGCCGTCCTCGACGGGCTGAGTACAGGGCTCGCAGCCGATCGACGGATAGCCCTGTGAGAGAAGGAGATTGAGCGGTACGGCATGCGTGCCGGCATACGACGTGAGGTCGTCGAAGGTCCACGCCGCGAGCGGGTTGACCTTGATCAGGCCGTGTCGCTCGTCGAAGTCGACCAGCTGGGTCGTCGTCCGGGTCGGTGCCTCCTCACGCCGCACGCCGGTCACCCATGCGTCGTAGCCGGCGAGTGCACCTGCCAGCGGCTCCATCTTGCGGATCGCACAGCAGCGCGCCGGGTCGCGGGCGAAGAGGTCGGGGCCGTACTCCGTGGCCTGCTCCTTCAGGGTGAGCGTCGGGAGGACGTCGATGACGTTGACGTCGAGCCGTTGGGCCACCTCGTCGCGCGCAATTCGGGTTTCGATGAAGTGATAGCCGGTGTCCAGGAAGAGCACGTCCACCCCCGGCACCTGTTGCGAGACCAGGTGGGGGAGAACACCATCGGCCATGGAGCAGGCCACTGCCACCTGGCTGCCCACTCGCTCGGCGAGCCAGCGCACGATCTCGTCGGCGCTCACCTCGCCGAGGTCGGCGCCCTCTGCGGCGAGAGCACGCAACTCGTCGGCGCTGCGCGTGCGCCCCGTCCTGGTCGTCGGTGTTGTGGTGGTCGTCGAGGTCGTCATGACAAGGCCTCCTCATCGGCGCGGTGCGCCCATTGGGCGAAGGATTCATCGGGCTCGCGGGCAGCGACAAAACGGCGGGTGAGGCGCTCCACGTAGTCGGCGAGTTCGGTCGCCGGCACCTTGAGGCCACGCACGGTCCGGCCCAGTCCGGCCTCCTCGCGCCCCTCGCCGGCGAGTCCGCCACCCAGGTGCACCTGGTAGCCGGCGACCTGCTCGCCGTCGACGGTGATCACCTGGCCCTTGAGGCCGATGTCGGCTGTCTGGATCCGGGCGCACGAGTTGGGGCAGCCGTTGAGGTTCAGGGCGATCGGCCGATCGAGCTGGACATCGGCCAGCCGCTGCTCGAGGTCACGGATGACCTCGGTCGCGGTGTCCTTGGTGTCGACGATCGCCAGCTTGCAGAACTCGATGCCGGTGCAGGCCATCGTCGCGCGCCGGAACGGGCTCGGGGTTGCGGTCAGGCCGAGACCCTGCAGTCCGGCGACGAGGTCGTCCACGCCGTCGGCCGGCACGTCGAGAATGACGAGCTTCTGGAAGGCGGTGAAGCGCACACGGCCGGCGCCGACCCGATCCATGAGGTCGGCGAGCCCGGCCAGGGTGCTGCCTCCGACCCGGCCGACCGTGGGAGCCGCACCGACGTAGAAGCGTCCGTCCTTCTGGGCGTGGACCCCGACGTGGTCGCCGGGGACGGCCGGCACCTCGGGGGCCGGCCCGTCGGGCAGGCCGTGCCCGAGGTATTCGTCCTCGAGCACCTGGCGGAAGCGCTCGACGCCCCAGTCGGCGAGGAGGAACTTCAGACGGGCCTTGTTGCGCAGGCGGCGATAGCCGTAGTCGCGGAAGATCTTGATGACGCTGTGCCACACCTCCGCTGCCTCGTCCTCGCTGACGAAGACACCGATCCGCTCGGCCAGCCGTGGCGCGGTGGACAGACCGCCGCCGACCCAGAGGTCGTACCCCGGGCCCAAGTCTGGATGGACGACGCCGACGAGGGAGATGTCGTTGATCTCGTGGACGACGTCGAGGCTCGGGTGGCCGGTGACGGCGGTCTTGAACTTGCGGGGGAGATTGGCCAGGTCGGGGTCCCCGATGAAGCGGCGCTTGATCTCGAGAATGACCGGGGTTGGGTCGATGATCTCGTCGGCGGCGATGCCGGCCACCGGGCTGCCGAGCAAGCCACGAGGGGAGTCGCCGCAGGCGGTGGTCGTCTCGAGCCCCACGGACTCCAGGCGCCGCCAGATCTCGGGCACGTCCTCGATGCGGATCCAGTGATATTGGATGTTCTGGCGGTCGCTGATGTCGGCGCTGCCGCGGGCGAACTCGCTCGAGATGTCCCCGAGAACGCGCAGCGCCCGGGTGTCGAGGGCCTTGCCGTCGGTGCGCACGCGGAGCATGAAGTACTTGTCCTCGAGCTCCTCCGGCTCCAGGGAGGCGGTGCGCCCACCGTCGATGCCGGGTTTGCGTTGGGTGTAGAGGCCCCACCAGCGAAAGCGCCCCCGCAGGTCCTCGGACGGGATCGCGTCGAAGCCCTCCTTGGCGTAGATCGTCTCGATCCGCTCTCGCACCTCCAGTGGGGGCCCTTCGGCCTTGAAGACCTCGTTGCCGTTGAGCGGCTCGTGACCGTCCACGGCCCACTGGCCGTTGCTGCGACCCTCACGGGGGCCGCGCAGCGCGCGCTCCGTTCGGGCGGGGGCAAGCGTCATGGAAGGACTCCTGGGTGAGTGGGGGGTCCGCGGCACGGGCGCTCGCAAGCAACCGAACGGTCGGACGCAAAGGGGTCGGGGCGGAGGCGGGTGGCCCGTCAGCGACACATGAGATTGGAGGCCACACGAAGGAGGTCGACATGGCGGCGCTTGGTGCAGCGCACGGACCGATCACTTCGCATGATGAAAACCATAACAGTGCCTTATGGGGAGGCCGCGACGGTCCACGATGTGGATGGCAGGGGTGGGGGATGCCTACAATCGAACGCATGTTCGATCCGTCGGCCACGGCGCCACCCCCACGTCGGGCCGCCAGCCCCGGCTCGCCGGGTGCTGCACGCGGTGGGCCGCCGGGGTGGCCGCCGCGGGTCCCGCCGCCGGAGGTCGCCGGCTGGCAGGTCCCGGCGGTCGCCTGGTTGCTCGACCAGTGCCCCGCCGACTACCGCACGTATGCCGCGTGGCGCCGCCACCCGCTCGTGCTCGCCTGGCTGACCGTGCAGCATCTCGAGGGGCAGTTGGCGGCCTTGCGCACGGCATACCGGGGGATGCGGGTGGACCTGGCCGACCAGGTCGCCGCCGACGCCCTCACCGATGTCCTGGAGGTCCTCTCAGCCGAGGGTGCTCGGCTGGTCGCCAGTCGCCGCTCGGCCTCCTTGGTGCTGGACGCCATGGAGGGAAAGGTCTTTGTGCCGCGCCTGTGAGCCGGCTCGCGACTTACGCCCCCCTTCCGTCACGAGATTCACACTCCAGCAGGGCCCTTCTACGAGGGTCCGAGCGGGGGAGAGCGCCTAGACTTGGTGGGTTGCCGAACCGACGAGGAGTCCCCAACGTGAGCCTGCTGGAGCGCATCCAGGAGCCTGCCGACCTCAAGGCCGTGCCGGAGGCCGAACTCCCGGCATTGGCCGAGGAGATCCGGGCCTTTCTCGTCGATCAGGTCTCGCGCACCGGCGGCCACCTCGGACCCAACCTCGGCGTCGTCGAGCTCACCATGGCGATCCACCGCGTGTTCGACAGCCCACGCGACGCGATCGTCTTCGACACCGGACACCAGTCCTATGTGCACAAGTTGCTCACCGGTCGTCAGGACTTCTCCGGGCTGCGGCAGCAGGGCGGCTTGTCGGGCTATCCCAGCCGCGCCGAGTCCGCGCATGACGTCGTCGAGTCCTCGCACGCCTCGAGTTCGCTGTCCTGGGCGCACGGCATCGCCGAGGGACGCCGCGTCCGCGGCGAGCACGACCGTCACACGGTCGCCGTCATCGGGGATGGCGCGCTCACCGGCGGGATGGCCTGGGAGGCCCTCAACAACATCGCCGCCGACAAGGACCTGCCGCTCGTCATCGTCGTCAACGACAACGAGCGTTCCTACGCCCCGACCAAGGGCGGCTTGGCCGACCATCTGGCGACCCTGCGCACCACCCGCGGCTATGAGCAGTTCCTCGACTGGGGCAAGGTGCAGTTGCGCAGGACACCTGTCGTCGGCGGCCCGATGGAGCGTGCCCTGCACGGCATGAAGAAGGGCCTCAAGGACGTCGTGGCCCCCCAGGGGATGTTCGAGGACCTGGGTCTCAAGTACGTCGGCCCTGTCAACGGTCACGACATCCCGGCTCTCGAGCACGCCCTGCGCAAGGCCAGATCATTCGGCGGCCCCGTGCTCGTCCACGTCATCACCCAGAAGGGTCGGGGTTACGAGCACGCCGTCAACGACGAGGCCGACCAGTTCCACGGGATCGGCGTCATCAATCCCGAGACCGGGCTCCCGATCCAGATCGCCGGACGCAGTTGGACCGACGAGTTCAGCGACGCGATGGTCGAACTCGGCCGCGAGCGCGAGGACATTGTCGCGATCACCGCAGCGATGATGATTCCGGTGGGGCTGAAGGGTTTTGCCGATGCCTACCCCGATCGCATCTTCGACGTCGGCATCGCCGAGCAGCATGCCGCGACGATGGCCGCCGGCCTGGCCTTCACCGGCCTGCACCCGGTCGTCGCGATCTATGCGACCTTCCTCAACCGGGCCTTCGACCAGGTCCTCATGGACTGCGCACTCCACAGGGCGGGCGTCACCTTCGTCCTCGACCGCTCCGGTGTCACCGGCCCCGATGGCGCTTCGCACCACGGAATGTGGGACTTGACGATCGCCGGCGTCGTGCCCGGGCTGCACCTCGCCGCCCCGCGCGACGGCCAGCAGGTGCCGATGGCCCTGCGTGCGGCCGCAGACATCGATGACGCGCCCTCGATCATCCGATTCCCCAAGGGCACCGTCGGTGACCCGATCGTCGCCCGACGCCAAGTGGGAGGGGTCGACGTCCTCGTCGAGCCCGACGACGGTGACGTCGACGTGCTCATCGTCGGCATCGGCTCGATGGTCGCCACCGCGCTCGCCGTCGCCGACAAACTCACCGCGGAGGGCCTGCGGGTGCGGGTCATCGACCCGGTCTGGGCGCTGCCGGTGCCCTCAGCGCTCACTGGCCTGGCTGGCACGGCACGACGGGTCGCCGTCGTCGAGGACGGCTCGGTCGCCGGAGGGATCGGCTCCCAAGTGGCGTATGCCGTGCGCCAAGCAGGTCTCGACGTGCCGGTCGACATCTTCGGACTGCCGCGCGAGTTCCTCGACCATGGCTCTCGCGGGCAGGTGCTCGAGGCGAGCGGACTCACCGCGGACGCGATCGTCACCAGCCTGCGCTCTCGACTGGCCTGAGCAGTTCGGATTGTCCGGAGCAGGCCCGTCCAATCACCCACCGGCCCCGCGGCATACCTCGAGTTCTGGCGGGCCCACCCGGCGGTCGGGCCCCTCGTCGCCGCCGACGAGGGCGGCCTCGTCGAGTCCTACCTGCTCCACGACCTCACCCCGGCCGACGACGGCTCGGGGGAGTGGATCTCCAACTCCGTCCTCGCCGCCACCCGTGACCAGGGCCGTGCGGCCGCGTGCGGGGAGTCCGGATCAGATGTCGCGGAAGGTCTCGATCGTCGCGCCGAGGGCGTTGAGGCGCTCGGCGAGCTCCTCGTAGCCACGGTTGATGACGTAGACGTTGCGCAGCACCGAGGTACCCGGCGCAGCCAGCATCGCCAGCAGGATGACCACGCCCGGGCGCAGCGCCGGTGGGCACATGACCTCGGCTGCGCGCCACTTGGGGGTGGGCCCGGTGACCATGACCCGGTGCGGGTCGAGAAGTTGGACCTGAGCACCGACCTTGTTCAGCTCGGTGAGGTAGATCGCCCGGTTCTCGTAGACCCAGTCGTGAATCATCGTCGTCCCATCGGCGCAGGCCGCGATGAGAGCGAAGAAGGGCAGGTTGTCGATGTTGAGCCCGGGAAAGGCCATCGGGGCGATCTTGTCGATGGGTGCCTTGAGCGGCCCCGGGTGGATCGTCAGGTCGACCAGCCGGGTCTCGCCGTTGGCCGCGACGTACTCCGGCGATTGGTCGTACTTGAGCCCCATCAGGGCCAAGGTGGCCAGTTCGATCTCGAGGAACTCGATGGGGGCCCGCTCGATGGTGATCGAGGAGCGGGTGACGACCGCGGCCGCGATCAGGCTCATGGCCTCGATCGGGTCCTCGCTGGGCGAGTAGTCGACGTCGACATCGATGTGCTCCACACCGGTGACCGTCAACGTGGTGGTGCCGATGCCCTCGACGATGACGCCCAGCTTGGTCAGGAAGAAGCAGACGTCCTGGACCATGTAGTTGGGGGAGGCATTGCGGATGATCGTCGTGCCGGGGTGGCGCGCGGCGGCGAAGAGAACATTTTCGGTCACCGTGTCTCCGCGCTCGGTGAGGACGATCGTGTGGGTGCCGTCGGGGGCGTCGCTGGCGACCTTGGCCTCGTAGAAGCCGTGCGTGGCCTGGACGTCGAGGCCGAAGCTGCGCAGCGCACCCAGGTGCGGCTCGACGGTGCGGGTCCCCAGGTCGCAGCCACCGGCATACGGGAGTTGGAAGGAGTCGTAGTCGTGAAGCAGGGGCCCGAGGAACATGATGATGGTGCGGGTGCGCCGGGCGGCGTCCAGGTCGATCGAGTCCAGCTCGAGGCGAGCCGGCGGGATGATCTCGAGGTCGCTGCTGTCCGGCAGCCACCGCACCTTGACGCCGACCGAGGTCAGCACCTCGATGATCCGATTGACCTCCTCGATGCGAGCCAGATTGCGCAGCGTCGTGCGGCCCTTGTTGAGCAGGGCGGCACACAACAGGCCGACGGCGGCGTTCTTGCTCGTCTTGACCGGGATCGACCCGGAGAGTTGCTTGCCGCCGACGATCCGCAGGTGCTGGGGTCCGCCGGTGCCGAGGGAGACGAACTCGCTGTCCAGGCTCTCGCCGATACGCGCCAGCATCTCAAGGCTGAGGTTCTGCTTGCCCTGCTCGATGCGGGCCACTGCGCTCTGGCTGGTGCCGAGCAGATCGGCCAATTCGCTCTGGGTCAGGCCCTTGTGGCGGCGTGCGTCGCGGATCAGGGTCCCGATGCGGTTGAGATAGGTGGAGTCACTCACTCGTCCACGATAGATCACATGTGAGATATCTGCGAGTCGAGTCTCCCGCACTTTTGGCCCCTTCCTTGCGCGCTACGTCGCAGTAGGTGCGGCAATCGCAGCACTTACTGCGACGTAGGGCGCAACAGGGGGCAGCGCCGGGGTGCAACGGGCTGAGCCGCCGAGCCGCCGCGCGAGTCCCGATCACGCTACGTCGCAGTAGGTGCGGCAATCGCAGCACCTACTGCGACGTAGCAGGCAACACAGGCGGAGACGAGGCTTGTCGCCGGAGCATCCACGCCGCTCAGGAAGGGACGCTCACCACGCCGCTCAGGAAGGGACGCTCACCACGCCGCTCAGGAAGGGACGCTCGCCACGCCCGGGGGCAGGAAGCGGTGACCGACGACCTTCTGCGAGATCCCCTCGCGGTCGAGCAGCGGGATGATCCCGCCGTTCCAGAACTGGAAGCCGGCGCCGGTGATCATCGCCAGGTCGATGTCCATCGGTGCCTGTGCCACCTTTTCGTCGAGCATCCTGGCGACCTCGTCGGCGATCGCCGAGAGCACGCGCTCGCGCACCTGGGGGACCGTGAGCTCGACCGGGTGCTCCGGCGTGACCTGCATGGCCAGCACTTCCGGATCGGGCACCTGCACACCGTCGACGACGGTGTAGTAGCCGGGCTTGCGAGCCGCGACCATGGCCTCGAGGCTGGGCGAGGCGTAGAAGCGATCACCGAAGGCACGCACCAGGGTCTGGCTGTTGTGCAGCGCAATGGCCGGGCCGACCAGTCCCATGAGGACGAAGGGCGGCATCGGGGCGAGCCCGGCGACGGCCCGGTCCGCGACCTGCACCGGCGTGCCTTCGTCGACGATCCGGCTGAACTCGCCCATGAACCGGCCCAGGAGGCGGTTGGTGATGAAGGACGCGCTGTCCTTGACCAGGATGGTCGTCTTCTTCAGGCCCTTGCCGGTGGCGAAGGCCGTGGCCAAGGTGGCGTCGTCGGTCTTCTCGCCGGGGATGATCTCGAGCAGCGGCATGACCGCGACCGGGTTGAAGAAGTGGAAGCCGACGACGCGCTCCGGGTGCTCCAATCCGCTGGCCATCTGTGTGATCGACAGGGACGAGGTGTTTGTTGCGAGCACGCACTCGGACGAGACGACCGCCTCGACCTCGGCGAAGACCTGCTGCTTGACCGCCATCTCCTCGAAGACTGCCTCGATGACGAAGTCGGCATCAGCGAAGCCGTCCTTGGACGTCGACCCGGTCACCAGCCCCTTGAGGAAGTTGGCCTTGTCCTGGCCGATCCGACCCTTGGCGAGCAATCCGTCGACCTCACCGTGGACATACCCGACGCCCTTGGCGACCCGATCCGCGTCGAGGTCCGTCATGACCACCGGCACTCCGAGACTGCGCGCGAAGAGCATGGCCAACTGGCTGGCCATCAGACCGGCGCCGACGATGCCGACCTTGGTCACCTTGCGCGCCAGGGCCCTGTCCGGCGCACCGGCCGGGCGCTTGGCACGCCGCTGCACGAGGTCGAAGGCATAGAGACCCGCGCGCAACTCGTCGCCCATGAGCAGGTCGCCCAGCGCGGCGTCCTCGGCCGCGAAGGCGTCATCGCGCGAAGAGGTGCGAGCCGCCCGCACGAGGTCGATCGCACGGTAGGGCGCGGGGGAGCGGCGCGCAGTCTTGGCGTCCGCGAGCTTGCCGGCCGCATCGCAGGCGGCGTCCCACTCGGCCGCGTCCAGCGTGTGGTCCGGGCGGGTGATCGTGACCTGGCCGCTCACGACGTCGGCGGCCCAGCGCAGGGAATCCTCGAGGAAGTCGGCCGGCTCGAAGATCGCATCGGCGATCCCGAGCTGGTAGGCCTCGACGCCCTTGAGCATCCGGTTCATCGACAGTGGGTTCTCGATGATCACCTTGAGGGCCTTCGGCGCACCGAGCAGGCGCGGCAGCAGGTAGCAGCCGCCCCAGCCGGGCACGAGGCCGAGGAAGCACTCGGGCAGGGCCACAGCGGGCACGCCACCGGAGATGGTCCGGTAATCACAGGCGAGCGCGATCTCGACGCCACCACCCATCGCGGCGCCGTTGACGAAGCCGAACGTGGGAACCGGCAGGTCCATGATCGAGGCGAAGGCGCGGTGGCCGGCTCGGGCGATCTCGACCGCCTGCTCGCGCTGCGAGACGTGGGGGACTCCCGTGAGGTCTGCCCCGACGGCGAAGATGAAGGGCTTGCCGGTGATCCCGACAGCCGCGATCTCGCCAGCCTCGGCTCGTGCGCGCAAGCCGTCGACGACGGCCTGCAGCTGGACCAGCGTCGCTGGGCCGAAGGTGTTCGGCTTGGTGTGGTCGAAGCCGTTGTCGAGGGTCACCAGGGCGAGCGTCCCCGCGCCCCCGGGAAGGATGACGTCCTGGACGATCGAGCGTGTGACGACCTCGGATTCGAAAGCAGTCGGGGCCTTCTCAGTGGTTGCAGAACTCATGTTCAGGACTCCTTGCCGTAGTCGGCGTGATGCGGGTTCTCCCAGATGACGCAGCCGCCCATGCCGATGCCGATGCACATCGCCGTCAGGCCGTAGCGCACCTCGGGGTGCTCGGCGAACTGCGCCGCGAGTTGGGTCATCAGCCGCACGCCTGAGGACGCGAGCGGGTGGCCGGTCGCGATGGCGCCGCCGTACTCATTGACTCGTGGGTCGTCGTCGGCGATGCCGAAATGCTCGAGGAAGGCCAGCACCTGCACGGCGAAGGCCTCGTTGAGTTCGAAGAGACCGATGTCGTCGATCGTCAGCCCCGCCTGCCGCAATGCCTTCTCGGCGGCCGGCACCGGGCCGATGCCCATGACCTCGGGCTCGACGCCGACGAAGGCATACGACACCAGGCGCATCTTGGCGGTCAGCCCCAACTCCTGCGCCGCGGAGGCCGACGCCAGGATGCAGGCTGTCGCACCATCGTTGAGCCCGGCCGCGTTGCCGGCAGTGACGTTGCCGTGCGGCCGGAAGGGCGTCTTGAGCGCGCCGAGCTCCTCGATCGTGGTCCCAGGGCGCGGTGGCTCATCGGTCGTGGCCAGCCCCCAGCCCTTCTCCGCGTGGCGGGTGGCGACCGGCACCAGGTCCGGTTGGACCTTCCCCGCGGCATACGCGGCGGCCAGCTTGGCCTGGCTGTTCACGGCATACGCATCGGAGCGCGCCTTGGTGAGGGTCGGGAATCGGTCGTGGAGGTTCTCGGCCGTGCTGCCCATGACGAGCGCGCTCTGGTCGACGATCTTCTCGGCGACGATCCGCGGGTTGGGGTCGATGCCCTCGCCCATCGGGTGGCGGCCCATGTGCTCGACACCACCGGCGATCGCCACATCGATGGCCCCGAACCCGATTGCGGATGCGACATTGGTGACAGCGGTCATCGCGCCGGCACACATCCGGTCCACCGAGTATCCCGGGGTCGTGTTCGGCAGACCGGAGAGCAGCGCAGCCAGGCGGCCCAGGGTCAGGCCCTGGTCGCCGATCTGGGTCGTTGCTGCGATCGCGACCTCCTCGACCTTGTCCTTCGGCAGGTTCGGATTGCGACGGAGCAACTCACGGATGCACTTGATGACGAGGTCGTCGGCCCGGGTCTGGGCGTAGATCCCTTTCTCACCGGCCTTGCCGAACGGGGTGCGGACCCCGTCGACAAAGACGACGTCCTGCAGAGTGCGGGGCACGATGGCCTCCTGTGCGATTCGAGGATGGATGGCATCGGCCCGTTCGACACGAGCCGTCCCGACCCACATTACTCGTGGGTAATCACAGTGTCAGCGACCTGCGCGGTGAACCCCATCACGCTGTGTCCGGCACGACGGTTGGTATGCCGTCCACGCGCCGGACGCAAGCCCTGGGCTCAGGAGGTGGCGAAGGCGTCGGCGAGCATCGGCGCCACGATCTGGGCCTGCCAGCGGCGGACACCCTCGGCGAGGAGTGCGGCCTCGAAGGACTCGGTGTCGAATGTGGTCGGCGGGGTCCAGACGACCCGTCGTAGCGGCTCGGGTGAGCAGACGTTCTCGATCGGGATCGTGTGCTCGTCCGCGAAGACCGCCAACGCGGCGCGCGTCGCGTTGAGGCGAGCAGCAGCCACGGGATCCTTGTCCGCCCAACTGCGCGCAGGGGGAGGACCGTCGCTGCGCACCACCCGTTCGGGCAGCTCACGCTCGGGAAGGTCATGGGCGGCCGCGACCGCGGCGACCCACTGACGGCCATAGCGCGCGATCGGTCGATGGCCCTGGGGCAGTTGACCGATCGTGCGCGGATCGGCGTGCGCGATCTCCATGAGGATCTTGTCGCTGGCGATCCGGCCGGCTGAGATGTCACGGTCCCGAGCGATGGCGTCCCGCGCGTACCAGAGCTCGCGCACCACGGCATACCCCCGCCGTGACTTCATCGACGCCAGCCCCGTCGTTCGCCGCCACGGGTCGGGGCGCTCGGCCGGGGCCCACGACAGCAGGGCCTCGAACTCCTGGCGCGCCCATTCGGCCTTGCCGCTCATCGCCAGGTCGACGCCCATGAGGTTGCGCAGCTCGCTGAGGACTTCGACATCGAGAGCGGCATAGCGCAGCCACGGCTCGGGAAGCGGGCGCGTCGACCAGTCGACGGCTGAGTGCTCCTTGGCCAGCGACACGCCCAGGTAGTGCTCGACCGTTGCGGCCAGGCCGACGCGCGGCAGGCCCAGGATGCGGGCGGCCAGTTCGGTGTCGAAGAGTTGTCGGGGGCGCAGTCCGACCTCGGCCAGACAGGCCAGGTCTTGGGTGGCCGCGTGCAGGATCCACTCGGCGCCGCCGATCGCGTCGTCGATCGGTGACAGGTCCGGGCAGGCAATCGGGTCGATGAGAAAGGAACCGGCGCCCTCGCGGCGCACCTGCACCAGATAGGCCCGTTGGCTGTAGCGGTAACCCGAAGCCCGTTCGGCGTCCAGGGCCACCGACCCTTCGCCGGCTGCGATCGCGCGGGCAGCGTCGGCGAGCTCGGACTCCTCGGTGAGGACGTGGGGTATGCCGTCGACCGGCTCGGTGAGGAGGTGCAGTTCGGGGATGGGGGAGTCCGACATGGTCAGCGACGCGGCCCCGGGAGGGCGATGACTCCCTCGGGCAGGGGCGGCAGGCCGGCGATGGTGCACAGCAGGTCCGACCAGACGAGCAAGTGGTCGGCGACGCTGCCGCCGACCGGGGACCACGAGGCACGCACTTCCATCTCGACGCTCGGATCCTTGTCGGCGAGTCCCCCGAAGGATTCGGAGACCACGCGGGTGACGGTGCCAGCGTCCGCGGTGTAGTCGACGCCACGCTGGTCGAGGGAGTCGGTCAGCCACGTCCAACCAACCTCGCCCAGCAGCGGGTCGGAGGCGAACTCGGGCTCCAACTCGGCGCGCGCGAAGGTGACGACCCGCCACTGACCACTCCACGGCTCTGGGGCGGAGGGGTCGAAGAGGAGCACGAAGCGCCCGGTCGCGAGCTCGTCGTCATCGTCGACGGAGGTGAGCACGTCGGCGGTCATCGCCACGGCATACGGAGCAATGCGCTGCGGCGCGGGCACTTCGGTGAGCCGCACCTCGGGCCGCAAGCGAGCGGCGCGCAGCGCCTCCACGGCGCGGGAGAACTCGGTCGCCTCCCGACCCGGCACGCTGCGTCCTGACACTCGCTCAGGGTATGCCGGTGGGCGGACTGCGGCCGTCAGGCCACGCCGAGGGACCTAGCCTGCTCCGGTGGGGATCGTCTTCGCACTGCTCTCGTCGCTCACCTGGGGCACCTCCGACTTCTTCGGCGGGCTCGCGACACGCGACCGCTCGGCGGCGGCGGTCACCGGGTGGAGTCAGGCCTGCGCGTTCGTCGTGGTTTCCGTGGCCGCGCTCCTGGTCCGCCCGGAGGTCTCGGGGTGGTCATGGTTGGTGTATGCCGCGTCCGCCGGGCTGTGTGGTGTCGCCGGCCTGCTCTGCTTCTACACCGCGCTGGCGCAGGGAACGATGGGGGTGGTCTCGCCGATCGCCTCGATGGGAGCGCTCGTGCCGGTCGGTATCGGGCTGGCCATGGGGGAGCGGCCGGGGGCCGTGACATGGCTCGGTGTCGTCGTGGCGCTCGTGGGGGTGGTGCTCGCCTCGGGGCCCGAACTCAGTGGCGCCGTGAGCCCGCGACCGGTGCTGCTGGCGGTGGCGTCCGCCCTGTTCTTCGGCTTCACCCTGTTCCTGCTCAATCGGGGCGCGCAGGCCTCGCCCCTGCTCACCGTGTGGGGGATGCGGGCCGCCTCGGTGACTCTCTTCGTCGGAGCGGCCCTGGTCCTACGGTCCGTCGGTGGAGTGGGCACCCGCGAGGTGCCGGGTCTGGCAGCCATCGGCGTCGGGGACCTGGCGGCAAACTTCTTCTTCGGCACCGCCTCCCGCATTGCCGGCGACTCGCTGGCCGTCGTCACCGTCCTCGGGAGCCTCTACCCGGTGATGACGATCCTGCTCGCCCGGGCGATCCTCGGCGAGCGACTGCGCCGCGTGCAGCAGGCCGGCGTGCTGCTGGCCCTCGTCGGCGCGGCGGTCATCTCGCTGCGCCCGTGAGAGGATCGACGGTCGTGACCGACCGAGCGACCCCAGCGAACTCAGCCCTCGTCCGAGCCGCCCGTGGGCTTCCCGTGCCGCACACACCGGTGTGGTTCATGCGCCAGGCCGGGCGCTCGCTGCCGGAGTACCGCGAGATCCGCGTGGGGAACGCCATGCTCGAGGCCTGCGCGACCCCGGACCTGGTCACCGAGATCACTCTGCAGCCGGTGCGTCGCCACGGCGTGGACGCGGCGATCTTCTTCTCCGACATCGTCGTGCCGCTCAAGGCGATCGGCGTCGACCTCGACATCGTCCCCGGCACGGGGCCGGTGGTCGCCGAGCCGATCCGGACCCGCGCCGACCTCGACCGCCTGCCCGAACTCACCTCCGACGCCGTGCCCTACGTCACCGAGTCCGTCCGGCGTCTGGTCGCGGCGCTGGGCCCGACACCGCTCATCGGCTTCGCCGGGGCACCCTTCACCCTGGCGTCCTACCTCGTCGAGGGCGGGCCATCGCGAACCCACGAGCGCACCAAGGCGCTCATGCACGGTGATCCTGCCCTCTGGCACGACCTCTGCGCCCGCCTCGCCCAGATCTCCGGAGCCTTCCTGCGTGTCCAGGTCGAGGCCGGGGCGTCGGCCGTCCAACTCTTCGACTCGTGGGTGGGTGCACTGCCGCGAGGCGACTACGCGGCATACGTCCAGGAGCACTCGGCGGCCGCGTTGTCAGCGGTCGCCGACCTCGGCGTGCCACGCATCCACTTCGGCGTCGGCACCGGCGAACTGCTCGCCCTCATGGGGCAGGCCGGTGCCGAGGTCGTCGGTGTGGACTACCGGGTGTCCCTCACCGACGCGCTTGAGCGTCTCGGCGGGAGGTATGCCGTGCAGGGAAACCTCGATCCCGCGCTGCTCTTCGCGCCCGCTGATGTCCTCGAGGCCAAGGTTCGCGCGATCGTGGCAGAGGGACGCCATGCGCCGGGTCACATCTTCAACCTCGGTCACGGCGTCCCTCCGCACACCGACCCCGATGTCCTCACCCGCGTGGTCGAGATCGTCCACGCGGCCTCGGCCCGCTGAGCGGACCGATCAGGCCTTCGGCTCGCTTGCGTCCGCGGGATCCGCGGCTGTGGCGACGGAATCCGCGGACCCAACGGGCGGCGCGGGCATGGGTGCCGCCGGTCGCGGCGCGACCGAGGCCGCGTAGGCGGCCGTGCGCCTGCGGTTGCGCTCGCGCAGGAACCACACGAGCGGCACCACGATCACGGCGATCGCCACGAGGAAGGGCAGCAGTGCACCCAGGGCGGTCAGGAGCACGACGACCGAGGCCGTGAAGGCCTTCCACCCGGCCTTGAGTCCGGAGAGGAAGCCGCCACCTGAATCGGCGAGTTGGCTGCGGTCGGCGCTGAGCTGGACGGTGATGGGTGACATGGCCACCTGGTCCTTCAGGGAGCGCAACTGCGCCTCGAGGGCCTCGAGATCGGCCTGACGACGGGAGAGTTCGGACTCGAGCGCCACGATGTCCTCGATCTTGGTGGCCTGGGCCATCAGGCCCCGCACCCGATCGACACTGGCCCGCATGGTGGCCAACCGGGACTCGGTGTCGACGTACTGCCCGGTGACGTCGTCCGAACTCGTGGTGCGCGACACGACATCCCCGAGTTCGGCCAGCCGCTTCATCGTGTCGTCGAGCTTGTCCGAGGGCACCGAGATGGTGACCGATCCCGACAGGTCGGTGGAATCGCCGCTGTAGGTGCTCAGCATTTCGTTCGTCACCGTCCCGCCTGCCGTCGTCGCCATGGCGCGCACCTTCTCGGCGGCCGCGCCGACATCCTTGACGAGCACGGAGATGTCCGCGCGGCGGATGACCTTCTGCTCGGTTGCCGTGACCGCACCGGCGCCGCCCTTCGCAGCGTCCGGGGCAGACGCGCCACTGCCCGCAGCTTCGCGCGGAGCCGAGCCGACGGAGTCCTGGGCAACGCCGCCGCTGGCCGAACTGGAGCCTGCGCTCCCGCCGCACGCGCCCAGTCCGAGCGCCAAGCCGGCCGCAAGGGCGAGTGCGGGCAGAATCTTCTGGCGGCGAGGGGTGAGATGCATGGGACCGCTCCGATCATGACGACGAGTTCCGGATGGCAATGGCGGCGGTCATCGACACTCGCTGGCCGACCCCATCGAACTCCAGACGCAGCCGCTGTGGCAGTCGTTCCGGACCGGGGATCTCGATCGGATCACGAAGTGACAAAGTGTTGGGCATGGCTCCAGCCGGTCCCCCGCCTGCTCCGTCGACGGCGTTCCTCGAGCCCGGGGGGCCGGCGCACGTGGTGGTCGTCGGTGGGGGCCTGGCGGGGCTCGTCACAGCGCGCGCGCTCACGACCGCCGGTGTCGACGTCACGGTGTGCGAGGCGGGTTCTGTCCTCGGCGGCACATTGAGGCTCGCGGAGGTGGCCGGTCATCGGGTCGACGTCGGCGCCGAGGCCATGCTCGCGGTTCGTCCCGAGGGGGTGGATCTCCTCCGCGATCTGGGTGCAGCCGACGAACTCGTTTCTCCGACCACGACTTCGGCCTCGATCTGGTCGCGTGGGGCACTTCACCCCCTGCCTCGGGCCACCCTGATGGGTGTGCCCACTGCTGAGGACGGTCTTTCCGGCCTCCTCACCGCCGATGAGCTCGAACGCTGGCGGGCCGAGCGGCCCTGGCCCGGCGGGTCGGTGACGGCTGACCTTGCCGTCGGCAGCTACGTCCGGACGCGTTGGGGCGATGCCGTCGCCGACCGTCTCGTCGAACCGCTCCTGGGTGGTGTGTATGCCGGTCGCGCCGACGAGCTCTCCCTCGAGGCGACCATGCCGGCGCTGTGGGCGGCGGCGGTCGCGGACGGCGCCCTGCCGCAGCCCGCGCCAGTCAGCGACCAAGCAGCGCGGCCGGCTTTCGCCGGGATCATCGGGGGAATGGGCCGCCTGCCCGGACTGCTGGCCGACGACCTGACGCGCAGAGGTGTGCGGGTTCGGACCTCGACCACCGTCCGGGCCGTCTCGACTGGAAGGGAGCGCCGGTTCTCGGTGACGGTGGGCCCCACGATGGCCGAGGAGCGGATCCTCGCCGATGCCGTCGTGCTGGCGACGCCGCCAACCGCCGCGAGTCGCCTGCTGGCACAGCTGATTCCGGAGGCGGCCACCGCGCTCGGTGAGGTCGAGTCCTCGTCCAGCGCCGTCGTGACTTTGGCTCTGCCGAGGGCCGGGCTCCCGGGACTTCCGGGATCCGGCTTCCTCGTCCCGGCGGTCGACGGCCACGTCATCAAGGGCGCAACCTTCAGCGCCAACAAGTGGGCCTGGACCGATGCCCTCGACCCGGAGGTGACCTTCGTGCGGGCATCGCTCGGCCGTGCCGGCGACGTGCGGCACCTCCAGCGCGACGATCGTGACCTCGTGACGATCGCGCACCACGAGATCGGTGAGGCGATCGGTGCCACCCTGCCGGATCTTGTCGATGCCCACGTCCAGCGTTGGGGCGGCGGCCTGCCGCAGTACACCGTCGGCCACGCCACGAGGATGGCGACCGTGCGTGAGGCGGTGGCCCGGCGACCGGGGCTCGAGGTGAGTGGCGCGGCATACCAAGGAGTGGGCATCCCCGCGGTCATCGCCTCGGCGACCGGCGCGGCGCAGCGTGTCCTGACCCACCTTCGGCCCCTCGACCCGCGCTTGTGACAATGACGGGTATGACGACGCCAGCAACCCCACGCAAGCCCGGAGTGCACAAGATCAAGGAGATCAACGCCTCGATCCGGTATGCGATGTGGTCGGTCTTCGCGGTCGCCGAGGCCTTGGGCGACGCCGATCGGGAGGCGTATGCCGCGCAGGTCGATGCGCTCTTCGCCGACCTCGCGGAGGCGGGGGTCGTGACTCGCGGCTGCTATGACGTCGCTGGGTTGCGCGCCGATGCCGACCTCATGGTGTGGTGGCACGCCGAGACCGTGGAGGGCGTGCAGGACGCCTATCACCGCTTTCTGAGCACCGACTTCGGGGCCCACCTGGACCCGGTGTGGTCCGTGGTCGCACTGCACCGTCCGGCGGAGTTCAACGCTTCGCACATTCCGGCCTTCATGGCCGACGAGGCGGTGCGGAACTACATCTGCGTGTACCCGTTCGTGCGGTCCTACGACTGGTATCTGATGGAGGAGACCCAGCGACGCACGATTCTGGCCGAGCACGGCAAGGCGGCGCGAACCTATCCGGACGTGCGAGCCAACACGATCGCGTCCTTCGGGTTGAACGACTACGAGTGGATCCTGGCCTTCGAGGCCGATGATCTGCACCGGATCGTGGACCTCATGCGTGACATGCGGGCGACCCGCGCGCGCCTGCACGTGCGCGAGGAGACGCCGTTCTACACGGGCCCCCGCGTGACGGTCGCGGACCTGGTCGCGCGCCAGCGCTGATGCCAACCGGCCAGCATCGACCTCTGGGACTCAGCCGTCGGCCGGGCGCAAGGTGAGGCTGATCGAGTTGATGCAGTAGCGCTGGTCGGTCGGGGTGTCGTAGCCCTCGCCCTCGAAGACGTGACCCAGGTGCGAGCCGCAGGTCGCACAGCGCACCTCGACGCGCGGCCGGCCGGGCAGGGAGCGGTCCTCGAGGAACTCGACCGAGTCACCGGCCAGGGGGGAGAAGAAGGATGGCCACCCGCAGTGACTGTCGAACTTGGTCTCGGACGCGAAGAGCTCGGCTCCGCAGGCCCGGCACGCGTAGACGCCGACGGTCTTGCTGTCGGTGTACTCACCGGTGAAGGGGCGTTCGGTGCCCGCTCGGCGGAGCACCGCGAACTCGTCGGCGGACAGGTGCTCGCGCCACTCCTCATCGGTGCGGTTGACGGAGTAGGACCGGTCGCTGGGTTTCATCGTCATGGTGACTCCAACAGTAGGGGCCCCCGGATCGTTCCGGGGGCGCCCACGGTGAGCAGGCTGCTGCCGGCTACTTCTGGCTGGGCACCCGCACCTGGAGTCCGACGACCACCGGGTCGTGGTCGGACGAGGCGAACTGCGAGGTCGGTGGCCGCGCCGTAACCGACCAGATCGACGACGCCGGCTGGATTGGCGAGTTCGACCGACCCGGTCGTGCCGCTCAGGTTGGGGCTGGAGCAGGAGGAGTCCGGAGTCGGGAGTGCGACGCCATTGGTCGACCCGGCGAGCTGGACGAGGAAGAAGCCGCCCGGGGCGATCGATCCCGAGCCGATGGTGCAGGTCCCCCCGGGTGTTGCCGATGCTGCTCGAGTAGTACTTGAGAGTCCAATCCTTGAGGTCCACCGCCGCGGTGGAGATGTTGTGGAGTTCGACGAAGTCGTTGGTGAACGGGGCGCCGGAGTTCCCGCCGCCGCCGTAGACCTCGGAGATGAGGATGGTCGTGCTGGGGGCGGCTGTCGCGCTGGGGGACGCCGCGATCGCGCACTCCCCAGAACGAGACCGGCTATGGCCACGCTCGCGCGACCTCGGACTGCTGCGGGCATCAGGGTGTTCTTCCTCCAAAAGGTGACCGATGACGCGGTCAGGACGTCACCGGTGCGGACCCTTCTGAAGGTAGGCCCGGGATGCTGAACTCCGGACGGCGTAAAGGTAAGGAGTTGGCAAAGGATCCTGCTCGCCTAGGCTCAGGTCCATGTCGGCCCCCCAGGTGCTCGAGGTTCCCGGCCCCCACGGCATCCGTGAGGTACGGCTGAGCAGCCCCGACCGGCTCATGTGGCCCGATGCCGGCATCACCAAGGGCGACCTGGCGGCTTATGTGCTCGCGGTGGGGGAGCCGCTCCTGCGCGCCATCGGTGACCGACCGGTGACCCTGCAGCGGTTCCCGGAGGGCATCGAGGGTGAGGAGTTCTACCAGAAGAATCCGCCCAAGGGGATGCCCGAGTGGGTGCGCACGGTGAGTTGCCGTTATCCGAGTGGGCGGCGGCACGACCAGATCGTCGTCGACGAGTTGGCAACGGCCGTGTATGCCGTGCAGATGAACACGGTGACCTTCCATCCGTGGCCGGTCCGTGCCGACAACAACGACAACCCAGACGAGTTGCGAATCGACCTCGATCCCCAGCCCGGCCGTGGCTTCGCCGATGCCGTGGAAGCCGCATTTGCGTTGCGGGAGTTGCTTGCCGAGCTCGGGCTCACCGGGTGGGCGAAGACGAGCGGCAACCGGGGAGTGCACGTCTATGCCCGCATCGCGCCGACCCACGAGTTCCTCGACGTGCGTCACGGTGTCATCGGCATCGCCCGCGAGTTGGAGCGGCGGCTGCCTGATCTGGTGACCTCCTCGTGGTGGAAGGAGGAGCGCGGCGAGCGCGTCTTCGTCGACTTCAATCAGGCCTGCCGGGACCGCACCATTGCCTCTGCCTACAGCCCCCGGCCGCTGCCGGGTGCGCCCGTCTCGATGCCGGTGACGTGGAAGGAACTTCGGGTGGCGTCGCCGGCCGACTTCACGGTGCTGACAGTCCCCGAGATCGTCCAGGATCGAGGCGACGCGTGGGCCGGGATCGATGATGCGGTCGGTGAGGTGGCGGCGGCGATTGCGCTGTGGGACAGGGATGTCAACGAGCATGGGTTGGGTGAGCTGAACTTCCCGCCGGACTATCCGAAGATGCCGGGGGAGCCGCCCCGGGTCCAGCCCAGCAAACGCCGGCAGGACAAGGCGGACGAGGACTACATGGCCCCCAAGGCCGATCGCGATGCCGCCCTCCGCGAGGAGTGGGGTATGCCGCTCGTGCCGCCGATCCCGCCGATGCTCGCCAAGGCGGTCAAGGGTTTCGACGCCAAGGGGGTCAAGGACGCGGATGTCGTCTTCGAGCCGAAGTGGGATGGCTTCCGGTCGATCATCTTCCGCTCCGGTGACCGGGTGGAGATCGGTAGCCGCAACGAGAAGCCGATGACGCGCTACTTCCCCGAGGTCGTCGAGGCCGTGCTGGCCAACTTCCCCGCCAAGTGCGTTGTCGACGGCGAGATCATCGTGCAGCGGCCGGGGGAGGAGCGGCTGGACTTCGAGCTGTTGAGCCAGCGGATCCACCCGGCGGCCAGCCGGGTCAAGAAGCTGTCGATCGAGACACCGGCGCAGTTCGTCGCCTTCGACCTGCTCGCCCTGGGTGACGAAGACCTCATGGGTCGGCCCTTTGGGGAGCGACGCGCCCTCCTGGAGGAGGCATTTGCCTCTGTGCAGCCACCGATCCACCTGACCCGCGCGACACGTGAGGTCGACGAGGCGAAGTCGTGGTTCACGGAGTTCGAGGGTGCCGGGCTGGACGGTGTGATGGCCAAGCCCGCCGACACGGCCTACGAGCCCGACAAACGGGTGATGTTCAAGCTCAAGCACGAGCGGACCGCCGACTGCGTCGTCGCCGGCTATCGCACCCACAAGAACGACCCGCAGGCGATCGGTTCCCTGCTGCTGGGCATCAACGGCCCGGACGGTGACCTGCGCTCGGTCGGGGTCATCGGTGCCTTCCCGATGGCCACCCGTAAGGCGCTCTACGAGGAGTTGCAGGATCTCGTCACCGACTTCGACGACCATCCGTGGAGCTGGGCCAAACTCGAGGAGGGCGTGCGCACACCGCAGGCGGCCGGCGGCAGTCGCTGGGCTGCCGGCAAGGACCTGTCGTTCACGCCACTGCGGCCGGAGCGAGTCGTCGAGGTTCGCTATGACCACATGGAGGGCGTCCGCTTCCGCCACACCGCACAGTTCGTGCGGTGGCGCCCGGACAAGGATCCGGCCGACTGCACCTACGACCAACTCGAGGAGCCGGTCTCCTACGACCTCTCCGAGGTGCTCGGCGGCCCCGAGGGTGCGCGTGGCTGAGAGCCGGGCCCTGGGAAACCTGGGTCGTGCTGCTGTCGGTGCGGGGATCGCGATCGGGTCGGCATCGGCGGCCGCCGGCCTGGGGTCGTTGGCCGGGGCGGCCTATTTTGCGCGCAAGGTGCTCACCCCGGACCGTCGCCGCCCCGACGACGTCGTCATCACGTCGATCGGGCGCGATGTGGTCACCGTGTCCGCGACCCCGGACACGGTCGTTCCCGGTCGCTATGGACTGTGGCTCGACGGCGGTCTCGGCCATGCCAGGGTCGGCGACATCGTGGCCCACGACGTCGACCACGGCCAGGTGACCCGCACGGTGACCGCTGTCGACCGCGGCTTTCTCGCCCCGGGCCCGGCGCGCTGGAACGCGTACTACTGGGGTGCCCCTCCGGACGAGTCACTGGGCCTGCGCACCCACCACCTGTCGGTGCGTGGCGAGTTGGGCATCCTGCCGGCGTGGGTCGTCCCCCCGGCCGATCCTGCCCCCGGCGGTGGTGACCGGTGGGCGATCCTCGTCCATGGCCGCGGAGCGCGCCGCGAGGAGGCCTTGCGTGCGATCGGCCCCCTGCACGAGTTGGGTTGGACCGCCCTGGTGCCCAACTATCGCAATGACGAGGGCGTCGTTGCCGGCCCGGACGGCCGGTACAACCTCGGTCTGTCCGAGTGGCGCGACATCGAGGCCGCGATCGATCACGCGGCTCGCCTGGGCGCCCAGGAGATCGTCCTCGTCGGATGGTCGATGGGCGGGGCCATCGTCCTGCAATTCCTCGACCGTTCGCCATTGTCCCAACTCGTCGACGGCGTCGTGCTCGACGGGCCGGTCATCGACTGGGGAGACGTCCTGGCCCACCACGGCCGTTTGCACCATGTCCCGGACCCGGTCCTCGGCCTCTCGCGAGCGATGATGGGCCGACGCTGGGGCAAGCGGCTCGTCGGTGTCCACGACGTCCTCGACGTCGCCCAGACCGACTGGGTCAGCCGCGCCGACGAACTCACGCACCCCATGCTTCTCATCCATTCGGCCGACGACGAGTTCGTGCCGGTCGGCCCGTCCAGGGCTCTCGCGCACCGGCGACCGGACCTGATCCGCTACGAGGAGTTCACCGTTGCGCGGCACTGCAAGGAGTGGAACGTCGATCCACAACGCTGGGAGTCCGTCCTCACCGACTTCGTCGAGGGACTCAGCGGCTGAGCCGCCACAGAGTCATCAGGGAACCGTCCTCCTCCAGAACGTGCCGCAGGTCGGCGCGCCCGGCGAGGGCGCCACCGGGCGCGACGATCCGCAACGGATCACCCCCGACCAGCCGCGGCGAGACGGTCAGCGCGAGGTCGTCGACCAACCCTGCCGCGAGCAGGTCTGCGAAGAGGTGCGGTCCACCCTCGGTGAGCACCCGCGGCATACCCTCGGCCGCGCAGCGAGCCACGACCCCGGCGAGGTCGACCGCGTCGTCCCCGATCACCCAGACGTCGTCGCCCGCGCGACGTCGCGAGGACTCACACGTCGCGAGCACGACGCGAGTCCGGCTGTCCCGCAACCCTTCCGGCAGTCGGCCCCGTCGTGACACGATGATCAGGGGCTTGCGGGCCGGCCCATAGTTCTCCACCCGTGCCGTGCCCGCGCCAACCATGACGCAGTCGGCGAGCCGCCGGTTGGCGCTGAAGACACGCGCGTCGGCCGGCGTGTTGATCGAGCCGCTGAGACCGTCGGCACCCTGCGCCGCACCGTCGAGGGTTGAGACGAAGTTGGCCCGCAGCCACCGCGCCCGGGGGAAGGCGTAGAGCCGCTCGAGGGTCGCATCGGACACCGCGCCGGACGGTATGCCGCGCAGACGGGTGGAGAGGACTCGCATCGGCCCAGTCTGGCACCGGACCTGCAAGGATGCGGCCATGGCGAAGACGAAGGACAAGGGCAAGAAGTCGGCCAAGGACAAGACCCTGGACAAGACCGCGAAGTCGGCCAAGGCCAAGGCGGAGAAGAAGGGCAAGGAGGCGGCCGCCACGAACTGGACACAAACCCTGCGCGTCGCCCCTGGCTTCTCCTTGCTCGACCTGGACGCGGAGTCCACCCCCGGGTTTGCCGGTGACAAGGCGGCCGGCCAGTTGGCGCTCGAAGGTATCGACGAGCAACTGTCCGAGCTCCAGGAGCGGCTCTATGCCGAGAGCAAGGGTGATCGGAAGCGCTCGCTCCTGCTCGTGGTGCAGGGGATGGACACCTCCGGCAAGGGCGGGATCATGCGTTACGTCGTCGGCGCCTTCGACCCGCAGGGTGTCAAGCACACGGCCTTCAAGGCGCCGACCAAGGAGGAGCGTGCGCACCCCTTCCTCTGGCGGATCACCAACGCGCTGCCGCTGCCGGGGGAGATCGGTGTCTTCGACCGGTCGCAGTACGAAGACGTCCTCATCGTCCGGGTCCACGACCTCGTGCCCCGCACCCAGTGGTCGCGTCGCTACGCGCAGATCAACGCCTGGGAGAAGAAGGTCGCCGACTCGGGCACCACGATCGTCAAGATCATGCTGCACATCTCCAGCGACGAGCAGAAGGCGCGACTGGGGGAGCGGCTCGACCGTCCGGACAAGTACTGGAAGTTCAACCCCGGTGATCTCGATGAGCGCGCCTACTGGGCGGACTACATGCAGGCCTACCAAGCGGCCTTCGACAAGTGCTCCACCGACGTCGCCCCCTGGTTCGTCGTGCCCGCCAACCGCAAGTGGTACGCCCGATTGGCCGTCGCCAATCTCGTTCTCGAGCACCTCAAGGCGATGGACCCGCAGTGGCCGCCGGCCGACTTCGACGTCGAGGAGCAGAAGGCTCGACTGGCCGCGATGCCCTGACCGGGGGCGCGTCGTCGATCAGGCGGGGAGGAAGGCGCGGTCGACCAGTGCCCCGGCGTGCGCTGCACTCACCCCGGACAGGGTTCCGAAAGTGTGGCCGTGCTCGCCACCCAGTCGGGACGCGACGAAGGCGTCCGCGACGATGGCCGGCGAGTGCTGCACCAGCAACGCGGCCTGCAGGGTGATCGCCAGGTGCTCGACGAGCCGGCGTGCTCGAAGTTGCGCGTCGGCGCCGAGCGCCTCCGCGTGTGCCGACTCGACTCGGTCGATTGCGGCATCGAGGGTCGTGCTGTGCCCCCTGGCCAGGGCGAGTTCCTTGCCGAGCGCGGCCAGGGCCGCGGGTTGACGGGTGAGGGCGCGCACGACGTCGAGGGCGTTGACGTTCCCCGATCCCTCCCAGATCGAGTTCAGGGGTGCTTCCCGATAGAGACGGGCCAGACCGTTCTCCTCGACATAGCCCGCGCCTCCGAGGCACTCGAGCGCCTCCGCGACGACCGGTGGGGTGCGTTTGCAGACCCAGAACTTCCCGACCGCCACGCCGAGCCGTGACACGTCGGTGTCGCCGTGGTCGACGGCCGCCGCCAGCCGTAGCCCGAGCAGGGTGGCGGCCTCGGACTCGAGAGCCAGATCCGCGAGGACGTTCTGCATCAAGGGCTGATCGACAAGCCGCGCCCCGAAGGCCGACCGATGCCTGGCGTGCCAGATGGCTCGCGTCAGGGCGGCTCTCATCCCGGCAGCCGAGCCCAGGACGCAGTCGAGCCTGGTCGAGGCCACCATGTCGATGATCGTCCGGATTCCCCGGCCCTCCTCACCGACGAGGGTTCCGACCGTGCCCTCGAACTCGACCTCGCTCGAGGCATTGGACCGGTTGCCCAATTTGTCCTTGAGCCGCTGAACGGCGAAGCGGTTGCGCTCACCGTCGGGTAGCACGCGCGGGACGAAGAAGCAACTGGACCCGGACTCGGTGTTCGCCAGGACGAGGAAGGCGTCACTCATCGGCGCCGAGCAGAACCACTTGTGCCCGGTCAGCCGGTGCACGTCCCCGTCGGGGACCGCGACCGTGGTGTTGGCCCGGACATCCGAGCCGCCCTGCTTCTCGGTCATGCCCATGCCCATCGTCGCGCCCGACTTGGTCGCCAGGGGTGCCAGGGGCGAGTCGTAATGACGGGACGCGATGCGCGGCAGCACCTCGGCGGCGAGGGTGGGGTTCGAGCGCAGAGCCGGCGCCGCGGCATACGTCATGGAGATGGGGCAGAGGTGACCGGCCTCCGCCTGGGACCACAGGTGGAAGCCGACCGCGCGCCGCAGATGTGCAACCGAGCCGGTCGGCCGGGTCCAGGCCTCGGCGGTCAGGCCGTGCCCGATGGCCCGGGCCATGAGCCAGTGATAGGAGGGGTCGTAGTCGACCTCATCGATCCGCCGGCCGGTGCGGTCGTGGGTGCGCAGGATGGGCGTGTGCCGGTCGGCCCGGTCGGCGTGGGCCTGCGTCGGTTCCGCGTTGGCCAGACGCCCGAGACCGCCCAGATCGTCGGCATCGCGTGCATCGCCCCACCGTTGGATCGCGTCCACGAGCACGGGATCGGTCGCGAAGAGGTCGTGGCCGACGAAGTCGGGCACCTGATTCGTCACCTCGTGGGTCGCCATGGCACTGCGAGCCTACGGCCGTGTCCGGCCCGATGGGGCTCGGGGTGGCCGTTACCGTGGGTGCGTGGTGAGTGCGGGGGTGAGTCCGGCGCGCGCGGTGGCGCGCGAGTGGCTCGCGCGCGTCCCGTGGCTGGAGGCGCTGGCTCGTCTCACGCTGGAGACCATTCGTGTGTGCCTGCGGTACCGGGTGACCGGATTGGCCTCGGAGGCCGGCTTCTTCGCGCTCCTGTCGCTTCCGCCCCTCATCCTCGGGCTCTTCGGTGGGGTCGGCTACATCGGTCGGTGGTTGGGTCCGGTGACCGTGGATCAGGTGCGCAACGCCATCGAGACGTATGCCGCGCGCTTCCTCACCCCCGATGTCATCAATTCGACCCTCACCCCGACGATCGACGACGTCTTCGGGTCGGGCCGCTTCGAGTTGATCTCGCTGGGCTTCCTGCTGTCGATCTGGTCAGGGAGCCGTGCCCTCAACGTCTTCCTCGACACGATCTCGATCATGTACGGCCAGTCCGACGTGCGGGGGATCGTGCGCACCCGGGCACTGAGCCTGTTGCTCTACGTCGTGGCCCTGCTCATCGGGGTGCTCACCATTCCACTGGTTCTCATCGGGCCGACCCTGCTGGGTGAGTTGCTCCCCGATCGCTGGGACTTCCTCGTGCGGGCCTACTGGCCCGTGGTGTCAATCGTCACCGCGGCGAGCCTGACGAGTCTGTTCCATGTCGCGACACCGCAACGCAGTCCGTGGCTACGCGATGCGCCCGGTGCGGCCCTCACGTTGGTCATCTGGTTCATCGCGTCCTTCGTCCTGCGCGGGACGATCGCGGGCTCCTTGGGTGGTGAGAGCACCTCGATCTACGGCCCTCTCGCGGCCCCGATCGTCATCCTGATCTGGCTCTACTTCCTCGCCATCGCCGTGCTCATCGGTGCGGCGCTCAATGCGGCGATCCGCACCCTGTGGCCCTCACCGGAGACCCGAGGGCTGCGCGAGCGGGCGGCAGCCACCGTGCGGCGGCGGATGGTGCGCCGGGCGGCCGATGATCTCAGTGCTCCGGCGGACGACGATCCACTCTCGCTGCACGGGATCAAGGAAGCGGCCCGGCGACCGCTCACCCCGGTCGGGGGAGGCCGCACCCTGGAGGACGACCTCGCCGATGTGCACGAGAGCAGTGGGCCGCCGTCCTGATTTTGGAGAACGCTGCGCCGATGGGTTAATGTCTCCGAGCACGCCAGACGGGAAACCGGATGGATGCGCGGATGTAGCTCAGTTGGTAGAGCGCAACCTTGCCAAGGTTGAGGTCGCCGGTTCGAGGCCGGTCATCCGCTCGGAGGGTTTTGCCGCCCCCAATGGTGGAGTGGCCGAGAGGCGAGGCAGCGGCCTGCAAAGCCGCGTACACGGGTTCAAATCCCGTCTCCACCTCGAGTAGGACCTGACTCGGGCGATTGGCGCAGTGGTAGCGCGCTTCCTTGACACGGAAGAGGTCACTGGTTCAAACCCAGTATCGCCCACCATCTAACCGCAGGTCAGAGCCCCTTTCGAGGGGCTCTGGTCGTTTTCGAGAACATACGGGGAACAAGAAACAGCCACTTTTGGCCGCTCCTGACCCCGCGACGCCTCAGCGCCAGTTCCCTACGGGCTTAGCATCGATGAAGCGCTCGATCGACTCGACCTTGATCCGCAGCGTCTTGCGGCCGAGGCGTACGGCGTCGAACTGACCGTCGGCGATGTAGCGACGAACGGTCCGCGTCGACACAGCGAGCGCGGCGGCAGCGTCGGCGAGCGAGACGAGTCGACGGGAGATGGTGGCAGTCATGATGACCTCCTGGGTTCGCGACCGT
>Ga0209793_1000069_pt1 | contig 195853 bp, 183 predicted proteins | sample EBPBio122009_DNA_FD_185863 | JGI IMG/M metagenome (GOLD analysis project Ga0209793, IMG submission 185863) | Wastewater treatment Type I Accumulibacter community from EBPR Bioreactor in Madison, WI, USA - Reactor 1_2/2/2009_ DNA (SPAdes) (version 2) | ecosystem: Engineered > Bioreactor > EBPR...
TCTAATGGCTGTCTTTGAAGAACGAATCGACTTCATAAGCCTATTACTACGGAAAAAGCGCCATGCTGCCCAAACAGGCCAAATCTATCTCAGCTACTACCAAATGGTTACCGCTGGTGGTGGCTAACCCTGCGCTCCAGGCGACCGGCCGCATAAAGCCGCGGCCGTCGCCTGAGCTTCGACGTTGCTCGGGAAAGGCGGCTGCGCTGATGGACGCAACGGGCAAGGGTACTGCTACCACATTGGCGTGGGCTGTATAAAGCGTGAAGAATCTGCTAATAAGCGAAGTGTGTACTGAGCGGATGTATAACGCGAGCGTTCATACACACGCCCAGCGCACACTTCGGAGTAAGGCAGGTACCTCGTGGTGGGTTGTCCGGCCGTGGGCATGGAGACCTTCCGGCTTTCCCCGCCGCCTTTCCCGTTCAACGCGTCGCTGGAGCACACTCGCCGCCTTACGGCGTCAAGGTGCTCACCTCCAACGTTGGGCCGCGCATCCAAGTCACCCATCCAGTTGTGTAGCAGCCTGCATGGGTGAATACTTTGTCAGCGGTCCCGCAGCAAGTGCGAATATCAGCGAGCTGCGGTTCTGTTCCTAATAGCCTTTGTGCGGCCGGCCAACCAAATTGCCCGGCCTTTCACCCACGTTCAAGCCTCTCTGGAGAAATACAATGTTAATGCACCGATCACCGCTCTCTGCGTCGATCCTGATCCTGATTTTGGTACTGGTTCCCTTCCTGGCTTCGTGCTCTGATGGTAGCGCAAACAAGGCAGCCAAGCACAAGGGTGTCGTCGTAAGCGTCCACTCGATAGAGCGTATGCCGGAATGGAATGACGGCCGAGGAACTATGCGACCGCGCAGTTCAGACTTCGAAATGCTCGTACTACGCGTAAACTACGACGCCACAGGGACCGAGGGAGCAACATTTGGAAGACCGCTGCTTGAAATGGCGGACGGCACACCGACGGAATCACTACTATCATCCTATGCGCTAAGCGGCGGTAAAACAACGCAGGACATTCCCTTCGCGATCTCTCGCGGTAGCGTTCCCGTCAAATTCATTCATGGCGATGCGGCGATAGACGTATCCAAACACCGAGTTGCCGGCGCGCCGACAAGCGCGTCTGCCAAGTAGGAAAGCTTAGGGCCGTATCAAAGGGGCCAGGGTCGGATTAAATGCAAATCAATAGCCCAACTCTGCCCTCCAAGCGACGCTGCGCGATAAAGCCGCGCAGCGCGCCTGAGCTTTCACGTTGGGCACCCGAGGGGGAGAGTCCTTTGCATTTCGCGTGTCGCACCCATCGGCTTTACGCTGCGGGCGGTTCGACGTCTCCCGTGGCCCTTGCCGGTCGTGGCCGCGTCGCGGCTGCCGCGGCGGCGCGTACTGCAGTGCGCATCCTGAAACCGGCGTGATTGAGCAAGCGCCTGCGGATATTCTGGAGATCTTTACATGAGCATGTCATCTTTTATCAGGTGCTTGATCTTTCGCCTCGGAGGTTCGTGGGAAGTCAGGCTCGACAAGGTCAAGAATCAAATTGTCGATAAGGACTTACTAAGGGAAATTTCCCTCAGAGACTCAGATCCTCTAGTGCTACGCGCCGCACAGATGAAGCTCCGTAAGGTGAAGGCAGACGATGCCTTCGCGCGCATTGAGAAATGTCAAACCGATACTGAACTCGCAAGATTCGCAAGAGGTGAAAGTGGCGAGGGCGAGCTTGTGCAGTGGCTGGCCCTAAGAAAGCTAACAGACCAAGCTGAGTTAGGACAGATTGCTAGGTTGGATCCAAGCGCCGTCATGCGGTGGTGTGCTATCAAGAATTTAGACGACAAGGAAATCCTGTCCTTCCTCCTCGATACTGAGAAGACTGGAATTGTGCGTTTCTCACTTGCCGCAAAGCTGAAGGCACTGGGTGTCGTGAAGCCGATAAGCGGAGTTCCTCAAATATCTTGGCACCAAAACCGAAAAGGCGGGCTTTGTGACACCTGCTCTGTTGACATTAGCGCACCGGAGGGCTTTATTGGAATACCGGATGATGTCGAAGACACCTATCTCGCATGCGACTCGTGCTGGGACCAAAGCTGGACACGTTACGGGTACTCACCGACAGAGGGAAAGGAACGAGCATGGGTATGGTGGCAAGAGGGTGGCGATGCTAGGACACTGCAGAGTCTGAAAATTTTCGAGCGGCTTGCAGCATTGCATTGCAGGTAGCCCCATACTCGAACACCGAGCTTGGGGTCACATCTAGCGAGCGCCTATTCATGCCCAACTTTGCGCTCCAGGCGACCGGCCGCATAAACCCGCGGCCGTCGCCTGAGCTTTCACGTTGGGCGTCAAAGCAGCGTTGTCATGGAAGTACTTCTTCACACCTGAGACAAGGGGGTCATATGAAATCACTCTGCAAAGCCGCTGTCGCTACATTTATCTTGCTATCGAGTGTTCAAGTTCTTTCGGCGGGCTTGGCGAAGAAAACGTCTCGGCGCGCCAGCCAAGGAGATCCAACATGAAGCGCTCAGATCCAGCTTTAGGTGCATTTGCAACGTCAAGTGCTGCATCGGCAGCGTCGGTGATTTTATCTCACAATAGACGATTACCTAGTCTATTTGCTAGCGTAGTGGTTGTATTAATGCCAGCCGTTCTTGGGTGTGGCGTTCAGCAGAATATAGTTTCTATCCCAAAGACTGACTCCATCGCAATTGTTGATACTGAAGGCGCGTCGATCTATGGTTCTCAAAAAATCGATATGACAGCGTCTCCTCCTCGTATTATCCTACGTGAGAAGGGTAGGTACATGCTATTTCGTGTGGACCGTCAGGAAAAATTGGGGGATGTTCAACCTCACGCAGGTGAGGTTTATGTCATCAATGACGCGCTTAACCTCGAGAAGGTAGGCACCTTTGATGCGACTAAGACCGACGATCAATTGCGATGCGAGTTTCTCAAACCAGATTCAAGAGGAGGTAAACTCTCTTGTCCATAACATATCGCAAAGCGTGGGGTAAAAGCGTGGGGTCTTGTAATCATGCATCCATGCCCAACTCTGCGCTCCAGGCGACCGGCCGCATAAAGCCGCGTCCGCCGCCTGAGCTTCCACGTTGGGCACAGACATCTGTCGGTGCCCATAGGGGGTGCTTACGAGCCAACGGCGTCAAGAGAAAGGAGAGTGCATCATGAGTTGGTGGACCAAGTTGTTTGGTGGACCGGCTGGTCACGAGTCGTCCCCGGTCAAAAGATCAGCAGAATCTCGCATTTTTCCCCAAGGGCATCGCGAAGACACGACGGATAAAGAGATTGACGATCTGGTGAGTAGTTTCTGCCGGGGTCCGCGACTCTTATATTATGATGAGGAGCATGAAAAGCGCGTGAAGGAGCTGCGGCGGGAGCTAGTCTCAAAGGGCGATCGGGCCGTCCCTATACTTGCAAACGTCATCAGATTTGACTTTCAGGGCGAGCCTCGGAGCGCTATGTTAGCGGTTGTTGTTCTTGAAGATATTGGGACGAATCGTGCAGTCGAGGTCCTCAGTGAAGTACTCCATTGGCCGGACAATAGAACCGCCGAGATGCTCCGACTGTACGAGCGCGCTGCTGAAGCGCTTGTTTCTATTGACAGCGAGGCTGCATGGGTAGCCATAAGGGCAGCTGCTTCTGGTCCCGCAAAGGATTATGCAAACGCTATTGCGCAACATCCCAGAGCGCGGCTTAAGCCTAACGCGGACGGCACTAGCAGCGACGAGCGGTCTAGCCGCATATGGCAAGAGGACGACGATGGCCGCATGCGGAGCCTAGACGAGGCTCGATCATTTTGTTCCTCGCTGGCGTTAGGTGGGAAGCACGACTGGCGCTTACCCACCGCAAAAGAGCTGAAAACCTTAACGGGAACCCCTAATCTGCGGGAAGGTGCATATTGGGCCGAAGAATTGAGTGGCGATCCCTTCCATCGGCATTCCTTCCGGGACTTTGCTGGCGAGTGCTCGGGAGGAAGGCCAGATGATGATATTGCTAGAGTTCGGGCCGTTCGGGAAGACAATCCGTCGTGTCAGCGGAATTTGCAGCATCCCATGACCAGTCCTCCTCGCGCCCCCTCGACTCGCCAACCCCCGCCCGCCACTGATCCTCTCTCGGGGGGAATTCCGGTGGGCAAGCGTCCTTTCGCTTTCTGCAACGGATGCGATTGTGTTCTCCAACCACCAGAGGGACTCATCGCGCTCGGCCACGACACGTCGACGTGTTTCTTATTCTGTGAAACGTGCTTCGAAAACGCCAAACATGTTTTGGCAAGGGACGATAAGGTCTTTTTGCGCTCCCTAGCGAAGGAATGGTGGACTAATGGCTCTGTTCGATACGGTCGCTGGTCGTCAAGGGACAGACCACGGTATGGCTAGCTCAATGGCTCAAGGTGCCACTCCGGGGACAGGTCCGGTTCCGGTGGAACAGCAGTCGCCCAAACAATGGAATTTTCGATCACCTCACCGGCCGCTCCTGGCCGGTAGCCGACCGACGTCATGCTACACCCACTGACTGCTTCCCGACGCGTAGCGGTCGGCCAGGCGAGGAAATTGACATCCCCAGCGGCATGACTGCTTACGGTTGATCCGCCCGGTCGGCTTTGGAGAAGAATCTTCACCGTCTGGTTCTATGGCCGACTGCCGACCGACGGCAGGTAAGCAACAAAACAAAACATGGGGTCAAGATCAAAGGGGCCAGGGTCGGATTAAGTGCAAATCAATAGCCCAACTCTGCGCTCCAAGCGACGCTGCGCGATAAAGCCGCGTAGCGCGCCTGAGCTTTCACGTTAGAGGCTTCAATGGAACTCTGGCAAGCAATCCTCTTGGCATTTGGCGGCAATGCGGCGCTAATAGCTATCTTGGCAGTGCTAGCGAAATCACTGCTCGACAAACTAATCGTCCGCGACACCAAAGTCTTTGAATCCGAGCTGAAGTCAAAGACTGACGCCGAGATCGAGCGTTTGAAGAACGAAATGGCTCGAAACGTGGAAAGTTACAAAGTTCAGTTGAAGAAGTCGGAAATATTTTTTCAGCGCGAGTTGGAAGCAGCCTCCGCGTTTTCCACACTCTTTCACTCCATCCTTCCGGGCTATAACAACCCGCTCATGGACTGGTATGAGGCGTGTGACGAAATTGCTCACGACTTTGGAAGAATCGAAACGCGACTTTCCGACTTTATGTCAAAACATGGTGCGGTTCTCACCGACGACGAGCGAGCACTGTTAGTCGATGCAACCTCTGATGCTGGCTACGGAAAGTTCGATGTTATAGACGGAGATGTCGACTCCAATGCCAACCAAAAAGCTGACGAGCTTTACCAGAAGTTAAAGAACCTCGAAGCAAAACTCATTGAGAGAGTCCGTGCGCAAGCCAGCCTCTAACATGGCGGTCGAGAGGGGCGGCCTGCAAGCTGCGCTTGCAGGCCGTCCCTCTCCTCTACATTAGGCTGTTGTAGAAAGAAGCTTGCTGAATGACTTTATTTCGTGGTGGCTGTCTATGTGGGGCCGTGCGGTACGAAACGATTTCTGATCCTTTGAACCAGAGGATATGCCACTGTAGGGCTTGTCAAAAAGTTATCGGCGCTGCCTTCAACGCTCGCGTGCTCATGCGCATCGAACATGTTGCTATCTCTGGCCCAATCAGCACATTTCACTCTTCAGAAACTCTTGAGCGCGGTTTTTGTTCGCATTGCGGTTCAAGCATTTTCTCGCGGCGTGTAGCTGCAGGAGTCATCGGCTTAACAGCCGGTAGTCTCGACGAACCGTCACTATTCAAACCTGACATGCATTTTTGGATATCTTCAAAGCAACCGTGGCTAATAATTGCAGATAACCTGCCTCAATACCCAGAAGGCCCGCCATCTTTGGGCTATAAGCCATGAGTATTTACTCTAGTTGGCCTAACATTGCATTCGAAGCGACCTACGCAAAAAGCCGCGCAGGCGCCTCAACTTTACGTTATGCGTCTTAGTAACTCTCCTCGCGCATTAGCCGCGCTTTCGTTCCTCTGGCCTTCAATCATCTCGATAGGCGTGCTGGTTATACTCGGCAATCAGCTGGGGTCAGTTAGCGCGTTGTTTTCGCTCGAACCTCCAGCTGACACCATCGTGCGTTTTACATGCATTGCTCTGCTTATTGCTCTTGTGTGTGGAGGCCTGCTGCTTTCACCCGTGATGCTGCCCCGGTTCGCCCGTTGGTCCATGTTGTTTGTGTGTGTCGGGATCACACTTGGGTGCCTAGGCTTCGCACAACTTCTGTCACTCGGCTGGGTGTTTCCGTGTTGGTACTTGTTTAGGTTTGCTCATGAAACATACGCATAACGAGTAAGGATAGATCGTGCGAAGCCACGATCTGATCCGTTTGTTGGACGAGCCCGGGCCGGAGAGCGGGGCGCCCCCCCTGCAAACATCTTTTCTGGAATGACCCCATAGGCATGAACGCCGGTGGGGCGGGAGCGGGAAGTTTCGGCGCGCCGGCGCATGCGCGGCGCCGATCTCCCGAAAGCCGCCGTTTTCGCGTCCCGGCCACCGCTTTCCGGGCGGCCGCATCGCTCAGCTTGGGGAAACTGAAGTCCCGCGTGCGGCCGGGCAGCGCTGAGGGCTCGGCTTACATGATGAGAGGGCGACTCCAATGACCGGCAAGACAGCGACCACTACGGACGACGTCGGTCGAATCCGCGTCCTGACGATCGCCATCACGGCGCCACAGCATGGGCAGAGCATCGCTGGCCGCACCTTGCGCGGTAGCTTGAAGCGGTTCGGATCGAACTTCAGCAAGAGATGCAGCAAGCCGATCAGGCGCTTGCAATTGGCGTGCAGGAAGCCGAAGTTGCGTGCGCGGCGAAAGCCCTTGGGTAGCACGTGCTGGAGAATCAACCAGAGGAAATCGACTCCGGAAAGCGTGCGCCTTTCCGACCTGCCGGTTTGGGCGTTGCGATAGCGGAAGCTCACCTGGCCATCCTCGCAGGCGACGATATCCTGTTCCCGGATGACGCCGCGGTAGAGGTAACGACCGAGGGTGATCAAGGCCTTCTCACCGCTGCCAACCGATTGGCAATGCGCCACCCATTGCCGCGAATCCGACGCCGGGAGGCCGATCCCGGCCGCCTCGATCGCCGCCAGCATCTTCGCCCGAAAGACCTTGGCCATCGCCTTCTCGTTGAACAGGTAGGTGCCGTTCTTGCCGCGCCGCTTGCATCGCCAGCGCGGCGTCGCCGCATCGACCGCCGCCGCGGGGACGACGAGATGGACATGCGGGTGGAAGTCGAGCCGACGTGAGTGCGTGTGCAGGACAGCGATCGCCCCCGGCGTCCCCTGCAACTGCCGGTCGTTCTGGCTGAAGCGCAGCACCGTTTCCCAGGCGCAGCGCATCAGCGAATCGAAGACGACGTCGGCGTGCGCCGCGGCGAGTCCGCGCAATTCGGCCGGCAGCGTGAAGGTCAGCAAAAAGTAGTCGGCCGGAACCAGACGCTGCACCTGACGCTCCAGCCATGGCTGTCGTGGTGCTGGCAGTGCGGGCAAAGGCGATGGCCGCAGATTAGACGTCACCATGGGCTCCGCATCTCTCGGCCAGGCGTTCCTCGACCGAGCGGAAATTCCAGGCGCCAGGTTCTGGCATAACGACGCCGTTCGACTTGTCGCAGCTTCGCACGCTGGCGAAGGCGGCTGGCTCGTGACGTCGGCGGCGTCCTCGGGATGGCCGGCGCGGAGGTCGGCGAGCGCCATAATTATGAATTTCGCACCGAGTGGCGAGGCGTTTTGGTGTAGAATTTCTTGCCAGCTGCGAAGCCGTGACAGGCCCCGCAAGTCCCCTCAGGATCCCCGATGCCGCTGCCCCCTCCCACTGCCGAACGCACCCGCATGCACGTCCGCAGCGTGCATCTGCACGGTTACAAGCGTAGCGACGGCTGCTGGGACATCGAGGCTCGTTTGACCGATGTTAAGGATCACGACTATCCGCTCTCCTCGGGTCTGCGGAGGCCGGGTGAGGCGGTTCACGACATGTGGATGCGGGTGACCATCGATCACGGGATGACCATCCTCGACGCGGTGGCTTGCACCGATGCCATGCCCTACGTCGACTATTGCGATCGAATCACCCCGGATTACGCGCAACTGGTCGGTCTCAATCTCTTCCATGGCTTCCGGACGGCAGTCAAGACCCTGTTCCGCAGCACGCGCGGCTGCTCGCATCTCAGCGAACTGGCGATGTTCCTGCCGACCGCGGCACTGCAGACCTTCGCCAGTGAGGTGCTCGACAACGACGATAGCGGCCACAAGCCCTATCAGCTCGATCGTTGCCATGCGCTGGAATCGCATTCGGACGCAGTACGGCGCTATTACCCGCGCTGGTACCGTGGCCAGAAGCCCAGGTAGGACCTCCTGCCTGTGGTTCGTTACGTTTTGCAACCTTAACTCAAGCAAGGAAAGCGCATGAAAATTCACGAATATCAGGGCAAGGAACTCCTGAAGAAATTCGGCGTCGTGGTTCCGCGCGGGGTGTTCTGTCCGTCCGTCGATGATGCGGTCAAGGCAGCCGAAACCCTGGGAGGCAAGGTCTGGGTGGTCAAGGCCCAGATTCACGCGGGTGGTCGCGGCAAGGGCGGTGGCGTCAAGGTGGCCAAGTCGTTGGACGAAGTTCGCCAGTTTGCCGGGCAGATCCTGGGCATGCAACTCGTGACGCACCAGACCGGACCGGCAGGCCAGAAGGTGCGGCGGCTGCTCGTCGAAGAAGGGGCAGACATCCGCAAGGAGTATTACGTTGCCGCGCTGACCGATCGCACGACGCAGAAGGTGGTGATGATGGCGTCTTCCGAAGGTGGCATGGACATCGAGAAGGTTGCCCACGACACTCCGGAAAAGATCCTCAAGGTGTTCATCGATCCGGTCGACGGGATAAGCGACGCGCAGGCGGCCGAACTGGCCAACGGCATTGGCGTGCCGGCGGAGTCCGTCGGCCAGGCGGTGGCAGCGCTCAAGGGGCTCTACCAGTGCTACATGGAAACCGACGCCTCCCTGGCCGAGATCAACCCGCTGATCCTCGAGGGTAACGGCAACATCAAGGCCATCGACGCCAAGTTCAACTTCGACTCCAACTCGCTTTATCGGCAGCCGGAGATCGTCGCTTACCGCGATCTCGACGAGGAGGACCCCGACGAACTCGAAGCGTCCAAGTTCGACCTCTCGTACATTTCGCTCGACGGCAACATCGGCTGCCTGGTGAACGGCGCCGGTCTGGCGATGGCAACGATGGACACGATCAAGCTGTTCGGTGCCGAGCCGGCCAACTTCCTCGATGTCGGCGGTGGCGCGACCACCGAGAAGGTCACCGAAGCCTTCCAGATCATGCTCAGGAATCCCAAGGTCAAGGGCATTCTGGTGAACATCTTCGGCGGCATCATGCGCTGCGACACGATCGCCACCGGTGTCGTTGCCGCCGCTCGGGAAACGCACCTCTCCGTGCCGCTGGTGGTCCGCATGAAGGGGACCAACGAAGATATCGGCAAGAAGATCCTCAGCGATTCCGGCCTGCCGATCATCACTGCGGATTCAATGGCCGAAGCCGCCACCAAGATCGTTGCTGCGGTCAGTTAAGGAGCCACCATGTCGATTCTGATTAACAAAGACACCAAGATCATCACCCAGGGGATCACCGGCAAGACCGGCCAGTTCCACACCGAGAAGTGCCAGGAGTACGCCAACGGCAAGAACTGCTTCGTCGCCGGGGTGAATCCCAAGAAAGCCGGCGAGAGTATTTTCGGCATTCCGATCTTTGGCTCGGTCAAGGACGCTGCTGCCCAGACCGGTGCCACGGTCTCGGTCATCTACGTGCCGCCGCCAGGCGCCGCTGCGGCGATCTGGGAAGCGGTCGAAGCCGACCTCGATCTGGTCGTCTGCATCACCGAAGGCATCCCCGTGCGCGACATGCTCGTCGTGCGCAACAAGATGCTGCGCAAGGAAGCGGCTGGCGGCAAGAAGACCCTGCTGCTCGGTCCGAACTGCCCCGGCCTGATCACGCCGGACGAAGTCAAGATCGGTATCATGCCGGGTCACATTCACCGCAAGGGTCGCATCGGGGTGGTCTCGCGTTCCGGTACGCTGACCTACGAAGCGGTCGGTCAGTTGACCGAAATCGGTCTCGGCCAGTCGTCGGCCGTGGGTACCGGTGGCGATCCGATCAACGGTCTCAAGCACATCGATATCATGCGTCTGTTCAACGACGACCCGGATACCGACGCGGTGATCATGATCGGTGAAATCGGTGGTCCGGATGAAGCGGATGCGGCCGTATGGTGCAAGGCCAACATGAAGAAGCCGATCGTCGGCTTCATTGCCGGCGTCACCGCTCCGGCTGGCAAGCGCATGGGCCACGCCGGTGCGCTGATCTCCGGTGGCGCGGACACCGCTGATGCCAAACTCGCGATCATGGAGGAGTGCGGCTTTACGGTGACGCGCGACCCGTCGGAAATGGGCAAGCTGATCAAGGCGCTGATCTAGGTCCGGATTGAGCTGGCTTCTCGTCTCGGCAAGAAGGGCAGACCGCGGTCTGCCTTTTTTGTTTGCCCCCGGCGCGTGTCATTTCATTTGCCGGTAAAATCGTTGACCAGGCGTTGCGCGGCGTCGCTCACGGTTGGCCCCGAGCGGCCCGCGGCGCTTGTTCGATACCGCCGACGAGGAAGAAATGGCCCTGTTCCTGAGTGAAAAAGACGTTGAAGAGCTGCTGACCATGCCGCTGGTTATCGAAGCGGTCGAGGCAGCACACCGCGAGCTTTCGTCGGGGCAGGCCTGCGACATACCCCGCCAACGCACGCGCTTGCCGCAGACGACGCTGCATGTCCTGCAGGGGGCCTTGCCGGGTCTTGACGCCATCGGCTACAAGGCCTACACCAGTAACCGCTCGGGCGTACGTTTCCTCGTTTACCTCTATTCGGCGTCGACCGGCAGGCTGCGCGCCGTCGTCGAAGCCGATCGTCTCGGCATGATGCGCACAGGTGCGGCATCGGCCGTTGCGACGCGCTGGCTGGCCAGACCCGACGCGCAAGTGGCGGGAGTCTTCGGTGCCGGCTGGCAGGCCGAAGGGCACATCGAAGCGATAGCAGCCGTGTGTCCACTACGGCGGGTGAAGGTGTATGCGCGGCGCAGCGAGCGGCTGCTCGCCTTCTGTGCGCGGCTGTCGGAGCGCCTTGGCATCGAGGTCGCCGCTGCCGCTTCACCCGAGGACGCCGTGCGCGGCAGCGACATCGTCAGCACCGTCACGACCTCGGCGACGCCGCTCTTCGACGCCGACTGGCTGTCTCCCGGCACACACATCAATGCCGCAGGTTCCAATTCACTGATTCGCCGCGAACTGGGTGAAGACGTCCTCAAGCGCTGTTCGCCGATCGTCGTCGACAGCATCGAGACGGCACTGCGTGAGGCGGGTGACCTGCTGCCCTGGCTGGAGAAGGGACGCCTACAGGCACGGCAGTTGCTCGAACTGGGAGACGTGATCTGTGGTCGCCAGACCGGGCGGTCGGCGAGCGCCGAGATCACGCTGTTCGAGTCGCAGGGTATGGCCATACAGGATCTGGCGGTCGCGGTCCGCCTTGAAGCACTTGCGCGTGAGCGCGGAGTCGGCAGCGAATTGCCTTTCGGCGGCTAGTGTGGGCACAATCCCGTTGGTCGGCCGTCGGTGACCGGCTGACCCGTACGCAATGCGACGGAAGCCGGCTCGGTCTGCTGATCAGTTATGTGGAGACGACGTGGCAAACAGTCTTTTGGGCGCGCTCGATATCGTCGCCTGTTCTGACCCGGGGCTGGTGCGGAGTCAGAACGAGGATTCGGTCATGGCCGACGCCGGTCAGGGACTGGTGATCCTCGCCGATGGCATGGGCGGCTACAACGCCGGTGAGGTGGCGAGCAAGATGGCGACGACGCTCCTGTCCGCGGGGCTGGTGGCGGCGTTGAAGACGACCTCGGCACACGAGGAGGACCAGCGGACCGGGCAGCCATTCGCTGTGCGTTGTTTGGTCGAGCAGATCGCGGTCGTCAACTCGGCGATCTACCAGGCGTCGGAGAGTCAGTCGCAACTCGGCGGCATGGGCACGACGCTCGTCGCAGCCATTTTCTGCGACAACCGGATGATCGTCGCCCATGTTGGCGACTCTCGCCTCTATCGTCTGCGTGCCGGCGAGTTCGTGGCGTTGACGCGCGATCACTCGCTGCTGCAGGAGCAGATCGACAGCGGCTTGATCTCCGCTGAAGACGCGCGTTACGCGGCCAACCGCAACCTGGTGACGCGTGCCGTCGGCGTGGACCCCGAAGTCGAGGCGGAGATTCACGTCCATCCGGTGCAGCCTGGCGACGTCTATCTGCTCTGCTCCGACGGTCTCCATGACATGGTCGACGGGGCGGACATGCAGCGCGCCCTGGAGATGTTCGGCACCGACCTTGAGAGGGCGGCAAGGTATCTGATCCAGATGGCCAACGACCATGGTGGGGATGACAATATTTCGGTTATCGTGGTCAGAGTCGTGCGCAAATTCCCTGCGGCCAGCGGGAGTTGGGCGAAACTCTGGTCATGGCTCAGATAAGGACGGGAAGGCGATGGCAAAGCTGATACTCAGCATGGATGGCCTGGTACTCAAGGAGATCCCGCTGCTCACGGATCGCATGAGCATCGGTCGCAAGGCGAACAACGACATCCAGATCGACAACATGGCGATCAGTGGCGAGCATGCGGCCGTGGTGACGATTCTCAACGACTCCTTCCTCGAGGACCTGAACAGCACCAACGGCACGCTGGTCAACGGCCAGGCGGTCAAGAAGCATTTCCTGAAGGACGGCGACGTCATCGAAATGGGCAAGTACAAGATGAAGTATCTTGCCGCTTCGGAAACACCGGGGGAAACGACGGAGTACGCCAAGAACATGCTCGTCGAGTCGATACCCGTTCCTGAGGTCGTCAAGGCCAGTGATCCGATCGGACCCAGCCTGGGTCACAGCGCCGCTTCGGCGGTACCATCCATCGCGGCCATCCAGCTGCTCAGCGGCTCCAACGCCGGTCGCGAGCTGCAACTGACCAAGACCTTGACGACACTGGGCAAGCCAGGCGTGCAGGTGGCGGTGATCGCGAGGCGACCACAGGGGTACTTTCTGACGCATGTCGAGGGAGCCAGCTTCCCGGTACTCAATGGCAAGGTTCTTGACGCCCAGGCACATCGCCTTGAGGACCATGACGTGATCGAGCTTGCGGGCGTGAAGATGGAATTTTTTCTGAAGACCTGATGATCCGTCACGTGGACCGGCGACCGCCTCGTCAGCAGGATCGTGTTTCGCGTATCACCGCGGAGCCGGCGGAGCGTCCGGTGGGGCGGGGATCATGAAAGTCAGGGTTCTCGGCTGCAGCGGAGGAATCGGTGGGAGCCATCGGCGGACCACTTCGATGCTGGTCGACGACGACCTGCTCATCGATGCCGGGACGGGTGTCGCCGATCTCTCGCTGGCCGAACTGGCGGTCATCGATCATGTCTTCCTGACCCACTCGCATCTCGACCATATCGCTTCCTTGCCCTTGTTGGTCGATTCGGTCAGCGATTTGCGCGACAAGCCCCTGACGGTCTATGCGACGGCGGAGACGCTTGCGATCATCGGCAAGCACATCTTCAACTGGGTGATCTGGCCGGATTTCCGCGTCATCCCGAGTCCGGAGGAGGCGGTCATGCGCTACCGGTCGATTGCTCTCGGCCAGTCCGTTCGCCTGGGCGGACGAACGATCACGGCACTGCCCGCCGAACATACCGTTCCGGCGGTGGGTTATCAGCTCGACTCGGGGTCCGGTAGCCTCGTATTTACGGGCGATACGACGATCAACGATGCTTTCTGGCCAGTGGTCAACAGCATTGCCAACCTTCGCTTCCTGCTGATCGAAACAGCATTCCCGAATCATGAACGGCGCCTGGCCGAAGTCTCCAAGCACCTGTGTCCGAGCATGCTGGCCACGGAGCTGACCAAGCTGACGATCGCCGCCGAGGTTTACGTCAGTCACCTGAAGCCGGGCCAGAGTGAGCTGACGATGGCGGAAATCGAGAGTTGTGCGGGTTCCTTCAAGCCACGCATGCTGCAGCACAATCAGGTCTTCGAGTTCTGAGCGCCGACGAGCAAATGGCAACCGATTGGCCGATCGACACCAACCTCGGCGACATGAGTCGACGCCTGGGGTTCTTCAAGAACCTGCAGCGCGTTACCAACAAGATCCATGCCACCAGTGACGCCGACGAAATCATTCTCGAGATGTCGGAGGACATTTGCGAGTTGTTTCACTGTGATCGGCTGACCATCTATCTGGTCAGTGACGACCGGCAGAGCATTGTCTCGAAGGTCAAGACCGGGCTCGCGTCGCGCCAGGACATCCGGCTGCCGATCAGCGAGCAGAGCATAGCCGGCTATGTCGCGGCGACAGGCAAGACCGTCAACATCCGCGACGTCTACGACCATCGCGAACTGGCGGGGCACAGTGCCAGTCTGCGTTTCCTGAAAGAGATCGATGAGCGGACCGGCTATCGCTCGAAGCAGATGCTGGTTGCGCCGATCCTCAATGCTCAGAGCAACGAAATGCTGGGCGTCGTGCAACTCATCAACAACCGCTCGGATGCACCGTTTCCGGCAGTAGCCGAGGAGGGCGTCCAGGCGCTGGCGCAGACGCTGGCGGTCGCGTTTGCGCAGCGCCAGAAGACGCCGGCGGCGGTGCGCAGGACCCGCTACGATGCGCTGGTCGCCGAGGCGATCATTTCGGCAGCCGAGTTCGAACTCGCCCAGCGCTCGGCACGCCGCAAGAGCGCGGATATCGAAGACGTCCTGTGCACCGAGTTTCAGGTGCCGTTGCCGGCCATCGGTGCCGCGCTGTCGACCTTCTTTTCCGTGCCTTATGAGCCGTTCCTGCCGGATCGAATCAAGCCGCTCGATCTGCTGAAGAACCTGAAGCGTGATTACGTCGAAGCGAATCTGTGGCTACCGGTCGAGGAGACGCCCGATGGGGTGGTCGTGGTGGCGATCGACCCGGAACGGGTCAGGAGTTCGCGAACCGTCAACAACGTTTTTCCGAAGAGTCGAATCGCTTATCGCGTCACCACGCGCCGTGAATTCGCGCTCACGGTCGACAGGTTTTTCGGTGCCCTGTCGAACATGGATTCGGTCGGCGACCTGTTGTCTGGTCTTGACGACGACGAGTCGGGCGACGCCGCCGGCAGCCATGCCGAGGTGCTCAGTGCGGCAGCCGACAACGAACTCGTGCGGCTGGTCAACAAGATCATCGTCGACGCCTGCCAGCAAGGCGCCTCGGACATTCACATCGAGCCGCGGCCGGGTAAGGGCAAGACCCTGATTCGTTTCCGCCGCGATGGCTCCCTGTCTCCCTATGTCGAAGTACCTGCCTCCTACCGCAATGCCTTGATCGCCCGCCTCAAGATAATGTCCGATCTCGACATCTCGGAGAAGCGCCGGCCGCAGGACGGCAAGATGCAATTCAAGAAGTGGGGGCCGCTGGACGTCGAACTGCGCGTCGCGACGCTGCCGACGGCCGGGGGCATGGAGGACGTCGTCCTGCGCATTCTCGCCGCTGGCGAGCCGATCCCGCTCGATCGCCTCGGCGTTACGCCGCACAATCTCGAGCGACTGCAGGCCCTGATCGCGAAACCCTACGGGCTTTTCTTCGTCTGTGGTCCGACCGGCTCGGGCAAGACGACCACGCTGCACTCGATCCTGAGCTACATCAACCGGCCGGAAACGAAGATCTGGACCGCCGAGGATCCTGTCGAGATTACGCAGAAGGGCTTGCGACAGGTGCAGGTCAACAAGAAGGCCGGACTCGATTTCGCCACCGTGATGCGTGCTTTCCTGCGTGCGGATCCCGATGTGATCATGGTCGGCGAGATGCGTGACAAGGAAACCGTGTCGATCGGCATCGAAGCCTCGCTGACCGGCCACCTGGTGTTCGCAACGCTGCACACGAACAGCGCACCCGAGTCGGTCAACCGCCTGCTCGACATGGGCATGGACCCCTTCAACTTCGCCGACGCGCTGCTTGGCATTCTGGCCCAGCGTCTTGCCAAGCGCTTGTGCAGCGCGTGCAAGGAGGCGTACCAGCCGACACCGGAAGAGATCAGCCAACTGCTTTCCGAGTACTGCGCTGAATTTCGGGGCACGGCGCGATGGCAGCAGGACCCGCAGGCCGCTGCCGAGCGGGTGCGTCAGGAATGGCTGGAGCGCCATGCAAGCGCAGGCCGGTTTACGCTCTACCGGGCCAGGGGATGTGCTGCCTGTGCTGGCAGCGGGTACAAGGGGCGCGTCGGCCTGCACGAGCTATTGACCGGAACGGATCTTCTCAAGAAGCAAATCCAGGAGCACGCGCGTGTTGCCGAGTTGCTTGCCACCGCGCTGAACGAAGGTATGCACACGCTCAAGATGGACGGCATCGAGAAGGTGCTCTCGGGGATCACCGACCTGAAGCAGGTGCGCATCGTCTGCATCAAGTAAGCGCAATGACAAAGCCCCCTTGCGGGGGCCTTGTCGGTCGGGCGGTGCAGGGCGATTGCCTACATCCGTTCGATCATCGCATCGCCAAACTCCGAGCACGATACCTCGCGGGCACCCTCCATCAGGCGCGCGAAGTCGTAGGTCACGACCTTGTCGCCGATCGCCGCTTCCATCGCCTTGACGATCAGGTCGGCCGCTTCGATCCAGCCGAGATGCCGCAGCATCATTTCGGCCGAGAGGATCAGCGAACCCGGGTTGACCTTATCCAGGCCGGCGTACTTCGGTGCCGTGCCATGCGTCGCTTCGAAGCAGGCGTACTGATCGGAGATGTTGGCACCCGGGGCGATGCCGATACCGCCGACCTGCGCGGCCAGTGCGTCGGAAATGTAATCGCCGTTCAGGTTGGTGGTACAGATCACGTCGTATTCCGCCGGGCGCAGCAGGATCTGCTGCAGGAAGGCGTCGGCGATCGAGTCCTTGATGACGATGCCGTTGGGCAGCTTGAGCCATGGCCCGCCGTCGATCTCGACGCCACCGAATTCGTTCTTGGCCAGCGCGTAGGACCAGTCACGGAAGGCGCCTTCGGTGAACTTCATGATGTTGCCCTTGTGCACGATCGTCACCGAGCGGCGCTTGTTGGCGATGGCGTACTTGATGGCGGCGCGTACCAGGCGCTCGGTCCCCTCCTTGGAGATCGGCTTGATGCCGATACCGGAGCTTGCCGGGAAGCGGATCTTGGTGACGCCCATCTCTTCCTGCAGGAACTTGATGACCTTGTTGCAGCCATCGGAACCGGCCAGCCATTCGATGCCGGCGTAGATGTCCTCGGTGTTCTCGCGGAAGATGACCATGTTCGTCTTCGACGGATCCTTGAGCGGCGACGGAACGCCACGGAAGTACTGGATCGGGCGAACGCACTGGTACAGATCGAGTTCCTGGCGCAGCGCCACGTTCAGGGAACGGATGCCGCCACCGACCGGTGTGGTCATCGGACCCTTGATCGACACCGAGTACTCCTTGAGCGTGTCGAGCGTCTCGGCCGACAGCCACACGTCGGAGCCATACATCTGCGTTGATTTCTCGCCGGCGTACACTTCCATCCAGTGAATCTTCTTGCTGCCGCCGTAGGCCTTGGCGACCGCGGCGTCAACGACCTTGATCATCACCGGCGTGATGTCGATGCCGATGCCGTCGCCTTCGATGTACGGGATGATGGGGTTGTCCGGGATTGCCTGCCCGGGGATGATTTTCTGCCCGCCTTGCGGGACCTTGATCAGACTTTCGCTCATGCCAACTCCTAATTGTGTGGTTGTCGCCGATGCAGGGGCCAGCGCCGGTGCCTTGTAGCTCCATGCGCCGGCTCGGGATCCGTTGATCGGACGATGCTGCGTACCTGGGCACGAAGGATCCTCGTCTGAAGCCAAACTCTCCTGCGGCACCGCCCGCGATTATGTCGTAAATTCAGGCGATCTGCAGCAATTCTCGCGCTTGTGTCGGTGCATGCCGACTCGTCCGGCGCCGCGATGCTGTCGGCAATCGGCCGCTTGACGGACTCACCGGCAGGCTTCGCAGGCGGCGACGACGAGTGATGTGGCGCCGTTGTGCGGATGCTACAATCCTATCAATCCGACCCCTCGACCGCATCCAATGGACATATCGACCACTCAGAACGTGCTCGCCCAACGCATTGTCGAGGCGATGATCGATGGCTTCAACCGGCACTATCGCCTGATTCGCCGCTATGGACAGCAAGCCAAGGAGCTTTTCGAGGCTGGCGACTGGCGGGGCGTTCATGATGCCGTTCGCGAGCGCATCCGTTCCTATGACGACCGCGTGCGCGAGACGGCCGAGTTGCTGTCGGCAAATTTCGGTGCCGCTTCGATCGACGATGCGACCTGGCAGCAAGTCAAACTGTTCTACATCGGCCAGTTGATCAACCACAAGCAGCCGGAACTCGCCGAGACCTTCTTCAACTCGGTCTGCTCCAAGATCCTGCACCGCACCTATTTTCACAACGACTACATCTTTGCCCGTCCGGCGGTGTCCACCGAGTACATCCAGTCGTACCCGCCGACTTACCGGAGCTACTATCCGGCGCAGCACGGTCTGCGCCAGGCGATCCGGCAGGTCATCGTCGACTTCGACTGGCAGCGTCCTTTCGAAGACCTCGATCGCGATGTCGACTACATCATGCGCGCCGCACACCAGCGCCTCGGCGACTGGCCCGCGGCGGAAGCCAACGCCCAGATCCAGGTTCTGCACTCGGCCTTCTACCGCAACAAGGGTGCCTACCTTTTCGGTAAGGCGATCAACGGTCATCAGGAGTTTGCCTTCGCCATCCCGGTTCTGCACTCGCCGGAAGGCAAGCTGGTCGTCGACACGATCCTCCTCGACAACGGGCTGATCAGCGTTCTGTTCTCGCTGTCGCGCGCCTATTTCATGGTCGATATGGAGGTGCCGTCGGCTTACGTGCAGTTTCTGCGCAGCATCATGCCGAACAAGCCGACCTCCGAGCTGTACACCATGTTGGGCCTTGGCAAGCAGGGCAAGACCATGTTCTTCCGTGACCTGAAACAGCACCTGCGTCATTCCGAGGATCAGTTCATCATTGCGCCAGGGATAGCCGGCCTGGTCATGCTGGTGTTCACGCTGCCTTCCTATCCCTATGTCTTCAAACTGATCAAGGACGTTTTTGGCGCCTCGAAAGAGATGGATCGCGCCACGGTCAAACGCAAGTACCTGCTCGTGAAACAGGTCGACCGGGTCGGCCGCATGGCTGATACGCTCGAGTTCTCACAGGTCGCACTGCCCAGGAAGCGCTTCTCGGGCGAACTGCTCGAGGCGCTGAACACGCTCGCGCCGTCGCTGATCGAGGAGGAGGGCGACGATCTAGTGATCAAGCACCTCTATATCGAACGCCGCCTGACGCCGCTCAACCTCTATCTCGACACGGCAACGCCGGCGGAGATCGACCACGCCGTCCTCGAGTACGGCAATGCCATCAAGGAACTGGCCTGTGCCAACATCTTCCCGGGCGACATGCTGTGGAAGAACTTCGGCGTCACACGCTACAACCGCGTCGTCTTCTACGACTACGACGAGATCGAGCTGATGACCGACACCAACTTCCGCGTCATTCCGGAGCCGCCGTATCCGGAGATGGAGATGGCCAGCGAGCCCTGGTACTCGGTAGGCCGGCACGACGTCTTCCCGGAAGAGTTTGCCAGCTTCCTGCTCGGCTCGCCGAAAGTGCGCTCGGCCTTCCTCAAGTACCACCGGGCGCTGCTCAGCGTCAAGTTTTGGCAGGGCGCGCAGGAGAAGATCCGTGCCGGCCACGTCGAGGATTTCTTTCCCTATCCTGAAGATCTCCGTTTCTGTAACACCTTTGCCGCGGCTTCCCTCGACGCTGCCCCCGGGTGAGCGACCGTCGCTCCGTTCTGAGCCGGTTACGGAGGCCTCGCTTCTGGGGCTTGGCTGGCCTCGTCCTGCTGGGTCTTGCTGCTGGCGCCGTCCATTGGCTACGTCTGGACGCGCGCGCGCTGCTCTGGCTGGAGGAGTCGCGCAGCCCGGCCGAAGAGCGCGCCGCCAGCCTGTGGTTGCCGGAACACAAGGCTGTGCTGCAGATCGCCGTGCCTGGCTTCGAGAATGAAGAGTTTTCCGATCTGGCTTACAGCCCGGCAACCGGCACCCTGTTTACGGTCAGCGGCAAGCAACCCCTGTTGATCGAGTTGTCGCTTGCGGGCAAGGTCTTGCGCAGCATTCCGGTGATCGGTGCGGCCGATCTAGAGGGTGTGGCGGTGCTGGAAGGGGGCTGCATGGCGATCACCTCCGAACGCCAGCACAGGCTGTCGATCTTTCGCCTCGACGCGGCTACCCGGGAAATAGGTGCGGAGCAGGTGGTTCAACAGGTCGACCTCGGCCACGCGGAGGATCCGAACAAGGGCTTCGAAGGATTGGCCTGGGACAAGCGCCACCAGCGGCTGCTCCTGGGCAAGGAAAAGTATCCGGTGATGCTCTATGGCCTGCCGGCCGATGGCTGTCGGGTGACCGGTGAGCTGCAGGAACTCGCTGGGCTGGGTGGCCACATGACCGATCTGGCCGCGCTCACCGTCGATCCGCACAGCGGCCACATCCTGGCGTTGTCGCAGGAGTCGCATCTGTTGGTGGAACTCGACAAAGGCTATCGACCGCGCAATTTCATCGCCCTGTTGCGCGGCCTCCACGGCCTTGAGCACACCATCCCGCAGGCCGAAGGGGTGGCTATCGACGACGCCGGCACGCTGTACATGGTCAGCGAGCACAACCTGTTCTACGTTTTCCGCAAGGACAGCGCGGGCCGCTGAGCAGCCCCGGAATTCTGCGCGGTTTCCCGTGCGCGTCCCCCGCTTCTACCTGCCGAGCCACTCCTTCGCCCACGACAGGCCGCTCTCGGTCCCCGCTCCCGACAGCAGGGGCTGGTATTCACATCCGAGCCAGCCGTTGTAGCCCAGCCGCTCGAGCAGGGCGAAAAGAAACGGGTAGTTGATTTCACCGGTCCCCGGCTCGTGGCGTCCCGGATTGTCGGCAAGCTGGAAGTGGGCGATGCGGCCGATGTTGGCCTGTATCGTTCTCGCCAGGTCGCCTTGCATGATCTGTGCGTGGTAGATGTCGTATTGCAGCCAGAGGTTCGGTTCAGCCATCTCGGCCAGCAGCGCCAGCGCCTTCGCCGGCGTGTCCAGCCAGAATCCGGGGATGTCCACCCGGCTGTTGATCGGTTCGATCAACAGCCGGATGCCGTACGTTGCCAGGCGCTTGGCGGCGTGTTCGAGGTTGGCCTTGAACGTCGCGCGGATCGCCGCTTCCGGTACGCCGGCGGGTGCCATGCCGGCCAGGCAGTTGAGCTGAGTGCAACCGAGGCGGCGGGCGTGCTCGATTCCGTGCTCTACACCGTCCCGGAACTCGGCCTCGCGTCCGGGCAGGCAGGCGATGCCGCGCTCGCCAGCGTCCCAGTCGCCTGCCGGCAGGTTGTGCAAGACCTGTAGCAGGCGGTGTTCGCGCAGCAGGCGGGCGAGTTCGTCGGCGTCGTAGCCATAGGGAAACATGTACTCGACGCCAGCGAATCCGGCGCGCGCAGCGCGGCCGAAGCGGTCGACGAACGGCACGTCGGTGAAGAGAAAGCTGAGGTTGGCGCAGAGCTTCATAGATCGGCCGGGCATGCATCCTCCTTCGGCTATAATTACCCTTATTGTGATCAGGAAGGCCGGCATGGGCAATCGTCTCTCGAAAATCGTCACCCGCACCGGCGATGCCGGTACCACCGGCCTTGGTGACGGCACGCGGGTGGGCAAGGACAGCCTGCGCGTCGAAACCATGGGTCAGGTCGATGAACTCAACTCGACGCTTGGCCTCCTGTTGACCGAGGAGATCCCGGACGACATCCGACAGGCACTGATCGGCATTCAGCATGACCTGTTCGATCTGGGGGGCGAGCTGTGCATTCCCGGAATGAACATGATCAGTGAAAAACAGGTCCTTCGGCTCGAGGATCTGGTTGAGGAATTCAACGCCGACCTGGCGCCGCTCAAGGATTTCATCCTGCCTGGCGGTACGCGCGCGGCGGCGCTGGCTCATCTGGCGCGCACGGTCTGCCGTCGCGCCGAGCGCCAGATCGTACATCTGGCGAGCACGGAAGCGGTTTCCGAGTTTGCTCGCAAGTACCTGAATCGTCTCTCGGATCTGATGTTTGTTCTGGGCCGTGCGCTGAACCGCGCCGGTGGGCGCGGCGACGTACTGTGGGTGCAGGGGAAGAATCGCGGTCCCGAGTGACTGCGACCAGCGCCCAATCACCGTTTTTGATGGAGTATCGCCATGGCGATCAGCATTACGGTCATTACCACTGCCAGCCGCTCCCGGCGCTTTCTGCAAACCGATCCCGCCAATGTCGAGCAGATGCTCGAGAGTCTCAAGCGCAGCGGCCAGATCTTCTCGGGCAAACCCCTGATCATCGGTTCGGCGGGTCAGACCGAGATCTTCTCGCCGCAGGCGATCGCCTGTGTGGAAATCGAGGCCAGTCGTGACCTGAGCGTTCTCGTGCCGAGTTCCCTGAACCTGACGCTGACGGCACTGACGCCGGAGGAACTCGCGCAGCCGTTCGCCGGCGGCATCGAGGGCGAGCACGTGAAGGCGCGCATCGAGTTCTTCTTCAAGGGTGGTCATGTTCTGCGCACCAGCGCGGAAGGAACCCGCAAGGCGGCTCTCGCCGAGCGGCTGATGAACCTGACAAGCCTCTTCGAACGTCCGGCGATCAGTTACCGCTTGCCGCAGGGCGGCATCGGGCTGATGAATCCGCATGCCATGACCCGCTTTGTGATCACTCCCGGCGTTGCGGACCTGCCGCGTGACGCCTGGCTGGCGGATCTGGTCTGAAGAGAAGCACGTTGCCGGGGGTAGGACGATCACTGCACAGGTGACGAAAGCAATCGAGCCGCTTCCTGCACGAAACCTGGGCTGATTCTCCCGCCGTTGCTCTGATTGATTCTGGCTCGCCACCGGGGCGGGCTGCTCGACGTGGCTCGGCTCTCGCGCAAGCTGCGGAAGCCTGTTCCGGCGGAGAATCGGATCTGCTGGCGGCCGACGTGGAAGTCGTGAGCCTCGTCACCGCCGGCGCGCTGGTCGCCGGCGCCAATGGCGTTTCCGGTTTGCCTATCTCACAGCATCCGTGACACGGCGCCGCAGCTAGCGATCGGCGCCAATCGGGCAGGGTTCGGTAGTAAACTCCGCACCTCGATGCATCCTTGGGCCCGCCTCTGCTCCGGCTCTCTGCGCGTTTGGGCGCGTCCAGGCACCGTGCCGGACCGATGGGCCAGACAGATACCGGGCACGGAGTCCGCCGTCCAGGAGTGTGGGGCGACCCTTAACCATCGTCGTTGACGGCCAGGGCCGACGCGGCTCAGGCAGTCGGTTGGAGATATCAGTTCAATGAGTTACACCGCAGAATCGATCGCTGTCCTCAAGGGACTGGAGCCCGTGCGCCATCGTCCCGGCATGTACACGCGTACCGATTGTCCCCTGCACATCATCCAGGAAGCGATCGACAACGCGGCCGATGAAGCACTCGGCGGCTACTGCAAGCGGATCAGCGTGACGCTGCATCGTGATCATTCGGTGACGGTTCAGGATGACGGCCGCGGCATTCCGGTGGAGATGCATCCACTCGAAAAAGTGCCGACGCTCGAAGTGGTGTTCACCCGCCTGCACGCCGGCGGCAAGTTCAACAAGGATGATGGCGCTTCGGCGTACCGCTTCTCGGGCGGTCTGCACGGCGTCGGCGTTTCGGTGACCAACGCGCTGTCGACGCGCCTCGAGGTCGAGGTCGTTCGCGACGGCGCGCGCCATCGGATGGCTTTTGCCGGCGGCGAGGTCGTCGAGCCGCTGCAGCGGGTCGGCGATGCGCCCAAAAAAACGACCGGTACGCGGCTGCGCGCCTGGCCGGACCCGGCCTTCTTCGATACGCCGGCGATCCCGCTGGCGCAGCTCGAGCGCCTGTTGCGCAGCAAGGCGCTGTTGCTGCCAGGCCTGCACGTTTCGCTGAGTGTCGAGGATGGCGCGACGAGCGAATGGTGCTTTGCCAACGGCATGCTGCAGTATCTTGCCGAACAGATCGACGGCGAGGCGGTGGCACCGGTCTTCAGCAGCGAGAAGTACGCCGCGAAGGGCGACGAGAATTTTCCGGCCGGCTCCGGCGCCGCCTGGGCGATCTGCTGGACGGCCGAGGGCGGTCTGGCACGCGAATCCTACGTCAACCTGATCCCGACGACCGCCGGTGGCACGCACGAAGCCGGCCTGCGTCAGGCGGCTCTCGATGCCATCCGGAGCTTTGCCGAGCACCATGCGCTGCTGCCCAAGGGAGTCAAGCTGGCGGCCGAGGATGTCTTTTCGCGCGCCAGCTTCGTCCTCGCCGTGCGCATGCTCGATCCCTCGTTTCAGGGTCAGACCAAGGAGCGCCTGAATTCGCGTGACGCCGTGGCGCTCGTCGCGCGCATGCTGCGCGATCCGCTGGAGTTGTGGCTCAACGAGCATCCGGAAGCGGCCAAGCGGATCACCGATCTGGCGATCCGTGCCGCGCAGGCGCGCACGCGTGCCGGTCAGAAGGTCGAGAAGCGCAAGCAGTCGGGCGTCGCCATCCTGCCAGGCAAGCTCTCGGATTGCCAGAGCGAGGACGTGAACCGCAACGAGATCTTTCTCGTCGAGGGCGATTCCGCCGGCGGTTCGGCAAAATCGGGGCGCGACAAGGAACTGCAGGCGATTCTGCCGCTGCGCGGCAAGGTCTTGAACACCTGGGAGGTCGAGGCCGGCAGCCTGTTCGCCAACCGCGAAGTGCACGATATCGCCGTGGCGCTCGGCATCGATCCGCACCCGCCGAGCGCGCCGGATGCGGTGCTGACCAATCTGCGCTATGGCAAGGTGGTGATCATGACCGATGCCGACGTCGATGGCTCGCATATCCGCGTCCTGCTGTGCACGCTCTTCTACCGCCATTTTCCGAAGTTGATCGCGCGCGGCCATCTCTACTTCGCCCAGCCGCCGCTCTATCGTCTCGACGTGCCGGGCCAGGGCAAGAATCGTCCGCCACGCAAGATTTATGCGCTCGACAGCGCCGAGCGCGACGCGTCGATCGATCGTCTGCGCCTCGAGGGCGTCAAGCCCGAAGCCATTTCGATCTCGCGCTTCAAGGGACTGGGTGAAATGAACCCCGAACAATTGTGGGAGACGACCATGTCGCCCGATACGCGCCGGCTGATGCGCATCCGCATGCCGGGTACCGAAGCGGCCAAGCCGGTGATGAACATGTTGATGGCCAAGGGTGAATCTGCCGGCCGGCGGGCGTGGATGGAAGAAAATGGCGCCATGATCGGCGCGGAGGTCTGACGATGCAGAAAGACTCGACGCCAGACCTGTTTGCCGACCTGCCGCCGCCGCCCGCGCCGCCAGTCGTCAGCGCACCGCCACCACCGCCTGGCGAAGACGACGACAGCGTCCTGCTGCACGACTCGGCGGCGCGCGACTATCTCGAGTACGCGATCGCCGTCGTCAAGGGGCGGGCGCTGCCGGATGTCAAGGACGGACTGAAGCCGGTACAGCGACGCGTCCTGTTCGCGATGCGCGAACTGGGACTGTCGGCGACCGCCAAGCCGGTCAAGTCGGCGCGCGTCGTCGGCGACGTCATCGGCAAGTATCACCCGCACGGCGACACGTCGGCCTACGACGCGATGGTGCGCGTGGCGCAACCGTTCATGCTGCGCTACCCGCTGGTCGATGGCCAGGGCAATTTCGGCTCGCGTGACGGCGACAACGCGGCGGCGATGCGCTACACCGAAGCGCGCCTGACGGCGATCGCCGAACTGCTGCTCGGCGAACTCGGTGAAGGCACCGTTGACTTCCAGCCGAACTACGACGGTTCCTTCGACGAGCCGGCTTTCCTGCCGGCGCGTCTGCCTTTCCTGCTCCTCAACGGCGCTTCCGGAATTGCCGTCGGCATGGCCACCGAAATCCCCTCGCACAATCTGCGCGAGGTCGCGGCGGCGGCGATCCACAAGATCGAGCACCCGGCAGCCGGCCTCGACGAGTTGATGGAGCACATCCCGGGCCCCGACTATCCCGGAGGCGGCCAGATCATCTCGTCGGCGGCCGACATCGCCGCCGCCTACGCCAGCGGTCGTGGCAGCCTGCGCGTGCGGGCGCGCTACGAGTTCGAAGAGATGGCGCGCGGTGCCTGGCAACTGGTCTTCCGGGAATTGCCGCCCGGCGTGTCGTCGGCCAAGGTGCTTTCCGAGATCGGCGCGCTGCTCAACCCGCAACCCAGACCCGGGAAGAAAGCGATCGAGCAGTCGGCGGCGCAGCTCAAGACGCTGATGGCCTCGCAACTCGACCGGGCGCGCGACGAATCGGGCAAGGACGACGACGTTCGGCTGGTCTTCGAGCCGAGCAGTTCGCGCATCGACCGCAACGAGTTCGTCGCTCTCTTGCTCGCCCATACCAGCCTCGAAACCTCGGCGCCGATCAATCTGGTGGCGGTCGGCATCGACGGTCGGCCGTGCCAAAAGTCGCTGACCGACCTGATCGGCGAATGGTGTACCTTCCGTATCCGCACCGTGCACCGGCGCACCGAGTTTCGCCTGCAGAAGGCCGACGACCGGATTCATATCCTGGAAGGCCGCCACATCGTCTTCCTCAACATCGACGAAGTGATCCGCATCATCCGCGAGTCCGACGACCCGAAAGCGGCGCTGATCGCCCGCTTCACACTGTCGGACCGGCAGGCCGAAGACATCCTCGAAATCCGCCTGCGCCAGTTGGCGCGCCTCGAAGGGATCCGCATCGAGCAGGAACTCGACAAGCTGCGCGGCGAGCGCGAGGGGCTGCTGAAGCTCCTTGGCAGCGACGCGCTGCTGCGCCGGCAGGTCATCAGGGAGATCAAGGCCGACGCCGAGAAGCACGGCGACGCACGGCGCACCATCATCCTGGCGGCGACGACTGCTTCGCGCTCGGAAGTCGCCGCCGTCGCCGATGAGCCGGTGACCGTGATCATCTCCGAGAAGGGCTGGGCCAGAGTCCGCCAGGGGCACGGCCTCGATCTCTCGGGCGTCGTCTTCAAGGATGGCGACCGCGCCGGTTCGGCGCAGGAGTGCCGTTCGGTCGATTCACTGGTGATCATCTCGAGCGAGGGGCGCGCGTTCACCGTGGCCATCGCCAGTCTCCCGGACGGTCGCGGCATGGGCGCGCCGCTGTCGTCGTTCGTCGACCTGGGGGGCGGCAAGATTGCACACGTGCTTACCGGCCGCGCCGACGACGAACTGCTGTTCGCCAAGACCTCGGGCTATGGCTTCATCTGCACCTACGGCGATCTGCTGTCGCGGCAGAAGGCCGGCAAGGCCTTCCTGAGCGTCGAAGAAGGCGCTGGTATCCTGCCGCCGCTGCGCATCGCCGGCAAGGATCATCTCGCCGCGCTATCCGAAGACGGACGATTGCTTGTTTTTCCGCTCGCCCAGATGAAGCGCCTGGCCAGTGGCAAGGGCGTGCAGATCATCGGCCTGCGCGATGCGGAAACGCTGCGCGCGGTGCTCGCTGTGCAAGGTAGTCGAGTGACGATCAAGGGAACGGCCCGCAACCGGATCAAGACGCTGGTTTCGGAAGACCGCCATCTGGCCCAGCGGGCGCGCCGGGGTTCGCCGGTCGGGCAGATCAGCAACGTGACGCTGGGAGCGTATCCGGAGTGAGCAGTGGCGACCGACGGCGCTGATCGACAGGGCCGTTCGCCGGGACGTAGCGCCGGCGTGCGCAAGACCGAAGGGGGAAAATTGATGGCCAAGAGGAAATGGAGCATGGGCAGCCGGGCGACCGTTTGTGGCGCGCTTGCCCTGTGGAGCACGCTGGCGCAGGCTGATCAGGTGGGTTGCGTGACCACCGAATGGAAGCTGATCGGTGCCAATCACCGGATTTGCGTCGAGAGCTTTGCCGACCCGAAGGTGCCGGGAGTGACCTGCCACGTCAGTCAGGCGCGAACCGGCGGTGTCAGCGGTTCGTTTGGCCTGGCGCAGGATCCGTCGCAGTTCTCGCTGGCCTGTCGGCAGACGGGGCCGATCTCCTTGCCGGCGAAGCTGCCGAAAGAAGCCACGGTCTTCGCCGAAGACACCTCGATCCTGTTCAAGGAGACGCGTGTCGTCAGGATGTGGGACGAAGCGAACAAGACGCTGGTCTACCTGGCGATCAGCCGCAAGCTGATCGATGGCGCGCCGGCGAACAGTATTTCGACGGTGCCGGTCATGCCCTGGGGAACTCGCTGACGGTGAGCCGTCCGCCGAAAACAGTCGAGTCTCCGCCGTCGACTCCACCCACGCACGACATCGGCCGCCTCGGACAGGTGTTCACGCCGACGTCGGTCGTCGACAGCATGCTTGCGCTGGTGCGCAACCGTGGCCGGGTGCTCGAGCCGGCTTGCGGCGACGGCGTTTTCCTGCAGCATTTTCCGTTTGCGGTCGGCATCGAGATCGATCCACGGCATGCGCCGCCGGGGGCGCGCGTGATGGATTTCTTCGACCTGTCGGAGCGCGAGTCTTTCGCGACGATCATCGGCAATCCGCCGTACGTGCGCTACCAGGACATACCGGCCGCCTCGCGTGGCCGGGTCAGGCGCAGCGTTCTCGACGGGCGCGCCAACCTCTACCTGTTCTTCATCGAGAAGTGTCTCAGGCATCTGGCACCGGGCGGCGAACTCGTCTTCATCACGCCGCGCGATTTCGTCAAGGCGACCTCCGCCGTGCCGCTCAACCGCGTGCTGCATGCCGCGGGAACGATCACGGATTTCGTCGAGCTCGGCGATTCCAGGCTGTTTGACGGTGCCACGCCGAATTGCGCGATCTGGCGGTTCGAACTCGGCAACTTTTCGCGGTTGACGCACTATGCCGCCCAGGGCTTTGCCGACGGCATCGCCGGCCTGGGGCGATTGCAGTGGGAGGAGCGCCACTTCGTCGAGAGCGGTGGTCACCTCTTGTTCACGCGCGGCGACTATGCGCTGCACCTGACGGACATCGCTTTCGTCAAGGTCGGCGCGGTGTCCGGCGCCGATGATCTTTACGCCAGCGAGGAGTACGGGAATCGCAGTTTCGTCTACTCGGGGACGCTCGCCAGCGGGAAGACGCGCCGGATGCTCTGGTGCGAGCCTGGCGAAGCGCCGCCGGCCGTCTTGCTGCCGCACAAGACTCGCCTGATCGCTCGCCGCATCCGGCCGTTTGACGAATCCAACTGGTGGCACTGGGGACGTGGCTACCATCAGTCGACGCAGCCACGGGTTTACGTCAACAACAAGACACGCCGCTCGCGGCCCTTCTTCGTGCATTGCTGCAATCACTATGACGGAGCGGTACTGGCGATTTTCCCGCGCGACCCGGCCGTCGATGTGCGGGCACTGGCCGAGGCGCTGAATGTTGTCGACTGGGAGGACCTCGGTTTCGTCTGCGACGGCCGTTTTCTCTTCGCTCAGCGCAGTCTCGAGCAGACGCCGCTGCCCGAGTCGTTCCGTGCCTTCCTGCCGCAACGCGGTGTAAAATAGACGATTTGCCTGACCAGCCACGTTTTTTGCCGTCCTGGCAGGCGTCAGTACCGCGCATTCACTGGCATGCCCTGTCGCCGGGGGGAGGAGACAAGCTCATGGTTCCACGCCTTACCACAGCCTTCAGCGGTCCCCTGCTCGAGATCGAGCGCTGTTTCCTCGATGCCATGCCGGCGATCGAACGCTGGCTGCGTGGGCAGTGGCAGGAGCACACGGCGCCCTTCTATGGGTCGGTCGACCTGCGCAATTCGGGTTTCAAGCTGGCGCCGATCGACATGAACCTGTTCCCGGGCGGCTTCAACAACCTCGACGCGAGCTTCCTGCCGCTTTGCGTGCAGGCGGCGGTGACCCTGATCGACCGCATCTGCCCGGACGCCAAGCGGCTGCTTCTGATTCCCGAGAACCACACGCGCAACCTCTTCTACTTGCAGAATGTGGCGCAGATTGCCGCCATCCTGCGCCTGACCGGGCTCGATGTACGCATCGGCTCGCTGTTGCCCGAGATCGTCAAGCCGACTCCCGTCGGGCTACCCGACGGTACGACACTGCTCCTCGAGCCGCTGGTGCGCAGCCGCCACCGGCTCGGCCTCGCCGGGTTCGAACCCTGCGCAATCCTGCTGAACAACGATCTCTCGGCCGGCATCCCGGAAATCCTGAAAGATCTCGACGAGCAGGTGGTACTGCCGCCGCTGCATGCCGGCTGGGCCGTACGCCGCAAGTCGAACCACTTTGCTGCCTATGATCAGGTCGCGGGCGATTTCGCCAGGCTGGTCGGTATCGACCCGTGGCGGATCAACCCGTACTTTTCGGTGTGCGACAGCGTCAACTTTCACGAGCGCCAGGGTGAGGATTGCCTGGCCGCCAATGTCGATGCGGTGCTCGAATTGATCCGCGAGAAGTATCGGCAGTACGGCATCGACGAGACCCCGTACGTCGTCGTCAAGGCAGACGCCGGCACCTATGGCATGGGCGTGATGACGGTCAAGGACGCCTCGCAGGTGACCGGCCTCAATCGCCGGCAGCGCAACAAGATGTCGGTGATCAAGGAGGGTCTGGCGGTTTCGCAAGTGATCATCCAGGAGGGTGTGCACAGCTACGAGGTGGTCGGCAGCGGCAAGCAGGAAGGTGTCGCCGAGCCGGTCGTCTATATGATCGACCGCTTCGTCGTCGGCGGTTTCTACCGTGTGCATAGCGGCCGCGGCCGCGACGAAAACCTCAACGCGCCGGGTATGCACTTCGAGCGACTGGCTTTTGAGACCAGTTGTTCGCTGCCCGACCAATGCCAGAATCCCGATGCGGCCCCGAACCGCTTCTATGCCTATGGTGTGGTTGCCCGTCTGGCGCAACTTGCCGCGTCGCTGGAGCTCGAACGGACGGCGCCGGTGGCGGAGGAATTGGCATGCGCATAGCATTCGTCGTGGACCCGCTCGGGTCGCTCCGGGCCTACAAGGACAGCAGCGTTGCGATGATGCGTGCAGCGCAGGCGCGTGGGCATGCGGTCTGGGCGGTGCAGCAGGAGGCGATCCATCTCTCGCCTCTGCATGGCGTCTGCGCCGAAGCGGTGCACCTGGAAATGCTTGCCGACGACCACGACTGGTTCGTCGAAATCGATCGGCACGTCGTTGCGCTGCGCGACTTCGGCGCCGTCGTGATGCGCAAGGATCCGCCTTTCGATATCGAGTACGTGACCACGACGTGGTTGCTCGAGCGTGCCGAAGGCGAAGGCGCACGCGTCTTCAATCGACCGCGGGCACTGCGCGATCATTCCGAGAAACTGTCGGTCGCCGAGTTCGCCCGCTTTGCGGTGCCGACGCTGGTGGCACGCGAGGCTGCCCTGATCCACGCGTTCATCGACCTCGAGCGCGACACGATCCTCAAGCCGCTCGACGGCATGGGCGGCAGCCAGATCTTCCGCGTGCGCGACGATGACGCGAACCGCAACGTCATCGTCGAAACGCTGACCCGCGACGGCGCCCGCACGATCATGGCGCAGCGCTATATCCCCGAGATCGTCGATGGTGACAAGCGCATCCTGCTCGTCGGCGGCCAGGTCGTCCCGTGGTGTCTGGCGCGCATTCCGAAAGCCGGCGAGACGCGCGGCAACCTCGCTGCCGGTGGCACGGGCGTGGCTCGCGAACTGACCGCACGCGACCACGAGATTGCCAGCGCGCTGGCGCCGGTGCTGGCCGCACGCGGCTTGCTGCTGGTCGGTCTGGACGTGATCGGCGACTGGCTCACCGAGATCAACGTCACCAGCCCGACGTGTATGGTCGAGATTGCCGAACAGACCGGTTTCGATGCTGCCGAGATGTTCGTCGCGGCGCTGGAGCGTGCGTGCGCGGTAGCAGCCGTCTAGGCCTGCTGCTCATTTTCCTCGGCGCCCTGGCCGCTTGCGGCCGGGCGCCGTTGCATCATCAGGAAGCCTTCGTTTTCGGTACGCGCGTCGAGGTACTGATTGCCGGCCTGCCCGAGGCGCAGGCACGGCCGGCCGCCGCCGCTGTGCTACGCGAGTTCGACCGCCTGCATCGTACGTACCACGCCTGGAAACCCTCCGAACTGAGCGCGCTCAACGAAGCTCTGGCGGCTGGTCGGCGGCAGCCCGTGACGCCGGAAATGGCGACGCTGATCGCCGACGCGCAGCGCCTGGCGCTGGCCAGCGAACAGCTCTTCGACCCGGGAATCGGTCGCCTGGTCAGCCTCTGGGGCTTTCAGTCCGACGATCTGCCGGCTGCGCTGCCCGACGCCGGGGCACTGGCTGCCTGGCGCGCAGCGCGCCCCGGCATCGCCGATGTGCAGCTTGACGATCAGGTTGCCGCCAGCCGCAAGCGTGAAGTGGCGCTCGATTTCGGCGGTTACCTCAAAGGGGTCGCACTCGATCGTGCGGCGGCCATCCTCGCAGCGCAAGGGGTGCACGACGCCTTGCTCAACATTGGCGGCAATGTCATGGCGCTTGGCAGCAAGAACGGCCAGCGCTGGCGGGTCGGCATCCAGCATCCACGCCAGCCGGGTCCGCTGGCGACGATCGAACTCGACGACGGTGAGGCGATCGGCACGTCGGGGGACTACCAGCGTTATTTCGAGGTCGACGGGCGCCGCTACTGCCACCTGCTCGATCCTCGCAGCGGTCAGCCGGTGGAGCACACGCAGGCGCTCAGCGTCCTGATTTCGCCGCGCGCGGCGGCCGGGACGCTTTCCGACGTCGCCTCGAAACCCTTGTTCATCGCCGGTGTCGACTGGCCGCGTCTGGCGCGCCGCCTGCAGGTCGAGCACGTTCTGAGGGTCGATGCCGAAGGCCACGTTCAGGTAAGCGCCGCCATGCACCACCGGCTGGTGTATGTCGGCGGCCAGCCGCCGGCGCTCGAAATCGTTCCTTGAAGCGTTTGCCGATGCTGCCGGCGGGCATGGAATCCCTTAGAATGGCGGGCTGTAATGATGGGTGAAGGCAATGATCGGTATTCTGCTGGTAACGCATGGTTCGTTTGGCGAAAGCCTGATCCAGAACGTCTGCCACGTGCTCAACAAGCGCCCGCCGCTGATCGCGCAACTCGGGGTGGCGGCACAGGATGATCCCCTCGATATCCTGCCGCTGGCGCGTCTGTTGCTGAGGGAAGTCGATGGTGGCGAGGGCGTTTTGGTGATGACCGACGTTTTTGGCGCGACGCCGGCCAATCTGGCGTTGAAGCTGCTGGAACCGGGGCGTTTCGAAGGCGTTTCCGGCCTCAGCCTGCCGATGTTGCTGCGTGCCTTGACCTATCGCGAAAAAGGGATGGAAACGATGTTGCAGAAGGCGATCAGCGGCGCCCATGATGGGGTGGTCAAGCTGCCGGCGCCAGTCTAGATGACGATGAACGGAGGTCGGCATGGTACGCGCGGAAACACCAATCCTCAACAAACTGGGCCTGCACGCCCGTGCCTCGGCCAAGCTGACGCAGCTTGCCAGCCGCTTCGCCAGCGAGGTCTGGATGGAGAAGGGCGAGCGCCGCATCAACGCGAAGAGCATCATGGGAGTGATGATGCTGGCGGCAGGAAAAGGGTCGACGGTGGTTGTCGAAACCGCCGGGGAAGACGAGCAGGCAGCCAACGAGGCGATCCTCGAGCTGATCGCCGACAAGTTCGGCGAGGCGGAGTGAGTACAAGATCATGAGCTTCACGCTGCACGGGCTACCGGTTTCCGGTGGTATCGCGATCGGTCAGGCACACCTCATGTCGCACGCGACCCTCGAGGTGTCGCATCTGGTCATCGCCCCACGTCTGGTGGACAAGGAGGTTGCCCGTTTCGAGGCGGCACTGGCGCGCGTGCGCGAGGAGTTCGCCAGCCTCAAGGAGCGCATGCAGCACGCGTCTACCGAGTTCGGAGCTTTCATCGATCTGCATACGATGATCCTGGCCGACCCGGAGCTGGCAGAGACGCCCAAGCAGCTGATCCGGGAGCGGCGCTGCAATGCCGAATGGGCCCTGGTCCAGCAGATGGAACTCCTCGTCGGGCAGTTCGAGCGCTTTGACGATCAGTACCTGCGCGAGCGCAGCTACGATGTGCGCCAGGTCGTCGAGCGGGTGATCAAGGAACTCGTCGGTCAGCCGGGCCGGATGTCGCTACGCACCGGCAAGGGCATCAAGGAAGAGAATCTGATCGTCGTCGCGCATGACCTTTCGCCGGCCGACGTCATTGCCTACAAGGAGCACCATTTCGCCGCCTTCGTCACCGATGTCGGCGGTTCGACGTCGCATACGGCCATCCTGGCGCGCAGCCTGCGCATTCCGGCCGTGCTGGGTCTGCTCAACGCTCGGCAGTTGATTCGCGACAAGGAAGTGCTGATCGTCGACGGCACGCGCGGTGTGTTGATCGTCAACCCCGATGTGCGCGTGCTCGAGGAGTTTCGACTGCGCAAGAGCCAGATCGAACTCGAGCGCAGCAAGCTCAGGCGTCTCAAGTCCGGCAGGTCGGCAACGCTCGACGGCGTCGATATCGATCTGCACGCCAACATCGAGTTGCCCGGCGATGTGGCCAATGCGCTCGACGGCGGTGCCGAAGGCATCGGCCTGTTCCGGACCGAGTTCCTTTTTCTCGATCGCGGTGACATGCCGACTGAGGACGAGCAGTTCGAGGCTTACCGGACCGTGGTCAAGGGGATGGCCGGCCGGCCGGTCACCATCCGCACCTTCGACCTCGGTTACGACAAGGATCTGCATCCGGAGAAGGTTCAGGGTGATCGCCTGCAGAGCAATCCGGCGCTCGGGCTGCGCGCCATCCGGCTGTCGCTGGCCGAGCCGAAGATGTTTCAGACGCAGTTGCGGGCGATCCTGCGCGCGTCGAAGTACGGCAAGATCAAGCTGTTGATTCCGATGCTCTCGCAGGCGCACGAGATCGACCAGACGCTGGCCGCGATCGAGCGCGCCAAGTCCAGCCTGCGCGGCGAGCGAGTTGTCTTCGACGAGGCGATTCCTGTCGGCGCGATGATCGAGATTCCGGCAGCGGCGCTGGCCATCGGGCTGTTCCTGCGCCGCGTCCATTTCCTGTCCATAGGGACCAACGACCTGATTCAGTACACGCTGGCGATCGATCGCAGCGACGAGCAGGTGGCGCACCTCTACGACCCGCTGCACCCCGCGGTGCTGATGCTGCTGGCGCATACGATCGCCAGTGCAGAAAAAGTCAACATCCCGGTGTCGATCTGTGGCGAACTGGCCGGCGACCCTTTGCTGACACGCCTGCTTTTGGGCATGGGGCTGCGCCAGTTCTCGATGCACCCGGCGCAAGTCCTGCTGGTCAAGCAGAAGATCATGCAAAGCAACTGCGCGGAACTGGCCCCCATCGTTCGCCGCCTGCTGCGTCACGAAGAGCCGGCAAAGATCCGTGAACAGCTCGAGAAGCTGAACGCCTGATGTCGCAAGAGACTTCCATCGGCGTCGTTGCGCCATCCAGAGTTAACTTCGACGAGTCGCTGACGCTCAAGAGCGGTGCCGTGTTGCCCGGCTTCGCCCTGACCTTCGAAACCTACGGCACGCTCAATGCCCAGCGCTCCAACGCGGTTCTCGTCTGTCACGCGCTCTCCGGCAGTCACCACGTGGCCGGCTCCTATGCGGACGATCCGGAGAACATCGGTTGGTGGGACAACCTCGTTGGTCCGGGCAAGCCACTCGATACCGGCAAGTTCTTCGTCGTCGGTGTCAACAACCTCGGCGGTTGCTACGGGTCGACCGGTCCGCTGTCGACCAACCCGGAAACCGGCAAGCGCTACGGTGCCGATTTTCCGCTGGTCACAGTCGAAGACTGGGTCGCGGCGCAGGCCAGGCTCGCCGACCATCTGGGGATCCAGACCTGGGCGGCGGTCATCGGGGGCAGTCTCGGAGGCATGCAGGCGATCGAATGGTCGCTGCAGTTTCCTGATCGCATCCGGCACGCCATGGTGATTGCGTCGGCCCCCAAGCTGTCGGCTCAGAACATTGCCTTCAACGAGGTGGCACGCCAGGCGATTCTCTCCGATCCCGATTTTCACGGGGGCTACTACGCCGACCATGGCGTCGTTCCGACCAGGGGCCTTCGTCTCGCGCGTATGGTCGGCCACATCACCTATTTGTCCGACAGCCAGATGGCCGAGAAATTCGGTCGTCAGTTGCGCCATGGCGAGCACAAGTTCAGCTACGACGTCGATTTCGAAATCGAGTCCTACCTGCGCTACCAAGGCAAGAAGTTTGCCGGCTTCTTCGACGCCAATACTTATCTCATGATGACCAAGGCGCTCGACTACTTCGATCCCGCCTACGACTACGACGGCAATCTGGCGGCGGCGTTCGTGCGCGCCCGGGCCAGCTTCTTCGTCGCCAGCTTTTCGACCGACTGGCGCTTCGCGCCGGCGCGCTCGCGGGAGATCGTCTTTGCGCTACTGCACAACCGGTTGCACGTTGTCTACGCGGAGATCGACTGCGGCGCCGGCCACGATTCCTTTCTGCTCGACGACCGGCACTACCATGCACTCCTGCGCGCCTACCTGGAGAACATTGCCGTATGACCGAGCATGAAAGGCGAGCCAGGGCCGAGCAGCGAGAGCGTTTTGATTTCGCCGTGATCGCCGGCTGGATTCCACCCGGCGAGCGTGTTCTCGATCTTGGTTGCGGTGACGGTCGCCTCCTGCGCTACCTGAACGAGACGCGGGACGTCTCGGGCTACGGCGTCGAAATCGATCACGAAAGCATTCTCGGTTGTATCCGCAACGGTATCGACGTGATCCAGATGGACATCGAGTGTGGCCTTTCCGGGTTCGAGGATCAGTCGTTCAACCATGTGATCATCTCGCAGGCGCTGCAGACCATGCACGCCACGGAGCGCATCCTCACCGAGATGCTGCGTGTTGCGGAAGAGGCCGTGGTCAGCTTCCCGAACTTCGCCTACCGTGCCAATCGCGCGGCGATTGCCAACGGGCACATGCCGGTCTCGGAGGATCTGCCTTACGACTGGTTCGATACGCCGAACGTACGCTTCTTCACGATCGTCGATTTCGAGAACCTGTGTGCCCGCCTCGCGATCGAGATCCGCGAGCGCCTGGCTTTCGACGAGGCCGGGCAGGAAGTGTCGGATGACCCCAATTTGAATGGCAGCTTGGCGTTTTACCGTCTGGGTCGGGGTTAATTCGGTGTTATCGCTGGGTAGGGTGCACCGCCTCGCGGCGGTACTGCTCATGGGTTTTGCTTCCGGCTTGCCACTGGCGCTGACTGGACAGGCTCTTCAGGCTTGGCTGACGATAGACGGAGTTAACATTGCCACCATCGGGTTTTTCGGACTGGTAGGCATTCCGTACACCTTCAAGTTTCTTTGGGCGCCTCTGATGGATCGCTTCGAGCCGCCGTGGCTGGGACGCCGGCGCGGGTGGTTGGTGCTATCGCAGTTGTCGTTGGCAGCTACGCTGTGCTTTATGTCCACCTTGTCGCCGAGCGCACAGCCTGTCCTTTTTGGCCAATGGGCTGTGCTACTGGCTTTCCTTTCCGCCTCGCAGGACGTCGTGGTCGATGCCTATCGGGCTGATCTTCTGCTCGACAAGGCCGAGCATGGGCCGGGTGCATCCATGCACGTGTTTGGTTATCGCCTGGCGATGATTCTTTCCGGCGGTATAGCGCTAATCTGGGCTGATCAGTGGCAATCTTGGGCCCGGGTGTATGCCGTGATGGGCGGCGTCATGGTCGGCGCAGCTGCTGCTTCACTTGTCTTCTTGCCACGGGTCAGAGGCACATCAAAGGCACTGACATCCAGCGGTTGGGCTGAAATCTCCGGCTTTCTTGCTATGCTGGCAGGCGCCTTTGCTGGCTACTATATGGCGCGCAACCTACTCATTGTCTTCGGTCTTGAACCGGATAGTGGCAACCACTGGGTTCAGCTATTCTTCGTTATGAGCGAGATCGCCGCGGCGCTGCCGCTCGCTTGGTGGTTTGCTCGGTTGGTTCGTTTTGAAACTCTCAATGCATCACTGGCGAGTTATTTTTCCCAGCCTGGTGCGACGCTTTTTCTCTTGCTCATCATTCTTTACAAGCTTGGCGATGCGTTTGCCGGCAGTCTAACCACGGCTTTTCTCATCAAGGGGTTAGCGTTTACGCAAGCTGAGGTGGGTATCGCCAACAAGATCATTGGGATCTGGCTGACGATTTTTGGTGCACTCCTCGGCGGTGTGCTAATGATACGCCTCCGCCTGTATCGAGCCCTGCTCGTGTTCGGCGTTCTCCAGTTGTTGTCGAATTTTGGCTTCTATTTCATAGCCATACTCGGCAAAGGTGCTTGGGGGAGCGTTGAGACACCGCCATTCGACTGGGTTATCGTTTCTCTGGACCACGCCGCCTCGCTAGACTTCCTGCTACTGGCGGTGGTGGCGGCGGAAAATATTAGCGGCGGCATGGGCACCGTGGCGTTCGTTGCTTTGCTAATGGCATTGTGCAATCATCGGTTTACCGCGACGCACTACGCGCTCCTTTCGGCGTTGGCTGCTGTGGGGCGTATCTACGTCAGCCCGGTAGCTGGCGTGCTGACCGAAACAATTGGCTGGCAGGCCTTCTATTTGTTCTCGGTAGTGGTGGCCCTTCCCGGAGTTCTGATGGTCTGGTGGATGCGCAGGCATTTGCTTGCACTTGCTGAGGTTGGGCCGGCCAATGCTGAAATTGACTGACCCTCCGGTCGTTACGGAACTTATTGCCGCCGCGCGGTTGCTCTCGGGAAGACTCGCGACGCTGCGCTTCTCGCCGCCGGTGAGCCACGTGTACAACCCCCTGACCTACGCCTGGGCGGCGCATGAGGCCTACTTGCGCCGTTACGCGGCAAGCCGCAGGAGAGTGTTGTTTCTCGGTATGAATCCCGGCCCCTTCGGAATGGTTCAGTGCGGCGTGCCGTTCGGTGAGATCGCCGCGGTGCGTGACTGGCTGGGGATCGAGTGTGCGGTGCGGCAACCCGCAGTCGAGAATCCCGCGCGGCCGATCGAAGGCTTCGCCTGCTTGCGTTCGGAGGTCAGCGGGCGTCGCTTGTGGGGACTCTTTCAGGAGCGTTTCGGCAGCGCCGATGCCTTTTTTGTCGAGCATTTCGTTGCCAACTACTGCCCCCTGGCTTTTTTCAACCACGCCCGCAATGTGACCCCGGACAAGCTGCCGGCAGCCGAGGCGGCGCCGCTGCATGCGGCCTGCGACGCGCATCTGCGAGCCATCGTCGCCGCTTTGCAGCCGGAATGGGTGATTGGCGTGGGCAGCTTCGCCGAAGCGCGAGCGGTCGCTGCCCTGGCCGGAACAAGGGTCAGAACGGGGCGAGTGCTGCACCCTAGTCCGGCGAGTCCTATTGCCAACCGCGGCTGGGCCGAAGCCGCAACCAGGCAACTTCGGGCGCTCGACGTTTGGGAGTGATGTCGCGGCAGTACGTCCTCGCCGCGGCTGTTCGCCAGACGGCCAGAGCGGCCGCTATGGGCGTGGCGACAGACCGAGGGCGAACAGTTCCCGGCGCAGCATGCGCCAAGTCCGCCAAGCCAGGAAACCACGTTTTGTCCATCGCCAGAGGCGGCTCGGCTTCAACACGACCAGTATGGCCACCGCGGCGGTGACTACTTCCGGGTGCTGTCCGAGATAGTCGCGTCCCTTGCGCACGGCGGCGAGGGCGCGGTCGACGCTGTGCAGGGTGTCGCCTACCGGCTGCAGCTGCTGTTCGAGGAGTTGGCGTTGCATGCTGATGCGCTCGAGCAAGCGGCCGCGCTCGACGGCCAGATCAATCAGTTCTTGATTCATTGCGGGCAGCCGCTTTCAGCTGGCTCAGGTCGGCGCCGAACTCGGCCATGCTCGCCGAGAACATGCGGTCAGGGCGGCGTACGGCACGTTGGAGGCCGACGTAAGCGACGCCGGCAACGGCGAAGAAGAGCACGCAGAAACCGCCGAGGACGGCCGCCCGTTGCTCCCAGAACGAGACGACCAGCAAGGCGACGCCCAGGATCGTGCCGAGCGCCAGGCAGAACGCGAGGAGCTGCGAAACGAGCAGCAGGTGGACGGCCCGCAGCTTCTCCTCCTTGATTTCATTGCCGAGGAGTTCAAGCCGAGTCCGTCCGGCAGTCAGCAGCGTTGCCGCGCTGTTCCTGGCGGCGGCGAACAGGCCGCTGCTGCTGCCGGAAGCTGCGCTCATCGAGTAGCGGGCAGCTTAGCGGCGACCGATGATGACGCCAAGCAGCAGACCGACGGCGGCGGCAACGCCGACCGCGCGCCACGGATTGTCGTGCACGAAATCATCGGTGGCGCGCGCCGCGGCTTTGGTTCTATCGACCAGTGCGGCTTCGGCATCAGCCAGGCGGAGCTTGGCATCGCGCAAACGCTCGCCAATGCGTTCGCGCAGATCGCCCATTTTTTCGCCGGCAACACCGGCGGTCGCGCGCAGGATTTCCTCCGCGTCTGCGACGACGACCTTCATGTCGGAGACGAGTTTTTGCTTGTTCGCGTTGGAGAGTTCGGTAACTTCGGACATGATGGACCTCACAGTGGAAGGTGATGACAAGAAGATCAATGGTGCAGCACCAGAGAAGCTTTCGACGAGATGATCAGATTATAGAAATCCCGAGCCAAGATCAATGCAAACAACGAGGGCCCCTGTCGCAAAGTGACGTTCACTCGCCGCGGTCGGTTTCCAGGTCGTACTCGTAGTCGATGGTCAGTGGTGCGTGGTCACTGAAGCGCTGTTCCTTGTAGACGGCTGCGTGTCTCGCCGTGGCGGCAATGGCTGGAGTCGCCAACTGGTAGTCGAGCCGCCAGCCCACGTTCTTCGCCCAGGCCTGGCCTCGATTCGACCACCAGGTGTAGGATTCCTCGGTGCTTTCCGGATGCAGTCTGCGGTACACATCGCACCAGCCCCCTTCGTTGAGCAGGCGGCTGACCCAGGCGCGTTCTTCAGGCAGAAAACCCGAGTTCCGGCGATTGCTTCGCCAGTTTTTGAGGTCGATTTCCTGATGGGCGATGTTCCAGTCACCACAGACGACGACGTCGCGTCCGCTGGCCGCCAGCTCAAGCAGGTGCGGGTAGATGAGCGCCATGAACCGGAACTTGGCCTCCTGTCGCTGCTCGGAACTTGAGCCCGACGGCTGGTAGAGGCAGACAACCGACAGGGCGCCGAAATCGGCGCGCAGGTAACGCCCTTCACGGTCGAACTCGGGGCTTCCCAGCACATCCACCACCCGGTCCGGTTTCTTCCGGCACCAGAGGCCGACGCCACTGTAGCCTTTGTTCTCGGCGTAGCGGTAGTAGGTGTGCAGGCCGTCAGGCTTGTGCATCTCATCGCCGAGATCGGCGTGCTGGGCCTTGAGTTCCTGCAAGCAGATGATGTGGGCATTCTGGGCGACCGACCACGAGTAAAGGCCCTTGCGCCATGCCGAACGAATACCATTGAGGTTGAGGGTGATGATGCGTAACATAGGGGATTGTCGTTGGGCGAGCCTGCGTCGGGAAGCGGATTTTTATGGACTTTCGTCAGCAATTCATCGAGTTTGCGGTTGCGCAGGAGGTGCTTCGCTTTGGCGAGTTCAGGACCAAGGCCGGACGCCTGTCGCCCTATTTCTTCAACGCCGGCCTGTTCAACAATGGTGCGGCGCTCGGGCGCTTGGCTGAATTCTACGCCAAGGCGATAGCCGGCAGCGGAATCGCCATCGACGGCCTGTTCGGGCCCGCTTACAAGGGAATTCCGTTGGTTGCCGCGATCGCCGTTGCCCTGGCCAGGGCAGGCCGCAACTTTCCCTTCTCCTTCAATCGTAAAGAGGCGAAAGATCACGGCGAAGGGGGCAGCATGGTGGGGGCGCCGCTGGCCGGGCAGGTGCTGATCGTTGACGACGTGATCTCGGCCGGCACTTCGGTGCGTGAGTCGGTCGAGCTGATTCGCGCGGCTGGAGCGACGCCGTGCGGCGTAGTGATCGCTCTTGATCGCATGGAGCGGGGCCAGGGCGAGCTATCCGCGGTACAGGAGGTGGAGCAGAGTTTCGGCATTCCGGTGGTCGCGGTCGCCACACTCGACGACTTGCTGGCCTTTCTCCGGCAGAGCGTCGATTTGCAAGAGAACGCGGCTGCTGTGGTCCGCTATCGCCAGGAATATGGTGTTGTTGCGCACGCTCGCTAGCCTTGGCGGGCTGCTTGTGGCGTTGGTCGGCCCGGGTGCGAGCTTCGCTGGCCCGCGCATCTATTGTTGCCACGACGATTCCGGGAAACAGGTGTGCGGCGACATTTTGCCGTCCGTTTGTTACGGGCGTGCCTATCGCGAGCTCGGCGACTCCGGCCGCACCTCACGCCTGGTTGACGCCCCGCTCACCGTCGAGCAACGCGCCCAGCGCGCGGCTGAGGAGCAGCGGCGCAAGGAGCAGGAACGCGTGCTCAATGAGCAGAGGCGAATGGATCAGGCGCTGCTCAACACCTACGCCAGCGAGAAGGATATCGAGATCATGCGCAGCCGGGCCGAGCGCGATCTCACGATGGCGATCAAGGCAGCCGAAGAGCGGATCGCGGAGATACGCAAGCAGCGCAAGAAGTTCGAGGACGAGGCGGAGTTCTATCGCAATCGCCAGTTGCCAGCCGAGGTGGCCAAGGGTCTGCGCGATGCGGACTACGAGATCGGTGCGCAGGAGTCGGTGATCGAGTCGAAAAAGCGTGACCAGGAGACGATGCGCGCGAAGTACGACGAGGATCTGCGCCGCTTTCGCGATCTGTCCAAGCGACCGTCGGCGCGGCCCTGAGGCCCTGGACGTCGGCAAAGCGCGGCGCGGGCTTGCCTCGTGCGCGGGCCTCGGCGCCCTGTCGGCGGGGAATCAGCCGATCTTCCTGCGGAGAAGTTCGTTGATTCGCTGCGGGTTGGCCTTGCCCCGGGTCGCCTTCATGGCCTGACCGACCAGTGCGTTGAACGCCTTCTCCTTGCCTGCTCGGCATTCGGCGACCATGGTGGCGTTGGCCGTGATGATCTCGTCGATCAGTCGTTCCAGGGCGCCGGTGTCGGTAATCTGCTGCAGTCCCTCTCTGGCAATGATTTCGTCAGCCGAATCGCCTTCGCCGTTCCAGAGGGCATCGAAAACCTTCTTGGCAAGATTGTTGGAGAGCGTGCCATCGCCAATACGGGCGATCAAGCCGCCGAGTTGTGCGGCCGAGACCGGCGACTTGCCGATCTCGCTATCGTCCCGGTGCAGGCGAGCAGCCAGGTCGACCATCACCCAGTTGGCGCAGATCTTGGCGTTCGCCTTGCCCGCCGCGGCAACGGTGGCTTCGTAGTAGTTGGCGAACTCGATCGATGTCGTCAGAACGCGGGCGTCATAAGGAGAGAGTCCGTATTCGGCGACCAGGTGGTCACGCTTGGCGGCCGGCAACTCGGGCATTTGCGCACGGATCCGGTCGATCCACTCAGGTTCGATGACCAGCGGCAGCAGGTCGGGGTCGGGGAAGTAGCGGTAGTCGTGCGCGTCCTCCTTGGAGCGCATGCTGCGCGTCTCGCCCGTGCTCGGGTCGAACAGCACCGTCGCCTGCTCGATCGTGCCGCCATCTTCCAGTGTTGCGATCTGCCATTGCACTTCGTAGTCGATCGCCTGTTGGAGAAAGCGGAACGAGTTGAGGTTCTTGATTTCGCGTCGAGTGCCATACGCCACCTGACCGACCGGCCGTACCGAAACGTTGGCGTCGCAGCGGAACGAGCCCTCCTGCATGTTGCCGTCGCAGATGCCGATCCAGCGCACCAGAGCATGCAAGGCCCGCGCATAGGCGACGGCTTCCGCAGACGAGCGCATGTCGGGTTCGGTGACGATCTCCAGCAGGGGAGTCCCCGCGCGGTTGAGGTCGATTCCCGACCTGCCGGAAAACTGTGCGCCAAGTTCTTCGTGAAGCGATTTGCCGGCGTCTTCCTCGAGATGCGCGCGGGTCAGGTGGATGACCCTCTCGGCTTCTCCCACCTGAATCGTCAGCGCGCCGCCGACAACCACCGGCAACTCATACTGGCTGATCTGGTAACCTTTTGGCAGATCCGGGTAGAAGTAGTTCTTGCGCGCAAATACCGATCGGGACGAAATCTCGGCAGCGACGGCGAGGCCGAAGCGGATCGCACATTCGACCGCCGCCTTGTTGAGTACCGGCAGGACTCCGGGCAGCGCAATGTCGACGGCGTTTGCCTGGACGTTGGGCGCGGCGCCGAAGGCGGTGGAACTGCCCGAGAAAATCTTCGATCGCGTCGCCAACTGCGCGTGCGTCTCGATGCCGATGACCACTTCCCATTGTTTCATCACTGCTTACTCACTCTTCAAGGACAGCGACCGCCGGCGCGGGGTGCCTGGGTCGCGCGGACGACCGGTCCGCAAGGCGGCGAGACGTCGTCTGGCGACACTCGAGATCAGTCATCGAACTGGTCTGGGTGCTGCAGATGCCAGGTGGTCGCCTGCTGGTAACGGTGCGCGGTGCCAAGCAGCCTGGCTTCGTCGAAATAGTTGCCGATCAGTTGCAGGCCGACGGGGAGGCCGCCGGCAAAGCCGCAGGGGATCGAAATGCCGGGCAGCCCGGCGAGGTTGACGGCGATCGTGTAGATGTCCGAAAGGTACATCTGCACGGGATCGGCCGCCTTTTCCCCGAGCCTGAACGCGGTACTCGGACTGGTTGGCCCGATGATCACGTCGCATTGCCGGAAGGCTGCGGCGAAGTCGCTGGCAATCAAGCGGCGAATGCGTTGCGCCTGCAGATAATAGGCATCGTAGTAGCCGTGCGACAGCACATAGGTGCCGATCAGTAGGCGACGCTTGACCTCGGCACCGAAGCCCTGGGCACGGCTCTTGCTGTACATGTCATCGAGATCCCGGTACTGCGGCGCCCGGTGGCCGTAACGCACGCCATCAAAGCGTGCCAGGTTCGAACTTGCTTCGGCCGGGGCGATGACATAGTAGGCGGCTACCGAAAGGCTCATGCTCGGCAGGCTGACAGCGACCGTTTCGGCGCCCAGCCTGCGGTAGTCGGCGATTGCCGCGTCAACCAGCTGCATGACCTCCGGGCTACCGCCATCACCAAAGAACTCCGCCGGCAGGCCGATCCTGAGTCCGGCCAGCGGCTTGTCCGCGGTGGCGGTGTTGATGTCGCGGCCGTAGTCTTCCGTCGGACGCTCGAGGCTCGTCGAATCGCGCTCGTCAAAGCCGGCCATGGCGTTGAGCAGAACAGCGCAGTCGGCGGCCGAACGAGCCAGCGGACCTGCCTGATCGAGCGAAGACGCGAAAGCGATCATGCCGTAGCGTGAAACCACGCCATAGGTAGGTTTCATCCCGGTCAGGTTGCACAGCGCTGCCGGTTGGCGGATCGATCCGCCGGTATCGGTACCGGTGGCCGCCGGAGCCAGACGCGCCGCGACCGCAGCCGCGGAGCCGCCGGAAGATCCGCCGGGAACGCAGTTCAGCTCCCACGGGTTCCTGACCGGTCCGTAGAAGGACGTTTCGTTCGACGATCCCATGGCGAATTCGTCCATGTTCGTCTTGCCGAGGAGCACCGCGCCAGCTGCCTTGAAGCGAGCGATCACCGCCGCATCATAGGGGCTGACGAAGTTGCTCAGCATCCTTGATCCGCAGGTCGTGAGCCAGCCCTGGGCACAGAAGATGTCCTTGTGCGCGAGCGGGATTCCGGTCAGTGGACCGCCTTCGCCGCGTGCCAGTCGCTCGTCGGCAGCGCGTGCCTGTGCCAGGCTAATGGCCGGGTCGACGGTGATGAAGGCGTTGAGCTGCGGGTTGTGGCGGGAGATGCGGTCGAGATACAGCCGAGTCAATTCGACACTGGAGATTTCTTTCGTCGCCAGGGCGCGCGCGAGATCCGCGAGACTACGTTCAATCATTCGATGACCTTCGGCACGAGGTAGAGGCCCGCTTCGGTTTCCGGTGCGATGGCCTGGAAGGCGGTACGCTGGGCGACTTCGTCGCTTTCGGTGACGCGGTCCGCACGCAGGCGCTGCGCGACGTCCTGGGCATGTGCCATCGGTTCGACGCCGCTGGTATCGACCGCCTGCATCGTTTCGATCAGGGCAAAGATCTCGTTCAGGTGGCCGAGTGTGCTGTCTGCCTCGACTTCGCTGATTTCGATGCGGGCCAGATGGGCGACGCGCCGGACCTGTTCTAGGGTGAGTGACATGGTTACTGAATCACTAAGGTGTTAAACGAGGGAGCCATATAAGGTATCATAAAAGTTTTTCCCACCGCAGCCCGCGTTTGGGGCCAACACGGAATTGGCAAGCATGTTCAGTTTCCTGCGCAGTTATTTCTCCAACGATCTCGCGATCGACCTCGGCACCGCCAACACGCTGATCTATGTGCGCTCCAAGGGGATCGTTCTCGACGAGCCGTCGGTGGTCGCCATCCGTACGGAAGGCGGTCCGAGTTCGAAGAAGACGATTCAGGCCGTCGGCAAGGCGGCCAAGGAGATGCTCGGCAAGGCGCCCGGCGCGATCACCGTCATTCGGCCGATGAAGGATGGTGTGATTGCCGACTTCACGGTCACCGAGCAGATGCTCAAGCAGTTCATCAAGAAAGTTCACGACTCGAAGCTCCTTTCTCCGTCACCGCGGATCATCATCTGTGTGCCCTCGGGTTCCACGCAGGTGGAGCGGCGAGCCATTCGCGAGTCGGCAATCGGCGCTGGCGCGAGCCAGGTGTTTCTCATCGAAGAGCCGATGGCGGCAGCGATTGGCGCAGGCTTGCCGGTCGCCGAGCCGACCGGCTCGATGGTTGTCGACATCGGTGGCGGGACGACCGAAGTTGGTGTCATCTCGCTCGGTGGCATGGTCTATGCCGGTTCGGTGCGCGTCGGTGGTGACAAGCTCGACGAGGCGATCATGAACTACATCAGCCGCAACTACGGCATGCTGATCGGCGAAAACACCGCGGAAAACATCAAGAAGCGAATTGGTTCGGCTTTTCCCGGCGCCGAAGTGCGCGAGATGGAAGTCTCGGGGATCAACAAGGCCGAAGGTATTCCGCGCAAGTTCACCATTTCGTCGAACGAAATCCTCGAAGCCCTCACCGAGCCGCTGAACAGCGTCGTTTCGGCGGTGAAGTCGGCGCTCGAGAAGACGCCGCCCGAACTGGGTGCCGACATCGCCGACAAGGGGATGGTCCTCACCGGCGGTGGTGCATTGCTGCGGGATATCGATCGCCTGCTGATGGAGGAGACCGGCTTGCCGGTGATCGTTGCCGAGGAGCCATTGACCTGCGTTGCCCGAGGCTGCGGTCTTGCTCTCGAAAAGATGGACAATCTCGGCAGTATTTTCGCTTCCGATTGACGACAAGCGGCGCAAACGCCGCGCGTCGCCCGTTTCGATGCCTGACTGATGGATCACCAGCCGCCACCGTTCTTCAAGCGTGGGCCGGCACCCGTGGCGCTGCTGTCGTTCTACGTAGCGCTGTCGGCTGCTCTGCTTGTCGTCGATGTGCGCCTCCAGACTCTCGAGGTGCTGCGCCAGGCGTTATCGATGTTTACCCATCCGGTGCAGCAGTTTGCGCATCTGCCGGCGCAAGTACTTGACAACGCTGGCGGTTATTTCGCCAGTCTGACGCGCTTGCAGGACGAAAATGCGCAGTTGAAGAGGAGTCGTCTCGACAACGTCGCTATCCTGTTGCGGACTCAGCAACTCGAAGTCGAAAACGAGCGTCTACGCAAGTTGCTTGGCGTCAAGCAGCGCCAGCAGGCCAGCGGCCAGGTCGCACAGATTCTCTACGCGGCGCGCGATCCGTATTCGCGGCGCATTGTCGTCGACAAGGGGCAGCAGGACAAGGTGGTCGCGGGGCAGCCCGTCATTGATGATGCAGGCATCGTCGGTCAGGTCACCCGGGTATACCCTTTCGTCGCCGAAGTGACCCTGATCACCGACAAGGAACAGGCGGTTCCCGTGCAGATTGTGCGCACCGGGCTGCGCTCGGTCGTTTTCGGTCTTGGCAACGGCCAGCTCGAACTGCGCTTCCTGCCCGCCAACGCCGACGTCCAGAATGGTGACGTGCTGGTCACCTCGGGCCTGGACGGCGTCTTCCTGCCCGGGTTTCCGGTGGCCCGGGTGGTGCACATCGAACGTGACACCTCATACTCCTTTGCCAGGATCTTCTGCATGCCGCTCGCCGGGGTCGAGAACTTCAGTGAAGTCATGGTCCTCGACCCGCGGCCGGCGATTTCCTTGCCCGAACAACTGGCGAGCGAGGCGGCGCGCCGCGAGGTCAAGCCGGGAGCAAAGGCCGGGCCGGGGAAGAAGAAGCGATTGAAAAAGGACTAGAGGCGATGCAAACCAGTTACTCATCATCGCGCATCCTGCTGCCGGTCCGGCCGTGGTTCATCGCCAGCACATTGCTGATCGCCCTGCTGTTCAATTTCCTGCCGACCGCCAACTGGCCCGGCGTACCCGACTGGGTGGCGCTGGCGCTGGTCTTCTGGTGCGTGCGGGAGCCGCGTCGGGTTGGCATGGGGCTGGCTTTCCTGTTCGGTCTGGCGATGGACGTTGCTGATGCCAGCCTGCTGGGCCAGCACGCGCTAGCCTACGTGCTGGTGGCTTACGGAGCATCGTCGCTGTCCCGACGCATCCTGTGGTTTCCCCTCGGGCAGCAGGCCCTGCAGGTGTTTCCGCTGCTGCTGTTGGTGCAACTGGTCCAGTTGGGTGTGCGCACCATCGTTGGTGCCGACTTTCCGGGACTTGCGTATTTCGTTGGGCCATGTCTGGCGGCGCTGCTCTGGCCATTGCTGACCTTCGTCCTGCTGCTGCCGCAGCACCAACCCGTCGATCGCGATGCCAACCGGCCGCTCTGAACCCGTGGTCGAGCCTTTGGCGGACGTCCGCGGGCGTCCGCACTGGACCGCGGCCACGAGGGGCTCGTCACCGACTCCGTGCCGTCGTTGAGGAGCCGGGGTTGCGTGCTCGTCAATCACCACTGACTGCCCCGGATCGCGAGCTTGATCGCTTCCGCTTTCGGGTGGCTTTCGCCGGTGTCGCCGTGCTCGTCGCCTTCGCCCTGCTGGTCGCCAGGTTCTTCCACCTGCAGATCGTTCAGCACGCCTACTACACGACGCGCGCCGAGGACAACCGGATCTCTCTGGTGCCGATCGTTCCCAATCGGGGTGTCATCGTCGATAGCAAGGGGGTGGTCCTGGCGCGCAATTATTCGGCTTTCACGCTCGAGATCACGCCATCGAAGGTCGACGACCTCGATGCCACGATCGACGGTCTGAGCCGGGTGATCGAGGTCCTGCCGAAAGACCGCAAGCGCTTCCGTCGACTGCTCGAGGAAAGCAAGACCTTCGAAAGCCTGCCGATTCGTTCGCGCCTGACCGAAGAGGAGGTCGCACGCTTTGCTGCCAATCGCTATCTTTTCCCGGGTGTCGAGGTCAAGGCGCGCCTGTTCCGCCAGTATCCGCTCGGCCCGATCGCCTCGCACGCCATCGGCTACATCAGCCGCATCAACAAGCGCGACATGGAGATAATCGAGGAGAGCGACCAGGCCGCCAACTACAAAGGCACCGACCATATCGGCAAGACCGGCATCGAGCAGAAGTACGAATTCCAGTTGCACGGTGAGACGGGCTATGAGCAGGTCGAGATCGACGCCGGCGGTCGGGCGATTCGCAACCTGTCGCGGACGGCGCCCGTACAGGGCAACAACCTGACGCTGACGCTCGATACCAAATTGCAGGAGATGGCCGAAAAGGCTTTCGGCGAGCGTCGCGGCGCCCTCGTGGCGATCGAGCCGTCGACCGGAGGCATCCTGGCGCTGGTGTCAACCCCGACTTTCGATCCGAATCTCTTCATCGACGGCATTCGCACCGATGACTGGGACTTGCTCAACAATTCACCCGACAAGCCCTTGCTCAACCGGGCGCTCAACGGTGCTTATCCGCCGGGTTCGACGTTCAAGCCGTTCATGGCCCTGGCAGCGCTCGAAACCGGCAAGCGGACGCCCGGACAGGCCATCTCCGACCCTGGTTTCTTCAATTTCGGCGGGCACCAGTTCCGCGATGACAAGAAGGGCGGTCACGGTTCGGTGGACATGTACAAGTCGATCGTTCATTCCTGCGATACCTATTACTACATGCTTGCCAACGACATGGGCATCGACAGCATCGCGCGTTTCATGCGCCACTTGGGCTTCGGTCAACGGACGGGAGTGGACATCGAAGGGGAGTCGGAAGGGGTACTGCCTTCGCCGGAGTGGAAGAAACGTCGTTTCAAGCGGCCTGAGCAACAGAAGTGGTTTGCCGGCGAAACGATCTCGATCGGCATCGGCCAGGGCTATAACGCCTACACGCCGATCCAGCTGGCGCAGGCGACCGCGGTCGTCGCCAATAACGGGATCATGTTCCGGCCGCACCTCGTGAAGTACATTACCGATAGTCGCACCGGCGAGAAAACGATGATCGAGCCGGAACCCCTGCGCATCCTGCCCTGGAAACGCCAGCATGTCGAAGTCATCAAGAAGGCGATGATCGGAGTCAACACGCAGGGAACCGGCGCGCGTGCCTTCGCTGGCGCCGCTTATGTGTCGGCCGGCAAGACCGGTACGGCGCAGGTGTTCAGCCTGAAAGGGGCCGACTACAAGGCATCGCGGGTGAAGAAGGATCTGCGTGACCATGCCCTGTTCATCGCCTTCGCGCCGGCAGATCAACCGAAGATCGCCTTGGCCGTTCTGGTGGAGAACGGTGGTTTCGGTGCCCAGTCGGCGGCGCCGATCGCGCGCATGGTTTTCGACTACTATCTGCTCGGCAAACTCCCCAAGGGGGCAGCCGCCGAAGACGATGTGGAGGATGACTGACCGATGTTCCAGCAGTTCTTGCAGCGGCTGCGGCTACGCCTCGTCGAGCACCTCGATGGGCCGCTATTGCTGATCATGCTCGCACTCATGACCGTCGGGTTATCGACCGTTTATAGCGCGACCTACGACGCCAACAACCGGGCGCTGGCGCAGGCGTTGAACATGGCGGTCGGGCTTTGCGCGATGTGGGCGGTGGCGCAGTTTCCGCCGCAGAAGCTGATGCGTTTCGCGGTGCCGCTCTATGTTGTTGGCGTGGTTCTGCTGGTTCTCGTTTTTCTTTTCGGCGTCAAGGTCAATGGTGCCAGGCGCTGGTTGTCGCTCGGTTTCATACGCATTCAGCCGTCCGAACTCCTGAAGCTAGGTGTGCCGTTGATGCTCGCCTGGTACTTCCACAAGCATGAGGCGGTGCTGAAACTCCGCCATTACCTCGTCGCCGGCCTGTTGCTGCTCGTGCCCTTTGCACTGATCGCCAAACAGCCTGACCTCGGTACCGCCATTCTCGTTGGTGCGGCGGGCTTTTACGTCCTCTTCTTTGCCGGTCTACCGTGGCAGGTGATCATCGGCCTTGCCGCTACCGGTGCCGGCGCAGCACCTTTCGTATGGACCATGCTGCATGACTACCAGCGCAAGCGAATCCTGACCCTGATCGACCCGACCAGCGATCCGCTGGGGTCCGGCTATCACATCATCCAGTCAACGATTGCCATCGGTTCGGGCGGCAGCTTCGGCAAAGGCTGGCTGGCTGGCACACAGACACACCTCGAGTTCATTCCGGAGCGCCACACGGATTTCATTTTCGCCGTTTTTTCCGAGGAGCGCGGTCTGCTCGGCAATTCCGTTCTCGTGCTGCTCTATCTGCTACTCATCGGTCGTGGGCTGATGATCACTGCCAATGCTTCGACGCTTTTCGCACGGGTGATGGCCGGATCGATCACGCTGAGCCTGTTTACCTATGCTTTCGTCAACATGGGCATGGTCAGCGGCATTCTGCCCGTGGTCGGCGTTCCCTTGCCGTTCATGAGCTACGGCGGCACAGCATTGGTGACCCTGTCGATCGGCATCGGAATTCTGATGAGCATCCAGACGCATCGCATGCTGGTGAGGCAATGAGGCAGCGGCAGACCGGTCTTGGGCGATGCGGGCCGCGCTGGACGGCATGGCTGTCGGCCCTCTTCCTGGTAGCCTGCGGAGGCCAGCCGGCGAAGTCGCCCGAACCAGCGGCACGGACGGCCGAGGCGCGGTCAGCGCCCGGCAAGGCGGTCAGGAAACCGGCGGTGACGCAGAGGCGCGGTGGTGCCTACTACAAGGACGACGGTCCGGGCGACGAGATTCCGGATAACCTTGACGACATTCCCGATGCACAGCCCCGACTCGAACCGCTGCATCGCTTCGCCAACCGGCCGTACGTCGTCCTTGGCAAGGCCTATGAGCCCCAGACCAGCCTGAGACCGCATCAGGAGCGCGGTGTGGCGAGTTGGTACGGCAAGAAGTTCCATGGGCAGAAGACGTCGATCGGCGAGCCCTACGACATGTTCTCGATGACCGCTGCCCACCCGACGCTGGCGATTCCCTCCTATGCGCGGGTGACCAACGTCAGCAACGGCAGGTCGGTCGTCGTGCGCGTGACCGATCGCGGTCCCTTCCACGCCGATCGCGTCATCGATCTTTCTTATGCAGCCGCTTATCGGCTGGGCTACGTGGACAACGGCAGCACGCTGGTGCAACTCGAATCGATCGTCCCGGACGGGGCGACGACGATGACCTATGCACAGGTGATGCCCGCTCCGCGGCCTGCGAGAGCGCCTGGCGCGGCTGCGGAGCGCGACGAGATCGGTCTGCTGGCGGCGCAGTTGGGGCTCGACAGGGGTGCTGCGCCATCATTGGCAAAGGACACGGTGCCACCGGCTGCCGCGGCAGCAGCACCGGCAACGTCGTCCGCGGCCAACCTGCGTGGCGTGTTTCTGCAACTGGGAGCTTTTGCCAGCGCCGAGAATGCAGAAAGCCTGCGTTCTCATTTGATGCGTGAGCTCGACTGGCTCAACGAGGGCGTGCAGATCAATGCCGGCGGCGGTATGCATCGCGTCCACCTGGGGCCCTACACGAGCCGCGTCGACGCCGAAAAGATTGCCGAGAGGATTCGCCTGGCGCTCGGTTACAAGCCCACCTTCGTGACGCGCTGATCACGCGTCGGCTGCAGCGGGGTCGAGCGGGCGAAAGATGCCCTGAACGATCCGCCGGCCTTGTGCCAGTTCGACGACCTGGCCGGTGACCTCGACCGGAATCAGCTTGCCGTCGCCATTGATGACCTCGCCGAGGAAGGCTTCGGTGCGCCCCGTGTTGACGAGCAGCTTGCACAGTTCGCGCACGTCGAGCGTGTCGCCGGTTGAATGGAGCTCGCTTTGCAGAACGCCGAGAAGCTGCTGAAGCTGGCGCCCGAACAACTTTTCCGCCTGCGGGTTGGCGTCGAGTACATGCCCAGTACTGGCGTCCGAGATCAGGATCGCATCACGCGCACCGGTGAACAAGGCCCGTCGCAGGTGATTGGCATCGCGCAATTCCTCTTCCATCAGCACCAGCTGCGATTGCAGCAGCGCCAGGCTAACGAGGCTGGCGATTGCATGCGCGAACAGTCGCTGCACAGACGTCCAGGCCGAGTGCGGACCGACGCGCTCGATGCACAGCACGCCTTGGAGTTCGCCATTGACGTGGATTGGCGAGTTGATCACGGCGCTGATCCCGTTCATCAACAGGTAGTCGTCCGTGAACTCCTGCGTGGAGGGATGTTTCATCGCATCGTCAGCGACGATTGGCTCACCGCGCGTCAGTGCCCGGAAGTACTCAGGATAACGTGCCGCGCGCAGGGTCATGCCGCGGCTATGCCGGTCGCCGGAAAGCTCGTAGAGGTCGATGCATTCGAGCGTGGTGCGCCGGGCGCTCAGGCCCCACAGGCCGACACGTTCGATGTTGAGCATCCGTGCCGTAGTCGCGGTGAGTTGGCGCAAGGTCTCGTCCAGGCTGCAACTGGCGAATCCTTCCCTCGACAACTGGGCAAACGCACCCTGGAGGTCAAGGCAACTGGAGAGGGGTCGAAACGGGGGCAACATCGGGAATCCTGCTGAGTCCAGCGCGAGGTGGGCGCGTAGGTCATAAACAGCGTTAATCGTAAGTGCTGGTGCGCCCGGCGGGGTATGCAGTAAGTCACGCAAGGGAGGAATCTCGTGATCGCCGTTGTCACAAAACGCGTACAGGCGCCGTGGACGGTGCTTGCTATAATCCGCCCTTTGTTCAGAATCCAGTCATGCAAAAGTTTCGCTCCCTGCTTTTTCTCCTTCTCCTCAGCCTTTCCGTCGTCGCCTCTGCCCAACAGCTCCCGACGCCGCCAGCACTGGCCGCCAAGTCGTGGCTGCTGATCGAGGCCGCTTCCGGGCAGGAACTGGCTGCGCAGGCGCCCGACCAGCGCCTCGATCCGGCCTCCCTGACCAAGCTGATGACGGCCTATCTGAGTTTCGCCGCGCTCAAGCAGGGCACGCTCAAGCTCGAGCAGCCCGTGCCGGTGTCGCAGAAGGCCTGGAAGACGGGCGGTTCGCGTATGTTCATCCAGGTCGGCACGCAGGTGAAGGTCGAGGATCTCCTCAAGGGAATGATCGTCCAGTCGGGGAACGACGCGTGTGTCGCGCTGGCCGAAGCAATCGCCGGCGACGAGGAAAATTTCGCGCAGATGATGAATCGCGAGGCCCAGCGACTGGGCATGAAGGGGTCGAGTTTCCGAAATTCGAGCGGTTTGCCCGACCCGCAGCACTACACCACGGCGCGCGACCTGGCGACCCTCGCCGGCGCGCTGATTCGCGACTTTCCGGACGAGTACGCCAAGTACTACTCGCTCAAGGAGTTTCGCTACAACAATATCACGCAGCCGAATCGTAACCGGCTCTTGTGGATAGACCCGACGGTCGATGGTCTGAAGACCGGGCACACCGAGGCTGCCGGCTATTGCCTCGTGTCTTCGGCAAAACGAGGCCCGCGTCGCCTGTTGTCTGTGGTCCTCGGTGCGCCATCGGATAGTGTGCGTGCCCAGGAATCACTCAAGCTTCTCAACTACGGCTTCCAGTTCTACGACGCGGTGCAGGTCTATGCGAAGAACGAGGCGGTTTCCACCCTGAAGGTCTGGAAGGGAACCGCAAGCTCGGTCAAGCTCGGTTTCGTCAACGATCTGGTAATTGCCGTGCCCAAGGGCTTCGGACCGAAAATCAGAACTGAACTCGTCTCCCAGCAGCCGCTGATCGCGCCGGTGGCGCAGGGGCAGGTGCTCGGGACCTTGAAGGTCAGCCTCGACGGTAAGCCGTTCGCCGACTACCCGGTGCTGGCGCTCGACGCTGTGCCGAGCGCGGGTATCATCGGCCGGATGGTCGATAGCGTTCGGCTGTGGTTCAACTGATCGGCGTCCGATGGCTGAAGAGGGCGCAAGCCTGTTGGAGTTTCCCTGCACATTCCCGCTCAAGATCATGGGCCTGGCCGACGATCGGTTGGTGCAGGCGGTACTTGCCGTCGTCGTGCGACATGCGCCCGGTTTCGACGGGGCGACCATGGAAATGCGATCATCATCGGGAGGCAAGTACGTCAGCCTGACGTGCACCATCACCGCCACGAGCAGGGGACAACTCGACGCGCTCTACCGGGAACTGACCAGCCATCCGCTAGTCAAGATAGTTCTGTGAGCGGTTTACCGCACGCCGGACAGTCTGGCCTGGCGGCTGGCGGGGAGAGTCCGTTTGGCGAGCAGTGGCTGCTCGGCCCTGGTCATGGCGCGCTGCGGGTTCGCCATCTCGGACGTACCGACTACCGGCAGACCTGGCAGGCCATGGTCGATTTCACCGCCGCGCGAACGGGTGAGACCGCTGACGAACTGTGGTGCTGCGAGCATTTGCCGGTGTTTACCCTCGGCCAGGCCGGCAAGCCGGAGCACTTGCTGACGGATCTCGGTATCCCGCTGGTGAACAGCGATCGCGGCGGTCAGATTACCTACCACGGTCCGGGTCAGGTGGTGATCTACCTCTTGCTGGATTTGGCGAGGAGAAGGCTGAAGGTGCGGGAACTCGTAGCGGCCATCGAGCAGGCGGTGATCGATCTGCTGGCGGAGCATGGTGTCGGCGCCGAGCGACATGGCGGCGCGCCGGGGGTCTATGTCGGCGCGGCCAAGGTTGCGGCACTTGGCTTGCGGGTGCGCAGGAACTGTTGTTATCACGGCGTCAGTCTCAACGTCGACATGGATCTGTCGCCGTTTGCGCTGATCAATCCGTGTGGCTATCCGGGCTTGCGCGTGACGCAGACCCGCGATCTCGCCATTCCGCTGACGGCATCGGCCGCCGCGACGGCGCTGGCCAGGCATCTCGCAGAACAATTGGAGCGCAAGTAATGGGCAGTCAGAGTGAAGAGCACTCGGGGAACTCAACCGCAAGGCCAGCACCTCGGGTCGCTGGCGTCAAGGAAAAGGGCGAGCTGAAAACGGCGCGGATTCCGATCAAGATCGTCCCACAGGCGGCACAGCGCAAGCCCGATTGGATTCGCGTCAAGGCCGGCAACGAGGCCGGTCGTTTCGGTGAAATCAGGAAGCTGCTGCGCGAGCAGAAGCTGCACACCGTGTGCGAGGAGGCCGCTTGCCCCAATATCGGTGAGTGTTTTGGCCGCGGCACCGCGACCTTCATGATCCTCGGCGACATCTGCACACGTCGCTGCCCGTTCTGCGACGTCGGCCATGGCAAGCCGCTACCGCCCGATGTCGACGAGCCTGTCCACCTTGCCGACAGCGTCGCCCGCCTCAAGCTGCGCTACGTGGTGATCACGAGCGTGGACCGCGACGACCTGCGCGACGGCGGTGCGCAGCACTTCGTCGACGTCATCAGGGCCGTACGTGCGAGATCGCCGGCGACGACAATCGAAACGCTGGTGCCCGATTTTCGGGGTCGCATGGATATCGCGGTCGAGGTGCTGGGGCAGTCTCTGCCGGACATTCTCAACCACAATCTCGAGACGGTGCCGCGGCTCTACCGGCAGGCGCGTCCGGGCGCTGACTACGCGCATTCACTGGCCTTCATGCAAGCGTTCAAGGCGCGCTATCCGCAGGTGCCGACGAAGTCGGGCCTGATGGTCGGACTCGGCGAAACCGACGATGAAATCCTGGAGGTCTTGCGCGACCTGCGTGCCAACGGCGTTGAAATGCTGACCATTGGTCAATACCTTGCGCCTTCGCCCCACCACCTGCCGGTTGCCCGTTACGTCCATCCCGACGTGTTCCGCAACTACGAGCAGCAGGCCATCGCGCTGGGGTTTACCGGTGCGGCGTGTGGGCCGATGGTGCGGTCAAGCTACTGGGCCGATGTGCAGGCGCATAGTGCGGGTGTTGCCTGAAGGGTCGCAGCTGCGCGTCAGTTGTAGCGGATGAAGCGGGCCGGATAGCGGGCCGTGGCCCAGGCGAGAAACAGGTACTTGACCGTCTTGCCGATCCCCACGGCGACCAGGATCCCTAGCGTCGACACATTGGCCAGCGCGCAGACGAGCAATGCCGGTGTCTGCGGCATCGGCGATCCGGCGATGATCAGGATGGCGAGCAGGCCCCAGCGTTGCAGCCATTCGCTGGCCAACTGCCAAGCGTCGTTGTGGACCAGTTGTGGGTAGTGCGCAATGACGAAGGCCGAGCCCAGGTACTGGAAGATCTCGACCAGCACGGCGGCGCCGCAGCCACTGGCAACTCCACTGAGCAGGGCGAGTGTTCGCCAGCGCCGCGGAGAGAGCAGGACCGCGGGGATGAGCACGGCGACGAACGGGAAACTGAAGGTGATCGTTGCGGTAAACGCGATCGCCGTGACCACTAGCGAATAGTGGCGATGGGCGACGCTGCGCATCAGCAGTTCGCGTAACCAGCCGGGAAGAACGTGAGTTTTCATGTCTGCGACAGCTCCGGGAAAGTCGGGCGGCAGGCCTCCGCGCGCTGCGTGCGAGGGCTCGGGCGAGCTGCATGACTCCTGGAAAGCTTGTCCGTGCGATAGTGGGCAGGATATGCTTATGCTGGGTCAAGTCATTGATCAATCTCAATCGCCGCGGAGTATCTTCAACATGCTGCATTTTGCACGAATCATCGGTCTGCTCGGCACCCTGCTGATCAGCGCGCAGGTGCTGGCGGTCGGTCTCGGCGACCTGTCGGGCAAAGAGGCCTCGGCCGGTCTCAAGGAGGCACTCTCGCGGGGAGCGGACATGGCCGTCAGCCAGCTCGGCAAGCCCAACGGTTTCATGGGCGACGCGCGCGTGCGCATCCCGCTGCCAAAATCCCTGCGCGCGGCCGAGAAGATGATGCGCACACTGGGAATGAAGAAGCAGGCCGAGGAGCTGATCGAGACGATGAACCGCGCCGCTGAACTGGCGGTGGTCGAGGCCAAGCCGATCCTCCTGGAATCGGTGCAGAAAATGACCATTGACGATGCGCGAGGCATCCTGGCTGGTGGCGACGACGCGGCTACGCAGTACTTCCGACGAACCACCTCGACTGCTCTGGGCAAGAAGTTTCTGCCAATCGTCAAGCAGGCGACAGCCAAGGTGCAGCTTGCCGATCAATACAACGAATATGCCGGGCAGGCAGCCAAACTTGGCCTGCTCGAGGAGAAGGACGCCAATCTCGACAGCTACGTGACGCAGAAGGCGCTCGACGGCCTGTTCGTGATGATTGCCGAGCAGGAAAAGTCGATCCGCCAGGATCCCGTCGGCACGGGCTCCAAGCTACTGCAAACCGTATTTGGGGCCGTTGGCAAGTAGCCGGCGAGGCAGCGCGTGTGCGCCGGTGCAATGCCGCCCATGGCTTCCTGCCGCGATGTGCCGGGAGGACGACGCTGCGCCACTCCTCGACGACGGGTCGTGGCTTCGGATTCGCCCTCGGTGTAGAACGTAAGAGCTCCATGCTTGCCGAAGACGCCATGGCACCCTGCCTTTCGCCCCGGTGGCCGCCCTGAGGAGCCACCGCCTGTGAAGCTTGTGTTTGCGCTGCTGGCGTCGCTGCTGTGTTCACTCGCTGTCGGCGATCCTGCCCCCTTGCTTGGTATGTCGCGCGGCCAGTCGGCGCCGCCGCCGATCATCGCTGGCCGTGCCAGCTTCTACAGTTCGGCCTTTCACGGACGCAAGACGGCCTCGGGCGAGGTCTATCGGCATGACACGATCTCCGCGGCCAGCAGTCGCTTTCCCCTCGGTATGACCGTGGCTGTCCGCCGCGTGCTGTCGGCTCGCTGTGTCGTGGTCAAGATCAATGACCGCATGGGCCATCGGAGTCGGCTGATCGATCTGTCGCGCGAGGCAGCGGTCCGTCTCGGCATGATTGAGGCGGGCGTTACCGATGTCGAAGTCGTACCCCTGCCGTCGTACCTCCTGGGCCATGAGCAAGCCTGCGCGCTTGCTTTTGCGCCGCCGGTCCACCTGCACGCCGACCCGTAGCCGGGTCACCGCGGCGGGTTCCGTGGTGACCAGAAGGGGGCCAACAACACGTTTCGGTGTGCCGACGCTCTTTGTCGATTCCTGGTCATTTCTGGTGGCGGGGGCAGGGCCATGACGGCTGGCACGTCTGCCAGGGTTGACCTCCTTTGCCGAACTCGGGAATACTCGTCACCTGCCTGTTCCTGGCTGCGGCTTGCGGGTTGCGGGAGCCGTCGTGAGTGAATGCCTCGCGGAGCATGGCGTACGGGTTTGTTCGATCCGTGGCTTGCACCGACCACGATCGGGGCGGTAGCGTGCGGCCGCCGCAAGGCGCGCCATAGTTCGTGACCAGGGGAGGAGATGATGGACGACAAGCTTGAGGTGGAAACGCCACGCAGCAAGAAGTCGGTCGCACTTTCCGGGGTGATGGCCGGCGACACGGCGATCTGTTCGGTGGGCCGTGCGGGCAACGATCTGCACTACCGCGGCTTCGATATCATTGCCCTGGCCGAGCATGCCACATTCGAAGAAGTGGCCTACCTGCTGCTTTACGGACGACTGCCCACGTTCACGCAGCTCAAGCAGTACCGCAAGAAACTCAAGACGCTGCGTGGCTTGCCGGTGATGCTCCGGCCGATGCTGGAGAACCTGCCGGCCTCGGCACACCCGATGGACGTCTTGCGCAGCGGTTGCTCGGCGCTCGGAACGATCCTGCCGGAAGCGCAGGATCACAACCCCGGGGCCGCGCGCGAGATCGCCGACCGACTCATCGCCAGCTTTGCCTCGATGCTGCTCTATTGGTATCACTGGTCGCACAATGGCCGGCGCATCGAAACCGAGACCGATGACGATTCGATTGCCGCACATTTTCTGCACCTCCTGTGCGGCAAGGCACCGACGGCTCTGCAGGCGAGGAGCCTCGACAAGTCGCTGGTCCTTTACGCCGAGCACGAATTCAACGCCTCGACCTTTGCCGCGCGGACCATCACCGGTACCGGTGCCGACCTCTACGCGGCGATCAGCGGCGCCATTGGCGCGCTCAGTGGCCGCCGGCATGGTGGCGCCAACGAGGTCGCTTTCGAGATTCAGAGCCGCTACAACGATGGGGCGCACGCCGAGAACGACATTCGCCGGCGGCTGGCGAACGGCGAGATCATCATCGGCTTCGGACATCCCCTTTACACCATCGCCGATCCGCGCAACAAGGTGATCCGCGCGGTTGCCGAACAACTGTGCACCGATGGCGACAACATGGTGCTGTTCGACATCGCCAGCCGTATCGAGTCGGTGATGTGGGAAGAAAAGCGCATCTTTCCCAACGTCGACTGGTTCTCGGCGGTTGTCTACCACATGCTGGCCGTGCCGACGCCGATGTTCACGCCCCTGTTCGTCATCGCCCGGACCAGCGGCTGGGTGGCGCATGTGATCGAGCAACGGATCGACGGAAAACTGATTCGCCCTTCGGCCAACTATGTCGGGCCCGAGGCGCAGGAGTTCGTCGCCATCGCGGAACGAAACTGAAACCCCATGACGACACGCATCCCAGCCACTCGCCCTGACCCGGACCGGATCCTGGTCGGCATTGCCGACTACGTCCTGGACTTCCGGATCCAGGCGCGAAGCTCCTTCGAGACCGCGCGTTACTGCCTGATCGATGCCCTCGGCTGCGGGCTGGAAGCGCTCAACTTTCCGGCGTGCACTCGGCTGATTGGACCGATCGTCGACGGAACGGTGGTGCCGCACGGTGCCCGAGTCCCGGGCACCGGCTTTCAACTCGACCCGGTTCAGGCGGCCTTCAACATTGGTACCCTGATTCGCTGGCTCGACTTCAACGACACCTGGCTGGCGGCCGAATGGGGTCATCCCTCGGACAATCTCGGCGGTATTCTCGCCACGGCCGACTGGCTGTCGCGGACCCGTGTGGCCAGCGGGCAAGTGCCGCTACAGATGCAGCAGGTGCTCGAAGCGATGATCAAGGCTTATGAGATTCAGGGCGTTCTGGCGCTCGAGAACAGCTTCAATCGCGTCGGGCTCGATCATGTCGTGCTCGTCAAGGTGGCGACCGCTGCCGTGTGCACCTGGCTGATGGGCGGCGAGCGCCAGCAGATCATCAACGCCGTCTCGCAGGCCTTTGTCGATGGTCAGCCCCTGCGCACCTATCGGCACGCGCCGAACACCGGTTCGCGCAAGTCGTGGGCCGGCGGTGATGCCACCGCGCGTGGCGTGCTCCTGGCGCTCTTTTCGATGCGCGGCGAGATGGGCTATCCGTCGGTATTGACGACCAGGACCTGGGGTTTCTATGACGTGCTGTTCCGCGGGCAGGAGTTCCGCCTGTCGCGACCCTACAGCAACTACGTGATGGAAAACGTGTTGTTCAAGATCAGTTTTCCGGCCGAGTTTCATGCCCAGACGGCAGTCGAGTGTGCGGTCAGGCTGCATCCACAGGTCTGCATACGGCTCGATGCAATCGACAGAGTGATGATTCGCACACACGAATCGGCCCTGCGGATCATCGACAAGAAGGGGCCGCTGCACAATCCGGCCGATCGCGACCATTGCCTGCAGTACATGGTCGCCTTTGCCCTGATCCATGGCAGATTGACCGCCGAAGCCTACGAGGACGACGCGGCGGCGGACCCGCGCCTGGACGCTCTGCGTGCCAAAATCGAGGTCGTCGAGGAAGCGCGCTTCTCGGTGGACTACCTGGATCCCGACAAGCGCTCGATCGCCAATGCGCTCCAGGTGTTCTTTGCCGACGGCAGCCGCACCGCGGAAGTGGTCGCCGAGTACCCGCTCGGGCACCGTCGCCGACGCCTGGAAGGCATTCCGGTGCTGGTCGAGAAGTTCAGGAGCCATCTGGCGCGCCGTTTCCCTCGCGAGCAGCAGGAGCGTATCGTCAAGGCGTCGCTCGACACGCAGGGCCTTGGAGCCCTGGCGGTGAATGACTATCTCGACCAGTACGTTCCGGGAGCTGCGGCAGTTCCGTCTTGACCCGCGGGCAGCCGGGCTCCGGCCTGCGCTGCCGCACATCCGAGCCTGGTAGGAGGGCAAATGAGAGGCAATCTGGGCGCCATCGCGCTGATCCTGGTCGGTGTGCTGGCACTGGCCATCAATCTTGGGGCAATCGAAATCGATATCGCACGTTTGCTGCGTACCTGGTGGCCGGTGTTGCTGATCGTCCTCGGTGTCGGGATGTTTCTGGCGCCGGGGACCGACAACCGGCGCAAGCCTGACTGAGGCGCTCTGTTCGCCGGCCGCGTCGCTTGACGTCTTGGGACGATTCCCGCTCAGGGCCGGCAGGCGTGTCGGTATAATCGCGAGTCGTGGAACATCCTGCTGCGCTACTACCCCGAGCCTCCGCCTTCGCCGCGGCGGTGTGGCGTCTGCGCGGCCGCAGCCGGCCACTGACGGGTCTCGAAAGTCTCGCCCGCTTTCCCGTCCAGGCCGAACTCGTCCGCACCTTGTCCGGCCCCGACGAGTTTCGCGAAACCCTGTTTGCGCGAATCGCCGGGGCCGCGAAGCGAGTCCTGATCGCGGCGCTCTACCTCCAGGACGACGATGCGGGCCGCGAAGTGCTGTCGGCCCTCTACGCCGCCAAGGCGGCGCGGCCCGGCCTGCAGATCGCGGTCTTCGTCGATTGGCATCGCGCTCAGCGCGGGCTGATCGGCAAGGGTGCGAGTGCCGGCAATGCCGCCCTGTATGCGGACATGGCGCAGCGCTTCGGTCCCGGCGTGCCGATCTATGGCGTGCCGGTGCAGACTCGCGAGTTGATGGGTGTCATGCACCTGAAGGGCTTCGTCATCGACGACGCCGTTCTCTACAGCGGCGCCAGCCTCAATGACGTCTACCTGCATCGCCACCAGCGCTATCGCCTGGATCGTTACCATCTTGTCGAGAATCGGCCGCTGGCCGACAGCCTGGCCGCGCTAATGAGTCAGGTTCTGCGGCCGAACCCGGCTGTCGGTTTCCTGGATTCGGCGGTGCGAGCCAAGACGGGCGCGCTGCGTGGTGCCATCGGCCGCTTGCGCCGAACGCTTGCCAGCAGCGCGTATGGCGTGACATCGGAGCCGATCGGCAACGGCGAGGTCGGGATCACCCCGCTACTCGGTTTCGGTGCCCGCAGGAATCAGCTCAACACGGTGATCCTGCAATTGATCCAGCGTGCCGAACGGCGACTGGTTCTCTACACGCCCTATTTCAACTTGCCGGGTCCGGTTCGCCTGGCGATCGAAGAGCGGCTCAAGCGACGATGCCACGTGACCATCGTGCTCGGCGACAAGACCGCCAACGACTTCTACATGCCTCCCGAGGAGCCGTTCACGGCGATTTGCGCCCTGCCGTATCTGTACGAAAGCAACTTGCGGCGCTTCTGCAAGGCGCACCAGAAGGCTATTGACCAGGGACTGCTCGACCTGCACCTGTGGCGCCACGACAATCACAGTTTTCATCTGAAGGGTCTGCTGGTGGACGACGACTACGCGCTGATCACCGGCAGCAACATCAATCCGCGGGCCTGGCGGCTGGACCTCGAGAACGGCCTGCTGATCCACGATCCGCAGAGCCGCCTCATCGAGCAACACTGGGTCGAACTCGAGCGGATTCTGGCGCACACCCGGCGGCTGGAACATCACCAGGCGCTCGAGGCCGCCGACACCTACCCGTTGCCGGTGCAGCGCCTTCTCAAGCGCCTGGCCCGTACGCGTGCCGACCGTCTGGTGAATCAGGTGCTCTGATGGCCAGGCCAGACAGCGTCTGCCGGAGAGCATGCAGGTCGCTCTTCTTGTCGTAGAAGGCATAAGCGCCGGCTTCCAGGCATCGCTTGCGGTAGACGTCCTCCGCGAAGTTCGTGAATACCAGCACCTTCACGCTCGGCTGCTCCGCGCTCACCGCGCGCAGAACCTCCAGCCCGCTGCCGTTCACAAGCTGAATATCGAGCAGGACGATGTCGGGTGGGTTGCTGCGAATGCGTGCGATGGCCGCGGCGGGAGTTTCGAACTCGCCCACCACCTCCGCCCCTTCGATCCGCGCGAGCATCTCGCGCAGCATCGCCCGGACAACGGCTGAATCATCGACGATCAGGATTGACATCACGGCCCGTTCCAAGAAAAAGCGTATGCCGGAGCAGCAGTTTTTCGACCTGCTCATGCACCATCAGCGCAACGTTGGGCAGGAGGCTGAGTGAGGTCAGGCCCGGGACGCTGGTAACCCCCCGGCGCAGAACAATCACGATCAGCGGACTGGTGCAGGTAGAGGATCGGCTGGCCAACAAGGCATGCACAAAAGCGCGAGATGCTGTTCCCCAACTGATGACTATCACATCCGGCGTGTGCCTCGCGGCACAGTCGTAGGCGTCTTCAATCGAACGGGCGGTTGCCACCAGATCAACTGCTTCGTTCGCCCGAAGCGCACCGCCAACATCGTCCAGGAACAGGTTGTCCGTGTCGACCAGGAGGAGACGCGTGCGGTCGTGGTGCAGGTGGGGCGATGCGCAGGGGGCCATGGTTATCTCCGCTGCCACTGATTCGCCAGAAGAAAGAGTTCCTCCGTGCGCGAATCCATGGGCAGCCCGCATCATCTCCCACACGCCGAGTATCCACTATCGGTGTCGCGTGTAATTTTCTCGTAGGGGATGGCCGACACGGCAGCTGTCGGCGAATCCCTACACGAACAGCGTGCCAAGGCGCTGGACGGAGGAGCAGCCGACGCGCATGCGGGGCCTGTCGCCGAACGAACCGAACAAGGACCGGCTTGCCGCTCTATCCCGGCGGCGCCGGTTCACGACAGCATGCCCTTATCGAGGGCATAACGGGTGAGTTCCGCGTTGCTGTGCAGCCCCGTCTTTTCGACAATTCGCGCACGATACGTGGTCACCGTCTTCGGACTGAGATGCAGCGCCTCGGCGATCTGGGTCAGGCTTTCCCCGGAGGCAAGCCGTCGCAGCACTTCGATTTCCCGGTCGGACAGCGCATCGGAAGCAGATTTCCTGCCTTGCCCCACTTCCACCGCCAATTGCTCCAAGAGCGCGGGGCTCACATGCCGACCACCACCGGCGACTTTGCGTATCGCTGCGAGTAGCGTTCCAGGGGGGCTGTTCTTGGTGAGGTAGCCGGACGCGCCGGCTTTCAGCGCGCGCACGGCGTAGACCTCCTCGGCGTACATGCTCAGCATCAGCACGGCAATCCTCGGCCGCTCCGCCTTGATCTGTTTCAGCAGGTCAAGACCGCCCTTGCCCGGCAGCCCGATATCGACCAGCGCGACATCGAACTCGTTCTGGCGGATCATGCTGATCGCCTGCTCGGCGTTCTCCGCCTCGCTTACGACCTCCATATCGTCCGTCTGAGCCAATAGCAGCCGCAAGCCGCCGCGGACCACGGCGTGATCATCCACCAGCAGGATCTGAAGCTTGCGTTCGTTCATTGCGCCTCAAAGCGGCATGTGCAGAACAAGGATGGTGCCTTTCCTAACGCCGCGCGACAGCGCGATACTGCCGCCAAACCGGGCGGCACGTTCCTGCATTCCGAGCAGACCCCAGGATTTGGCCTTGATCAGGGCATCATCGCCAATCCCCACACCGTCATCTTCGACGGCAATCGTGACGGCGCCGGCCGCATGGCGAACACAAATCTCGGCGCGCGACGCCTGGGCATGGCGGACGAAGTTGTTCAGCGCTTCCTGGACGATGCGAAACATTGCTGTGGCACGGTCGGGGTCGACATCGATAGCCGCGACCTCCGTGGCGATCGAGACCTTGCATTGCAGGCCAGTCCGCTCCTCAATCTGCCCAGCATACCACTCGATGGCCGTCCATACGCCGAGGTGGTCGAGGACACTCGGTCGCAGATCGTTGATGATGCGGCGCATCGCATCCACGGCTGAATCCACCAACTGCAACGCCTGGGGAAGTTGGGCGTCGCCGGGCGGCGTTGCCTGTTGCGCACGCTCGATCGCCAGAGCGATTGCCCATCGGACGCCCGTCAGCGTGCTGCCGAGGTCATCGTGAAGTTCGCGCGCGATGCGCACCCGTTCATCCTCCCGAACTCGCTCCAGATACTGCGAAAGCTGTCGCAACTCTTCATTGGACGCCACCAGCAAATCCTGGCTATGTTTGAGCCTGGTCATATCAACCACGTTGACGAGAACGCCGTCGATGTCGCCATTGACGTTCCGATGTGGCGCGTAGGAGGACAAGGTCCAGAAGAGGCGTGGATCGTCGCGATGATCCAGTGCGGCCTCTGGCCTCAGCAGTTCCGTCGTGCCGCGCAGGCGCGGCACGAACTCGTCGGCGACGACCATTTCCCCCGCCAGCGCGCGCGCGAGCAGCGCTTCGATGCCGTGCTGTCGCGCGTCGGGGAACAAGTCATGAAGCTGCCTGCCGATCGCCGCCTCGCGTGGCAGCCCGATGGCACGTTCCAGGAAGCGGTTCCAGACAACTACCCTGAGCGCCCGATCATAGACCACGAATCCCTGATCGACATTGTCCAGGATCTCCTGGGCGAAACCCTCGGCCTGCAGGCGCGCGGTAATGTCCTGGACCGTGGCAACGAAGAAGTCCACGCTGCCGTCTTGATGCCGAACCGCTTTCACGTCTGCTGTCACGTTGACGAGCCTGCCATCCTGGCGCACGAAGCGCTTGTTCGTCTGAAAGCCATCCCTGGCGCCGCTCAAGACGCCTGCGAACAGGATCGATTCGGCGGCGCGGTCATCAGCATGCGTGAGCTCGGTCCAGGTCAGGTCGGCCAGTTCCTCGCGCGGGTAGCCGAGAATTTCGCACAGGCAGTCGTTGAAGCGCAGCCAGCGCATGTTGTCCGCTGACAGGATCGTCATGCCGACGAAGGGAAGATCGAAGAAGAACCTGAGCAGGCGATCCTTTTCAAGACCCTGGGCAGCCAACTCCAGTTGGTGTGTTCGCAGTTGCTGGCGCCACAGCAGGACGATGAGAACGGCGACGACCAGCACCGCCGAGGTGGCGACCAAGCTGACCCAGAAGACCAGATTGCGCAGCGGAGACAGTACTTCGTCGCGGTCGACTTTCGCCACCAGATGCCATGGCGTACCTGCCACCGGGCGGGTGGCGGCCAGTACGCCGACACCGCGGTAGTCCTTTCCCGTCATGACCTGCGCCGTGCCGGCCAGTACAGCGCGGGCGGCCGGCAGTTCGGGATCGGTCAGGGCTTGACTGAATAGCAGCGCCGTTCCCTTGCGATGGCGCAACTCGTTCAAATACAGGACGGCATCTCCCTCCTGGCGCACCAGCAGCGTCTCCGCGCTCGGGCTCGGCGTTGGCCAGCTCTGAATCAACGGGAACACGACACGTTCTACCGGAGTGTCGAGGATAACGGCGCCCACCACTTGCTGCCTGCCGTCCATTTTCTTGGTCAGCGGCGCAACCCAGTCGAGGTGGGCGCGGCCCGACTGACTCCGATAGAGATCTGTCGTCGCTACCTGGCTGGTCTGGAAGGCGGTGTGCAGCGCTTTCCGGACAGGTGCTTCGCCAGTTGTTTCGTCCAAGCCGAGGGCTAGGATCTGCCGGGCGTTACCGTCAACCACCACGAAGCCGTCGTAGGCATAGGCCCGCCTGAGCGTCTCGAGCCGGTCCAGGATGCGCTTGCGCGCACCGGGGTCCACCTCGCGCGTTGCCCGGACGGCGTCTTCGACGAGACCGGGGCTGGCGCTGAGGACCAGCGCATCACCACGTCGCTCGGCCAGCCACGCTTCGATCTGGCCCGCCTTCAGGTCGGCGATGGCGCCCAGATCGGCAAAGGCCTGCTGCTCGAGACGCGGGGTTTCCAGGTAAAAGATACCCACGCCGACCAGAGGCACGCTTGACAGCAAGCCCAGGATGACCGCAGCCACGCCACCTAGGCGTGACCTGCGCAGTCTGCTGGCGCTAAGGGACAGGAAATCCGACGGCACCGGCACGAGGATACGCAGCCGATCAAATGTCGTCAATCGAGCCCTGTTGCGAAGGGGGCTTCAAGGGGCAGAACGCGTCGGAACCCGGAAAAGAAAACGGGCAGCGCCGAAACGCTGCCCGTTGTCCTGGCCAAAGGAGGAGGCTATTGCTTCGCGGACTTGACGTCGCCGTCGGCACCGAAGCCCATCGTGTAGCCCATCGAAACGTGATGGAAGCGACCGGTGGCATGGTCGGCATGGATGGCGACACCGAACGGCGTCGCCTTGCCCTCGGCGAGAGGGCCGGAGAGCTTGCGCGTGAAGGTGACCGTATAGGTGTCGCCGGCCTTGCTGCCTTCCGCCTTGACGCCGGCGGTGCCGCCTTCCATGTTGCGCTTGTCGGTCACCGAGCCATCGACCACCTTGGCACCCTTGGCGCTCTTCCACTGCATCAGTTCGTAGGCGCCGTCCTTGGTGTACTTCGTCTTCTTGTCGTCCGCCCCCGGCATGGTGCGTGCGTCGCTGTGGCAGGTCGCCCAACAACCAACCTGCGCGCCTTGCGTTACCTTGTCGCTGGGGAACATGACGGCGACCTTGACATCGTTCTCCTTGTCGGCCGGATCGACGCCACCGGCCGGTGCCTTGAAGGTCAGGCGGATATAGGCGTTATCCTTGTCGTAGGCGCTCTGCACGCTGACCGGGAAACTCATTGTCTTCGGCGCGCCCTTGGGCTCGAGATCCTTGCCGGCAAGGCGCTTCATGTCGAAGTTGAGGCCACCCTTTTCCTCGTGGCAACCCACGCAGGTTTCGCCCTTGTTGATCCCGGTACGACCGCTATGGTCCGATTTCTTCATCACCCACTCGATCGGCGTCACGCCGGCGTGGAACACCTGAATGTCGCGTTTCGGAACCTTGCTCCAGTCGGGAGCAGCAGCCTGCGCGAACTGCGCACCGGAAACCAGCAACGCGCCGAAGAGGGCAAGGGAAACGCTCGTTCTTTTCATGACAAACTCCACTCAAGTAGTAGGTATTGATGCGGTCATCGCCGGCCAGGGGTGGCCCGGGTTTCTGGTCAGCGCCTGGCCGTGGATGGGATCTCGCCGGTCGTGTTCAGCGGGCCTACTCGTCTTCCTCTTCCGGCATGTTCTTTGGCTTCCTGTGCGCAATGCCCTTGTGGCAATCGATGCAGGTCTTTTTCTCGTCCTGACCGATCTTGTGCATCTTCGAGGCGCGCGCCTTCTGCTTTTCGATATCCATCGCCGAGAACGAATTCCGGCATTCGCGCGAATCGCTCCCCTTCATGCGCTCCCATTCGTGGCCCGCCAATTCGAGGCGCTTGGCCTCGAACTTCTCGGGAGTCGAGATCGTCCCCATGATCTTGCCATAGACCTCCTGGCTCGCCTGGATCTTGCGCATCATCTTGTGGCCCCAGTCCCTGGGCACGTGACAGTCGGAGCAATAGGCGCGGACGCCGGTGCGGTTGCTGTAGTGAATGGTCGTCTTGTACTCCTGATAGACGTTGTCCTTCATCTCGTGACAGCCGATGCAGAACTCGAGAGTGTTGGTTGCTTCCATCGCCGTATTGAAGCCACCCCAGAACAGGATGCCCGCGATGAAGCCGACCGACAGCAGGGCCAATAGCGAGTACTTGGCACTTGGGCGTTTGAGTGTTGCCCAGAAACCTGAGCCGTTATCGGACACGATGCTTCCCTCCCCCTGAGATTTCCACGCCTTCTGCCAAACGCCGAGGCTGGCGAGAGTCTAGCGGATCAGCCGATGCCGACGGTTTGATCTAGGTTAACAAATGGGAAAGTCGCGTCGGCGCTTGTCGCCCAGGGTGGTCAGGATCTCAGGGCTGCATGTTGTCGATGGGCAGGCGCAGATTCTGGCTGCCCGGCTTGACGCCCTTGAGGGTGCCGAGGATGTCCCCACGGGAACTCTGCGCCAAGCCGGCCAGCCGGCATGGTTGCCGGCGTCGGTACCTTCGGGGAAACGCTCCATGGCCTTGCAGGAGCAGGCGAGTCTATCCAGCATTGGCTGTGCTCGGGATTCTTCCTGGCTTTCTCTACCAGGTCGGCGACAATCTCCGCGATCTGCTGTGGCGGCAAGCGCGCGTGGACTGCCGCGCAGCGCATCGCCGGCAGCGGCGGGCAACGGGACAAGGAGGAACAGAACGCCCGGTCCGAACCACAGTAGCAGCGTCGTTTCGTTCAGTGGCAGCAGGTAACGGCATTAGGCGTCTGTCTTGGGATCCCCTACGCCAACAACCGAGAGGGACGAAGCGCCGTGGAGCGGAGGCAATGGTCCGTACCGAACATCCCGAATGTTTCTGTTCGATCGGAATGCATGAGGACGGGCGAGGAAGGCCTTCATGCCGACGCCCGGTTGCGTCAGGAAGACCGTTCCCGGAGGTGCCGCAGACCTGGCAAGAGCACCGGAATGTCGCTCTGGATGATGCTCCACAAAGTATCGTTGTCGATTCCCAGGTAGCCGTGAATCAGCCGGTTCCGGGTGGCGATGATCAGCCGCCACGGCACCTGTGGATTGGCAGCCCGTACGGTGTCCGGGATGTGAGTTGCAGCCTCGCCGATCAGTTCCAGATTGCGCAAGGTGGCGTCGTAGTTCAACTCATTGACGACGAACGCCGTCTGGTCGAGTTGGGCGGTGTAGGCGATCACCTTCTCTGCAAAGCCGATCATGTCGTCGACGTAGAACCGCCATTCGCGCGCTGGCCGCTCAGACATGGACGGCTTCTTTCTCGACGAATGGACGCAGCTCGGGGCGCAAAGCCTTGTCGGTCACCAGATCGATCGGCGCGCCGAACAGGTCTTCGAGGTAGAACTGAACGCCAAAGTAGCGCTCGGACGTAGCCGGACCATCAAAGCTGACGAGCACGTCAACATCACTGTCGTTCCGCGCCGCGTCGCGTGCGGTTGATCCGAACAGCGCAAGTTCCGTCACTCCGTAGCGAGCAGCCAGTATGGGTTTGCTACGCGTGAGCAGCTCGATGGCGAGTGACCGATTCACTTCTGTCTCCATGCAATCCGGTAAATCAGCGTCATCAGGGCTGCACTTGGTCGATGAGCAGGCGCAGATTCTGGCTGCCCGGTTTCACGCCCTTGAGTGTGCCGAAGAGGTCGCCACTCGAACTCTGCGCGATGCCCGCCTTGGCGATGCGTGCCTCGACGCTGACTGTCCTGAAGTCCGATATCTTCCGGCCGCCGCCCAATGCCATTGAGTCGTCGAAGCGAAAGCGCAGGGGCAGGTCGGCAACCGTGGCCCGCATGGCGGCGAGTGGCATGCGCGGACCGTCCTCGGCGCGCGCGAAGACGAAGAGTATGTCGTTCGGTTTGGCCTGACCGGCAAGCTTGCCGCTCAGGGTCACTTCGCCGCTGACGGCGCCGGCGCCGGCATTCGGTTTCGTGCCGGGTTTGTCGCCGGCCGCCTGGGCCGCGGCGATCTCGCGCGCTTTGGCTATCGCCGCCTCGAGCGCGCGCGCTTCTTCGGATCCGGGTTCGAGTTGGGCGAGCAAGCGTGCCCAGTAAGTGGCGGCGGCGGCGAACTGCTGGCGGTCGCTCGCCGCCGCGCCGGCGAGCAGTAGCGCCTGCGGTTCGTCCGGGTCGATGCTGAGCGCACGTTCGACCAGTTCGCTGGGCTTGCCCTGGAGGCTGCCGCCATGACTCCGGCTGAGAACGTCAGCATAGTCGCCGAGCAGCGCCGCATCCTGGTCCACGAGTGTACCGGCACGGCTGTAGGCTTCGGCAGCTTCGGGGAAACGCTCCATGACCTTGTAGGAACGGGCGAGCATCACCCAGCCCTGGCTGTCATCGGGATTCTTCCTGAGTTTTTCGACCAGACCGGCGACCATTTCCGCGATCTGCTGTGGCGCCAGCCGTGCCTGCCGCTGCAGCGGGTCGAGCGCACGCGGACTGCCGAGCAGCGTATAGCCGGCAGCGGCGGCCAGCGGGATGATGACGAGCAGCGCGAGGGCAGTCTTGCGGCCACCCGAGTCGTTCCCTGCCGGGGTTGTGGTCGCTGGCTGGACCTCGTCGAGCAAGCGGCGCTGCAACTCGTTTCTGGCCGAAACGAAGTCGGCCTCGGCGAGCAGGCCGTCGTTGCGCTCGCGCTCCAGTTCGCTGATCTGGTCGCGGAAAACCGCCAGATTGGCTTCGCGACGGTCGGCGGTGCCTGATGCTCGCGGCGCACGCCAGAGCGGCGGCAACAGAAGTGCGATGACGGCGACGACGAGCAGCGCCGCGACGATGATGAAGCCGGTCATGAGAGTCCTTGACGAGAATCCGTGTCCTGCAGCAGCGTGTCTGCCTGACGCTGTTCGTCGGCGGTCAGCGGCGTGTCGCTGATGGCCCGGTCACGGCGGCGCAGGTAAAGCACCAGCGCGGCGAGGCCGCCGACGAACAGAACGCCAGGCCCGAACCACAGCAGCAGAGTCGTTCCCTTGAGTGGCGGCCGATAACGGACGAAGTCGCCGTAGCGGCTGACCATGAATTCCATGATCTCGGCGTCGCTTCGCCCGTCCTTGATCAGCGTGCGGATCTCGCGCCGCAGGTCGTTGGCCAGTTCCGCGTGTGAACCGGACAGCGATTCATTCTGGCAGACGAGGCAGCGCAGTTCGGTGGAGATGGCGACCAGCCGCTTCTCGGTCACCTCATCCTCGGCGAGGGGCTGGGCTTCCCCGGCGTGCAGGCCGCCCGCGCCGAAGCTTCCCAGGGCGACCAGCAGAACGATCAGCCAGCGCCTCATTTCGACAGCTCCGCCAGCAGCGGCAGGATCTTGCCGGAGTAGACCTCGGGGGTGATCGGGCCGGTGTGCTTCATGCGGATGATGCCGGCCCGGTCGATGACGTAGGTCTCCGGCACGCCATAGACCCCGTAGTCGATGCCGACGCGACCGTCGATGTCGAGTGCCGACAGCGCATACGGATTGCCGTGTTTGGCGAGCCAGGCGGCGGCACGCTCGATCACCAACGGTTTTTCCGCTCCGGCGGCGACCTTGTCGATGTCGATCGCGCCATCACCACGCACCTCCTTGTAGTTCAGGCCGATCAGCGGAACAGTCTGGCGTTTCGCCAGTTCGACGAGCACCGGATGTTCCTGCCGGCACGAAACGCACCACGATGCCCAGACATTGAGCAGCCAGACCTTGCCGAGCATGTCTTTCGGCGAAAAAGTCTGCTCCGGCGCTGCCAGTTGGGGCAGCGCGAAGTCGGGCGCCGGTTTGCCGACCAGCGGCGAGGGTACGTCGCGCGGATTGAGGTTGAGCCCGACGGCGAGCAGGGCGACGAGAACGACAAAGCCGATAAGTGGCCAGAGGAAGCGGTTCATGGGTGTTTTCTCAGGCGTTCTGGGCCAGCGAAACCGGTGGCGCGGGCGAGTGGGCGGCTGCCTTGACCCGGTAGCGGCGGTCGGTCATGGCGACCAGGCCACCAAGCGCCATCAGTACGCAGCCGCCCCAGATCCAGTCGACAAAGGGTTTGTAATAGACGCGAACGGCCCAGGCGGCATCCGGCCTGGCCTTGTCGATCGGTTCGCCAAGCGAGACATAGACGTCGCGCAGTAAGCCGGTATCGATCGCTGCTTCGGTCATCGGCATCGACGAAGCGACGTAGAAGCGTTTTTCCGGGAACATCTTGCGGATCGTCCGGCCCTCGCTGACGAGGTCGATGTCGCCGACCAGCGCCCGGTAGTTCGGCCCCTGCGCCGGACGTACGCCGTTGAAGCGGAAGGTGTAGCCGCCGACGCTGACCGTATCGCCGATTTCCATCTTGACGTCCTTCTCGGCCTGATAGGCGCCGACCATCGTCACGCCGACGATGAACACGGCGATACCAAGGTGCGCCAGATGCATGCCGAAGAAACTGCGCGGCTGCCGGCGTGCCGCGGTGAAGAACGACTGGCCGGCGCGTGTCGAGCGCACCCGGTCGACGAAATTGAGCAGCGCGCTGAGAACGATCCACGCCGCCAGCAGGAGGCTCAGCGCCACCAGCGGTTTCCACTCGCCAAACACAAAGGGTGCACCGACGCCGACCAGCGCCGCCGCCAGGAAAGCCCAGCGCAGGGTACGCGCCAGTTCGCCGACGCTGGCCTGTTTCCAGCGGGCAAAGGGCGCGACGCCGATCAGGAACGCTGCCGGCAGCATAAGCGGTACGAAGACGGCGTCGAAGTAGGGTGGGCCGACCGACAGCTTGCCGGCGCCGAGTGCGTCGATCAACAGCGGATAGAGGGTGCCGAGGAGCACCGATGCGCAGGCGACGACCAGCAGCACGTTGTTGGTGAGCAGCAGCGACTCGCGCGAGAGCAGCGCGAAGCGGCCACCCAGCCCCACCTTCGGCGCACGCCAGGCAAACAGCGCCAGCGAGCTGCCGATGACGGCCACCAGGAAGACGAGAATGAAGATGCCGCGGCGCGGGTCGGTGGCAAAGGCATGTACCGAAGTCAACACGCCGGAACGGACCAGGAAGGTGCCGAGCAAGGAAAGCGAGAACGCCGAGATCGCCAGCAACACGGTCCAGTTCTTGAAACTGCCGCGCTTCTCGGTCACCGCCAGCGAGTGCACCAGCGCCGTGCCGACCAGCCAGGGCATGAACGATGCGTTCTCGACCGGATCCCAGAACCACCAGCCGCCCCAGCCGAGTTCGTAGTACGCCCACCACGAGCCCAGCGCGATGCCGAGGGTCAGGAAAACCCATGCCGCCGTCGTCCACGGTCGCGACCAACGCGCCCAGGCGGCGTCGAGCTGGCCTGAAAGCAGTGCGGCGATGGCGAAAGCAAAGGCGACCGAGAAACCGACATAGCCCATGTAGAGCATCGGTGGGTGAAAGATCAGCCCCGGGTCCTGCAGCAGCGGGTTGAGGTCGCGCCCCTCTTCGACGGCCGGCAGAACGCGCTCGAAGGGGTTCGAGGTGAGCAGGATGAAGAGCAGGAAGCCGGCGGTAAGCAGCGCGAGAACGCCGAGCACGCGCGCGACCATGGGCGCGGGCAGCGCTCTCGACAGTCCGGCAACGGCCAGCGTCCACAGCACCAGCATCACCACCCACAGTAGCAGCGAGCCTTCGTGGCCGCCCCAGACGGCGGCAACGCGGTACTCGAGCGGCAGCAGCGTGTTCGAATGCTGGGCGACATAGACCACCGAGAAATCGTTCTGGATGAAGGCGGTGGTCAGGCAGCCGAAGGCGAACGCCAGCAGCAGTCCCTGCGCCGCCGCCGCCGGGCGGGCCAGCGCCATCCATGGTTGGCGATTGGTGTGGGCGCCGATCAGTGGCAGCGTACCCTGCACGAGGGCCACGCAGAGCGCGAGAATGAGCGCAAAGTTGCCGAGTTCCGGGATCATGAGCGTGTCGTCCGCATTACTGCTTGATGGTCTTGGCGGCGGCTTCGCTAGCCGCCTTGTTGGCTGCTGCCCGCTGGTGCGCGTCGCCGACGGCCTTGGCGGCCTCCGGCGGCATGTAGTTCTCGTCGTGTTTGGCCAGGACCTCGCTGGCGGCGAAGACGCCATCTTCGCCCAGCCTGCCTTGCGCGACGACCCCTTTGCCCTCGCGGAAGAGATCGGGCAGGATCCCCTTGTAGGCTACCGTCATGTCCTTGTCGGTGTCGGTGACGACGAAGCGCAGCGTCACTCCGTCGGCCTCGCGCTGCAGGGAGCCTTCCTTGACCATGCCGCCGATGCGGAAGTTCTTGCCCCTGGGGGCTTCGCCGGCGGCCACCTGGGTTGGCGAGAAAAAGAACACCAGATTGCTCTGGAAGGCATTGAGCACCAGCGTGGCGACGATGCCCAGAATCGCCAGACCACCAGCGATCAGGGCGAGGCGCTTGTGACGAGGTTTCAACCGTGACTCCTGCGCGTTGTGGTGAGGGGTTCGCTGGCGGCGCGGGCTTCCGATCTCTCGGCGCGGAGTTGTCGCTTGAGGCGCGCGACCAGTTTCTTCCGACCCCGCCGCAGCAGCATCGGTTCCGCCACCATGAGCAGCGCCATGACCGCGACCGATCCCCAGACGTACAGACCATGGTTGCCCATCGCCAGAAAATCGCCAAGGCTGTTCCAGTGCATGGGCCTACTCCCTTTCGCCGAGCAGGGCGCGCACCCAGTCGGTGTGCCGCTCGCGCTCGAGCATGATCGTGCGCACGCGCATCAGGGCGACCGCGATGCTGTACATCCAGCAGGCGAGTGCGCAGAGCAGCATTCCCCAGAGCATCATCGCCGCCATGCTCGGCGCTTTCGTCAGGCTGACCGAAGCCCCCTGGTGCAGCGTGTTCCACCACTTGACCGAAAAATAGATGATCGGAATGTTCACCACACCGACCAGCGCGAGGATCGCGCCGGCCTTGTCGGCCCGGCGCGGGTCGTCTATCGCCGCCTGCAAGGCGATGAAGCCGATATACAGGAAGAGCAGGATCAGCTCGGATGTCAGGCGTGCGTCCCAGACCCACCAGGCGCCCCACATCGGCTTGCCCCACAGCGCGCCGGTCCACAGCGACAGGAAGGCGAAAAGGGCGCCGGTCGGCGCCAGCGCGGAGGCCATCATTCCCGACAGGCGCGTGTTGAAAGCCAGACCGGTGCCAGCCCAAAAGGCCATCACCAGGTAGATGAACATCGACATCCAGGACGCGGGCACATGCAGGAAGATGATTCGATAGCCCTCGCCCTGCTGCGCGTCGGTCGGCGCGAGCAGGAAGCCGATGCTCAGTCCGGCGACGCCGAAAATCGCGGCCAGCGCCCAGAACCACGGGATCAGCTTGCCGGCAAGCGGGTAGAAGGTCTGCGGGCTGGCGTATCTGAACCAGTTGATCACTCGGTTACTCATCGTTGGCTGCCGGGAATCATTCCAGGGCGATCCTCAGGGCCGCGGCAGTCGGCCACGGCGCAAAAAACACGCCGCCGAGCGCCAGGGCGCCGAGCAGCGACAAATGGGCCTGCGGGCCAAGCCCGCTGACCGTCGCGTCGACCGCGCCGGCACCGAAGATCAGCACCGGAACGTAGAGCGGCAGGACCAGCAGCGACAGCAGCACGCCGCCACCGCGCACCCCCAGCGTCAGTGCTGCGCCTATCGCGCCGATCCCGGAAAGCGCCGGCGTGCCGATCAGCAGCGACAGCGTCAGTACCGCCAGCGCGTCGTTGGCCAGATCGAACTGGATTCCCAGCACCGGTGCCAGCAGCACCAGCGGCAGGCCGGCGACCAGCCAGTGCGCGATGACCTTGCCGAACACGATCAGACCCAGGGGCTGCGGCGCCAGCGCCAGTTGTTCGAGCGTGCCGTCGCGATGGTCGTCGGCAAACAGCCGCGGCAGCGACAACATCGTCGCCAGCAGTGCAGCGACCCACAGGACTCCCGGCGCCAGCTTGCGCAATTGGTCCGCATCCGGCCCGACGCCGAGCGGGAAGAGACTGACGACGATGATGAAAAAGAACGTCGCCGCGACGATGTCGGCCTGTCGCCGCATCGCCAGTCGCAAGTCGCGGCCGATGACGGCGCGGATCAATACTAGCATTCTGTCAGCGCGTGGCGAGCGTCGCCGGCTTCCTCGGTGCCAAGCCAGAGCTCGCGTACGGCTCCCGCCGGCACCGCTACCGACTGGTGGGTGGTGAGGACCGTCAGTCCGCCGCGCTGCAGATGGGCGCCGATCAGTCGGGCGACGAGGTCGACGGCCGCCGTGTCGAGTGCGACATAGGGTTCATCGAGCACCCACAGCGCGCGCTTCTCATGCACCAGGCGGGCCAGCGCCGCGCGGCGTTTCTGCCCCTGCGACAGATAGCGGCAGGCGAGGTCCTCGCGGCCATGCAGTCCGACCTGTTCGAGAGCATCGAGTGCCGAGTCCTCGTCGAGCGCCTCCTGCGCCAGTCTGGCCGCAGACAGAAGGTTTTCGAGTGGCGTCAGTTCCTCCTTGATCGCGTTCTGGTGACCGAGGTAGCACAGTTCGCTGCGAAACTCCTCGCCAAGCTTGCGGATCGGCTTGCCGCGCCAGCGGATCTCGCCGCTCGCTGCTGGCGTCATGCCGCACAGCATGCGCAACAGGCTTGTCTTGCCCGAGCCGTTCCTGCCCTGCAGATAAAGCATTTCGCCGCCATCCAGGCGGAAGCTGACGCCGGCAAACAGGCGGCGCTCGCCGCGTACGCATTCCAGTTTCGAAGCTTCAAGCATGCAGGGGTAGATCGCGCAAGTGACCGAGGCCGGCGAGGGCGTATTGTGAAGGCGGGAGTTTAGCCCCGGATTGATCGAAATCAAAATCGATTCAAAGGCTTTTAGTAGTCTCTTGAGATATTTTCGGGGAGTGTGGCGTGGAAGCGGGGTCTCTGCAGCTATCGCTGACGTGGGACGGGACGCAGATTGTTGCGGCCCGCGTCGCTTCGACCCGGCCGCCGGTGGCACGTGCCTTGCGCGGACTGCCGGCGGCGCGGGTTCTGGAAGTGGTTCCCCGCCTGTTCAGCCTCTGTCGCCACGCGCAGGGAGCGGCCGCACGGCTGTCCCTGCAGGCGGCGCGTGCTGAACCAGCGCGACTCGACGCCAGGCTGGATCTGGGGCTGAACGTTGCGCTCGAAGCGATTGCCGAGCACCTCCACCATCTCCTGATCTCCTGGCCACAGATGATCGGTGTGCCTTGCCGGTCCAACCCCGGCCGGGAACTCGCGTTCTGGCGCAGGCGCCTGCACGGCGCCGTCGACGCGACGACCGCCGCGGCCCTGGCAGGTGAACTCACGACCTGGCTGGACGAACTGCACTCGCCGCAGTTCGATGACCTCGCCAGCGCTGATGCGGTGGCTTTGTTGCCTTCGCTCTCGGCCGCCGGGTGGGCGCCACAAGTCGACAGTGAGGCCTTTGCCGATTTGCCGACCTTTGCCGGTCAGCCGGCCGAAACCGGCGTGCTTGCCCGGCACGCTGGCCAGGCCGGGGTGGCTGCCTTTCTCGCCAAGGGTCGGCGGGTACGCGCGCGGCTGCTGGCGCGCCATGCCGAGCTGCGCTGGCTGGCGCAAGGCCTGGCTGACCTGACCCGCGTCGGCACTCTCGTGGACGCGGCGACGGTGGGCGAAGGCTGCGGGCTGGCGCGCGTCGAAACGGCGCGTGGAACCTTGCTGCACTGGATCGAACTCGCCGGCGACCGCGTCGGGCGCTATCTGATCGTCGCGCCGACCGAATGGAACTTTCATCCGCAAGGCGCTTTTGTCCGCGAGATCACCGGCTGTCCGGTGGCGACGCACGCCGACGCCCTGCTCGCGGCGGGCCGCCTGGCCCTGTCGCTCGATCCTTGCGTTCCCTACGCGTGGAGCATCGACGATGCATGAAATGTCACTGGCTGTCGGCATCCTGCAGATTGTCGAAGAGGCGGCGCGGGCGCAGCGTTTCCAGCGCGTACGGTCAATTGTGCTGGAAATCGGCGAACTCTCGGCGGTCGAACCCGAGGCGATGCGCTTCTGTTTCGACGCCGTCAGCCGCGGCACGCTGGCCGACGGCGCCGAACTGGATGTAATAACTGTGGCGGGCCAAGGTTTATGCTTTAATTGTAACAAGACGGTGCCGCTCGCGGCATTGTACGACCCCTGCCCAGCCTGCGGCGGTCACCCGGTTCAGCCGACCGGGGGAACCGAGATGCGGGTCAAGGAGCTGGAGGTCGAATAACAACAGGAGACAGTACGATGTGTACGACATGCGGTTGTGGTGCCGGGGAAGCACGCGTCGCCGGCAAGGCTTTGTCCGAGAAGGAAGAGACGCGTGCTGAGGGTACGGTCCACGCGCCGCCCGAGGGCCCGGCCGGGGGGGAAGCAGGGGTCGCTGCGGCGGCAATGCGCTATAGCGCCGTCGATGGCGGCACTGGCCATTCCCACCCGCACGCGGGCGGCAAGCCGCACAGGCACGCTCACCACACGGCTGTCCACGAGCATACGCACGGCCACGACCACGACCATGAACACGATCACCTTGCCGCGTTTGCCGACGGTCAGGGCCCGGCGGGCACGGACGTGTCGGGGAGGCGAGAGTCGCGGATGGTGCAGATCGAGCGCGACATTCTCGCCAAGAACGACTCCTACGCGGCAGAGAACCGTCATCGTTTCGACGAGCAGGGGATCTTCGCCCTCAATCTGGTGTCGAGTCCCGGTTCGGGCAAGACGACCTTGCTTTGCCGGACCATCGAAATGCTGAAGGCGAGGGTGCCCATCGCCGTCGTCGAAGGAGATCAACAGACCAGCCGCGACGCCGAGCGAATCCGCGCGACCGGCGTCCCCGCGATTCAGATCAATACCGGCAAGGGGTGTCATCTCGACGCGCACATGCTGGGTCACGCGCTGCACCAGTTGTCGCCGGTGGACGATTCGCTGCTGATGATCGAGAACGTCGGCAATCTCGTCTGCCCGGCGGCTTTCGATCTTGGTGAGGCGCACAAGGTAGTGATCCTTTCGGTCACCGAAGGAGAGGATAAACCGCTCAAGTACCCGAACATGTTCCATGCCGCCTCGCTGATGCTGGTCAACAAGATCGATCTGCTGCCGTACGTGAGCTTCGACGGCGATCTGGCGATCAGCTACGCGCGGCAGGTCAACCCGGCGCTACAGGTGATTCAGGTGTCCGCGACTACCGGCGAGGGTCTTGCCGAGTGGCTGGCGTGGCTGATGGCCGGTTGCGCCGCCCGACAGGAGAAAAAACAAGCGACCATGGCTTCGTTGCGGCGACGAATCGCCGAACTCGAAGCCATGCTCCCTGCTGCTGCGCGAGGCTGACATGTCGAACGCCATCGTCTGTCAGAACATCCGCGTCAGCGGAGTGGTTCAGGGAGTCGGCTTTCGCCCCTTCGTCTGGCGGCTGGCCAGGGAACTGGGCCTCGCCGGCTGGGTTCGCAACGACTCGCGCGGGGTCGAGATCGAGGTGCGCGGCGCGGCCGCCAAGGTGAGAAGTCTCACCGAACGGCTGGAACAGGAGGCGCCGCCGCTGGCCCGCATCAATTCGGTAGTCTCCCGTGAGACGGCCCCGGCCTACCCTGGCGACGATTTCGTGATCATCGACAGCCGCAGTGGTCGGGCGGCGACGATGATCGGGCACGACACGGCCGTCTGCCGCGACTGCCTGACGGAAATGTTCGACCCGGGCAACCGGCGCTGGCGCTATGCCTTCACCAATTGCACCAACTGCGGACCACGCTACACGATCAGCCGTGGCCTGCCCTACGACCGGGTGCGTACCAGCCTCAAGCCCTTCGCCTTGTGCCCCAAGTGTCAGTGCGAGTATCGGCGACCCGAAGACCGGCGCTTCCACGCCGAGGCCAATTGCTGTCCGAAATGCGGCCCGCAGCTTTTCCTTCTCGATGCCGAAGGGCACCGGCTCGCCGACGACCCGATCGCCGGCGCACTGGCCCTGCTGCAGCAGGGCAAGATCGTCGCCATCAAGGGGCTGGGAGGCTTCCATCTGGCTTGCGACGCACGCAACGCGGTGGCGGTTGCCGTCCTGCGCGAGCGCAAGCAGCGCGACGAGAAGCCTTTTGTCGTGATGCTGGCCAACGCTCCATCGGCCGCTCGGCTGGTGCAGATGGGAATCGGCGAACCGGGATTGATGACGCTGCCGACGCGCCCGGCGATCCTGCTGCGCAAGCGCGGCAGTTGCGACGAGGCGTTGCCCGGGGTGGCGCCGGGACTGGCCTGGCTCGGTGTCATGCTGCCATACACGCCGTTGCAGTTCCTGCTCTTTCACGAAGCGGCGAAGCGCCCGGCCGGTCTCGGCTGGCTGGAACGGTCGCAGGATTTGGCGCTGGTGATGACCAGCGCCAATCCCGGTGGCGAGCCGCTGGTGATCGGCAACAGCGAAGCCTTGCTGCGCCTGTACGGAATCGCCGACGCTTTCCTGATGCATGACCGCGACATCGTCACCCGCTGCGACGACAGCGTCGCACGAATCACCACCGGCGGTCTGCAGTTCATCCGTCGTGCCCGTGGGTATACGCCGCGGGCGATCAAGATGCCGGTCTCCGGTCCCTCGGTGCTGGCTGTCGGTGCCTGGTTCAAGAACACGATCTGCGTCACTCGCGGCGACGAGGCTTTCGTTTCGCAGCACGTTGGCGATCTCGACAATGCCTCGGTGTGCAATTTCCTCGAGGAATGTGTCGAGCAACTGGTCAAATTTCTTGGCGTCGAGCCGGCGATCGTCGCCCACGACCTGCACCCGGACTTTCACTCGACACGCTTTGCCGCTGATTTCGCCCAGCAGCGTCGCTTGCCGCTGCTGGGTGTCCAGCACCACCATGCGCACGCCGCCGCAGTGCTGGCCGAGCACGGCATCGAAGGCAGTACATTGGCGCTGTCGCTCGACGGTGTCGGGCTGGGCACCGACGGTGCGGCCTGGGGCGGCGAACTGTTGCGCGTCGATGGCGCGGCATTCGAACGTCTCGGCCATCTCGTGCCGCTGGCTCTGCCCGGTGGCGACCGTGCTGCCAACGAACCGTGGCGAATGGCAGCGGCGGCCTTGCACAGACTTGGCCGTACCCAGGAGATCACGGAGCGCTTTTCCGGGCAGCAAGCTGCGCCGGCAGTCGCGCAAATGCTGATCGGCAACATCCACTGCCCGCCGACGACCAGCATGGGCCGGATGTTCGATGCCGCTGCCGGGCTGCTCGGCGTGAAGGCCGTGATGGCTTATGAAGGACAGGCGGCGATGCTGATGGAGGGCCTGGCACAGAGCTACGGCGACATCCTGCCGCTCGATCAGGGCTGGCGAATCGAAGACGGCCGCCTCGATCTCCTGCCCCTGTTCGCGGTTCTCGCCGATGAAAGGAATGCCGAACGTGGCGCCGCGCTCTTTCACGCGACGCTGGCCGCGGCACTCGTCGACTGGTTGCGGGTCGTTGCTCCTGGTGAGCGAGCGGTTGCCGGCAGTGGCGGCTGTTTCCTCAACGAAGTCCTCGTGCGTGCCCTGCGCAGCCGGCTGGGTGCGCAGGGAATTCAACTCATCGAAGCCCGCCAGGTGCCGCCCAACGACGGTGGCCTAGCTGTCGGGCAGGCCTGGGTGGCTCTACAGCATCTGGTAGGTCGCCAGGGGAGCGCGGGCGAATGTGCCTAGCGCTTCCCTGCCGAGTCGTCGAACTGCGGCCTGACGACATGGCCGTGATCGACATGGCCGGTGTCGGCAAGGAGATCTCGCTGGCACTGGTGGACGATGTCGTGGTCGGAGACTATGTGATCGTGCACGTCGGCTACGCGCTGACCCGGCTCGATCCCGATGAGGCCGACAAGACGCTGGCGCTCTTCGCCGAACTCGGCGAAGCGGCCCTGCAGGAGACCACAGCCGGTTGACGCGGTGGCGTAGGTTGGGGTTCGTTCCTCACCACCGACACGTTCAGATTGGCCACGGCACCGCGCCACGCGCATCAGGGGATTGGAGGGGTCTCAGGAAATGCGATTGCCCAGAAGCGAGCACGCCGGCAGATGAGGTTCATCGACGAGTTCCGGGACGGCGAATTGGCCAGAGGTCTGGCGGCGGCCATTCGGCAGCACGCGCGCGGCGATCGCGACTATCATTTCATGGAGTTCTGCGGCGGGCACACGCACGCCATCTCGCGCTACGGCGTTACGGATCTTCTGCCAGGTCACGTGCGCATGATTCACGGTCCCGGCTGTCCGGTTTGCGTGCTGCCAATCGGCCGCATAGACATGGCGATTCGCCTCGTTCGCGAAGCCGGCGTTACCTTGTGCAGTTACGGTGACCCGATGCGCGTACCGGCGTCGGGCGGCTTGTCGCTGCTCAAGGCGAAAGCGGCGCTGGGCCGCGCCGGCGTTGGCGGCGACATCCGGATGGTCTACTCGGGCGCTGATGCACTGACCCTTGCGCAGCGGAACCCGCAGCGTCAGGTAGTCTTTTTCGCCATCGGCTTCGAAACCACGACGCCACCGACGGCGGTGCTCATCAAGCAGGCGCGGGCGCTCGGCCTCGGCAACTTCTCGGTCCTCTGCTGCCACGTGCTGACGCCATCGGCGATCGCCAGCATCCTCGAATCGCCGGAAGTCCGTCAATGGGGCACCGTTCCCCTCGACGGCTTCATCGGTCCGGCGCACGTGTCGACGATCATCGGCACGCGCCCTTACGAGTTCTTCGCCGAGGAATACCGCAAGCCGGTCGTCATCGCCGGCTTCGAACCGCTCGACGTGATGCAGGCCATCCTGATGCTGATAGAGCAGGTCAACAGCGGTCGGGCGGTCGTCGAGAACGAGTTTTCGCGCGCCGTGACGCGCGACGGCAACCGCAAGGCGCAGGATCTGGTCGCCGAAGTCTTCGAACTGCGCCGCTCGTTTGCCTGGCGAGGACTTGGCGAACTGCCCTACAGCGCCTTGCGGATCCGCCGGGAATTTGCCGACTTCGACGCCGAGCGCCGCTTCGCCGTCGGCTACGAGGCGGTGGCCGATCATCCCGCCTGTGAGTGCGGCGCGATTCTGCGCGGCGTCAAGCGACCGCAGGAATGCCGCATCTTCGGCAGCGTCTGCACGCCGGAAAACCCCATCGGCTCGTGCATGGTGTCATCCGAGGGAGCCTGCGCGGCGCACTACTCGTTCGGCCGTTTTACCGATCTGGCGGAGGCGCCGTGAACGGCGTGCGCAAGGGCTATGTGCGGCCGCTGGACCTCCGGCAGGGTCGTGTCGACATGACACATGGCAGTGGTGGTCGGGCCATGGCGCAACTGATCGAAGAGCTGTTTACCAGTCGGCTCGGCAATGCCTATCTGGGGCAGGGCAACGATGCGGCGGTGTTACCGATCCCGCCGGGTCGACTGGTGATGTCAACCGACGCGCACGTCGTCTCGCCGTTGTTCTTTCCCGGCGGCGACATCGGCTGTCTGTCCGTGCACGGCACGATCAACGATGTCGCGGTGATGGGCGCGACGCCGCTCTATCTGGCGGCCAGCTTCATTCTCGAGGAGGGCTTTCCGCTCGGCGATCTGGCGCGTATCGTCGAGTCGATGGCCGCCGCCGCCGGCGACGCGGCGGTGCCGGTGGTCACCGGCGACACCAAGGTCGTCCAGAAGGGAATGGGCGACGGGGTCTACATCACGACCACCGGCGTCGGCGTCGTCGCCGAGGGCCAGGAGCTGTCCGGCGACCGCGCCCGACCGGGTGACCGCATCATCGTCTCCGGCAGCATCGGCGAGCATGGCATGGCGATCATGGCGCAACGCGAGAGTATCGGCTTTGCGGCGCCCATCGTCTCCGATACCGCGGCCCTGCACGGCCTGATTGCCGCCATGCGCGCGAGCGGAGCGGCGATTCGTGCATTGCGCGACCCGACGCGCGGCGGCGTCGCCACGACGCTCAACGAAATTGCCCGCCAATCGGGCGTCGGCATGATGCTGCAGGAAAGCGCACTGCCGGTGCAGGCCGAGGTTGCGGCGGCCTGCGAGTTCCTTGGCCTCGACCCACTGTACGTCGCCAACGAGGGCAAGCTGCTGGCGATCGTCGCGCTGGAAGACGCCGATTCGCTGCTCGCGGCGATGCACGCGCATCCGCTCGGCCAACGAGCGGCCCTGATCGGCACCGTCCATCGGGACGCGCAGCATTTCGTGCAGATGACCACCGCCTTTGGCGGCCGGCGCATCGTCGACTGGCTGACCGGCGAGCAGTTGCCGCGTATCTGCTGAGCCGCGGCACGATGCGCATTCTCTTCCTGTGCCACGCCTTCAACAGCTTGAGTCAGCGCCTGTACAGCGAACTCGGTGCGCGCGGGCACCTGCTGTCCATCGAGTTCGACATTGCCGACGCGGTGAGCGAAGAAGCCGTTGCCTTGTTCCGGCCCGAGTTGATCATCGCGCCCTATCTGCGGCGGGCGATTCCCGCTGCGATCTGGCAGCAGCACACCTGCCTGATCGTGCATCCGGGGATCGTCGGCGATCGCGGTCCGTCGGCGCTCGACTGGGCGATTCAGGAAGGCGAGCCGACCTGGGGAGTCACTGTGCTGCAGGCGACCGGCGAGATGGATGGCGGGCCGATCTGGGCAAGCGAGACTTTCCCCATGCGTCAGGCGAAGAAATCGAGTCTCTACCGCCACGAGGTGAGCGAAGCCGCGACGCGTGCCGTACTGAAGGCCGTCGAGCGTTTCGCGGTGGGCGGCTTCGTGCCGACGCCGCTCGTTGCCGGCGATCCGTCGCTGCGCGGCCGCCAGCGGCCTTTGCTCAAACAGGCCGAGCGCGCCATCGACTGGCAGCGCGACGATACCGCGCACGTTCTTGCCAGGATCAACGCCGCTGACGGCTTCCCCGGTGTCGCCGATGAACTGTTCGGCGAGCCCTGCCACCTCTATGACGTTTGCCCGGAAGACACGCTGCGCGGCGGCGTTCCCGGCCAGGTGATCGCCTGGCGAGAGACGGCGATCCTGCGGGCGACGGTCGACGGTGCTGTGTGGATCGGGCACGTGCGGCGTCTCGATTCGACTCCTTCGCTCAAGCTGCCGGCGGCGCAGGTTTTTGCGGCGCCGTTGGCGACGATCCCGGAGGCGCCGCTTGGCGACGCGTTCGCGCCTGCCGGTCAGACCTGGCAGGACATCCGCTACGCAGAGGCCGGCGGGGTGGGTTTCCTGCATTTCGACTTCTACAACGGCGCGATGAGCACGCGTCAGTGTCGGCGCCTGCAAGCGGCCTACGACAGGGCGCGCCAGCGGCCGGTCAGCGTCATCGTCCTGATGGGTGGGCGCGACTTCTGGTCGAACGGCATCCACCTGCAGCAGATCGAAGCCGCCGACTCGCCGGCCGACGAGTCGTGGGCGAACATCAACGCCATCGACGATCTCGCCGAAGCGATCATCAGCAGCGACAGTCAGCTCACCATCGCCGCCTTGCAGGGCAATTGCGGTGCCGGTGGCTGCTTCCTGGCACGCGCGGCCGATTTCGTCTGGGCGCGTGCCGGCGTGCTGCTCAATCCGCATTACCGCAACATGGGCAACCTCTATGGCTCCGAGTACTGGACCTACCTGTTGCCGAAGCGGGTCGGTGCCGCGGCAGCGCAGGCGATCATGCGCAACCGTTTGCCGATGAACGTCGCTGCCGGCGTCGCGGCGGGTTTTCTCGACGCCTGCCTGGCCGCCGACGCCGACGCTTTCCGCATCGACGTCGCCCGCCGCGCCGCCGAACTGGCCGCTGCTCCCGACCTCGCCGTCCGGCTGCAGGTCAAGCGCGCCGGGCGTCTTGCCGATGAAGCGGCGAAGCCGCTGGCGAGCTATCGCCACGCCGAGCTCGTCGAACTGCAGCGAAATTTCTATGGTTTCGACCCGAGCTATCACGTTGCCCGTCACCATTTCGTGTACAAGACGCCGGCGTCGTGGACGCCGCGTCATCTGGCGATCCACCGTGATCTCGGCTGGACGGTGCCGCAATGAGCGCCAGCCCGAAGCCCAGACTGCCGACGGTGCTCGTCATCGACGACGAGATTCGTTCGCAGGAAGCCCTGCGGCGGACGCTCGAAGACGACTTCGACGTATTCACCGCGTCGACCGGCGAAGAGGCGCAGCGGATCATGGAGACCGAGTGGGTGCAGATCGTCGTCTGCGACCAGCGCATGCCGGGAATGACCGGCGTCGAGTTCCTCAAGACGGTGCGCAGTCAGTGGCCGGATACACTGCGCATCATCCTGTCCGGCTATACCGATGCCGAAGACATCATCGCCGGCGTGAACGAAGCCGGCATCTACCAGTATCTGATGAAGCCCTGGCAGCCCGAGCAGTTGCTGCTGACGCTGCAGACCGCGGCCAGGGTCTACCGCCTGCAGCAGGAGAACCAGCGCCTGTCGCTCGAGCTGCGCACCGCCGAACCGGTTCTCGCCCGGCGCGTCGAACTGAAAAGCGAGCGCGTCAAACGCGAGTTCGCACTCGACGGCATGGTGCGCACGCCGGTTAGCCCGCTCAATGCCGTTTGCGGGCTGGTCGAGAAGATCGCGCCCTTCGACCTGTCGGTGCTGATCAGCGGCGAATCGGGAACCGGCAAAGAAATGGTCGCGCGCGCCATTCATTACCGCAGCCGGCGTGCCGACAAGGCCTTCGTCATCGAGCACTGCGGCGCGCTGCCCGACCAGTTGCTCGAAGCCGAGTTGTTCGGCTACAAGCGCGGCGCCTTCACCGGCGCCTATGAAGACCGCAGCGGCCGCTTCCAGCAGGCCGACGGCGGAACGATCTTTCTCGACGAAATCGGCGACACCAGCTCGGTATTCCAGGTCAAGCTCCTGCGTGTGCTGCAGGAAGGCGAGTTCCGGCCGCTCGGCGCGACGCGGCCGCAGTCGGTCGATGTGCGGGTCGTCGCGGCGACGCATCACGACCTCGAGGCCGAGGTGCGCGCCGGCACCTTTCGCGAGGATCTCTACTACCGGCTGGCCACCGTGACCCTGCACGTGCCGGCGCTGCGCGAGCGGGCGATGGACATCCCGCTGCTCGCCGGCCGCCTGCTCGAGGCCAGCCAGAAAGTCCTCGGCAAGGCAGTCGACGGCTTCAGCACCGAAGCGCTCGCCTGCCTCGCCGCCTACCCCTGGCCGGGCAACGTGCGCGAGTTGCAAAACGAGATCCTGCGCATGCTGGCGCTTGCCGATTCGCCGCGCCTCGGTGCCGAGCTGCTGGCGCCGCGCATCCTGCGCACCCCGGCGGTCGATCAACAGCCGGACGACCTCCTCGACTGCATTGCCGTCGATGGCGGGCTCAAGGAGCGCATGGAAGCGCTCGAAGCGCGTGTGCTCAAGGAGACGATGATCCGCCATCGCTGGAACAAGTCGCGGGCAGCTACCGAACTGGGCTTGTCGCGCGTCGGCCTGCGCAACAAGCTGTTGCGTTACGGGCTGGAGCGGGCATGAAACTCATCTGGCTGCAGGCGGCGGGTTGCGGCGGCTGCACGCAATCGCTGCTCGGCGCCGAGAGCCGGGCCGGCGTTCTCGCGCAGTTCGCCGACGGCGGCATCGAACTCGTCCTGCATCCCGGCATGTCGGAAAGCACCGGCGACGAGACGCTGGATCTCCTGCGCGCGGCGGCCGACGGACGCCTGTCCTTCGACATCCTCTGCGTCGAAGGCGCGCTGCTGCGCGGGCCGAACGGAAGCGGGCGTTTTCAGATGCTGTCGGGCAGTGGCCGGCCGTTGATCGCGTGGGTCCGCGAACTGGCGGCACGCGCCGCCTACGTGCTCGCCATCGGCACGTGCAGCGCCTATGGCGGAATCGTTTCCGGCGGCGAGAACGTCACCGACGCCTGCGGACTGCAGTTCGACGGCGATCAGGAAGGCGGCCTGCTCGGCACCGATTTTCGTTCCGGCGCGGGCCTGCCGGTGATCAACGTCGCCGGCTGCCCGACGCATCCCGGCTGGATCGTCGACACGCTGCTCTCGCTGGCCCTCGGCGCCCTGAACGCGGCCGACCTCGACGCCTGGCAGCGACCGCGTTTCTACACCGAACAACTGGTCCATCACGGCTGCCCGAGGAACGAGTTCTACGAATTCAAGGCGAGCGCGCAGAAACTCTCCGACCTCGGCTGCCTGATGGAGAACATGGGCTGCAAGGGCACGCAGGCCAACGCTGATTGCAACCTGCGGCCGTGGCATGGCGTCGGCTCGTGCGTGCGCGGCGGCTTCGCCTGCATTTCCTGCACCGAGCCCGGTTTCGAGGAGCCCGGGCATCCGTTCATGGAGACGCCGAAGATCGCCGGCATCCCGACCGGCCTGCCGATCGACATGCCGAAGGCGTGGTTCGTCGCCCTCGCCGCGCTCTCCAAGTCGGCCACCCCGAAGCGCGTGCGCGAGAACTCACGTTCCGACCATCCGCTGATCGCGCCGGGAATCCGCAAGAGCGGCCCGAAGTGACGCGGCGCCTCACTATCGGTCCCTTCAATCGCGTCGAAGGCGACCTCGAAGTGACGCTCGACATCGCCGATGGTCGCGTCGCTTCGGCGCAGGTCAGCTCGTCGCTCTACCGCGGCTTCGAGCACATCCTGCTCGCCAAGCACCCGCTCGACGCGCTGGTCATCGTGCCGCGCATCTGCGGCATCTGTTCGGTGTCGCAGTCGGCCGCTGCCGCCACAGCGCTGGCTGCCGCGGCTGGCGTCGATATGCCGCCGAATGGCCGCCTGGCGAGCAATCTGATCCTCGCCTGCGAAAACCTGGCCGATCATCTGACGCATTTCTACCTCTTCTTCATGCCCGACTTCGCGCGTGCCGCCTACCGCGGCTGCTCCTGGCATGCCACGACCGAACGGCGTTTCCAGGCCACCGTCGGCGAGGCGTTGCGCGAGGTGCTGCCGGCGCGCGCCGACCTGCTGCGCCTGATGGGCTATCTCGCCGGCAAGTGGCCGCACAGTCTGGCGCTGCAGCCGGGCGGCACGACGCGCGCCGTGACGGCAACCGAGAAGGTGCGCCTGCTCGTCGTCTTGCGCGAGTTCCGCGCTTTCTTGAGCAGCACCGTCTTTGGCGACGCACTCGAGAACGTCGCCGCGATCGGCAGCGCCGACGAACTCGCCGCCTGGGCCGAGGGCAGGCCGGGCGATCTGCCGCGTTTCCTCGAAATCGCCGGCGATCTCGATCTCGCTCGCTGCGGACGCGCCAGCGACACCTTTCTGAGTTACGGAGCCTACGCCCATGGTGGTCGCGACGGCCAGCCGCTCTTTGCGCGCGGCGTCTGGCATGGCCAACGCCGGCCGTTCGAGGAACCGTTGATCCGCGAGGACGTGACGCATGCGTGGTTGCACGGCGACCGGCCGCTGCATCCGCGGCAAGGCGAAACGCGTCCGCTCACCGGCGAGTTTGCCGACAAGGCCAGCGCCTATACCTGGTGCAAGGCGCCGCGCTACGACGGACGCATCGTCGAGACCGGCGCCCTGGCTCGCCAGATGGTCGCCGGGCAGCCGCTCGTGCGCGCGCTGGTGGCGGCGGAAGGCGGCAGCGTTCTGGCGCGGGTCGTCGCCCGGCTGCTCGAACTCGCCCTGGTGGTGCCGGCGATGGAAGGCTGGGTACGCGCCCTGACACCGGGCGAAGCCTTCTGCCATGCCTGGCAGTTGCCCGATCAGGCGAGTGGCGTCGGCCTCGTCGAAGCCGCGCGCGGATCTCTCGGCCACTGGCTGCGCATCGAAGGCGGCAAGATCGCCGGCTACCAGATCATCGCCCCGACCACCTGGAACTTCTCGCCACGCGACGCGGCGGGAGTTCCCGGCGCGCTCGAGCAGGCGCTCGTCGGGCTGCCGGTGGGCGAGGACGAAAGGGTGCCGCTGGCCGTCCAGCACGTCGTGCGGTCGTTCGATCCGTGCATGGTGTGCACGGTGCACTGACCATAATCTGTGAGGACAACAGCGCGAGGGTCGGCAGACCGGTTCGCTGCTGGTACAGTAGATACAACGTCGACGCACGCTTGATTGATCTGAAGAAAACCGATGACATTGGCCGAAATGATCTACGAACGCAGCCAGCGACTCCCCGAACCCGCCGCACGCGAGGCGCTCGACTTCATCGAGTTCCTGGCGCAGCGCTACGGCGTGGCTCCCCAGGGAAAAGGGGAAGAACTGGCTCCAGCGCAGCGCGAAGCGCTCGAACGCTTGTCTGTCATTCGAGTCCCCTTCGGCGGCGCTAAGCCCATCCTGAGTCGGGACTCGTTCTACGACGACGTCAGGGCCTGAAATGGCGCCTTTTCTGGACAGCAAGTTGGTGCTCTATGCGCTTGGCGATGACGAACGCAAACGCGCTATTGCCTGCGCGCTGTTTACCAGGCAGCCGACGATTTCCACGCAGGTGATCAATGAGTGCCGAGGAGACTCTGGGTGGCACCTTGGCGATCGAAGACCATCACGAGCCGATGCAGGGTCGGGTCGGCGTCCACTTCGCCCGGTTACGACCGTCCCGGGACGATGTCCAGCAGCCGGGGGACGATGTCCTTTGAGCACGGTCTCGGCGAGCCCGTCATTGAGTGGCGGCGGCGCCACGAAGAAGGGGTGAACGAGGGCATCATTGGCCCAGTAGTCGGTGGTGCCCCGCGACACTTTGATGTGCCCGTTTCCCATCAGGCTGGCCAGCGCGAATCTTCGGTTGGCTCCGTCTCCTGTCGCTTGCGAAAAATCGTTGTTCTCGCCGACGAAATAGGTTTCCTGGCCGTCATTCTCCGGAATCGCCAATCCTTCTCCCACCTTCCGCGCACCATCAGGAAAACCCGGAAGCCACGACTGTCTCAACACCTTCGCACTCCTTGGCTACGTGAGGCGCCAGATCATGTCCAGAGCAAGCTGTCGCTCGGTGGAGGAAAAGGAGTCAAGTGTTGTCTCGAATTCCTGAATTCCACCTCCATACCCCGCCGAGATCCGGAAAGCTGAACTATCTGGCTGCGGTATCCGCAACCAGCGGGCCGCGCCAGCCAAGGTTGCGTGCCTGCGCAAGGACAAGCTCCATAAGTAGAGGGGCCGCTCCACGGCCATCCTGCACGGCGGACAACGGGTAATCTTCTGCGGTTCGCAGGAAGCCCTCTCTGTCGTTGGTGGCAAGACGGGCGCTGAGATCCGCAAGCAGCAGTATCTCCAGGGGAGGGCCCGCTAGTTCGGATCCCTCCGCTGCCAGGATGCCGCCGGCTCGCTTGGCAGTAGCTGGCCAATCACGCATGCTGAGCGCGTGGAGAAACGCCACCCACCTGCCCACACGTGTTCCTGGCTCGTTGCACGGAGAGGCTGAACCTATCCCTGACCACACGGCGTCGATCTCCCGAGAAGTCAGCGAAGGGTGCGTTCTTCGGGACAAGTCGAGGAGCGCGAAGATTTTGGCTGTTGCCATGCGTTCGCAATCATGCCCCTCACGGATCGTCGCCAGGCTCGACCAGAACGCCACGGGCAAGGATGCGGATGTACGTCCTTCGAGCAGGTAATCGCGGATCTGCTGCGCCACGTGTGCATTGTCAGAGTTGTCAAAAAAGGTGCTGGCGCCAACCGGACCCGGTTCGGGCTCCCGCCGAAGTTGTAGGGCTTCCAGTACAGGAACGGGATAGTCACCGAGATCAGCCAGCGGGAGGGCGTCCAGTTTGCTGAGAAAGCGATAGCGGGCTGCATTCTGATCGACAAAGGGAAAATAATCGGAGTTTTTCGGCACCCCACGTACGGCCAACATCGGTGACCACAACGCCTTGCTGCCGACCAGACGCAGGGCGATGTCGGCGCGGCCGGCGATGCCCAGACGGTCCAGTTCACTGCGGACGGCCGGTTCGTCGAGAAGTCGATAGTCAGGAGGCGCAATGGTTCCCGAAGGGCGAGCCACGACCAGCAGATCGAAATTGTCCGTGGCATATACGCGGTAGTCCGCAAAGACGCTGTCCAGTGCGCCCACTACGGAAGCCACGATGGGAATCGAGGTCTCATACATCTGCAGCCACTGGACGAACAATCCTTCGGATGATAGGTGGCGCGTGACGTGCCGGTAAAACTCTTCCGAGAACAGCGATGCAACGCCAGAAACCCAAGGATTGGAGGGCTCCGACACGATCAGGTCGTAGCGCACGCTGTGACTCGAGAAATGCGCTCTGGCGTCGTCGATGAAGATCTTGCTGCGCGGGTCGTTGAAGGCTCGCGGTACACGCGCCTCGAAACCAATGCGTGCCAACCTGACCATCTCCGGCTCGATCTCAATGGTGTCGACGCGCTGAACCTGCGGAAAGGCGAGCAGCATGTGCGTCGTCATTCCCGAACCGAAGCCGATGTTGGCCACCGTCCTGGCCTGTGGGGTGTGTAGCATGGGAATCACCGCTGCCATCGCCATCGTCATTTCGTCTGGCGACGGAGCACCTTGGCCGCTGACGTTGATTGTGGCATCCGTCTTGCCGTTGGTGGTGATCTCGACATGGCCTCTGCCGTCGCGAAGCAGGCCGATCGAGGCCGTCTTGCCGTCCTTCCAGTGCAGAATCTCGACGCCCTCTGGCACCGTGGCCGTGGCATGGCGAAAGACGCCGCCGGCCATCCGGTGCGCGTCGAACTCTACACTGGCCAGGCACGCAAGCCAGGCCAATGAAAAAGCGGTGAGCCAACCGTAGCGGCGCCGCGCCGTCGTCTTCGCGAACGCGCCGGCGATGAGATAGAGCCCGAGGGCGCCGTCCAGCAGCGTGCCGAAGAGTACCAGCCCCTTGAGACCGACGGCTGGCAGGACGAGGTGTACGGCAGTGATCACCCCGACGATCGCGCCCAGCGTGTTTGCGGCATAGACCTGGCCGATGGCGCGCTCGCCGCAGCGGCTGCGCCACAGAATCAGGGTCAGCAGCGGCAGAGTCATGCCGGCGCAGAACGTCGCCGGCAGCATTACAAGCATGGCGATCGCGTGCCCGGTCAGGGAGAACATCACGTAGCCGCTATCGGTGCGGCTCAGACCCTGCATCGCCGCCGCCATGATGTCGAACGAGTGGTTGTAAAAGGGCAGGGTGGCCAGCGCGAGACTCCCCATCACCAGTTGCACGATGCCCAGAAACAGCTTCGGATTCGGCAGCGTATCGATGCGTCTGCGAATCCACAGGCCGCCCAAGGCAAGGCCGAGAATGAAGGCGGCGAGCATCAGTTCGAACGAGTGCGTCGAGGCGCCCAGGACCATGCTGAGCATGCGGATCCACGCGATCTCATAGCAGAACGACGCAGCGCCGGTAATGGCGGCGGCCCAAAGTATCCAGCGCAGACCCTCGCCGTCGGCGACATCCTTCTGAATGCCCGGGGTGGCGATCGCTTCCTTCTCCCCGAACTTGACCAAGCCGAGCACGAGAAACGCGAGGCCGACGTTGATCGAGCCGGCAACGAGCAGGGTGCCCGGCAGGCCAACCGCCGAAATGAGCCAGAAACCCGACCACAACACGCCAATGACTGCCCCGATGCTGTTGGCAAAGTAGAGCAGCGATACCGTCCCACCGCTTGCCTTCTGGTCGAGGCGCAGAACGCCACCGCTGATCAGTGGGAAGGTGGCGCCGAGCAGCAGCGACTGCGGCAGGATCAGCAGCGTGGCGAGAGTCAACTTCGTCGCCATGCTTGCCGCACCGGGCTCCATCGCAGGTAGAACAGCGTCGAAGAGGAGACGGGTACTCGCCTCGAACAGGGGCTGAAAGACGATAGCGATTATGCCGATCGCGAGTTCGACGGCGGCGTAGGCCAGCAACAGGCTGCGCAAGCGCTGCGAGACGCGTGACGCCAGCCATGAGCCTACCGCCATGCCACCCATGAAGATGGCCAATACCAGTGTTTGTGCGAAGGCAGCGTGGCCAAGGATCAGCTTGACATAGTGGCTCCACACCGACTCGTAGATCAGTCCCGAAATACCCGAAAGGGCGAAGACGAGCGCGTAGATACGGACCATTGGGCTCTCTACCGGAACGTTTCAAGTGTCGAACGTCTTGCCGCCCGTAGCGCGCAGCAGCAAGGGTGTCTTGAAAAAAAAGCATCGGCAATCCAACGGTGCCAACGAGAGTATATGAGCCGCCACAAGGGGGCGTCAATCTTGCATTCTGCCGCACAAACCCCTGGAAAACGTTGCCCCTCCTGAGGCTTCGGCCTCGAAATGCCTGCGGTGACGATCCCCTCCGCCGAAGTAGATCACCTGGCCATACTTCTCCAGAATCGCCAATCCTTCCCCCATCTTCTGCGCACCATCAAGACAACCCGGGCAACAGTGAGAGCTTCTCGCTGACTACTTGCCGTATTGCATCACTCTGTGCATTCCTGACCCTGCTCTCGAAGTCCCCGCGTGTCGCGAGACTTTCGATCTGCCCTTCTTGCGATTGGCTATGGCAGGTCGGGCGGATGCTCTGGTCACGGGGGATCAGGATCTGCTCAGTGTTGGTGATTCGTTTGGCTGTCCCATCGTGACCGCCGAGCAATTCCTGATGCCGCTGGCGATCAAGTGATTCTCGAAATGCGTAGCGTCGCTGGTGCCGGGCATTACCTTTGGGCGGATTTCGTTGCACTGCAGCGGACGCTCGAAGACGGATTCGACGTGTCCTCTGCGTTCGGCGGCGACGAGGCGCAGCGGATCATGAAGACCGAGTGGGTGAAGAGAAGAGCCTTGTTTGCGACCAGCGCCTGCCGGCAATCCGCAAGAGCGGCCCGAAGTGACGCGGCGCCTCACGCTTTGACCCGCAGGCGATTGAGTCAGCTACAGGCTTTCCTACGCTACACCCGCAAGGCATGGGTTGAAGGCCCGACTAGACCCTGCTGGCGTATATGGTATGGCCTGGCGGCAGTTCGCCAGTGCGGCTCATTTCTGCCTGCCTGCGGGCGACGCCCGCGATGATGCTTGCATCGCAAGAGCGTGGCCGGGGACTCTGAGCTCGCTATCGCCTTGGCGCTGGGCCGGAGTTTCCTGTCGGATGTCGATCTGGCTTGACTTGGCTTGGCGGCATTACAGCTAGACACTGGCCGCTACTGTATTGGCAGTGTTGCTAGGCCGTCTGCAACTTGCGGATCTGTCTGTGGTGGGGCGTCAGAGACTCGAACTCTGGACCTACGGATTAAGAGTCCGCTGCTCTACCGACTGAGCTAACGCCCCAACGTGATGGCAAGTAATCAACAACAACAAGAAACGGCTTGTCTGCCGGGTTTGGTGGGTCGGGTGGGATTCGAACCCACGACCAATGGATTAAAAGTCCACTGCTCTACCGACTGAGCTACCAACCCGAAAAGCCGGCGGATTATAGGCAAGGGACTGATGCCTGTCAAGGAACGCCAACGCTCGCGACTGCTCTCCCTGCAACATTCCGGAGCTCTCACCAGCCAAATCGCAGTCGCCATCCCAGGGGCATGACGTGGGATCGACTCGACGCGCGGCCGAGGCGCATGCGGTGGCCGGTTTTCGTCGTCGGGAGCCGACAGCTGCCGAGCGCATGATGGGTATCCCCCAAAAAAAGGGGGCGCCGCAAGGGCGCCCCAAGGGGAGAGTTCAGATGGGCCGGGCGGGCTCAGTAGTGGTAAGCCGATTCGCCGTGCGAGGTGATGTCCAGGCCTTCGCGCTCTTCTTCTTCCGGGACCCGTAGGCCGATGACCATGTCGACTAGTTTGAAAGCCACCAGTGAGACGACGCCAGACCAGACGATCACGGTGCCGACGCCCCACAACTGGCTGATTACCTGCGTGGCCATGTCGAAGTCGCCGACCTTGTTGGTGACGTAGTCATAGACGCCAGTACCGCCCAGGGCCGGATCGACGAACACACCGGTCAGGATCGCACCGAGAATTCCGCCGACGCCATGCACACCAAAGACGTCCAGCGAATCGTCTGCACCAATCAGCCGCTTGAGGCCATTGACGCCCCACAGGCAGATGACGCCGGCCAGCAGGCCGATGGCGATGGCGCCCATGACACCGACGAAGCCGGCGGCCGGAGTGATCGCCACGAGGCCGGCTACCGCACCCGAAGCAGCGCCGAGCATCGAGGGCTTGCCCTTGAGCATCCATTCAGCCAGCATCCAGGACATCGTCGCGCAGGCGGTGGCCACCCAGGTATTGACCATTGCCAGAGCCGCACCACCACTCGCTTCGAGTGCCGAGCCGGCGTTGAAACCGAACCAGCCGAACCAGAGCAGCGAAGCACCGATCATCGTGAAGGTCAGGCTGTGCGGAGCCATTGACTCGCGGCCGTAGCCAATCCGCTTGCCGATGACGAGCGCGCCGACCAGACCGGCCATGGCGGCGTTGATATGCACCACGGTACCGCCCGCGAAGTCGAGAGCGCCTTTCTGGAACAGGAAGCCGGCGGTCTTGCCTGCCGCATCGCCGGCGGCGGCATCGATGTAGGCGTCGGGACCCGCCCAGTACCACACCATGTGCGCCATCGGCAGGTAGGAGAGGCTAAACCAGATCACCATGAAGATCAGGATCGCGGCAAACTTCGCGCGTTCGGCGAAGGCACCGACGATCAGTCCGCAGGTGATTGCCGCGAAGGCTCCCTGGAAGATGACGTAGGCCAGTTCGGAGATCACCACGCCCTTGGAGAAGGTGGCGGCGACCGAGTCGACCGTGATCCCTTTCAGGAAGACCTTGTCGAGCACCCCGAAGAAGGCGCCGCCCTCGGTAAACGCTACCGAGTAGCCGTAGACCACCCAGAGCACGCTGATCAGCGAGAAAGTGACGAAGACCTGCATCAGCACCGAGAGCATGTTCTTGGTGCGCACCAGGCCACCGTAGAAGAGCGCCAGCCCAGGGATCGACATGAGGATGACGAGCGCTGCGCTGACCATCACCCAGGCGTTGTCGCCCTTGTTGGCGACAGGTGCCGGTGCAGCCGCGGGGGCGGCAGGGTCGGCGCTCGGTGCGCCAGCTGCTGGCGCGGCAGCGGGTGCCGCAACCGCGGTGGTCGTTGCGGCGGCGGCCGGCTTGTCTTCAGCCCAGGCCGGAGCGCCGAAGCTTACGGCGCCAAGCAGGGCGAGGATGGCAAATAGGTGTTTCATGATTGGCTCCTCACAGGGCATCCTCACCGGTTTCACCGGTGCGGATGCGGACGACTTGTTCAATGGACGAGATGAAGATCTTGCCGTCGCCGATCTTGCCGGTACTGGCAGATTTTTCGATCGCTTCGATCACCTGGTCGAGAATGTCGTTCTTGATCGCCGCTTCGACTTTCACTTTCGGCAGGAAGTCGACGACATACTCGGCGCCGCGATACAACTCGGTATGGCCCTTCTGGCGGCCGAAGCCCTTGACTTCGGTGACCGTGATGCCCTGCACACCGATCGCCGACAAGGCTTCTCGTACTTCGTCAAGCTTGAATGGCTTGATGATGGCGGTAACCAGTTTCATTTTGTACTCCATATTCAGGGGAGGACCTTCCCTCCCCGGTTGAACGAATGATTGCCTAGAAGGTGCGGCTGACCGAAAGCACGGCTATGGCACGACCGGCGTCCTTGGTGTGTGAGCCGAAGGTGATGACCCCATGGTTGTCGGAGTTCGAGTTGGTGAAGCAATACGGTTGGTAGGTGGACGCCCCGGAGCAATTGCCGGAGGCGTTGGTGTCGACGTAGGAGAGTGCCACCAGCCACCCGCTCAGGTCCTTGGTTACCCCGAGTTTCCAGTCGGTGTAATCGCCGTTATGAACGTTCTTCAGGTTCAGCCTGCCGACGTGAGCGTTGATACCCCAGCCGTCGCCAAGGTCGTAGTTGGCGGACAGGTCCAGGTATTGGCTGCCATGGGTGTTCTTGCCCGTGGACACGCCAGCGCTATCGACGCCGCGCAGCGAGAAGTAGTCGTCGACCGAGTAGAAGTACTTCAGAGACAGGAACTTCCAGGAGCCGCCGATGTACAACTCCTTGTTGTTAACGGCCCCGGAGTTGGCGCCGATCCCGAGACCGCTGGCGTCAGAACCGGGGTAGTAGTAGTAGATCGCGCCGACGTCGATTCCGAAATCGCCGAATGTCGCCTTGTAGCCCCCGTAGAAGTCCATTTCGAGGTTGCCGTCCGGGAAGCCGGCGCCGGAACTGACGTTCGAGTTCCAGTTGCCGACGTAGAAGCCGCTGGCATGCGCGTAGTCGAAGCCGCCCTGCAGGGCAGGCTTGCCGAAAGTCTGGTCGATGCCGCGGAAGCGGTAGCTGCTGAAAAGTCCGAGATTGCCAGTCAGCGGTGCCGTGGTGGTGGCGGCTACAGGTGCCGCGTCGGCCTGCCCGGGGTCGGGAGTCTGGGCGATGGCCGGCGCCGCGAGGGCTGCCGACAGCGTCGTGGCAAGAGCGAGTTTCTTCATGGTGAAATCCTCAAGCAGGGAAAGAAAAGGATGCTGGCTACTTCCTAGCACTTTCCATGCCAGAAATGTTTTTTTGATAAATCCGTTGCTTGTCGCTCGTCGGCTTCCCCGGCCGCACTATGTCGCACTGCGTTAGCGCGGCGACGGGGATTTTTGCACCGCTGTGGTGCGTGACCTGCCGGGGGGCAGGCCTATGCTAAACTCGGCTTCCTGCCAACCCTTTCGCCGACCGGTGGATACGATGCTCGACCCCAGAATCCTTGAAGACCTCGGTGCCCGCCTGAGCGGCCTCCTGGCTGCCAGTCCGGCGGCCGACATCGAGAAGAACGCCCGTGTCCTGCTCGCCAGCGTCTTTGCCAAGCTGGATCTGGTGACGCGCGAGGAGTTCGATATCCAGACACAGGTCCTGCAGCGCACCCGAGAAAAGCTGAAGGCGCTGGAGGCGCGCCTCGACCGGTTGGAAAACCCGCCCGACCGGCCGGCCTGACCCGCGCAGGCCGGCCGCTGGTCAAGAGTGCCCCGCGCCTTCAACGGTTGCCCAGGGGGTGGCGGCGCCACTCTTGGAAGCAGGGTGCGGCCGGATTCGCCGACGACAGGGCGGCGCACGGCGCCTATGGCCGGTCGTCCCGCGCCATGTCACTCGCAGTAGCAGGCGCCCCTTTTCACGTGCAGTTTGTCTAGACTGCGGTTTTCCAAGGCTCCTTGCCATGCCGCTCGCCATTGTTCACAGTCGTGGTCTGGATGGACTCTTCGCTCCGGAGGTGGCTGTCGAGGTGCATCTGGCTGGCGGTCTGCCGAGTGTCACGCTGGTCGGGCTACCCGATACCGAAGTCAAGGAAGCGCGCGATCGGGTCAGGGCGGCGCTGCAGAACTCGGGTTTCGACTTCCCGAGCAAGCGCATCACGGTCAACCTCGCGCCGGCCGACCTGCCGAAGGAGTCCGGTCGCTTCGACCTGCCGATCGCGCTGGGCATCCTCGCGGCTTCGGGCCAGATCCCGACGTCGGCACTCGCCGGCTACGAGTTCGCTGGTGAGCTGTCGCTCTCGGGGGAACTGCGGCCGATTCGCGGCGCGCTCGCCATGGTTCTCGCCGCCGGCAGCCGCGGGCGCAGCTTTGTCCTGCCGTCAAGCAGCGCCCGCGAGGCCGCCCTGGCCGGGACGGTGCGGGTGCTCACGGCTGACAACCTGCTCGAGGTCTGCGCACATCTGATCGGGCAGGGCCAACTCAGCGAATGCCTGGCCGTCGTCGAGCTTGCCGACGAGGACGCGGACTATCCCGATCTCGCCGACGTGCGGGGTCAGGTGCAGGCCAAGCGCGCACTCGAGATCGCCGCCGCGGGTGGGCATTCGATCCTCCTCGTCGGCCCGCCGGGTACCGGCAAGTCCATGCTCGCCAGCCGGCTGCCCGGCTTGCTGCCGCCGATGACCGAGGCGGCGGCGCTCGAATCGGCGGCCGTGCTGTCCCTGGCCGGGCAGTTCCGGCCCGATCGCTTTCGCCGCCATCCCTACCGGGCGCCGCACCATACGGCGTCGTCGGCGGCGCTGGTCGGCGGCGGCAGCATCCCGAGCCCGGGCGAGATCTCGCTCGCCCATCAGGGTGTTCTTTTCCTCGACGAGATTCCCGAGTTCGACCGCCGCGTACTGGAAGCACTGCGCGAGCCGTTGGACTCAGGGCGCATTCACATTTCGCGCGCCGCGCGTCAGGCCGAGTTTCCGGCCCAGTTCCAGCTCGTCGCGGCGATGAACCCCTGTCCTTGCGGTTATCACGGCGATTCGCGCGGCCGTTGCCGGTGTACGCCGGATCAGGTGCTGCGTTATCGTCGCCGGCTCTCCGGCCCACTGCTCGACCGTATCGACCTGCAGATCGAAGTCCCGGCGCTGCCCGCCGAAGTCTTGCAGCAGGCGCCCGATGGCGAAGCCTCGGCGAGCGTTCGCGCGCGTGTTGCGCAAGCCCGGGAGAGGCAGATCAGACGACAGGGGAAAGCCAATGCGCGGCTGACGGCGAAGGAGATTGACCAGTACTGTCAGCCCGCGGCGGCAGCGGCGGCGCTGCTGAAACACGCGATCAGCCGCTTCGAGCTATCGGCGCGAGCTTTCCACCGCCTGCTCAAGGTGGCGCGGACAATTTCCGATCTGGCCGGGAGCGACACCATCGAGGCGCAGCACGTGGCTGAAGCCGTGCAGTACCGCCGCTTCGCGAAGGATTGATGTGGCCGATTCGCAGCTCTCGCCGGCGCCGCGCGGGATTGCCTTCATGCTGGCCGCGCTGGCGGCCCTCGGTCCTTTCTCGATCGATACCTACCTGCCGTCGTTTCACGACATCGGCGCGTCGCTGCACGCCACGCCCCTGCAAGTCCAGCAGACGCTGACCGCGTACCTGTTGCCGTTCGCGCTGATGACGCTGTGGCATGGCGCGATCTCGGATGCCTTGGGCCGGCGGCGGGTGATTCTCGTCACGGTCGCCCTGTTTGCGCTGGCCTCGGCCGGCTGCATGCTGGCGACACGCATCGAACACCTCTGGTTGCTGCGGGCGCTGCAGGGGATGACCGGCGGTGCCGGTATCGTCATCAGCCGGGCGATCGTTCGCGACTTGTACGATGGGCCACCGGCACAGCGCCTGATTTCGCAGATCACCATGATGTTCGCCGTGGCCCCGGCGGTGGCGCCCGTGCTCGGCGGCTGGTTGCAGGCCTGGTTCGGCTGGCGCTCGGTGTTTGCCTTCCTGGCGCTGAGCAGCGCTGCCCTGTGGCTGGCCTCCTGGTATCTGCTCCCGGAAACGCTGCCACGGCATCGGCGCCAGTCGCTGCACGCCGGCTATCTGGTCCGCAGCTACTGGCAGGTACTCACTTCGCGGCCGTTCCTGCTGGTTTGTGGTGCACTGGCGTTCAATTTCGCCGCCTTCTTCATCTATGTGCTCTCGGCCCCGGTCTTCTTGATGCACCACCTGGGCGTTGCGGCGACCGGTTTCCTGTGGCTGTTCGGCCCGGCGATGGGCGGCCTGATGATCGGCGCCTGGTTGTCGGGCCGCTGCGCCGGCAAGTTGTCGCTGCCGCGCACGATCGCCGCCGGCTACCTGGTGATGGGTCTCGCCGTCGTGCTCAATATTGGCCTCAATCTGGCCTGGCCGCCAGCGCTGCCGTGGAGCGTGCTGCCGATCTTCGTATTCACGCTCGGCATGTCGCTGGCCATGCCCTGCCTGACCCTGCAGGCGCTCGATCTGTTTCCCGAAAAGCGTGGCCTGGCGGCTTCCTGCCAGGGCTTCCTGCAGGCCGGATTCAACGCTTTCGCGGCCGCCTTGATCGCCCCCGCGCTCTGGGGATCGACGCTCTCTCTGGCGTTGGGCATGGGCGGCCTGCTGCTGCTGGGTATCTTCGCCACGCTGATTCATCAACGGCGAAGCGTTTGCTGCCTCATCCGGTCTGCCTGCCACCGGTTTCCCTGGCAAACGGCAGCAGGCACAGCGAGACGACGATGCAGGCGGCCATCAGGCTGAAGGCCGCCTGATACGCGCCGGCGTCGTAGAGGCGCGCACCCGCCGCCGTGGCTCCCCGCCAGTGGCGGTCGAGAAGCCAGCCGACAGCGGGTTGCAGCAGCATGCCGCCGAGTAGCGGCCCCATGTTGCAGATGCCGGCGGCGGTGCCCACCAGACGCGTGGGTACCGACTCCTTGGCGAAAGCAAAGCCGATGATCAGGTTGCCCGAGAACAGGCCGGTAAACAGCAGGGCGACGATCAACAGCCAGAGCGGTAGCGGCGCGAAGATGATCAGCAACCATCCGGCGAGCGCCGCGGCGGTCGTCCACACGTAGAGCGGCCGGCGACGGCCGAGACGTTCGGAGAGCGTGCCGAGCAGTGGCCCGCCGATGGCCCAGGCGATCAGCAGCAGCGAGGTGATCGCCGCCGCGCTCCGCGTCTCCAGACCGTGCACCTGGCGCAGATAGGGAACACCCCACAGTCCGGCGAACGTGAGAACGGCGCCGGCAACGCCAATCGGCGCGATCAGGAGGATCCAGATGTTCCGGTAAGAAAGGACCTCGGCCATTCCGCGCAGGATCGACCCGTGCTGCCCGCCAGCCGACGCTGCCGGCGCATGGCTGGCGTGGGCCAGATCGCGCGGGTCATCACGGACGCGCAGCCAGATGGCCAGCGAGAGCAGGCCGGTGACGGCCGCCGAGACGCCCATCACCGGACGCCAGCCCCAGGTTTCGATCAGCATTCGTAGCGGCACGCCGGCAATCACGCCGCCAACGACGCCAAAGGTCAGCGCCATTCCGGACGCCAGGGCGAACTGCCGTGCGGCGAACCAGTGTGTGGCGAGCTTGAGCATCGACACGAAGGCAACGGCGACCGACGCGCCGATCAGCAAGCGTCCGGCGCTGGCCCACCAGAAGTCGGGCGAGCACGCGAAAATTGCCGTGCCGATGGCGGCCACCGCCGCACCCGCGGTCAACAGGCGGCGCGGTCCCCAGCGATCGGCGAGTATTCCGGTCGGGATCTGCATGGCCACGTAGGAATAGAAGTAGAACGCCGAGAGATTGCCGAGTTCGCTGGCGCCGATGGCGAACTCCTGCATCAGGCGGTCTGTCATCACCGCCGGGGCGACGCGCTGGTAGAAGCCGATCAGGTACAGCAGAGCCGCCAGCCCCCACACACTCCACGCGACGGCGGCCGGCGGGTGGCCGTGCTCGCTCGCGTTCACTGCCGTTTCCCGTCTGTACCAGCGATGTTGCGGCCGCCGGCACGCCAGCGGTCAGTTCTCGGGCGGTACCCGGGGCCACGCCGCCCGGGCAGCGGCGCCGTCGGCAGATGGCGGGTGCATCCGGGGGATTCGCGCGCGCTCACGGAACTCCTTCGCCTGCGTTCGTCTATACTCGCGGCTTGGCGCCAGCGATTCTAGCCGGTGTGAGTGGAGCACGGAAAGACATGTTCGGGAAACTCCTTGCAGGTTTGCTACTGACCGGTGCGCTCGCCCTCGTCGTGTCCGCCTGCGACGTCGACAAGCTGAGCCGTCTCAGACCCGGCAGTTCCAGCGCCGACGAGGTGCGGCAGGTGATGGGCAAGCCGAACCTCGAGTGGCGCGACGAGGATGGTACGCGCATCTGGGAGTATCCGCGCACCCCCGAGGGAATGGTCAACTACATGCTCGTCATTGGCCCCGATCAGGTCCTGCGCGAGGTGCGGCAAGTGCTGACCGAGGAGAATTTCAGCAAAGTCAGGCCCGGCATGCGCATGGATGATGTCCGCTACCTGCTCGGCCAGCCGGCTCATCAGGTGCGTTTTCCGCTGAACCAGGAAACCGTCTGGGACTGGAAGACGAAGGTCGAGCCGGGAATGGAGTGGTACTTCAATGTCCATTTCAGTGACCGCGGTGTGGTGACCAGGACGAGTACCAACTTCGTCCCCAAGGGCTGAGAGGCATGCGCTGCCGGGGGCGACCGGTGACTGCCGCCGGGTGGTGGCTCGCGCGGGCCGCCGCCGCCCAGGCCGCGGCTCGCCAATCGCTTCGCCGCTCGCTTCGCCGCTCGCGCTACGACGTCCTGGAGCTGTCATGCATGGCCTGCACCTGATCGCCGAACTCTACGACTGCCGCTGCGAGGCGCGCTTCCTGGATGACGTGGCGACGCTGCAGGAAACCTGCCTGGCGGTGTGTTCGACCCCAGGGTTGACGCCCGTTGCGCAGGCCTTTCACCAGTTCGGCAGTGCGCGGGAACCGGCTGGCGCGACCGGCGCCGTGATCCTGGCCGAGTCGCATCTGGCTGTTCACACCTGGCCCGAAGTGCGGGCGGTAACGCTCGATCTTTACGTGTGCAACTTCAGCCAGGACAACAGTGCCGCAGCGCGTCTTGCCTGCGACCGACTGATCCGCGCCTTTGCGCCGTGCCGCGTGGTCCAGCGCGAGTTGGCTCGCGGTGTTCCGGACGCGGTCGCCGCTCCGGGGCGGGTCGGCGGAAGTGAATAGGCGAGGCGGCGAAGGGTATACTCGCGGTTTTCGATCAACAGCAACGTCAGGGGGCTGCGTGGAATCGCTTCGTATCACGCTCGAGCAATCCGAGATTCCGACGCATTGGTACAACGTCGTCGCCGACATGCCCAATCCGCCCCTGCCGCCGCTGGGCCCGGACCACCAACCGGTGTCGCCGGAGCAGATGGGAGCGATCTTTCCGCCGGCCATTCTCGAGCAGGAAATGTCGGCCGAGCGCTGGATCCCGATCCCGCAGCCGGTACGTGAGATTTATCGACTGTGGCGTCCGTCGCCACTGATTCGCGCCCGCCGCCTTGAGGAAGCGCTGGCGACCCCGGCCCGGATCTACTACAAGTACGAAGGCGTTTCGCCTGCTGGTTCGCACAAGCCAAACACCGCCGTACCGCAGGCTTTCTACAACCAGCAGGCGGGAATCAAGCGCATCACCACCGAAACCGGCGCCGGGCAGTGGGGCTGCTCGATGGCTTTTGCCGGCCAGATGTTCGGTCTCGAAGTGCGCGTCTACATGGTCAAGATCAGCTACCAGCAGAAGCCTTTCAGGCGTTCGATGATGCAGACCTGGGGCGCCGAAGTGTTCGCCAGTCCATCGGCCATGACGCAGACCGGACGCGATCTGCTGGCGAAGGATCCCGAGAATCAAGGTTCATTGGGCATCGCGATTTCCGAGGCCGTCGAGGAGGCGGCGTCACGGGCGGACACCAGTTACGCTCTCGGTTCGGTGCTCAATCACGTGGCGCTGCATCAGACGATCATCGGTCAGGAAGCGAGGAAGCAGTTCGAGAAGGCTGGTGACTGGCCGGATGTCGTTTTCGCCCCCTGCGGTGGCGGCTCGTCGTTCGCTGGTGTGGCGTTCCCCTTCATCGCCGACAATGCGGCGGGAGGGCGCAAGGGCAAGCCGACGCGGCTGGTCGCCGTCGAGCCGAGTTCTTGTCCGACGCTCACCAAGGGTTGCTACGCCTATGACTTCGGCGATGCTTCCGGCTTTACGCCGCTGATGAAGATGTATACCCTCGGCCACGACTTCATGCCCCCTGGCATCCACGCCGGCGGCCTGCGCTATCACGGGGATTCGCCGCTGGTTTCGCAGCTCTACCACGAGGGCCTGCTCGAAGCGGTTGCCGTGACGCAGCTGGCCACCTTCGAAGCCGGCGTGATGTTCGCCCGTGCTGAAGGCATCATCCCGGCGCCCGAGTCCAACCATGCGATCCGGGCGGCAATCGACGAGGCCCAGCGCTGCCGGCAGAGCGGCGAGGCGAGGACGATCTTCTTCAATCTTACAGGCCACGGACACTTCGACATGGCCGCCTACGACCGCTATTTTGCCGGTGAGCTCGAGGATTTCGAGTATCCGGCCGAGGCCATCCGGGCTTCGCTGGAACATCTGCCGAAGATCGGGTGAGCATGTTGCTGCGTCTCGCCGTCTTTCTTCTTGTCCTCGCCAACCTGCTGCTGTTCGCGTGGACGCAGGGCTACCTCGGCAGGTCCGGCAACCCCGACGCCCAGCGCGTCGCGCAGCAGGTGCTCCCGGAGCAGTTGCGCATCGTCTCGCGCGGGGAGCCGGCACGCGCGCCGAGTACGAAAGACGACAGCGACAAGACGGTCGACAAGAGGAACGGCAACGGCGAATTCTGTCAGGTGTGGAGTGATCTGGCGAACGCCGATGCCGATCAGGTCGAGCGACTGCTCGGCGAACAGTTTGCGGCCTTCAAGGCGAGCCGGCGGACGACGGCCGAGATCAGCGGCTACTGGGTTTTCGTTCCTCCGCTTGCCAGCAAGGACGAAGCGAGCCGGAAGGCGGCCGAACTGGAGCAACTGGGGGTCCAGGAGTTCTTCGTCGTGACCGGCGGCGGGCCCAACCAACTGGCCATCTCACTGGGGACCTACCGGAGCGAGGCAGCCGCCAACACCCGACTGGAAGCGCTGCGTGCGAAAGGGGTCAAGTCTGCTCGGGTTGGCGAGCGCAAGGGCAAACCGGTCAATGCGCTCGAAATCCGTGGCCCGGAGGCGCAGGCCGAAGCGCTGCGTCAGGCCATAGTCGCTCTCCTGCCGAAGGCTTCCAGCCCGAGCGCCTGCAAGGTGCGAAGCGAGCCCGCACCATGACTTTCGTTGTCGGTTTGACCGGCGGTATCGGCAGCGGCAAGAGTACGGTCGCCGAGCTTTTCGCGCAGCGAGGAGCCGCGCTGGTCGATACGGACGTCATCGCTCATGCGCTGACCGGGGCGCAAGGTGGTGCCATGCGGGAATTGGCGGCGGCTTTCGGCGACGGTGTGCTGCGTGCTGACGGAGGCCTCGACCGGGCAGCCATGCGGCGCCTGGCTTTCGCCGACCCCGCGGTAAGAGCCCGGCTCGAGGCCATCCTGCATCCGCTGATCAGGGCGCAGAGCGAGGTCGCCTGTGCGGCTGCCGTGGCGGCACCGTATGTGCTGCTGATCGTCCCATTGCTGGTCGAATCGGCCGACTATCGCCGGCGGGCTGATCGGGTGCTCGTTGTCGACTGCGACGAGGCGGTGCAGATTGCTCGCGTGATGGCGCGCAGCGGGCTTGCCGCCGAAGAGGTCGAGGCGATCATGGCGACACAGGCTTCGCGGGCACAGCGCCAGGCAGCCGCCGATGATCTGGTTTTCAATGACGGAGAAATGGCCGCGCTGGCTGCACAGGTGGATGGCCTGCATGAGAAATACCTTGATCTGGCCAGGAGCAAACTTCATGCTGCCCGTTGAGGTTTTGCTGCAAATGCTTCAGAATCATCGGAAATCCCCGTATCCGACGCTGGCGGCTGTGTGATCACCTACGAATATCCTTTCAACGAACGCATACGCACGCTGTTGCGGCTCGAGGACTTGTTCCAGAAGAGCGGCAACTTCATGCAGGGAGACGGCTCACAGGAACACCACGTGGTGTTGCTGACCCTGTTCGAGATCCTTGACGTGGCGGGGCGCGCCGACCTGAAGATGGATCTGATTCAGGAACTCGAACGGCAGCGGCAAAGCCTTCTGGTTTTTCGCAACAACCCGGACATCTCCGAGGAAGCGCTCTCCGGCGCCCTCTACGAGATCGAGCATGCCTCCGCGGCACTTCTCGGGATGACCGGCAAGATCGGCCAGCACCTCCGCGACAACGACTGGCTGATGAGCATCAAGAGTCGCGCGAGCATTCCCGGGGGAGTCTGCGAGTTCGATCTGCCTTCGTATCACTACTGGCGCCATCAGGCCCCCGGTGTGCGGCGAGAAGCCTTGCTCGGCTGGCTGCAGCCGCTGCTGCCGCTGCGTGACGCGCTGACCATCGTCCTTCGCCTGTTGCGTGCCAGTGGTCGTCCGGAGCATCACATCGCCACCGGCGGCGCTTTTCAGCTGATGCTGGGCGCCAGCAGTTCGCAGATGGTACGTATCTCGCTGCGCCTGCACGATCCTTTCATCCCCGAAATCAGCGCCAACAAGTATGCGCTGAACATTCGTTTCACCCGCCCGGACAGCGATCATCGGCCGCGACATTGTGACAACGACGTCGAGTTCGACATGCTGTTCTGCAACCTGTAGGCCGCTTCCGTTTCGTCGCCAGGATCGCGATGACCGGTCCGCTTTGACGTCACGCGGCTTGACGTGGTCTGTTTTGCCCGCGGCTGAGTTTGGGGCTCGCGGTGGTGGCCCCCCTCGTCGGTACACTCCATCCGCATTTGCACCAGCCTGCTCAACTCCCAAGACGACTCGCGCGATGTTCCGAACACTCAATCAGCCGGCTCTATGGACGGTAACTCTGGCGGCGGCCGGCATCCTGATGGTGACCATGGGTGCCCGGCAATCGCTCGGGCTCTTCGTCTCGCCGCTCAATACCGCCACCGGTCTGGGCGTCGCGTCGATCAGCCTGGCTCTGGCCGTCGGGCAATTCGCCTGGGGAGCCGTCCAGCCTCTGGCTGGCGCGGCGGCTGACCGCTACGGGCCGGGGCGGGTGCTGCTGGGCGGGCTGCTGCTGCTCGCTCTGGGCAGTGCGATCACCCCGTTGATGAGCAGCACCTGGGGTCTGGTCGTGTCGCTCGGGCTACTCTCGGCGATCGGTTCGGGAGCCGGCAGCTTCTCGGTACTGATCGGCGCTTCGAGCCAACGCCTGCCGCTCGAAGCACGCGGTGCCGCCTCCGGCGTCATCAACGCCGGTGGGTCGTTCGGTCAGTTCGTCTTCGCGCCGATCCTGCAGGCGCTGATTCAGTCGATTGGCTGGATGGGTGCGATGTGGTCGCTGGCGTTGATGACCCTGGCGGCCGTGCCGCTGGTGCCGGCGGTGTCGAAGCCGCTCGCCGATCCTCCCCGGCGCGCCAGTGGCGAGGCAGGCCTCTGGCGGAGCGTTCAGGAGGCAATGGCGGACCGCAGCTACCAGTTCCTGAATCTGGGGTTCTTCACCTGTGGTTTCCACATCGCTTTTCTGGTTACCCATTTGCCGGGCGAGGTCGCGCTCTGCGGTTTGCCATCCGCCGTCGCCAGTTGGGCGCTGGCGATCATCGGCCTGTCCAACATCGTCGGCAGCCTCTATGCCGGTTCCTGCGTCGCCCGCTATCGCAGCAAGATCGTCCTGTTCTGGATGTACGCTTCGCGCGCGCTGATGATTGCACTGTACCTGGCAGCGCCGAAGACCGACCTGACTTTCTACGTCTTCGCGGCCGGGCTGGGCTTCACCTGGCTGGCCACCGTGCCACCAACTGCCGCCATCGTTGGCAAGCTGTTCGGTGTGCGCTATCTGGGCACGCTGTTCGGCATGAGCCTGCTGTCGCATCAGATCGGTGGCTTCTTCGGCGCGTATCTGGGTGGCATTGCGCTCACCGAGTTCGGCGACTATGCCTGGATGTGGTACGCCGACATCGTTCTGGCGGCAGGCGCGGCGCTCTGCAACCTGCCGATCCGGGAGGCCGCGCTGACCAGGCCGGCGACCTGACGATTGCCTGGCATGTCCCAGCACCTGAACCCTCTCGGACAACCGGTTGGTGAGTCGCTTGCCGACTGGCAGGTGCCGCCGCATCCGCCTGGTCAGATTCTGGAGGGTCGTCTGGCCCGTCTCGAGCCACTCGTGGCTCGGCATGCCGCCAGCCTGTATGCGGCGCATGCTCTGGATGCTGACAACCGGAACTGGACCTACCTGCCCTATGGTCCGTTCGACACCTTCGACAGCTACTGCGCGTGGATCGACAGGCACTGTCGCGGCCGCGACCCGTTGTTCTACGCGATTGTCGAGCGGACCTCCGACGCGGCGGTCGGGGTTGCCAGCTACTTGCGGGTCGCGCCGGCAAGTGGCTCGATCGAGGTTGGCCACATCAATTTCTCGCCACGTCTGCAGCAGACGCCGGCCGCGACCGAGGCCATGTATCTGCTGATGAAGCACGCTTTCGAACTCGGCTATCGACGTTACGAGTGGAAGTGCGATGCGCTCAATGCGCCGTCGCGTGCGGCGGCGCTGCGTCTGGGCCTGTCGTTCGAGGGTATCTTCCGGCAGGCGACGGTGGTCAAGGGACGCAATCGGGATACCGCCTGGTATGCGGCAATCGATCGGGAGTGGCCGCTTCTCGACGCTGCCTTCGCGCGCTGGCTCGATCCGGCGAATTTCGACGCCGCCGAAAAGCAACGCGTCGCGCTCTCGGCACTGACCCGGTTATCCCTTCAAGGCGGCGCGCTGCTGCCGGTAGGCTAAAAGAAAACAGGCCCGGTCGTCGTCGCTCCACACCTGGGTGTGGCGCATCAACTGGTCGAGGTCATGTGCGCCGACGCGCTCACGGCTGAGGCCCAGGCGCAGTTTCTCCAGGTCGATGAAGCGGACATCGGCTTCCTGGTAATCCGGCCCGGCCGCGGGCGAGCGACGGACAAACAGATGCTTGCCGTAGAGGCAGCTGTGTTGCAGGCGGTGATGATGCAGGCGCGCACAGGCCAGGGCCACTGCCCTGATCAGCGAGCGCCGCTGCGAGGGGTCGCCGCGGTCGGCCGCGGCATCCCATTCGTCAAGGCTGATCGAGTCATCGAGCGCGCGCGTGACGAGAATCGCACGCCACTTTCCGGCGGCTAGCCGGTCGCCATAATAGAGCGCCTCGACGGCGCCGATCGCGTGCTCCTGCAGGCGCCGGATGTTCAGGTACTCGCGATAGAAGGTCGGGATGCCGCGTAACGGATGCCGCCACGTTCGGCACAGGTGGTTCTCCTGCCGTTTCAGGAAGATGGCCGTGCCATCTGCCAGTACATGGCGGCTGACGCCGCTCCAGCCACCGCGTCGCTCGTTTGGGGCTTCATGCCAGTCGGTGTCGAGTGACCACAGCGCCGCGAAATCGGCGAGACCGCTGGCGGCTAGCTGCGCGCGCGCGGCCGCATTCGGGAAGATGTCGCGAACTGTCACCGGCGCCGGTCTGGCCGGCGAGCCAGCCCTTGCCTAGACAGACTTCTTGCGCAACACATAGGTTCGCCACATGAATACGCGTGGCAGGAAATCCACGTGCCCGACAATCACGAGGCCGGCATCGCGGCATTCCTGCTCGAATTGTGCACTCGGCACGATGAATCGGTTGTCGCTCTTTTCACCACCCTGGCGCCGTTTTTCTTCGAGTTTGCGGCGGCGCCAGGCCTTGTAGTTGCCGTCGACCCACAGCGAAAGCACTATGGTGTCGCGCGTGACGCGCCGAAACTCCTTGAGCAGGGCGACACGGTTGGTCGATTCGCCGATGTGGTGCATGAGGCGAATCGAGAAGACGCAATCGACACTGTTGTCGGGCAAGGTGATCTCGAAGGCGGAACACTGCAGCAGGCGGAAACGCCTTGCCACGGCGGGGTCGCGAACCTTGGCGGCGATGTCCAGCATGGCTTGGCTGTAGTCGGCGGCGAGCAGTTCGCGCTGTGGGTCGGCAGCGAGCAGCGACCAGAAGCGGCCCGTACCGCAGGGCAGGTCGAGGACCGACGCCGGTTTGCCGGCCAGCGCCAGCGCACGTTCCGCCATCCGATGTTCCATCCGGTCGGACAGTTTCTTGCGGTGGTGTTTCTCGAAGTACTGCTGCGAATGGTCATCGGTGTACTTGTCCGAGAAGGGCAAGTGAATGGCAGCTTTCTGCTGGTCGCTCATGTGGTGGCTCGGCATCTGGTGCCCTGGACGGGCCGACGTTCGGAAGGAGAAAGAGGATAGCACATACGGCGCGCCGCCTCCGCGCTGGACGGGTTGCCGGCCGGAAACCTCCACGGGCCGGTCTGGAGCTAGGTCAGGATCAGGTTGTCACGGTGAATGATTTCCGGCTCGTCGATGTAGCCAAGGATGTCTTCGATGTCCTGGCTGGCGTGGCGCGCAATTCGCCGCGAGTCGCTGCTGCCATAGTTGGCGAGGCCACGCGCAATCTCCTTGCCATCGCCCGTGACACAAGCGACGGCCGCACCACGTTCGAATTCTCCCTGGACGGCAAGGACGCCGATCGGCAGCAGGCTCTTGCCTTCCCGTAGCGCGCGCACGGCACCTCTGTCCAGCGTCAGTTTGCCGTTGAGCTGGAGGTGGTCGGCCAGCCATTGCTTGCGCGCCGTGAGGGCTTGCGTCTCCGATACCAGGAGGGTGCCGAGCGATTCCCCGCGCGCCAGTCGCAGCATGACATCGCTCTCCCGGCCGCTGGCGATGACCGTGTGCGCTCCGCTGCGCGCCGCACGCTTGGCGGCAATGACCTTGGTGATCATGCCGCCTTTGCCGAACTGCGTGCCGGCGCCGCCGGCCATCGCTTCGAGTGCCGGCAGCCCGGCACGCGCTTCGCTGATCAGCGTGGCGGTTTCGTCCTTGCGCGGATCGGCAGTGAACAGGCCTTGCTGATCGGTGAGGATGATCAGACAATCGGCTTCGACGAGGTTGGCGACCAGCGCTCCGAGCGTGTCGTTATCGCCAAACTTGATTTCGTCGGTGACGACGGTGTCGTTCTCGTTGATGATCGGTACGACACCGAGTTCGAGGAGCGTAGTCAGTGTCGAGCGTGCATTGAGGTAACGCTTGCGGTCGGCGAGGTCGTCATGCGTGAGCAGGATCTGCGCAGTGTGCAAGGCGTGCCGTGCAAAGGCACTTTCATAGGCCTGGGCCAGCCCCATCTGGCCGACTGCCGCTGCCGCCTGCAGTTCGTGCACGGCGCGCGGGCGTTTGTGCCATTCGAGGCGCTGCATGCCGCAGGCGATGGCGCCGGAGGAGACGAGGATCACCTGTCGCTCCGAACGCCGCAAGCTGGCGATCTGTCTGGCCCACTCGTCGATGGCGGCGAGATCGAGTCCTTCGCCGTTGTTGGTGACCAGGGCGGAGCCGACCTTGATGACCAGTCGGCGGGCAGTGGCGATGCGGGTGATGGCCATGTTCACGGGCTCGGGTGGTCGGCGAACAGGTCTTCGGAAAAGACCACGGTGGCGTCGCTGGCTGTCGCTTCGACGGCGGCAGCGGTTGGCAGCGTGTCGAGCGCTTCCTGCAGTTTCTGCGTCAGCGCGCGGCAGCCGTCGCCGCTTATCGCGCTGATGCGAAAACAGGGGCTGCCTGCCGCGCCGACTCCTCGCAGGAAGGCGGCGATGCGTTCTTCACGTTCTTCCGCGGGAATCAGATCGAGCTTGTTGAAGACCAGCCAACGCGCCTTGCTGGCCAGTTGCGGGTCGTACTTCTCGAGTTCGCTGACAACATTCAGGGAATCGCCGATCGGGTCGGCATCCGGGTCGGGCGGGGCGAGGTCGACGATGTGCAGCAACAGGCGCGTGCGGGCGAGGTGCTTGAGAAAACGGATGCCCAGGCCGGCGCCATCGGCGGCGCCCTCGATCAGTCCCGGTATGTCGGCAATGACGAAACTCCTGTCCGGAGCCGTGCGCACGACACCCAAGTGGGGATGGAGGGTGGTGAACGGGTAATCGGCAACCTTGGGACGCGCCGCCGACACGGCACGCAGGAAAGTGCTCTTGCCGGCGTTGGGCAGGCCGAGCAGGCCGACATCGGCAAGCAGGCGCAATTCCAGCCGCAGTTCACGCTGCTCGCCGGGCTCGCCACGCGTGCATTGGCGTGGCGTACGATTGACGCTCGACTTGAAATGGATGTTGCCGAGGCCACCCCGGCCACCCCGGGCCAACAGAAACTTCTTCCCGTCGATGTCCAGGTCAGCGAGTACTTCGTTGGTGTTGACATCGGCGATCACGGTCCCGACGGGTACGTGCAAGGTCAGATCCTTGCCGCGTTTTCCGTAGCAATCGCTCGAACCGCCGTTGGTGCCGCGCTGTGCGCGATATCGACGCACGTAGCGGTACTCGATCAGGGTGTTGACGTTACGGTCGGCGACGAAATGCACGTTGCCGCCGTGGCCGCCGTCACCGCCGTCCGGGCCTCCCTCGGGTTCGTACTTGTCGCGCCGGAACGAGGCGATACCGTTGCCGCCGTCGCCGGCCGCGACGAGAATCCGAGCCTCATCGATGAATTTCATGATTCGATCTTTCCATCGTGCCAGATTGGCAAAGAAAAAGCCCTACCGGCAAGGATAGGGCTTTGTCCAGGGGTGGCTGCCGAGGCAGCCGCCAGGCGGCGGTTCAGGCGGCAGTTGCCGGGACGATGCTCACCGTGCGCCGCCGCAACGCACCCTTGATCGCGAACTGGACATGTCCATCGACGAGCGCAAAGAGCGTGTGATCCTTGCCGATGCCCATGTTTTCGCCCGGATGGTACGCCGTGCCGCGCTGGCGAATGATGATGTTGCCGGCGCGAACCAGTTGACCGCCATAGCGCTTGACGCCAAGACGCTTTGCTTCCGAATCGCGGCCGTTGCGTACGCTGCCGCCTGCCTTCTTGTGTGCCATGAGTCAGACTCCTCTCGATTCAGTCTGAAGCAAGCAGCGCCGCACCGTCGCTGATGACGTCCACCCGGATTTCGGTGTAGTTCTGGCGATGCCCCTGATGCTTCTGATAATGCTTGCGACGCCGCATCTTGAAGATGCGGACCTTGTCGTGGCGGCCTTGCGAAAGCACAGTTGCCTTGACCGTGGCGCCGGCGACGAGCGGCGTGCCGACCCTGACGGTCTCGCCTTCGCCCACCATCAGGACATGGTCAAGGGTGAGTTCTGCGCCAACGTCTGCCGGTATCTGTTCTATTTTCAGTTTTTCGCCGCTGACAACGCGATATTGCTTGCCCCCGGTTTTTATGACCGCGTACATGTTGGACTCCAAAGAACTAAACAAAGTGAAGCAAAGAACCGCGCATTATACGGAGTTCTTCGCTTGCGTCAAAGGGTTTGCAATGCCCTGCAGGTCGGCGTCGCTTGACGCAAGGCAGGTCGACGCCTAAGATTCCGCAATTTTTGTGTCAAGGTGCCGTGCCGTGAGAATGGAGCAGTTCTACAACCTGATCGAGCTCGATATGACGGCCGTCGACGCGGTGATCCGCAGGCGTCTTCATTCCGACATCGCGCTGGTCCGTCAGGTCGCGGAGTACATCATTCAGGGCGGTGGCAAGCGCCTGCGTCCGGCTCTGGTGCTGCTGGCAGCCGGTGCGCTGGACTATCGGGGGACGCACCATCACGAACTCGCCGCGGTGATCGAATTCATTCACACGGCCACGCTGCTGCACGATGACGTCGTCGATGGCTCGGACCTGCGGCGGGGTCGGGATACCGCGAACGCGATCTTCGGCAACTCGGCCAGCGTGCTGGTCGGTGATTTCCTGTATTCGCGCGCTTTCCAGATGATGGTTGCGGTCGACGACATGCGCGTCATGCGGGTGTTGTCGGACGCGACCAACGTCATCGCCGAGGGCGAGGTGCTGCAGTTGATGAATTGCCATGACGCGGACGTCGACGAGGCGGGCTACCTGCAAGTCATTCGCTACAAGACGGCCAAGCTGTTCGAGGCGGCGGCGCAACTGGGCGCCATAATCGGCGGCGGTTCTGCAGCAGCCGAGCAGGGCATGGCGACTTACGGCATCCACCTGGGGACGGCCTTTCAACTGATCGACGATGTGCTGGATTATTCCGGCGCCGAGGTGGAGACCGGGAAGCATCTGGGCGACGATCTTGCTGAAGGCAAGCCAACGCTGCCGCTGATCTTTGTGCTGCAGCATGGCAACACAGAACAGGCGGCTTGCGTAAGGCGGGCCATCGAGAGCGGCGGTCGGGACGACTTCCCCAACGTCCTGGCAGCGATTCGCGCCACCGGGGCGCTGGACTATGCGCGACGCAAGGCCAGGGCGGAGGCTGAACTCGCCGCAGCCGCACTCTCGGTCGTGCCTGCTTCTCAATACAAGGATTCCTTGCTAGAATTGTCCCTCTTCGCCGTTGCCAGAAGTTACTAGCACGGTCGTTGCCTCGGTCGGGGCGTAGCTCAGCCTGGTAGAGTACTGCGTTCGGGACGCAGGAGTCGGAGGTTCGAATCCTCTCGCCCCGACCACTTCAATCGCCGCGCTTCGCGCGGTTTCGCAAGGCGCTCACGGTTCTTCCGTAGGCGCTGTCATCGTCAGTCGCGCCAAATCGTTGTGCCCCGGGTTCCGTCGTCGGCAGCTTCTGCTATGCTTGTCAGCCCTGCAGAATTCATCTGGCCATGACGAAATACCTTTTGCTGATCGCGTTGGTCATCGCCGTCTGGTGGCTCTGGCGCCACGCCCGCAAGTCGCAGGCCGGAGCGGGGACGCGGCCGGCCCAGCGGGAGGTTGAACGGATGGTGCAGTGTGCCCGCTGCGGCGTCAATCAGCCGGTCAGCGAGAGCATTCTCGACGAAGGCCGCTACTACTGCTGCGCAGCCCATCTTCGCGAAGCACGCTCCGACGATCGCTGAGTAGCCATGTTGAACACGCCGGTTCGCAGCGAGCGCTTTTCCGAGACTCACTGGAAGTCGCTACGTTACTTCAACCTCTACCGGCTGGCGGTTGCGGCTCTGCTCTTCTCCGCCGCACTGCTTCACCCGTCGGCCTTTGCCGTTCTTGGTCCTGACCAGGGTCGTCAGCAACTGCTGGTCCTCGCCAGCCTGTATCTGCTGAGCACCGCCATAGCGGTGTTGCTTGCCTATCAGCTTCGTCGGCACGCGAGCATGCAGCTCACCGGTAGCGTGCTGGTCGATGTGCTGGTCATGACCCTGTTGATTCATGTCGGTGGTGGCCTGGGCAGTGGCCTCGGCTCAATGCTGCTGGTGACGCTGGCCGGTGCCGGGTTGGTTGGTCAGGGGCGCCTGGTGGTGTTCTATGCGGCAATGGCCACGCTGGCGATTCTCTTTGAGCAATCGTATCGGGCACTCCAGAACGACTTCGACGTGCTTGGATTCTTCAACGCTGGGGTGTTCAGTTCCGCCTTCTTCGCGGTCGCGGTGTCCGCTCGCCTGCTGGCGCGGCGGGTGATAGCCAACGAGGCGCTGGCGCTGCAGCGTGGTGTCGATCTGAAGAACCAGACGGTGATCAGCCAGCGCGTCATCGAAGAGATGCAGGACGGCGTCCTCGTGCTTAGCCGCGACGGCCGGGTCAAGCAGAGCAATCCACGGGCACGGCGGCTACTGGGCTTGAGTGGGGCAAGCGATTGTCTGTTGGCCGAGTGCTCGGCTGATCTGGCACAGGGTTTCGTTGCCTGGAGTCAGGGTGTCGACCAGGAATCGGTGCTCGCACGGGTGCCGGCGAGCGGCTTCGAATTGCGCGCCAGCTTTGTGCCGACCGAGACTTCCGACCGTGATGTGCTGGCGTTCCTGGAGGATATGGGTTCCTTGCGGGAGCAGGCGCGGCAGATGAAGCTGGCCGCACTCGGTCGTCTCACCGCCAACATTGCGCACGAGATCCGCAATCCCTTGTCGGCGATCAGTCATGCTGGCGAACTGCTGCGCGAGGAGCGGCGTGGCGAGATGCACGAGCGCTTGCTGCGCATCGTTCTGGACAACGCGCAGCGGCTCGATCGCATTGTCAGCGACGTCCTGGAACTCGGACGTCGTGATCGCGCCTATCGCGAGTCGATAGACCTGCGTCAGGCCTTGCCCTTGTTCATCGAAGAGTACCTGGTCAAGGAGGACTTGCCTGCAGACGTTCTCACGCTCGAGTTGGCAGGCTCGGCCACGCTCTGCTTTGATCGTTCGCATTTCCACCAGGTGCTGTGGAACCTCCTCGGTAACGCCGTACGTCATTCGCGGCGTGCGGCGGGCAGCGTTCGGCTGGTCGTTCTTGATGGCCGGGTCGCTGGGCAGATCGAACTGCATGTCATCGACGATGGCGAGGGGATCGATGATGCCTGCCGGGAGCAGATTTTCGAGCCGTTCTTCACCACGCACCACCGCGGCACCGGTCTGGGGCTCTATATCGCGCGCGAGTTGTCCGATGCCAATGGTGCCCAACTCGAACTGCTGGGCACCGGGCCCGGTGCCGATTTCCGTCTCTTGGGGAGGACTACAGGATGTCACTAGGCAAGGCGGAGCGGCGCCCGCGCGGCGAGTTGGCAAGAGTGCTGGTGGTCGACGACGAGGCGGATATCCGCGAACTGCTCGACCTGACCGTGGCTCGTATGGGCCTTTCGGCCGACTGCGCGGCAACTGTGGCGCAGGCGCGGCAGCTGCTCGAACAGCACCGCTATCAGCTGTGCCTTACCGATATGCGATTGCCCGACGGGGAGGGATTGGAGATCGTACGGCTGATCGGTGAGCGCTACGGCGAGACACCGGTGGCGGTGATAACGGCTTTCGGCAGCGCTCAGAACGCCGTCGCCGCGCTCAAGGCAGGAGCCTTTGACTATCTCGCGAAGCCGGTTGCGCTCGATCAATTGCGCAGCCTGATCAAGTCGGCGCTCAGTCTTCCCACAAGGAGTGGATCCAGCGAAGCCGGGCAGCCGTCGGGCGCTGCGGCGCAACTGATCGGCGAGTCGATGGCGATTGCCCAGGTGCGCCAGATGATCGAGAAGCTGGCACGCAGCCAGGCGCCGCTGTATGTCTCCGGCGAGTCGGGCACCGGCAAGGAACTCGCGGCACGCCTGATCCACGACCACAGCGCGCGCCGCACCGCGCCGTTCGTTCCGGTCAACTGCGGGGCGATTCCCGAGAACCTGATGGAAAGCGAGTTCTTCGGCTATCGCAAGGGCGCATTCACCGGCGCCGACAGCGACCGCGCCGGTTTCTTCCAGGCGGCCACCGGTGGGACACTGTTTCTGGACGAGGTTGCCGATCTGCCGCTGTTGATGCAGGTCAAGCTCCTGCGTGCCATCCAGGAGAAGAAAGTGCGCAAGGTGGGCAGCACTGTCGAGGAGGCGGTCGATGTGCGCATCATCTCGGCGACCCACCGAATGCTCAAGGACTGTGTTGACGCCGGATCGTTTCGTCAGGATCTCTATTACCGTCTGAACGTCATCGAACTCAGGATGCCGCCCCTGCGCGAGCGTCAGGAAGATGTCGAGCCCCTGGTCGCGGCGCTGCTGGTGCGCATCTGCGGAGCGCAGCCGCCGCGCGTCGAGGCGGCAGCCATGCGCGCGCTGAAGGCGTACAGCTTTCCCGGGAATGTCCGGGAACTGGAGAATGTCCTCGAGCGGGCTACCGCCTTGTGCAGCAACGACACGGTGCTGATCGACGATCTGCAACTGGCTCCGGTCATGGCGGTGAGTGACAGCGTGGGCAGGGATGGCGAAACTCTGGACGACTACATCAACCGTGTCGAGAAGCAGGCAATCGTCGAAGCCTTGACGAAGACCGACTTCAACCGGACGGCGGCTGCCAGACTGCTCGGCGTGACCTTTCGCTCGCTGCGCTATCGTATCGAACGGCTGGGCATCGAAGAGTGAGTCGTCTGGCCGATGGCGCGCCGGCGATGCCGGCGGGTGGCTGGCTTGATGAGGCGCTGCATATCGTGTCGCCAAATCGTGACCCGCGCCCGCCTGGCGAAGTCGTGTCGATGATCGTCATCCACGCGATCAGCCTGCCGCCGGCGCGTTTTGGCGGCGACGGCATTGCGCGGCTGTTTACCAATCGACTGGATCCTGCTGCCCACCCGTACTTCGCGCAGATCATCGGCTTGCGCGTCTCCGCGCATTTCCTGGTTCGTCGCGACGGCGAGTTGATACAGTTCGTTTCCTGTCGGGAGCGTGCCTGGCATGCCGGCCTTTCCGCGTGGAAGGGACGCCAGGGCTGCAACGACTTTTCGTTGGGAATCGAGCTGGAGGGCTGCGACGAGTCGCCCTTTGAAGACGCCCAGTACTCCTGTCTGCTGGCGCTTGTCGGCAGGTTGTGCGCTGGCTATCCGATCGACGCGGTGGTCGGGCACAGCGATATCTCCCCAGGGCGGAAGACTGACCCGGGACCCTGCTTCGACTGGCGGCGCCTGGGATCGATCGGCGAGTTGCCCGGCGACCTGCCGCGACGCCGATGACCCTGCTCTGGGCCGTGTAGCGGTCTGCGAGCGCGCTGGTACGTTCCTGTCCCGCGTCGGCAGGCTTTGCCCGCACTCGCCCCGCGACACCGCTCCGTGCGGCGTGGCTCAGCCGAGATACCTGCGGATTCGCTCGGCGGCTTCCGCCAGGCGTTCAACACCGGTGGTGTACGCGAAGCGCAGGTGCTTTTCCGGCGCGTTGCTGCCGAAGTCGAGGCCTGGTGTCGCGGCGACCCCGGTCGCATCGAGCAGGTCGTGCGCGAAGCGCTCGCTGTCGTCGGTCAGTTCGCTGCAATTCGCGTAGAGGTAGAAGGCGCCCTCCGCTCTAGCCGGCAAGCGGAAGCCAAGCGCCGTCAGGGCCGGGCCCAGGAAGTCCCGCCGACGCCTGAACTCCTGGCGTCGCGCTTCGAGGATGCTGATCGTCGCGGGAGCAAAGGCGGCGAGCGCCGCGTGTTGCGCTGGTGCCGACGGTGAGATGAACAGGTTCTGTGCGAGCTTTTCGATGTCGCGGCTGAAGCGTTCGGGAATGACCAGCCAGCCCAGTCGCCAGCCGGTCATGTTGAAATACTTGGAGAAGCTCTGCACGACAAAAATGTCATCACCAAATTGCAGTGCCGTCGAGGCGTCACGCTCGTAGCTCAGCCCGTGGTAGATCTCGTCGACGAGCAATTGTCCCCCCTGTTGGCGAACAAAGCCGGCAATGGCCGCCAGCACGTCGTCGTCGAGCAGGGTGCCGGTTGGGTTGGCCGGCGAGGCGAGCAGCGCGCCTGCCGTGCGCTCGTTCCAGTGCGCTTCGAAATCGGCGAGTGTCGGCTGGAAGTTGTTCTCGGGGTGGACGAGCATGCCGATGGGCACTCCCTCGAAGCTGCGCACGAAGTTGCGGTTGCAGGGATAACCCGGGTCGGTGAGAAGCCATTCGCTGCCGGGTTCGGCGAGGCAGGCCATGGCCAGCAGCAGTGCCCCGGAAGCCCCGGCGGTGACGACGATACGCGATGACGGGATGGTGATGCCGTAGCGCGTGGCGTAGAACGCGGCGATGGCACTGCGTAGTTCGGGGAGTCCGAGTGCCGGCGTATAGAACACGCGGCCGGTAGCGACATGCGCCTGGGCAGCGGCGAGGATCGGCTCGGGGGTCGGGAAATCCGGTTCGCCGACTTCCATGTGGATGATGTCGCGCCCGGTGGCCGCCAGTGCTCTGGCGTGCGCCATCAACTCCATGACGTGGAAAGGGGCGATGTCGGCTAGGCGGCTGGCGGGAAAGGTCGGCATGAACTGGTGACGGTATTGGTGAAAGCGGACAGTTTACCGATACGGCGTCAACCATGCGAAAAAAAAGGCCGCCCGCAGGCGGCCTCCACGGATGACACGGAATGCTCAGGCTGCCTGGAATTCCTTCTCGAACTTGTCGCGAACGTCGGCAAGCTTGGCAGGCAACTTGTCGCCCATCTTGCCGAACCAGTCCTTGACCCCTTCGAGTTCGCTCAGCCAGGCCTGCTTGTCGAGGCTGGTGACGCCGGCGAATTCCGCCTTGGAGAAGTCGGTACCGGACCAGTCCATGTCTTCGTAGTTGGGCATCCAGCCGAGAGTCGTTTCGACGCCGGAGGCCTTGCCCTCGCAACGTTCGATGATCCACTTGAGGACGCGCGCGTTGTCGCCGAAGCCGGGCCAGGCGAACTCGCCTTTTTCATTCATGCGGAACCAGTTGACCATGAAGATCGGCACCGGCTGGTCGGTGACGCTACCCATCTTCAGCCAGTGGCTGTAGTAGTCGGCCATGTTGTAGCCGCAGAAGGGCAGCATGGCGAACGGGTCGCGGCGGACGACACCCTGCTGGCCGAAGGCGGCGGCAGTCGTTTCGGAACCGAGCGTGGCGGCAGCGTAGACACCATGTTCCCAGTCGCGGGTCTGGCAAACCAGCGGTACGGTCGATGCACGACGGCCACCGAAGAGAAAGGCCGAGATCGGCACGCCTTCGGTGCTCTGCCACTGGTCGTCGATACACGGGCATTGCGCAGCGGGCGCCGTGAAGCGGGAGTTCGGGTGCGCTGCCTTGGTGCCCTTCTCCTTGGCGATTTCCGGCGTCCAGTCGTTGCCCTGCCAGTCGATGGCGTGTGCGGGCGCCGGGCCCATGCCTTCCCACCAGACATCGCCGTCGTCGGTCAGCGCGACGTTGGTGAAGATGGTGTTCTCGGCGAGCGAGGCCATGGCATTGAAGTTGGTCTTGTCGTTGGTGCCCGGGGCAACGCCGAAGAAGCCGGCTTCCGGGTTGATCGCGTAGAGACGGGTGACGCCGTCCTTGTCCTTGCGCGGCTTGATCCAGGCGATGTCGTCGCCGATGGTGGTGATCTTCCAGCCGTTCAGGCTTTGCGGCGGCACCAGCATCGCGAAATTGGTCTTGCCGCAGGCCGACGGGAACGCTGCCGCCACGTAGTGCTTGTCGCCGGCAGGCGATTCGACGCCGAGGATCAGCATGTGTTCGGCCAGCCAACCGTCGTCACGCGCCATGTTGGAGGCGATGCGCAGCGCCAGGCACTTCTTGCCGAGCAGCGCGTTGCCGCCGTAGCCCGAACCGTAGGACCAGATTTCGCGCGTTTCGGGATAGTGGACGATGTACTTGGTGGTCGGGTTGCACGGCCAGCGCGGATCCTTCTGGCCGGGCTCCTTCGGTGCGCCGATCGAGTGCACGCACGGAACGAAGGCGCCGTCGGTACCGAGGACCGGGAAGACGTCCTTGCCCATGCGGGTCATGATGCGCATATTGACCACCACATAGGCGCTGTCGGAGATCTCGATGCCGATCTGGGCGATCGGCGAGCCGATCGGACCCATCGAGAACGGGATGACGTACATCGTGCGGCCCTTCATGCAGCCCTTGAAGAGGCCGCTGAGGATGCCGCGCATCTTGGCCGGATCTTCCCAGTTATTGGTCGGGCCGGCGTCTTCCTTCTTCTCGGAGCAGATATAGGTGCGGTCTTCGACGCGGGCAACGTCGGATGGATCGGAGAATGCGAGGAAGGAGTTCTTGCGCTTCTTGAGCTTGGTGAAGGTACCGGCTTCGACGAGCTCGGCGCAGAGGCGATCGTATTCTTCTTGCGTGCCGTCAGCCCAGACGACCTGGGCAGGCTCGGTGAGTGCCGCGATTTCGGCGACCCATTTCTTCAGGCGTTCGTGTTTGACGTAGTCGGGGGCGTTGATGGAGACAGTCTGGTTCATGGTAATCACTCTCGAAGGAAGGTAGAGAAGCGGGACTTACCGTGGCGCGGCGCGCGCGGAGCCTGACCAACAGAGCCGGGGAGCGGAGTCGTCCGTCCAGGTCCGTGGGATGCGACGCGTCGGTCGCGGCTGGCGAGGAACAAGCCCAGTGCAGGGGGGTGAGATCAGCATGCTAGGCAGTGGTGCTACAAGGAAGTGATGGTTTGTGTAATTATGCCACAGCTGCGCCCCGCACCAACGATCCGTCGACAGTTGCCGTTGTGTCGAGCCGATGCCTGGACGACACTGCTGGGCCTTCGGCGAGCGCTCATCGGGCAAGCCACCAGCAGTCGCTGCGGCACCAAATTCCGTGAGGAGAATGAAAATGAACAACGACAAGGACCAGTTGCGCACGGCCGCCCTTTTCTACCATCGCAATCCCAAGCCGGGCAAGATTTCACTGCAGCCGACCACCCAGCTCACCAATCAGTACGATCTTTCCATGGCCTACTCTCCCGGCGTGGCCGCGGCCTGTGAGGAGATCGTCGCCATTCCCGCGGAGGTCAGTACGCTGACGTCGCGCGCCAATCTGGTCGGCGTCATCACCAATGGCACAGCTGTCCTCGGCCTTGGCGCGATCGGTCCGCTGGCGGCGAAGCCGGTGATGGAAGGCAAGGCGGTCCTGTTCAAGAAGTTCGCGAATATCGACGTCTTCGACCTCGAGATCGAGGAACGGGATCCGGAGCGTCTGGTGGAGATCATTGCCTCGCTGGAGCCGACGTTTGGTGGTATCAACCTCGAGGACATCAAGGCACCGGAGTGCTTCTACGTCGAGAGGAAGCTGCGCGAACGGATGAAGATTCCGGTGTTTCATGACGACCAACACGGGACGGCGATCGTCGTCGGAGCCGCGATCCTCAATGGTCTGTTCCTGCAGGGCAAGGAACTCGATCAGGTGAAGGTGGTCACCTCGGGTGCCGGCGCTGCCGCGCTCGCCTGCCTTGACCTGCTCGTCATGCTCGGTATCCCGGTTGAGAACATCTGGGTGACCGACATCAAGGGGCTGGTCTACGCGGGGCGGGTCGAGGAGATGGATGAGATCAAGGGGCGCTACGCCAAGGAGACCGACGCGCGCACCCTGGGTGAAGTCATCGAGGGCGCCGACGTCTTCCTCGGCTTGTCGGCCGGAGGCGTTCTCAAGCCGGAGATGGTTGCCAGGATGGCGCCCAGGCCACTGGTCATGGCGCTCGCCAACCCCAACCCGGAAATCAGACCGGAAGAGGTCAAGGCGGTGCGTAGCGATGCGATCATCGCTACCGGTCGCTCCGACTATCCCAACCAGGTCAACAATGTGCTGTGTTTCCCCTTCATTTTCCGCGGCGCGCTCGACGTCGGGGCGAGCACGATCACGGAAGCGATGAAGCTGGCCGCTGTCAAGGCGATTGCCGAACTGGCGCGCGTCGAGCAGTCCGAGGTGGCAGCCAAGGCCTACGGTGAGCAGGTCGGCAACTTCGGTCCCGAATACCTGATTCCGAATCCATTCGACCCGCGCCTGATCGGCAAGATCGCGCCGGCGGTTGCCGAGGCGGCCATGGAATCCGGAGTCGCGACCCGGCCGATCAAGGACATCGATGCCTATCGGGAGAGTCTCGACGAATTCGTCTATCACTTCGGCCTGATCATGAAGCCAGTCTTCTCGCAGGCCAAGCAGGCACCCAGACGCATCGTCTTTGCCGAGGGGGGTGACGAGCGCGTCCTGCGTGCCGTACAGGTGATCGTCGACGAAGGGATCGCGAAGCCCATCCTGATTGGCCATCCCGGCGACATCGTCCGCAAGCTCGAGACGCTGAACCTGCGTGTGCGTCCGGGGACCGACTTCGAAATCGTTGCCGCCGACTACAGCGACTTCTTCGAGTCGCACTTCGAGCCTTACTGGAAAGAGTACCGGCGCCTTACCGAGCGCAAGGGGGTTTCAGCCGATTTTGCCAGGCGCGAGGTGCGCCGTCGGGCGACGCTGTTCGGTTCGCTGATGGTGCGCATGGGCGATGCCGACGGTCTGATTTGCGGCACCTTCGGTCGCCACGCCGTGCATCGCGAGTATGTCGAGAATGTCGTCGGTCTGGCACCCGGTGCCAGCAATCTCTATGCGATGAGCGTCCTGCTCCTGCCGGATCGTACGCTGTTCCTTGCCGATACCTACATCAACTACGATCCCTCCGCCGAACAGTTGGCGGACATGACCCTGCTGGCGGCCGAAGAAGTCCGCCGCTTTGGTGTGACGCCGCGCGTTGCTTTGCTGTCGCATTCGTCCTTTGGTACCGACAACACGCCGACGGCGCTGAAGATGCGCGCAGCGCTGCGCTTGTTGAAGGAGCGGGCGCCGCGCCTGGAAGTCGAGGGAGAAATGCACGGTGACGCCGCGCTCGACGACTCCATCCGGCAACGGGTCTTTCCCGGCGACGCTCGTCTCAAGGGGCAGGCCAACCTGCTCATCATGCCGACGCTGGACGCGGCCAACATCTCCTTCAACCTGCTCAAGATTGCCTCTGGCGACAACCTCACCATCGGACCCATCCTCCTCGGCGCCGCCCAGCCGGTGAACATCCTGACGGCTACGGCGACCGTGCGCAGGATCGTCAACATGACGGCGCTGACGGTCGTCGAGAAGCTCATGAACGAGCGCTGAGCAAGCCGGGAGGCCCGGAGCGGGCGCCGCGCGCTCCGGGCTGTGGGCCGCGGGAGCTGTCCGACGGACAGCACCGGTCCAGCCCCCGGGTTCGCGATCGCACACCGACGGGGGCCTATGCCACACGCCAAGACTGCCTTGATCCTCAGTGGAGGCGGCGCCCGTGCCGCGTATCAGGTGGGCGTCCTGCAGGCCATTCGCGAACTGCATGGCGATTCCAGCCGGAATCCCTTTCCCATTCTCTGTGGTACGTCGGCCGGCGCCGTCAACGCCGCGACCCTGGCTTGCCATGCCGGCAACTTCAGCGCTGCGGTAGACGCGCTGGTCGATGTCTGGCGCAACATGCACGCCAGTCAGATCTACCGGGCCGATCCCGTGGGGATGGGCGTGGCCGGTGCGCGCTGGTTGAGCGCCTTGCTGTTCGGCTGGGTAATCAGGCGCAGTCCGCAGGCGCTGCTCGACAATCAACCCTTACGGCGATTGCTCGAGCGGCAGCTGGATTTTCGCAGCATCGAGCGTTCGATTGCCAGGGGTTCGCTGTATGCGGTCAGCATCACGGCATCTGGTTATGCGACCGGTCACAGCGTCAGCTTCTTTCAGGCCCATCCCGAGGTGGCGACGTGGCGGCGGACGCAACGTACGGGCTGTCGAACACGCCTTTCGGTTGAACATCTGATGGCGTCAAGTGCGATTCCCTTCATTTTCCCGGCCGTACATCTCCATCGCGAGTATTTCGGCGACGGATCGATGCGCCAGCTGGCGCCGATCTCACCGGCAATCCATCTCGGGGCTGAGAAGGTTCTGATCATCGGGGTTGGTCAGGTGAGGGAAGTGTTGACGCGGCAAAGTTCGCGGCGCTACCCGACCCTGGCGCAGATTGCGGGGCATGCGCTGGCGTCGATTTTCCTCGACAGTCTGGCCGTGGATATCGAGCGGATGGAACGTATCAACCGCACCCTCTCCCAAATTCCGCAGTCATTGCGAGAGCAGGGCGACCTTCGCCTGCGTCCGGTGCACTCTCTTGTGATTTCTCCGTCCCAGCGTCTCGACGATCTGGCCGCACGGCATGCACATGCCCTGCCGTGGGCGGTAAGGACCCTGCTGCGCGGCCTGGGTGCCATGAATCGACGTGGCGGCGCACTGACCAGCTATCTCCTCTTCGAGCAGGCCTATACCGGTGCGTTGATCGATCTGGGCTACACGGACGCGATGGCGCGGCGAGACGACGTCACCGCATTTCTTGAACTGTGAATCTGTGAAGCCTCCTGATGTGCTACATTACATACTGTGCCTATCTCTCTATTTTTCTTCGTCTATGCTTCAGAAGTGATGGGCTGTTGTAGAATCGTTATGAACAAAATGTTGCAGGAGGCTTGCGATGCGGATTTCGTTGGGAGCAGCGGTGCTGTTGGGTGCCTTGGTCGGTACTGGCTTGACGTCGACCGATGTCGTGCGGGCGGCGGAGAAGACCAAAGGAAAGAGCGAACTTGCCAAGGGCAAGGCCGCTACGGCAGGGCAAAAGAGCGCAGCTCCGACGGTGGCCCAGAAAGGCAAGGGTCAGGCGCTGGTGCACAAGGGCGGGGTCGAGCCGGTTGCCCGCAAAGGAGCGACCAAACCCGTTGCCACGAGGAGCAAGACGGAGTCCGTCGCCGGGAAGGCCAAGTCGGCGCCTCTGGCGCGGCAGGGTGTTGCTGCTCCCGGCGTGAGCAAGGCAGCGCTCAGGGCCTCGAAGGCGGAGTCGGACCGTCTGGCGCAGAGCCATAAGGCTGCTGCCCTGTTGGAAAGCGGCGGCTACTCGCGTGGCGTGCAAAGGAAGAATCTGACCCGGGTCATCGCCGGCAACGTCGACCTTTGGCAGGATCCGGGCCAGTTGGCCGTACACTCGGGTTCGGCACTGGTCGTACCGCAGGACGGCGGCGAACCCCTGTACGAGAAGAACGCGCACGCGGTCGTGCCAATTGCGTCGATCACCAAGGTGATGACGGCGATGGTCGTGCTCGACAGCCAGCCCAACCTGCAGGCACCGATCACGATCAGCGACGACGACGTGGATTACCTGCGCGGCAGTCGTTCCCGCCTGCAGGTCGGTTCCGTCATCCCGCGCGAGACGGCTCTCCTGCTGGCGCTGATGTCCTCGGAGAACCGTGCTGCCAACGCGCTGGGCCGTCATTACCCCGGGGGCCTCACGGCCTTCGTCGCGGCGATGAACCGCAAGGCAGCGTCGCTGGGCATGACGCGAAGTCACTTCGAGGATCCGACCGGCCTCAACAGCAATAATGTTTCCACGGCCCACGACCTGGCACGGATGGTCGCTGCCGCGCACCGCTACCCCTTGATCCGCGAGTTCTCGACGACCTCAGGCGCGCGGGCGGAGATCAACGGTCGCGAGCTTGGTTTCCACAACACCAATCAGCTGGTCAGCAGTCCGACCTGGGAGATCGGCTTGTCGAAGACCGGCTACATTCAGGAGGCGGGGAAGTGTCTGGTCATGCAGGCGCGTGTCGCAGACAAGCCGGTGGTCATCGTCTTGCTCGATTCGGCCGGCAAGCAGACTCGTATCGGCGATGCCAATCGGATCAAGCGCTGGATGGAGAGCGCGTCGCTTTCAGGCCGGGGGCCAACCCGCGTTTGACGCGTTCCAGCTGATGGATGGCCACGCAATGTCGTGGCCATTTTTTTTCCCGGCGGCAAGGGTGCCGGTGTCAGCAAGCAGACGCGCTGCCTTGCGCGTGCCGGCAGGTCCAACCATCGATCAGCGACTCGGCTGCCTGGGTTACCAATCGTCGCAGCGGTCGAGACGGATGTGAGTCATTGCTCGATGGAATAAGCAAATGCACATCCAGGCTTTGTCGTTCTAAGACTCTTGGCTATAGTAGTCGTCTTCTCGTCCGGCATTCGATGGAGTCCCGCATGTTTCAAGTGATTCGCCAGCTGCTTGTAGCCCTTGCCGCCTTCCTCTTTGCAGGTTTGGCGCTGGCCCAGAGTGTCAGCCTCCTCAATGTCTCCTACGACGTGGCCCGTGATTTCTACAAGGACTACAACCCGATGTTCCAGAAGCACTGGAAAGCGGTTGCGGGGGAGACGATCGAGTTGAAACAGTCGCACGCCGGCTCGAGCAAGCAGGTGCGCGCGGTAGCCGACGGGCTGGACGCCGATGTGGTGACCATGAATCAGGCGTCCGACGTCGATTTTCTCGCCGAGAAGGGTCTGGTCGCCAAGGATTACGCCAGGAAGTTTCCGAACAATGCGTCCCCCTATACGTCGACGATGGTATTCATCGTCCGCAAGGGCAATCCAAAGGCACTCAGGGACTGGAGTGACGTCGTCAAGCCTGGCATCCAGGTTGTCCTGCCGCACCCCAAGAATACCGGTAACGGCCGCTATACCTACCTCGCTGCCTGGGGCTACGCACTCCGGCAGCCCGGCGGCAACGACCGAACGGCGCAGGATTTCGTCTCCCGGCTACTGAAGAATGCGCCGCTGTTCGCCGCTGGCGGGCGTGACGCGACGACCACCTTCATGCAGCGGAAGATTGGCGACGTGTTGATTTCCTTCGAGAGTGAGGCCGAGCTGATTGCTCGCGAGTTTGGCAAAGGCGAGTTCGAAGTGGTCTATCCTTCATTGTCCATCCTCACCGAGTTTCCCGTTGCCATCGTTGACAAGGTGGTCGACAAGAAAGGCACGCGCAAGCAGGCACAGGCTTACCTGGATTACCTGTGGTCGGCGGCCGGCCAGGAAAACGCCGCGCAGAACTACCTGCGACCGCGCGACGCGGAAATCCTCAGGAGGTACGCGGCCCAGTTTCCGGCGATCAGAACCTTCACCGTGGATGAAGTGTTTGGCGGCTGGGCCAAGGCCTCGTCGACGCACTTCAAGGACGGTGGCAGTTTCGACCAGATTTATCAACAAAAGTAGCCGCGGCCACTGCCGTCGAGTCTGCTGGCGGGCGAGCGCTGGCAATCGTCACCAACCGTTGCCCTAGCGAATCGTTTGATGCCTCTCCGCTCGCTCCGCCAAAAGGTGCTGCCCGGTTTCGGTCTGTCGCTCGGCTGCGCACTGGTGTATCTGTCGCTGCTGATTCTGTTACCGCTCTCCGGCCTGGCGTTCAAGGCGAGTCAGCTGAGCCTCTCCGAGTTCTGGGCGATCGCCAGTGGCGAACGGGCTCTCGCTTCGTACCGCGTCACTTTTGGTGCGTCCTTGCTGGCGGCGCTGATCAATGCCTTCTTTGGACTGATCGTCGCCTGGATCCTCGTGCGTTATTCGTTCCCGGGCAAGCGCCTCATCGATTCGCTGGTCGATTTGCCCTTTGCTTTGCCCACCGCCGTGGCCGGGATCACGCTGGCCACACTCTACGCCGGCAATGGCTGGATTGGCCGGCACCTCGAACCGCTGGGAGTCAAGGTGGCCTTTTCGCCGTTGGGGATCGTCGTCGCCCTGACCTTCATCGGTTTGCCATTCGTCGTTCGGACGCTGCAGCCGGTGATCGAGGATATCGAGCCGGAGATCGAGGAGGCGGCTGCAAGCCTTGGCGCCTCGCGCCTGCAGACCTTCCTCCGAGTCCTCTTGCCGGCGCTCTTGCCGGCGCTCCTGACCGGTTTCACGCTGGCCTTCTCGCGCTCGATCGGGGAATACGGCTCGGTGATCTTCATCGCCGGCAACATGCCCCTGATTTCGGAGATCACGCCGCTGTTGATCATTTCCAAGCTTGAACAATATGACGTCGTCGGCGCTACCGCACTGGCCATGGTCATGCTGATTATCTCGTTTGTCATGCTGCTGGCGGTAAACGCCCTGCAGTGGTGGGCTGCCAATCGCCACCAGGCACATGCCGCGAGCGCCGGCGAGCGCCGATGACCAAGCCAACCATGGGCCGTGCCAACGCCGAGCCGCGCTGGGTGCGCATGCTCCTGCTGAGCCTCGGGCTCGGCTTTCTCTTCTTGTTCCTTGCCTTGCCCTTGCTGGCGGTCTTTGTCGAGGCCCTCGCGGCGGGCTGGGCAGCCTACGCCGACGCTCTCAACGATCCGGAAGCACGCTCGGCGATTGGCCTGACGCTCTGCATCGCTCTTTTCGTTCTGCCCGGAAATCTGCTCTTCGGGATCGCTTCGGCGTGGGCGATCGCCAAGTTCGACTTCCGGGGCAAGAGTCTGCTGATTACGCTGATCGACCTGCCGTTCGCCGTTTCACCGGTGGTGGTCGGACTCGTCTTCCTGCTGATCTTTGGCGCACAGGGACTCTTCGGGCCATGGTTGGCGGCGCATGACATCAAGGTGGTATTCGCGCTGCCCGGCATGATTGTTGTCACGATGTTCATTACCTGTCCGTTTGTTGCGCGGGAGTTGATCCCGTTGATGCAGGCGCAGGGCAAGGAGGAGGAGGAGGCTGCCCTGTCGCTCGGGTCGACCGCTTGGCAGATGTTTTTCCGCGTCACGGTACCGAATATCAAGTGGGGTTTGCTGTACGGCGTGATTCTTGCCAATGCGCGCGCCATGGGCGAGTTCGGGGCCGTGTCGGTGGTTTCCGGCCATATCCGCGGGGAGACCAACACCTTGCCGTTGCACGTCGAGATCCTCTACAACGAGTACAACGCGGTCGGCGCCTTCGCCGCGGCCTCGGTGCTGGCGCTCCTGGCGCTGCTGACCTTGTTGGCCAAGGCGATCGTTGAATGGCGCATGCGCCGGGAAACGCGCATGCTGGCCGTGGCACTGCCGCCGGAAAGGCAGCGATGAGCGGCAATCTGCCGCCGCGGGAGGTGTCGTCCGCCGTCGGGCCATCCGCACGCTGTGCGTGCCACAGATTGGTGAGGTCACTTTCATGAGCATTGAAATACGCTCTATCGGCAAACGCTTTGGCAGTTTCGTGGCGCTTGAAAACGTCAACCTGCACGTTCCGACCGGGGAACTCGTTGCCCTCCTCGGTCCGTCGGGTTGCGGCAAGACGACGCTGCTGCGCATCATTGCGGGAATGGAGAGTGCCGATTGCGGGCAGGTGCTGTTTGCCGGCGAGGAGGCCACGCATCTGCATGCCCGCGATCGCAAGGTCGGCTTCGTCTTTCAGCATTACGCCCTGTTTCGCCACATGTCAGTGTTCGAGAACGTTGCTTTTGGACTGCGCGTCAAGCCGAGAAAGCTGCGTCCCGGCGAGCCCGAGATCAGACGACGCGTTGCGGAACTCCTGCAACTGGTTCAGCTCGACTGGCTTGCCGATCGCTATCCCTCGCAACTTTCGGGCGGCCAGCGTCAGCGCATTGCACTGGCGCGCGCACTCGCGGTCGAGCCAAGGGTCCTGTTGCTCGACGAGCCCTTCGGTGCGCTTGACACCAAGGTGCGCAAGGAACTGCGCCGCTGGTTGCGGCGCCTGCATGATGAACTGCATATCTCGAGCGTCTTCGTGACGCACGATCAGGAAGAAGCGTTGGAAGTCGCCGACCGGGTGGTGGTCATGAACCGGGGACGGATCGAACAGATCGGCACCCCAGATGAGGTTTACTCGAGTCCCGCGTCGCCGTTCGTTTATCAGTTTCTCGGCAACGTGAACGTTTTCCACAGCCGTGTGCACGGGGCCTGGGCGGAGGTCGGCCGTGTCCACACCGGCGCCGCGGCGGATGCCGAGGCGATGGCCTTCGTGCGGCCGCACGATATCGAGATCGAGCGTCATCCGGTGGCCGGCAGCCTGCAGGCCGACGTCCAGGAAGTGCACGCCATCGGACCGCGGGTACGCGTCGAACTCGCACATGCGTCGGAACTGATCGAAGTCGAGCTTACCCGCGAACGAGCTGCTGCCCTGGCACTCGTCAGAGGGCAACAGGTATGGCTCAAGCCGCGCCAGGTGCGCGTGTTTGCGACGCCGACAACGACGCTCGAAGAAGGCGGGTCGGGAATCTAGGCGAAATCGGGTCTTTCTGTTGGTTGCCGCTCGTGGCGACTCCTGGCAGCATCGCTTGATGACGAGTTGCCCAGCCGCTTTGTCTGGTAGGATGCGTCTCGATGCAAACGCTTCTTGCCATTAAATTCGTGACTTCGCTGGGGAGAGCGTTGGCTCTTTGCCTGTTGGCGGCAGTCCTCCTGGTCGCTGTCGCGCACGCCGAGACGGCTGAGCCGGTGATGGTCGCGATTGCCTATCCGGCGACGAGCCAGGACTCGATTCCGCGCGCTTCCCTGCGTGCCATCTTCGGCATGCTCCTGCAGAAGTGGCCGGGTGAGACGCCGACCAAGGTGTTCGTTCTCAGAGATGACGCCCCTGAGCATGCCACTTTCAGCAAGAGCGTACTGCAGGTGTTTCCGCACCAGTTGCGAATGGCCTGGGATCGGCAGGTCTTTTCGGGGCAGGGGCAGTATCCCGAGTCGGTCGGTTCGCTGCAGGAGATGCTGGCGCGTGTGGCATCCACGCCAGGAGCGATCGGCTACGCTAGGGCGAGCGAGGTCAATCAGAATGTGCGCGTACTCAAGATTCGCTAGGGCCGCATCGCGCATTGCCCTGACCGGCGGGTTGTCGCTCGCGTCCACGATTACGTGCGCGATGGACTTGCTCGACGGCAACTTTCAGGTACATGGATTCGCCTCGCTCACTCTGGTCAACACCAGCGACAACAATTTCTTCGGACAGAGTGACGACCAGGTCAGCAACAATTTTTCGGAGGTCGGCCTGAATGCATCGTGGCGGCTGACGCCAGGCCTGCAACTGTCGGCCGAAGTCCTCTCGCATCGGGCCGGCGGCACAGACGATGGTGGCGTGCGGCTCGATTACGGCCTGGTCGATTGGACTGCACTGTCGAGCGAGGAGGGGCGTGGCGGCATCCGTGTGGGACGCATCAAGACCGCCTACGGCTTGTACAATACGACGCGCGACGTTCCCTTCACCCGCCCCAGCATCATTCTGCCGCAATCGATCTACTTCGAGCGCACGCGCAATCTGACCGTATCGGCCGACGGTGCGGACATTTATGTCGAGCGCTACGGCGAAGCCGGTACTCTCTCCGCCAGCTTCGCCTACGGGCAGCCGCAGACCGATACCGATGCCGCTCTGGTGGCCCTGGTCGGCCTCAACCGTCCGGGTCATCTGGACTCCAGGCTGGCTCCCGACCTGCAGGTCATGTACGAGGGGTCGGGCGGCATGTATCGGCTGGCTGTTACGGCGACACGTCTTGACCTGCGCTACAAGCCCGGTCTCGGGGATCGGCTGCAGGCCGGGCGCTTCAAACTGACGCCGCTGATCCTCTCTGCCCAGTACAACGCCGAGACCTGGAGCCTGACCAGTGAGTACGCGTTCCGGCGCACCTCGGTCACCGACTTCGGCCCCTTCTTCTACAATGGCACGGCGGATGGACGAAGCTACTACCTGCAGGGGACCTACCGCTTGGCTCCGCAGTGGGAGGCGCTCGTACGTTACGACGCGTACTATGCCGATAACGATGATCGTAATGGCAAAGCCTTCGCTGCGGCAACCCGGCAACCGGGCTTTACACGCTTTGCCAAGGACTGGTCGGTTGGCCTGCGCTTCGACGTCACGCCGCAGTTCATGCTGCGGGTCGAGGCGCATCGCGTCGATGGTACGGGTTTCCTGGCCGTACAGGACAACCCCGACGCCCAGGCGCTGCGCCGTTACTGGGACAACGTCATGCTGCAGGGCTCGTTCCGCTTCTAGTCGCGCGTGATGCCGGAAAGTCCATCCCTGCCGAAGGCGCACAGCCGCTCCCGCTTCCTCAGTCTCAAGTGGAAAGTCCTGCTGACACTCGGGGGCGTCATGCTGTCGGTGAACGGGGCCTTGTCCTGGCTGCATTTCCACGATCTGACCAGCCGCTTCGAACTGCAACGGACGGCAACCCGCGAGCGTCTGATTGCCGAGGCCTTCGCCTTGCGCAGCGACTTCGGCTTGCGCCTGCAGGCGCTGGCCGGGATGCTCGCTGCCCTCGACTCCGTCGGCGTGAGCCTGTTCCAGACCACCGCCGGGAACGCGTTGCTGCGGCAGCACTTCGACAGCTACTGGCCGGTTCTGCAGCTTGATCTCGGGATCGATTGGCTGCAGGTGTATCCGCGGGCAGGTCCGCCGCTGGTGACCTGGAGTACCGTGGCCCTGGACGAGTTCACCGAGGAGGCGCGCGTCCGTGATGTCGTAGTGCAGGAACGTGCCATGCGCTGGACACGTTGCCGGGTTGTCTGTACCCAGTTTGCGGCGGCTCCCATCCTGTCTGCTGGCAGGGTTGCCGGGGCAGTCGTTCTGGGTAGTTCGCTGGCCGACGTGGTGGTGTCCTTCAATCGCTTGTCCGGCGCCGATCTCGGCGTCCTCATTGCGAAGGAGAGTGGGACGACAGGCTCGGCGGACGGGAAGCTGCTGCCCCGGCTGGGTTACCAGGTGCTCGGCCTCAGCGGTGCCGAACGCAACCTGCCGCTGCTCCAGGAGCTGACCGCATTGCCGGAACTGCCGGGTGGCGTGGCGTGGGTTCTGCTGTCGCATGCCGACCGGCAGTTCGAGTTGTCGTTCCTGGCGCTTGATGCCACCGATGGCGCTGCCGCCCCCGCCTTGCTGGTGGTCATCGACGACCTGACGCAGCCACTGGAGGACATTCGCAAGTCGGTGTGGAGCCGGCTGCAGGGGGAGCTGCTGGCTTCGCTGGTGTCGCTGTTGTTGCTGGCGTTGCTCGTGCATGCGCCCCTGCAGCGCATGACAAGGGCGGTGCGCGCCATTCCCCTGCTCGGCCGCAGTGCGTTCGCCGAGGCACGAACGCGCATTGCACCACGCGTCCGGCGACTCGTGGACGACGAGATCGACGGCCTCGACGAGGCGGCCACTGCCTTGTCGTATCGGCTGGAGACGCTGGAGAGGGATGTCGCGGCGCATTCTGCGGAGATGCAGGGAATGCTGCAGCGGATTTCCGTAGAGCGCGATTTCAGCCAGGGCCTTCTCGACACGGCGCAGGTCATCATTCTCACGCAGTACGCCGACGGCCGGATCCTGACCTTGAATCGCTACGGGCATCTGCTGTCCGGCTGGAGCACAGCGGAACTGATCGGCAAGCGCTTCGGCGATCTGCTTCGCCCGGACGAGTCGGCCGGTGCCGAGACGCGCCACGCGCTCGAGGAAATCGTGGCCGGCGATCGCCAGCACACGCAGCTCGAGTCGATTCTCGTCGGTGCAAACGGTGAGTCGTACGAAATCACCTGGAACCACTCTCGCCTGCCTGGTCGAATTGACGATGCGGTGGTCATTCTCTCGGTGGGAATCGATCATACCGAGCGCAAGCGTGCCGAGTCGCATGTCAGCTACCTGGCCGAGCACGACCCGCTGACCGGTCTGGTCAATCGACAGCATTTCCAGCATGAACTCGACAAGGCTTTGCTCAGCGCGCGTCGTCTGGCTCGTGACGGCGCGCTTCTCTATCTCGATCTGGATGGCTTCAAGTACGTGAACGATCTCAGCGGGCATCAGGCCGGCGATGCCCTGCTCAGAACCGTCGCCGATGAAGTCGCCAACGTGGCACGTTCGAGCGATCTGCTGGGGAGACTTGGCGGCGACGAACTGGGCGTCCTGCTGCACGAATGTGATCGCGATGGCGCGGTCCAGGTGGCGGAAAAGATCAACAAGCGACTCGCCGAAATCAGGTTCCCCGAACTGGCGGCGAGTCACCGAGTCTCGGCGAGCATCGGCATCGTCGTCTTTTCCGAGGCGACGATGGACGTCAAGCAGCTTCTTGCCAATGCCGACATTGCCATGTATCAGGCCAAGTCCAGGGGCGGCGCCGGCTGGCACATCTATTCCGAGGGCGAGGGTGTGCAGGAGAAGATGCAAAGCCGACTGCACTGGGAGGAGATGATCAACCGGTCGCTGCTGGATGAGGGGCTGCTTGTCTACTACCAGCCCATATTGGACATTCGTGCTCGTCAGGTCAGCCATTATGAGGCGCTGGTGCGCATGCGCAGTGCCGATGGTTCGATCATCCCGCCCGGACTGTTCATGGAAGTGGCCGAAGACAGTGGCCTGATCCGCGAGATCGATCGTCGCGTCATCCATCAGGTATTCGGCAAGATGCTGGCCTTGTTCGCGATCGGCAGGAGCTACAAGTTCTCGATCAATCTGTCGGGGGTCAGCATCAACGACGCCAGGCTGCTGTCGTTCATTCGCGACGAGCTTTCCCGCAGCCCGCTGCTGCCCAGCCATGTGGTCTTCGAAATCACGGAGACGGCTGCAGTTTCGGACTTCTCGGCCGCCCGCACCTTCATGAACGCCGTACGCGAACTCGGGTGTGCATTCTCCCTTGACGATTTCGGGGTCGGGTTTTCGTCGTTCAATTATGTCAAGCAGTTGCCCGTCGACTATGTCAAGATCGATGGCTCCTTCGTTCGCACCCTCGTTGACAGTCCCGATGATCAGGTCTTCGTGCGGGCGCTGGCCGAGGTGGCACGTGGTTTCGGCAAGAAGACCGTGGCCGAGTTCGTCGAAGACGAACGCGCTCTCAAGATGCTGCGCTCTTTTGGCGTCGACTATGCGCAGGGCTACTTCATCGGCAAGCCGGCGCCCGATATCGCCTGACCGGACGGCGCAGCGTGCCTGGTTGCGGCCGGGGAGGCCCGTGGTGCCGGTGCTATAATCGCCCGCTCACCTGCCACCACCCTTGCCTACCGTCTTTCGAGCATGGCGCTCTTCACCCTTGGCCTCAACCACCACACGGCACCACTCGCCGTTCGCGAGCAGGTGGCTTTCCATGTCGAACGTGTGCATCAGGCGCTTGGCGATCTCACACGCTGCAAGCCGGTTCACGAGGCGGCGATCCTCTCGACGTGCAACCGCACCGAAGTGTATTTCGCTACCGACGTGCCCGAGGCCGCGACTCAGTGGCTGCTCGACTATCATCATCTGGCACGCCACGAGCTTGAGCCGTACCTTTACACCTATCCCGAGCGCGATGCCGTGCGCCATGCCTTTCGCGTTGCCAGCGGTCTTGACTCGATGGTGCTTGGCGAGCCCCAGATCCTTGGCCAGATGAAGGAGGCCGTTCGCCTTGCCGAAGAAGCCGGGACGCTGGGGACGACCCTGCACAAGCTGTTCCAGCATTCCTTCGCCGTCGCCAAGGAGGTCCGCTCGACGACGGCGATTGGTGCCAACATCGTTTCGATGGCGGCTGCCGCCGTGCGTCTTGCCGAGCGCATCTTCGAGCGTATCGCCGATCAGAAGATTCTGTTCATCGGCGCAGGCGAGATGATCGACCTGTGCGCCAGGCATTTCGCGGCGCAGCACCCGAAACAGCTGGTCGTCGCCAACCGTACCGTCGAGCGTGGTCTTGTGCTGGCCGACAGGTTTGGCGGAACGGCGATCAAACTCGAGGAACTGGGCGAACGCCTGCCGCAGTTCGATATCGTCGTTTCATGCACCGCCAGTCCGCTGCCGATTCTTGGTCTCGGCATGGTCGAACGGGCCATCAAGGCGCGTCGTCACCGCCCGATGTTCATGGTCGATCTTGCGGTGCCGCGCGATATCGAGGTCGAGGTGGGCGAGATGGATGACGTGTTTCTGTATACGATCGATGACCTCGCACAGGTCGTCGAGTCGGGACTCGAATCGCGTCAGGCAGCCGTGGTGGATGCCGAGGCGATCATCGCCGAGCGGGTGGACGTCTTTCTGCGCTGGTTGGCAACGCGTGGTACAGTGCCGGTGATTCGCTCTCTCCGCGATGCCGCTGAACGTGCGCGCCGGCATGAGGTCGAGCACGCTCTCAAGTCGCTGGCCAAGGGCGAAGAGCCGGCGCGCGTGCTGGAGCATTTCTCGCACCGGCTGACCAACAAGTTCCTGCACGCGCCAACGCAGGCTCTGACTCAGGCCGACGCTGATCGGGACCAGTTCCAGGCCATCGTCTCGCGCTTGTTTCACCTGCATCCCGAGTCCCGCGTCGACGAGTAGCACATCCCGGCGCGGAAGACGGACTCGTTGACGCGCCGCTTCTCCAACCACTGCCTGAACAGACTTTCCGATGAACCAGAGCATTTGCGACAAACTTGAGCACCTGACGGGTCGTCTTGACGAACTCGACCGGATGCTGGCCAGCGGCGACGCGACTCGCGACATGGACGAGTACCGCAGGTTGTCGCGCGAGCACGCCGAGATCGCTCCAGTCGTCGCCCTTTACCAGATCTGGAGCCGGACACGCTCCGATCTGGCGGCTGCCCTCGATATGGTCGGTGATCCGGAAATGAGGGAACTGGCTGAAGCGGAAGTCGCAGCCAGCAAGGAACGCCTGCCGCAGATCGAGAAAGATCTGCAGAAGCTGCTGTTGCCCAGGGATGCGAAAGACGAGCGCAACGTCTTTCTCGAGATTCGCGCGGGTACCGGCGGTGACGAATCGGCGCTCTTTGCCGGCAATCTGTTTCGCATGTACACGCGTTACGCGGAGCGTCGGCGCTGGCAGGTCGAAGTCATCTCGGCCAGTGCCTCGGACCTTGGCGGCTACCGGGAGATCATTGCCCGCATCATCGGCAGCGATGTCTACGCACGCTTGAAGTTCGAGTCCGGTGCTCATCGCGTGCAGCGCGTTCCTGATACCGAGGCACAAGGCCGGATTCACACGTCGGCCTGTACGGTAGCGGTGATGCCGGAGGCGGACGCGCTCGAGGAGGTTCAGGTCAACCCGGCCGATATTCGCATTGACACCTATCGTGCCTCGGGAGCTGGCGGGCAGCACATCAACAAGACCGATTCGGCGGTGCGCATCACCCATCTGCCGACCGGCGTCGTCGTCGAATGCCAGGACGATCGTTCGCAGCACAAGAACAAGGCGCAGGCGATGTCCGTTCTGGTGGCGCGCATCCGGGACATGCAGGAGCGTGAGCAGGACGCCAGCATAGCTTCGGAACGCCGCAGTCTGGTCGGCAGCGGTGACCGTTCCGAGAGGATTCGGACCTACAACTTCCCGCAGGGGCGAGTCACCGATCACCGTATCAACCTCACCCTGTACAAGATCGACGCGATCATGGACGGCGACCTCGACGAACTTCTGGGCGCCCTGACCGCCGAGCATCAGGCCGATCAACTGGCGATGCTCGCCGAGAGTCCGTGAGCGGAACCGGCATCGGCGCCGCAGCCCGGCTCCGGCGTCGGGCTGCGTGACCCTGAATGCCGGACCATCCGATGACTGTGGGCGACGCCTGGCGCGCAGCCCGCCAGCGTATCGATCGGCTTGACGCACGTCTGCTGGTCGAGCACGTTGCTGCCTGTACGCATGCCGAGTTGATTAGCGAACCGATGCGACGGCTCCTTGCAGAGCAGGCCCAGGTTCTGGCGGACCTGGTAGAACGCCGCGCCGCCGGCGAACCTCTGGCTTACCTTCTGGGCTCTGCCGGGTTTTACGGTATCGAGTTTCAGATCACCCCTGCCGTGCTCATCCCGCGTCCGGAAACGGAACTCCTTGTCACGCTTGCGGTCAAGTGTGTGGAGTCGCTGGCGGAGCCGCGCATCGTCGATCTCGGAACGGGCTCGGGGGTGGTCGCGGTGACGGTTGGGTGCCTGTGTCCGGCGGCGCGGATCACCGCGGTGGATTTGTCCCCGTCGGCGCTTGACTTGGCGCGCATCAATGCCGGACGTCACGGGGTTGAGGCGACTTTCCTTGTCGGCGACTGGTACACGCCTTTGGGAGATTGCGGTTTCGACCTGATCGTTGCCAATCCGCCGTATGTTGCGAACGATGACGAGCATCTGCAGCGGGACGGCCTGCCGTTCGAGCCGCGGATGGCACTGACCGACGGGGTGCCCGGCGGGGATGGCTTGGCTTGTATTCGCCGGATCACCGATGGCGCGCGGCGCCACCTACTGCCGGGCGGCTGGTTGCTGATCGAGCATGGCTATGATCAGGCAGCGGCGGTACGTAACGAGTTGCACAAAGCCGGGCTGTCGGACGTCGCTTCTTGGCAGGACCTGGCCAGGATAGAGCGAGTCAGTGGCGGCCGCCTGCGTTGACGGCGAGTGTCGGCAGCCGCTACACTCATTCATGACAATTTTTCTCAACTATTGGTAGAACGAGGGTTTCGCGATGGATGCACAGCAACTGATCAAGGAGCAGGTAACAGGCAACCCGGTCGTCCTTTACATGAAGGGAACGCCGGAATTCCCGCAATGCGGCTTCTCCGCGGTGACGGTGCAGATTCTCAAGGCCTGCGGGGTCTCCCGTTTCCTGAGTGTCAACGTGCTCGAGAATCCCGAGATTCGCAGCGGCATCAAGGAGTATGCTAACTGGCCGACGATCCCGCAGCTCTACGTGCGCGGCGAGTTCATCGGCGGTTGCGACATCATGCGCGAGATGTACGAGGAAGGCGAACTCCAGAAACTGCTCGAAGGTCTGGTCGAGTCGGTTTGACGCGTTGCGCGCGCGCTGGCTCGACCGGAAGCGTGCGAACGCGTTGCGGGGCGACCGAACTGCGGGTTTCCTGAGCAGGGCTGTCTGAGGCGCCGCAAGCTGGTTCTTGGGTCGCAGCCTTGCTCAGGCGTTGGCCAGCGTCGCCTTGGCGGTGAATTCTTCATAGGCGCGGACCGCTTCAGCAGCATACATCAGTGACGGGCCGCCGCCCATGTAAGTGCATACCGCCAGCGTTTCCATCAACTGGGCGCGGCTGACACCGAGACGAATCAGGGCCTTGACATGGAAGCCCACGCAGGCGTCGCAACGACTGGAGACGCCGATCGCCAACGCGATCAGTTCCTTGTCGAGCGCCGACAGCACGCCCGGGGCGAGTGCCGCCTTGGCCAGCGCGTTGAACCCCTGCAAGGTTTCGGGCATGTCCTGTCGAAAGGTGCCGAGGGCCTTGGAAACATCGTGCGTGATGGTGGTGAAGGACTTGCTCATGGCGGCTACTCTCCAATAATCAGAAAACTCTAATATACATTGGAGGGCTTTCCTCGGCAATCTCTCTTCCAACGACCGAGGGCGGGCTGTCGGTGGGCACAAGCCCGCTTTGATGAAGGAGAGGCGAATGAATGATCAACGGGCAGTCGGGTGGACATACCTGGCGGTTTCGGTCGGCGCGTTGGTGCTGTCGGCTTGTGCGGGCTACAGTGGCTACGGGCTGAAGCCGGGCGTGGCGACCTTGCCCGAGGTGATTGCGACGATGGGCAAGCCGGCCTTGAGCTGGAAGGATCCCGATGGCAGCGAACAACTGGCCTATCCGCGTGGGCCGGCAGGTCCACAGACGTTCATGGTTTTCATGGCGCCCGATGGACGCCTGCAACGGATAGAGCAAGTACTGAACATGGAGCATTTCGCGCGTATCCAGCCCGGTAGCGACAAGGAATCCGTGTTGCGTCTGATCGGTCCGTCGGAGCCGCAATGGACGCAGTACTTCAAGGTGCGCGACGAACTCGTTTGGGAGTGGCAGTTCTGCGACAGCTGGAATCAGCTTGCGCGCTTCGATGTACTGTTCGACGGCACCACCGGCATTGTCCGCACCGCCTATCAGCGACAGGCCTTGATGGGCTTCGACGGCGTCGCGCCGTTCTGCGGGCACTAGCGACGCGCGAGGTGCGGGCGCGGGCGGCTGGACGCCCCTCAGAAGCTGACCAGGCGCAGGTTGGCTGAGGTCAGGCGCTCGCTGAGGACGGCGACGAAGGCCTGGTAGAAGTGAAACCGGCAAGCCTCGGACGACCTCTTCAGGGCGCTGCCGGTTATCCTGACCAGCTTGGCTCTGGTCAGGGTGACAATGTCGGCGCCGCGTTTCGATTCCTTCTTCCCGATCACCGCCATCTCGCCAAAACAGTCACCGGTGGCCAGGAGGTTGAGGACCATGCCGTTCTTCAGCACTTTCAGTTCGCCATCCGCAAGAAAGTAGAAGAAATCGCCCACGTCGCCGTCGCGAATGAGCACCGTGCCTGGAGGAACCCATTTCCACTCGGAGAAACGGACGACCTCCCAGATCTCGACATCGGAGAATTCGGCAAAAAAGGCAAACGAGCGCAGCGTGTCGAACTTCTCGAGGTCGGGCATGCGATCGGCCGGCACCCGCAGTTGCCGGTCACGAAAGGCCTGTGCCAGATCGTGTGCGAATTCCGGCCAGTCGCGGTAGCGGTGCTGCAGTCTCTTGCTCATCGCGCGCGCGACGATTGTGTCGAGCACTTCCGGAATTTCGCTGCGCAGTGACGACGGGCGGCGCGGCTCGTTGTTGATGATCTGATAAATCATTTCGTAACTGTTGCGCGCCTGAAACGGCAGTTGCCCGGTCAACAACTGATACATGACGACGCCGAGCGAGTAGATGTCCGTCTGGTGATCTAGCGTCTGTTCCTTCACCTGTTGCGGCGACATGTAGGCCGGTGAGCCGATGCCGAGAACCAGCGTCCGGTCAGGCGAGCCGATGATCGCCGCACCGAAGTCCGAGATCTTGATATCACCGGTGTTCGGATCGGTGCTGGCGAACAGGATGTTGGCGGGTTTGATGTCGCGGTGGATGATGCCGGCCCGGAAAGCAAACTCGAGCGCCCGCGTGCACTTGAAGACGATCTCGACGATGCGCTCGATCGGCAGCAGGCTATCGGGCGTACACACCCTCTCCAGGGTGCCACCGGCGACGTACTCCATGACGATGTAGCAGACCTGGGAGTCGACCACCGCATCGTAGGTCTGAACGATATGGGGGTGCAAGAGTTTGCCGACCAGCGCTGCCTCGTTGAGGAAGAGGTGGGTGTATAGCCGGCCGCGCCTGGCATCCTTGAGAATCCCCGGGGCCGCCACCTTGACCGCCACCTCGCGCTGGGTGAACGGGTCGACGGCCAGGTAAACCGTGGACGTTGCGCCCCGACCGATCTCGCGGACAAGTTCGTATTTCCCGACCTTCTCCATGCAATGAGCGTCGCGCCGTGGCTCGGTGCTACTTGCGGCGAGCGCGGGCAATAGCGGCCAGGACCTGTTCCGGCGCGGTGCCGCCAATGTGATTGCGGGCCGCCAGCGACCCGTCAACCGTCAGCGCCTTGAAGACGTCCTCGTCGATCAGTGCCGAGAACTGCCGGAGATCGGCGAGCGCGAGTTCGGACAGGTCGACGCCGAGTGCTTCCGCGTGGCGGACCGCCAGGCCAACCACGGCGTGGGCGTCACGGAAGGGCAGTCCCCGGTGCGCCAGGTAGTCGGCCAGGTCGGTGGCGGTGGCATATCCCTGGCGCAAGGCGTCGCGCATGTTTTCCGGACGCGTGCTGATGCCGGCGATCATCTCGGCAAAAATGCGCAGTGTGTCGGTTACCGTGTCCACTGCGTCGAACAGCGGCTCCTTGTCTTCCTGGTTGTCCTTGTTGTAGGCCAGTGGCTGTCCTTTCATCAGGGTCAGCAAGGCCATCAGGTGTCCGTAGACACGGCCGGTCTTGCCGCGGGCCAACTCCGGTACGTCCGGATTCCGCTTCTGGGGCATGATCGAACTGCCGGTGCAGAAGCGGTCGGCAATCGTGATGAAGCCGAAGCGCGGGTTCATCCACAAGACGAGTTCTTCCGACAGGCGCGAGAGATGCATCATCACCAGGGCACTGGCGCCACAGAACTCGATTGCAAAGTCGCGGTCCGCAACGGCATCGAGCGAGTTCTCGCAAACGCCGTCGAAGCCCAGCAATTCGGCAACCAGATGGCGGTCAATGGGATAGCTCGTGCCGGCCAGCGCCGCTGCACCGAGCGGCAGGCGGTTGGTGCGGCGGCGACAGTCGACAAAGCGCTCGGCATCACGTCGCGTCATCTCGAAATAGGCGAGCAGGTGATGGCCGAAGGTCACCGGCTGGGCGACCTGGAGATGGGTGAAGCCGGGTAAGGGGGTGGCAGCCTCGGCTTCGGCGAGATCAAGTAGCCGCGACTGGAACTGCTTGAGCAGGCTGAGGATGTCATCGATAGCGTCGCGCAGATACAGGCGGATGTCGGTTGCCACCTGGTCGTTGCGCGAACGGCCGGTATGCAGGCGCTTGCCGGCATCGCCGACGAGCGTTGTCAGGCGTTTCTCGATGTTCAGATGTACGTCCTCGAGATCCAGCGACCAGACAAACGTGCCTGTCTCGATCTCCTCGGCGATCTGCGCCATGCCGCGTTCAATGTCGGCGAGGTCGGCCGCGCTGATGATTTCCTGCCTGGCCAGCATCGTCGCGTGCGCCAGCGATGCGCGTATGTCGTGGCGCCACAGGCGGCGGTCAAAAGCCACCGAGGCGGTATAGCGCTTGACGACTTCCGACATGGGCTCGGAAAAGCGACCGGCCCAGGTGTACTGGGGAGAATCCGATGGGTTCATGGGGGGAGGGTTCCTGGGCAAGGATCAGGCGCGGCCCTGGGCAGGCGCCGCGCCGAGTGGGCTGGAGTATAAGGCAAAATGCGGCCGGCCGATCCTTGACTCTCGCTTCTTGACACTCATCAAGGCGTGCGGCAAGGGGTTTCCTATAATCGCGTCTTCCCTTCGACGAGGTGGTCATGCGGCAACTCGGACGTTCCAGCACGCTGGCTTGTCTACTCTTGGCAACATCCGCCGTTCTGCCGGCGCGGGCGCTCGACAGCGAGCTCGACAGCGACAAGGCCAGGGAGATCTATGGCCCCTGCGCGGCCTGCCATGGCGAGTTCGGTGCCGGTGGCAAGAAGGGGGAATACCCGCGCATTGCCGGCCAGTCGGCGAAGTACCTGGAGCAGCAGTTGAAAGCCTTCCAGAATCAGGTTCGCGTCAATTTGCCGATGTATCCGTACACGAAGGAGCGCGAGCTGCCGGACGAGGACATGAAGCTGGTTTCCGCCTACCTTGCGCAGATCGTTCTGCCGACCCGTCAGCCCGTTTTCAAGGACAGTGATGACGCGCTGACGCGGCTGCTGGCGATGGAGAAAGTCATGATCGTGCCGCGGGCCGAGGGTGATGTCGACAATGGACGGGCGGTCTACCAGAAGAATTGCGCGGCTTGCCATGGCAAGGCCGGCAAGGGGCGTGGCATGTTTCCGATGCTCGTCGGCCAGTACACCAGCTATCTGAAGAAACAGATCGATGCCTATCTGCGGGCCGATCGTCCGCACGACGAGGAAGGCGCCAGGGACGGGGTGCTGTACACGCTGAAAGGCGGTGACATCCAGGATGCCCTCGCCTACCTGACGGCGATTCAGGAAGCCGAGTAGGGCCCAGCGACGCTGCCCTAGCGGCCAGCCGCTCGCCCGGACGAAGCCGTTCTGCCATTCGTGAGGCCTGGTCCGCCACCGCGTGCGCGGCAGCGCGCGGAGAAAGGTGCGCTCGTGGAAGACCTCGAAGCCGCTGCCCGGATCAGAAGCGAAGACGTCGGCGCACAATAGCTTGCCACACACCAGAGGGCGCCCCGTGTTTCCCGGGAGGCTCAAGCAGGCATGTTAGAATTGCCGCCTTGATGTTGGCGTCAGTGGCGCCGATGCTGCCCGCGTGTGCCGGCGGCATGGCGAGCCCGTCAGTACGGTTACCGGGATCCTGCCTTGAACTCTGCAAACCAAGCCCCGCCGCGCCTGGTCATCGCCTCGCGTGAATCGCGTCTTGCCATGTGGCAGGCTCAGCACGTCAGCGGTCGCCTTACGGAGTTGTACCCACAGACGGCCGTCGACATCCTCGGCATGACGACGCGGGGCGATCAGATCCTCGATCGTCCGCTTGCTGCGATCGGCGGCAAAGGCTTGTTCATCAAGGAACTCGAGGTGGCCATGCAACAGGGCCGCGCTGATCTCGCGGTGCATTCGATGAAGGACCTGCCGATGGAGATGCCCGAGGGTTTTGCCTTGGCCGCCATCTCCGTGCGTGAGAATCCGTGCGATGCTTTCGTCTCGAACCGGTTTGGCGGGCTCGCCGAACTGCCGGCCAATGCCGTGGTCGGTACGTCCAGCCTGCGGCGCGAAGCCATGCTGCGCGCGGGCTATCCGCAACTCGAGATCAGGAGCTTGCGCGGCAATCTCGATACGCGTCTGCGGAAGCTCGATGCCGGAGACTACGATGCGATCATCCTCGCCGCCGCCGGTCTGATCCGGCTGGGGCTGACCGACAGGATCAAGGCCGTGCTGACGCCCGAGCAGTCCCTGCCGGCACCCGGGCAAGGTGTGCTGGGTATCGAGGTCCTCTCGGCGCGCGTCGACCTGTTGACTCTGGTGGCACCCCTCAACGATGTCGCCACAGCTCACTGCGTGCGTGCCGAGCGTGCTTTCTCGCGTGCTCTCGGCGGCAGCTGCCAGATTCCTCTGGCCGCGCATGCCGTACTCGACAGCGGTGCCTTGTGGCTGCGCGGCTGGATTGCGACGCCGGACGGCCGCCACAGCCTGAGTGGCGAACTGCGCGGACTGCCGGAAGACGACGAGTCGATCGGTTGCCGGCTCGCTCAGGCGCTCCATGAACGCGGTGCCGATGCGATTCTTCGGGAACTGGCAACTGGCCAATGAGCGAGTTGCTGCGCGGCAAGAGAATTGCGGTGACCCGTCCGCGGGCACAAGCGGCGAGGCTGGCCGCCTGGATTACCGAACAGGGGGGCGAGCCGGTACTCTGTCCCCTGCTGGAGATTGCTCCGGCCGAGGAGCAGGCACCATTGCAGGCGGCGATTGCGCAGCTCGACGTCTACTCACTGGCCGTTTTCATCAGTCCGAACGCAGTGGCTTTCAGCGTGCCGGTGATACTCGCCGGCCGTCGATGGCCAGAGGCTCTGCAGGCGGTCGCCATCGGTCAGAGTACCGTCGATCTGCTTGCCGCTCATGGCATCGAGAATACGCTCGCTCCGCGCGAGCGTTTCGATTCCGAAGCCGTGCTCGAACTTCCGGAATTGCAGGCGCAGCGCGTGGCAGGCAAGCGGGCGCTGCTCTTGCGCGGCAACGGTGGGCGCGAACTGCTGGCCGATACGCTGCGTGCGCGAGGTGCCGACGTGGATCTCGTCTCCTGTTACCGGCGTTCGGCGCCAGCCGACGCGGGGCCGCTGCAGGCGCTGTTGCACGCCGACGAGCTTGATGCGCTGACGGTTTCATCAAGCGAGGGGCTGCGCAATCTGGTCGATTTGCTGGATGGCCCGGCGCGCGCACGCCTGCGTCAGACGCCGCTGTTCGTACCCCATCAACGAATCGCCGAGGTGGCAGCAGGGCTCGGCCTGCAGGGTGTGATCCTCACCGGGCCAGCCGACGCCGGGATCCTTGCAGCCTTGATCGCGTATCGTTGGCGGCAACCATGAAGGAAAACCGCGGGCCGGCTACGGTTGGCGCAACCCCTGGCTACTGCTCGCAATGCTCGCCCTCGGGCTGGCCGGCTGGCAGTGGCTGGAGACGCGAGCCAAGCTTGCCGATACCTAGCAGGAGTGGGCTCGTCGTCTGGCCGAAAGCGACTCTGCGAACGCCGAAAGCCGTGCTTTGGCCAGGCAGGCGCAGGAATAATTGGCCGTTGTTCAGGGCAGACTCGGTGCCTTCGCGGCGATACTCGCCGAATCGCAGAGTCAGCGGGCGATGATCGAGCAGTTGTACCAGGATCTGGCACGCCACCGGGATGCCGAGATCAGTATTGAGCTCCCGACTCTCAACGAGAGCCTGGCGGCGATCGGGACCTTCAGGCTGGGCAGGGACGGCAGGTGACAAAGCTGTCGTGGCTGCTGGCGCTGTTTGCGCTGGCGGTCGGTATCGCTCTGGCGGCACGCTTCAACGAGGGTTATCTGCTTCGTGTCCTGCTGCCGTATCGCGCCGAGGTGTCGCTCAATCTGGCGATTTTCCTCGTCGTCAGCATCTTCGTAGTGGTGTACGGTTTGCTGCGCGCGATCGGGCTGGCTCTCGCGTTGCCGAATCGCGTGCAGGCGTTTCGTGAACGTCGTCGGCGGGTGAAGGCGGCGATTGCCTTCGACGACGCCGTGCGCCTGCTTTTCGAAGGGCGTTTCGGGCGGGCTCTGAAGAAGGCCGGCGAAGCGCATGCTGCCGCTCACTCGCCCGGCCTGGCGGCGCTGCTGGCTGCCCGCGCAGCACCGCTGTTGCGCGAACCGGATACGGAGAAGGCCTGGCTCGAGCGGGTCAGGCGAGACGATCCGCGGCTGGAGTCGGCCCAATGGATGCTCGAAGCCGAGATGTTCCTCGACACTGGTGACTTCGAGGCCGCGCTGATCACCCTTCAAGGTCTGCAGCGTCTCACCGGGCGGCACATTGCGGCGTTGCGGCTGGAACTGCGGGCGCAGGAGGGATGCGCCAACTGGCCGCTCGCTGGGATTCGGAGCTGGTGCAGCTTTGTGGTCAGATGGGGGGCGATGATCCGACCGCTGCTAACGCACGGGCCGAGAAATGGCTGCCCGAGCATCCTGGGGACGCACAATTGTTGCTGGCACCGGGCCGTCTCTGTCGGTCGCAGCGGCTGTGGGGAAAGGCCGAGAACTATCTTGAGGCCTCCCTCGCGCTGGCCGATCAGCACCCGGTTCGGCTCGAACTGGCGCGTCTTTTCGAGCAGACCGACCGTTCGGATGAAGCCGTTCGGCACTACCGGGCAGCGGCCGAACAACTCGCCTGAGCCACCGGTCGTCGCCGTCCTGTCTCGCCGGGCTCACGCCCAGTCGCGTGGCGGCAGCAACTCGTAGAGTGCAGCTTCGGGCGTGCCGGCTTCGGGCTGCCAGTCGTATCGCCACTTCACGACCGGCGGCAGCGACATCAGGATCGACTCGGTTCGCCCGCCCGACTGCAGGCCGAAAAGCGTGCCGCGATCCCAGACGAGATTGAACTCCACGTAGCGGCCGCGCCGGTAAGCCTGGAAATCGCGTTCGCGTTCGCCGTACGGCAGCCGCTTTCGCTTCTCGACGATCGGCAGATAGGCTGCCGCAAACGCGTCACCGACGGCCCGCGTCAGGCCGAAGCAGCGTTCGAAGCCACCCTCGTTCAGGTCGTCGAAGAAAACGCCGCCGACGCCGCGCGGCTCATTGCGATGTTTGAGGAAGAAGTACTCGTCGCACCACTTCTTGTAGCGCGCGTAGGTGTCGCCGCCGAAGGGCAACAGCGCCTGCCTGCAGGTGGCGTGGAAATGACGGACATCTTCGACGAAGGGGTAGTAGGGAGTCAGATCCATGCCGCCACCAAACCACCAGGCGGGTTCGTGGTCAGTCTTCGTCGCCACCAGGGCGCGAACGTTCATGTGCGCCGTCGGGCAGTACGGGTTTTCCGGGTGCAGCACCAGCGAAACGCCCATCGCTTCGAAGGCGCAACCGGCCAGTTCGGGGCGTTTGGCGGTTGCCGAGGCCGGTAGGGCGGCGCCGAGGACGTGCGAGAAGGCGACGCCGCCGCGCTCGAAGACGCGACCACCCTCGATGACGCAGGTGCAGCCGCGGCCGGCCAGCGCCTGGTCGGCTTCCTTGCTCCACGGGTCGACGCGAAACCTGCCACCGTCCGCACCCTCGACGGTCTCGGCGGCCGCGACGAGGCGCGTCTGCAAACCGGTAAAGTAGTCGCGGAGTGGCGCCGGGTCGATCATCTTCGCCACGACTGCACGCGAATGGCGTGGCAAGACGTGCCGCGGCGGCAACCCGCACGCCTGGCTTGTCCTGCCCTCATCGGCTGAGAGCCCGATGGCCGATGTCGTGGCGATACTGCATGCCGTCGAAATGGATGCCGACGATCGTGTCGTAGGCGAGCTTCTGGGCCTGCTTGATGTTGTCGCCAAGCGTCGTGACGCACAGCACGCGGCCACCGGAGGTAAGGACCAGGCCATCCGTGTCGGTCGTGCCGGCATGGAAGACATGGCTGTCGTCGCTACCTTTCGGCAGGCCGGTGATTCTGTCGCCCGTGCGCGGCTTGCCGGGGTAGTTGGCCGCGGCGAGGACGACGCCCAGCGCCACTCGGCGATCCCAGCTTGCTTCCACCTCGTTGAGCCGGCCGGCGACGGCGTGCTCCAGCAGGGTCAGGAGATCGGACTTCAGGCGCATCATTATCGGCTGTGTTTCCGGGTCGCCGAGGCGGCAGTTGAACTCGACCGTCCTGACCGCCCCGTCCTTGCTGATCATCAGTCCGGCATAGAGAAAGCCGGTATAGGGGATCCCGTCGGCGGCCATGCCTCTGACCGTCGGCAGGATGATTTCGCGCATGGTTCTCGCATGTACCTCGGGGGTAACCACGGGTGCCGGCGAGTACGCTCCCATGCCGCCAGTGTTGGGCCCGGTATCGCCGTCGCCGATGCGCTTGTGATCCTGGCTCGAGGCGAGCGGGAGGACATTCTTGCCGTCGACCATGACGATGAAACTGGCTTCCTCGCCTTCGAGGTATTCCTCGATGACGACACGCGCGACGGTCGTTCCGCCCGGTCCGGCGACACATTTTTCCGGGAGCATGGTGTCAATGGCTGCATGCGCCTCTTTGAGGCTCATGGCCACGACCACCCCCTTGCCGGCGGCCAGGCCATCGGCCTTGATGACGATCGGTGCGCCATGCCGGTCAATGTAAGCGTGCGCCGAGGCTCGCTCGGCGAAGGTGGCAAAGCGTGCTGTCGGGATGTTGTGCCGGGCCATGAAGCGCTTGGCGAAGTCCTTTGAGCTTTCGAGTTGCGCGGCCTCCTTGGTTGGGCCGAAAATCCTGAGGCCGCGGGCGCGGAAGAGGTTGACGATGCCGTCGGCAAGGGGCGCCTCGGGTCCCACCACAGTCAGCAGCACGTGTTCCTGCTCGGCAAAGTCGGCAAGCGCGCGGGGATCGGTGATGTTGACGTTCTCGAGTTCACGTTCCCGGGCTGTGCCGGCGTTACCGGGTGCGACGAAGATTCTCTGCAGGCCTGGGGTTTTCGCGAGGCGCCAGGCAAGTGCGTGTTCGCGACCTCCGGAGCCAATCACCAGTAACTTCATTCTGCTTCCCTTACCACCAGATCATCGTTGGAGTGAGCGCCGCATTCCGCTACCGGCGGCACAATGCCCGGTATATCGGGCGCCGTCGCTCATTGACCGGATCAATGCCGAAAGTGTCGCGCACCCGTAAACACCATCGCCAGGCCGTGCTCGTCGGCGGCGCTGATGACCTCCTCGTCGCGCAGCGAGCCGCCGGGCTGAATGACGGCCTTGGCGCCTGCCGCGGCGACCACGTCCAGCCCGTCGCGGAAGGGGAAGAAGGCGTCGGAAGCGACGCAGGAGCCCGTCAGGTCGAGGCCGGCGCTCTGGGCTTTGCTGGCGGCAATGCGGGTGGAGTCCACACGGCTCATCTGGCCGGCGCCGACGCCGAGAGTCATGCCGCGGCCGCAGAAAACGATGGCATTGGACTTGACGAACTTGGCGACACGATAGGCGAAGAGCAGGTCGGCCACCTGCTCTTGGCTCGGCGCCACTTTGCTCACCACCCTGAGGTCGGCAGCCTGAACGTTGAAGCGGTCGGGTGTCTGCACCAGCAGTCCGCCACCGACGCGCTTCATTTCGAAAGCGTGATGTATCCTGGCCAGCGGCAGTTCAAGGACGCGCAGGTTCTGCTTGACCGCCAGCATTTCCCGGGCCGCGTCGGTGAAAGCGGGAGCCAGCAAGACTTCGACGAAATGCTTGCGGGTATTCATCGCCGCGACGACATCGCCATCGACCGTACCATTGAACGCGATGATGCCGCCAAAGGCTGATGTCGAGTCGGTCTGGAAGGCTTTTTCATAAGCCGAGAGCAGATTGATGTCGATTGCCACGCCGCAAGGATTGGCGTGCTTGATGATGACGCAGGCCGGCGTGGCGAAGGTCTTCACGCATTCCCAGGCGGCGTCGGCGTCGGCGATGTTGTTGTAGGAGAGTTCCTTGCCCTGTAGCTGCCGGTAGTGGGCGATCGAACCCGTGGTTGGCACGGGGTCGCGATAGAAGGCTGCCTGCTGGTGCGGATTCTCGCCGTAGCGGAGCGCCTCGACGCGATCGAAGGCCAGTTGCAGGTGTTCGGGGAACGGCTGCGGCTGGCTGGCTTCGTCGAGTGCAGTGAGCCAGTTGGCGATTGCCGAGTCGTAGCGCGCGGTGTGCACAAACGCCTTCTTGGCGAGTGCGAAGCGCGTGTTCAGACTCAGGGTACCAGCGTTGGTGGCCATTTCCGCGAGCAGTGCAGGGTAGTCGGCAGGATCGGTCACGACGGCCACACCGGCATAGTTCTTCGCCGACGAACGGACCATCGCCGGACCACCGATGTCGATGTTCTCGATCGCCTCGGCCAGTGTGACGTCGGCCTTGGCAACGGTTTCGCGAAAGGGGTAGAGATTGACGCACACCAGATCGATCGTCGGGATGCCGTGGGCGGCGATCGTCGCCAGGTGTTCGGGCAGATCGCGGCGCGCCAGGATACCGGCGTGCACCTTCGGGTGCAGGGTCTTGACGCGGCCGTCAAGCATTTCCGGGAAACCCGTGTAGTCACCGACTTCGGTAACCGGCAGGCCGCCGTCGCGCAACAACTTGGCGGTGCCGCCAGTGGACAGCAGCGTGACTCCGTGGGCGACGAGGCCGCGTGCGAATTCGAGGGCACCACTCTTGTCGGAGAGGCTTAACAGGGCTTGACGGATTTTCATGGCAGGCAGGCGAGTGGGTGGCGGGGGTTGTGGCAGTGAGTGGGTTCAGGCAATGAGTTTGTGATCGATCAGTTTCTTGCGCAGCGTGTTGCGATTGATGCCGAGGATCTCGGCGGCAAGCGTCTGGTTGCCACGTGCCTGCTTGAGGACGACCTCGAGCATGGGGCGCTCGACCATCTTGATCACCATTTCATAAACGGCTGCCGGCTTTTCGCCGTCGAGCGTCTCGAAGTAGCTTTCGAGCGCCTTGCCGACGCAAACCGCGACATGTTCGTCGTTATTCTGTTTCATGCGGCGAGTTCCTCAAAGCTGTCATCGCCAGATGCCGCCGCTTCGGCAGCGGCGGCCAGGTAAGGGAGGTGCTCGTGGTCTTCGGCGAGCGCGCTGAAGAAATCATCGACCGCCTGCCGCTGCAGGTCGACGGTGGGCAATTTGTTCATCATGTGGCGGAAAGCGGCCGACCCGAGCAAGCCCTTGGTGTACCAGGAAATATGCTTGCGCGCGACGCGCACTCCCGTCTCGATCCCGTAGAAGACGTACAGATCTTCAAGGTGTCCGAGCAGAATCTCGCGGATTTCGCCGACCCGCGGCGGCATCAGATGGGTACCGCTTTCCAGGAAGTGCTCGATCTCACGGAACAGCCAGGGACGCCCCTGCGCGGCGCGACCGATCATCACCGCGTCCGCACCGGTGAGGTCGAGCACGAATTGGGCCTTTTCCGGCGAGCCGATATCGCCGTTGGCGATGACCGGAATGCGGGCGACGGCCTTGACCTCGCGAATCGTTTCATACTCAGCAGCGCCGCTGTAGCCGCACGCGCGCGTGCGGCCATGCATCGCCAGGGCCCGGATTCCCGACTGCTCGGCGATCTGCAGGATGCGCAACGCATTGCGATTGGTCTTGTCCCAACCCGTCCGGATCTTCAGCGTCACCGGCGTGTCGGGTACGGCCGTGACCACCGCTTCGAGGATTCGGGCAACCAGCGACTCGTCCCGGAGCAGGGCGGAACCGGCCATCACGTTGCAGATCTTCTTCGCCGGGCAGCCCATGTTGATGTCAATGATCTGCGCCCCGCGGTCGACGTTGTAGCGTGCGGCATCCGCCATCATCGCCGGGCTGGCGCCGGCGATCTGTACCGAGACCGGGGCCACCTCGCCATCATGCCTGGCTCGGCGCTGCGTCTTCGCGCTGCCATAGAGCAGCGAGTTCGACGTCACCATCTCGGAAACCGCCAGGCCGGCGCCCATCTTCTTGCACAGTTGCCGGAAAGGACGATCGGTCACACCCGCCATTGGTGCGACAAACAGGTTGTTGCGAAGCGAGAAACCGAGAAATTCCATGGCGTGCGGTGCCGGAGGGTGCAAGGCAAGAGGCGGATTCTACCGCGATTGGTACGCGAAAAACAGCCAGTACCGACCTGCCGGCAGTGCCCCGCCTGGCGGCGACAATGGCGGTCCGGAGGACAGGCGCCTATTCAGGCTCTGCTGCCTTTCTCGGGCATCACGATGTTGACCTCGAGCACCTCGAAGTTCCCCTGCTTCTCCAGCGACACCTTGATGTCCTCCGCGTTGACCGACACGTACTTCGAGATGACGGTCATCAACTCCTGTTGCAGGGCGGGCAGGAAGTCGGGCGTGCTGGTGCCGCCATTGCGCTCGTGGGCAATGATCAGTTGCAGGCGTTCCTTGGCGATGGCTGCCGTCTTGGGCTTGTTGCCGAAGATGAGGGAGAAGAGCGACATCCTCACTTGCTCCCGAAAAAGCGCTTGAAGAGACCGGGCTTCTCGTAGTCGACGAAACGCAGCGGGATGCTCTCGCCGAGGAAGCGGCCAACGACGTCGAGGTAGGCGCCGGCCACGTCGCTGCCGGCCAGATGGATTGCCGGCGTCCCGGCATTCGACGACTGCAGCACCGATTCCGATTCGGGAATGACGCCGATGATCGGCACGCGCAGGATCTCCTGGACGTCCTTGTACGACAGCATCTCGCCATCGCTGACGCGCTTCGGCGAGTAGCGGGTAATCAGCAGGTGTTCCTTGACGGGCTCGCCGCCGAGCAGGGCGCGACGTGATTTCGCCTGGATGATGCCGAGGATGCGGTCCGAGTCACGCACCGAGGACACCTCCGGGTTGGAGACCACCAGCGCTTCGTCGGCGAAAGTCAGAGCCATCACCGCGCCGCGCTCGATGCCTGCCGGCGAATCGCACACGACATAGTCGAAGCCCATGTGTTCGAGTTCCTTGAGAACCTTCTCGACACCTTCCTCGGTCAGCGCATCCTTGTCGCGGGTTTGCGAAGCGGGCAGGACGAACAGGTTGCCGTTATCGCAGTGCTTGTCCTTGATCAAAGCCTGAGTGAGTGTCGCTTCGCCGTTGAGCACATTGACCAGATCATAGACGACGCGCCGCTCACAGCCCATGATCAGATCGAGGTTGCGCAGGCCGACATCAAAATCGATGACCGCAGTCTTGTAGCCGCGCAGAGCGAGGCCCGAGGCGAAGCTGGCGCTGGTGGTGGTCTTGCCGACACCGCCCTTGCCTGACGTTACGACGACGATACGTGTCACCGGTGGTTCTCCGCAAGTGAAAGCCGAGATTCTACCTGCAGATTGGCCTTTCTGCTGACTTGGCGGCGACGTCGGCGGGTAGTGCCGGCGCTTGCCGGGCCGTCAGTCGGTCTTCAGTGGCTCGACGAGCAGTCTTCCCGGATCGTCGCCAGTGTTTTCCGTCAGTCGGACCTGAACGGGCTTGCCAGCCATCGCGGCTGGAACGCCGGCATCGAATGTCCGATACAGCCCGGCGATCGATACCAGTTCGGCATCGAAGCGCGTGCAGAGAATGCGCGCGTCCTCGGCACCGCTGGCGCCAGCCAGAGCGCGGCCGCGCAAGGGCGCATAGATGTGGATGCTGCCGTCGGCAATGACTTCGGCGCCGGCGTTGACGGCGGCCAGTACCACCAGGTCACCGCCACGTGCATAGACCTGCTGTCCCGAGCGCAGTGGCCGGTCGACGAACAGCGTTGGCTTTACCCCGCTGCTGCCGACGCTCGTCGGTGCGGCGTTGGCGACCGGTTCTTCGGCCGCAGGTGGTGGCGCGGGCGGCATTTCCGGGGCGGGTGTTGCGGGCGAGCGGTGTACGCTGGCGTAGGCCGGCAGGCCGACCGCCGCGGCGGTCTGGCGCAGTTCCTCGCTCCCGCCGCGCACGCCAATCACGTTCAGGCCATACAGTTTCAGCACCCGGTGTACGCGCGGCCAGTCGGCTTCCGCCAGGTCGCCGAGCTGCGACAATTCGAGCACTGCCGCGTCGCCGTCGAAGAAGGGGTCGTCGCCGAACAGGGCGCTGGCGGCCTTGGCCAGGGCGTCGGGCTGCAGGGAGCGTACGGTGACCGCGACGACAGGCAGCGTGATTCCCTTGAATTCGATCAACTGGAGCTTGTTGTTGGCTTGCGGCATGGAATCTTCACCGAGGTGGATCGTGGATTTGGCAAGCCGCGAAGTCTAGCCGAATCGGCGGCAAAAGCGAAACACGCGGCAGGCGCTATCGCGCCACGCGAACGGTGCGGATGGACTACAGCCAGGCGCGGGCGCCCCAGATCATTCGCCTGGCGACGAAGTGCCGGAGTGGCGGGAAGAGATCGAGCGCCTGCAGGCCAAGCCCGCGCGCGCAGCGCAGCGGCGCCAGGTCGTTGGAGAAGAGGCGCACGATACCGTCGGTAAATGCCATGCTTCCCTGGCGGTCGAGGCGACGCCCACGGGCGTAGCTGGCCAGCGTTCCGGCAGCTCCGGCGTCGCCACCGGTCTTGCCCAGCAAGGCCTCGGCGAGTTCGCACGCGTCGCGCAGACCGAGGTTGAAGCCCTGGCCGGAGACCGGGTGCAGGCTTTGCGCGGCATTGCCGATCCATACCTGGCGGGAAGCGCTGACCTGTCGGCGAACGCGTAGCGCCAAAGGGAAGCTGGCGCGCGCGCCGCTGGCGACAAAATCGAGACGACCGCCGAACTGGGCGCGCAGGGCGGCGAGAAAAGGAGACTCGTCGAGGGCAAGGAGTTGCCTGGCCTTGTCAGGCGGTACGGTAAACACCACCGAGTAATCCTGTCCAAGCGGTAACAGGGCGAGCGGACCGTCGGGCGTAAAGCGTTCCCAGGCGCGGTGCGCGTGCCCCGGGACGGGGCGCACTTCGGCAACGACGGCGTGCTGCCGGTAGTCGCTGACGCGGACGTCGGCCTCGTCTCCCGGCGTGCCTTCGGCATGCACGACGAGTTGCGCGGCGACGCCGTGCTCAGCGCCGTCGCCGGCCAGCCTGATTTCGGCAGCTTCGCCGCCGGTCGTCAGGCTGATCAGGGCGTGCTCGTTCAGCAAGTGCGCCGGATCGATGCGCGCAGCGAGGGTGGCGGCCAGGTCGCGGTAGCGCATCACGTAGCCGAGCGCCGGCAGGTCATAGTCGTCGGCGTCGATGACCGTGCGGCCGAAGCCGGTGCGCTGCGACACATGGATCGAACGAATCGGCGTGCCGGCGCCGGCGTTCCAGGCGCCGAGGTGTTCGAGGAGTTGTCGGCTACCGTGTGACAGCGCCAGGGCCCGCGGATCGGTCTCCCAGGCGCCGCGCCGGCGATTGTCGATCAGCAGGACGCTGTACGGACCACCGGCGAGGGCCAGTGCCAGAGTCATGCCGACCGGGCCGGCGCCGATGATGGCGATGTCCACCCGGCTGCTGCTCTCAGTCATGGCGCATCACCTCCTCGATCTCGGCGATGGTCCGTGGCGCACTGGTGTAGACCGTGCACCCGTCGGCATTGACGAAGACGTCGTCCTCGATGCGCACGGCGATGCCATGCAGATGCCTGGGGACGGGTTCCCCGGGGCGGAAGTAGAGGCCCGGTTCGACGGTCAGCGCCATTCCCGGAGTCAGCCTGACCCAGTCGTCGTCGGTGGCGCCGGTTCTGTAGTCGCCGACGTCGTGTACGTCGAGGCCCAGCCAATGGCCGGTGCGGTGCATGTACCAGGGCTTGTACGCTTCGCTTTCGATCGCGCCATCGACGCTGCCGGTGAGCACCTTGAGATCGATCAGTCCCTGCGTCAGAACCCGCAGGGCGGCCAGGTGATAGTCGGTGAACGCGGCGCCGGGCCGCACCGCGGCGATTGCCGCCTGCTGCGCGGCGAGGACGATCTCGTAGACCTCGCGCTGGACCGCGCTGAAACGGCCGCCGACGGGAAAGGTGCGGGTGATGTCGGAAGCGTAGCCGCTGACTTCGCAGCCGGCATCGATGAGCACCAGCGAATGGCCGGCCAGCAACTTGTTGTTGTCGACGTAATGCAGGATGCAGGCGTTGGCACCGCCGGCGACGATTGGGGTATAGGCATGTCCGTCGGCTCCGCGTCGGCGAAACTCATAGGCGAGTTCGGCCTCGAGTTCGTATTCGGCCATTCCCGGTCGGCAGGCGCGCATGGCGCGGACGTGGCCAGCCGAGGCGATGTCCGCGGCCTGGCGCATGGTGTCGATCTCGTGCGCATCCTTGGTCAGTCGCATCTGGTCGAGAACGCCCCGCAAGTCGCGGATTTCGTTTGGTGCGCGCGTGCCGTTGCGGCTCTGGGCGCGCACCGCATTCAGTGCGTCGGCGATTCGCTGGTCCCAGTCCGCGTCGTGACCGAGCGAGTGCCAGAGCGCGCTGCGGTTGGCGAGCAGTTCGGGCAGCATCCGTTCGAGGCTGACTATCGGATACGCCTCGGAAAAATCGAAAGCCTGACGCGCGGTCTCGGGTCCGTAGCGGAAACCGTCCCAGGTCTCGCGCTCTTCGTTCTTTTCTCGGCAGAACAGTATCGATTTCGGTTGCGTGCCACCGACGAGAACGATCACCGCATCGGGTTCGGGAAAGCCGCTGAGATACCAGAAATAGCTGTCGAAGCGGTAGGGATAGTGCGCGTCCCGGTTGCGCACGCGCTCCGGTGCCGTGGGGATGACGGCGACACCGTCACCGATTTGCGCCAGCAGTTGCTGACGGCGCCTGACGTAGTGGTGATGGTTCATGAGGATGGCACCAGTTCCCTATCCAGTTCGGCGAGACGTTCGGGTGTCCCGACGTCGACCCAGCGACCGCTGTGTCGCTCGCCGCGGATCAATCCACGCGCTATTCCGTGGTCGAGCAGTGGGCGCAGCTTCATCATCGCGCCGACCTGTACGGCGGCGAAGAAGTCTGGCCGGAAGATGCCGATGCCGGCGTAGGTGAGGGTGTGTTCGCTGTCGCTTGCCGCATACCGGACGATGTTTCCGGCCAGGCAGAAGTCGCCGCCGGGATGGTGTGACGGATTGTCGACGAGAACCAGATGGGCGGCGCGCTGCGGGTCGAGGGTGTCCGCCAGCCGTGGCGCGGCGGCGAAGTCCCAGTCGCACCAGACATCGCCATTGATCGCCAGGAACGCCCGGTCGCCGAGCAGCGGCAGCGCCGCGGCGATGCCGCCGGCGGTCTCCAGCGCTCCCGCGGGTTCCGGCGAGTAGGTGATGTGCAGGCCGTAGGCGTTCCCGTCGCCGAGCGTCGCGACGATCTGTTCGCCGAGATGCGAGTGGTTGATGACGACATTGCGGTATCCGGCTGCCGCGAGCCGCTCCAGGTGCCAGACGATCAACGGCTTGCCGCCGGCCCGCAGCAGGGGCTTCGGCGTCGTGTCGGTGAGTGGCCGCAGACGTTCGCCGCGACCGGCGGCGAGGATCATGGCTTTCATCAGAAGGTGTAGCCGAGGTCGACCTGGCGGTTCTCGATGCGGTCGAGGAGTCTGGCGAGCGGCCGCAGCTCGTGGTAGCGCTGGCAGGTCCGGCGTAGATAGCCCAGCACGCGCGGCATGTCGCCAAGGTAGTCGGTCTTCCCGTCGCGGTGACAGAGGCGGGCGAAAATACCGAGTACCTTGAGCTGGCGCTGCGCTCCCATCCATTCGTAATCCCGGTAGAAGTCGTGGAAGTCCGCCGGCACCGGCAGTCCGGCGCGCCGCGCGGCTTCCCAGTAGCGGATCACGAAGTCGAGTTCCTGATCTTCCGGCCAGTCGATGTAGGCGTCGCGATAGAGCGAGACGAGGTCGTAGGTGAGCGGGCCGTACACGGCGTCCTGGAAATCGAGAATACCCGGGTTGGCCGGGAAGCCGGCAGACGCAGAGGGTGCGTCGCCGTCGACGAGCATCAGGTTGCGCGAGTGGTAGTCGCGATGCACGAAGACTTGCGCCTGCCCCAGGTTGTTGGCGAGGATCGCGGCAAAGGCCGTCTGCAGGGTCTGCTTTGTCTGCTCGTCGAGCGTCAGGCCAAGGTGGCGTGTCAGGTACCAGTCGGGGAAGAGCGCCAGTTCATGGTCCAGCAGCCGGCGGTCGTAGTTGGCAAGGACTCCGGGCCGGCTGGCCAGCTGGATGGCCACGAGGGCGCTGTTGGCATCGCCATAGAGTCGGGGCGCCGTCGTTCTGTCCTGCAGGGCACTCAGGTAGGTCGTGCCGCCGAGGTCCGAGAGAAGCAGGAACCCCTGTTCAAGATCCTGAGCGAGCACTTCCGGGACATGCACGCCCGCCACGCCGAACAAGCTGGCGACCTTCAGGAAGGGGCGGCAGTCCTCCTTGTCGGGCGGCGCGTCCATGACGATGCGCGTGCCTCCATCCGGCAGGCTGACCCGAAAGTAACGTCGAAAGCTCGCGTCAGCCGAAGCGGGTTCGAGGCCGATCTCCTGTCCGGGGAAGCGCGGCGACAGCATTTCATGGATCCAGTCACGCAACAGGGCGGTACGCGGCATGCCGCTTCTCCTTGGGCGATGATGCTAAAATGGCGTGATTTTACCATCCGACCCGCCGGCCAAACCGCCGCCGGGGACAACCACCTGCAGTACTCTACTCTGACCTCTACGGAATGACGTGTCCCTACCGGCCCAAGCCGCTCACCCTGATCTTCTGCTGTGCCGGCACGCTGGCTGCCGGTTTCGCGGGCCAGGTAGAGGCGCAACCGCCGGCTTTGTTCCGTGTCGATCCTGCCCTGCTCGGCTTGCCGCCAATCAAGGTGGATCGACCGCCGGTGGCGGCACCGGCGGACCGGCCGGGGGCCGAGGCCAGACCGGTGGAGGAGGTCAGTGTCGAAACGCGGCCGCTGCCAGCACCGCCGGCCGCCGCCGCGGCTCGCGAGGCCCGGCCGGCAGCGGTCGTTCAACAAGCGCCACCGCCAGCCGTTACAGCCCGACCAGCGGCGGAGCCAGCCACCGTGGCGCAGCCGCAGCAGACGCCAAGGGCCGCGACGCCTCCGGCACAGGCGGAATCTGCGGTAGCCAAGCCGTCAATCGGCAGCGCTGCGCCGGCCGCCTCGGCTTCGCCCGGGAGTCCGCCTTCGCCCACGCCGCAGGCGCGTCAGCCGGATTCGCCGCCCGCACCCGCTGAGCTCCAGACGCTGCCGGTCGACTCAGCGGTCGCGGCGCGCGTCGAGCCGCCGGCCGCCGCGCTGGCCGGGGCTGAACAGGCGATGTCCGATGACCTGCCCCTGTTGTTGCGGATGGCCAGGACGATGGTGCCTCCGCCGAAGGAGGGCAGTGTGCCGCGACCGGCGTTCCTGAGTGCCCAGCGGCTTTCCGGTGTCGTCGATCGGGAACTCGTCGCTGATGGCGATGCGGAGTTGCGCAAGGTGGGTACCGTGTTGACCGGCGATCGACTGACCTATTGGCCGGTCGAAGACGAGGTCGAAGCGGTCGGTAGCGCCCGCCTCCAGCAGGGCGACGATGTCATTGCGGGTCCCAAGATGCGCCTCAAGATCGAGGATCAGGTCGGCTTCGTCGAGCAGGCGTCGTATTTCCTGAAACGGCAGTCGGGGGTACCGGCGGGTGGGTTGGCCGACCCGCGCTGGGAGGTGCCGCAGTCGGGCGACGAGCCGAACACGGGTTTCGCCGCGCCACGGGTGATGGCCATCAAGCCGGGGCAGACCCGGGTCAAGCTCAAGAAACCGGACAACGAAGTCACTGAGGGGCGTGGTGAGGCGGAGCGCATCGACCTCGAAGGTGAGAATCAGTTTCTTCTGACTTCCGCAACCTATACGACCTGCAAGCCGGGTAACGACGATTGGCACCTGAGCGCTGCCGACTTGAAACTCGACTACGACAATGACATTGCCACGGGCCATGATGCGACCATCCACTTTCTCGGTGTGCCGATCCTCCATTCGCCCTGGGTGTCGTTTTCGCTCAACAACGAGCGCAAGTCGGGTTTCCTGACGCCTTCCTATGGATCGACCAGCGACAGTGGGGTCGAGGTCAGGGTGCCGTACTACTGGAACATCGCGCCGAACATGGACGCGACCATCGAGCCGCGGATTCTGACCAAGCGCGGGATACAGCTCGGTACCGAGTTCCGCTATCTCAACGCCGCGTATGGCGGAACCTACAGCGGCACGGATGTGGTCGAATACCTGCCGAACGACCGGGAAGCCAAGATCGATCGCTGGGGGGTCGCCCTGTCGCATAGCCAGACCATGGCCAACGGTTTCTCCGGGCTCGTCAACTACAACCGGGTATCGGACAACGACTACTACACCGACCTGTCGAGTCAGATCTCCAGTACTTCGAAGACGCAACTCTTGCAGCAGGGCATGTTGTCATATGGCGGCGCCGGGTGGTGGACGGCGACGGCCAATGTGCAGACCTACCAGACGCTGCAGCCCGACCCGCAGAACCCGGTCACCAAGCCTTATCGCCTGTTGCCGCAGATCACCGTCAATGCGCGGCAGCCGGATCTGTACTTCACCGACAGCGCCTTTTTCGGACAATATACCTCGTTCGTCAGTCCGAATACGAACCAGGTCGAAGGACAACGCACCGTAGCGCAGCCGCAGGTTTCCCTGCCCTTCGTGACGCCGGGGTGGTACGTGATACCGCGGGTGGGTGTCAATGTCACGCACTACTCCTTGTCGGATCCCGTTGCCGGCAGTGTGCTGCCCAACTCGATCAATCGCACGCTGCCGATCTTCAGCGTTGACTCAGGAATGACGTTCGAGCGGCCCAGCAACTGGTTCGGTCGTGACTACACGCAGACTCTCGAACCGCGCCTCTTCTACCTGAACATTCCGTACAAGAACCAGAACGACATTCCAATTTTCGATACGGCGCTGGCGGACTTCAACTTTGCGCAGATTTTTGCCGACAACCAGTTTTCCGGCTGGGATCGCATCAACAACGCCAATCAGGTGACGGCTGCAGTGTCGTCGCGTCTGATCGATCCGTCGAACGGCGGCGAGATCATGCGCGGAATGATCGGGCAAATTTTCTACTTCACTGACGACAGGGTGGTACTGCCGGGCACGACCACCCGCAAGTGGGACAAGTCCGACTTCCTGGCTGCCTTCAGTGGCCAGGTGCTGCCGAAGGTGTACCTGGACGCGGCGCTGCAGTACGACCTCGGCGATCAGGACTTTCAGCGCTACGCGGTCGGCGCACGTTACCTGCCGGGGCCGGGCAAGGTGCTAAATGCCTCCTACCGGTACAACATCGACGCCGCAACGCCGATCAACGAGTTCGACCTGTCCGGCCAGTGGCCGATCAGCAGCCGCTGGCAGGCGCTTGGTCGCTACACGTACGCCTTCAAGAACGACACATCCGGCAGTGGCACAACGACCAGCGTTACCAGCACCGGTGGTACTCCCGTCGAGATCATTGGCGGTCTCGAGTACAACGCCGGCTGCTGGGCCGTGCGTGCGGTGGGTCACCGCATCCAGACGACCCAGGCAGACTCGGTCACGCAGTTTTTCGTGCAACTCGAGTTGAGCGATCTGGGGCGCGTTGGCTCAAGTCCGCTGAGTGTGCTGCAGCGGAGGATTCCCGGCTACAGCCTGGCGCGGCCGATGGCTGATCAGGGCTTGGCGGAACAGTAGGTTCAAGATGATACTTCTCCTTCGCGGCATGCTGCTCATGTCCTGTCTGGTCGGGGTGGTGCTGGCGCAGACCGCTTCTCGACCCCTCGCTCAGCCGATCCCTGTCGATCGTATCGTTGCCGTGGTCAATGACGAGGTGATCACGTTGCACGAACTGCGTACTCGCCTTGATGGCGCGCTGGCGCAGTTGCAGCGACAGGGAACGCAATTGCCGCCGCGCGACGTGCTCGAAAGACAGATGCTCGAACGCCTGGTCATCGACAAGGTGCAGCTGCAGCAGGCGCGCGACATGGGTGTGCGCGTGGACGATGCGCAACTCGAGCAGGCGCTGCAGCGCATTGCGGCCGGCAACAAGATGTCGCTGGCCCAGTTCCGTGCAGCGCTGGAAAAGGACGGGATTGCGTTCGCGAGTTTTCGCGAGGAGATTCGCGGGGAAATGACGATCGCACGTGTGCGCGAACGCGAAGTGGAGAGCAAGATCTTCATTTCGGAAGGCGAAATCGACAACTATCTGGCCGGTGCGTCGGGACAAGGCGGCGCGGTTGAGGAATTTAATCTGGCGCACATCCTGCTCCGTTCTCCCGAGTCGGCGAGTCCGGAGCAGATCCAGAAGCTTCGTGCCAAGGGCGAGCAGGTGGCCGAACGTGTACGCAAGGGTGAGGAGTTCGCGCAGCTCGCTGCCGCCTATTCGGACGCCCCCGATGGTCTCAAAGGCGGCGATCTCGGCTGGCGTTCGCTCGATCGCCTGCCGCCGCTCTTTGCCGAGGCCGCTGCCACGCTGAAGGTTGGCGAAGTGTCGCCGCTGCTGCGCAGCTCGAACGGCTTCCATCTGATCAAGCTGGTGGCCAAGCGCGGTGGCGGCACGCTGGCGGCAGTGCAGCAGACGCACGCACGCCACATCCTGATCAAGGTTAACGAAGTCGTCTCCGAATCCGAAGCGCGGCACAAACTCGAGGGTCTGCGCGAACGGATCAAGCACGGGGAGAGCTTTGCCGAGTTGGCCAAGCTTTTTTCGCAGGACGGCTCAGCGACCAAGGGAGGCGACCTGGGCTGGGTCTACCCTGGCGATACGGTTCCCGAGTTCGAGCGGGCGATGAATCTCCTGGCGCCTGGTGAGGTGAGTGAGCCGGTTCAGTCGCCGTTCGGCTTTCATCTCATCGAGGTCCTCGAAAGGCGCGTCCAGGATGTTTCGAGTGACCGCCAACGCGCCGGCGCACGGCAGGTGCTGCGCGAACGCAAGCGTGACGAGGCCTATCAGGACTGGCTGCGCCAGACGCGCGACCGGGCCTACGTCGAACTCCGGCTGGACGAGCGTTGAGCCACCATGGGCCGTTGCCGGCCATTGCCATCACGAGCGGCGAGCCGGCCGGCGTTGGCCCAGAGATCTGTCTGCGCCTGCTTGAGCGCGTGCGCGCGCAGCCGTTGCCGGCGCGGCTCGTCGTCCTCGCCGATCGTTCCTTGCTGGTCGAGACCGCTGCGGCGCTGAATCTGTCCGTCGTTTTCCGCGACTGGCATCCCGCCAGTTCGCCGCAAGCCGGTGTCCTCGACGTCATCCATCTGCCGCTGGCCGCCAGGGCTTGTCCCGGTCTGCTGGATCCGGCCAATGCGCGCTACGTGCTGGCCTTGCTTGATCGGGCGCTCGCCGGTTGCCGGAGTGGTGAGTTTGCCGCGATGGTTACCGCACCGGTCCACAAAGGGGTGATCAACGATGCCGGCATTCCCTTCACGGGACATACGGAGTACCTGGCGGAACATACGGCAACGCCCCGTGTGGTGATGATGTTGGCTGGCGGTGGGCTACGGGTAGCTCTGGTGACGACGCATCTGCCGCTTCGCGATGTGCCGGCTGCCGTGACCTGCGCTGCGGTTGAAGAAACGCTGCGCATCCTGCACTGCGAGATGGGGAAGAAGTACGGTATAGCGCAGCCGCGTATTCTGGTCGCCGGTCTCAATCCGCATGCCGGCGAGGGCGGCTATTTGGGCCACGAAGAAATCGACGTCATTTCGCCGGTGCTCGAACGTCTGCGTGCAGAGGCCGGGATGACACTGCTTGGGCCGCTGCCGGCCGATACGATGTTTTCTCCTTCGGTATTGGCAAGGGGTGACTGCGTTCTGGCCATGTACCACGATCAGGGTCTGACGGCCCTCAAGTATGCGAGTTTCGGTCACGGCATCAACGTTACCCTGGGTCTGCCGATCATCCGCACCTCGGTCGATCACGGAACCGCGCTCGATCTGGCAGGTAGCGGCAAAGCCGATCCCGGCAGCCTTTTCGTTGCCGTCGAGCAGGCGATCGAGATGGCGGCGCGCGCCGGCGGCGGGATCTGAGGCGGAGCATGCCGCATGTCGCGCGCAAGCGCTTTGGCCAGCACTTCCTGGTCGATCGACAGATCATCGACAGCATCGTCGATCTCGTCGCGGTGCAGCGCCGCGACCTGGTGGTCGAGATCGGTCCGGGGCTGGCGGCGCTGACCGACCCGCTGTTGAGGCGGCTCGATCACCTGCATGTGGTCGAGATCGACCGCGACATGGTCGCCCGGCTGCGCGCGGCGTATTCGGCGGAGAGGCTGAGCATTCACGCCGGCGATGCGCTGGCGTTCGACTTCGGACGCCTGGCGGCCGAGGCCGGGGCCAAGCTGCGGATCGTCGGCAATCTCCCCTATAACATTTCGACGCCGCTGCTCTTTCATCTTGCCGGTTTCGGCGACGGCGTGCGCGACATGCACTTCATGCTGCAAAGGGAAGTCGTTGAGCGCATGGTAGCGGCGCCGGGCAGTGGTGACTTCGGCAGGCTGTCGGTGATGCTGCAGTATCGCTTCGTGATGGAATGGCTGCTCGAGGTGCCCCCCGAGTCGTTCAATCCCCCGCCAAGGGTACACTCGGCGGTAGTTCGCCTGATTCCTCGGCTCGCCGGAGACCTGGCGGCGGACGACGAGGCGCAGTTCGCGGCAGTGGTCGCCACGGCCTTTGCGCAGCGCCGCAAGATGCTGCGCAACAGTCTGAAGAGCCTGGTCGGGGAGGCGCGTCTCGCCGAGTTCGGCGTCTCCCCGACTTGTCGGGCCGAGGACCTGTCGGTTGACGACTACGTTCGCCTGGCCAACAGCCTGAAGACCGCTTAGGCGTGCCGTTCGGCATGCGGCACGCAGCGAGTCCGGAGCGGCCTGATCTCAGCCGTTCTTGTTGAGCGGGCAGGTATTCAGGCCAAGCAGCGTGTAGGCGGGGCAGGTTCCGAACAGGCCGGTGAGCAGCGGGACCACGCCGACCCATCCCCAGGCACCAACGATGCCCATGGCGGCCATCGCGATGAGGGCGATGCCGACGACGATGCGCAGGATCTTGTCGATTCCACCGACGTTGGTTTTCATGATTGACTCCATCAAGGGTTGTGAATGATGGTGCCAGAATACGCGAGGGTGCTGGCCCTGTATGTAACCGGGGTCACACAGTCCGTGGTGGGTGCGTGTCACCGCCTGTTGTCTGCCAGCTCCTTGAGGCCTTGCCGGTCGATTACGCTGATCTGCTCGCGGCCGAGCGTTACCAGTCCCTGTTCGGCGAAACCCTTGAGCAGACGGCTGACGATCTCGCGCACACTGCCCAGTTCTTCGGCCAGTGCCTGGTGGGTGGTACGAATGCTGGTTCCCCTGGCGAGCAGCAGCTTCGCCAGGCGCTGGTCGAGGCGGTGAAAGGCGACTTCCTCGACCAGTTGCATGAGTTCCGCGATACGTTCGGCGAAAAGATGGAAGACGAAACCTCTGAACAGCGAGTTGCCGGCGAGCAGTCGCTCGAACAGAGAACCAGGCAAGATCAGCAGAGACAATGGCGTCTCGGCGACCCCGCGTGCCGAATAGGGGCTGTGGCCGAGCAGACAGCTCGAGGTGATGATGCACGAGCCCCCCGGCTCGACCCGGTAGAGCAGCATCTCGCGTCCGGCGGCCGTGCTCTTCACGACCTTGATCGTGCCGGCGAGAATCAGCGGGAAGCCCAGGCAGTTCTCCTGCTCGGTGAATAGCTGTGCACCGGCTGGCAGGGTCCGCAAGGCAGTTGCCTGGCAGAGCGCCGCGAGCTGGTCGGCGGGAAGTGAGCGCAGCGCCGGATAGAGAACGAGCAGCGAGTGCGCGAAGTCCTCCGGCGGTGTGTTCATCAAGCGGTCAGTTCGGCGGTTACCGGGGCGTGGTCCGACGGCCGCTCCAGCTTGCGCATGTGGCGGTTGATCCCGGCCACCGTACAGATTCCGGCAAGCGGCTCGGAAAGGAGGATGTGATCGATCCGCAGCCCCTGGTTCTTCTGGAAGCCGAGCATCCGGTAGTCCCACCAGGAAAAACTCTTCTCGGGCTGCTCGAAGAGCCGGAAGCTGTCTTTCAGCCCGAGGTCCAGCAGGCGCTGGAAGGCCGCTCGCTCGGGTGCGGAGCACAGGATCTGGCCGGCCCAGGCCGCCGGGTTGTACACGTCGCGGTCTTCCGGGGCAATGTTGAAATCGCCAGCCACCACCAGCCGTGGATTGGCGGCCAGTCGACCCTTGAGCCAGCGGGTCAGCGCATCCAGCCATGCGAGCTTGTAGGCGTACTTGTCGCTGCCGACGGCCTGGCCATTCGGTACATAGGCACAGACCACGCAGATTCCGCCGATCGTCGCAGCGACCAGCCGTTTCTGCTGATCGGCATGGAGCGGGTTGCCACAAACGACATCGCTCGGCGACTCGCGCGCCAGCAGGGCAACGCCGTTGTAGGTCTTCTGCCCCGAGAAGGCGACGTGATAACCCGCGGCCTCGACCTCCTGCTGCGGGAAGGCATGGTCCTCGAGCTTCGTTTCCTGCAGGCAGACGATGTCGGGTTGCTCCGCCGCCAGCCAGTCGAGAAGTTGCGGCAGGCGGACCTTGAGCGAGTTGACGTTCCAGCTGGCAATTTTCATGTGGCTCTCAAATCCGGTAACGCCGCGGTCCCTGTGCCAATCAAAGGGTGGCTGCCTCTCACCTCACCAGGCCATTTCGTGGGCGTGCTGCAGCACCGGTGGCGGCCGTGGTGCGGACGTTCCGCGGCCGGTCGCCGGCGGACGACAGCGCCAGCAAGTCGCGTTCGGCGCGTAACCAGTGGTCGCTGGGCGAGCCTCCACGGTCGAGCTGGTAAATCGCATAAGCGCGCTGGGCGATCTCCTCATGCCTGACAAGTCTTTCGACGCCAAGAGCGGCGTCTCGCCGTGCATCGCTTGGCACCCGCATCCTGCCGGCTATACTCACTGCCTGGTGTGTCAGCGAGGGGTCGAGCGGGGCGACGTCGAGGAGAATGCTCCGGCCGTGCGTCATCATCAGCAGCCACCTGTCGCCGTCTGCCACCAGGGTTCCCGAAGCACAGGCCCGGTCGCTCGTCGTCGTCATCGGCGGTGGCTGGAGTTGCCCGGGAGGCGGAAGGCCGGTGTCTCCGCACGGGTCGCGTCGCTCGCCGCCGCTGTGTTTGCCGTCGTTCATTGTGCTGCCTCGCCGGTGGGCTTGACGCGGTAGGGTGCGCTGGCCGGATATCCGGCCGCGTCGAGAAGTTCGTTCCAGGCAGTGGGTGTGAAGCCTTTGACGTTTTGCCGGCCGACGCTGATGCTGGGGAGGCGGATCTCGCCGCCGAGTTGTCGGCCGGCGTCGGCCAGTTCCTCTGCCGTACCGAGCTCCTTTTCGACGAATGGCACGCCACGGCCATCGAGCAGCGAGCGTGCCTGCTTGCACGTCGTGCAACCGGGATTCGTGTACAGGACGACCGGGAATTTCTCGCTGGCCTGGCGTACCGCATAGGGAAGCGCCTGCGTCGGCGGCGCCTCGTCGCCAAGCGAGGGCGAAGATCGGTCGACCCGCTTGGCTCCGGCCGGCGGTGGCAGGTCCGAGAGCACCGTGCGACCGGTTGCTGGGTCGATCCAGCGGTAAGTGGTCTGCGCGCCGAGCGTGGCGCTGGCGAGCAGGAGACTGACGAGGCAGACGACGCGCAGGGAGACGGGGGCGGGCATGTTGAAGCTCCTCGCTGTTCAGGCGGTGATCATGCCGCTGTGCCGGAGCAGTGCGTCAACCTGGGGATCGCGGCCGCGGAAGGCGCGGAAGTTGTCGATCGCTGGTCGGCTGCCGCCGACAGACAGAATCTCATCCAGAAAGCGCTTGCCGGTAAGCGGGTCGAAGGCGTTGCCGGCGGCCTCGAAGGCGCCGTAGCAATCGGCCGAGAGGACCTCGGCCCATTTGTAGCTATAGTAGCCGGCGCCGTAACCGCCGGCGAAGATGTGCGAGAACGTGTTCGGGAAACGATGCCACGCGGGCGGAACGACGACCGCCACTTCGCGTCGCACCTCGGCCAGCAGGTCGAGGACGCTGCGATCGCCCGTCGGGTCGAAATCGCTGTGCAGGCGCAGGTCGAACAGCGAAAACTCGATCTGGCGGAGCATGTGCATGCCGCTCAGGAAGTTCTTGGCCGCCAGCATCTTGTCGAACAGCGCACGCGGTAGCGGCTCGCCGGTGTCGACATGGGCGGTCATCCCCGGGAGGACGCTCCATTCCCAGCAGTAGTTCTCCATGAACTGCGATGGCAATTCGACGGCGTCCCATTCGACACCATGGATGCCGGCGACGCCGAGTTCGTCGACGCGCGTCAGCAGGTGGTGCAGGCCGTGCCCGGTTTCGTGGAAGAGTGTGATCACTTCGTCGTGCGTGAAGGTCGCCGGCCGCGGCTTGCCGTCGCGTTCGCCCACGGGCCGCGAGAAGTTGCAGTTGAGGTAGGCGATCGGCGTCTGGATTGTGTCCGTCCCTGCCGCCAGCGACGCCGCACGCCGCCTGCGGCGACCCCTTGCTTCGTCCATCCACGCACCGCTGCGTTTGGTTTCGCGTGCATAAAGGTCGAGGTAGAACTGACCGACCAGTTCGCCGGTCGGCGTCTCGATACGGAAGAAACGCACGTCTTCATGCCAGGTCGGAGCGCTGTCGGGTTTCAGGCAGACGCCGAAGAGTGTTTCGATTACCCTGAAGAGCCCAGCGAGAACCCGGTCTTCGGTAAAGTACTGCTTTACTTCCTGCTCCGAGAACGCATAACGCGCCTGCAGCAGCTTCTCGGAAACGTAGGCGACATCCCACGCTTCCATCTCGTCGATCCCAAGTTCCTTGCGCGCAAAGGCGCGCAGGTCGGCAATGTCCCTCTCGGCGAAGGGCCTCGCCTTGACCGCCAGGTCGCGCAGGAAGTCGAGCACCTGCGGCACCGACTCGGCCATTTTCGGGACCAGCGAAACCTCGGCGAAGCTGGCGTAGCCAAGCAGTTCTGCTTCTTCCCGGCGCAGTTCGAGAATGCGCCGGATCAGCGGCGTGTTGTCCATCTCGGGGGCACCGAATTCCGCTGCCCGTGTCGCATAGGCCCGGTAGAGCGCGGCGCGCAGGCGGCGGCTGTCGGCGTACTGCAGCCCCGGCAGGTACGACGGCATGTGCAGCGTGAACTTCCAGCCGTCCTTGCCCTCTTTCGCCGCGGCTTCGCGAGCCGCTTGCCGGGTGTCGTCCGGCAAGCCTTGCAATTCGGCTTCGTCGGTCACCACCTCGGCAAAGGCGTTGGTGGCGTCGAGCAGGTTCTCGGAGAACTTTGCCGAGAGTTGGGCGAGTTCCTCGGCGATGGCCTGGAAGCGCGGCTTCCGGTCTTCGGGCAACTCCGCTCCGGCGAGGCGGAAGTCGCGGACCTCATGGTCGACAATTCGCCGCTGTGGTTCCGATAGACTTGCGTATTCCTCGCTTTCGGAAATTGACTTGTACTTGGCGAACAGCTTGAGGTTCTGACCGACCTCGGCGTAGAAACGCGAGACCTCAGGCAGCATCTGGTTGTACGCATCGCGCCAGGCGGGGATGTCGTTGACCGAATGGACATGGACGACGACTCCCCAGGCACGCGACAGTTCTTCGAATCCGTCGGCCAGGGGTGCCGAAAAAGTCGCCCAGCTCGCTGTGACCTGGTCCGAAGTCAGCAGGTCTACCAGGGCGCGGCAGTCGGCGAGCAGCTTGCTGATCGCCGGCTGCACGTGTTCTGGCGTCAGGGTGTCGAAGCGCGGCAGGCCGGAGAAGTCGAGAAGCGGATTGTCGTGCAGGATGTCTGTGGTCATCGGAGATTCCGTGGTTCCCCGAGCGGGGCTGCCCGTGCTCGGATACGGTCAAGGCATCGCTATTCTACAAGGTCGCGGTAGGCGTGCCACGAAGCATGGCCGAGCAGCGGCATGAGAACGATCAAACCGAAAAACAGGGTGAGGAAACCGAGCGCGGTCAATGTGACGACGATCGCTCCCCAAAAAACCATGAGTCGAAGGTTGGCGTCGACGGTGCGCAGACTGGTCAGCATGGCCGTGCGGAAGTCGATGCGGCGATCGAGCAGCAAGGGTACCGAGACAACCGTGATGGCGAAGACCATCAGCGCCAAGGTGCCGCCGCAAAGGATCCAGATCAGCAACAGGTCGCGGTGGTCGGCCGACAGGTGGATCTCGGCCAGAAGGCTGGGCAGGTCCGGGCTGATGGCCGGAGCGAGAAGGGCGAACAGCAGGGTCGAGATGCGTTCCCAGGCGAATCCGATGGTCGCCAGCAGCAGGCCCAGCTTGGCGAGCTCCCGGGCGTTGCGGCGGCCGCCGGCGAGCGACGAGAAGAAGGTCGACGACTGGCCTGCTTCGCGTCGTCGGCTGATCTCGTACAGTCCCCCGGCAAGCAGTGGAGCGACCAGGAAGAAGCCGGAAGTGGCGACGATGAATATCTGGCCGTTACGCCATGCGAAGATCGTGATCAGGTCGCCGGCGATCGCGAACAAGAGCCCGTAGGCGAGGCTGGCAATCGGGTTGGCGCGCAGGTCCTGCCACCCTGCCGTGAGCCAGGCAAGCGGGCGGCCGAGCGAAACGCTGCGCACCTTTGGCACGGCGTTGTCGTGGCCAGGGGCAGCAGTTCCTATACCCATCCGTTCTCCCTGTCGTGGTGGCGAGCAGACGCCTGTGCTCTACCGTTCGGGCAAACCGCCGCCGTCATTCGACGAAAGTCTCGCCGGTCAGGCGCTCACAGGCCTCGACGTACTTTGCACGGGTGCGCTCGAGCACCGCCTGCGGCAGCCGCGGCGCGGGTGCGCGCTTGTTCCAGACCAGTGTTTCGAGATAGTCGCGCAGGTACTGTTTGTCATACGACGGCGGGTTGCTGCCCACTTGCCAGTCGTCGGCAGGCCAAAAGCGCGACGAGTCCGGGGTCAGCGCTTCATCGATCAGATGCAGGGTGCCGGCAGCGTCGAGCCCGAACTCGAACTTGGTATCGGCAATGATGATGCCGCGCGCCGCGGCGTGCGCGGCAGCTGTTGTGTACAAGGCGATGGCCACATCGCGTGCCTGGGCGGCAATCGTATCGGCGCTGCGGCCCGTCGTGGCGAGCAAGTCTGTGAACGCCGCCGCACAGTCGGCCTGCGCCCGTTCGAAGGCGACGTTCTCATCGTGAGCGCCGATGGCCGCCTTGGTTGCCGGGGTAAAGATCGGTTCCGGCAACCGGCTGGCGAGTTGCAGCCCTTCCGGCAGCCGGATCCCGCAAACGTTACCAGTGGTCTGGTAATCCTTCCAGCCCGAACCGATCAGGTAGCCGCGCACCACCGCTTCGATCGGCAATGGCCGCAAGCGTTTGACGACGAGCGCCCGTCCACGCACCTGCGGCCTCTCGCCGGCGGCGACCACCGTCTCCGGATCGATCCCGGTGAGCTGGTTCGGGACGATGTCGGCGAGACGCGCGAACCAGAAACTGGCCAGTCGGGTCAGCACCTTGCCCTTGTCGGGAATCGCGTCGGGCAGGATGACGTCAAAGGCCGAGATGCGATCGCTGGTGACGATCAGCAGTTTGTCGGCGTCGATGGCGTAGATGTCGCGCACCTTGCCACGCCCGAGCAGGGGCAGGCTCTGGATCGATGTTTCAAAGAGGGCTTCAGTCAACTCGCTGGTCCGGTCGTGGAATGGGAGGTCGCAGGGGGAAGGTGCGCGATCGGATTATAGGGCAGATCGCTCGCCGTTCAGTGGTCTCCGCCCGCCTCCTGGCGGAGTCGCCGGCGCATCCGCCGTATGCCGAGTATCGAGAAGGCGGCGACCAGCGGGATCGACACGGCCGCCGCGATCTCGGGCGAGAGTGCTGGTAGCAGAGCCTTGAATCCCTTGGCCAAGTAATGAACCAGTTGCGAAGCATAGTAGGTGATGGCTACAACCGACAGCCCTTCGACCGTTTCCTGCAGGCGCAGTTGCAGGCGTGCGCGCTGGTTCATCTGCGCCAGTTGTTCCTGGTTCTGGCGTTCGAGTTCGACGTCTACGCGGGTGCGCAGCAACTCGCTGGAACGTGCCAGTCGATCGGAGAGATCGTCCTGGCGCTTGGCCATGGCAATGCAGGTCTGCATCGCCGGCAGCAGGCGGCGTTGCATCATTTCGCGGAAAGTCGGGCAGCCCGTGACGCGCAGTTCACGCAGTTCGTCGATACGCTGCATGACAAGATCGTGGTAGGCGCGCGCTGCGCCGAAACGGAAGGCCGTGCGGGCCAGTGAGTGCTCGACTTCGGCTGCCAGTCCGGTCAGGGCGGCGAGCACCTGGCGCTCGTCGGCCGGTGATCTGGCCTGGCCGATCTGGTCGACCATGTCGGCCAACTGGGTTTCGGCAGCCTTCAGCCAACTGCCGATTTCCTTGGCTACCGGTAGCGCCAGCAGCGCCAGCAGCCGATAGGTCTCGATCTCCAGCAGTCGCTGCACCGTCCGGCCCGCCTGCCTTTGCGTCAGCGCCACGTCAAGGATCAGGAATCGCGAGAAGCCGCTGTCGAACATGAAGTCGGTGAATACCCAGGCCGCCTGGTCGGCCACCTGGGCGGCGACCACCTGACGGCCGGTTGGCGTCAGGCCGGCCGTCACCGACTCCGGCGACACCTCCCGGCTCGCCTGCAGTTCGACATGGGTGGCGGCGATCAGCTGACCGGGAATTGCCGATAACCAGCCGGCCGGCACCACTTGCAGCGCGCTCGCGGCAGGATTCCGTCCCTCGCCGGCGGTAAGCTCGCGAAAGACCGTGTAGCTGGAGAATTCGCTGTGCCGTTCCCAGCGTAGCAGAAAGGCCTGTGCAGCAAACACCAGGTGCGCTTCGGACCGGTCGAGCAGTTCGCCGGTGGCGACCTCGCCGAGGTTCTGGAGGTTGGCCAGTTCTTCCTGCTGGGTGGACGCGTCGTGCGTAAACACCAGGTGCGAAACCAGCGTCGGACTGCGTAGTGGGACGGGTGGGCGCGCGTGGAACTCGTCATTGAGCAGTTCGCGCAGTGGATGTAGTGCGATCCCAGGCAACGGGAATCCGGCGTTCACGGTCGCTCCGGAAAGAGAAGCACCGCGGCCGCCGGCTGGCGTGCCGCGGCATCGACAACAGCAATCAGCGAACGGTCTGCTCGAGTTCGCCGCTCTTGTAGCGCTCTGCCATCCTGTCGAGCGCGATGACCTTGATCTTGCTTGCCTGGCCGGCGGTACCAAAGGCCTCGAAGCGAGCGCGACAGATCTTCTTGGCGGCCTCCCGGGCCGGCTTGAGGTAGTCGCGTGGGTCGAATTTCGACGGGTTTTCGGCGAAGTAGCGGCGGATCGCACCAGTCATCGCCAGGCGAATGTCGGTATCGATGTTGACCTTGCGAACGCCATGCTTGATGCCGGTGACGATCTCCTCGACCGGTACGCCGTAGGTCTCCTTCATGTCGCCGCCAAACTCCCGGATCTCGGCCAGCAGTTCCTGCGGTACCGACGACGAGCCGTGCATCACCAGATGGCAATTCGGGATGCGCTCGTGAATTTCCTTGATGCGTTGGATGGCGAGGATGTCGCCGGTCGGCTTCTTGGTGAACTTGTAGGCGCCGTGCGAGGTGCCGATGGCGATCGCCAGGGCGTCGCACTGCGTCTGTTTGACGAAGTCGGCCGCTTGTTCGACGTCGGTCAGCAGTTGTTCGCGAGTCATCGTGCCCTCTGCGCCGTGACCGTCTTCCTTGTCGCCGCGCATCGTCTCGAGCGAACCGAGAACACCGAGTTCCCCCTCGACCGAGACGCCGATGGCGTGCGCGAACTCGACGACCTTGCGCGTCACATCGACGTTGTATTCATAGCTGGCCACGGACTTGCCGTCGGCCATCAGCGAGCCGTCCATCATTACCGACGAGAAACCGGAGCGGATGGCGCCCATGCATACTGCCGGTGACTGGCCGTGGTCCTGGTGCATGACGATGGGGATATGCGGATAGGCTTCCAGCGCGGCGAGAATCTGGTGGCGCAGGAAAGGCTCGCCAGCGTACTTGCGGGCGCCGGCCGAGGCCTGCATGATTACCGGCGCGTCGACTTCCGCAGCGGCTTCCATGATCGCCCAGACCTGTTCCATGTTGTTGACGTTGAAAGCGGGCAGACCGTAGCCGTTTTCCGCAGCGTGGTCCAGCAATTGACGCATTGAAACAATTGGCATGATTCGTTCTCCAGTGATTGCTCAGGTGGTGTTCAGTTTCCTGAACGCGGGAAGCCGCGTCTGCGGTTTCCCAAAAACCTGTCGGTCTGCGGCTGCGTCGCGGCTGCCGGTTTACTGACCTGCCGCTCAGGCGCTCCAGGGCTTCTGATCGCCGACCCGGACGATCTTCAGCGTATTGGTGCCGCCGCTGGTGCCCATCGGATCGCCGGCGGAGAGCACGATCAAGTCTCCCTTGACGACAATGCCCTCGTTGGTCAGTAACTGCTCGGCGTCATGCAGGAGTTCATCGCGGGTCGCCGGACGCTGGGTCATGAACAGTGGGAAGACCGCTCGATAGAGCGCCATCTTGGTGACCGCCTCGGGTTGCGGGGTCAAGGCGTAGACCGGCACGCCGCAGTTGAGGCGACTCATCCACAAAGCGGTGGCGCCTGATTCGGTGAGGGCGGCGATGGCTTTCACCTTAAGGTGGTGTGCTGTCCAGATCGCCGCCAGCGAAATCGTCTGGTCGATACGCGTGAACACCTGATTGAGGAACTCGCTGTCAAGGCTCACTTCGGCGGACTTCTCGGCTTCCATACAGATTCGCGTCATCGCCTCGACCGTTTCGACCGGATACCTGCCGGCGGCGGTTTCGGCTGACAGCATCACCGCATCGGTGCCGTCGAGAACGGCGTTGGCAACGTCCGAGACTTCGGCGCGCGTCGGTGTCGGTGAAAGAATCATCGACTCCATCATCTGCGTCGCGGTGATCGCCAGCTTGTTCCTTTCGCGGGCCAGACGGATCATGCGTTTCTGCAATGCCGGTACAGCGGCATCACCGACTTCGACGGCCAGGTCACCGCGGGCGACCATGATCCCGTCAGACGCGTCGATGATCTCTTCGAGAGCCTCCACCGCTTCAACGCGTTCGATCTTGGCGATGGTGTGCGCGTGCCCGCCGGCGGCGTGGATCAGTTGTTTCGCCATGTACATGTCGGCCGCGCTCTTCGGAAAGGAGACGGCGACGAAGTCGGCTTCGATGCGGACCGCCGTGCGGATGTCGTCCATGTCCTTGGCGGTCAGCGCCGGCGCCGAAAGACCGCCGCCCTGACGGTTGATTCCCTTGTTGTCGGAAAGCTCACCGCCATGGCGTACGACCGTGTAGATCTCGGAGCCGATGACTCGCTCGACATCGAGCACGATGCGCCCGTCATCGAGCAGGAGGACGCTGCCGGCCGACACGTCACGTGTCAGATCCTTGTAGTCGAGGCCGGCCCGCTCGGCATTGCCGAGGTCACACTTGGCGTCGAGGACGAAGTGTTGGCCGTTCTCCAGCCAGACCTTGCCGTCGGCGAATTTGCCGACCCGGATCTTTGGCCCTTGCAGGTCGGCAAGGATGCCCACCGGGCGCCCGACGCGGGTAGCAACCTCGCGAACCAGTTGCGCGCGTGCGACGTGGTCCTCGGGTTTGCCGTGGGAGAAGTTGAGCCGAACGACATCGACGCCGGCGCGGATCATTCGTTCCAGCACCGCGGCGTCGGATGACGCCGGGCCAAGGGTGGCGACGATTTTGGTGTCTCGGGACATGAGTTTCCTATGCTTGTTCGACCGTGGATTTCGGGGCTGTGTGGTGCGTGGCTGGCGACAATCGGCAAGCGTGCCGCCGTTGGCAAAGGCGTCCACAACGCGCTGTCGAGCGCGGCGCCTTGTCGGGTAGCGTGGTGCCCGGTCGACCGGCATGCGCCTGTCGCTCGGCCGGCGATCCGTGGCGGTGTGCCGCCGGGATACGCGCGCAGGGTCGCCTGCTTCGCCGGCAGACGTCTGCCGGGGACAGGGCAGCGTCGGCGGCAAGTCGCATCATCAGCAAGCGTAGGCGGCGAAAGAGCGACGTCGGCTCGGTGCCGGGGCCGCCGACATCGATGCCGGGAGCGTGCCGAGCGGGCGCTTGCGTTTGCCGGGGAACCGCTGAAACCATCGCGCGCGGTTGGGATGTGACCAGACGTGTATTCGGGAAACAAAAACAGGAGGGGCGCCCGGAAGCGCCCCTCGGCGGCGTCTAGGCGGCCATTACCTTGACCATTTCGAGCACCTTGCAGGAGTAACCCCACTCGTTGTCATACCACGAGACAACCTTGACGAACGTGCCGTCAAGTGCCATGCCGGCCTCGGCATCAAACACCGAGGTGCAGCTCTCGCCACGGAAATCGGTGGCCACCACTTTCTCGGTGGTGTAGCCCAGCACACCCTTCATCGGCCCTTCGGAGGCAGCCTTCATCGCGGCACAGATGGCCTCGTAGGTGGCTTCCTTGTTCAGTTCGACGGTGAGGTCGACGACCGAAACGTCGGAAGTCGGTACGCGGAAGGCCATGCCGGTGAGCTTCTTGTTGAGCTCGGGAATGACCTTGCCGACGGCTTTGGCAGCACCGGTCGAGGACGGAATGATGTTCTCGAGGATGCCGCGACCGCCGCGCCAGTCCTTGTTGGACGGCCCATCGACAGTTTTCTGGGTGGCGGTTGCCGCGTGCACGGTGGTCATCAGGCCGCGCTTGATGCCCCAGTTGTCATGCAGAACCTTGGCCACAGGGGCCAGGCAGTTGGTCGTGCACGAAGCGTTCGAGATGATCGCCTGGCCGGCGTAGGTGTCGGAATTGACGCCGAACACGAACATCGGCGTATCGTCCTTGCTGGGCGCGCTCTGGATGACCTTGCGGGCACCCGCGGCGATATGCTTCTGGCACGATTCGGTGGTCAGGAAGAGGCCAGTCGAGTCGACGACGATGTCGGCACCCACCTCGTTCCACTTCAGTTCGGCCGGATCCTTGACGGCGGTCAGGCGGATCTTCTTGCCGTTGACGATGAGCGTGTTGCCCTCGACCGCAATGCTGCCGTTGAAGCGGCGGTGCACCGAGTCGTACTTGAGCATGTAGGCCAGGTAATCGGGCTCCAGCAGGTCGTTGATGCCGACGATCTCGATCTCCGGGAAGTTCTGAACTGCCGCGCGAAAAACCATGCGTCCAATACGGCCAAAGCCGTTGATCCCTACCTTGATTGTCATGAAACGGTCTCCTTGAGAAATTACAACAGTGATTTCACGGTCGCGACCACGTTGGCCACCGTGAAACCGAAAAAGTCAAACAACTGGTCGGCTGGTGCCGACTCCCCAAAACGATCGATGCCGATGACGGCACCGTCGAGTCCAACGTATTTGCGCCAGAAGCTGCTTACGCCTGCTTCGATGGCCACGCGCGGCACGGCGTGTGGCAGGACGGATTCCTTCCAGGCGGTGTCCTGACGGTCGAAGACCTCGGCGCATGGCATCGATACGACGCGCACGGCGACGCCATCTTCGGCAAGCGCTCGACACGCGTCAAGTGCCAGGGCGACCTCGGAGCCGGTGGCGATGAGGACGATCCGTGGCGCCGCGCAGTGGGCCAGTACGTAGGCGCCCCGCCGAATGCTGGTCGGCGCCACGCCGGCAGTCACCGCCGGCAGATTCTGTCGCGAGAGCGCGAGAACCGTCGGGCCATCGCAGCGCTCGATGGCGGCAAGCCACGCCACTGCCGTTTCGCTGGCGTCCGCCGGACGCCAGACGTCGACGTTCGGGATCAGGCGCAGGCAGGCGACATGTTCCACCGGCTGGTGCGTCGGACCGTCCTCGCCGAGACCTATGGAATCGTGCGTGTAGACCATGATCTGGCGCAGCTTCATCAGCGCTGCCATGCGAATCGCGTTGCGCGCGTAGTCGGAAAAGACCAGGAAAGTTGCCGTGTAGGGGATCAGGCCGCCATGCAGCGCGATGCCGTTGGCGATTGCCGTCATGGCGAACTCGCGCACCCCGTAGTATAGATAATTCCCGCCCTCGGCTCGGCTGATTGCCCTGGATCCCTGCCAGAGCGTGAGGTTGGAGCCGGCAAGATCGGCGGATCCGCCAATCAGTTCCGGCAGGCGAGGAGCGAAGGCGCTGAGGACGTTCTGCGAGGCCTTGCGCGTAGCGACGTTGTCCCGCCTGGCGGCGAGCTCGGCGAGGACCTGCGCGGCGTAGGCAGTCCAGTCGGTCGGCAGTTCGCCGCGCATCCGGCGCGAGAATTCAGCGGCCAGTTCGGGGAAAGCAGCCTCGTAGGCCGTGAGGCGAGAATTCCAGTTGCTCTCGAACACGTTCCCGCGCATCCGGCCGTCCCACTGCGCATAGACGCTGTCGGGGATCTCGAAGGGGGCGTGCGGCCAGTCGATCAGCCTGCGCGTTGCGGCGACTTCGTCAACCCCCAACGGTGCGCCGTGCACATCGTGGCTGCCGACCTTGTTCGGGGAACCCAGGCCGATGCGGGTCTTGCAGCAGATCAACGTCGGTCGGTGATCCTGCTCGGCCCGCGCTGTCAGCAGGGCATTGTCGATAGCGTGGACATCATGGCCGTCGACGTCGGCAATCACCCGCCAACCGTAGGCCGCGAAGCGCTGTGGCGTGTCGTCGGTGAACCAGCCCTCGACACGGCCGTCGATCGAGATCCCGTTATCGTCATAAAAGGCGATCAGCTTGCCGAGTCCGAGAGTGCCCGCCAGCGAGCAGGCTTCGTGCGAAACGCCTTCCATGAGGCAGCCGTCGCCGAGGAAGACATAGGTCGAGTGGTTGACGATCTCGTGGCCTGGCCGGTTGAACTCGGCGGCCAGCACCTTTTCGGCGATCGCCATGCCGACGGCATTGGCGAGGCCCTGCCCCAGCGGGCCGGTGGTGGTTTCGACTCCCGGGGTGTGGCCGACTTCGGGGTGGCCAGGCGTCTTCGAGCGGAACTGACGGAAACTCTTCAGGTCGTCGATCGACAGGTCGTAGCCGGTCAGATGCAGCACGGCGTAGATCAGCATCGAGCCGTGACCGTTGGAGAGCACGAAACGGTCGCGGTCTGGCCAGTGTGGGTTGGCCGGGTTGTGGCGCAGGTGGCGCCGCCAGAGAACTTCCGCAATTTCTGCCATCCCCATCGGCATGCCGGGGTGGCCCGAGTTGGCCCGCTGAACCGCGTCCATGGCGAGGGCGCGGATGGCGCTGGTCAGGGGGGTAAAAGCAGTGGGCACAATGAATCGCCAGTCAGGAGTCGGGGTTTCTGTCTCACCGTGAAATTATCCACCAAAAGAGCTCGCTTGGCCACTTTCCCTTGTGGCGCGCTGCAATCCGCCGTCGGCAGTGCCATCGACCATGCCCGAGGGTGATCGTGCGCGCTGCGCAGGGGGTCGCTATGAATAGTAAAAGCTAAATATAAAGTGCAACAAGTTTAACTTTTAATAATCATTTGAGCCGCCTAAACTTGTTGTTCTTCGACTTTGACCGCTGACGCAATGTCCCAGGACCAGCAGACCGAATGCGCGCTTGCAATGATGGCCCCGGATATCCATCACTGGGTGTTGCGGCGCTTGCGTCTGCCGCGCGCGGCCTGTCTGGCAGTCGAGGACTCGCTCCCCGGGTTTGCCGCGGCCATGGCCGGCGGACTGCCGGTGGTAACCACCACCCACGCCTACACCGAAAACCAAGACTTCGCCGGTGCACACGCCGTCGTCTCGAATCTCGGCGAGCCCGCGGCGCCGGCGCGCAGCCTTGGCGGCCAGGCGCTTGCCGGTACGTACGTCGATCTGCGGCAGCTTCGCCTCTGGCACCGCAATGCCGCAACGAAAACCCTTCCGCGACACGCCGGCAAACTGGCGGCCGACTAGACCGAACGAAAAATCTCTTTACCCTCATCGACACGGAGACAAGCATGGATCAATCGAACCGTTACGCCGACCTCAGCCTCAAGGAAGAGGATCTGATCAAGGGCGGCAAGCACATTCTGGTGGCCTACAAGATGAAGCCCAAGGCGGGCTATGACTACCTGCCGGCCGCGGCGCACTTCGCCGCCGAGTCGTCCACCGGTACCAATGTCGAAGTGTGCACCACCGACGATTTCACGCGCGGCGTCGATGCGCTGGTGTACCACATCGACGAAGCGACCGAGGAAATGCGTATCGCCTATCCGCTCGACCTGTTCGACCGCAACGTTACCGACGGGCGGATGATGATCGTCTCCTTCCTGACGCTGGTGATCGGCAACAACCAGGGAATGGGCGACATCGAGCACGCCAAGATCTACGACTTCTACATGCCCGAGCGCGCGATCCAGCTCTTCGACGGACCCGCCAAGGACATCTCCGACATGTGGCGGGTGCTCGGCCGACCGGTCAAGGACGGCGGCTACATTGCCGGCACGATCATCAAGCCCAAGCTCGGCCTGCGTCCCGAGCCCTTCGCCAAGGCGGCGTACCAGTTCTGGCTCGGCGGCGACTTCATCAAGAACGACGAACCGCAGGGCAACCAGGTGTTTGCGCCGATGAAGAAGGTGATGCCCCTGGTGTATGACGCAATGAAGCGCGCGCAGGACGAAACCGGCCAGGCGAAGCTCTTCTCGGCGAACATCACCGCCGACGATCATTACGAAATGTGTGCGCGCGCCGACTACATTCTCGAGACCTTCGGACCCGACGCGGACAAGGTCGCCTTCCTCGTCGATGGCTACGTCGGTGGCCCCGGCATGGTCACCACGGCTCGCCGGCAGTATCCGAACCAGTACCTGCATTACCACCGTGCCGGTCACGGCGCCGTCACCTCGCCGAGTTCCAGGCGCGGCTACGACGCCTACGTGCTGGCCAAGATGTCCCGCCTGCAGGGTGCCTCCGGGATTCACGTCGGCACCATGGGTTACGGCAAGATGGAGGGCAGCGCCGACGATCGGGCGATTGCCTACGTCATCGAGCGCGACGAATACCAGGGCCCGGCCTACTACCAGAAGTGGTACGGCATGAAGCCGACGACGCCGATCATCTCGGGCGGCATGAACGCCTTGCGCCTGCCCGGCTTCTTCGCCAACCTCGGTCACGGCAACGTCATCAACACCTCCGGTGGCGGCTCCTACGGGCACATCGACAGCCCGGCCGCCGGTGCCATTTCGCTGCGCCAGGCCTACGAATGCTGGAAGGCAGGCGCCGATCCGATCGCCTGGGCGCGGGAGCACAAGGAGTTCGCACGCGCTTTCGAATCGTTCCCGGGCGACGCCGACACGCTCTATCCTGGCTGGCGCGAAAAGCTTGGCGTTCATCGCTGATCGCCGGTGACGGAGCGGCCGGCGCGGTCATGGCGCTGGCCGCGCCAGCCGCCTCGCTTGCCATTCCGCCGCCCACCTATCAGCCAGGGATCCGCGATGACCGACAAGGCGCAGCAGTTCAAGATTCTCGAAGAACCTTTCTACCAGCCCCAGCGCAACGAAGTCGCGCTCTACGCAGCGGCCTATGCCGCGCGGCTGCCGGTGATGGTCAAGGGGCCAACCGGTTGCGGCAAGTCGCGCTTCATCGAATACATGGCGTGGAAGCTCGACAAACCCCTGATTACCGTCGCCTGCAACGAAGACATGACGGCCTCCGACCTGGTCGGACGCTATCTGCTCGAAGCCACAGGCACGCGCTGGCTCGACGGCCCGCTGACCACCGCGGCGCGTATCGGCGCCATCTGCTATCTCGACGAGATCGTCGAAGCGCGTCAGGATACGACGGTCGTCATCCACCCCCTGACTGACCATCGGCGGACGCTACCGCTCGACAAGAAGGGCGAACTGCTGCACGCGCACCCGGACTTCCAACTGGTCATCTCGTACAACCCCGGCTACCAGAGCCTGATGAAGGATCTCAAACAGTCGACCAAGCAGCGCTTCACCGCCTTCGAGTTCGACTATCCGGACGCCGCGCTCGAAACGCGAATCCTCGCCAGCGAAAGCGGCATCGATGCCGCCACGGCCGCGCAACTGGTGAGCATCGGTGCCGCCGCGCGGCGTCTCAAGGGGCATGGCCTCGACGAAGGCATCTCGACCCGGCTGCTCGTCTATGCGGCCACCTTGATCAGGAATGGTGTGGCCGCTGGCGACGCCTGCCGGATGGCGCTGGTACGGCCGATCACCGACGACCGCGACATCCGCGACACGCTCGATCACGCGATCGACGCCGTCTTCGCCTGAATCGTCTTCGCTCTGTGATGTCGCCCCGCGAGACCCTCGACGGCGCCTGGCCCGAGCGTCTGGCGGCGTACCGCGCGCAACTCGACTGCCGCTTTCCGCAAGTCGGCGAAGTCTTCGAGGACTGTCTGCGGGACGCACTGGCCGTCCTTTCGCCCGAGGGCGTCAGCGCCTATCTGGATACCGGCCGTCTGCTCGGGCGCCTGGGCCGTGGCGTCGAACCGGTGTTGGCCTTCCTCGAAGAATGGCCGGCGGTCGTCAGAAGCATCGGCGAAGACGCGCTGCCGGCGATCGTGCGGACCATTCAGGCCTTGTCGAAGTCCCCGAACGGCAGGGCGATCGCCCCTTTCCTGCAGACACTCGCCGCCGTATCGCGACGCTTGGCGACGCGCGATCAGATGCAGCACTACCTCGATCTGACCCTCGACCTGATGGAGCGCACCTCCGGCTCGATCCACGGAATCCACAAGAGCTTCGCCAGCCCCGGCCTGCCCGATTTCTTGGCACAGGCGCCGGCCCTCCTCGACAGCCTGACGATCGCCGGCCTGAAGAACTGGGTCGACTACGGGATTCGCAACTACTCCACGCACCCGGATCGACAGCGCGCCTACTTCAGCCTGCAGTCGGCCGACAGCCGCGCCGTCTTTCAGCGCGAGCGGCACGGCACCCTGCTGGTCGACCACGAGCGTCTGCTCGACCTCTACCTGCGCGGACTGTGGCACGACAGCGCGCAACTGGTGCCGTACTCGACCAGCCTGCTACCTTCGGCGAGCGCGCCGGCCGCGGACGACCCGGCGATCGCCCTGCCGCTGCTGCCTTACTACGATGCCACGGGGATTCGTCTCCCCGACGCTCTCGACGATGCTCACGGCGTTGCCGGCATCGACCGCTATCGTGCGACTCTGGCGCATATCGCTGGTCACCGGCGCTGGAGCCAGTCGATGTTCGCCGACAACTTCAGCCCGATGCAGCGCCTGGCCATCGAGTTCTTCGAGGACAGCCGCATCGAAACGCTGATCCTCCGCCAGTATCCGGGGCTGCGCCGCGTTTTTCTGGCGCTGCACCCCCGGCCGGTCGAAGGTGCCTGCAACCCGGAAACGCACTCCTGCCTCCGCCATCGTCTGGCCATGCTCTCGCGCGCGCTGCTCGATCCGCCGCACGGCTATCGGGACGCGGCGCTGGGCGAGTTCGTCGACCGCTTCGTGCGCACGATGGCCAGTGGCGAATCGAGCAGCGAACAGATCGCCGAACTGGCGCTCGCCTACGTCGCGCGCACGCGCCGGCAGAGCGACCAACAGGCCAGCGTCTACTTCGCCGACACGGTGATCGACTACCGCGACGACAACCGTCATCTCTGGCGATTCCACGAACTCTCCGACGACGAGGAGATGTTCGACGTGCCGCCGCCGACGGCCGCGCCGAGCGAAATCGAGCGGTTGCCGCCACGTCACTACCCGGAGTGGGACTACCAGAGCCAGACTTACCGGCCCGATTGGGTCAGCCTCTACGAATCGCTTCACCCTGCCGGCGACGCCGCCATCATCGACCGGCTCCTGGAAAAACACGCCGCCCTGGCCCAACGCCTGAAGCGCCTGCTCGATCTCCTCCGACCGCAGGACAAGGTGCGCATCCGCTACCAGGAAGACGGCAGTGAGCTCGATCTCGATATCGCCATCCGCTCGCTGATCGACTTCAAGAGCGGTGCCCGGCCCGACCCGCGGATCAACATGAGCCACAGGACGAATGGGCGCAACCTGGCGGTGTTGGTGCTCCTCGATCTTTCGCAATCCCTCGGCGACAAGGCGGGCGATGGCCAGCAGACGGTTCTCGAGCTGAGTCAGGAGGCGGTGTCGCTGCTGGCGTGGTCGATCGAGCAACTCGGCGACGCGCTGGCGATTGCCGGTTTTCACTCCGACACCCGGCACGACGTGCGCTACCTGCATCTCAAGGGCTACAGCGAGCGCTGGGGTGACAGCGTGAAGAGCCGCCTGGCGGCCATGCAAGCCGGTTACTCGACGCGCATCGGCGGCGCCATCCGCCACGCCGCGCACTACCTGGCCGCGCAGAAGGCAGAGAAGAAGCTGTTGCTGATTCTCACCGACGGCCGGCCTTCCGATGTCGATGTGCAGGACGAGCGTCTGCTGGTCGAGGACGCGCGCAAGGCCGTTGGCGAAGTGGGCCGGCGGGGGATTTTCACCTACTGCATCAGCCTCGATCGCCAGGCCGACGCGTACGTCAGCGAGATCTTCGGCCAGCGCTATTCGGTGATCGACAGGGTCGAGCGCTTGCCGGAAAGGTTGCCGGAGCTGTTTCTGGCGTTGACGAGGTAAGGCGGCCGGCGGGTGGCCGGGCCGTTGTTGCGAGGCGCGGCCTCGGCGGCTGTTGAGCGTAAGCAGCCGGGGCGCATCGTCTTCCCGGTCGACGATCGGCGCCAAGTCCAGGGAGAGAGCTGCCCGTCGTCTCTGTGTCGAGATCGGACGTAGGACGGTTGCCACTCCTATGTTTGCTGGTATTATGCGTGGCGGGGTGGCGTGGCTACATCGTACGGCAAGTAGGGTGTGCTCTCGAACCTTGCATAGATCAGGAGGCGGGGCTCTGTGACGGGGGCGGTCATGTCGAGGGTTGCCATTCTCATAGGCTCCGTGTGCGGTACCCTGCCATGCGTTTTGGCCGATGTGGCCGGAGGTTTGTCGGCGCAACAGACCTCTTCTTTCGGCGCGAACTCGGCATCAGCCAGGATTGGATCGATTTCATGTTTTGCATTGACCCACGGATGCCCTTCGCGGCTACCGCCACCATCGTCATGGTGCTGGCCCTGACCGCTTGCAGTGGCAAGGACGACAAGACCAAGTCCGCCACCCAGGTCGCGGCCAAAGTGAACGGTGGCGAAATCTCGGTCCACCAGATCAATGATGTCTTGGCTCGCGCCGGCAACGTTCCCGCTGATCAGGCAAGACAGGCAAGCGGGAAAGTGTTGGAAGGCCTCATTGGTCAGGAGTTGCTGCTGCAGGAGGCCATGGAGAAGAAGCTCGATCGCACCGCACCCGTGGTGCAGGCCATCGAAGCGGCCAAGCGGGAGATCCTTGCCCGCGCCTACGTTGATAGCGTCACCGCTCAGGCTGGCAAGCCAGACGCTGCGGAAGTGCATGGCTACTACGCGAGCAACCCACTCCTCTTCAGCGCTCGCCGTATTTACAACATCAATGAGCTCGGCGTTGCCATTGCCGCAGACAAGATGCCTGCCTTGCAGGAGCGCGTTGACCGGGCGAAGTCGCTCAACGACGTGGCCGCCTGGCTGAAGGAGCAGAACATTCCCTTCAACGCTGGCAGCGGCGCCAAGGGTGCCGAGCAGTTGCCGCTGAACCTGCTGCCCATAGTGGCGGAGATGCGGGACGGCCAGATCAGGTTGGTGACGATGCCCGGCGGTGCCGCGGTGCTACAGTTGATTGCCTCGCGGGATCAACCCGTCGACGAACAGACAGCAAGACCGGCTATTGAACAGTTTCTGGCCAACAAGAAGAAGTCCGAATTGGCGGAGACAGAGATGAAGCGCCTGCGCGCTGCGGCCAAGATTGAATACCTCGGTGAATTCGCCGCTTCGCCCGGTGCGCCCGCCACATCGGCACAGCCGGCGACCCAGCCCGATGCCGCGCCGGTGGCATCGAAGGATGCCTCGGCAGCGCATATGGAAAAGGGTGTCCGGGGCCTCAAGTGATTGCGTCCATGCTGTATGCAGTCTCTCCCGGGTGTCACATGCCGGCGCTTGATCTGGCTCCGGGTCGGGTAACTCGATGCATCGACACGGGTCGCTGCGTGTTGCTGTCGCGCGTTCTGGGCTGGCTGCTGGCGGCGTCCATGGTCCTGCTGAGCGTAACCGCGGCGGCCGCGGCTGATCCCGACAAGAAGGCCGAATACGTTCTCGGCCCGGGCGACGTGGTCAGGATTTCCGTCTTCCAGAATCCGGATCTCACCGTCGAGACGCGCGTCTCCGAAACCGGTTCGATCACCTATCCCCTGGTGGGCACTGTCGCCGTGGGCGGCCTGGCCATTCCCGAAGCCGAACAGCGTATTGGTCAGCGCCTGCGTGAAGGTGGCTTCGTCCTGCAACCGCAGGTGAACCTGCTCCTGCTGCAGATTCGCGGCAACCAGATCGCCGTGCTTGGCCAAGTCAATCGCCCCGGTCGCTACCCGCTCGAAACCTTCGACACCCGGCTCTCCGACATGCTCGCCACGGCAGGCGGCATCGCCGCCACTGGCGCCGACACCGCCATCCTCACCGGCGTGCGCGAGGGCAAGCGGGTACGCCAGGAAATCGACATCCCGAGTCTGTTCCTGAAGAGCGGCACGGGCGGTGACATCCCGCTGGTGGGCGGTGACATCATCTATGTCCATCGAGCACCGATGTTCTACATCTACGGCGAGGTGCAGCGAGCCGGCGTCTATCGTCTCGAACGTGACATGACGGTGATGCAGGGGCTGGCGTCCGGTGGCGGCCTCACCCCGCGTGGCACCGAGCGTGGCATCCGTGTCCACCGCCGCGACGCCGAAGGCAAGCTGGAAGTCCTCGAAACTCGTATGGACGACCCCCTCAAGGCAGACGACGTCATCTACGTCAAGGAGAGCCTGTTCTGAGCGGGCGCCGGCAGATCCCATGTCTCTTCAGCAATTTCTCCTCATCCTGCGGGCGCACTGGAAAGTGCTTCTCGGCACGCTCGCTACCACGGTGGCGACCACCCTTGTCGTCAGCCTTGTCATGCCCAGGCAATACTCAGCCAACACCTCGATGGTCGTGGATGTCAAATCGCCGGATCCGCTCCTCGGGGTGCTTCTGCCGGCGCAGGTGCTGCCCGGTTACATGGCCACCCAGGTGGACATCATCACCAGCGACCGCGTCGCCCAACTGGCGGTGAGGCTGCTTGGCCTGGACAAGAACCCGACCGTGATCGAGGAGTGGCAGGACGCGACCGAAGGCCGTGGCACCGTCGAAGTGTGGTTGGCACAGGCGCTGCAAAAAAAGCTCGACGTCAAGCCCTCGCGCGAGAGCAACGTCATCAACATCGTCTTCAAAGGCGCAGACCCCCGCTTTGCGGCGGCGGTCGCCAATGCCTTTGCTCAGGCGTACATCGACACCACCCTCGAACTCAAGGTTGAACCGGCCAAGCAGTACGCCGCGTGGTTTGTCGCCCGCACCAAGCAATTGCGTGATGCCGTCGAGGAGGCGCAGGGCAAGCTCTCTTCCTATCAGCGCGAGCATGGAATCATCGCCGTGGACGAACGGCTGGACGTGGAAAACGCCAGACTGGCGGAACTGTCCACCCAGTTGGTGATCATTGAGGGTCAGAAAACCGAGTCCCAGTCGCGGCAGAATCAGGCCGGTAGGGACGGCGAAACCAGCGCCGAGGTGTTGCAGAACTCACTCATCCAGGCGCTGAAGGGCGATGTGGCCCGCCAGGAAGCCAAGCGCGAGGAGATCGGCAGCCGGGTGGGCAAGAACCATCCGGAATACCAGCGCATCAGCTCGGAAATCGACGCCCTGCGTGAGCGCGTGACCCAGGAGACGAGGCGGGTGACCTCTGGCCTGGGCACCGCCACCAAAGTCAATGTGCGGCGGGAGTCCGAGATTCGCACCGCTCTCGAAGCCCAGAAGGAGAAAGTGCTGGCCCTCAAGGATCTGCGCGACCAGGTCTCCGTGCTGCAGAAGGATGTCGAAAGCGCGCAGCGTTCCTACGAACTGGTCACCCAGCGCCTCGCACAGACCAGCCTCGAAAGCCAGACCCAGCAAACCAACCTCGTGGTGTTGACCGCGGCGACGCCGCCACTCGAACCTTCGAGTCCAAGAATCCTGCTCAATACTCTGGTCGCCATCTTCCTTGGGACCCTGCTCGGCGTTGCTGCTACCTTGCTGCTCGAACTGCTCAGCCGCCGTATCCGCTCGCCCGAGGACTTGATGGAGACTGTCGGCCTGCCGCTGCTGGCCGTGATCGGACCAGCAGAAGGCAAGGCTGCGCCCGCGCGGGACCGGCGCCACCTCATGGCGCGCCTCAGGTTCAAGCGTGGGGTGCACTGACCATGGCCGCCGAGGAGAATGCAAGCATGTCGTCGCAAACCCTCTGTGCTGTTCCACAGGTGATATCTCCGTGTGGCCGCGACCGCTCGCTCGGTGCGATCCTCGTCGATTCCGGCAGGCTTGCCCCGGAGGCTGTGGAGCGTGTCCTCCGGGCGCAGAAGGAGCAGGGCCTGCGTTTCGGCGATGCCGCCATCTCGCTGGGTTTGGTGAGTGACGAGGACATCCAGTTTGCCTTTGCCGCCCAATTCGAATACCCGTATCTGAAGACCGGCGACCAGAGCGTCAGCGCTGAGGTCATCGCCGCCTTCAAGCCCTTCACCGCCGTGGTCGAACAACTGCGGGCGCTGCGCAGCCAGCTCATGCTGCGCTGGTTCAACGGCGAACCTGGGCACCGTGCACTCTCCCTGGTCAGTGCCGACCGTGGCGAAGGACGTAGCTTCCTGGCAGCCAATCTCGCAGTGGTCTTCTCGCAACTCGGCGAACGTACCCTCCTCATCGACGCCGACCTGCGCAATCCCCGCCAGCATGAACTCTTCCGGCTCGGCAGTCGCGCCGGCCTGTCGGCTATCCTGGCAGGCAGGGCCGGCACCGACGCGGTCATTCGCATAACCAGCATGGTCGATCTTTCCGTCCTCCCCGCCGGCCTCGTCCCGCCCAACCCGCTCGAATTGCTCGGGCGCCCGCAGTTCGCGTCCCTGCTCGACGACCTGGCGAAGCAGTTCGACGTCATCCTGCTTGACACACCCGCCGGTGCCCTGATGGGGGACGCGCAGACAATCGCCGCCCGCGCCGGATCCGCGCTGCTGGTGGCCCGTCAGAACGCCAGCCTTACCCGGTCGCTCCAGCAACTGACCGCCACCTTGGGCGAAACGAATGCGGCAGTGGTGGGATCCGTCCTCAATGCCGGTTAACCGGGATGAGAGCGCGCGATCGAAAGCGTTGCTCGCGACCCGCGCCGACATTTCGACTTCTTTCCCTTGTCGGCAAGAGAGACTCTGCTCCGACGCGCACTGTAATCGGGGATCTATCACTCACCAACAGTGTCGACTGCATCCGATATGGCCAGCGCGCGGTCTCTCAGGCCGCGGCCGTGCTACCGTTTTTTCTTGAGACAATTGGCTCAAACCAATGCGCGTGAACCCCGGTACTGGCCCAATGATGATGAACGTGCAAGCCACGCCACTCTTGACGTGGCTGCCGATTCGTCGCTGGCTTGGCGGCGTTGTATGTTCCCAGCCTCTACGACCTGCTGACCGGCATTTGGAGTACAGACGAGCAGAAGCATTGCCCCATCGTGTTGGGGGTGTCGTGCTGGCTGGTCTGGCGCAACTGGCCGACGATGTGGGCGCGCAGCGAGGGCGCGCAAACCTCGGCGGCGGGTTGGCCAGTGGTCGTCGTTGGCCTGCTGCTGTACATCGTCGGCCGTTCGCAGGAAATCCTCATGTTCGAGGTGGGCTCGCTGATCTGGCTGCTGATCGGTATCCTGTTGTTGATGCGCGGCGGTGCCACCACCGCCAAAGAAGAACCACGCTGGACGCCACGGATCACCTTTGCCAATCTCGTAGCCGAAATTATTCACGAAGACCTGAAGCGCGCCGAACGCTACGAACTCGTCAAGAAGCACGGCTACAAGCTCATGGACTACAACGGGTGAGGAACACACATGCCAGAGATCTGCCGCTTTCTCGGAATTGTGATCAGCATGTATTTCGACGAACACAATCCGCCACATTTTCACGTGCGATACAACGAGTACCGCGCTGTGGTCGCCATTCGTAGCCTCAACCTGCTGGAAGGACAACTGCCGGCGCGGGTCCGAGGCCTTGTCGAGGAATGGGCCGAGTTGCACCAGCAGGAACTACTTGCAATGTGGAACTCCAAGGAGTTTCATAAACTGACTCCCTTGGTCTGAGGAGATACCGGATGATTTCAGTGCAGAGCGCCACCTACCAAAGCGAATATCGGATCAAGCTTCGCTTCAGCAACGGAGAGACACATGTCGTCGATCTTGCTGGTGTGATTGCGCGCTACCCGGCTGCGAAACCGCTCCTGGCCGAAACCGAGTTCCGGAAGTTCTTTCTCGATGAGTGGCCCACGTTGGTTTGGCCGTGTGGCTTCGACCTGTCTCCGGAAACGCTTTACGAGTTGGCGACCGGCACGCCGCCTGCTTGGATTCAGAATTCCGAGGCGGCCGCCTAACGGCAAAGAGTCTGCCCATGGCCTTGCCTCTTTAACTTGAACCTTTGACTTGGAACTGAACTCGAAAATCTACACCGCCGACCGGCGCGCCACGCTGCTCACCTGGGGCCCGATCGTCGCCGGACTGGGCTTCATGTACGGCTTTGCCGGCATGGTGCTGTTCCTCAGCGCCCTGCTGCTGATCATCGGCACGGATTCGCTGTTGCAGGCAGGCGTTCGCTTTCGCCGCGAAATCAAACCCCAAGAAAAGTCGCCACCGGTAGCACATAATCATACTTTGCCGACGCGCCCCTTGAACCTCGCCCCCCGTCCCGCCACAGCATGATCAATCAGCTCGTCACCCGCCTTGCTGACCTTGTCCGCCAAGGCGAATCTGCCACCCTGGAATTCAAGAAATCGACTGCGGAAAAGGATCGCGCCTGCCGCACGCTGTGCGCGTTTGCCAATGGACAAGGAGGCCAGTTGGTATTCGGCGTCACTTCAGCGGGTAAAGTGGTTGGGCAGCAAGTGACCGACCGGACTCTTGAAGAGTTGGCGCAGGAGTTCCAGGGCTTTGAGCCGCCGCTCATGCTATCGATCGAACGGATCGATCTGGACAACGGGCTTCAGGCACTGGTCGTCCACACCTTGCGCAAAGGTAATCCATCCTTTACATTCCGCGGCGTTACGTATGAGCGTGTACTCAACACCACCCGTGTCATGCCGCGTGAGCACTCTCAGCGCCCGATCATCGAATCGGCTCACGCAACCACCCGCTGGGAAACCGAGCCCGCCGCAGGCTGGACCGCCGACCAACTCGACCAGAACGAAATCCTCCCCACCATTGAAGAAGCCATTCGTCGCGGCCGCTGCGAGGACCCCGGCTCGCGCGACCCGCAGGCAATCCTGCGTGGTTTGGGTCTCCTGTTGCCCCACGGCCAGCTATCCAGAGCCGCACTCGCACTATTCTGTAGGGATGATGTTCCGTTGGCCGAATACCCCCAGTTCAAGCTGCGCCTCGCCCGCTTCAAGGGCGCCACGCGGGACGAATTCCTCGACAACCGGCAATACACAGGCAACGCCTTTAACTTGATGCGACGTGCCGAGCGCTTTCTCATCGACTGGCTGCCGGTCGCCAGCAAGATCGTTCCCGGACAAATGGCACGAATCGACACCCCGGCCTTGCCGCCCGAAGCCACCCGCGAAGCACTTGCCAATGCCTTTGTTCATCGCGACTATGCAAGCGCCGCGGGCAGCGTTGCCGTCGCACTTTACGACGACAGACTGGAAAATCATCTCCGCAGGAGAACTTCACTTCGGCCTGACACCGGAAATGCTATTCCAGCCTCACGAATCAACCCCTTGGAACCCATGGATTGCCAGCGTTTTCTACCGCCGGGGTCTGATCGAAACCTGGGGTGGCGGCACGCTAAAGATAGCCAGCCAGATGCAAGACGCCGGCCTGCAGCCGCCTACTATCGTAGAAAACGCCGGCTTCGTCATCATGACTTTCGTCATGCCGGACAGACGAACGTCGGAGAAAATGTCGGAGAAAGTATTGGCCGCATTGCGCAGGGACGGGAAGCTGACGATTTCCGCCTTGGCCATCCAGTTCGGCGTAACCACGCGCACCATCGAACGAACACTGAAAAAACGGCAAGAAGAGAACCGCCTGTCTCGCATCGGTCAGGACAAAGGCGGCCACTGGAAGGTGGGCGGCTAGCGTCATGAACTCGTAATCGTTCACACCCCCTTAAGAAAAGCTGCCAGCCTGATGATTTGTATGGCATAGTTGCGGAACTTGCAGACGACCTGACAGACGCGGCACGATGCACCTGAGCAAACATGACCTGTTCCAGATG